>Ga0080064_1000339_pt1 | contig 133150 bp, 130 predicted proteins | sample Subgrocontami54m_FD_69260 | JGI IMG/M metagenome (GOLD analysis project Ga0080064, IMG submission 69260) | Subsurface groundwater microbial communities from S. Glens Falls, New York, USA - GMW46 contaminated, 5.4 m (SPADES assembly) (version 2) ...
GCCCCCACCCCGTCCCGGGCCCCCCCGCCCCGGGCCGCTCCCGGGGGGGAGCGGCAAGCCGGACGAGGTGACGAGAAGCCGGCCCGTTCCCGGTTCGAACCAGAAGAGGAGGTCGTAGAAATGGATCACGCAGTCCGGAAGCCCAAGATCGTCCACCGCCACGGCCGGCAGTGTTTCGAGGTGGTGTCGGAGGTCGTACCCGAAGTAGCCGATGGCGCCGGCTGCTGGAAATTCCCGGACAGGCGCGATGTCGCCAAACTGCTGGAGAAGCGCCTGAAGGTGCCGGAATGGATCACCGGTGAGTCGGCTTAGCTTACCCTCCCGCAAGAGGGTGATCTCCTGCCCTCTCGCCGAGAAGGTGAGGAACGGATCATAACCAAAGCACGTAGCGCGCCAATGATTGGCAGCCCAAGGATCAGCATCCAGGAGGCTGGAACCGGGCCGGGCGGCGACTAGACCAAAAAGATCCGCGATGGCTGGCGGATTCGGGACTTCCTCTATTATTGCGTCCATTGCGCCTGTCGTGTCGGTGCGTTCATGGCGTTTATTGCGTTTGTGGCACGCTGCACGCGATAGACGCCGCACACAATAGACGCGCCACGCTGCACGCGATTAAGGCCAGAGGATGTCGTAACCATCGAAGACTGGCCCGTCCTTGCAGACGAGGCGGTAGGTCCGACCTGCCTGACTGGCAGACAGGTCTCGTCCGTCACCCTTCACTGGCACGACGCAGCCCATGCAGGCCCCGAAGCCGCAGGCCATGCTCGCCTCCAGCGAGGCCTGGTATGGCAGCTCATATTTTTCGGCAATCGACGCAAGAGCCGCCAGCATGGGATGCGGGCCGCACGCATAAATCCCCCCAACCCCCCTTTTATAAAGGGGGGAACGGGGAGATTTGGTGCTGGATGCGCCCCCCTCCCCATCCCTCCCCCCCGGATCGAGTCCGGGGCAGGCTCTCGGAGGGGGGGGGGATGGGGAGGGGGTGCCGGGAGCGGGATGTGAGGTGTTGAGATACTGCTCCAGTAGTTCGGTCACTAAGCCTTTCTGACCGGCGCTGCCATCTTCTGTGGCCACGTGAATCTTTGCGCCGACCCGCTTAAAATCAACGGCACACAGCAGATCAGCCTTCGATCTCCCGCCGAGAAAGACGGTCATCTTCGTTTCGCGTGTTGCTCGGAGTGTGGCAATCCCTTCAGCAAGGGCGGCAATCGGAGGAACGCCGATTCCGCCGGCAACCAGGAACACCTCCGTTGCGGAACGTGGAACCTCAAAACCATTCCCCAAGGGGCCGAGAGCCCGGAGGGACCTCCCTGGACGCATCGCCGCCAGGAGTGCCGTTCCACGGCCACATACCTTGTACAAAATCTCTACCTCGCACCCCGGATCGGTGTCCGGGGGAGGCCCCGTACGCCAAATCCCCCCGTGCCCCTCAAATCCCTCCGTGCCCCCCTTTACCAAAGGGGGGTTGGAGGGGATTTTTACACTTCGGATGCTCATGGCCCGAGGAAGGAGCGGATCCAGTCCATCGGTCCGTCCAAGCATGAGAAACTGACCAGGGCGGAATCGGGCCAGGTGTCGAGGGCCAATCAGACGCATCGAAAAGTACTCCGGCGCGATCTGCCGATTTGACACCACTTCAACTTGGACCTCAGATGCCGTCGCCATTCCCCGCACCCCTTAAATCCCCCCGTGCCCCCATTTACCAAAGGGGGGTTGGAGGGGGTTTTGCACTTCGCGCATAGGGCAGCCACAAGGGACTGCCACTACGCGTACCCGGCGTCTGAGTGATACTCCTGCAGCGCCTTGACCCTCAACGTCCCCTGCTGCAAAGCCTGGATTGCTTCCACTGCCGCATGCACCGCGGCCACCGTGGTGAAGTAGGGAATGCCCATGGTGATCGCCGTCCGCCGGATGGAGTAAGAGTCAAGACGCGCATGGTGGCCCTCCGGCGTATTAATGACCAGGCCAATCTCGCCATTCTTCATCTTATCCACGATATGTGGGCGCGCACCGTCGATGACCTTAGCCACCGCCTCCACGGTCACCCCCCCACTTTTTAATGCGGCCGCGGTCCCGGCCGTCGCCACAAGCTGAAAGCCCAACTCCGCGAGCCGTCGCGCGAGTGGCACGATGTGCGGCTTGTCATTGTCCCGTACGCTTAGAAAGACCGTTCCCTCCAGGGGAAGGGCGCCACTCGCCCCCACCTGCGATTTGGCAAAGGCCAGCCCGAATTCGCGGTCGATCCCCATGACCTCACCAGTCGATTTCATCTCCGGCCCTAAGAGGACATCGACCCCAGGAAACTTCACAAAAGGCAGGACCGCCTCCTTGACCGCCACATGGTGAAGCGTAGGCTCCTCGGTAAAACCCAGTTCCTTAAGGCTCATCCCAGCCATGATCTTGGCCGCCAGCTTGGCTAAGGGGACGCCGATCGCCTTGCTGACAAAGGGAACGGTCCGCGAGGCGCGGGGATTGACCTCCAGAACGTAGACCACATGGTCTTTGATCGCAAACTGGATGTTGATCAGGCCAACTACCCCAAGCTCCAGCGCCATAGCCTTCGTCTGGACCCGTATCTGATCGAGCAATGGCTGTTGCACTGACCGGGGTGGCAGGGAACAGGCCGAGTCGCCGGAGTGGACTCCAGCCGCCTCAATGTGCTCCATGATCCCGCCGATTACAACCTCCTGGCCGTCGCACAGGGCATCGACATCCATCTCGATGGCGTCCTCCAGAAACTTATCGACCAGCACGGGATGTTCTGGCGAGGCCTGCACCGCGCGCGCCATGTAGTCCTCGAGACTCGACTCGTTATAGACGATCTCCATCGCACGGCCGCCGAGGACGTACGAGGGTCGCACCAGGACCGGATAGCCGATCTGCCGCGCGATCCGAAGTGCCTCGCTCACCGAAACGGCGGTCCCGTTCGGCGGCTGATTCAGGCCAAGACGCTGCAGCATCTGCTTGAATCGTTCCCGGTCCTCGGCTCGATCGATGGCGTCAGGTGGGGTTCCAAGGATCTTCATACCCGCCTGCTCTAGCGGGATGGCCAGTTTCAGTGGAGTCTGCCCGCCGAACTGGACGATCACCCCCTCTGGCCGCTCCCGCTCCGCAATGTTCAGAACATCCTCCATGGAGAGCGGCTCGAAGTACAGGCGATCGGAGGTGTCGTAATCCGTCGAGACCGTCTCCGGATTGCAGTTGACCATGATCGTCTCGTAGCCGATCTCCTTCAAGGCGAAGGCCGCGTGAACGCAACAGTAGTCGAACTCGATCCCCTGGCCGATCCGATTCGGGCCGGAACCCAGGATCATGATCTTTTTGCGGTTGGTCGGGTTAGCCTCGCACTCTTGCTCATACGTCGAATAGAAGTACGGCGTATGGGCCACGAACTCGGCGCCGCAGGTATCCACCATCTTGAAGGTGGCCTCGATCCCCATCCGCTTCCTGGCATCCCGGACGGTGGATGCCTGAGAGCCGACAAGTTCGGCCAGTCGGCGGTCAGCAAAGCCCATGGCTTTGGCCTCCCGCATCATCGGAACCGTCAGGAGGCGGAGCAGCGTAGGCCCACGACGGCGCCCACCGAGGCCGATCAATCGGTCCTCAAAGTCCACGATCTCTTTGATGTTTTCGATGAACCAGGGATCAATGGCCGTGAGCTTGCGGATCTCCTGCACTGTCATCCCAAGCCGGAGCGCATCGGCAATGTAGAAGACCCGCTCCCAATTGGCGATGCGAAGGCGGTCTCGGACCAACTGGAGGTCGGCCTCGCTTACCGCCGCACCCCGCACTGTCTTACCCTTGAAGATCCGGCTCTCGAGTCCATAGGTATCGATCTCGAGCGAGCGGATCACCTTCTGCAAAGCCTCCTTAAAGGTCCGGCCGATCGCCATCGCCTCCCCAACCGATTTCATCTGCGTCGTCAGGGTCTCGTCCGCACCGGCAAACTTCTCAAACGAGAATCGAGGGAACTTGACGACGCAGTAGTCGATGGTCGGCTCAAAACAGGCTGTCGTCTCCTTCGTGATATCGTTGTTGATCTCATCCAGTGCATAACCCACAGCCAGCTTGGCGGCGATCTTCGCGATGGGGAACCCGGTCGCCTTACTGGCCAATGCCGAGGATCGAGAAACCCTCGGATTCATCTCAATCACCAACATCCGCCCGTTCTCGGGATTGACGGCGAACTGGATGTTGCTGCCACCGGTCTCGACACCGATCTCGCGGATGATAGCGATCGCAGCGTCCCGCATGAGCTGGTACTCTTTGTCAGACAGGGTCTGCGCTGGGGCCACCGTGATCGAGTCGCCGGTGTGAACCCCCATCGGGTCGAAGTTCTCGATGGAACAGATGATCACGACGTTATCCTTCAGGTCGCGCATCACCTCCAGCTCGAACTCCTTCCAGCCGATCACGGAGGCTTCGACCAGGACCTGGTGGACAGGGCTCACATTGAGGCCCCACTGGACCTGCTCGTCGAGCTCATCCCGGTTGTAGACGATGCTGCCGCCGGTGCCGCCGATCGTGAACGAAGGACGGATGATCGCCGGGTAACCGATCCGCTCGACGATAGCACGAGCCTCTTCGAGGGAACGGGCGTGGCCGCTCTCAGCCACCTCAACCCCGATCTTCTGCATCGCCTGCTTGAAGAGATCGCGGTCTTCGGCCTTCTTGATGGCCGGCAGCTTCGCCCCGATCATCTCAACCCCGTATCGGTCCAGGATTCCCTCCTCGGCCAACGCGACGGCCAGGTTGAGGCCGGTCTGCCCCCCGAGCGTGGGCAACAGCGCATCCGGTTTCTCCCGGGCGATGATCTGCGAGAGTATAGGCACGGTCAGCGGCTCCAGGTAGGTCCGGTCCGCCATCTCCGGGTCGGTCATGATCGTGGCCGGATTCGAGTTGACCAGGATTACCCGGTAGCCTTCTTCCCGAAGGGCTTTACAGGCCTGGGTCCCTGAGTAGTCGAACTCGCACGCCTGCCCGATGACGATCGGGCCCGACCCGATGATTAAGATGCTCTTAATGTCAGTGCGCTTCGGCATAGCTACAAGATTCCCACGGATCGAACCTCACGCGTCAAGCGACAGCGTACTCTACGGATTTAGGATTCTGGACTCGCTTGGATGCGTTGAGGATTTCCATGCCCACAATGTTGCCGTCCTTGTCGTAGTCCAGAATCACCCCGGGTTTGTCCTGGTCACTCTCCTCAACCTGTGCGTCACTGAATTCGATTGTGAGTACATCCACTTCTTGGTCATATTTGACCTTCATGGGTCCCTCAAGCTTGTGCGCCCGCTCGATTGCGTTCCTGCGTCATAAGATCTACAAAGCGCTGAAAGAGGTATGCGGCATCATGGGGACCAGGGGAGGCTTCCGGGTGGTATTGCACCGAAAAGATCGGGAGGCGACGATGTTGCATCCCTTCGACGGTTTGGTCATTGAGGTTGATGTGGGTCAGCTCGATCTCTTTATCCGGGATCGAGGCGATGTCCAAGGCAAAGCCGTGGTTCTGGGTGGTGATCTCCACCTTCCCGGTCGTCAGATCCTTGACAGGCTGGTTGCCGCCGTGATGACCGAACTTCAGCTTGTAGGTCCGCCCCCCGAGGGCGAGACCCAGGATCTGATGGCCCAAGCAGATGCCGAAGATCGGCGTGGCGCCAATCAGCTTTTGTACGTTGTTAATCAGGTACGGCACGCCCTCCGGGTCGCCGGGGCCATTACTCAAGAAGACCCCATCCGGGGCCAGACCCATGACCGTGGACGCAGGGGTGTCCGGCGGAACCACCGTCACGTCGCACCCTGCCTCCACCAACTTCCGCAGGATGTTCAACTTGATCCCGCAGTCGTAGGCCACCACGCGGAAGGGTTGAAGGGTTAGGGTCGAGGCTTTAGGGAAGAGAGGTAATTGGAGCTTCTGCTCTTCACCTTGCCTAGACCCTAGACCCTGCTCATACCCCTTTCCCAATTGCCACGTCCCTTGTCGCCAGGTGTAGGGCTCTTTGCAGGCCACCTCTTTCACCAAATCGCGACCGATCAGGCCAGGCGAGGCCTTGGCCTTGGCAACAAGGCTCTCAGGGTTCAGATCTCGCGTTGAGATCACCCCTTCCATCGCCCCATGGTCCCTCAGATGTCTGGTCAGCGCGCGCGTATCGATCCCCTGAATCCCCACAACGCCCTGCTCTTTAAGGTAGCTGTCAAGGGTCTGAGTACTGCGCCAATTGCTCGGGTAGGGGCTCGCCTCCTTCACAATGAACCCCTCCACGGCCAGCGATGTTGACTCAACGTCCTCAGGGTTGATGCCGTAGTTGCCGATCAAGGGATAGGTCATTACGACCATCTGGCCCTTATACGAGGGGTCGGTCAGGACCTCTTGGTATCCGGTCATGCTGGTGTTGAAGACCACCTCACCGACGGTCTCCCCTTCTGCGCCGAAGGAGACACCCTCGAAGATGGCGCCATCGGCTAGCACCAGCAACGCTTTGCGTGCGGCGTTCATTGCGTTCATAGCGTGCGGCGTGACGCAATCAACGTAACGCCTCCCACACCACCTTGCCTCCGACTAGCGTTGCCACCGCCCCTCCCCGCAGCCGCCATCCCGCAAAAGGCGTGTTCCGACTCTTGGAGGCGAAGGCGGAAGGATCCACCGTCCAGTCACGGTTCGGATCAATAATTGTCAGATCGGCGTCGGCGCCTTCGGCAATGCGTCCCTTTGGGAGCTTCAGGATGCGGGCGGGCTCGCTGGTGAGCTTCCCTATCGCCTGCGAGAGCGTAAGCACTCCAGGGTGCACCAGGGTTGTGAGCGTCACGGCGAGTGCCGTCTCCAGGCCGATCACCCCGAAGGGCGCCTGATCGAATTCCTGCTCTTTCTCCTGGACCGTGTGAGGGGCGTGATCCGTTGCGATCGCGTCGATGGCGCCGTCTCGCAGGCCCTCGAGCAGGGCCTGCCGATCGGCCTCGGACCGAAGCGGCGGATTCATCTTTGCATCAGCGTGGAAGCCACGGACCGCCTCCTCTGTGAGCGCCAGGTGATGCGGGGTCACCTCGCAGCTCACCCGGACCCCGCGGGTCTTGGCCTCGCGAATCAGACGCACCGATTCGGCTGCGCTCACGTGCGCAATGTGGAGTCTCGCGCCGGTCAGCTCCGCCAGGAGGATATCTCGCGCTACCATCACCGCCTCAGAGGCCGAGGGGATGCCGTGAAGCCCGAGATCGGTCGAGACGAACCCCTCATGGACCACGCCCCTGCCGCTCAGGTGCAGATCCTCACTATGTTGGATGACCGGCAGATCAAACATCGCGGCATATTCCATGGCCCGCCGCATCAGTTCGGCGCTCATCACCGGCCGGCCATCGTCGGAGATAGCGACGCAGCCGGCCTCGAACAGCTCTCCGATCTCGGCCAGCTCCTCCCCTTTCATCCCCTTCGTGATGGCACCAACGGGGTACACCTGAACAGCCCCCTCGCGCTTGGCCGCGTCAAGGATGAACTCGGTAACAGCGCGCGTGTCGTTGACCGGATCGGTGTTCGGCATACAGCAGACCGCCGTAAAGCCACCCCGCGCCGCAGCCATCGTTCCGCTCGCAATGGTCTCTTTATCCTCACGCCCTGGCTGGCGCAGGTGGACATGCATGTCGATCAACCCCGGACAGACCACCAGCCCTGTGGCATCCATGACCCGATCAACACTCCAGGCGGGCTCCGCGTTTTTCTCCGCCCTGGCCCCCTTTGTTTTCCTGGTCTCTGGGGCATCCGTACCTCGCACGTCAAATCCCCCCGTGCCCCCCTTTTGTAAAGGGGGGGTGGGGGGATTTATTCGGATAATCTTTCCGTCTTCTATGAGGAGATCCAGGATTTCATCGACCGCATTTGCGGGGTCGATGACGCGACCGCCCTTGATCAGAATCCGCATGAGAGCTCCCTCATCCGCCTTTATCCCGTCTGCCCACCGCCGGCAAGGAGGTAGAGCAAGGCCATCCGCACGGCCAGGCCATTTTCCACCTGATTGAGGATCAGCGAATAGGGCCCATCGGCGACGTCTGGCGCAATCTCCACGCCCCGATTGATCGGGCCGGGGTGCATGATCAGCACATTGGACTGTGCGGCCTTCAGCCGTTCTACGGTGAGACCGAACAGGCGCGAGTACTCTCGCAGCGAGGGGAACAGCCCGGCCTGTTGGCGCTCGGTCTGAAGTCTCAGCATCATAATGACATCAACCTCGGCGATGGCTCGATCGAGGCTCGTAAAGACCTCAACACCGAGTCGCTCGATGAAGCGAGGGAGCATTGTCCGGGGCCCCGCGACCCGTACCTCCATCCCCATCTTCTGCATCCCGTGGATATTGCTCCTGGCGACCCGGCTGTGGGCGATGTCGCCGATAATGGCTACTTTGAGCCCCTCCAGTCGCCCCACCTTCTCCCTGATGGTGAAGAGGTCGAGCAGGGCCTGGCTGGGATGCTCGTGAGCGCCATCGCCGGCGTTGATGATCGACGCCGCAAGCCGCTTGGCCAGAAATTCCGCCGCTCCAGCGGACGGATGGCGGATGACCACGATGTCCGGATGCATGGCTTGCAGCGTCAGGCCGGTATCCTTCAAACTCTCCCCCTTGGCCACCGAACTGGACGAGATGGAGATGTTGATGACGTCGGCGCTCAGCCACTTGCCTGCGATCTCAAAGGATGTCCGGGTCCGCGTGCTGGGCTCGTAGAAGAGATTGATCAGGGTCTTGCCGCGCAGAGCCGGCACCTTCTTGATGTCGCGGCGGGCCACCTCCTTCATCGACTCGGCAGTATCCAGGATCAGCCGGATCTCGTCTACCGTCAGCTCCCGCATGCTCAACAGATCTTTTCCTGCCAGGCCCATCGCTTCCTTCCTACCCCTTCACGATGACGATCTTATCCTCCCCGTCCTCCTCGGTGAGCAGGACCTGAATCTGCTCCTGCCGCGAGGTGGGGACATTCTTGCCGACATAATCGGCCCGAATCGGCAGTTCGCGGTGACCCCGATCTACGAGGACGGCAAGCTGAATCAAGCGAGGCCGGCCAAGGTCAATCAGTCCGTCCAAGGCTGCCCGGATGGTCCGGCCGGTGTACAGGACATCATCCACCAGCACCACCCGCTTCTCATTAATCGAGAAGGGGATCTCCGTCTTACGCACCACCGGCTGAGGCCCGACCTTATCCAGATCATCACGGTAGAGGGTCACATCCAGGGTCCCAACCGGAATATCAGTCCCGGCAATAAGCTTCAGCTCCCTGGCGATCCGCCTGGCCAAATCTACCCCTCGGCTACGGAGGCCGATCAGAACGAGGCCCTCCGTCCCGTTGTTTCGCTCCGCAATCTCGTGGGCAATCCTGGTTACAGCCCGCTGGATGCCGGTCTGATCCAGAATTTGGGCCTTTTCGTTCAGCTCAGCAGCCATGGAGTTCAGGGCATAAAAAAACCCCCTCACCATCCGGCGAGGAGGTATTTCGATACGCGCTGCCTAGAATAATTTGCGAAGTTTCCACAGCATCTCCTTTTCGAACCTCTCTGAGTCCGATTAAAAGGCCAGTTCAGTGTACCAAAACGCGGCTGACGGTCAAGCTAAATTTTTACACCGACCCCCTCTGCGTTACTTCCTCTCCTCCCTCTCCAGAATCGCAGCGATCAACCTCACGACCAATCCCCTCTGTGCAGCAAACATCTTCACGGCCTGCCAGCGAAAGTTGAGATATCTATGGGCGAGACGGTTGCGCTGAACAGCCAGTTTGGACAGGCTCTCCTGCTCCTCCTCCGAAAGACCAAAGAGCTTGCCGCATCTCTTGACGGCATCTGCATAACTTTCCACGGATATACCCTCTTCGGTAAGCACGGTCCCACAGATCTCGACAAGAGCGGTGAGGATAGTCTCGACCGTTCTGTCCATGATCTTCTGTAGTCGTCTATCGTCTTGATACTCTTGCTGCGTTTTACTGGTATATTCGGTTTCAAACTCCTTCAGCTCCTCGGATATGAACCGAATGGATTCCAGGATTCGGCCTTTTGCATACTGGTATTCAGGCACGCTTGAGCGCCTCCAGGTTACTCTTTGCGACTGCAAGCTGCCAATCTCTGCCGAAGATGTTAAAGTCCTCCATCTGAAAGATCGCCTCGTTTTTTAGATCGACGTAGCGATTAAAATCTTTAAGAAACATGGGTATGCCTGACACGATCGCGTTATAGTACAGCATCGGTTTTCCAAAATCGAGAGAGATGGGGATGATATTGACTTCCGAGCGAAGGTCGCTGGAGAGGAGTAACGAGATATCGGTGATACGCTCGAATATCTCCTCTTCAGTAGAGATCTCTTTTGAAAAGAGGATGGCAACATCTATGTCGGAATCCTGCCTGGGAGAGCCCCTTGCCCAAGAGCCGTACAGGAAGGCCATCTCTATCCCGTATCGCTCAGAATTTTTCCTGAAGAATCCCTTCAGATGATCGATGATCTCTCTCCTGGCGTCCAACCCGCCCCTCCTTTCACGGGCGCTCCCATCATCCCGGTGATGAGGTGCTTGTAGCCCGCCGGGTGCTATGCGGTGCCACCTATGACACGGGCGGCGTGGTCCGTCGCGCTTCAATCAATTCGCGGACAGCCGGAACCAGGTAGACTGTGGAAAGGTCGAACCGTGACAGGCAATCGGCCAGGACCCGTATTCTATCGCCAGGAGTCAGACGATCATCGATGATCGCCACGAGTTGTCCTCGCAGCGTGCAGGTCCCGCTCTTCACGACGAATTCCTGCTGATCCAAGCTCTCGTAGAGGACCTTGACGCCAAGCCGCTCTGCGAGCTCTTCAAACTGTTGCAGGAGTCTGGCTTCGACCATTGCGCTCGCCAACGTGGGTGACCATCATCTGTAGAAGCCACCCTACAGAAGAAGCGCGCAAATGTCAAGGTGACGGCCAGAGTGCCCGGAAGCAGAAGAAAACCGTTGCGGGACTCACCAGACGGTCAGTCCCGCAACGGTCGGAGGGAGGGGGGTCACGCAGGTTTACCGCCAGTGGCCAGGAACCCAGGCACCCCATCGGTTGACGTGTCCAGGAACCCGGACAGACCGATAATAGACAGGCGCAGGTCGCATGCGCCATCCCGGAGCCGGCGCCACAACAGGAGCGCCGGTGACGACCACCGGGTATGGAACCCCGACGTTGATCCCAACCCTGACCCATGCCAGAGCCGGCCGAGTGACGGCAACCAATCCACCGATAACGAGCGCCATGACGACCAGTTTCGACAGATACTGTTTCATGATCGTTCCCTCCTGTTGTGGTTGTTGTAACTGTTTGCCTGATTAGACAGCCGACCTCGACAAGGGTTTAAGGGCCGAATTACCTTGCCTCGCTACACAAAGTCTGTTACCAATAGGCTGAAGTGAAAATCAGTTAACCCCTGTATTTATAAATAGTTAGACCGATTGCCACGTGGAGAACTATGTCAGACATCTCTCAGCTTCGCGCACAGGCTGAGGAACTCCGACGGCTCATTCGACGCCACGAATACCTCTACTATGTGCTGGACCGGCCGGAGATCACCGACGCCGAGTTCGACAAGCTCTTTCAACGTCTGACACACCTCGAAACAGAGCATCCCGAACTGATCACGCCCGACTCTCCTACGCAGCGGGTTGGCGGCCAGCCTGTCGAAGGGTTCGCTTCGGTGCAGCACAAGGTGGCGATGCTGTCCCTGGACAACGCCTACAGCGCTGATGAACTCCGGGAGTTTGAGGCTCGCATGAAGCGGGCGCTCCCAGGCGAGCAGTTTACCTACGTGACCGAGCCAAAGGTGGATGGCCTCGGCGTGGCTTTGGTGTATGAGCATGGCCAGTTCGTGCGGGGAGCTACCAGGGGTGATGGCCGGTACGGTGAGGATGTGACGCACAACCTGATGACGGTCAGGGGCATCCCTCGTCGTCTGCACGGACCGTTAGCTAAGTTTGACATCCTGGAGGTGCGCGGAGAGATCTTCATGTGGCGTCAAGCGTTTGAAAGGTTGAATCGTGGGCTGGAGGCGGAAGGAGAAGAGCCCTTCGCGAATCCGAGGAATGCCTCGGCCGGTTCAGTCCGCCAGAAAGACCCGCGGATCACCGCAAGCCGTCCCCTCGATATCTTCATCTACGGCGTCAGCTACGCCGAGCCGGATCCGTTCAAAGGCCACTCACAAGCCATGGAGCAGTTGCTTGAGTCCGGATTCCTTCTCGATCCCAAAGACCGCAAGAACACGCTGGAGCGCTATCGCCGGCGCTGCACCGATATCGATTTGGCGATTCAGACATGCCTTGAGGTCGAGGCCGCCCGTGATGAGATCGGGTGCGACTGCGACGGGGTGGTGGTAAAGGTCGATGCGATCGAGCAGCAACGCAGGCTCGGTTCGACCACACACCATCCAAGGTGGGCCACCGCCTACAAGTTCCCGGCGCGGCAGGCGACCACCGTCATCCGGAAGATCGAAGTGAGCGTGGGTCGGACGGGGGCGCTCACGCCGACCGCCCTGCTCGATCCCGTAGAGATTGCCGGCGCCACGATCAGCCGCGCAACGCTGCACAATGCCGATGAGATCGAACGTCTCAGCGTCCGCGAGGGGGACACCGTCCTGATCGAGCGGGCCGGCGACGTGATCCCGCACATCTTGCGGGTGATTCAGGAAAAACGGCCGCCCAACAGCGAGCCATTCCACTTTCCGGTCCAGTGCCCGGTCTGCGGCGCTGAGGCCTTTCGACCCGAAGGTGAGGTCGTCAGCCGCTGTACCAATTCCGCTTGCTCGGCCAGACTGAAGGAGTCGCTGCAGCACTTTGGCTCCCGGCGAGCCATGGACATCGAGCACCTGGGTGAGGCCGTGGTAGAGCAGCTTGTCGACCGGAAGCTAGTCAGTGAGTTCGCCGATCTGTACCGACTTGATGTGGAGACGCTGGCAGGACTCGAACGGCTGGCACAGAAGTCCGCCACAAACCTGTATAACGCGATCCATGGGAGCAAGGAACGCGGGCTGAGTCGCCTGTTGTTTGCGCTAGGCGTCCGGTATGTGGGTGATCACGTCGCCACAATCCTGGCCCAGCATTACGGCTCGATGGACCGGCTGGAGCAGGCGCCGGAGGCGGAACTGGCCGAGATCTATGGCATCGGCCCCCGCATCGCCCAGAGTGTGGCGCTCTATTTCCGCCAGCCCGAGAACCACCGCCAGATCGAGCAGTTACGGGAAGTGGGCGTCAGCATGAAGGAGGCAGGGGTCACGGCGGGACCTCGCCCCTTCGCTGGCAAACTCTTCGTCCTCACCGGCGGGCTGGAAAGCTTGACCCGCGACGAGGCCAAGGAGCTGATCGTTCGGGCTGGTGGCCGGGTGACTTCAACGGTTAGCAAGAAGACTGACTACGTTGTCGTCGGCAAAGACCCCGGAAGCAAGCACGACGACGCCAAGCGCCTCGGCGTTCCCACCCTCGACGAAGCCGGTTTCAAGAAGCTTATTGGCAAAGAGGGAACGCGATGAAGGCGTTGAAAATGAATCGGGGGCAGTGAAATAGGCCACAAGATGCGCAGAACCATATGAGCCAAGTCGTCATCGAAAACCCGATCATCAACTCGCCGTTCGACGAGCCGACTCGCCATTTCCGTTTTTCCGACGAGGGCATCACCAGCGAGATTGTTGACGGCCGCCGGACCAGTTCCTATTTCGTCCCCATCGCCAAGCCGAAAAAGAAAGGCAAGCAGCAACTTCAATTCGAGACGGAATGGACACAGGATCGCATCGAGGAGAACAAGCTCGTCAACGACATCCGCCGCCGCGTCGTACTCTGGCGCAAGGGTGGCTACGTTGGTGTGACGCCGACTACCGCCCGCTTGATTGCCTACTGGACCGACCCCAACCGCGAGAAGAAACTATTCTTCTGCCAAAACGAAGCCCTTGAAACCGCCGTCTACATTACCGAGGTGGCAAAGAAATACGGCGACGCCTGGATCGAGAACGCGCTACGCAAGGCGAACGACACATCGAACCCCGGCCTGCCGCGCGCAGCATTCAAGATGGCCACCGGCGCCGGCAAGACCGTCGTCATGGCCATGCTCATTGCCTGGCACACGCTCAACAAGCGGGCCAACCCGCAGGACGCCCGCTTCTCCGACACCTTCCTGATCGTCACACCCGGCATCACCATTCGCGACCGGCTGCGCGTGCTGTGGCCGAACGACCCGGAGAACTACTACCGCCAGCGTGACATTGTACCGGCCCAACTACAGGACCAGCTCGGACAGGCCAAGATCATCATCACCAACTACCACGCCTTCCAACTGCGTGAGAAGGTCGCCGCCGGCAAGATCACGAAGTCGATTCTCGCCGCCCAGCAACAAAATAGCCAGCCAAGCCCGTTCACCGAAACTCCCGACCAGATGGTGCGCCGCGTCTGCCGCGAATTGAGCGCCAAGAAAAACATCATCGTCCTCAACGACGAAGCCCATCACTGCTACCGCCGTAAGCCCGACGGCGAGGATGACACGCTCGCCGGCGATGAGCGCATCGAAGCCAAGCAACGCGACGAGGAGGCCCGCGTCTGGGTATCCGGCATCGAGGCCGTAAAGGCCAAGATCGGCGTGAAGGCCATTTACGATCTGTCGGCCACACCGTTCTTTCTGCGCGGTTCGGGCTACCCCGAAGGTACGCTCTTTCCGTGGGTAATCTCGGATTTTTCACTCATTGACGCCATCGAGGCCGGCATCGTCAAGGTGCCCCGCGTGCCGGTGGCTGACGACTCAATGACAGGCGAGCAGCCCACCTACCGCGACCTGTGGCTGCGCATCCGCGAGCACCTGCCAAAAAAGGGACGCAAGACCGATCAGGTAGTGGGCGAACCGAAGCTCCCCGTCGAGCTGCAAGGGGCGCTTCTCAGCCTCTACGGCAACTACGAGAAGTATTACCGGCTGTGGGAGCAGAACACTGAGGCCCGCGCCCGTGGCATCACGCCGCCGGTGTTTATTGTCGTCTGCAACAACACCAACGTGTCCAAGCTGGTCTTCGACTTCATCGCCGGCTGGGAAAAGCAGATCGGCGACCAGACCGTCGCCCAGGCCGGGCAGTTGTCCATCTTCCGCAACGACGACGGCAAGGGCGGCTGGCTACACCGCCCGAACACGATCCTGGTGGACAGCCGGCAGCTCGAGTCCGGCGAATCGATGAGCGATGATTTCAAGAAGATCGCCGCCCGTGAAATCGAAGAATTCAAAGCCGACTACCGTGCCCGCTTTCCCGGCCGCGACACCGACAACCTCACTGACGAAGACCTCCTCCGCGAAGTAATGAACACCGTCGGCAAGGCGGGCAAGCTCGGCGAACACGTCAAGTGCGTGGTCAGTGTCTCCATGCTCACCGAAGGCTGGGACGCCAACACCGTCACCCACGTTCTCGGCGTACGCGCCTTCGGCACGCAACTGCTGTGCGAGCAGGTGGTCGGCCGGGCGTTGAGGCGCATGAGCTATGCGGTCAACAGCGATGGACGGTTCGACCCGGAATACGCCGAGGTTTATGGCGTGCCGTTTTCCTTCATCCCGTGCAGCGGCGCAACCACGGACCCAAAGCCAGGCCCGCTGCCCACCCGCGTGCGCGCTCTCGAAAGCCGCATCGCCTGCGAGATTACCTTTCCCCGGCTGCTCGGCTACCGCTATGATGTGGCGGACGATCGGCTCACGGCAACCTTCACCGACGAATCCAGGCTCGCTCTCTCCACTGCCGACATTCCCACCAAGACCGAGAACGCGCCCATCGTCGGCGAATCCAGCATCCACACCCTCGATGATCTCAAACACCACCGGCTCAACGAGGTCGCCTTCCTGCTGGCTAAGCTGACGCTGGAAAAGTATTTTAGACAGGATGGCGAAATACGGACGGACCGACCCAAAGAACACAAATTCGACGGCGAGGTGAAGCTCTGGCTCTTTCCGCAGGTGCTGAGTATCGCCAAGCGCTGGCTCGCCGAATGCGTCACGCTCAAGGACAACACCTTTCCGCAATTGCTGCTGCTGATCGAATTTGCGCACGACGCGGCCGACCGCATCTACAAGGCGATCGTCGCTTCGACCAACAGTACGGCGGGCGACCACAAGGGTGCGCCCCTACGGCCCATCCTGCGCCCGTATGACACCATTGGCTCCACCCGTTACGTCGATTTCGATACCACGCGGCCGGTCTACGCAACCAAAGCTGATAAGTGCCACATCTCCCATGTCGTCGCCGATACCGACTCGTGGGAGCAGAAGATGGCCGAAGCCCTCGAAGACATGCCAGAGGTCATTCGCTACGTCAAGAATCACAACCTCAGCTTCACCATCCCCTACACGCTCAATGGCGAAGAACACCAATACATCCCCGACTTCATTGCCGTCGTGAAACAATCTCCCTCTCCCTCCCAGGGAGAGGGTCAGGGTGAGGGTGATCAGGTCAACCTCATCGTCGAAGGTACCGGCGAGAAGAAGAAAGATAAGGCCGCCAAGGTCGCCACGGCGCGCACCCTGTGGGTACCCGCCATTAACAACCACGGCGGCTTCGGACGCTGGGCGTTTGTGGAGATCGACGATCCGTGGGACGCGAAGAACCTGATCCGCGCCAGCCTGAAGAAAGGAGCAAAGCCGTGAGTGAAGAATTGCCGGCCGATTCCCAGGGCAAGATGATCGTGTTCGGGGCGAAGCAGATTCGCCGTATTTGGCACGATGACCAGTGGTTCTTCTCCGTTGTGGACATCATCGCGGCGCTGACCGACAGCGATAATCCACGGAATTACTGGAACATGATGAAGGCGCGCGAGATAAAACAGAGCGAAGTTCAGTTGTCCACATTCTGTGTACAACTGAAATTAACCTCTTTAGACGGCAAGGCTTACAAAACCGATTGCGTCAATAAGGTTCGTGATCCGTGGAACGCGCAGAATACAATCAGAAAGGGGATATCCGCATGTTGACGCGCATCAAAATCCGCAACTTCAAGCGCTTTGATGACGTGGATGTCGAACTCGGCAAGGCCGTTGTTTTGATCGGGCCAAATAATTCCGGCAAGACGACCGCATTGCAGGCAATCGCCCTGTGGGACATTGGTGTCAGGCGTTGGAATGAAAGGAGGAAGGGGAAATCGTCACTAAAGGAAAGGCCCGGCGTCACGGTCAACCGGCGCGACCTGGCTTCCATTCCTGTGCCGGTTGCCAACCTGCTCTGGCGTAATTTGCATGTTCGGAACGTTCGGCGGAGCAAAGAAGACGGTGAGACACGCCAAAAGACCGAGAACGTCCGAGTGGACATCATTGTGGATGGTGTCACCCACGACAAGGCATGGTCCTGCGGCCTCGAATTCGACTACGCCAACGAGGAATCTTTTTATTGCCGGCCGTTGCGGATTGACGATAGCCTTGAGCGCATGCCCGTTCCCGACGAAACGGGAAGTGCGCGGGTTGCGTTCCTTCCCCCTATGTCCGGCTTGGCGGACCGGGAGTTCGTAAAGGAGCCCGGTGAGATCGGAGTGCTCATCGGTCAGGGGCAAACGGCTCAAGTTCTACGTAACCTCTGTTACCAAATCTACAAGAACAAAGATTCAGGGCATTGGGATGATTTGGTGAAACACATCCGCACCTTATTCGGTGTGGGACTTTTGGCCCCACAATATATTGCAGAGCGCAGTGAAATTACCCTGGCCTACAAGGACGAGCGTGGGAATAAGCTCGACCTTTCTTCATCGGGGAGAGGGCTGCAACAGACGCTGCTCTTACTCGCCCACCTTTATGCCAATCCTGGGGCGGTGCTACTCTTAGACGAGCCGGATGCCCACATGGAGATTCTGCGCCAGCGCCAAACCTATAACCTCCTGATCCAGGTCGCCGAGCAGCAAGGCTCACAGATCATCGCCGCCAGCCATTCCGAGGTGGTGCTCAACGAAGCCGCCGGACGGGATGTGGTCATCGCCTTTGTTGGCAAACCACACCGCATTGACGATCGCGCTTCCCAAGTTTTGAAAGCACTGCGAGACATTGGGTTCGACCAGTATTACCAGGCGGAAGAGACCGGCTGGGTATTGTATGTGGAAAACTCCACCGACTTGGCGATTCTTCAGGCATTTGCCAAATCGCTTGATCACGAAGCACAGCAATACCTTGAGCGCCCGTTCGTAAAGTACGTCGAAACCAATTTGCCTTCGAGAGCGCGCGAACATTTCCGGGGGTTGGAGGAAGCCAAGAATGATCTTGTGGGCATCGCCATCTTCGACCGTCTCAACAGCGATCTTCAATCTGCTAAGGGACTTACCGAAACAATGTGGCGGCGCAAGGAAATCGAAAACTATTTTTGCATGGAGAGCGTTCTGCTCGCTTACGCCAGACACGACTTGCCCGATGATCTGTTCGAGAGAGCCGAGAGTCAAAAACGTGAGCGAACAATGCGCGAGGCTATTGCGGAAGTGACGAAACTTCTTGAAATAGATGAGCTGGATCCATGGTCTCCTGATGTAAAAGCAAGCGATCAGGTTCTTGATCGGGTTTTTAGGCTTTTCTTCAAGAAGCTGGCGCTTCCTCTCCAATTGCGAAAATCCGACTATCACATCCTCGCCGGCTTGGTGCCGAAGGAAGATCTAGACGGGGAGATTAAGGAGAAGCTTGACGCCATCGTGACTGTGGCCGAGAAAGCAAAGCCGAGAACGGAGTAATCCCATGGCACGAAACAAGAAGACCACAACCAAAGTCGAATCCATCAAGCACAAGGACAAGCGCACGAATATCCCCACCGAGGAACTGCGCGACTTCGTGGTTGAAGAAGAACTTGCGCCCAAGACCATGCTCTACCCGCGCGATCCGTCGCTCGATCCGCAACTGGTCTGGAAAGGGAAGGACGAGCAGGACCGCGAGGACTTGGCCGTCCCCGTGGTACCGGTCTACATCCAGGAGAAGATTCACCCGCAGGCGATCATCGACGCGCTGCCTCGGATTGAAAAGGCCGGCGACAATCAGATCAACCTCTTCGCTGATTTCAACGGCGGGCCGACTGACTTCGAGCAGAAGGTCGACTTCTACCACCACAAGCAGAACTGGTCCAACCGTCTCATCCTTGGCGATTCGCTGCTGGTGATGACCTCACTGGCCGAGAAGGAAGGACTCAAGGGCAAGGTGCAGACCATCTATTTTGACCCGCCCTACGGCATCAAGTTCGGCTCCAACTGGCAGGTGAGCACCCGCAAACGCGACGTGAAGGACGGCAAAGCTGAGGACGCTACCCGCCAGCCCGAACAGGTTCGCGCCTTCCGCGACACCTGGAAGCTGGGCATCCATTCCTACCTGGCCTACCTGCGCGACCGCCTGGTGGTGGCCCGCGACCTGCTCACCGAAACCGGCAGCGTCTTTGTGCAGATTGGGGATGAGAATGTCCATCTGGTGCGATGCGTGATGGATGAGGTGTTTGGGAGTGAGAATTTTGTAGCGCAAATCGCTTATCAAACGACGCCATACGCGACAAGCACGACGCTACCAGCCGTGTTCGATACGATTCTTTGGTATGCGAGATCAAAGGAGCACGTAAAGTACAGGCAACTCTATAAGCCTAAAGAGTCGATGGACAGTATTGACAGATTCAGCTCGCTACTTTCACCCGATGGCTCACACGTGCGCCCCATGACACAGGAAGAAGTTCAAACAGGGAACACTCCTCCAGGTTGGACACAGTTTCAGCTCGTATCTTTAATCTCACCCGGTCCATCTTCCAAACCGGACCCGTTCGAATTTCAAGGAAGGAGTTTCCTGCCTCCGGCGAACGCGCACTGGAAAACAACAACGGACGGCCTTCGTCAGGCTACGGCAGCATTTCGGATTCAATCAACCGCGAATACAGTTCGGTTTCGGAGTTTCATAACGGACTTCCCGATCTCGGTTACCCATAACATATGGACTGACACCAGCGGAGGGATCTCCAGCCGCACGGAAGAAAAGATGTATGTTGTACAGACAAGCCCCAAGGTCATCGAACGCTGCGTTCTGATGACAACCGACCCAGGCGATCTCATCCTCGACCCCACCTGCGGCAGCGGTACCACCGCCTACGTCGCCGAGCAGTGGGGGCGGCGCTGGATCACCTGCGACACCAGCCGCGTCGCCCTGGCGCTCGCGCGCACGCGCCTGATGGCGGCGAAGTACCCGTACTACCTGCTGGCCGACTCACCCGAAGGCGTCAGGAAGGAAATGGAAATGACCGGGAAAATCCCCCTCACTCCCCCTTTTCCAAAGGGGGAGGTTGCGGTGGTTGAGGAGGGTAATCCCCCTTTCGCAAAGGGGGAAGCCGAAGGCAGGGGGATTTCTTCCGACATCCGCAAGGGCTTCGTCTACAAGCGCGTGCCGCACGTCACGCTTAAATCCATCGCCAACAATCCGGACATCAAGGAAGGCATGACGCGCGAGTAGATCGACGCCGCCATCGCCCGTCATGCTGACACCGAAACGCTTTACGACCAGCCCTACGAGGACAATAAGCGCGTGCGGGTGTGCGGGCCGTTCTCGGTCGAAAGTCTGTCACCGCATCGCGTGCTGTCCACCGCCGACGAGAATCAGGACGGTACGGTGAGCGAGCAGGAAGGTCGCAAGCAGCAGGACTTCGCCACCATGATCCTGGACAACCTCAGGAAGGCGGGCGTGCAGAACACCCGCAAGGGCGAGCGGCTGACCTTTAACCGGCTCGATCCCTACGCCGGAGCGTGGCTACACGCGGCGGGCGAATACACCGACGCCGCCGGCAAAACCCGGCGCGTCGCGGTCTCCATCGGCCCAGAGCACGGCACCGTCGGCCCGCAGCAGGTGAAGGAAGCCGCCAAGGAGGCGGTGCAGGGCGTGGGCTACGACATGCTCGCCATCTGTGGTTTCGCCTTCGACCCGCACGTCGCCGAAGAGGTGAAGCGCTACGGCAAGCTGACCGTGCTGCCCACCAAAATGAATCCCGACCTGGCGATGGGCGACGAACTGCTCAAGAAAACCGGCGCCGGCAACCTGTTCATGGTCTTCGGCGAGCCGGACGTAGAGATACGTCCTGTAGGGGCGGATCCCCGTGTCCGCCCAGAAGAAGGGCAGCCACAAGGGGCTGCCCCTACACGTGAACAAATCGTCGTCGAGATCAAGGGCGTGGATGTGTACGATCCGACCACAGGACAGATACGAAACTCCTCCACCGACGATATCGCGTGCTGGTTTATCGACACCGACTACAACGGCGAGAGCTTCTTTGTCCGCCATGCCTACTTCACCGGGGCCGCACAAGACGGTGAGGGTCCTTACGACAAGCTCAAACGGGCGCTTCGGGCGGAGATCGACGAAGCGGCCTGGAGCAGTCTCTACACCACCGTCAGCCGGCCATTCGCCAAGCCCGAGACAGGCAAGATCGCCGTGAAGGTCATCAATCACTACGGCGATGAGGTGCTGAAGGTGTTTGAAGTATGAAGAAGCAGGATGCAAGCAGGCAAGACGAGGATGTTGACTAACTACATCCGCGCTGCTGGCTGCGCCGCCAAAGGGCAGGGACAAGCCCTGCCCCTACGCACCGGACAATTTAGACGGTTGTAAGATTGCCATGCTTCGATCGCAATGGCGAGCCAGTCATCCAGATCGATTGGTTGGACAGGGGGTGTGTGACGGAACCAAAACGAAAGATAGCATTACTCGTTGCGCTGGTACTGGTTGGCGCTGCACTCTTCATCGACTGGGGGCTGGTGCGCGGGAAAGGGGACGGCGGCGACCTCGTGGCGAACGGGACGATCGAGGCCACCGAGGTCGAGGTCAGTTCGAAGTTGCCAGGCCGTCTCGCCCAGCTTCTGGTGAAGGAAGGAGACCAGGTCCAGGCCAATCAGGTCATTGCTCGCCTCGACACGTCAGAGATCGAGGCGGAGGTGGCGCAACATCGGGCAACAGTGGCCAGGGCCGAGGCCCAACTCAGGGAACTCCTCGCCGGCTCGCGCCTTCAGGAAATCGAAGAGGCGCACGCCAATCTGCAGCAGGCGGAGGATAACTTGACGCTGGCAAGGGACGATTGGAACCGGCTTGACAACCTCTTCAAAGAAGGGGCTATCTCAGCGCAAGAACGAGATCGTGCCAGGAACAGGGTCGAGATCGCGCTCAGCCAGGTCAAGGCGGCGCAGGAGCGATACCAGATGATTCGGATCGGGCCTCGACAAGAGGTGATTGAGGCGGCCAGCCACGAACGCGATCGGGCAAAGGCGACGCTTGGCATGGCCCAGGTCCGACTTCGCGACAGCACCATCCTGGCGCCCCTCGCCGCCATCGTCCTTACCAAGCGGGCCGAGCAGGGAGAGGTCGTCAATCCCGGTTTCCCCATTGTGATCCTCATCGATCCTGATGACCTGTGGCTGCGCGTCTACATCCCGGAGTCGGAGATCGGGTTGGTGGGTATCGGCCAGGCCGCGGCGGTCACCGTCGATTCATTTCCGAATCGGCGCTTTGAAGGGAAGGTGATCGAGATCAGCTCGAAGGCCGAATTTACCCCTCGCACGGTCCAGACCAAGAAGGAGCGGGTAAACCTGGTCTTCGGGGTCAAGATTAGTCTGGATAACCGCGAGCGCCTGCTGAAACCAGGGATGCCGGCCGATACCGAGATTCAGGTAGGAAGCAGAGAGACAAAGCGAACCAGCCATCGACCGTCCGCCCGTTGGAGTCCCCTCAATGGCTGAGATCGACCGAGATAGCTACGCTGTCATCACCAAAGGGTTGACGAAACGATTCGGCAAGATCGTGGCCGTGGACCATGTGGACTTGACTATCAGAAGAGGCGAGATCTATGGGTTCCTCGGTTCAAATGGGGCCGGGAAGTCCACCACCATCCGGATGCTCTGCGGACTCCTGGACGCGACCGAGGGGTCAGGGTATGTGTTGGGCCACGATATTGCCACGGAGCCGGAGCGGATCAAGGAAAAGATCGGTTACATGTCCCAGCGGTTCAGCTTGTACGAGGACCTGACGGTCCGGGAGAACCTCGACTTCTACGCCAGCCTCTACTCGGTCCCGAATGGGATCAAGCGGGCCCGAATCGAGCAGATGATTCAGATGGCCGATCTGACCGGACGTGAGGGTGAGCTGGCGGCCCACCTGTCAGGCGGCTGGAAGCAGCGTCTGGCCTTAGGGTGCAGTATCATTCATAAGCCGGAGCTCCTGTTCCTGGACGAGCCGACCGCGGGGGTCGATCCGGTCTCCCGCCGCAACTTTTGGGATCTTATCTACCGGCTCTCTGAGGAAGGGATCACCATCGTGGCCACCACCCACTACATGGATGAAGCGGAACACTGCGACAGTCTGGGATTTATCTATCAAGGTCGGATCACGGCCCAGGGGAGCCGTGAGGAGATCAAGGCGAATGCCCTCAAGGGCCAGGTCCTCGAGATCGAATGCCACCCGATGCGGGAGGCCACGATATTCCTTGAAACGCTTCCTGGCGTTGCAGAGGTCGTCCGATTCGGGAACACCATCCACGTGGTGATCGAGGAGGGTGGCCCGTCGCCCACCGATGTGGAAGCCCGCCTGACCGGCGAGGGTCTCAAGGTCAACCGGGTTGAGGCGGCGACCCCGTCTATCGAGGATATCTTTGTCTCATTCGTCGGCCTGGTCGACCGGCGCTCTCTCCGGGCGCAACTGAAGCGAATGCGGGAAGGCGAAATATGAGGTCACGCCTGCTCGGCATGATCCGCAAAGAGTTCATCCAGATGTGGCGCGACCGCTTTACGCTGGCCATGATGCTTTTTATGCCGATGATGATCCTCGGCATCATCGGGTGGGCCGTCAATACCGACGTCAAGCATATGCCAACCGCTGTCTTCGATCAGTCCCGGACGCCTGAGAGTCGAGAACTCCTCCATGCGTTTACCAACTCTCAATATTTCAATCTCGACTATCATGTGGACAGCTATGAACAGATCACACGCCTCATCGACAGCAGCAGGGCCAAGGTAGGAATCATCTTTCCACCTGACTATGCCCGCTTGCTCAAGCAGCAGCGCGTCACGCAGGTCCAGGTGATCGTGGACGCCTCGGACCCATTGGTGGCGACATCGGCCATCAACGCGGCCAACGCGATCGGCCAGGTTGGCTCGATGCGGATCGTATCGGAGACGCTGCAGCGGAGCACCGGCCGGGCCACCTCCACCGCCCCCCTGGATATCCGGGTCCGGGCTTGGTACAACCCGGACCTTGTCAGCGCTATCTTCATCATCCCGGGCCTGCTTGGCTTCATCCTGATGCAAACTACGATCACCATCATCGCCATGGTGGTGGTGCGGGAGCGGGAGCGTGGAACGCTCGAGGCGCTGATCGTGAGCCCGCTGCGCCGCTGGGAGTTGATGATCGGGAAGATCGTTCCAAATGTCCTGATTGCCTATGCGCAAATGACATTCGCCCTCGTGTTCGGCGTCTGGATCTTCGACATCCCGATACGTGGGAGCCTGTTCCTCCTCTACTTCCTGTCCCTGTTCTTCATCATGGGGACACTGGGTCTCGGTATCCTGTTATCCACCATCGCCAGGACCCAGCAGCAGGCCATGCAGATGTCGTATTTCATCTTCATCCCGTCGGTCTACCTCTCCGGCGTTCTCTTCCCGGTCGAGGCCATGCCGCCCTTGGCCAAGACCGTCGCCTACATGATCCCTCTCACCTATTACGTGGAGATTATTCGCGGGATCGTCCTGAAGGGAATCGGCATCTCCTACCTCTGGACTCACCTGCTGGTCCTCACCGCCATCGGGGCGATCCTGATCACGACCAGCATTCTCCGCTTCCACAAGAAGCTCGGATGAACGTAGGGCCTTTTTTCAAGGCATAACAGAGCCCGTTCACGTGGTAGAATGAACTACCCTGCAGCAAGCTGCGGGGTATCGTCTTCTGTTCTGGCCCGTCATTCCGTGCTTGACACGGAATCCAGTCGGGCTCTCTGGATACCGGCTTCCGCCGGTATGACGAACTCGCGGCAAGCTGCGGGGAAAAAACCTCCGGTGGATTCAAAATCTTTTCGGGGTTTTGTATGATCACGCATGGCTTACCCCTAAGAGCCTTCAGTCTATCTACCTTGTCGTTACTCTTGAACTACGACGGCGCGTCAGGCACCTACTGGGAATGAACGATCGGCGGGATATTGGAGTACAGCATGGTACCGGACGCCTCCGCCTTGTAAATGGGCTGGGGTGGCGCAGGAGCTGGCGGCGGCGTAGCGGCAGTCTGTGCGACCGCCTTGGTCGCCCCATCCTTATTTGTGGAACGCTCCCGTTGCCCGCGCCGATACAAGCTCAGGACCTTCGTGACGTAATCACGAGTCTCCTTGTAGGGAGGCACTCCCTTGTACCGAAGGACTGCATTCTCTCCGGCATTGTAGGCGGCGAGCACGAGCGTCAAGTCACCCTGGAACCGGTCCATGAGCTGGCGAAGGTAGCGAACGCCGGCCCCGATATTCTCGTGAGGATCGTAGGCGTCCCCCACGGAGAGGCGCCAGATGGTGGCCGGCATGAGCTGCATTAACCCTTGCGCCCCCTTGGGTGAGACGGCCTTGCGGTTAAAGTTCGACTCCACCTGAATCACGGCCCGAATCAGGGCAGGGTCAAGCTCATACTCGGCGGCGAAGGCATCTATCAGTTCTGACATATTCGCAGCGGTGAGCCTGGCAGTGCGGGGCAGCACGCCTGGTTGGAGCAGCCTGTACTGCGGTGTCGTGGGCGCATTGGTGAAGCGGGCGATCCCGTTCTCGTCGATCTGGTAATAGACCTCCCCCAACGCCGGTCCTGCCGACAGCAAGACAAGACCCGCAAGCACCATTGCGATACGCCACTTATTCCTCTCCACACTGCCTCCTAACTGGTAGCTCGTAAACAAGCTTTGCTATTATATACCAGATACGGTCACCGGATACAAGCGCAATCAGCTCGACTCACGGAATCGGGCCGAAGACCAGTACGTTGTTCGTCTCGTTCTGCTCCACGATCAGTCCGGTGGCATCGAGCACGGCAATAATATACTGCCCGGAGGCGGTCTGGCTGGTGGGGAGGGTGTACTTGATCTTCTTGCTCTTCGACTTGCCGGGTTTCATGGCGCTGATGGTGACCTGCCGCAGGAGGGTATCGCCCCCGTCCAAGACGGGATCGGTCGACAGGTAGACCCGCAGGTACGTCCTGGCGGTCACCTTCTGGGTGCCTTCGTTGTAGACCCGGACCTTCCCCTTCAGTTTGCACTTCTGCTCGACCCCCTCGCCCTTACAGCTCTGGGTGAGGCTCCGCCAGGTCCCGGTGAGGTCCGGGGCGGGCATCAGTGTGAAGGTGGCGAGACAGGTCATGTCGGTATGCATCGTGACGATGCCGTCGGCACAGTCGGCATCGCCCGAATAGCCCGCAAAGACCGATCCCGGATCGGCGACGGCGGTCAGGGTAACGGTGCGTTGTTGCGCATAACTGGCTTTACATTCCAGCCCGCACTCGATCCCTGGCACATCGCTGGTCACGGTGCCGGTACCGGGGCCGGCGGTCTCCACCACGAGGACGGCGGCATCGCCCTCGTAGCGGGCCAGCCCAAAATCGTAGTCGCCGGCGGCATCGACATATCCTGCTGCGACCAATTTGCCGTCCGGCTGCAGGAGAAGGGCACGAACCGCATCCTCCGTACCGAAATCGGTGGCAACCGATCCGCCGACGCCGAAGGTGGGATCGAGGCTGCCGTTCGGGTTGTAGCGTGCCAGAGCGAAATCTTGAGTACCGGACGCATACGAGAATCCCGCCGCAACCAGTTTGCCGTTCGGTTGCAGAACGAGGGCATACGCTTCTTCGCCGGCACCGATGTCAATAGCGACTCCCCCAACGCCAAACGTGGAATCGAGGCTGCCGTTCGAGTTGTAGCGTGCCAGAGCAAAGACATCCTGGTTGTTTCCCTCTGTGGACCCTGCAACGACCAGTTTGCCGTCCGGCTGCAGGACCAGGGCCCAGGCCATATCGAAGATGCCAAGGTCGGTCCTGACCAGGCCGCCGGTACCGAAGGTGGGATCGAGGCTGCCGTTTGGGTTGTAACGGGCCAGGGCGAAGTCATAGGTACCTCCGGCATACGAGTACCCCGCCGCAACCAGTTTGCCGTCCGGCTGCAGGACCAGGGCGCGGCCCGCATCCTCGCCGCCGAAATCGGTCGTCACCACACCACCGGTACCGAAGGTGGGATCGAGGCTGCCGTTTGGGTTGTAACGGGCCAGGGCAAAGTCACTCCGGAAGCCCGCGGCATCCGTCCACCCCGCAACGACCAGTTTGCCGTCCGGCTGCAGGACCAGGGCGCGGCCCGCATCCTCGCCGCCGAAATCGGTCGTCACCACACCACCGGTACCGAAGGTGGGATCGAGGCTGCCGTTTGGGTTGTAACGGGCCAGGGCAAAGTCACTCCGGAAGCCCGCGGCATCCGTCCACCCCGCAACGACCAGTTTGCCGTCCGGCTGCAGGACCAGGGCGCGGCCCGCATCCTCGCCGCCGAAATCGGTCGTCACCACACCACCGGTACCGAAGGTGGGATCGAGGCTGCCGTTTGGGTTGTAACGGGCCAGGGCAAAGTTGCGAAGACCGGCGTTTTCTGTAAAGCCGCCTGCAACCAACTTGCCGTCCGGTTGCAGGACGAGGGCCGCAATCTCTTCACCGTCACCGACGTCCGTCGCCACGATGCCGGCAGAGCCGAAGGTAGGATCGAGGCTGCCGTTCGGGTTGTAACGGGCCAGGGTAAACCCCGAACTGGTGTCCGCATCACCCGCCACGATCAGCTTACCGTCCGGCTGCATGACCATGGCATTGGCCGTCTCGACGGTGCCTACGCGATGGATACGCGTCGTACCACCCGTCCCAAAGCTCGGGTCAAGATCGCCGGGGGCCGCGTATGCCTGGGACAGACTGAGCGCGCCAAGTACGAGAAGAGCAGCCGGTGCGGCAGCAATCCAGACGCGGCGCCCCCTGCGGTTATCCCACTGTATTTCATCTTGCAGCATGTCGCGATCCTCCGTTACGAATCCCCCTGGGGCGGTGTTCCGTCTTACTGGTCCCACCATCAGACAGCATCAGGTCGGCATCGACAGGATATGTGGGAGGATAGCGTAGCCGACTGAAGCCTGTCAACACACCCACGTGGGTTCAGACGGGTTCAGTGCCCAAACCTGGACAGTAACTGCTCGGTCAGGTAAAAGAGCAGGACCCCGACGAACACCATAAGCGCCATCCTGATGCCCTTTTCGCGATTGACCTCCGGCATCAGGTCAGAGGCCGCCACATAAATCATGACCCCTGCCGATACGGCCAGCCGATACCCCAGCAGTCCCTCAAGGTAAGAAGCAAATAACACGCCACAAATAGTCGAAAATCCGAGCGCCACCGAGGATGCAACAGCCACAGTACGTGTCCTGCCGGATGCCAGCATGATGGAACCGACCGTGAACCCTTCGGGAATCTTGTGAAGCGCCACCGCGACAAAGATTAATACCCCCAGCTCCGTACTGACGTGAAACCCAGACGCAATCGATACCCCGTCGAAGAAGGTATGAACCAACAGACCCGTCAGGGCAAAGAGGCTCACCGACGGCGCCAGAACCGCCTCCACATGGGTCTCCTCACCGAAGTGAAAATGAGACGCCAGCGTGTGTTCAGCGAAGTGGATCAGCAGATAGCCACCGAGAATCAGCAGGGGGGCATTGTCGGTCAGACGCATGCTCTCCGGCACCATTCCGAGAAAGGCCGCCCCCAGCATAAAGCCGGTTCCGAGCGCCACGAAGTGCTTCAGCAGCACCTCATCCCAACGTCGTTTGATCGTAAGCAGGAGCCCGCCTGCCACATTCGCCACGGCGGCGGCGCAGCCGAAGGCCAGGCTGATGTAGAACGATTCCATGGTCGCCTCGTGAAGATAGTGTAAACTCGGTACGTTAGCCTTTCATCTTTGCCTTGTCAAAGTAATTTGTCACACCCAAGAATAGCAATTGATCGCGAAGCTCGTTTATGTGTCTGTCATTGCGAGTACCCGCAGGGTGCGAGGCAATCTCACCGTTCTGTTCTCGTAAGTTTGGAGAACTTGGGGTAACAACGGTTGGATTGCTTCGCGACGCTCGCAATGACGAATCTCAAACTCTTTCCAGGGGCCGGAGATTCGCTTTGCCCGGAACGCTGCCGGAGATTATACTTATTGGGGGGATACCTCGCGTGGGTAGACTGAAGACTGAAGGTAGAAAGATTGAAGGAGGGGCTTGCGAATCGCGTACATGATGCTTCAGCCTTCGGTCTTCAGACTGAATTCCTACGTGTTAAGCGCTGATTGCTGACGGCTATTTTTCAAGGAGACCAAATGGCGGAGGCAAGCGGGGAGCAGTTTGAGGCGCTGGTGCGGATCATGGAGCGGCTCCGGGCGGACAATGGGTGCCCATGGGACCGGGAGCAGACGCGGGAGACCCTGAAGCCGTTCCTGATCGAGGAGGCCTATGAAGTGGTGGAGGCGATCGACGAGGGGGACCCCAAGCATCTCATGGAGGAACTCGGCGATCTCCTCTTCCAGGTGGTATTCCACGCCCAGGTAGCGGCCGAGCGGCGTGAGTTCACTATTGGGCAGGTCCTGGCGGCGACGGCCGACAAGATGATGCGCCGCCACCCCCACGTCTTTGGCGACGCCACGGCGTCCACGGCCGGTGAGGTCCTGGAGCAATGGGAGGAACTGAAGCGCAAGGAACGCAATACTGCGGACGCGATCCCCGCATCAGCCCTGGACGGTGTCCCCAGAGAGCTGCCCGGTCTTCTTCGCGCCCAACGCCTGCAGGACAAGGCCGCAAGGGTCGGATTTGACTGGCCCGATGTCTCTGGGGTGACGGCAAAGATCGAAGAAGAGCTTGGCGAACTCAGAGAGGCCATGAGATCCGCTGCACCGGAGGCAGTTGAGGAAGAATTAGGAGACGTCCTGTTCAGCCTGGTCAATCTTGCCAGGTTCCTGAACGTGAGTGCCGAGGAGGCGCTCCGCAAAAGCACCACACGATTCACGACCAGGTTCCAGCATATAGAGGACGCGCTGCAGCGCGATGGTCGTCGCCTCGGGGAGACCAGTCTGGAAGAGATGGAGCGGCTGTGGCAACAAGCCAAGAGCCATGGTCGCTCCTGATGCAAATGATCACACGACTCGTCGTCTGGTGTACGCTGATAGGCATCGCGCTGGCGTGGCCTGCCATCACCTACTCGAGGCCGGAGTCCACCGCCCGGCCTGTGCTGGCGATCAAACTGGAAGGGGTCATCGCACCCAGTACGGCCGACTATATCATCCGCGCCATTAAGCAGGCTGACCGCGAGGCGGCCCAGGCGCTGGTCATTGAACTGGATACCCCGGGCGGCCTTGATCTCTCGATGCGCTCCATCATCAAGGAGATGCTGGCGGCCGAGCGCCCGATCATCGTCTATGTTTCGCCTATCGGAGCCCGCGCCGCCTCCGCCGGCGTCTTCATCACCCTGGCCGCTCACGTCGCTGCCATGGCGCCAGGAACCAATATCGGCGCCGCCCACCCGGTCAACATGGGGGGCGAGATGGACAAAGAGATGAGCAAGAAGGTCACCAACGATGCCGCCGCCTATATCCGGACGATCGCCGAGCAGCGCGGCCGAAACGTCCAGTGGGCTGAGGATGCCGTGCGCAAGAGTGTCTCGGTAACCGAAAAGGAGGCGCTCAACCTCAAGATCATCGACCTCGTGGCGGACAAGCTGGATGACCTGCTTGTGGCGGCGGATGGCCGGGAGGTCACGACGGCCCGCGGTAAGGTCATGCTGCACACCAAGGGGGTCGAGGTCAGTCGGCTCGAGATGGGCCTTCGGGATAAGATCCTGAAGGTCATCTCCGATCCGACCATTGCGTACATCCTGTTAATGCTGGGCTTGGCCGGGCTCTACTTCGAGCTCTCGACCCCCGGCGCCATCTTGCCAGGGGTCCTCGGGGGGATCTTCCTGATCCTGGCCTTTTACGCCTTCCAGACCCTACCTATCAACTACGCCGGACTGCTCCTCATCCTGTTGGCGATTATTCTGTTCATCGCCGAGGTGAAAGTGACCTCGTACGGAATGCTGACCGTGGGCGGCATTGTCGCCATGATCCTCGGTTCCTTCATGTTGATCAGGAGTCCTGAGCCGTTCATGCGGATCTCGCTCAGCGCCATCCTGTTCACTACAGCCGCAACGGCGGCATTTTTCGGTTTCGTCGTCGCCATGGCCCTCAGGGCCCAGCGCCAACAGACCACCACCGGCGCAGAGGGTCTCATCGGACAGATTGGTACAGTCAGAACGCCGCTCACACCGGAGGGAAGCGTCCTGGTGGGGGGCGAACTCTGGTCGGCTCAATGCGAGGAAGGAGCTGAACCCGGCGACACAGTTAAGATCCGGGCGGTGAAGGGACTCATGTTAAAGGTAGATAGGCTGAAGACTGAAGGCTTTTAGGTAAGGATACGTCATGCATAATCACGCGTAGCTACTCAGGAGTTTAGGCTGAAGGCTGTAGACTGAAGGTGATACATTGTCTCGCAAGGCACGAATCGAGCCATTCAAGACCTTCTCAGTTCCTACCCCTAAAAGCCTTCAGCCTTCAGCCTGAACGCCTAAGTAGCTATACCAATGCACTATCAACGCAACAGCGACAGGGAGGGCGTACATGAATCCCTTAGAGATTCTCTCAACTGTGTTCGGCTTGGTCCCGATACTCTTTCTCCTCATCCTGGCGCTTTTCATCCTTGCCAGCTCGGTCCGTGTACTCCCTGAATACGAACGGGCCGTGATCTTCCGTCTGGGCCGTCTCGCCAAGGCAATCGTGAATGTGGGCGGAACCGGCAACGGCCCGGGACTGATCCTCCTGATCCCGATGATCGACCGAATGACGAAGGTCAGCCTGCGGACGGTGGCTATGGACGTTCCCTCCCAGGACGTCATCACCAAGGACAACGTGTCGGTCAAGGTGAACGCCGTGATCTACTTCCGGGTGATCGACCCGGAGCGCGCCATCGTCCAGGTCGAGAATTACCTCTTCGCTACCTCGCAGATCGCCCAAACCACCCTGCGGAGCGTCCTGGGGCAATCAGAGCTGGACGAGCTGCTGGCCGAGCGCGAGCGGCTCAACCAGCGGCTTCAACAGATTATCGACCAGCACACCGATCCATGGGGGATCAAGGTGACCGTGGTGGAGATCAAGCTCGTGGACCTCCCGCACGAGATGCAGCGGGCCATGGCCAAACAGGCGGAGGCCGAGCGGGAAAAGCGGGCGAAGATCATCCACGCCGAGGGTGAGCTGATCGCCTCCGAAAAGCTGGCGCAGGCGGGCAGGATCATGGCGACCGAGCCTGTCACCATCCAGCTTCGCTACTTGCAGACGCTCACCGAGATCGCCACAGAAAAGAACTCCACCATCGTTTTTCCGCTCCCGATCGACATCTTGAAGATTTTCTTGTCCGACCAGATGAAGAGTACCCAATCATGAAAGCTATCTGGAACGGAGTGATTATCGCCGAAAGCGCCGACACCGTAGTCGTCGAGGACAACCACTATTTCCCCCTGTCCTCGGTCAGATCCGACTATCTCCGCAAGAGCACCACCCATACAATTTGTCACTGGAAGGGTGAAGCCGGCTACTACGACCTCGTTGTCGGCGCTGCAGTAAATTCCGATGCGGCCTGGTACTACTCTTCGCCAACTGCAGCCGCGAAGCAGATTACCGGTCGCGTCGCGTTCTGGAAAGGCGTCCAGGTCATTGAGTAGTTCTCGAGAACCGATGGAAAAGGCCACGTTTGGGGCAGGCTGCTTCTGGGGTGTCGAAGCCGAATTTCGCCGGGTACCGGGCGTTATCGGTACGGCAGTCGGATACATGGGCGGCGCCTTCGAGAACCCGACCTACCGGGACGTCTGCTCCGGCACGACCGGCCATGCGGAGGTCGTCCAGGTAGAATATGACCCTTCGCAGGTCTCCTACGACGAACTCCTCGCTCTCTTCTGGTCGATCCATGATCCAACCACCCTGAATCGTCAGGGGCCGGACCTCGGCGCGCAATACCGCTCGGCAATCTTCTTTCACGATGCCGAGCAGCAGGCTGCTGCGCTCGCATCTAAACAAAAGCTTGAGCTGAACCATACCTATCAGAGACCTATCGTGACCGAGATGACACCGGCCTCAACCTTTTACCGGGCGGAGGAATACCACCAGCAATACCTGAAGAAGCAAACTCAGTCTCGCTGTACGATCTAGACAACCCCGCCTTCCTCGTGTATTCTCACCCCCGTGGATACCCCAAGAGACCAACTCCTGAGATTGCTGGTTCAGCACTCCTTCCAGTACAGCGCCGAGCCCGTCTTCACTCTGGCCTCCGGCCGAAAGAGCCGCTACTACATCAATTGCAAGAAGACGACATTCCTATCGGAGGCGATGCCGCTCCTCGGCCAGCTCTTCTTCGAGCAGATCAAGGCTATTGAACAACGAGACGGGGAACAGATCGCCGCCATCGGAGGACTCACGCTTGGCGCGGACCCGATTGCGTACGCCATCGCCCATCACAGCGCCCTCGCAGGGGAACCAATTCAAGCCTTCAGTGTCCGAAAGGAGCCGAAAGGGCATGGAGCCCAGAAATGGGTGGAAGGATTCGAGCAGTCAGGCGCGAAGGTTGCAATCATTGAGGATGTCGTCACCACTGGCGCCTCGACCCTCAAAGCGATTGAAGGCGCACTGCATGCAGGCTTTGCGATCGTCAAAGTACTGGCCCTCGTTGATCGCCAGGAGGGCGGCCGCGAGGAGTTGCAGAAAAGTGGGTATGAGCTGGAGTCGATCTACACCACCGAGGATCTGATGCAGGTTGCAGAATGGGCGAGGTAACTGGCAAGGCTTCAGAGGGCGTATAGTCAAGCCGGCCTAAAGACCACTGGACAATCCGTTGACGATCCGCTACCTTATGGGTTCCCACCAGATGGTCGGAGCAGACCTGCTGCCCGTCCATACAAGACGACAATGGGGGGTTAGCTCAGTTGGGAGAGCGCAGCGTTCGCAACGCTGAGGCCAGGGGTTCGAATCCCCTACCCTCCACCAATTCTTGCCGATTCACTGCAGTTGCAATACCGCCCGCAATGGCATGCCAGGATCCCCCACAGTCGCTTCCCCGGTCTTTGCCTTTACATCGCTATGGGCCCGTCTATTCAGGTCAGCTTAGGGATCGCCATTCTATGCGGCGCAGAGAGGCCGAGGCGAAGGCCATGAAACGTGGACTATGAGCGCGAATAATGAACTCGTGCCCCATGGGACGGCAGAAGCGCGAAACCGAAGAACTGACGAAATGCATATATGGCGGCTCGCGGTAGTGTTTGTTTGTTCAGCGGCTATAGCATCTTTAAGCGGCTGCTCGGTGATCACGGCACCTTATCGTGCAGCCAAAAATGTAGTGCAGGGAGGCGTATGGATCGTAAAAACAACCTATGTGGTTGCCAAAGGCACTACAAAAGTAATCTACACAATCGGTGAATATACCTACGAAGTTGTCAAGGCACCCATCGAATGGGCGTTGACCCACGAGGAAATCGAGAGCATTGATGGTCTTACGGTCAAAGAGGCGATACGACAGGGTAGGGTAAAAGCCGCACCCTATGTGGTCGCAGGAAGGCGGTACGTTCCTATGTCGCCCGAAAAGGCGAAGGAGTACAGAGAAGAGGGCTTGGCCTCGTGGTACGGCTATGAGAGCGGAAGAATGACCGCAAATGGAGAGGCGTTCAATCCCAACGGCCTATCGGCGGCACATAAATATCTGCCCATCCCCACGTTTGTGCAGGTGACAAACCTTGAAAACAAGAAATCCATAATCGTGAGGGTGAATGACCGTGGACCTTTCCCGAGTATGCACAATGCCAGGTCGGGAGAAAGGATCATCGATCTCAGCATGGGCGCTGCCAAGAGGCTTGAATTTCAGGACAAGGGCGTCGCTCGCGTGAGGGTAGAGGCGATACAGGTGAAAGAAGAATAAGCGACAGATTGGCCGCTCTGTCATCGTGCACATTCAAATCTCTGTCGTTCCGAAAAACCGCCTGGTGGTCATTCCCTCGTTGCGTCACATGATACGGGTGGCCGGGTACAACAATTCGGGTCATCCGTGGGATGCACGATCATGACCGCGAGCACCACGAATCATCACGATAATAGTGTCTGTCCCTATTTTATTTATTTCAAGCCGCGGGGGGGAATGAACCCCCAGTGGATTCAAAATGGCAAAACTCGATAATATTCCCAAAGGGAATATCCCTGGGGGTACAGTCTCCAGGATGCTCACCCTCTGACCTCCCTCCTTTACTCCCAGTAATACCCCCCAGCACAGCGCTTCCGCTGTACCGGGGGGTATTGTAGTGAAGGTTGACGTACCTACCTATCCCCTTAGATTAGAAGGCCTCGTCGCCAGCAGCCCAAGATTCCCGCTCCTTCGCCTTCTCCTTATCGTAGATTGTCCATTCGCCTTCGTCGACGACGGCCTCTCGGACCATCCGCCCTGCCCTTGACAGAATGAACCAGACTAGAGGGAATACGCCTCCAAAGAGGAACAGCGCCCCACCGACCGTGCGCATCCACGTCAAGGTGATCCACACGTTATCCGTGACGTGCGCCTGTGCTCGGGCAGCCCAGAGGCCTTCCTTGAAGACGGTCGCGACCTGGTACAGACCGACTGGGAACAGATCCAGCAGCATCATCAACGCCAATCCGCAGTTCAGCGACCAGAATATGCGCTGGATCAGCTTCTCATTCCAGGCAGAACGCTGGAACAGGTGCTGACAGGCAAACAGCATACCGCCAATCGCGATGTTGCCTTTGACGCCGAACATGGCAGCATGCGCATGGTTACCAGTGAGGTAGGTACCATGCTCATAGTAGTTGATGATGGGCAGGTTGATCAGCGAGCCCATCACGCCTGCGCCGAAGATATTCCAGAAGTTGACGGCAAGGATGAACGTCCAGACGCCGTCCATCACGAAGCGCTGCTTGCCCTCGGCCAGAGCCTCATGAGCCTTCATTCGTTCCGTCCGCATCTTCCAGGCATCCAGGGTCATCAAGAGCAGAGGCAACACCTGCATGGTGGAGAAGACGCTGCCCAGCGCGATGATCCCTGTCGGCTTGGCGATCCAGTAGAAGTTGTGGGAGATGCCGATCAGGGCGGTGATGAGGAACATCATGACCGCCAGGAAGATCACCCGCTCGGCCATGGCCCGGTTCACCAGTCCCATCTGCACCAGCATGTACCCAACGATACAGGTGGTGAAGACTTCGAAGGTGACCTCAACCCACATATGGATATTCATCCACCGCCAGTAGTCCGAAATGGCAAAGTTCTGCGTCGGGGTCATGAACAACCCGAAGAACAGAAACAGCACCATCATGCCGCTGCCGTAGAACAGCCAAGCCGGCACGGACCACATATTCTGGCTCGTGATCCACGGCTTCACGGCGCGGAAGATGATGAAGACCCAGAGGACGAACGAGGTCAGCATCAGGATATGCCAGAATCGCCCAAGCTCCAGGAACTCCCAACCCTGGCTCCCGAACCAGTAGGCCATCTCGTCGTTAGCAAACCACCCCGTATGTCCGAAATAGATGCCAAACAGCGCGCCGGCTCCCACGATGACACACAGCGTAAAGAGCAGGTTGATCAGGAACCGCTGTCCGTTCGGGACCTTCGAAATCCTGGGTAGGAAGAAGAGCGTGTAGCCGACCCAGGCCATAAAGAACCAGTAGATCTGCACGATAGTATGCCAGCCTCGAGTGACGGTGAAGGGGATAGTAAACCCCAATACCGTTGTCGCCAGGACGCTACCCGGTCCCCCACCGACGAAATCCTCTGCGCTCAGGATACCTGCCAACACCTGAACCAGGAACAGGATCACAGCGAAGGCAAAGAACTTATACGTGGCACGCTGGGTGGGACGAACGTAGGCGTCGCCCTTATTTTCAAGGTCAACCGTAGTCAGCGACCAATCCCGCCCATCAAACGGCTCGCCGGGCAGGGTCTTCATTTCACCGTACACGTACAGGACCAGCATGGCGCCCGCGAACAACACTAAAATTGAGATAAAGCTCCAGAGATACGTCGGGAACGTCGGGGCGTTACCGACATACGGATCAGGCGGCCAGTTGTGTGTATAACTGTAGGTCTCACCCGGTCGAGCCGCCCCGGAAACCCACCCCCCCCAGAAGAAAAATCCTGCTAAGGCCTTGAGGTCTTCCGGGTTGCTGATATGATTTTGGACCCTCCCCTTCATAAACGCTTCTTCATAGGTGGGATCCGTAAACGTCCGAGTGTAATGAGTGATCAACTCCTGGTACGCAAAAACCTGGGCCTCGTTAATACGGATAACGCCGGCCGCCTCGTCGAATCCGTTCGCACGGATCTCTCGTCGTACCCTCCCCATGATCATATCCCGGTCGGCTTGGGTCACGGGGCGATCCTTCGTGATCTCATTCTCATAGTACTTATTCATGGACACATAAGTATGGTGGAGAGCTTCCGCGGTGTAATCCGGTCCGCGCTCTCCTCCGTCGCCCCAGAAGGAGCCATACGTCATCAGGCCCTTGAGGTGAAACACTTGCTTTCCACGCTGGATTTGCCACTGGGGAATTACCGTTTCCCCGGTGGATGACGATACATAATCAACCAGCGGCGGAGCTGACGAATAAGTCCAGACGCCAAGAGCAATCAACCCGGTAACGCTAATCACGCCGACGATCAAAGCATGAAGCCACCAATATTTCTTAATTAATAGGACGTGACCGAACGTCCTACGGCCCTTACTCAACGTCCCGCTACTAGGATTCGGACTCATGTTCTACCTCCAATGGCCCTCCAGTTGACTTCCGGTGGCCACTCAAACAACAACACATGCAATAATTTCATACTACTGTGATACCGTGTTTATCATCACTGTCCAAGTCGTCGGGGGCGCACGGACACCGGGAGCGACATGCAACGCACGAGTCCGACAGCACACGCCTGACCGGCTAGCCGGTGCCCCCTTGCTACGCTTGTCGATCCGCTTCATCATGTTCATGAGGATTCCTCCTCTATAGTTAAGTTACGTTCCTCGGTAGGGTCTGTAAAGCAGGTGATCGACTCAATTTCCAATGCAAATGCATTACTCACCCGGACCCCTCTCAGTGAACGGCCTCAGCTCTTGCCAATTGAGTCATTTACTCGGCATCAAACAAGATATCCTTAAAGCATCTACGAATAAGGGAAAGGGCGTGCCTCCTCCTGGAGACCTTTAAACCAATAGGGATATGTCCCCGTCAGCGACCGTCAAACGCCGTTTAGGCAATGATATAGGGACAGGCACTATTTATTGAGGGAGCTATGCTCAAAAGGTGTGCAAGTAGAGGAAAGGCGGTCCCTCTCGGGTGACCTACGAACCCACTGGGCTAACACCCGGTTTGTGAGAGGAGAACAACCGCCATGTCGAAGCAGACCGCAGAATCAACCACCGAATCAAGGATAGCATGGAACGACCTGGACACGTGGGTTCGGCACAAGATACACGAGTGGGTGCAAGCGTTGCTCGACACCGAAGGGGACGAACTGCTGGGCCGTCATAAGTCTGAGCGCAGGCAGGCCGTGGAGAGCCCTCGGCTATCGCAACGGACACGGTAAGCCCAGGCGGCTGACGCGGTGTAACGGGATGGTCACGATCCTGATATAGGGATATAGGGACAGACACTCTTTATTGAAATCCTTTTGGTCTTCCCCTCCATCACACGTGTATTATCAGATCCTCCGCCAAATCACTACAGGTGCTCTGGCAATCCCAGGATTGATCTCAAAGACTTCCTGGACGCTCTGGCTCACTTGCCGTACCTGTCTGTGGCCCACGGACCAGCACGTCGTGTCGTAGCTCTTTCTTGAGTTTTGGCGACTCAGAGGCTAAGCCAACCGTCTCTTTAATAGATGCTGCGACAGACCTTGGCGGCTGCGCAGACACAAGGCCAAAGAAGTAGGTGCTGTCGCCTTGGTGATTAGACCCCCCGACGCAGAGAAGGGAGTCGAAGTTCACTATGATCCTATTGCTCCACTTGTGCACGGATCTGAGGCCTATCCTTCCAGGACTGTCGCTAGTGACGACATAGAGCACATCTCCAGCCTCCCCATCTCCATTGTAATCAAGATGGTCAATAGCGGGACCGAAATCAAGCGTTATAGACTCCAGACAAGATAGGTTCTTGGTCGCAACGCCCTTGACATCAACTATGGTCTCAACGCCCTTCGAGAGGTCAATCTGGTACTCATACCCGTACAGACCGCTCGCCGGCGTGCCTGACTTGCCCACGAAGGTGCGGGAATGGAGGACACTTGTTCCCCCAGCCGACATCGGGATAGGAGTGGTAAGACTATCGGTGGCGGTCACCGTACACGATGGATCGAAGAGGCAGTAAATGGTTGAAGCGCGTACATTGACGACGTTGAGATGAATCTCGCGCTTCACTTCGCACCCCGTAGTGAGAACCAAACCCAGCACCACGCTCATGAAGACGGACATCCTTCCGGTCATCCCCTACTCCTTCTTTCCCCCATGGTCATGCATGGGTGTTATGTATGCATTTACTTCTTGTAACTACAAGGCGTTTAGACTGAAGGCTGAAGGTTCTAAATTATCTCACAAGGTACGAATCGAGCCATTCAAGATCTTTTCGGAGTTGTGTATGATCACGCATGGCTTGCCCCTAAAAGCCTTCAGCCTTCAGTCTATCTACCTGGATCGTTACTACTTCTTTACAATCGACTCATAGCACTCGACGGATCCGTACGCTTTCCTTCCGCAGGTTTTCAATATCGTCACTTGCAATGACGAAAAGATCCACGTAGCTGCTGATGCTTGTCTCGCCCCGTACATAGGAGCCGAACAAAATGAGCTTCGAGGGCTGAGCGACTTCAATGATTTTGCCCACCGCCGCCTCGACTTTTTCGGCCGTCACATCCTACTGATAGCTTGCCTGTAAATTTACCATCTCTTTCTCCTGCCTCCGGTCGAATAGCGCGCCTTCATCAGCGACGAGCCGCTAGTCGATCAAAGATCGCCAGTTGGCGGCCTCCCCCTCGATACCGACCCAACCTTCTTCAGGGGTCATGTCCGATACTGCCTCACGCTTCGGAAGAGTGTCCGTTTCTGACCACGAGGTACCAAGAGAATATATGAAATCGGCTCACCCTGTCAAACGAGTCGCCGAGAATCTGGAGACGCCTAGGGACACGCCCCAGGACAGGAAAATCCGATACGGTGAGACGTAGAAATCCGGTCAGGTCATGACGGCCAGGAAACGATGAGATGAATGGGGGCAGAACCCAACCCTCTCGTGGGGACTGAGTATCTTGGGAGGGCTGGCTCACCAAGGGCGCAAGCGAGAAACGAAGTGGCTTAAAGTGCCCGACCTGAGACAGTCGGGGTGGGTGGGGCGATGAATCGGCTGATGGCTGCTGTTAAGCGGCCGATGCGGATGCGGGTGGGACGGAAGGCACCGTGAGGCCGGAAAGAGTTGGCGGCGTCCCCCTCAAAATGAACTACCCCGCGGCAAGCCGCGGGGTATCGTCTTCTGTTCTGGCCGGTCATTCCGTGCTTGACACGGAATCCAGTCGGGCCCTCTGGATACCGGCGTCCGCCGGTATGACGAACTCGCGGCAAGCCGCGGGGTATAGACCCTCAACGAAAATGAAGAATCCTTCAGGCCGGTCTGTGGGCCATGCCGTGCAGGCATGGCCCAGCCGATGGAAAAGAAGGCCGAGCGGCCCAGCAAGGCTATGGCCCGGCCCAAGGCCACAGCTTCGCTGTAAAGCAACCACGAAGCCTATTCCGGCCCGCAGAGATGAGTGCTACGTCCCCTGCGCGCTCCGTGGTTCGGTGGTGGCGCCCGTGCTGCGCCAGCCGGCAGTCCCGTGCACGCGGCCACTCACGGGGCGACTGAAGGACTTCCCCGTGGGCGTGCCGGCCACGCGACTCGGGCGGATGGCGCGAGGAGGCCTGGGGGTCGGCCCCGCGGTCCCGAGGGCGCGACCCGCCGGGCTCCCTGGCGTTGTGCGACGCGCCGCATTTGCCGTCGCCCGGACCCGCTCCTCTGCTTTGCGGGCGCGGATGGCCGCAATGCGGTCGGCAAGGGGCACCTCAAAGCGCTCTGTGGGGGTTGTGGCGTAATTGAACCCGGCGACCTGCTGGCGTGGCAGGCGGGTTCCGATGGCGCGCTCAATGGCGCGCAGAGTGTCCTCTTCGTTTGGGGAGACGAGGGTATAGGCCTCGCCCGTGGCATCTACCCGCCCCGTCCGCCCCACCCGGTGGATGTAGTCCTCGGAGAGCTGCGGGACGTCGAAATTCACGACGAGGCCTAACCCCTCCACGTCGATGCCGCGGGCGGCGATGTCGGTCGCGACGAGGACGCGACAGCGGCCCCGCTTGAAGCTGGCCAGGGCATCGGTCCGCTGCGCCTGGCTGCGGTTGCCGTGGATCCTCTCACAGGTGACACCCTGCCGGTCGAGGAAGTCGGCCAGCCGGTTGGCCCGGTGCTTGGTGCGGGTGAAGACGAGGACGTGCTTGGACGCGCTACGCTTCACCAGGTCCAGGAAGAGGGTCGACTTCAATTCCTGTGGGACGGGGTAAGCCACATGGGTGATCCCCGCCGCCGGGGCGGACTTGCGCTCAATGTTCAGGGAGACGGGGTTCTGCAGCATATCCTTGGCGAGGGCCACGATGGGCGCCGGCAAGGTCGCGGAAAACAGCAGCGTCTGCCGTGTCTTGGGGACGTGCTTCAGGATACGTCGGATGTCGGGTAGAAAGCCCATATCGAGCATGCGGTCCGCCTCATCGAGCACGAGGTACTCGATGCCGGTAAGGCGCGCATACGGGTACTGACAGTGATCGAGGAGCCGGCCGGGGGTGGCGATCAGGACGTCCACACCTCGGCGGAACGCCTGTTCCTGGGGTCCCATGGCGACGCCCCCGTAGACCGCGGCGCCCTTGAGGGTTGTCTGCGCGGCGAGCGCGCGGAGGTGCTCCGTAATCTGCGCCGCCAGTTCCCGGGTGGGCGCCAGGATGAGCGCCCGTGTCGTGCCCCTGGGCTGCTCCAGGAGGCGGTGGAGGATGGGCAGGAGGAATGCGGCGGTCTTGCCGCTGCCGGTCACCGCGGTGGCCATGACGTCCCGGCCCTCCAGGAGGGGTGGGACCGCGAGCCGCTGGATCGGCGTGGGCTGTGTAAAGCCCATGGTGTGAATGGCTTTCATGAGGTTCGCGTTCAGTTTGAATGAGGTAAACGGCATACTCCTCCTACTGCGGTGGTTGGGCGCACCTGTCATCAGAGATGAGCAAAAGAGCGCCCGCGCTGTTTGTCCGGTCGGATTGATGAGTGGGGCTAACGGCGGGATCACCGGAGAAGTCGCCGTGCAGAGTCTGACACGTCCCAGCTCGACTCTCGATCGAGCCGCGTCAGGGTCTCGATCGATCTTACTATTACAGTTTCGAGGTACTCTAGCATGCCTGGCGGCGTTTGCCAAGGGGGAAGTGCGGGGGTAGATGTTCAAGAGCAATCCCTATTGTGGCCAGGCAAAAAGCTGTACGTTCAAGCCCTTAGTTCGGTATAATTGCCTCGATGTAATTACTCAGGTGTTTAGACTGAAGGCTGAAGGTTCTAAATTATCTCGCAAGGCACGAATCGAGCCAGTCAAGATCTTTTCGGAGTTTTGCATGATCACGTAGACGTACCCCTAAAAGCCTTCAGTCTTCAGCCTATCCACCTGGGTAGTTACGCCTCGACCCACAATCCTGTTCCAGGAAAACTGTGAGAGAGCGCCTCTAGCGCCCCTGAGAATCCCACATGACCAGAATCCTATTAATCGGCATCGGCGGTTTTTCCAGTTCGATCGCCAGGTATCTGCTGAGCGGCGCAGTACAGACGTTGATGCGGAGCGAGGCATTTCCGTACGGGACCCTGCTGGTAAACGTGCTGGGCTGCTTCCTTGTCGGCGCCCTCTCGCACCTCGCCGAATCGCGTGGGGCCTTCACGGCGGACACCAGGGCCTTCCTGGTTATCGGCTGCCTTGGTGGGTTTACGACCTTTTCCGCTTTCAGCAACGAAACCATGAACCTTGCCCGAGATGGCGAGCGGTGGCTCGCCAGCGCGAATGTGCTTGCCCAGATCGCGTGTGGGCTGGGGGCGGTGTGGGCCGGCAGGGCCGCCGCCTTTCTCATCTGGAGGTGAGCTATGATCCTCCCGCAAGAAGGCTCTCTGCTGCGCATCTTCATCGGTGAAACCGATAAACGCGATGGGAAGCCGCTGTACGAGTGGATCGTCCTGAAGGCGCGGGAACACGGCCTGGCTGGCGCCACGGTGTTGCGCGGGATCATGGGCTACGGAGCCCATAGCCGCCTCCACACGTTCAAGATCGAACGCCTCTCTGAGGATCTGCCCGTGGTGATCGAAATCGTGGACACGCGGGAGAAATTGGAGGCCTTCCTGGCCCTGATAGATCACGAGATCCCGGAAGGGTTAGCAACACTCGAAAAGGCACAAATCCACTTTTATCGCAGTGGCGCTGCCCGCGAATGAACTGCGCGGGAAATGTAACTACAAGGTAGATAGACTGTAGGCTGTTAGACTGGAGGAACGCGCACGGATGAGCCAGGCGTTTTCCGAATGCGACGCGAAGATGATGGAGACCGAAAAGGTTCTCGGCGTCTTGATTCGGTCCATGCGCAACGACTAACAGCCTTCAGCCTACAGCCTAAACACCTGAGGTATAACGCAACCGTACCCCAGAGCCTTCTAGTGGCCTCTCCAGACACAAAAACCGAAAGAGGGGAACGAGCATGAAAAAACTCTATCGCTTGTTAGGAATGCTGTGGCTCGCGGCCATCACGCTGATGGGTGGCCCTGCTCTAGCCGATGAGACCTGCCAGTCACCCTTCCTCCCGAAGGTGACCGGGCAAGAGGACTACATCTATGTCTGGACGCTGGGGATCAAGGGAGTGGCCGATGGGAACGACAGCCTCGTGACCGTTGACGCGAACCCCAAGTCCAAAACCTACGGGCAGATCATCCATCGGGCCCCCGTCCCCGGACAACACGAGGCCCACCATGCCGGATTCACCGACGACCGACGGCATCTATGGGCCGGGGGTCTTGACGACAGCTTCATCTTCATCTTCGACGTAGCGGCGAATCCGGCCAAGCCTAAGCTGATCAAGACGATCAAGAGTTTTGTAAAGGATACCGGAGGCCTGGTAGGCCCCCACACGTTCTATGCCCTGCCGGGGCGGATGCTCATCACGGCCCTCTCGAATGCCACGGACAACTCAGGCAGGACGGGGCTGGCGGAGTACTCCAACGAGGGGCGTTTCATCCGGACGATTTGGATGCCGAAGGAGGCGCCCTATGGCTATGATGTGCGGGTCAATGTGAACCTGAATCGCATGCTCACTTCCTCCTTTACCGGCAAGAAGAACTACATGAGGCCACTCGGCGAATTGGTCAAGGATGCGGAGGCGATGAAGACCTTCGGCGATTCGGTGGTGGTCTGGGACTTCCATGCCCGGAAGCCGCTGCAGGTCCTGCAGGTCCCCGGCGCGCCGCTGGAGCTGCGCTGGGCGCTCCAGCCGAATCATTACTACGCCTTTACAGCGACGGCCCTTGGTCATCAACTTGTCCTTATCCACCAGCAAGAGGACGGGACTTGGGCGACCAAGGCGATTGCCGACCTCGGTGAGACTCTTCCCGTCGATATCAGCATCGCGCCAGATGACAGCAAGTTGTACGTCGCGTCATTCATGGACGGAATGCTGAGAGTGTACGACATTTCAAACCCCTTCGAGGCCAAGCTGATCGAACAGGTGAAGGTGGGTGAGATGGCCAATATGGTCTCCGAATCGTGGGACGGCACGCGCCTCTACGTCACCAACTCGCTGCTCTCGAAATGGGATAAGCCGGGCGACTACTGGCTGAAAGCCTATGCGTGGGAGAATGGGAAGCTCGCGCACAAGTTCACCACGGACTTCAACTCGGTGGGGCGGGCTCACCTCATGAACTTCGGGAGCAAGGGGCTGCGCACCAAGGCTGAGTAGTTATGCGCTGGTCTGTCCTGATCGGCACATTCATGGCGGCGAGCTTTATCTCGTCGGATTTCTCGGCAGTCAAGGCCCACGAGATTCCGGGATTCGAGGACACGTACATCCAGGGGATCTTCTCGCCCAAGTTTACCCCGCCGGCCGCCGGAACCTACGACCTTCCTGTGATCAAGCATGTTCCGGCCTTCGTTCTGATCGATGTCACCGGCCGCCGCGTCAACACCGCTTCGCTCACGCACGGCAAGGTGGCGGTCGTCAGCTTCATTTATACGACCTGCTCCGACCGGCTTGGCTGTCCCTTGGCCAGCATAGCCCTCCGAGCACTCCAGACCAAGCTCGCGCAGGAGGGTCTTCAAGACCAGGCCGTACTGCTGTCTATCAGTCTGGACCCTGAACACGATACACCTGCTCAGCTTGCCAAATACGCTCACGCCTTTGGGGTGGAGCCGTCACGCTGGCATCTGCTGACGGCTTCCTCGGAACACGTACTCAAGGCGACGCTGAGAAGCTTCGGGCAGGATCGGGCCAAGGTCTACGACGAGCGCGGTCGTTTTACCGGCCGATACCGTCACGTCCTCAAGGTCTTCCTGGTGGACCAGGCAGGGCAGGTTCGCAACATCTACAGTACAGGCTCCCTGGTTCCCCAGGTCATGGTAAACGACATCAAGACGGTACTGGCCGACAAGACCGGCGGTCAGCAGCAGGTCAGGTAGGCCTCGTCAGAAGGGACTGAAGGCATCCGGGTGTTGCTGCGCACCTGCCTGGCGACAGACAGGTCAGATCATGGGAGAGGTGCCGCTCTTGGACGGCTGGTAGTACGGGTTGGCGCCACCCGCATGGTCGGTCGTGTCGAGGACCTGGCGGATCTCGGGGACCGCTTCCTGGATCGCCACAGCAACCCCCTGCTTCAATGTCATGTCGGCCATCCCGCAACCGTGGCACCCACCTCCGAAGGTGATGTAGGCGGTGCCATCCTTGACGTCAAGAAGCGTCACGGATCCGCCGTGTGCCGCTACGCCCGGATTGATCCGGGTGTCTATGACCTGTTGGACAGCCGCCGCAACAGGGTCTCCCCAACCGGTGTTCGGGTTGTCGATCTTAAAGCCGCTTTCGTAGACCCCCTCGACGAAGTCTACTGTTGCACCCTGCAGCTTGGGCGCACTTTCCGCATCGACGTAGACCCTGAAACCACCAACGTCGATCACCGTATCGTCTGCCTTTTTGTTTTCCTCCGCCATGAACGCCAGTTCGTACCGGAAACTCGCAGGGCCTCCCCCGGCAATCGCCACACGCACCCCGACACCTTGCTGCCCCTCAGTCCCCGATAGCTCAAGGATCTTCTTTTTTGCCGATTCGGTAATCGTGAGCATCTTGTCCTTCCTGTGAGGCTTCACACCCCTGCTGGTTTCACTTCGTAGTCTATTCCATTAATATTATGGTAGGCACAAAGATCCCATCATGTCAACCTGAGGCGCTCATTCAGAATGGTACAACCAGCGGCCTGCGCCCTTTCGTTTTTTTCTCTTTTACGGTATTAATGAACTACCCTGCGGCAAGCCGTATGGTATCGTCTTCTGTTCTGGCCCGTCATTCCGTGCTTGACACGGAATCCAGTCGGGCCGTCTGGATACCGGCTTCCGCCGGTATGACGAACTCGCGGCAAGCCGTGGGGTAGTTCATTACGCATCCTGAACGTCTCGGCTGGTGTCCGGGTTGCGGGGTCCCGGTCGAAGGCAAGGAGTGAGTACGAATGGAGAATATCAGACAAACCGTAAAGCGCGTGTGGGGCTACGACACGCTTCTCCCGTTGCAGGAAGAGGCCATGAGGGCGGTGCTGGCGCGGCGGGACTCCATCGTCATCCTCCCGACGGGGGGCGGGAAGTCGCTCTGCTATCAGGCGCCAGCCGCGGCGATGGGAACACTGACCGTGGTGGTGTCGCCCCTCATCGCCCTCATGAAGGACCAGGTGGACGGGCTCACCACCGCCGGGGTGCCGGCCGCCTTTCTGAACAGTAGCCTGACGACCGACGAGCGACGGCTGGTGGAAGACAACGTGGTCCGCGGGCGGTACCACCTCCTGTACGTGGCCCCTGAGCGGCTGGTACTGCCTCCATGCTTGGGGTTGCTGAGGCGAGCCGGAGTGGCGTGTTTCGCGATCGACGAAGCGCACTGCATCAGCCAGTGGGGGCACGATTTCCGGCCGGAGTATCGGCAGCTCAGGGTAGTGCGAGAGGTCTTTCCGGACGTAGCCATCCATGCCTTTACGGCTACGGCCACACCGCGAGTGCGGGCGGACATCGCCACGGAGTTGGCGCTGCGGGAGCCCGAGATCCTGGTGGGGAGCTTCGACCGCCCAAACCTGGTCTACCGGGTGCGCCGGCGCACGGATCGGCTGCGGCAGGTCACGGAGGCGTTGGAGCGGCACCGGGGAGCGGCCGGGATCATCTACTGCATCCGCCGGGCGGAGGTGGATCAGCTCGCCGACGCACTGCGACGGCTGGGTTATCGGGCAGTGGCCTATCACGCTGGATTGGCCGATGCCGAACGACGACGTGCGCAGGACGACTTCATCTCGGAACGGGCGGATGTCATGGTGGCCACGGTGGCGTTCGGGATGGGCATTGACCGGTCCGACGTGCGCTACGTCATCCACGCCGGCATGCCCAAGTCCATCGAGCACTACCAGCAGGAGGCGGGCCGGGCCGGGCGCGATGGGCTGCCGTCGGAGTGTCTCCTGCTCTACTCCGGCGGCGACTTCGGCCTGTGGCGGTCCATCCTGATGGCGGAGGGGCTGCCGGCGCCGGGTGCCCTGCAAAAGCTCGGGGAGATGTACGACTACTGCCAGGGAGCCGCCTGTCGGCACCGCTTTCTGGTAGAGTACTTCGGCCAGGCATCCCGCGCGGACACGTGCGGAGCCTGCGACGTCTGCCTCGGCGAGATTGCCGTCGAGGATGGCTCGGCGGCGATGGCGCGGCAGATCCTCGCCGCCGTCACAGAGATGGGGGAGCGGTTCGGCGCTGGCTACGTAGCGGACGTCCTGTGTGGAGCCAAAACCGCCCGGATCGCAGAGATGCGCCACGACCGACTGGACGCCTACGGTGTACTGCGACAGTACCCGAAGGCAACGGTGCGGAACTGGATTGAGCAACTCGAGGGACAGGAGTGTCTGGCACGTGGCGAGGGCGAGTACCCAACGCTCGACGTCACTGCACGGGGCCATCGGGTCCTTCGGGGAGAAAGCGCAGTGCCGCTTCTCCGGACAGTCGCCAAGCCCGTGCGCCAAGCGCCGTCCCGGGCCGCGCGCCTAGCTGTGCTGCCGGGCGTGAGCCAAATGAGCGATGAGGACCTGTTCGAGATGCTCCGCGTCCTCCGTCGGACCATGGCCGCAGAGCGAGGCATCCCACCCTACCTCATCTTCAGCGACGCCAGCCTGCGTGAGATGGCAAGAGAACGCCCCACCACCAAGGAAGCCTTCCTGCAGATCAAAGGGGTCGGCCTGCGCAAGCTCCAGGAGCTTGGCCCGCGCTTCCTGGCCTGCATCCGCACACACAAAGACGGCTCCACAGGCGACACTTCGCCCGCGCCATCAACCGACCGCTCGTCTACTCAGCAGGACTGACCACCCTTGAGCCTTGACTTTCCTTCCATGCGTGTTTATGCTCCCTTCTGAACATAGCGCCGTCAGTCGCAACAATGGACGTCATTGCCCGGAAAGTCCCCCCCATCCTCACCTTCCCCCTCGTGGGGGGAAGGGACACCTCACGCGAACTCCTCCCCCCCTTGAGGGGGAGGATACAGGTGGGGGGGTGATGGGTCCGGAAACACGGGTCAACCCTTATCGGTTCGTCAGAGGAGGAACAACCAATGGCTTACGAGGCAAGAAATTACGAACAGTTGCTGGGAATCGAAGGATTGAGCGATCCGCTCATGAAAAATCATTTTACGCTCTACCAGGGGTATGTCGCTAATACCAATAAACTGGCCGACGCGTTGTGTCAGATGCTGAAAGACGGGAAGACCGCCGCGCCAGAATACGCGGAGTTGAAGCGGCGATTCGGCTGGGAATTCAACGGAATGCGCTTGCATGAGTACTATTTTGGCAATATGGTGAAAGGCGGAAGGGGCCTGGATCCAGCCTCAGAGCTCTGTCAGAAACTTGCAGCAGACTTCGGCTCATACGACAACTGGCAGAAGGACTTCAAGGGATCGGGAGCCATGAGGGGGATCGGTTGGGTGGTCTTATACCTGGACCCGGTCGCCAATCGGATGTGCAATGCCTGGATCGGTGAGCATGACACCGGGCACCTGTCCGGAGGCATCCCGCTGCTGATTATGGATGTGTTTGAACATGCCTTTATGATCGACTACGGGCTCAAGCGGGCTGATTACATCGAAGCCTTCTTCAAGGGCATTGACTGGTCGGCTGTGACATCGCGGTACGCCAACGCTCCGAAGGTAACCTTATAGAGGTAGGCTGAGTAAGATGAGCCTGTATTGGGACGACACGTACGAGATTGCGCAGGCATTGATTCAGTCTCATCCTGAACAGGATCCCCTGGAGGTGCCGTTTACCACTCTGCACAAGTGGATCACCGAGCTCGCTGATTTCGACGACAACCCCAACGGCGCCTCTGAGGCGAGGTTAGAGGCAGTCCAGATGGCCTGGTACGAGGAGGCGACGGGCTAAACCCTCACGTCGGAGTGGCGCCCTGATGCCTGCGCGGTCATACGACACGCTCCAGGGGACGCTGGAGCGGATCACCTATGTCAATGAAGAGAACCACTATGTGGTGGCCAGGCTCCAGGTGTCTGGGCGGCGCGACCTGGCCACCATTGTGGGGAACCTGCCAACCGTCACGCCAGGCGAGACCCTCAAGCTGACCGGAGAGTGGGTCCAGCACAACAGGTATGGCGAACAGTTTAAGATCGAGACGTTCGAGACCATCACCCCCGCCACGGTAGCCGGAATCGAGAAATACCTGGGCTCCGGCCTCATCAAAGGGATCGGCCCGATCTTCGCCGGAAGGTTGGTGGAGGTCTTTGGCATCGACACCCTGCGCATCATCGAGGAGGAGCCCTCCCGCCTGCTCACGGTGGATGGGATCGGCGAGGTACGACTTCAGCGAATCCGGACCGCCTGGGAAGAGCAGAAAGAGATCCGGGAGGTCATGATCTTCTTGCAGGGTCACGGCGTCTCCTCCGCCTATGCCGCCAAGATCTTCAAGACCTACGGAAAATCCTCGATCGCCATCGTCCAGGAGAACCCCTACCGGCTGGCCAAGGATATTTACGGAATTGGATTCAAGACCGCGGACCGAATCGCCCAGGCGATTGGGATCGAGCCGCATTCGCCGCTGCGGGTAGAGGCTGGGGTGATCCATGTCTTAAACGAGCTGGCCGGGGAGGGCCACGTTTACTACCCCCTTGACGGCCTCACGAAGGCGAGCGCCGGTATTTTAGAGGTGGACGAGGATCTGACGACCCAGGCGGTTGAGAGGCTTCGTCACGAGGAGCGGGTCATCTGTGAGCCTGGGCCGCAAGGGGTGGCGGTCTATCTCGCCTCGCTGTACGCAGCGGAGGAAGGAGTCGCCCGGCGCCTGCATGCCCTGGCTGAAGGCGGCGCGCTCCCTGCGGACATCGACATCGAACGCGCCATCCTCTGGTCGGAGCAGGTGAATAGGCTGAGCCTGGCGGAGCAACAGAAGGAGGCGATTCGTGAGGCCCTCATACGTAAGCTGCTGGTCATCACCGGCGGTCCCGGCACCGGCAAGACGACCATCCTGAGATGCATCCTGCAGATCCTGGAGAAGAAACATCGTCGAATGCTCCTCTGCTCTCCTACGGGGCGGGCGGCAAAGCGGATGAGTGAGGCCACGGGACGAGAGGCCAAGACCATCCACCGCCTCCTGGAGTTCAGCCCCAAGGATGGTCGGTTCAAGCGGGATCAACACAGACCGCTGGAGGCCGATCTGGTGATTGTGGACGAGGCCTCGATGATCGACGTGGTGCTCATGAACTCCCTCCTGAAGGCCATCCCTCCGGCTGCCGGTCTGATTCTGGTGGGTGACGTGGACCAGCTCCCGTCGGTGGGGCCGGGCGCAATCCTCCGAGACATCATCGCGTCGAGCCTCGTGCCGGTGATCCGGCTTTCAGAGATCTTCCGACAGGCCCGGGAGAGCCAGATTGTGATCAATGCCCACCGGATCAATCGGGGGGAGATGCCGTTCTGCACTGATTGGGAGGCGCAGGAGCAAGGCGACTGCTACCTGCTCGTCAAACAAGAAGCTCTGGAGGTCCAGGCGGCGATCCTGGAACTGGCGTCACGCGGCCTGCCAACGCGGCATCGCGTGGACCCGCTAGAGGAACTGCAGATCCTGAGTCCGATGCAGAAAGGACCGATCGGCGCCATGCAACTGAATCAGGCACTGCAGGCGCTCCTGAACCCGTCAGGGCCGGAGCTGCTTCGCGCCGGCCGCCTCTACCGGCTTGGGGACCGCGTGATGCAGATCAGGAACAACTACGAGAAGGACGTCTACAACGGTGACATCGGCCGGATCGTCAAGCTCGACCTGGAGGACCGCGAGGTCACCGTCCGGTTCGACGACCGCCAAGTCACCTACGACTTCAATGAGCTGGATGAACTGGTGCTCGCCTACGCCGTCACGATTCACAAGAGCCAGGGCAGCGAGTATCCTGTGGTCATCATCCCGGTTCATACAGCGCACTACGTCATGCTTCAGCGCAACCTTCTCTACACCGCCATCACACGAGGCAAGCGCCTGGCCGTCCTGGTGGGGACCAAGAAGGCGATCGCCATCGCCGTGAAGAATCATAAGATCCAGCTTCGCTACACCGGCCTCGTCGACCGGCTCCAAAGAGGCCGTCAGGAGCCCGCGCTCTCACTGGCGCTTCCCGAGTAACATCCCATGAGGCGAGGCTGCACCACGGCACACGAAAAGGCATCTTCACCCCATCACCCCACCCTGCCCTTCCCCCACAAGGGGGAGGAGGAACACCTCATGTGGACTCCTCCCCCCTCGGAGGGGGAGGATAAAGGTGGGGGGATTTCCTAAGGAAGGGCTGTGGCTGCGAAGCCGTCAAGAAAGGTCACCGGTGAGCGAGCGAGATCAGGCAGAGACCGACTTAGCGAATAGGGGCGCGCAGCTCCTGGGGTTGCTGACTGAACGGCGTGGGCGACTTGCCGCCCAGATCCGTCGCGCGCTCGCTGAGCGGCGGGAGGAGTCCCAGATGCGGGACGCGCCGGGCTCTCACGGCTGGGGGGCGGCCCCTGAGGGTAATATCAGCCTGGCCATGGTGGCCCAGCAGCAGCAGCAGCTCGCCCAGATCGACACGGCCATCCAGCGCCACCAGGCCGGGACCTACGGCCGCTGCGTCGGCTGCGGCGATGAGATCCCCCTTCCACGCCTCCAGGCCCTACCCTTCGCCCAGCGTTGCGCAGGTTGTCAGGAGGAGTGGGAAGCAGAAAAGAGATGATGTGGGGACGTGGAACTTCCCCTTGAGCTATTGACGGGCGGCAACACCCCGCGCGATCCACGACGACGAGATCGGCCTGGCGCGAAGGTTCTCGCCGACTCGTTCACTAAGACCGTCAGCATTCCCTTCACCGGTAGAGGGCTGCGGGCCACGAGTCGCCTCTACCGCCGATAATGTGACGTTAACTGCCACGGGGAAGGTAGAAACTATGGAGCGCGGACAGACTCTTTCCGTGCTCCCCCGCAGGGAGGAAGACACAGGCGCACTCCAGTGGTAAAGTTAAGGGGGACCAGCATGCGACCAGTCATACGGCTCTCAAAGTCCCAGTTCGTATCCGGACTGCAGTGCCCGAAGATGCTCTGGTGGATGGCGCACGAGCCCGAGGCGCCGGAGCTCGCCGTCGACGAGGAGTTGCGGGTGATCTTAGAGCGAGGCAGGCGCGTCGGCGAGCTCGCGCGCACGTTCGTGCCAGGCGGTGTCCTTATCGACATCCCACACCACGACATCAAGCGCAGACTGGCCGACACGGCGCTGGCAATCACGGATGGAGCGCCGGTTATCTACGAGGCGAGCTTCCTCGAGGACGGCATCTTCGTCGCCGTGGATATTCTTCAACGGCACCGCGACGGGTTCGTCGTAGTCGAGGTCAAGGCCACGCTCGACGTCAAGAACGAGCATATCCCTGATGTCGCCGTCCAGACGCACGTCGTCCGACGCGCAGGGCTCGCGGTCAAACGTGCGGAGGTCATGCACCTCAACCGCGAGTGCCGTCACCCCGACCTCTCGAACCTGTTCGTGCGCGAGAACGTCACGTCGCTGATCCGCTCCGCGCTGCGGGCCGTGCCACAACAGGCCGGGGAGCTTCTGTCGACGTTGGCGGGTCCGCTGCCGGAGGTCAAGACCGGTCCGCACTGCACGACGCCGCATGCCTGCCCGTTCATCGAACGATGCTGGCATCCCCTCCCGGATCATCACGTCAGCACGCTCTACGGGATCCGTAAGGCCAAGGCGGAGGAGTACGTCGCCAACGGCTACAAGACGCTCTTCGATCTGCCGCGCAAGTTCGCTGCCTCACCCGCAGCGCGCCGGCAGATCCATAGCGTCCGGACGGGCGAAGTGATCGTCGAGCGCGGCCTTCGCCGTGCGCTCGCTTCCCTGGCTCCGCCGATCGCCTTCCTCGACTTCGAGACCGTGAATCCCGCCATCCCGGTCTGGCCTGGCTGCCGCCCCTACGCCCAGGTGCCGGTGCAGTTCAGTTGCCACGTACTCAAGGCCGACGGAGTCGAACACCGCGCATGGTTGGCTGAGGGTCCCAACGACCCGCGTGAGCAGTTCGCGCACGCGCTCATCGCGGCGTGTGCGGGCGTCAACACGGTGCTCGCCTACAACGCGCCATTCGAGTGCCGGTGCATCGACGGACTGATCGAAGCGCTCCCGCACATGGAGGGCGAACTGGTGGCGCTCTCGCGCCGGATCCGCGATCTTCTTCCGATTGTGCGCGACCACGTCTACCACCCGGACTTCGGGGGAAGCTTCAGCATCAAGACGGTACTGCCGGCGCTCGTACCCGGGCTCGGCTACGACGACCTCGAGATCCATGACGGCGGCACGGCGGCGGCGGCACTCGAGACGCTGCTGCTCGGCGCCGACACCCTCACCGCGGAGCAACAGCGGAGCGTACGGCGCGAGCTGCTTCGCTACTGCGAGCGGGATACGCTCGGTATGGTGCGGCTGTACGAGAGGCTGCGCGCACTTGCGGGGCTTCGATGAGTGCTTCGATCTTGTCCCGGCTAGCCAACCCGGGGCACCTTCGGTGCGTGATCGCCTGCATGGATCCACCGAGCGAACCAGACGATGCCCAACGCGAAGAGAAGCTCACGCAACTGCATGTGTAGATTCGAGTAATCCGTGGCATGCACGATCATGACCGTAAACGCCGCAATAATAGTGTCTGTCCCTATTTTACCCCCCTACCCGAAGCCATTCGTGGGAAACTATGGCTATGGCGCCGTATTGGTTGGGGTTCATGACATCCCCCGCAACCTACGCTTCCGATACAGCGTGGGTTGAACGAATATCTTCAACAACTCTGGTAACGAGCATGAGATCTGATCCTTGCCTATCGCCGATTGAGTTGTCTGGGAGACCAGTACGCGCTTGTCCGCTCCAACCAGATCTGCCGCACGGTTGAGGCTGTCAAAATCTTGTAGGGAAGGATGCGATGTCAGCTTTACTTCAATGGCCCACAAGCTATGATCCCACTGGAACAAGAGATCGATCTCGGAGCCGTCAGCCGTACGGAAAAACCATGGATCCACCGGCCGTCCGGTGGCATTCAACGTGTCCAATATCTGCTCAATAACAAAACCTTCCCAACTGGCTCCTACCCACGGTTGGTTCAAGAGCGCGTCATAATCCTGAACGCCGAGCAAACTGTGGAGAATGCCCGTATCACGCCAGTAACACTTGGGGCTTCGGACGAGCCGCTTCCTCAGATTGGCCGACCATGGATGGAGCTTGCGAATGAGAAAAGCCCCTTCCAGAAAATGGACATAGCTGTTGACCGTGTGGTACGCAAGACCGAGGCTTTGGCCAATCTGCGAGGCATTCCACAACTGGCCATGAACGGCTGCTAACATCTTCAGCAGGCGCTGCATCACGCGTGGTTTGGCGCTCAGCCCCCAGTTTGGCAAATCGCGCTGCGTCAGGAGGTCAAGATAGTCCTTTTGCCATTGGGGGTAACGGGCAGGCGTCAATATTCCGCCATCAGGGAAGCCGCCTCTCAACCACAGTTCCGTCGGTGGGGTGTCAGCAAGCTCATTGAGACTAAAGGGACTTAGCTCAACCAGCGAAAGACGCCCCGCCAGGGATTCAGACACGTGTTTCATGAGCGATGGGGAGACGGAACCCAACAGCAGGAAGCGGTTATGCCGCTTGCGTTCCTCGTCAATTGCCCCACGCAAACGTGGAAATAATTCCGGCCATGTCTGGGCTTCATCGAGCACGATGAGACGTTTGGTCTTGATCAACGACGGCCATTGCACGTCCAGACGCAGTCGTTCCGGTTCTTGTTCCAGATCGAAATAATCAGTCGCCAAAGAGCGGGCCAGCGTGGTTTTTCCGGACTGACGAGGTCCGATTAACGCCACTGCCGGATACGATTTCAGGCGCTGTTGTACCAGCGTTGTGATCCTTCTTACGATCATCATGCAAAATAGAATAGAATATCTATCTTGCAATTAAAAGGTATTTCTACAATGGTTGCGAGGAGTACCCGCCGGTGCGCAGTGGAAGATCAAGGGTCGGTACTGGGGCGTGAGTAGTATTTCGGCCTCGCTCCATAACGCGCTCGCGCTCTACCCCGGGCGATCCCGCGGCCTCTGCCGCCGTGGGGATCGGCCCCCACGATCACGGGGCGTCCGCGAGAGGCCGGGTAATCGCGCTGCTCCACAGAGGCATAGAAGGCGTCCATGTCGGTATGGAGGATCCACCTGATCTGCTCCCCTGTTCGATCGCCATAAGCCTGCATGGGCCTCACTGCTCTCCTCGGCGGCAGAGCCCTTCGCGCGGCCTTCCATCCCCATCACGGTCCAGAGACCGTACCCTGCACTACATCAGATCATACCGCGCCTCGGTGCAGCTTGTCATCTCGCTGCAACCACCCAAGAGCAGCGATAGACTTCGCAACCACTCGATTCTTCCCGTCATTGCGAGCACCCGAAGGTACGTGGCAATCTCAGCGTAATAATGCGAGATTGCTTCACTGCGTTCCCAATGACGACTTCCTATCTCTGTGCTTGGAAACCACACATCGCGCCACAGCGCCGGGCGAGTAAGTCGTGCCGAGCTTTCCGCTCTGGCCCGGGCAGCGTCTCAGTCTCCATGAATTTCTTCCTGGCCGCTGCGGCGGGTAGCGCTCTAACTCAGCATGCGCGATACCAACATAAAGCAGACGGAGTTGACTCGTCGATTGGGCTGCGACGAGAAAGAGGTGCGGCGAAGGCCAAGCTACTTGCGCTGCTGAGGCCCCGCTCTGTCGATGACAGAGACCTGCGTCCCCTAGCGCGAGGCAGAATGCGTGGCGGTAATTCGGTCCACCTTGATCTTCGCAGCGTGTCGTTCTGCCTGAGCAAGGTCATACTCCATCTGTAGACCGAGCCACACCTCTGGGCTGCTGCCGAAGGCCTTAGAAAGTCGGATCGCCATCTCCGGAGAGATTCCGGCCTTTTCGTTCACCAGGTTGTTAAGGGCCTGCCGCGTTACACCAAGGCGTTTCGCTACGTCTGTAACAGTCACTCCGAGCGACTCGATGCACTCCTGGCGGACAATCCTTCCGGGATGGGGGGGATTCTTCATGCGCATGCCGTCTTCTCCTTTTTCCATACTAGTGGTAGTCGATCAGATCTACATCATATACGTCGCCTTCCTCGACATCACCCTGTTGAAACAGCCGCCTCAACCCCTTATGCTTGAAGCGTTGAATCATGGCTAAACGTAGCATGCATAGTGACAAGTGTCAATTGTCGTGCCGAGACCCCATCTTACCGTGACCCGCATCCCCTTCTGATCGCTGGAGCCGCCGCCAGAGGTAACCCGCACCTGGAAGTCGAAGGAACCCGCAGCCGTGGGCGTACCAGACATCTGCCCAGTCCCAGGATCAAAGATAGGCCCCGTGGGAGCGTCCCGCCCATAAACCTCTCCAACGCCTTCCGCTCCTTCAGCCCGATCGTATCCAACGCCAGTTGCACCTGCTCCTCCGCTAAGCTTCCCGATTGGGCAAGAAGGTCGCCGTCGGCAAGATCACCAAGTCGATTCTTGCCGCCCAGCAGCCGGCTAGCCAGCCAAGTCCATTCACCGATACTTCTGACCAGATGGTGCGCCACGTCGGTCGCGAATTAAGCACTAAGAAAAACGGCAGCAGAACCTGCGGGACCGCGAAGTGGGTAGCCAGCTCATTGAAGACATCGGCCGCTATGCGTCCCATCCTCGCTGCAAAGTGTTAGTCTGTTTTGTCTATGACCCAGAAGAAAGACTTCAGAATCCACGTGGGCTTGAAAACGATTTATCCTGTATAAGGGACAATCTCGATGTCCGAGTGGTGATCGAGCCCAAGTATTATTACGGGGAGCACAATATACCTTGCCATCAGATCGCCGCATACTGGACCGAATCTTTGTGAAAATAGCGGCTGACAACATTGGGTTGGCGTTGACGACCACAGAGGAAGCCCCGCACGACCGAAAGCAGTTCCGACGGGGATCCGGCACGTCGACGGCCAACGGCTCCCTGCTTGCCTCTTACAAAAAGGTGGTACATCTGATCGATGAGTTCTTGCCTCCCGTATGCCGCCTCAAATCCCCGTAGTGCCTTTTTCCTCTTCCTTGTGGTATTCTTCATCAATGGCTCCTTTCTGACGTTGATTTTGGTTCCGTGGATTATGCCAGGGGGGAGCCACTCTTTGCAATTTCAACTAGAAACAGTATGACCTCTATATCGCGGCGAGGAACCCAAACGCGGTGAACAACGCGATGTCCTCTTTTGCGTGGCTTGATTTCAGCGAATCTGATCGTCAGAAAGCACTTGACGTTATCGATCTCTTCCGAGAAAAGGGAACGGTAGACGAGCTGGGCATCGGTACGGTGCGAGATACGTTCGCCGACCTGCTCTTTCCGGGAACGAGCACAATCATGACGCGTGCTCGGTACTATCTCTTCGTGCCTTGGATGTACCAGCGACACGAACGGAAGAAGACCCCCTCCAACGAAATCACACAGGCCTCGCGCAAAGATGAGATCGCGCTGATCGAGGCACTTGCGAAATCGAAAGACATTCGAGGCGTCATCGGCATCGAAGCTCGCGCTAGCCTCAAACGGCTTCCGAGCACGATCTACTGGCAAGGGCTCGGCCAACTCGGAATTCGTCGTTATTTGGGCGCCCTTGAGGGCTACCATCGCGCGCTCGATGCGTTCTACCGCAATGGCGGAGACTCAGTTCGGGGCGATGACGGGCATGTGATCGCCGGCGGGAATCTGCGCAACTGGGACCCCGCACTGCCGGCAATTCCTAAAGGATTCCCCTGGGAAGCCACGCTACAACTGCGCCAAGGAGAGGCAGACTACCTTCGCGAAAGGATCATGCAGTCCGCGCCTCACAGTCTATTCGCATTCCTGGTAGATCATCTGGTCGACGATTCAGCCATCGACTTTCCCTGGGAGCATCCGCTGTATCCGAGGATGTCGGTCAGGAACAAGTCGGAGTTGCAGCATGCTCGGAATTTCTCCGAAACGATGCACGGCGCTGCCTTGCTCTACAATTTGATGCTCGGTGAGAAGAAGAAGGACGAGGAACGCGTAAAGCAGTACACCGACCTGTTCGATGATTGGGCAGTACGGATGTCAGACCGCATGGCAGAGCTGGAGGCGTGGTCTCGCTCCGACTTCTGGGCACTCGTGCGAGCGACGGGCGCCCGCCTAGCCATGACAACGGAAGCTTTCATCAGCACATGGCTGGACAACGCCATTGCCAAGAATCCCGGCGCGTTGCGAGCATCCAAGACGGCCCGAGATCTGATCGCGCGGCGTGAACACGTCCTCAAGGGCCCGCTCGCGCGATTGGAAAATGCTCACGCGCTGGGTCTTTGGGGAGGTGCGTCATCGAGTGGCCGACTGGACTACCGCTGGAATCGGTCCGTGAAAAGCATGCTGGCTGACATGCGCAATGCGTTGGAGGAGCCGTGAGCTTCCTGACTCCCCAGGATCGGACGCTACTGCTGGAGAGCTTAAGGCCGCCAGCGGATTATCAGCTCGAGACGGCGATCGGGACGACCTACTCTCTCGATCTGATTGCGATGATGGTGGCTCCGGTCGGATTTACCTTCTTCGACGTTGATCCGAATGCGCCCGACTTCCTACAGAACGATCCGTTGGAGATTCTCGAGGCGATAAGACGGCATGCGTCGCAGATTGTCTTATTCTGCGAGGCGGGCCGGATCGCGGTTCCGAGGCATCACCGCCCTCTCCTCACGTACCTCGAGGAGAGGGTCGTTCAAGCGAAAGCACCCACACACGGACACGCGTTTCATCCCAAGGTGTGGATCATCCGGTACGTGAATGCAACGAAAGCGAAGGAGGTGGCGTATCGACTTCTCTGCCTGAGCCGCAATCTCACGTTCGACCGCAGCTGGGACACGGTTCTCACGCTTGATGGGCGTCTCAGAAATGACCGGGAAAAGGGATTCGGCGAAAACGCCAGCCTACGGGAGTTCATTGCGGCGCTGCCGGGTATGGCCGTCGCAAAAGTGGCTCCCGGTATTCGCAGCCAAATCTCAACGGTGGAAAAGGAGATCAGCCGTGTCGAGTGGGACATAAAGAACTTCCCCTTCGACAAGCTCTCGTTTTGGCCGCTTGGGCACGCCGAGCGGAAGACCTGGCCTTTCAAAGGGCGAATTGAGAGACTGCTGGTCGTATCGCCATTCGTAAGCGACGGTGCGCTGAAGAAGTTGTGTCAGATGGGAACGGACAACGTCCTGATCTCACGACGCGAGAGCATGGACAAAGTCTCAGACGAGGCGCTTCAGGATTTCCATGAGTGCAGTCAGTTAACTAGCCAGAGCACCACGCATGAGCCGGAGGACGGCGATGCACTGCCAGCCTCCGAGGTGCCGATGCAAGGATTGCATGCAAAGCTCTACGTGGCAGACGACGGTTGGAATGCGCGGGTATGGACGGGCTCGGCGAATGCGACAATGAGTGCATTCGATGGCAACGTCGAATTCCTCGTTGAGCTCGGAGGGAGAAAGTCAGCAGTGGGCATCTCCGCGTTTCTGGAGAAGGTGAAAGGAAGCGCCAACTTTTCTGATCTGCTCGAACCTTATCAACGCCCAGAGAGCCTTGAGAGGGACACCGAGCTCGAAGCACTCGAACGCGAGCTTGACGATCTACGCCTACCTATAGCTTGCGCGAATTGGACGATTGCTGTCTCCGCGGGAGAGACGGTACAGACATTTGTACCGAGGGTACGCTCCGCTTTGAATCTACCGCACTGGGGCGAGCACATCTCTATCTCGTGTCGGCCGCTGTCCGTCGCTGAAACGGCTGCGCAGGCTATTACCTCCGGCGCTGTGGCGGACGTGGTGTTCGGCGCCCTTGCCTTGGAATCTTTGACCTCGTTCCTTGTGATCGAGATTACCGCTCGGCGAGCCGGGAAAAAGTGCGGTCTGCAATTTGCGGTCAATTCCACCCTTATCGGTGCACCGGCGAATCGGAAGGATCGGATACTCCAGCACATGCTTCGTAATCAACGCGACCTGATGCGCTTCTTGTTGCTGCTCCTCGCGGATGTTGCTGATGATCCGATAATTGCGGCCAGTGGGCAGGCAGCAAGCTGGAACGCGGCGTCGCGCTCCGCCGAAACGAGTGAGGCGCTCCTGGAGCCGCTGCTGAGAGCCCTCGACCGTAGTCCGGCCAGGCTCAACGCGATTTCGAGCCTACTCAAGGAGTTGGGCAATACTGAGGATGGCCAGAAGCTCATGCCGGATGGTCTGCCCGCGCTCTTCGCAGCGATCTGGGCTGCCAACGCAGAAAGCACGTCATGAGCGACGAAAAGATCAAGCGACCGAACGTCGATCAGGAACTGAAACGTCTGAAGGATTTTCAGCGTCGCACGCTGGATACCGTCTTTCAGCGGATGTACTTGGACACGAAGCCGTCCCGACGTTTTCTTGTGGCGGATGAGGTGGGCCTTGGAAAGACGCTTGTGGCTCGAGGCGTGATCACACGGACTATCGACCATCTGTGGGACAAAGTCGATCGCGTCGATGTCGTATACCTGTGCTCGAACAGCGATATCGCGCGCCAAAACGTGAGCAGACTCACTCCAGACGGCATCGCCGGAGTCTCTATCGCCTCGCGGATCACGCTGCTACCCCCTGCAGCGCATGATCTTAACAGCCGGAAGGTCAACGTTATTGCCCTGACTCCAGGAACGTCGCTCGATCTCAAGGGAAACCTAGGGGTCAAGCGCGAGCGCGCGCTGTTGTTTCACATGCTTAGCAGCCATTGGGATCTCGACTTCACCGCGGCATGCCGTCTATTCGCAGGCAACGCGTCGCTGCAGAAGTTTAAAACTCAGGTGCGCGAGTTTGCCGCGACCGAGAAGGTTGACGAAGATCTGAGAGGGAAATTCCTCGACGCGGTAGATACCATCTGCAACACAGCGAAGGATCGAGGGGAAACGACACTTCGAGAGCGAGTCGAGGCACTCGTCACGGAATTCAGAACTGATCCCAAGCCTACCAATGACATTCTACTGCAACGAACGATCATTATCGGCGAGCTTCGGCAAGTGCTTGCGAGGAGCTGCATCAATGCTCTCGAGCCTGACTTGATCATCCTCGATGAGTTTCAGCGATTCAAGGAGCTTCTCGATGGGCAGGGTGCCGCCGCCGAAATGGCAAAACAGCTTTTCGAGTACAAGGACAAGTCGACGGAGGCACGCGTGCTCCTGCTTTCTGCCACCCCTTACAAGATGTACACGGTCCCAGACGAAGCGAGTGGAGAGGACCATTACGCAGACTTCGTTCGTACCGCGAGTTTTCTCCTGGGCGAGGAAACAGGGCTAGCGGAGCAACTCGCTGGCTTTCTGAAGCAATATCGACGGGAATTGTTCCGGCTTGGGCAGGGAGACGGCTCGGGGCTGGAGGTTGCACGGGCGGGCATCGAATCCATCCTGCAAAGAATCATGGTTAGAACAGAGCGACTCGCCGTGACGCCGGATCGGAATGGAATGCTGGTCGAGAAGCCTTCAAGCGGGGTTGGAGTAGCCCCAGATGATGCGAGGAGCTACACCCAAGTGCAGCGACTTGCGCGACTCGTCAAGCACTCAGACACGATCGAGTATTGGAAGTCGTCACCGTGGTTGCTCAACTTCATGGACCAGTACAAGCTGAGCCGAGACATTGGTACGCTGATCGAAGATGGCAAGCAGTCACGCGAGTTCGTGAAGGCGGTTGAAGGCGCCGGGCGATCGCTGCTCCCATGGGCTGACGTAGAAGCATTTCGTCGACTCGATCCGGCGCATGGCCGCCTTCGCTGGCTGATTGACCACACGCTCGGCAGCGGCCTGTGGAAGTTGCTCTGGCTACCGCCAGGCCTGCAATATTACGAACTCGGCGAACCGTTTCGCGAAGTCGCCAGTCACTCGCCTACCAAGGCGCTCCTATTTTCGGCATGGCGTGTCGTTCCTCGCGTGGTTGCATCGATTCTCAGTCATGAGGCTGAGCGGCGGATGTACGAGGCGTCAGAGGGCGATGGCAAGAACCTTACAGACGCTCCGGATCGGCTCGGCAACCTACTGCAGGTATCCCGAAAGGACAGCCGCGTTACCGGCTTGACAGTGCTGTCCGTGATCTACCCATCAAGTTGGCTCGCACGAGCGTGCGATCCGATGTTGATCGGTGCTGAAATCGTCAGGTCGAAAGGGCGGGCGCCCACAATCGACGAAATACTGGAGGAGGTCGAGAATCGGATTCGGCCGTCGCTCAAGCGACTCACGGACGCTGAAGTAGCGCGAACTACGCCAGATGAGTCATGGTATTGGGCCGCACCAATACTCCTGGACCGCCTTCAGCACGAGTCAGCGACAGATCAATGGTTCGCAAGGGACTTGCCCACTCTCTGGGGCATCAAGGCTGACAAGGCACCCAACATTCAGGAGGATTCCGATGAAGAGAACGGGGCTCTTTCGGAAGATTCTGACGGTGATGGCGACCAGTCCGCCCTGAGTGATCTCATCGATCGCGCACGGAGGACTTCCTCGGGCAACCTGATGCCAGGAGGAAGTCCTCCGAAGGACCTCTTGCGCACCCTGGCGCTTATGGCAGTGGCTGGGCCTGCAACAGTCACGCTTCGCGCATTCTCTCGGGTGGCCGGGCCGGAGGCGATCGACAGTCTCTCGGCAAGGGACAATGCTGCAAAGGTGGGAGCGAGTTTCCGTACGCTATTCAATCAGCCTGACTCAACCGCGATCGTCCGTGCAACGGCAACGGAAGCCGGCAGAGGAGGTGATTATTGGATGCAGTGTCTTGAGTACTGCACATGCGGATGTTTGCAGGCTGTCCTCGATGAGTACACCCACCTGCTAGTTGAGGAAGCGGGCGTGTTCGGGAAGAATCCTGAGAAAGTGGTGTCGAGTATTGCCGAATATGTCATCGCGACCGTTGGGCTTCGGCGTGCGAGCGTCGGCGCGCAGGATATCTCCGTGAGCAATGGCAAGGTACGAAGTCGCAGCAAGAAGATGCGTAGCCGCTTCGCTATGCGGTACGGAGAAGAACGCGCCGACGAGTCCGGCGACAAACTGCGAGCAGACGATGTACGCAGAGCCTTCAATTCACCATTCTGGCCATTTGTTCTCGCGACGACTTCGGTTGGGCAGGAGGGACTGGATTTTCATCTTTACTGCCACGCGGTCATTCACTGGAACCTGCCACCGAATCCGGTAGACTTGGAGCAACGGGAAGGCAGGGTGCACCGCTTCAAGGGGCACGCGGTTCGAAAAAATGTCGCGAAGCAGCATGCCAGCATCTGGCACTCGATTAAGCGGGGAGATCCGTGGGAGGCGACATTCGAAGATGCGAAAAAGGGACGGAAGAACACCGACAACGACCTTGTACCATACTGGGTCTATCCTGTGGTTGATGGTTCGGCGATCGAGCGGCATGTCCCTATGTACCCATTGAGTCGCGACGTCGAGCGCTTCAAGGCACTCCGTGAGTCGCTTGCGCTGTACCGAATGGTGTTTGGGCAACCAAGGCAGGAAGAGTTGCTTTCGTACCTCTCACGGACCGTGGCGCCTGAACGAATTACGGAACTGAGCGAACGCCTCAAAATCTCGCTTGCACCCTAAACTGGCCCCAGCAATTGCCTATTAGCCCGTTATTTTCGCCGGTCGACCCTCCTTGTTTAGAGATCCAAGGACGGCGAGACAACCAAGAGCTTCCCGGCGCTGGACTGGAAAGCAATCGACGAACTTAGAGGTAAATTCGGAGATCTGGATCATGTATTCATCAAAACGGTAGAATACGATTTGGAGGACACGATCACCTTTTTTGTGGAAGTTAGCGGGAGCCAAAACCCTTCCGATTAACCTCTACCCGAACCCTCGTGCGGCCCGCCCTTTCATGGTATCGGCGTCTGGGCATGGAATTGTCCCCTCCCGGTCACAGCCTGTCCGAGTCGATCAATACCCGGCCGTAGCCATGCTCCTCCAACCACCAGTAGGTGAAGTGCTTTGAGAGCCAGCTCGCGGCGCGCTCCGTCGCAAGATCCTGTACGGTAGAAGCGTAGATGACAGGGATACCGAACTTTGCTTCGATCGCGTCCAGGGTTCCGCAAATAGAATTGGGATGGACCTCGGAGGGGATGTCGAACTGCCGGAACCCGCCCTTGATGTCTTCGCAGGTTGCTTCGACCAGAATGGCCTTCCAGCGAAACCGAGCGAGCCGACCGCAGGTGGCAATAAACCTCCGCCGGTAGGTTACCGTGCACGCCACTAAGTCCGCTAGGCTCTTTCGCTCCAGCGAGAGGAGGCTCTCCATCCCCTCCAACGTGTAGTCGCCAGTTTTCAGCGTGGCCCGCCTTTCCCCGCCAATCCAGTTCGGGTGGTTCGCGTGGAGCGGAAAGGGTTCCCGCTCCCGCGTGTCCACCAGAACGACCGGCTTGGGAATGCGCGCGCTACGGATGATATTCCCTCCGTCGCGCATCACTCGCAGCCGGCCGGTGGTCGGCGCGACAAATCGAGCGTTCCCGTTGCTCATTACATCCGCCTAAAGTGTTTCAATGTATCCCCCAATAGGATTTCACGCGAAGCGGGTCGAGTATTGCGCGTACGATAGTAGCTTATTGAAAGGGTAAGAACTCCACTCGATTCGCCATGTCTGTCGGCTCGCACGCCGTGGCGATCAGTTCCAGACGGCTAATACATTCGCCGATCGCGATTCTGACAGGCAGGATGGGCGTACACGAGGCCGACAAACACAATCTATTCGCGTTGGTGTCGCGAGGCGGCGGTCAGCGGGTTCATGGCCTTGTTAGCCCTCTTCGTCGCTTTCGGCCGTGAGTTCCATCAGTGCCACTGACTCTTTGCGAAGCAGCGGAACATCGTGTTTGATGATCGCCCACACAAGAGCGTTATCCACGGTTGGATACTCATGGGTAAGCTGGTTCCGGAAGTCCACAATCCTGCGCGCACGCGTGATGGAATCGAAGGTGCTCTGGGCGACATGGGAAAGAGCTGCCATCGCCTCACCGATGATGATAAACTCGCGCTCGACTGAGGAGCGCACGAGGCGGTTGGTTTCGTAGTCCTTAAGTTCGAGGCCGCTCACTGCAACGGCGATTGCGTCGCACGAGTCAATGATGTCCGCCAGATAGGCGCGCTCGTCACGCGGCATAGAGCACTTCTTTCGTTCGCTCGATTTCTCGAGCAATGTATGGGTTCTTGACCGCTCCTGCCATGACAAGGTCGACCTTCACATTGAGCAGCGCCCTGAGTTCCTCAAGTATACCGAAGTAGGCATCGACTCTTGCATACGGCTCCATAGGTGCGAACTCCACAAGGAAATCCAAGTCGCTCCCATCGGGCTTGAAGTCATTGCGGAGAGCTGAGCCGAAAACGTGCAGCCGCGCCACATGGTACCGCGCGCAGGCTTCCGCAATCTTTTTGCGCTTGCTTTCGAGCATTCCGATCATACCGAACCTCCTGCAGGCATCTTACACGCACACGCTAGCTGAACCAAACTCAAGCAAAGGCCACAATCCGTTCGGGCGTGTCACCTCTAAAAATAGCCAACGGCTATCAGCCTGAGGCTGATCGGCCTACGACGTCTCTGGAAATCCAACGACTGCCGCGATTCTCCAGCCGTTCCAAGGACTTGTCAAGGGTTTCCACTTGCCACCGTTGCCGACGAACGCTGGTCAATCTTCAGCCTACGTTGCCTTGGTTGTGCGCTGATGGCTCCCATTGCGACCTCAACCATGAGCGGCTTCAGCGTGCAACTTCAATCCTAACGCTGCAACCACTTTGAGAATGGTGTCAAAGCCGGGGCTGCGTTCGCCCGACAGCGCCTTGTACAAGCTCTCGCGGGAGAGGCCGGCATCTCGGGCGACCTGTGTCATGCCCTTGGCGCGCGCAATGTCTCCCAGCGCTTTGGCGATGAAGGCTGCATCGCCCTTGGCCTCCTCAAGGCACGCCTCAAGGTAGGCTGCCATTTCTTCGGGGGTTCGAAGGTGCTCGGCCACATCGTAGCGACTGGTCACGGTTTTGCTCATCGTCTGCTCCTATAGGTTGCGTGCGAGGCGCACGGCGGCTTTGATATCGCTGGCTTGAGTGCTTTTGTCACCGCCTGCCAGGAGAATCACCACCCCACCGCTATACTTCTTGAAGTACACCCGGTATCCCGGTCTCTACTCGATCCGCAACTCCGAGTTGCCTCCACCAACCGGCCTGGCATCCCCCGGGCTTCCCGCCGACAGGCGCTCGATCCTGGCCTGAATGCGCGCCCTTGCATGCATATCGCGCAACCCGTCGAGCCACTGGGCGAACAGATCGATCTTGCGAAGCTCCATCATGTGAAGAGTGTAGCCCGCCGGCTACACATTGTCAAGGCTATGATATGATGGGCGACAGCAATAGGAATTTGGCGTCCCTCAGGTTTTTCTTTTCGTTGTCTTCCTTTGTGGCGCTCTTTTCACATTCTTCTTGGCGGTTCTCTTGTGGCCCTTCTTTGCTGCGATCGCCTGCTTGCTCTTCGTCGGGGCCCGGCCTACTTTCGTCTTTGGCGTGGGGGCCTGAGCTTGCGCATCCGCGATGCCGAAGAGCGGGAGGGAGAGACTGAAGGCAGCCGCCAGTAGTACCGCAACAGCTTTGTTCTTGTCCATCAATGTGACCTCCTGAAAGTCGATGAACGCCATGCCAACGAGTAGCCGTCAAGTCTAAATCGCGTAGTCAGTAGCCGTATGGAGTGCAAGCATACCGGTAGTAGCCGAAGATCCAGTTCCCGTAGGGGTCATAGTACCCCGGGGTCCAGACCTGTGCGCAGGACGGATAGGCCCGGTAGACCGGCTGGTGGTAGCCACGCGCCGGAGCGGGATAGGGGTAGGCCGGTGGGTAGTAAACCCGCGAAGGAATATAGCGTTTTAGATCTTCATGGTGCGGCAACTGCTTCTCCGGCCCGCGCCGGGGCAATCCGGTGAAGGGACAGGTCAAAACGACACGCTTGAAATAGCCCCCCGCGCAAGATGCTGCCCCTTTTTCGTTGACGCTGTGGGCGGTTGCAATTACGATAAACGTGAAATGTATGCGCGGTTGGTTGTACCGGCTGCTACAAGATCATATGTCTCGAACATGACTATGCTACTGACCGATAGGGTAATCGATGGGTATGAACCTGATTCAGAAGATTTTTGAGGCCCACCGGGTCGCTGGGGGGCTGATCCCTGGCAAAGAGGTCGCGATCCGGATCGATCAGACACTGACGCAGGATGCCACCGGGACAATGGCCTATCTGCAGTTCGAGGCGATGGGCATCCCGCGGGTCAGAACCAAGCTATCGGTCAGTTACGTGGACCACAACATGCTGCAGACCGGTTTCGAGAACGCCGACGATCATCGGTTCCTGCAAAGCATTGCGGCCAAGTACGGCATCTACTTTTCGCGGCCTGGGAATGGGATCTGTCATCAGGTCCACCTGGAACGGTTCAGCACGCCAGGACAGACCCTGCTCGGCTCCGACAGTCACACCCCGACCTCCGGCGGCGTCGGGATGATCGCCATCGGGGCGGGCGGTCTGTAAGGAATATAGGGACAGACACTATTTATTGAAATCCTTTCTTGGTCTTCCACTCTGCAACACGTGTATTACTCGTCCAGTTTCCTGCACACCTCCCAGATGAACCCGTCTCTTTGCAGTGGCCGCTCTGTCATCGTGTGCCTTCGAATCGCTGTCGTTCCGACAGGCCGCCTGGTGATCATTCCCTCGTTGTATTACATGCTACGGGTGGCCGGGTGCAACGGCTCGGGGAATCCGTGGCATGCACGATCATGACCGCGAACACCACAAATTGTCACGATAATAGTGTCTGTCCCTATTTTCACTATTTTCCTATTTTCATTTTCGGGCGCAAGCCCGAGTGGTGCACTGCCTCAAGGCCCTGCCAATCGCCCAGCGCTGCGCCTAGCGCCAGGAGAAGTATGAGGGGCGCCCGCCTGGCTAGTAGCCGAAGACCAAGTACCATGAAAAAGGAATATTCAGTGTTTGATTTTCATGGTATACTCCGCACATGATCAAACGGCCGCTCACCCTCTCACGGATCCGGCGCGCCTTGTCGCGAAGCCGCGTGGTGGCGCTCATCGGGCCGCGCCAGTGCGGAAAAACAACAATCGCCAGGCAAATCGTCCCAGCGGATTCCCTTAATTATTTCGACCTCGAAGACCCGGCAAGCCTCGCACGGCTTGCCGAACCGATGACAGCACTGGCGGCTCTGCGCGGTGTGGTGGCGATTGACGAGGTGCAGCGTTTGCCCGATCTCTTCACAGTTCTCCGGGTACTGGCTGACAGAACGCCCTTGCCTGCTCGGTTTCTGATCCTCGGCAGCGCCTCACCTGAGTTGCTTCGTCAATCCTCCGAATCGCTCGCAGGAAGACTCGAGACGATCCCGCTTTCGGGCTTCAGCCTTGCCGAGGTCGGGGCCAAGGTACTTGAACGTCACTGGCAGCGGGGCGGCTTTCCGCTGGCCTATCTCGCCCGCTCGCAAGCAGACAGCCTATCCTGGCGACAGCAGTTCATCCAGGCATTTCTCGAGCGGGACCTGCCACAGCTTGGCATCACCATCCCCGCGCCCGCGTTATTACGATGTTGGACCATGTTCGCCCACTACCACGGTCAACGTTGGAACGCAGCCGAGCCGGCGAGATCACTGGGGGTAAGCGAACCGACCGTGAAACGCTACCTTGATCTGCTAACTGGGCTTTTCATGGTGCGGCAACTGCATCCCTGGCATGAGAACCTCAAGAAGCGCCAAGTCAAGGCGCCGAAGGTCTATCTTCGGGACAGTGGCCTGTTGCACCAGCTTCTCGGCATTCGGACGGAAAAGGATCTGCTTACGCACCCCAAGTGCGGCGCATCATGGGAAGGCTATGCTATCGAAGAAACACTCAAGGCTGTGCAGCCGGACGAGGCGTACTTCTGGGCGACGCATACCGGAGCCGAACTGGATCTCCTCCTCTTCAAGGCCGGGCGGCGGCTTGGCGTGGAGGTGAAACGCGCAGATGCGCCCACCTTGACGCCGTCTATGCGCATTGCGCTTCATGACCTGCGGCTCGACCACCTCACCGTTCTGTATCCTGGTACAAGATGTTATACGCTGGCCGAACATGTGGATGTGGTACCACTCGCGGCCCTGGCTAAGGGCGACGCGGATGTCCTATTTCCGCGCCGTGGCAAACGGGTGAGGCGACAGGACAACGCGACACGCTCGAAATAACCCATCGCACAAGATGCTGCCCCTTTTTCGTTGACGCTGTGGGCGGTTGCAATTACGATAAACGTGAAATGTGTGCGTGGTCGGTTGTACTGGCTGTTACAAGATCATATATCTCGAGCGTGACTATGCCACTGACCGATAGGGTGAAACGATGAGCATGAACCTGGTGCACAAGATTTTTGAGGCTCACCGGGTTGCCGGGGAGTTGGTTCCAGGGAAAGAGGTTGCGATCCGGATCGACCAGACCCTTACTCAGGACGCGACCGGGACGATGGCCTATTTACAGTTTGAGGCGATGGGAATCCCGCGGGTCAGGACCAAGCTGTCGGTCAGCTATGTGGACCACAACATGCTGCAGACCGGTTTCGAGAATGCCGACGACCATCGGTTCCTGCAGAGCATCGCGGCCAAGTACGGGATCTACTTCTCGCGTCCTGGCAATGGCATCTGCCATCAGGTCCACCTGGAGCGGTTCAGTGCGCCGGGACAGACCCTGCTGGGCTCCGACAGCCACACCCCGACCTGCGGAGGCGTCGGGATGATCGCCATCGGGGCAGGCGGCCTGGATGTTGCCGTGGCCATGGGGGGCGGTCCCTTCTATCTCCCCATGCCAAAGGTCCTGCTGGTCAGGCTGAACGGTCGATTGGGCCCCTGGGTGGCGGCCAAGGATATCATCCTGGATGTGTTGCGGCGGCTTACCGTGAAAGGCGGCGTGGGGAAGATCCTGGAGTACGGCGGGGAGGGAGTACAGGATCTGACCGTGCCGGAGCGGGCCACGATCACCAATATGGGGGCTGAGCTTGGCGCGACGACATCCATCTTCCCCAGCGACGAGCAGACCCGTCGCTATCTCGTGGCCCAGGGACGGGGGAGCAGTTGGGTTCCCCTGGCGCCCGACCACGGCGCCACCTACGATGAGGTGCTGGAGATCGATCTGGATCAACTTGAGCCGATGGTGGCGCGGCCATCGAGTCCGGACAACGTCTGCCCGATCTCCGAGGTCGAGGGAACCAAAATTTCTCAGGTCTGCGTCGGAAGCTGTACGAACTCCTCCTTTCGGGACCTGATGACGGTCGCGACAATGCTGAAGGGAAAGACCGTCCATCCGGACATCAGCTTCACGGTCACGCCAGGCTCCAAGCAGGTCTACACCATGATCGCCGCTAACGGGGCGCTCACCGATCTGATCGCGTCCGGCGGACGGATCCTGGAATCGGCCTGTGGCCCGTGCATCGGCATGGGTCAGGCGCCGGCCAGCGGGACGGCGTCGCTCAGAAGCTTCAATCGCAACTTCGAGGGACGGAGCGGCGCACCCAACGATAAGGTCTATTTGTCCAGCCCGGAGGTCTGCGCGGCCTCCGCCCTGGCCGGCGAGATTGTTCATCCGAAGCGTGTCGGCCAACCCGTTTCGATCAGTCTGCCGGAGCAGTTCGTCCTCGACGACAACCTGATCGTCCCACCCTCGCCGTACCCGGAACAGGTCGAGATCGTTCGTGGCCCGAATATCAAGCCGGTCCCGATCCGGGGCGAGCTCCCCTCCACCATCGAGGGCGAGGTCCTCCTGAAGATGGGCGATAATATCACCACCGACCATATCCTTCCGGCAGGCTCCAAGATCCTGCCGCTGCGCAGCAATATCCCGGCCATCTCGGAGTACGCCTTCAGCCGGGTCGATCCGGAGTTCGCCAGACGCGCAAAGGAGAAAGGCGGCGGTTTCGTAGTCGGGGGCAGCAACTATGGCCAGGGCTCGAGCAGAGAACATGCGGCGCTGGCGCCGATGTACTTGGGCCTGAAGGGGGCCATTGTCACGTCGTTCGCCCGCATTCACCGGGCCAACCTGATCAACTTCGGGATCCTGCCGCTGATCTTTGTAGATGGGCAGGATTATGATAGCATCGGCCAGGAGGATTACCTGCGGATCGAGCGCGTAGCCGAGCAGATCCGAGGGGGACAGCAGGTTGTCGTAAGCAATGTCACTAAAGGAACGGAGTTCATGGTCAGGCATGATCTCACCGCTCGGGAGGTGGATATCGTCCTGGCCGGTGGGATGTTGAACTATACTATCAAGGCTACGGCCTAGGGGGTGAGCATGGAAAATCTGCTGTGGCAGCTCGGAGGGCTCGTGCTCGTTGGAGTTCTCGCATACCTGATCGTCTTCCGCAAGCGAGGGTCAGGCTGAAAGCACTAGACGGCCCGCGGCGCGGGTCTCAAGTCTCATCCGAAATTCCGTCTTCACATCCTCTGGCTTATGCGAGGCCAGAGGATTTTTATTGACACATGCTGTTTGCGCTGCATACAATGCACCGGCTGAAATCCTGCCATCGGGAGCTCCGCGGTCGTCCTCATCGTTCAGGTCACCTGGGATCCCATTCACTATCATTCAATCTGGAGGCGTGTATGTTTGCAAGAAAAGTATGCGTGAAGCTTCGTCCGGGCAGCTCGGTGGCGTATTCCCGGACGATGCAGAGTGAAATCATCCCCATCCTCAGGGAACAAGAAGGGTTTTACGACGAGATTTCCATCGTCTCAGGGGAACGCAGCGAGGCGGTAGCTATCAGCCTATGGGACAGGGCCGATAGCGCGGATGCGTATCATCGCGAGGCCTATCCGCGGGTGCTGCAGGCGCTCGAAGGGGTGATCGACGGAGAGCCGCAGGTGCATACCTTTGCGGTCTCCAACTCGACCATCCACAAGATTCCGAATCTGCCTCAGTAGGCGTTCAGGCAGAAAACAGCACCCCTTGGTTTAGCTCCTTCTCCTCTGCGATGTGAATCTCCTTGACGGCATCCTTGATCGCAGGAAATGCCGCGGCGAACTCCGCCCGCACCGTGGCGACGGCCGGCAGTCCGATGTGATGTGCCATCATCAAGGCATTCGCCGGGGCCTGGCCGCGAACGTGGTTGTTGAAGAAGATCAATACCTTGCTCTCTCCAGCCGCTGCAATCCCCCGAATCTTCTCCGCGAACGGCTTCAGCTCCTCTTCTGAGTACAGGTAATCGTACCGCTCCTCGCCTGCCTCACGCTGCCTCCACTTCTCGCGGTTCCTGCCGTGGAGACGCAGGTACAGCAACCGTTGCGGCTCCAGCTCCTGCTTGATCGTGCCAGGAAGTTCCGGCATATCGATACAGGCCCATCCTGCGCCAGAGGCGGCCAGCAGCGCCTTGGTGTCTCTGGCGCGCTCACCCCAGGAGGCATGGCGCAGCTCGACCGCCACGGGGTAGTCTTTGAACTGCCGCAGGATCGTCGAGAGGGTGGCTTGGTGCTGAGGCGTGCTCGCAAACCACTCGGAGAACTGAATCAACAGACACGCGAGCTTGCATTCTTCAGCAATCGGGTTGATGCCCCGCTTGAAATCATCGTAATCCTGCTGCGTGATCTCAGGCTCGGCGCCCGTTGCCTTCTGGAACATCCAGGGATGCGTGAACTTCTGCCAGACCTTGATGGCGAACGCAAAATCCTTCGGCGTGATCTTGACCCAAGCCCTCGCGGTTTGTGGATCGAGCAGCCGGTAGAAGGTAGAGTTGACCTCCACGGTGTTGAAGACCTGGCTGTAGAGCTCCAGCTCGTTCTTGGGCTTCGCCGGATAGAAGATCCCGTTCCAGCTCCCTTCCCCTCTTGGATACGACCAGCCCGAGGTGCCGATCCGTACCGGCTCGCCAATGGTCCTCATCGTTTCCTCATGCCGGGCGCTGGGAACCATGCGTACTCGGTCTGATGCCACCCTTCAGCCACGAGCGGTAACGGGTGTCGGCTGCAAGGACGTGCTACACGCCAAGCAGTCGTAGATCCAATCGTCCGTCTTGTATGCCTGGACACCAGAAAAAGACGCCCGATATCGGACGGGTGAATGTGAACAATGCGCCCGCTATCCCGTCTTCCGCGCCGACCATCCGCCTCAAGATGGCCTCGAACGCGTCGAAGGACGCACCAAACGCGACAAAGACCAGTCCTGCGCGCGAGCTGTCCGCCCACGGCATCGAGCGTCTCAACATGAATGCCGCCGGATCGAAGCTTCTCCTGTGTTGCTCTTTTCACGTGTGCTGACGGCGGCGCATCCTCGATCTCGTCGTTGTCGCTTCGGCGGCGCCCGATCGTGTTGTCCTGGTCCTGGGTAGACTTGGCGTCGAAGCGATCGAGATCATGCACCCATTGCTGGACCGCGACGAAGCTCGATCCATCCAGCCCATTGCCTTGCCCCTGAACGAACGCGACCTCTAGTGCGCGCTCATCTTTCGGGTTCTCAGTCCCATCTTCGTACCCCGTCAAATCTCGAGCTGTGCCGTAGGTGAAGGCATCAATCACCTGATCCAGGCGAAACGCGGGCGCCAACGCGCGGTTGATGCGCCTGACCCGATGCAATAGCTCACCCCTGTCATTCCCCCTCAACCAACACCATAACGCAAACGGCGTGGACGGTACTTCAAGTCCGGCGCCGGCATAGCTCGGAAACGTGCGGAGGCCGGGCACGGTTGCCCCGAGCGCAAGCACGAGCGATTGACCAAGTCCAACGATAGTCTGTCGGCCGTCAGCAATATCGCAGAGCGCCCGCAAACTCTTACGGGCTTCGCCTTGTTCAGTCAGCGAGAAGATAAGATACCGGGAGACCGGGGGAGTCGATTCCAGGATTCCGGATTGGATATTGTTCATGGCATCTCCAGTACATGATATTCGGTTATTCTTCCGCACGCGGCCACTCTGCTTCAGTCACGCGGGCTCAATGGTGATGGTTGCTGACACCGAGTTGGCGATGATACAGTTGTGATGGGCCTGCTCGTGTAGCTTCATCAATTCGTCCTGAGAAGGCGACACAGAGCCGCTGAACCGGACCCGCGGTCGGAGCACGACCCGCGTTACGGCCGGCTTGCCGTGTACGTTCTTCTCCATGAACCCGGTAGCGTGGTCTTCGTAGGTATCGACAATCAGTCGCTTACGTGATGCAACGGCGAGAAAGGTCAGCATGTGACAACCGGAGAGGGCTGCCACGTATGCCTCTTCAGGATCGACACAGTCGAGGTCGCCGCGAAAGGCAGGCGCGGCGGACGCGCGGACCTGAACGCCGGCGTCGAACGACCAGGAGTGATCGCGGTTATAGACCTCATAGTCGAAACTCGCAGATGTGCGCCGCCACGTGACGGTTACGCCGTGCTCTGACATCTTGGTCTCCTTCTAGCCCATCTAGCTGGCGACGTGTCCTGTGTTGTCCATCGCGCTTACCCTGGATAAACGTTCCATGCCTCAACAAGTCGCCATCTCTTACCGACGCGGCCAACCACGCCCGAGATGGTCCACCCCACCGTGCAGCGACGGCTGATATCCTCCGGAACCTGAATGGGTCCTAACTCGCGACCGTTCATCGCTTCAAGCCAGATCTTGCCCGGCTCCACCCGCGTGAGCATAAAGTAGTCCTCAACCTCGTCGTCCTCGCTGCCCCGCTTCTGATTCTCGGCGAAACGGCGCAGATTGGACGCCAGATCCTCGGCCTGAGGCAAATCGCGCACAGCGGCGGCGGCGCGCTCCTTGGCGTCCTCAACTTCCTCCGCCTCAGCGTACCCTTTCTCGGCCATCCACGCGGCCAGCTTCTTGGTCACCGTTCCGGCCGCGCGCAACAGGTCCTTCCCGGCGATGACCTTCCGAATCATGAAGTAGTCGAGGAACTCGCCAACGTTCGAAAGGATGTGCTCGGACCCAAAAATCTGGCAGAACTCCCGGTGCTCGTCCCCTTCGGCATTGAACAGCCGATCGAAGAGCTTTGCATCGGCCTTGTTGAGCGACTGGTGCGCATAACCGTCCAGGCAGTGCTGGAGCAGCTCAATCACATACTCGTACTGAGCGAACGTTTTTGGCGCAAGCCGCTTACGCTGGTCCGCAAGAAACTGCGCCAGCACTTCGGCGATAGTCGGATGTGTGGAAGGCAGCATACTACCCCTATTCATGCAGATATACCTCCGCTGTGCTGTCGAACTTTCCGTATTTCGCCACCCGCGTATTGCCTCTTTTTACACGCATCCAGGCTATGGGTATTGGTACATGGCCACACCGGGTCCTGCACTCATCGGACGCACGCCAACAATCATTCCAAGTCCGGCAATTTGTTACGTGAAAGCAGGAGGCGTATTGAACGTCCCTGCCCTGGTACCCGCGCGATGTATCCCCGCTTTTCCAATGTCACTACCATCTGATGAACCGAGGGGGCCGTGACCTGAAAGTACCGCTGCATATCGGCTTCAGCGGGCGGCCGCCCGTTCATCTTGGTGTAGTAGTAAATAAAGGCGAGAAACTGCCCTTGCCGTGGCGTGAAGTCGCTGGCCACTTACAGTTCTCCCTTGAAGGCCTTGTCGAGGATGGAGGGAAGCATCGCGTCGAGTTCAGTGGCGGTTTCAGCTTGCAACCGTTTCAGCGCGTCCACCTTGGCCTGATAACCCTTCAGCCAAACGGATCGGCGGCGATGGGTTGTAGGGACGACCCCCGTGGTCGCCCGATCTATGTCGGCGCGATTCACAACCCACGCTACTTATACGTGACCGGTTGGAGCAGGAACTGTTCCATCGGAATCCCGTCCCCCACCCACCAGCAGCGCCCACGTCGGCTAGGTTGCAAATGAGCGCGTACGGGCGCTGCAACAATACTGACAATTTACTCAGGACAGTAAGTAGGTTTACTCAACGCCATGAGTAAGCTAAGCGGTTTGGGTCGGCCGTGTGCGGATGAGCCGTGCAAACGCATCGCGTCGTCGCCACGCCAGCATTACATCGGAATAATTCTCCCCCTCCCACTGAGAGAGAGCCAGGCAATGGTGCCGCTGCCGGACAATATGGCTAGCCCACGCTTGACCGTCCAGCCGAGGTTCTCCGGCCAAGCGAAGGAGGCGTTTTCGACAGTGGAAGCACTAAAAGCACCCACACACCCCCTATTTCAAGGTCTCAAATCCCCGTCGGATAATACCCGCCATGAGCTTCCGCCGCTGCTGCAGGAACGTCTCGTATGGCATCTGGTGCCAGTTCTCCGGCAAGGCGTGATGTTCGTGCATCCGTGACCATTCATCGACGGAAAAACGGCGCTGGATCTGCGGGACATATTCCGCCGGTGGCGTATCGCCGATCTTGATGTTCTCCGGCCACTCCAAGAGAGCGAAATTCGCCAGTTGGTTGATCCTCTTCAGATCCTCCACACCCTGCGTCTCTAGCCACGCGCGCGGGAAGAGGTGATGTCGTTCCAACGCCCTCCTCTTTGTCTTAATGGCAGGATCAAGAAGATCCTGAACCTTCTTGTGGGAAAAGAGCACGGGTGCGCCCAATCGATTCTGGGCCGCCACGTAAGCGAATAACTCCGGATTTCGCGCCGAGGAGCTGTCCAGATTCGAGGGCAGCGTCACGGTCCAGAAGTCGTTGGTGAGTTCGCTCGCCATTATCTCTTGGAGTACGCCCGCGAACGATTCACCGTCCTTAGCCGCTTTCAGCCGATTCAAGTCGCCATCCATCACTGTTTCCGGAGATCCCGTATAGCGCCCAGTCAGGCTCGCCGCGAAGAACCACCGTCCGATCAGCTTCTGGAGTCGATGCTCGGCAAGACCAAGACGTTTCCGCCCGATGAGGTAGAACGCATAAGCATATAGCAGGGCATTCTGCGAGGAGATCATCTCTGCGCTTCGGAAGCCAGCACCGATCAGGCACGACAGAAACTGGTGCCAGTGGGTAAGATTCAGCACCTCAGCCTGCGCCTCCTGGAGCAGCTTGAACTGAGCGTCCCGCCGGCTGTCAGAGAACTCGCCGGTCTCCAAATCCTTGCCGCGAAGCACCTGATACACGCTCTTGAGCCGCCCACGCCCAAACCCGAGCGCCACGGCCACGCGCAGGAGTTGGTCCGGATCGGGCTGGATAAAGTGGTTGAAGGATGAAGCCGGCGAGGAGGTGTCCGGTGCCTTACGCGCCTGGCGGCAGAACGTCTCCAGCGCCATGCGCCCCTCGTCCCAAAATACGGACATCAGTGTGAGAATGAAGTCCGCTTGATTCAGTCGCACCCCCTCGCTGTTGATGCGGACGAAGATGTCGGCCACCTGCTCCTCATCCACGGTGGGCGCAATCTCCAGCGCGGTAAACGGATACTTTTGGAGGTCGAAGAGACGATCGAGATTATGGGCGATACGCTCTTCATCCTCCACGCTCAGAGGTCCCTTGGCTTCAAGCTTCTTGAGGAAACCCTTAACCATTTGGTAACTGGGCTTCCACAACGCCCAGATATCAGAGATGTTCGCGATCTACTCCGGGTCGCGTCGGATAGCCGCATCCGCCACCTTGAACTGAGCGTCCCGGGGACGGAACGCTACCTCGATCTCTCGCTCGCGATAGTCCTCATCGAGTACCTTCTTTCCTCGGAACACTGCAAACAATGAGGTCAGCCTCTGCTGGCCGTCAACGATCAGGCGTGACGGTATCGCGTACTGTTTACCGCCCACCCCGATCTGCTTAGGCAGCGTAAATAAATAAAGGTCTCAAGTTGTTAAATTTCATGCACAGAACACACGCCGCCAACAACTCAGAGATGATACCTTTATTTATTTACGCTGCCTTAGCTCCGTTACCGGTCCTGTTCTCCCAGAACAGCAGGTAGCCGACGGGGAACCCACGATACATCGAATCGAAGAGGTCCCGCACCTTCGCATTCGACCACACGAAGGGCCGCTGAATGTCCGGCAATCCGATGTCTCCAATGTCGATAAAGTGCAGCAAGCCGCTCAGGTCGTAGTCCACCTTTTTGAAACATGTTTTGATCTCGCTCATGCATTCCTCTCGATAGGGCACTCGGCGGCGGACTTACCTGGTGCGATGCCCGGCCCATACTTGACCGTCCAGCCGAGGCTGTCTGTGCACGTGAGGGCGGCGTCTTCGACGGTTGATGTGATGGTCTGGTTCATGGCCGGCTAACCCCCTTCTCTATCTCGCTCGCTGACACAAAGTTTTCAAAGCCACGGTCGTGCTGGTGAAAGTTCTCAGTATCAGCAGGAAAAAACCGATTCGCATTCGCGAACACCAGTCCCTTTTGCCCTGCATCTGCCCGCGTGCAGCAATAGACTTCTTCGTACTTCTTCCACTTGCGTTTCGCGTTTAGAAGCCGAAGTAGAGTCCGAAAATGATGATCGGTAGAGGGAAAGGAGTAACCGATAATGAATACGCGGTCCGCATCAACAAGAGCATCCGCCACACTCTTCCAAATCTTTCCAAAGAGATCGGTCGTAAGAGCTGCTTGGGTCTCGGGAATATTCAACGCGCCCTTCAACTGCGTGGGTGGGATGATGGCTACCTGCTCGAATATATTGTCATCAGTGGAGACATTTGAAACCGGTTGTAGACTGTAGTCGGTGGAGATCGAGACGGCGGGTATGTTCCCAGTTTGGCGCCAGTTAAGGGATCCGTGTGGTTTCAAGACCTGAACCCCTTTGGAATCCCGATGCTCCGAAGTATCAATGTGCGGATAGAACCACGGGTACGAGTTAGAAGTAAATCCAGCGAGGGCCTGCTCAAGAACCGTATCGTAGTTGAGACTGATGAATACCGTCGGCTCCGCCTGTGGAATCCCATAGGTGTCCATCAACTTCCGATAGTTTGTTAGGACTCCAGGGGACTCTATCCCACGGTATGTCTCAGACACGAGACAACGCAGATCCCATCCAGCAAGAAGTGACATGTCGATGGATCCCAGGTTTGGCGGGATTCTCCCGTCTGCCCGGAATTTTCCGCAACAGCAGTGTTCGTCGTTGCGCTTCGAAGTACGGACTCGCTTAAGCCACTCCTGCTTTTCATTGCTCAGATCATACGAATCCTTATAGGGCCCGTTTGAGCAAAACTCCAAAAACGTCCAAACCTCCTCAAGACCAACGCTGGCGAGATCACTCCCGTGCACTTTGCGGAAGAGATTGAGCATGACGTCCAGCGCAGAGTAGTCACCCAGTCGCTTCTGCACCATAGGATTGTCAAAGAAACCGCGATCACCGGGAAGTCTTTGCCCGCAGCGTGTGTAACCCGAACCTATCGTAGCGCCTGTGCCAAGGATCACAACTGTGTTGCTACGTTTTTTATTCACGCTTGCCTCCCCGCAATCCGTTTCGCGCTCTGGATGCGCTACTCGTCGGAAATCAGCTTCGGCAACAGTACATGATGCGGGGCGGCGAGGCTGCGGGATTCGCGTTCCTTCGACACCATACCTTCGTACAGCAGCCTCATCGCGATGAAGCCATGATAGAGCTTCAAGGGGACGTACTTTCGGCAAGTATCCGCTTCGGTCATCATGCGGAGTCACTCAGTCAAAGATACACCGATTCCTTCAGCAGCATGGCGTTCAATCCGCTCGATGGTCTCCAGGATATCGGCGAAACGATGCCATTGAGACCGCCACGTTACAGCTATCACGCTTGGCTCTTCGCTGTCTAGAAGAATCCCAAGAGTACAGGCCGGGAGCGCCACCCGTTCATTTGTCTCTCATTGCTTAGAAAGTCTCCCGTGTCATTACGAGGGAGCGCAGCGACCGAAGCAATCCCACCGTTCTTCGCACCCTCAAGGACGGCGAGATTGCCACGCTCCCGTTGGTCGCTCGCAATGACGAGCCGGTGAGAGGTACGATCTCGCAACAAACTTTCATGCCCATGGGCGCGCCACCGGCGCATGGGGTATTGGCTAGAAAGTCCCCATCCCGCATCATTGCGCGGGACCCAGAGTGGAGCGAAGGGGACCGAAGCAATCTCACCGTTTTTCATAGCGTCAAGTACGATGAGATTGCCACGCTCCCGTTGGTCGCTCGCAATGACAGGTCATGGGGTTGAAGGTCTGGCCCCACGCTTTCACGCCCAAGGGCGCGCTACTGGCACACGGCAATCTCACCGTTCTGTTCTCGTGAACTTGGAGAACTTGGGGTAAAGAACGGTTGGATTGCTTCGCGACGCTCGCAATGACGCACCCCAATACCTATTCTTGAGTCTGAATCTACTGAGGGGGGCGCTCATCGCGCGTATCGTTTGCGGCAGCGCGTGGGTCCTGATCGGAGCCGGAAGAGGCGGTTGTGCTACGCTCCCACATGAACAGGCCAAAGGCGATCATGCCAAGCAGCACCAACGAGGCATAGCCGTAGTCGCGGGAGGCGAAGAGGATCAGGTCGTCGAACCGGCCGATGAGGAGCGACATTCTGGCCATCACCGTATAGCCGAACCCTGCGCCGAAGTTGATCATCAAAAAATAGATCCCAATCCTCGCCGCGACCTTGATCGGCCCTTTATGCTCGATGGAGAAGAAGAAGTAGATCAGGACTGTGATGACGCCGACCAGGATCAGAAGGGCGTTGAATTGGGCCATCCCGAAAGGGGACTGTCCGGAATTCAGGATCGGCTTCAATGTCCCTTGTACTTGTTGAAGGATGTTGGAGGAGATGATGCGGGGGATGGCGACGCCGGAACCGAAACCCACGATTACGGCAAACGAGATCCGGCTCAGCCAGCTTACTTTCGGGATGAAACGAGTCAAAATCAAGAGGCCCAGAAGGGCAGCAATCAGGAACCACCATTTCCCTTCCTGGGTGACTGGGACATAGAGGCTTTTGACCATGACGTCGTAGTAGATCCGGACGATCGTGTACCCCATCGAGACACCAACGTAGAGGTGCTCTCCGAATCGGAAGAAGGGGTTGTCCTTGTACAGGAAACTGAACATAAATAGGGTGAGACCAGCGGCCACCCAGGCGCCGATGAGGACAGAAGGGGCCATCAGCGCCCTGCCTCCCGCGGAGAGCCGGGCCTGTCCTGAGGGCTGCCTAAGAATCGGATCGTCGTGTAGCGCGTCAGAAAGTAAAAGAGATTGCAGAGCAGAATGAGGCCGATGATAACAAAATGCGTGGCTGATTGCGCATCCATCCCAGCCACCGCCTTCCCCTTCATCCCGATCAACGTCTCATACTCGGCTGCCCCACGCAACCCGCCGATCAGGCCATTGATCTGCCCGGTATCGAGGAAGGGATAGAGGCCAGGAGCGATCACGGCCGTCACCCCACCACCCAACTCGAAGCCGTACTTTTCTTTGCCATAGACGTACCAGCTTTCAACACCTGGGGTACCTGCAGCCAGACTGATCACGTAGTTGACCTGCCTGAGCGAGTTGACTCCATTGAGGACAGGAAGGTCCGTAGTCCGCTGGCCGTAATGGTCGGTCGGAAAGGCGGCAGCCAGGTCCTGGCCCATGCTGATGATGACGTTGGACCCGCCAGGCGAGTAGCCCAGGAAGGTATAATCCAGTCCCCGTTGTTTCCCATGCTCACTCGCCACACCACTCACCACCTTTTCGGCCATTCCGGTCCCGGTAACCAAGAGGGTCATACCGATCACTCGCAGGTCCCGCTTGAAGGCATGGTTGAGCAACGCCACGGCCATCGGATAGAGTTCCGGTTTCGAGGCCGGATCGAAATCAAGTGACAGCAGAAACACCGATCCGGATGGAAGCGACTCGATGTAATCGTAGACCTTCCTCACCTCAGGCGAGATCCGGACCGGCAAGCCGATCGGGCGGAGGAGCGGGATCAACGTGGCAAGCGCGATCAGGACGAAGATCACCCGGCGGTCCAGACGCAGCAGCTTATCGGCCAGCTTCCTCAATCTCGGCTCCACACGAATGCGTCTGTTGCGTTGTCGCGTCTGTTGCGTTGTCGCGTCATCGCGAACGCTATAGACGCTATAGACGCGCTCAATCTCGGCCCCCCAGGTACGATCGCTCGATCCCGAAGATGATTTTGATCGAGGTAGCGATTCCACCGAGGCTGATCCCGATAATGATCCCCCGACGGGCGGCGGTGTTCAGAACGTTCAGGATCCAGCCGGCCATCGGTCCTGCAGCGGGGATCAGATACTCACCCAACGGCACCCGACCGAACATCACGATGAGCGCGGCCACCAGCAACACCGCGGCCTCTTTGCTCCTGGCCCGAAAGGCGCGGAACGCGGCAGAGGCAACGAAGAACCCGAGCATGGAAAACATCGTCCCCTGCAGCGCAAGCAGGGCATAGGTATAGATCCAGCCGAACCCCGTCCCCTCCTCCTGTCCACTTGACCACAACCCCACCGCTACCGTGGCCAGCATCGAGAGATAGACGACCAGACTATACCCCCAGCCTGCCGCCCGTATCCGGATCTTCGCGTAATGGACGTGGCAAAGGCTGGCGATCCCCAGGATCATGGCAAATCCAAGGATAATTCGAAGCCAGACCGAGATTTCGGTGAGCGCCGCTTCTGAGAGGGGGTGGGGAATATAATACTGGAGGGCGGCCGCCACACCGAACAGGAAGGTCAGAAGCAGCGGGAAGGTCCGTCGCAGGAACAGTGTCATCGAATCATCCTATCTCGTACCCCTCACTTCGCACCCCATGCCAAACTCCCAAAGTCCCCCCTTTGATAAAGGGGGGTGCGGGGGGATTTTGCGCCTCGCACTGAGGGCAGCCACAAGGGCTGCCCCTACTATTTGAAATCCCGGAATAGTTGCAGCAGTGGCACGAACGCCTGAGTTCCGGTGAGCCCACCGATGGTCGCCAGGACGGTCCCGATCACGATAGAGAGCAGGAGAAACGCCTTCCCCAGGTCCTGGCCACGCAAGGTCCCGACCAGCACCGGCTCGCGCGAGAGATACGCGCTTGCGGCGTAAAGCTCCTCACCGATAAGGGTGTAATCGCAGGTCGTAATGAAGAAGGGTAACTGCAGGTCGGCGTCGGTCCCGGCAATCTGGATCGCGCCGGTCCCGGCGCCGGTCTCCGCCAGGAGTAGCGCTTCAGCGTAGTAAAAGCCCATGAAGAAGTTCGCTGCCGGTCGCTCCCGGAGTATAATCCCATTCACCGCGGCAGCGTAGCTGAACTGATCTGACGTGATGAAAAAGTTCGAATCATCACGATAGGCATCAGGTCGTCCAGCCTCCAGGTATGACTCCTTGACGATCTCCTGACAGATAGCCATGACGATCGGATCTCGGTGCGGCACCTTGAGCTCTGTATCGTACGCCGCCGCCTTTTTCGCGACCTGTCCAAGAATGACCGTAGCCGCAATAGTCGAGAGGCTTGACATGTCGTCAGAACCAGTGAGGTAGAGGATCGGCCGCCCCATCTCGGTCGCCCGGCCGATCGCCTCCTCCACCGCATCCAACCCCGGAATCCGGCGCAGGAAGATGGTAGGACGTCGCTTGGCCTGAGCAATAGCGATCAGGACAAGGGCGGAGAAGAGGAGCATGAGCAGAAGGTTGTTTGCCTTTGCCGAGTTGAAGAAATTTGGTACCGGAACTGCTGATCGAACCGGCCCTTCGATCGTCTGCATCCCGCCTGTCCCCGACCCCGATCGGGGATCGGTCACCGCCACCTTGAAAAAATAGGGTCGGCCACTCTCGAGGCGGAGATCCTGCGTCGATTTCACCTGGTAAAAGTGATACGCCGTATTCCGATCCCAGCTCCACCAAGGGCGATCAACATCGCTCTTGTGATGGGTGTTGGCGGGAAACTCTGCAAGCCGCGTAAAGGGTCCTTGCGTCCGATCAGCGACGTAGACCTGATAGCGAAGCATCGGCCCATCGAAGGGGGACGATCGCCATGAAAGCCCAACGCTGTCTCCACCGTCACCAGGCATGTCGAAGACCTCAAACTCTTCGGGAGGGGAGAGGGATGAGGCTAGGGTATAGCGTGTAGGGTGTAGGGTGAAGAGAAGAAGAGTGAGGAGTACGGCAAGAGCGCGTCCCGAAAAACAATGCTTCGCGCTTCCCACTGTACTCACGCTTCCAGCAGCTCGACGTTGGTACGGGGGATGATGATGTGCTGCCCATCGTCAAGCTCTGCCTCCAGGACGCGGGCCTTGCTTCCCGTGGGAAGGAGACGAAGGTCGGTCGGAAGAGCGGATACTCTGCAAATCCGGCCGAAATATGGCTCCCGAATAATCCGGATTTGATCGCCGACTTTGAGTCCACCCCCGATGACCACACTCACACCTTCTTCCGCACCCCCTCCCTCGCCCTCCCCCCTCCGAGGGGGAGGGATGGGTGGGGGGGTGAGCGGGACAATCACCTCCGGCCGGATGACGCCGGCCCGAATCTGCGTCTCCCCTGAGCAGGATGCGCGCTGGCCAACCTTGGAGACCAGAAGGTCGAAGGTTCGCCTGGCCATGGCAATTCGACCAAATCCCTCGGTGATGATCAGCGTAAGACCAACCTGTTCAGTGCCGGTGATGGCGACACCAAGATCCCGTCCGAGGAGCAGTTTCAGGTCGAGGTCATGGATGCCGCCTACGACGATGGCGGCAACGCCGGCTTGCTTTGCCCTGGCGAAGCCATCACGACCGATCAGCGAGCCGCCCACGAGGATCGTCCCTCGGTGTGCGTCGGTAATCTGCTCCGGCGTAAGCTCGTCTTCGGGGCTCCCGACCGCTACTGCGATCGTTCCCACAGCCTCGCCGCCGATCCCGAAAATCCCCTGTACGAGGCTGCACGCCGTCTCTACTGTCGCCCCTTGGCCAGGAAAGGTCTCAACCACATGGCCGTCCAGATAGGCCGTAAGGGCCAAGGGCCTTGGCGGTTCCCTCAGGAACACCTGTCCGGTCACCTCGGACACGGTCTCGATCGTTCCGGTGATAGGGGACGGGACCTGCGTCTTCAGCCATTTGATGACGGGCCGGTTCTCAGCCAGCGGCTCGCCGGCTTGGACCGCATCACCCTCCCGTTTCAACATATAGTGCCGGATCTCCTGCGGGACGATCCCCAGCAGGTTGACCACATTTACCGCGTGAACCTTGCCCGGCAGCTCGGTCTGAGCGATCACCGTGGTAGCAGTAACCGCCTGTCCCTCATGGACAAGCACCTGCCCTGGAATCGGCAGTATTCGCCGCTTCCGGACCACGGTCTGTGACGCCATGCGCAAACCAGGTGTGTATGAATGAGCCATTCTTAATCCAGGGTTTAGGGTCTAGGGTATAGGGTTTAGGGGACCCTGAAGTTCGACTCTACCCTAAACCCTATACCCTTTACCCTTCCTCTGTGGGGTACAGATCAACCGCCTTGGCCCAGGCGCGCAGTTGTGCAACCCGCTCCGATTCCTCCTCTGCCAGGTAGAGCGGTCGCCCTCTGGCATCCAGGATCAGGCCAACCACGCCACCTTTTGCCTGAAGCTTCACCGCTTTCCCCTTCCCGGCACCCAGATCAAAGCCCTTCGACGGCTCCGCCTGGAGGTCGGCTTCTGCTCCCGGAGGAAGATCGATACGAAGGATCTCCCCGAAGCGGAGGGCTCCCTGCGCGAGCCTTCCGTCTGCAAATCGGATGGCATACGCGAAACAGGGCTCGCCACGCTTCGCCCTTCCATCGGCGGCCAGGCAGCTCCCCAGAGGGACCAAACAGTCCTTCAGGAACACCTCAGTGGCCGCTCGCTCATTGACCTCGGACAGCACACCCAGGTGTGGCATCATAAAGATACTGTCCACCGCGAATTGCGTCAGTCCGAGCGGCTGGTAGGCGTCGATCATCATCATCATCGCCTGGACGCGGTGCGGTGCGTGAGAGAGAATTCCGCCGCTCCCGATGATCAGGTCGATCCTGTATAGGTCAATGAGACTTTTTCCACCCTCTTCCTGCTCGAAGGCATCCGCGATGGTCCGCTCCATCTGCACGCCCTTCAGGCCAACTGCCAGCGCCTTGTGCTGATCCAAGGCAAGGCGGAGCGCCTCCCGCGCTACTGCTTGCTCCAGGGCCAAGTCTGCCTGAGTTTGAGGAATAGTCGTGGGGCGGATCATCTTATTCTTGATCCGATTCCGCATCTCCTGCTCTGCAAGCGGATCGGCCAGCCATCGCTCGATCTTCTCGATGCCGGCCTCGGCCAGAACATTACTGATGCTGTAGCTCATCCCCAGATTGGCGCTGACTGTCCGGGTGAACTGCCCATCCACCACCGAGAAGACATCCGTTGTGGCGCCACCGATGTCCACACCAAGCAGGTTCAACCCCTGCGCTCTCGCCGCATTCTCCATGATAAGGCCGACAGCAGCCGGGGTTGGCATAATCGGCGCCCCTGTCCACCCCATGAGCACCCCATACCCTGGCGCCTGAGCCATGACATGCTCAAGAAACAGGTCATGGATCTTGTGGCGGGCCGGTGCGAGATTCTCCCGCTCCAGGACGGGTCGAATGTTGTCCGCCATAACGAGGGCCGTCCGGTCGCCAAGAATATCCTGAATCCGGCCACGCGCATCTTTATTCCCGGCAAAGATCACCGGCAGCTTAAAGCTTCCGCCGAGCCGGGGCTTCGGATCGGCTGCCCGGATATACTCCGCCAGTTCCACAACGTGCGAGATGGTTCCGCCATCGGTCCCACCTGATAATAAGATCATGTCGGGCCTCAGAACCCGGATTCGCTCGATCTTCTCATGAGCAGCTCTGCCATCATTGCTGGCCAGCACGTCCATGACGATGGCGCCGGCACCAAGGGCACACCGTTGGGCGCTCTCGGCGGTCATGGCCATCACCACGCCCGCCACCATCATCTGGAGGCCTCCACCGGCGCTGCTCGTGGAGACATAGATATCGACCCCGCGACCCCCCTCGGCAGGCGTCAGAATCTTCTCCCCATCCAGGATCTTTCGCCCGGACAGCTCCTCTACCTCCTGGATGGCGTTCAGTACTCCGCGGGTCACATCGTCGAACGGAGCCTCGACGGTGGTCGGGGACTCGCCTCGGAAGGTCTGACGGTACTCTTCCCCTACCTTCTCGATCAGGATCGCCTTGGTGGTCGTGCTCCCGCAGTCGGTAGCCAGGATCGCCTTCATCTGCGTCCATTGCGTCGTCACGTCTATTGCGTCCTTTGCGCTCACTTGCACTTCACACCCTCTTCTGCGTAGCGAAGCCGCTCGATAAAGAGCGCGGGGGTCTCTCCTCGTTCCAGCACACGCGCGAGCCGTTCGATGTCATCAGGGGAGGCAACCATTCCCATGATCGGTGTCATGGCATGGACCAGTTGGCTTGCAAGGAAACCGAACGGGACAAGAGACTCCACCAGGAATACGGCAGGAATCGCGAGACCGCGATCAGCGAGAAGGTGGGCAAAACGATCCAGTAACGCGAGATCTTCCGCCTCGAGCTGGTCCTCCTGCCCGCGGAGTGCGAAGGCATGGGCGAAGCCTCGGCGTAAGCGGGACCGGATCCTCGACCAACGGGCGCCGTAAGGTAAAACCCGAGGGCTTACTGAAGGAGTCGCCATAGACCAACAACGCTGGCGCGTCTATAGCGTCTGTTGCGTCTGCGCGATGACGCTATGGGCGCGATGACGCTATGGGCGCGATGACGCATCAGGGGCGGCGAGCCTGAAGGCATCGAGCTACTTGGCGGCTGGAGGGACCTGCCCTGGCGGCGTCTGTCCGGCCGGAGATGTTGGCGGCACCGGAGTACCGGCCTGAGGAGATGCAGAGGCTGGGGCGGCCTGCCTGACTCGTTCTTCTGTGATCACTGAGGAACTACCCCTGCGCTCTGACAAAATAGTTAGTATGATGGATGAGACCATAAAGAGAACAGCCGCTACCAGAGTCAGCTTGCTCAAGAAGGTAGCAGCGCCACGCCCACCGAAGACGGTCTGGCTCGAGCCGCCGCCAAACGCGGCGCCGATGTCGGAACCTTTACCGCTCTGGAGGAGCACAACCACAATGAGGATCGCTGCAATGAGCAGATGTACAACGGAAAGCGCGATGACCATACATACCTCCTTATAAAGACAGGGGTTAGAGTCTAGAGCTTCTTCCCTATACCCTCAACCCTCTACCCTGTTATCTTATCGCGGCGTGTGCGATCGATGCGAACGAACCGGCGTCCAGACTGGCCCCGCCAACCAGCGCACCGTCGATCTCAGATCGCCCCAGCAACTCTTTGGCATTGTCGGGCTTGACACTTCCTCCATAGAGGATGCGGACGCCCTGAGCGATCTCGGCGCCGAACAGTAGAGCGATGATCCTTCGGATATGAGCGTGCATCTCCTCAGCCTGGCTCGGGGTAGCCGTTTTTCCTGTACCAATGGCCCAGACCGGCTCGTACGCAAAGATGAGCCCTCGAACCTGCTCAGGCGTGAGACCCGACAGCGCCCCTTTGAGCTGTGCCTCCACAACGGCGTAGGCATGCCCCGCTTCTCGCTCGAAGAGGATCTCGCCAACACAGATGATCGGGATGAGGCCGCTTGCCATGGCGGCAAGGCTCTTCCTGTTCACGCTCTCATCCGTTTCCCCGAAATACTGGCGTCGCTCGGAGTGGCCAACAATGACATAGCGGCACCCGATATCCCAAAGCATCTCGGCCGATACCTCGCCAGTGTAGGCCCCTTCCTTTGCCCAATGCATGTCCTGCGCGCCCATACCGATCTTTGACCCGGCAACAACCTGACCAACAGCAGTAAGTGCCGTGAATGGAGGACATACCACCACTTGAGGACCGTCGGGCATCGAAAGCGTCTTCACAACCGCCTCCGCCAATGCGATCGCCTCGGACGAGGTCTTATACATCTTCCAGTTTCCGGCAATCAGTGGTATCCGCATGTATCGCGTTATTGCGTTCTGCGTGGTGTGTAAGTTCCCATCTTTCCGCTGCACGCTCCTCGCTATTGCCCCAGTTTATCGGTGAGCGCGGCGATGCCCGGCAACTCCGCCCCTTCCAAAAACTCCAGGGACGCGCCGCCTCCCGTCGAGATGTGAGTCATCTGATCGGCAACTCCAGCCAGGGAGACAGCGGACGCTGTGTCGCCTCCCCCAATGACCGAATGCGCAGAGCAGGTGGCGATCGCTTTGGCCAGCGCAAACGTGCCTTCCCGAAAGGGCAGTAGCTCGAAGACGCCCATTGGGCCATTCCACAGGATGGTTTTCGCGCGTCCAATCTCTAGAATGAACCGGCCGACCGTCGCAGGACCGATGTCAAGCCCCATAAAACCGATCGGGATAGTCCCTTCGACGGTCCTGGTGGGTGCGTCTGCGCCGATTCGCTCCGCAATCACATGGTCGCTTGGCAGATGGATGGCGACATTCGAACGCCTGGCCTGCTCCATCGTCTCCTGCGCGACCCTTAGTCCGTCGTCGGCCTCCACCCGAGAGCTCCCCACCTCGTGCCCTTGGGCCTTCAGAAACGTATAGGCCATGCCTCCGCCGATCAGGAGGCTGTCTACCTTCGGGAGCAGATTGGCCAGAACCCCGATCTTGTCCGAGACCTTGGCCCCCCCGAGGATGGCAATGAAGGGGCGTGGCGGCGAGTCGAGCAGCGCACCAAGCTGCTTGAGCTCCTCCCGCATGAGAAAACCAGACGCCGACTGCTTGACAAATCCTGTCACTCCGACGGTGGAGGCGTGGGCGCGGTGCGCAGTTCCGAAGGCATCGTTGACATACAGGTCACACAACTCCGCCAATGCCCCGGCAAATGCTTCATCGTTCTTCTCTTCCTCCGGATGAAAGCGGCAGTTTTCAAGCATCAGCACCTGCCCGGGAGCCATCCTGTCGATCCGAGCCTTCACCCCCGGTCCCACACAATCCTCAGCCATTTCTACCGGGCTCCCCAGCAATGTAGCTAGCCGCCCAGCCGCCGGCTTGAGGCTGAATTTTGGGTTGGGGCCACCCTTGGGTCGACCAAGGTGAGAGATAAGTAGAACTTTCGCCCCATGTCGGATCGCATAGTTAATCGTCGGGAGTGCGGCGCGGATGCGTGTATCGTCCGTAATCGTCCCTTGCTCATCGATCGGGACGTTGAAATCGACGCGGATTAGAAGCCGTTTCCCTTGGAGTTCCAGGTCATCGATACACAGTTTGGCCATGGTATTCCCATATGAAGTGTAAGGACAAACGCGCGACACGCGCCGCACATCGAACGGGCAGGTGGGCTTCACGCCCACCTCTGCCTCACATTATTTGTTATCGCGTAGCGATATACTTCACAAGGTCGTGGATTCGGCTGGAGTAGCCCCACTCGTTGTCGTACCAGGACAAGACCTTGATCAGGGTACCGTCTACAACCGATGTCGAAAGGCTATCAACAATGGACGAAAGCGAATTGCCGCAAAAATCGACAGAAACCAACGGCTCCTCACAGAAACCGAGAATCCCTTTCAATTCACCATCGGCTGCCTTCCGAAGGGCCGCATTCACCTCCTCGACCGTGACCACCCGCTCCGTCTCCGCAACGAGATCGACCAAAGACACGTTCGCCGTCGGGACGCGGATAGCAAGCCCGTGCATCTTTCCCTGTAGCGCAGGGAGCACCAGGCCCACCGCCTTGGCCGCTCCAGTGCTGGTGGGGATCTGGGAAAGGGCAGCAGCCCTCGCCCGGCGGAGGTCCTCATGGGGAAGGTCCAGGATCTGCTGATCATTAGTATAGGAATGGATCGTGGTCATAAGGCCATGGCGAATTCCGAAGTTCTCCATGATCACCTTCGCGATAGGCGCAAGGCAGTTGGTGGTACAGGATGCATTGCTGATGATCGCGTGCTTGTCCGGATCGTACATCTTCTCGTTAACGCCAAGTACGATCGTAACATCCGGATCCTTCGCCGGTGCTGAAATGATGACCTTCTTCGCCCCAGCCTGCAGGTGCTTGCTCGCCCCAGCCTTGTCAGTGAAGCGTCCGGTCGATTCGACGACTACCTGTACCCCCAGTTCTTTCCAGGGAAGCACCGCCGGGTCTCTCTGGGCACAGATCTTAACCTCGCGACCATTGACCACGATGGCATTATCCTTAGCCTGCACATCCGCTTGTAGCACCCCATGGATAGAATCGTACTTCAACAGGTGGGCGAGCGTCTTGGCGTTGGTAATGTCGTTCACCGCGACAAACTCCAGCTCTCGGTCTCCGAGCGCTGCCCGAAAGACATTCCGGCCAATGCGGCCGAATCCGTTAATCGCAACCTTGATCGCCATGCCTCGCTTCTCCTCCTTGAAGTAACGAACCGCCGACTGTTGTTCCGGTGGACGAACAAACAACCAGAACGTATTCCGCTAGAAGGCAAATCAGCCCTTTTTTATAAGGCCTTTGATCTTAAATGTCAACCCCTTAAGGTCAATTCCACATAGAATTCGTAACGACTCAGGTGTTTAGACTGAAGGCTGAAGGCCTTTAGGGGTAATGTGTACATGATCATACAAAACTCCGAAAAGGTCTTGAATGGCTCGATACGTGCCTTGCGAGATGATTGAGAACCTTCAGCCTTCAGTCTAAACACCTAAGTAGTTAGCGGAGTTCCACGGGCAGATTCACGCCACCCGGGCGAGTGTGTAGACTCCGACTTCCGCGACACCAGCAGCGAGCAGAACCTTTGCACACTCGCCGGCTGTGGCGCCGGTGGTAAAGACATCGTCAATAAGGAGGAGTCTCATGCCCTTCACCCGCTCAGGCCGCATAACAGCAAAGGCCCCCTTGACGTTTTCCTCTCGCTCTCGCCGACCCCCGCTCTGAGCCTCCGTGGCCCGGACCCGTTGTAATACACGGTGACCGACGCGAAGATCCCAGCCGACCCCAATCTCCTTCGCCAAGAGCGCCGCCTGGTTGAAACCTCGCGCACGCTCCCGCTTGGGATGGAGTGGAACCGGAATCAGGAAATCGAACTGGCGGGGATCGAAGAGTCGTCCGGCTCCCTCGACCATCAGACGACCGAGGTGGCGAGCAAGCGTGCGACGGCCGCCGTACTTGAACAGCAGAATGGCCTGACGCATCGTCCGGTCCGCTTCGTACAACGCTGCCGCCCTCGCCATAGCAAAGGGTGGAAGCTGCCCTCGGCAGGGTCCGCACAGGTGGCCTGGGCTTTCCTCAAGGGTTCTCGGAGAGGCGAATGGCCTGCCGCAGCGGGGACAGAACGGTTCGGAAACGAGCCGAATCTCAAGCCAGCAGCGGCCGCAGATGACGGACCGGCGGGTAGCGTCCAGGGGTTGATGACACACTCGGCAGGGGGAAGGAAAAATGAGATGAAGAAAGGCTGCCAGCAGCTCCTTCAGCTCCGTTCCTCTTCCTCCTGGCAGGCAATACAGAATAGGGCAAAGGCCAACGCCTCGAGCCGCTTCTCGCCGATTGGCTCGCCGCACCGTTCGCACTCCCCGTACTTCTTCAGCCGCATCTTCTCCAGGGCAGCGTCCACCTGCTTCAACAACTGGCGCTCAGTATCGCTGATAGAGAGCAGAAATTCCTTCGTGTAGGCTGTCGTGGCTTGATCGGCGATGTCCTGCGTACCGTCGCTACCGGTCTCCAGATTGTCCGCCTGCTTCTCCCGCACTGTGTTCATCAATGCACGTCGCTTCTCTAACAGCTTTTCCTTTAATCGTTCCAGCAGTGCTGCCCTCAACGGCATCCCCATCACCTCTCTGCCTGTGTGTGGCCGCACGCAGGCAAGCCACCCCAGCGATTAGGAAGATCACCTTCACCCTCAAAAGGGAGAGTGGTGGCTGCAGACACGGCTAATCCCCAATAAAAAAAGAAGCGAGGCTCATGAGCCTCCGCCTCCCGGATATCGACTTCATTATGGCGGTCTATCCAGAAAGACCCGACGATCCGCGACGAACTAACTCCTGTTTCGGCGCGTCGGCCCACAACCCCTCCAGATCATAGTACAGCCGCATCTCTTCATCGAAAATATGAATGATCACGTCGCTGTAGTCAAGAAGAATCCAACGGGCCTCCTTGTCGTCCTCCCGATGGAATATCTGAACTCCTTCTTCCCGAAGCCGCTCCTCGATCCGTTCGGCAATGGCCCGGACCTGTCTGATCGAGGGGGCACTCACGATGAGGAAATGGTCGGTGAATGAGCAGAGTCTACGAAGATCCAGGTGTACCATGGAAATAGGTTTAATCTCTTCTGCCGCCGCTGCTGCAAGTCGCAACAGCGTATCGGTGTCGATCCGCTCTCTCGCGTCTCGTGACAATACAGGTCGTTTGTCTGAACTCACGTCGAAGCCTCGCGTTCGCCTATTGGCCCTTTTCGCCCAGGATGATACAGGCGGTTCTTGTCTATGTAAGCGGCTACAGTGTCGGTCACCAGATACCGGATACTCCTCCCCTCCTTCACGAGTTGCCGGATCTCGCTGGAGGAGATATCCAGCGAGACCACTTCAACCAACAGAACCGATCGGGGTTCATGGTGTACTTTTGCGGTCTCTCTCGTGACGTCAGAGATCTTCACGTACTTCAATCGGGGGTTACCCAGGAGCTGCCGATGCTCGGACGTCATGGAGCGCTCCACCTCATTAAGCCGCCAGCCGGGACGGGCAGTGACGATAACCTGGGCAAGTGACAGCAACTCCTGTGCTTCTTTCCAGGTGGCGATATCAAGGAACGCATCTACCCCCATGATGAAGTAGATGGTGTTCTCCTCGCCATACAGCTTCCGAAACTCCCGGAGCGTCTCAACCGAGTAGGATCGACCCGGTCGGCTCAGCTCAATTGGGGAAACGCTGAAGTACGGCGTGCAGACCGTCGCCAGCGAGACCATCTCGTACCGGTGCAGGGCTGACGCCTCAAGCTCCTCCTCTTTGTGAGGGGGCCGGGCGGCCGGAACAAAAGTGATCCTGTCCAGCGCAAAGGCCCGGTAGATCTCCTCGGCGGCCCGCAGGTGGCCGAGGTGAATCGGATCAAAGGTCCCCCCCATTACGCCGATATGCATATTCGCTGCGCTCCTGGTTCAGAGTTCATAGTTCATGGTTGATGGAGTTATGCTTCGCGGTTCAAAGTCCCTATCCATGAACTCCGAACTATGAACCCTCAACTGCGCACTACGAACCCTGAACACTTACTTGCTCGAGTCTCGCACCTGGCCCTCGCCCATGATGATGAACTTCTCGCAGGTCAGTTCCGTGAGACCAACCGGGCCTCTGGCGTGGAGCTTCTGTGTGCTGATCCCCATTTCAGCACCCATCCCGAACTCGCCGCCGTCAGTGAAACGGGTGGAAGTATTGACGAACACGGCACCAGCATCCACCTCTCGGAGGAAACGCATGGCCCGGCTGTGATCCGCTGTGACGATCGCCTCGGCCAGACCAGAGCCGTGCGCAGCGATGTGCGCCACAGCCTCTTCGAACGAGCCGACCACCTTGACCGACAGGATCAGGTCGAGATACTCGGTATCCCAGTCTACCTCGGTGGCAGGTGCGATACCTTGAACCAGGGCCCTTGTTCGAGGGCAACCCCGGATCTCAACCCCAGCCTCCTGCAACCGCCTGACGATTCGTGGCAAAAAGAGAGAGGCCACCCGCTCATGAACCAGCAGGCTCTCCATGGCGTTGCAGACGCCCGGTCGATCGACCTTGGCATTAAAGGCAATCTCCTCTGCCATGGTGAGATCGGCCCCCTCATCAACGTAGGTGTGGCAGAGCCCTTTGTCGTGGGCCAGGATCGGAATGGTTGAGGTCCGTTGCACTGCCCGGATCAACTCCTCGCCTCCTCTGGGGATAATCAGGTCCACGAGCCCGGTGAGCTGAAGCAAGTGCGCCACTGCCTCCCGGTCAACCGAATCGATGAAGGCTACACACCCCTTGGGCAGGCCGCTTCCCATAGCGGCATCCGCAAGCAGACTGCTGATAACCCTATTGCTGCGGATCGCCTCTCGACCGCCTTTCAGAATGACGGCATTCCCCGACTTCAAGCAGAGGGCTGCCGCGTCGGCGGTGACCCCTGGCCTGGCCTCGTAGATAACGCCGATGACCCCGAGTGGTACCCGCATCCGGCCAACGAGCAGACCGTTTGGCCGAGGCCACATCCTGGTAATCTCCCCGACAGGATCGGAGAGTACGGCCACCTGCCGGACGCCGGCTGCCATCTTCTCAATCCGCCTTTCGTCCAAAGCCAGCCGATCCAGAACCGCAGGCGAGTGATGCTGTAACCTGGCCTCGGCGAGATCGAGCTCATTCGCTGAGAGGATCTCCGCCCGGCCGTTCCACAGCGCATCCGCTATAGTCATCAGCGCTCGATTCTTTATCTCCGGCACCACCAGGGCCAAGGCTCGAGCCGCAAGATGCGCTGCCTCCCCCAGTTCTCTGACCATCCGCTCCGTCATACTACACCCCGCACTAAACGTCTCAGTCCCCAGATTCCTAACGTTGAACCTCGCACCTTGAGCCTTGAACGTTGAACTTTTGTCTTCCCTTATTCAAGAATCACCAAATTATCCCGGTGAACTACCTCATCGAACAGCTTGACACCAAGCGTATCCTCGATTTGGTTGCTCCTGATGCCCTTGATCCGTTCCACCTGTTCAGCATCATAGTTCGCTACACCTCTGGCGAATTCTACGCCCTCGCTATCGCGGAGGATGACCACCTCGCCCCCCTCGAACCCGCCATCGACCGACACAACCCCGGACGGGAGAAGGCTCTTGCCGTGACGGATCAGCGCCTCCTTGGCCCCGGCATCCACAGTAATCCGTCCCCTTGGCTCCGTCGCAAAAGCTAACCAGCGCTTTCGACTCCGCATCCTGGAAGCAGACGCCTGAAAGATGGTGCCGACCGCCTCGCCACGGACGATCCGCCCCAGGGTTCCTTCCACGAGGCCGTTCGCAATGATGGTGGGGATGCCGGAGGCTGCCGCCCGGCGTGCCGCCTCCACCTTTGTGACCATCCCGCCGGTGCCGAGCCCAGTCCCCGACTCGTCGGCCCAAAAGTGGAGCCCCGTGGACCGTCTGGGTACCTCATGGACAAGCCGCGCGTGAGGATCCTTCCTCGGATCAGCCGTGTACAACCCGTCCAGGTCGGTCAGGATGATGAGCAGGTCCGCCCCGAGGAGCGTCGCGACCAACACCGAAAGGTGGTCATTATCCCCGAACTTAATCTCCTCCACTGCGACCGTGTCGTTCTCGTTAATGACGGGGAGTACCCCCAGGTGGAGCAGCGTAAATAAGGTATTGCGCGCGTTGAGGTAACGGTGTCGCGAACGAAAGTCCTCCTGTGTGAGCAAAAGCTGCCCCAGCTTCTGGCCATAGGGCGCGAAGGCCTCCTCGTAGTGGCGCATGAGCAGGCTCTGGCCGACGGCGGCAGCAGCTTGCTTCAAGGGGATACTCCCGGGCCGCTCAGTCAGTCCAAGCCGACTCATCCCGGCCAGGATGGCGCCAGAGGAGACCAGGACCACCTGATACCCCTCCTTCCGGAGCCAGACGAGTTCACGACAGATCCGCTCCAGCGTCGCCTGGTGCAACGCGATATCGCCCCCTTCGACGGGACTCAGGACAGGCTTGGACAGGACGGCCGAGCCGACCTTCACGACTAACCGTTTTGCCTCCAGCACGCCTGTCCTGAGCGATTCGACCCGGCTCACCTCGGACTTTGTCGAAGGGGCGGCTCGATCGTCCGGCAATGATCTTTCCGCGCGACTCATGGGACGCTTACCGCTGACGACTCCGTAATTTCAGGTTCCGGGTTCAGCCCCGAGAGGTCTCCTCCTTGGCGCCCGGCACCTGGTACCTGACGTGTGGAATCTTTCTGGACCTGATCGGTCAGGTACTCGACGAGTCGCTCGACCCCCTCACCGGTCACGGCTGACATCGGGAAAAGGGGGAGAACCCGCTCCGCACAGAGGGCGTGCAACATGGGGAGATGGGTGTCATGGAGAAGATCGATCTTGTTGGCGGCAATGACGCGGGGACGCGTGAGCAGCTCGGGATTGAAGGCTCGGAGTTCTTCCTCGACCACCGCCAGCGCTTCCAGAGGATCCCGTGCAGTGTCAGAGACATCAATGACATGCACCAACAGGCGGGTCCGTTCGATGTGTCGCAGAAAACGGATTCCGAGACCTGCGCCCAAGGATGCCCCCTCGATCAGGCCAGGGATATCAGCCACCACGAAGGCGCCCAGCGGATCGATCTCAACGGTTCCCAGGTGTGGGGTAAGCGTCGTAAAGGGGTACTCTGCTACCTTCGAGTGAGCGGAAGAGATATGACAGAGAAGAGCGGATTTTCCCGCATTGGGAAGGCCAATCAGGCCGACCTCGGCGAGCAGTTTTAAGGTGAGATGAAGCCACCGTTCCTGCCCCTGTTGCCCAGGATCGGCCCTGCGAGGGGCCTGTAGAGTGGGGGTGGCGAAGTGGGAATTGCCCCGGCCGCCTTTCCCTCCCTTAGCGACCAGTACCCGCTGTCCGTCCTCAACCAGATCGGCTAGAAGCTCCCCTGTGTCGCCATCCACGACGACCGTACCAAGCGGGACCGAGATGATCAGCTCGACGCCGCTCCGACCATGCATCTTCCTGCCGCGGCCGTGCGCTCCGTCTTTGGCGCGAGAGTGCCGGTGATACTTCTGGTCGCTGAGGGTTCGGTACGAACGACTGGCAACAAGATAGATACTCCCGCCGTCGCCGCCGTCGCCGCCGTCTGGCCCACCTCTCGGGACATGCGCCTCTCGCCGGAAGCTAATACAGCCCCGACCCCCATCCCCCGCCTTGACCAGAATGCGGGCCTCATCGACGAGCGTCAAGTGAACGCGCCTGTCTGCCGCCAGGCAGGTCAGACCACCGTAATGCTGAGGAAGCGGCCTTGCACCCCTCGGCGTTCGACAGTCACAACCCCGGACACCCTGGCATACAGCGTATCATCAGAGCCGATCCCAACATTCTTGCCCGGTTTGAAGCGGGTACCGCGCTGGCGGAGCAGAATGCTACCACCCGGCACGGTCTGCCCCGATGCGACCTTCATGCCCAGTCGCTGACTTTGGCTATCCCGGCCATTCCGGGAACTCCCCATCCCTTTTTTATGCGCCATTCTTCACCTCGAATGAATGTCCAGGGTTCTAAACGTTGAACATTGAACTTAGAACCTTTGTTACGCCCTGATCTCCGTGATCCGCAAGGTGGTCTGCTCCTGACGGTGTCCCTGCGTACGCCGATACCGCTTTCGCCGTTTGAATTTAAACACGATAATCTTGGGTCCACGCCCCTGTCTGACGATCTCGCTCACAACCAGGGCGTCTTGCAAGTAAGGAGCCCCGATCTTCACCTGGTCTCCATCGGCCACCAGCAACACCTTCGAAAGCTCCACCTGCTTCCCTGCCTCGCCCTCGATTCGTTCAAGGGTGACAACGTCGCCAGCGCTCACACGGCATTGCTTACCTCCAGACTCGATAATTGCGTACACTGTTTAGTCCTCCTGGATCAAGACTTTCAAAAGTGGAGAGGAGGCGACTCGCCTCTCATTTACGGATTATTAACGTGACGTAGTGTAGACCGCTCATGGCGCCCTGTCAAGCAGAAGCTCCCGGCACCCTCGTAGCCTTCCACCGTTTGGCGGTCTCCATGATCTCCCGGGCATGGTGCAGGGGGGTATCCGATCGCCCCTTTGCCCCCAGCATCCTCGCAATTTCGTGGACTCGATCTTCACCCTCCAGCACCTGGACGGCGATTTCAGTGCGAGCCCCATTGAGACGCTTCACAATCGAGAAATGGCGGTCGGCTAAGGCCGCGATCTGCGGCAGATGCGTGATTGAGAGAACCTGTCGCTCTTTCGCGATAGCCCAGAGCTTCTGGCCCACCACCTCGGCCATCCCTCCGCCGATCCCCACGTCCACCTCGTCAAAGACCAGTGTCGGGATCTGATCGGAGGCCGCGAGGATGGCCTTGATGGCCAACATGACCCGAGACAGTTCACCGCCGGAGGCGATGCGGCCAAGCGGCTTGAGCTCCTCGCCAGGATTCGGGGCAATCAGGAACTCCACCGCGTCCGCCCCGCTCGCCTCCAAACACGGACTGCCGGACTCATGGCGAGCCCTCACCTGGACGGCAAAAACCGCCTTCTCCATCTTCAGGGCCTGCAGCTCCTCCTGCACCGCCACGGCCAGCCGGTCGGCTGCCGTATTCCGGCGCGCGGTAAGGGCAGCCGCCCGCTGCGTCAGCGCCTCTTCCAGCGTCGCGAGCTCCCGTTCGACCTCCTGCCCACGCTCCTCTGAGCAGATGAGGCGCTGCAACTCCGCTTCAGCAGACGTGGCGCATCTGAGAATCTCGGCAATCGAATGACCGTATTTCCGCTTCAATTTGCCGATCTCGTGCAGGCGCCCCTCCACCTGTTCGAGGCGCTCAGGGTCAAAGGCTACGCCCTCCCTATAGTCCCTGAGCTGGGCGGCCGCATCCTCAACCGACGCGATGGCCGCCAGGCAGGCATCAACCACTTCCTTCAACCTCGGATCGATACTCTGCGCATCTTTGAGCTTCGAGACGATCGCGGCCAGACGACCCATGACCGACCCCTGCTCTCCATACAGACCCTCGTACCCCAGGTGCGCCGCCGCGTGTAGCCGCTCGGCGTGCATGAGGATCGTACGCTCCTGAATACGTTCCTCTTCTTCCCCCTCGTGCAGTCGCGCGGCAGCGATCTCTCCTCGCTGATATTGGAGCTGGTCAAGACGCTGGGTCTTCTCCCGCTCTCCCGCGCTCACGGCATCCAGCTCTGCCCTCAGGGCCTGCCGTCTGCTATACATCGCGCGAAAGGCTTCCACATCCCCTGTCAGACCGGCGTAGGCGTCGAGAAGCATCCGCTGACGAGAAGGCTGAGTCAGGACCACCCCTTGGTGCTGGCCATGGATCTCGACCAGCAGATCGCCAAGACCCCGAAGCCACGCCGCCGACGAAAGCCTCCCATTTAGATACGTCTTACTCTTTCCCTCCCGCAGGAGCATGCGCCGTACGAGCAGGAACTCATCCCGAGGACACTCAATCCCACTGTCGGCCAGCAGGCGCCGAGCCTCCTCGTCCCAGAGATCGAACGCGGCCTCCACCGTCGCCCCTTCGGCCCCGGTGCGGATCTGCTCCGTCTCGCCCTTCGTCCCCAGCGTGAGCCCCAATGCGTCGATGATGATCGACTTCCCTGCGCCGGTCTCCCCTGTGAGGACATTCAATCCAGGGCCGAACTCCACCCGGAGCTCATCGATCAGGGCGAAATTCGTCATACTCAACTCGCGGAGCACGGCGTTACCGCTCGCCCCATTTCAGCTTTGTCCGAAGGATCTGGAAGTAGTCTTTCCCGGGTGCCTTGAGCAGGGTGATGGTATGGTCTGAGCGAACGACCCTGATCACATCGCGATGGCGAAGGGTAAACCCAACTTGGCCGTCCAGGGTCAGGTAGGCGTTCTCGTTCGTCAAGCCCTGGACGATCTCCACCTTTGCAGCGTCTGGGATAACAAGCGGACGGAGGGTGAGCGTATGGGGGCAGATCGGGGTCAGGACAAGCGCGCGAAGTGTCGGGTAGACGATCGGCCCACCAGCCGCAAGACAGTAGGCGGTAGAACCGGTCGGGGTAGAAAGGATGAGGCCATCGGCGCGGAAGGTCGTGACATATTGCCCGTCGATGTACGTCTCCAGCTCGATCATCCGGGCCAGGACGCCTTTGTTGATGACCGCATCATTCAGCGCGACATACTCAGCGATCCGCTCTCCCTGCCGGTGGACCGTAGCGGTCAGCAGGATCCGGTGGGTCACCTCATAGCTTCCCTGTAACACCGCATCCAGGATTGGATAAAGCTCTTCAAGTGTCACCTCGGTCAAAAACCCGAGGCCGCCGAGGTTGACTCCCAGGATCGGGACGTCACGCGCCCCAATCAGGCGCGCCACGGACAGGAGCGTCCCGTCGCCCCCCAGGACCAGGAGGAGATCCACCAGCCCTGGCAGATCGGGCTTCGGCTGACCGCCAGACGTCCCGGCCAACTCGGCGGTCTCTTCATCCATGATCGCGTCCACACCCCGAGCCTCAAGCCACGCAAGCAGCTCGGCAAGGATAGTCCGAGCCTCCGGCTTATGGGGCTTGACGATGATGCCGATCCGTTTCACGCACCTCCTCCAACGGCCTGTTCGGCCGCTTCCTCTGGGTCTAAGCCTATCCCGATCTTACTCAGATAGATAAAGAACTCACGGTTCCCCTTTGGCCCGAGCAGGCAGGATGGGGCCGCACCGAGAATCTGGAGCCCAAGCTCGGCGGCGCGTCTGCCGACCTTTGTGACGACCTGCCGATGCGCCTCAGGGTCACGGACCACACCACCTTTTCCGACACAACCCTTGCCGACCTCGAACTGCGGCTTGATCAGCGCCAGGATCTCACCGGAACCGGTAAGAAGCGGGGGGAGAACTGCAAGAATCGCGGCAAGGGAGATGAAAGCGAGATCTACCGTGACAAGGTCCGGCCGGTCCGGGAAGTCGGCCGGCGTCAGTGTCAGGGCGTGGGTCCGTTCCATGACGGTCACCCTGGGGTCGGTCCTGAGCCTCATATCGAGCTGCCCGTGCCCGACATCAACGGCATAGACACGGGCGGCGCCATGCTGAAGCAGGCAGTCGGTAAATCCCCCCGTTGATGCGCCGAGGTCGAGGCAGATGCGCCCGTTCAGGGGAACCGCGAACTTCTTCAGGGCGCCTTGAAGCTTGACACCTCCGCGCCCCACGTACGGATGCTCGGGGACCATAAGCGCAATTCGTGCGCCTGCTGCAATCAGCGTCCCCGCTTTGTCCGCCACCCGGCCATCAACCAGCACGTGGCCGGCCAGAATAAGCGCCCTGGCTCGCTCGCGACTTGCCGCCAGGCCTTGCGCCTGCACGGCAAGGTCCAGCCGGACCCGCTTGGGCCTCTTGCCGGCGGGACCATCAATAACCGATGGGACGCACTGAACCAATCCTTCGACTGAGCTCAAGACAAGGTTCGTGATGTTCCATCACCCCCGGCGCGTCACAACGAACTCAGCAATCGCAGCAAGCGCCGCCCCGCGGTCGCCAAAGATGCCCACATCCTGTTTCGCCTCCGACGCTAAGCGATCGGCCCATCGCCGCGACTCCTCGATCCCGAGCAAGGCCGGGAAGGTGGCCTTCTTCTTGCGGAGATCGCTCCCAGCCCGCTTTCCCAGGGCCTCCAGGCTCCCCTCCAAATCCAGGATGTCGTCTACGATCTGAAAGGCGAGCCCGATCCGCTCGCCATAGCTGGTAAGGGCCTCCATCTGCTCCGATGCGGCCGAGGCGAGGATGCCGCCCACGCGCAGGCACACCCGGATCAGGGCACCGGTCTTATGCGCATGCAGATACTGTAGCGTTGGTAGATCAACCTCCCGATCCTCATACAGGATATCCACGACCTGGCCACCGACCATTCCCTTGCTGCCTGCGGCCTGTGCGATCTCCTGGATCACCTTGAGGCGGGCCTCCGGACCACGCACCCTATCCAAATCCCCCCACCCCCCCTTTGGTAAAGGGGGGTACAAGGGGATTTCCGCCGACAGAAGGATGAATGCCTGCGTCAGCAAGGCATCACCCGCCAAGATGGCCATCGCCTCGCCGTAGACCTTGTGGCAGGTCAGGCGCCCACGGCGGAATTCATCGTCGTCCATGGCCGGCAGGTCGTCGTGAATCAGGGAATAGGTATGAATCATCTCGATGGCGGCCGCGGCCCCCAACGCCTGTTCCGCCTGTCCGCCTGCGGCCTCTGCCGCCGCCAGGATTAGGATCGGTCGCAGTCGCTTGCCCCCCGCAAAGACACTGTAACGGACCGCCTCGTGGATCTCCTTCGGGTTGTCGCCTGCCCCGGGAAGATACCCGTCCAGCGCCTCGTCAACCAGCAACCGCCGCTCCTCCAGGTACTGCCCCAACTCCTCCGGCGTCAAGGACTCCCCCTCATAGCTCTTCCTCGCCCTCCTCCCCTTCGACGGGGCTCAGGACTGGGAATGGGCGCTCTTCAAGTTCACCAGAGGGCGACCCGACGCTGCGTACCAGGATATTCACCCGCTGCTCTGCTTCGCTCAACCGGACCGAGCACAGCTTCGTTAACCGAATCCCTTCCTCGAAGATCGAGAGGGCCTCCTCAAGGGGGAGGTCTCCGATCTCGAGCCGGGAGACGACCGCCCCGAGCTGCTTGAGTGCCTCCTCAAATTGGACCTCCTCCATGACTGCTCCTACCCCCCTTCGGCTTAACTCAGGACCGGCCCTTCGGTCTGAACCTCGCGGACGTCGCAGCGCAACCGGCCGTGATGGAGGCGCACCTCAACCAGGTCGCCGGCCTTCACCGCCGAGCTATCTTTCACAATCTCATGGCCGGGGAGTCGAAGGCAGATGCTGTAGCCTCGGTGGAGGATCGCCAGCGGGCTCAAAGCATCCAACTTACCGGCAGTAGCCTTCAAGTCACTCTGGATCACCGTCAACCGCCGATTGGCCCAGCCGGTCAGGTCCTTCCAACGCTCCGCCAGGCAACGTCGCTGCATCCGAATTCGCTCAATCGGGTTGAGCAGTCGCAGGTGGCGATCCAGCCCGCCCATCCGAACCCTCAGGCTGTGTAGTCTCGATCGCATGACGCCGGTCATCCGAATCTCCAGGTCGTCAATCCGCTGCATAAGTTCGTCCTGCTTGGCAATGACCAGCTCTGCGGCGGCAGACGGCGTGGGCGCCCGAAGGTCGGCCACGAAATCAGCAATGGTGTAATCGACCTCATGGCCAACAGCCGAAATGACCGGGATCCTGGACGCAGCGATCGCTCTGGCCACCGTCTCCTCGTTGAAGGCCTGCAGGTCCTCGATCGAGCCACCACCTCTGGCGACAATCAGGACGTCCAATCCCCCTCGCCGGTTCAACTCACCGAGCGCCTCGACGATATCGGGAGCCGCTTGATCGCCTTGAACCGCCACGGGATAGATCAGCACGTCGACGCCGGCAAAACGCCGTTGGAGCACATGAATGATGTCGCGAATGGCCGCCCCTGTGGGCGAGGTGATCACCCCGATCCGCCTCGGCAACATCGGGATTGGCCGCTTTCGGACGTCGTCAAACAGCCCCTCCGCCCGTAGCCTCTCCTTGAGCTGTTCAAACGCCAACTGCAAGGCCCCCAGGCCCTTCGGCTCCATATACTCCGCGACGATCTGATATTCACCGCGGCGCTCGTAGACACTGAGCTCGCCGTACACCAGCAGCGCCAGCCCGTCTTTTGGCTGGAACTTGAGCTGCCGGTTGGCCGTCCGAAACATGACCACACGGATCTGGCTCGCCTCATCTTTGAGGCTAAAATACATGTGGCCCGACGAGTGCTGGTGAAAATTGGAGAGCTCCCCCTCCACCCAGATTCCGGAGAACGAATCCTCAAGGCTGGCGCGAATCTCGGCAGTCAGGTCGCTGACCGTGTAGATTTTTGGCGGCTGGATGGCGGCCATGCGGGTTTCTTAACACACGCCCCCGGCTTTGTCAAACCCTTTCCCCCGCACCGAAACCGTCATTGTATGGTACGGGCAGGCGGAGCTTGCCCTGCCGGAAAAGGGCGCAGCAAGCGGCGCCCCTACGGCGATCAGTCACCCTGCCAGAGCTACCGACTGGGCTGACGAAAGGTCGCAACTTCGACGGTATTTCCGTCACTCGTGACGGTGACGGCGCCATCCCGGTCGGTCCTATACAGGTCGCCGGCAATCGCATAGTATCGGTCCAACGTCTCCTGATGCGGATGCCGAAAGCGGTTTCGGTAGCCGGCGGATACTACCGCGATCTTCGGTTGCACGCTCGCGAGGAACGGCTCGCTGCTGCTCGTTCTGCCGCCATGGTGCGGCACCTTCAGCACCTGGGCCTGTAGATCCGCTCCCTGCTCAAGCAGCAGGCGTTCCGCCTCCTGTTCAATATCGCCTGGTAAGAGCAGCGTGACCTTACCGTATCTCACGGTCAGGACCAGCGAGTTACTGTTCACGTCAGAGAAATGGCCACGTGGCGAGTCATGGCGCATCGGGTTCGAAGGATGCAGCACCGCGATCTGCACCGGAGCAAACTCGATCGTCCGATACCCGTCGTGCAGGATCTTGTGGGGGATACGCCTCCAGCGTAGCGTCTCTTCGAGCCAGAGGTAGGCCGGCATGGCCGCTCGCTGGCCGCTATCCCAGACTTCGCTCACCGGAAAACGGCGGAGGACGGCTTGCAGGCCGTTCAGATGATCCGCATGGGGGTGGGTGAGGACCATGAGATCCACGTGGCCGATCCAACGGGAGAGCAGGAACGGGACCACCACCTGCTCCCCGATGTCGAACCGATCGTCGAATAGACCACCGCCATCGATCAGGATGGTTCGCTTCCCGGGAAGCTCCAGGACAATGCCGTCGCCTTGCCCAACGTCGAGGACGGTCATCCGTACCTGATCGTTCTGAAAAATGGGAAGCATCCGAGCACTAACCATGATGGCGAGAGCGAGGGTCGCGACACACGCCATCCACCGAAGCCATCGTCGCCATACAGCCGCAATCCATGCGCCCAGGGCCAGGTAGTAGCAGACGACCATCAGCACAGACGGGGGGAAGATCGTCACCGACGCGAACGGCACGCGCGCAAACCAGCCGGCGAGGCTGACCAGCAAATCGATCTGAAATCCTATGAGTGTGGCGAACCACCCGATGGATCGGGGGATGACCGTCGCCAGTACGGCAAACAGCATTCCCGCCCCCGTGAGGAACCCGCTCAGGGGCACGATCGGGAGGTTGGCCAGGATGCCGACAGGTGAGATCCGATAGAAGGTCGAGGCGAGAATCGGGGCTGTCCCGAAGAAGGCCGCGAGAGACAATACCACGGGGGTTGCAGCCCATCGCCAGGGCGGCGACAGCGACGCCAACGGCAGCCGATCGACCGCAACCAAGATCGCCCCTGTGGCGACAAAGGTGAGCTGAGACCCGACATCGAACAGGAACAGCGGTTGCCAAAGGAGAAGCCCGAGGGCGGAGAGGGCGAGGGTATTGAACGAATCAGCCTCCCGGTCAAGGACCAACCCTAGCAGGTAGACGTCAGCCATCACTGCCGCCCTGACCACTGATACGCTCCCGCCTGCCAGGGCGGCATAAAAGGTGATGAGACCCATTGAGAGCAGCGCGCTCGGGCGCAGCGGGACACGGACGGCCTTCAAAAGAAAAAATAGCGCGCCGGCGAGGATACTCACGTTGAGGCCCGAGATGGCCAGGATGTGATACGTGCCGGATGCTTGGAACGCCTCGGTGGTCTGGCGCGGGATGTCGGAACGCGCGCCGAGGGTCAGGGCCACGAGCAGGGACGCCTGATCCGGCGGCAACAGGCCGTTCACCGCACGAATCATCCGGTTGCGGAGCGTATAGGCCCAGGTGAGCAGCGGGTTTCCCTCGCCTGTTCCTCGTCGCTCGATGGGGTCGCCTTCGCCCGCCCACCCTTCAAGTGCCACACCCTGGCTTCTGAGATAGAGCGGGTAATCGAACCCGCCGGGATTGCCGTATCCTCGTGGTCGGCGAAGCTTAAACTGCCCGCGAATGCGTTCCCCGTAGGCAGGAACGATCTCGGGGTGAAGCAGGGTCAGGCGCGCGCGTCCGGTGACCTCGATCTCCCGCCCCGCCAACCAGATGGTCCGCAGGTCGAGAAGGACCCGAACCCGCCCCGCTTCGCTCTCGATCTCTCTATCGTCGCCGGCCATGGGATCGCTTGGCGAGGCCACAACCCCCTCGATCAGGAGCGGCTGTTCCAGGGCCTCTTCGGACAGACGATCGATGTGATGCGGAGGGAGGAGGTAGGACTGGACCCCGAGGCGACCCGCGCCAAGGGAGAAGAACAGGAGTAGAAGGAAGATGCCGGCAACGCGAAGGCGGTGATACGCGGCACCCAGCATGGCGAGGCCGGCGGCTACGAGTCCGGCGAGAAACCAGACGAGCGCCGGAAGCTGCAGAAGGCGCGCCGCCACGATCCCCATGAGGAACGCAAGGATCAGCGGTACGAGCGGACGTCGTAAGCCGTCAATCTTCTGGCGCCATTCGGCGTCTTGCGCTCTCACTACGGTACTGGGTCCCGTTTCACCCACGCTCCCCCTCAGCCTGGTCTTTCCTTCAGAGAACGGCAGAAATGAGCGAGAGAAACAGTAGCTTCGCACACGACATGATGATCAAGTGACAGGGAAGTCCGGACCCGGCGGATTTGACTTCACAACCTGAACGCATTAATCTTAGGGGAAGGAAAAGGGTCCGCACAACTGCGACAGCGAAGAGTCATGTAAAATGATAGGACTGCTCCTCCTCGTAACATTAGCCTCGACCGAGTTGATGATCGATCTGGATCGTCCCCTCCCGTCTGCTTTTCAGTGCGTTCAGGCGGTCGTCACTGCTCAAGGGGAATCGACCATCCGTGTTGACGAAGAACAGGGTATGATTATGACAAGGTTACGGCCGGTCAATCTTGAAACACTCCACCGGATTGCCGTCACCGACCGTGCGGGAGCGGCAATCCGGTGGACGAAGGGCATCTACCAGCTTACCATCGCTCTTTCCACCGGCGAGCAAGGAGGAACCCGGGTCCGAGCTGTAGCCAGAATCCTTGGGTACGGCAAGAGCGATCTGCGCCTTATGCGGCCTTCACCATGGTGGCCGCTTGCCTCAACCGGCCACCTTGAAGCCGATATCCTCGCGGCAGTCATCGCCTCTTGTCGAGCGAGCCCCTAAAATTTCCCAGCCTTGATATCCGGGTTACCGAGGGAGTTATCCCCCCAGGCGCCGATAAAACCGCTGTTCGTTTTAGTAAAATCACTGGCCAGGCCGTCGTAATCCCCCATATAACTGGGATTTATCAACAAATCCTGGTTCGGAACCGCTGAGAAATTGTTCTTTGTCATCTTCTTATTTTTCCAACTGATCCCAGCATCCTTGGAGGTGGCGCATTCCCAGTCGATCAGAAAATTACCGGGGTCCCGGCGTCGATCATAGAAACAGACGCCGATCTTCCCCGCTTTGTCCACGGCGATCCCCGGCTGATACTGGTCGGTTCCCAGGCCGGACGACAACGGTTCGGGGTTGTTATTGATCCGAACAGGAGCCAACCAGGTCGCGCCGCCGTCCGTTGAGCGGCTGAACAGGATGTCAGTATACCCGTAAGCCCCTGCCAACAAATCCGGCACCGTCAGATTTCGACCATCATTCCAGGCGATATAGACGGAGCCGTTCGTCGAGGTACCCGATCGGTCTACAGCCAGTGTGGGGAATTCAGATGAGCGAAAGTTACCCTGTAGACGCACGCAGCTTCCCGCACAAATCGTATCGTTCACCTTCACCAAAGGTCCAAACGTCGAACCGTTGTCCGTGGACTTCCGGATGTCGATCTCGCTGGCACCCGAGACCGCGAACGCTTCCCATGCGACATAGACCTCGCCGACGGGCCCGACCGCTACCTGTGAGCCCTGAACGCCTGCAGGATCGCAGACCTCACGGATCACCACAGGAGGGCCCCAGCTCACCCCTCCATCTATCGAGCGGACCAGTTCGATGGCAGTTCTCAAGATGGGGCTACCTGCGTCAAATCCGCACATCGCGCCCGAGGAGTCAAAGTCTGTATAGGTGATGAAGAGCCGGTTTGGGCTCGTGGGGTCTACAGCCATCCACTCTTTGTCCAGAAAATGTGTGAAAAGACTTTTACTAGCCGCCGAGATCGGATTACCGAAGGTCGCTCCACCGTCAGTCGACTTTGAAACCGAGATGTCACTTGTTGTCGCCCTGACGAAGAGCGACGCGTAGTAGAACGTATTCGCATCGCTACAACCAAGGACCGGGTCTCCCGAGAGAGAGTCGGTAAACACCGGCCCGGGGTTCAGGTAGCCTAAGTCGGCAAACGAACTTCCCTTATTGGTCGAGCGGGCGACCCCATTAAAGCTCAATCCTCCAGATGAAAAGTATGTCTCCAGATAACTCCCCGAGTCATTAAAGCCGATCACCACATTGTTCCCGCACCATGCGGTCGAGGTTTCACTTTGGGTAAACCCTGCAAAGCGAGAGGACGATACGTCTATGGCCGGGTTCGAGACCTGCTTGGGTGCCAGGATCCGATCCGCCAAAGCCTCTTCCACGCCAGACGGCACGATCGGTTGATCCGAGGGACGGGACGCCGGTCGCGCCGATCGCAGGTGCGATTCGATCCGATCCCACCGCTCCGCCAGATTAATCAGGTTGAGAGCGCCGCTTGAGAGCATGTTTCGCGCAGATTCTGGAATGCGTTCTGCGAAGGCTTTAACCCGTTCCGCCGTCTGTTTCATGGCTGTCGACCGTTCCGGGCCAACCTGGGCCCATGTAACCTTCTCGCTCAGGATAACGAGACTACCCACCAAAGCGATGATCCCTATCCCTCGTCGATGCATTATGTCAGGCTCCTTCTCCTCTTCGAGGTTCATATCTACCACTGAACAATATTGGGAACCATCGATCACTCGCCTTTTCTTCCCTCGCGAATCACCCCCTCCCCGGCAATCGCCTCGCTTCCTGCAAGCACCGGTTGCTCATTTTCCACCCCTGAGAAAGAGGACCCACATCGTGTCTATCATGGCGTGGACCGTGGCAGATGCCATGATAGAGTTCGTCTTCCAAAATACAAACCCATATCCTAAACCAGCAATAGTGGCTACCCCGGCATAAGGCCAGTTCGGGACGTCAAACCCTAACGCCCTTTTATTCACATGCGCCAGTCCAAACACTACAGACGCAATAACGAGCGCCCCAATCGGATGAAGGCGATGCCGGAGAAGATTCTGGATCGCACCACGAAACAGGATTTCTTCGACCACTCCGATGCTGACAAAGATCATCGGAACAGCGACGAATACCGCGACTGGAATGGCTATGGCCAGAGGTAAGCCAAGAGGATTGGGTCTCACCACCTTGGCGATCCCCCATGTGGTCAGCCCGGTAGAGAGCGTAATCGACAACAGCGTGACGCTAAGAACTCCGAAGGTTACCGCCGTCGGGAGCAGATCGGACTTCTTAAAAGATAGATCGCACTTCAGGTCAAATCTTCTCCACCCCGACAGGGTAATGAGTGTATAAATGACAGCCGCGTACACGCCTAACGGCAGAGCGGTGGGCCGGGTGCTGCCGATTTGCACGCGAAGCCAATTCGTGTCCACTATCTTCAACTCAATCAGCAACCAGATCCACAGCGCTACAGCAAAATTAATCGCCAGATCTCTTCCGGTGAATGTATCGTCAGCTTTTGGTCCGGTCAGGTAGAGCAGCAATGTCGGCAATCCAAAATATACCGTCAGCAGTGCGAATTGATTGAAGCCCCACTGATCGACCGCTACGCTCATCATGCTATAATACGCAAGCATGAGAAACGGGAGCCACCAGATGCGAAGAGGCCTTTCCGCAAGCCAAGCGCCTGCGCCTCCTCGAGTGAATTTTTTCATCATCGCGATAAGCGTCACTGCCAGCATGACGATGCCGATGATGACCACCACGATCCCCATTCAGGAACCTCCCATAGTCTCAGCACTCTCTATCTACGCGCCTTTATAACAGCCTCGCCGAAGCTATTTCAAGCGAATTCTATTTACTTGGCGAGGCCGCTTCACTACAATTTATAGGATGCAACATTCGCACCGCGCACCGCGCACTTCGCCCACCCCTCGCACTAACGGGACAACCGTTTTCACCAGACGGCTGCGCCCCTTCTCCCTGATCGATCGATACCTGTTGAGAGAGATGGCAGCCTCCTTCGCGCTCGGACTTGTGACCTTCACCTTCGTGCTGCTGATGGACCAGATGATGCGCTTAATGGATCTGATCATCAATAAGGGGGCTCCCGTTTTGGTCGTTCTTCGTCTCATCCTCTACGTCCTCCCCTTTTCTCTCACGGTGACGATCCCGATGTCCGTGTTGTTAGCCGTCCTGGCCACGTATGGCCGCGTCTCGTCCGAGGGGGAGGCGATCGTACTCAAAACAAGCGGCCTCAGCTTGTACCGCCTTATGGTGCCGGCGGTTCTCTTCGGCATCGTTGCCACGCTCGCCACCCTTTGGATCAGTGCTCTGGTTCAGCCCGACAGCACGAGGGCCTTCAAGACGTTGACTCATCAACTCTTCCAAACGAAGGCGCTCACAGCGCTTGAGGAGGGGGTGTTCAACACTGAGTACCAGGGGCTTGCGATCTACGTGGATCGCTTGAAGAAACAGGACGGGACGCTTCAAGGCATCCTGGTCATCGATCGCAGGAGCCAGACCGATCAGCATCTGGTCATCGCTCAGGAGGGCAAACTACTCACCAGGAATGGTGAGGAAGAGACACCGATCGGGCTCCAATTATCGAAGGGAAATCTCCACATCAGCTCCCGCGATGATCCAGGACGGTATCGAAATCTCGATTTCGAAACTTACGATCTTCAGGTCCCGACTGGCGGCACTCTCGCTGAGGCGGTGGGGCGAGTACGACAGGGCAAAGAAATGAATCTCGGGGAACTGCGAGCGCAGATTGCACGGCTTAACAAGGAGGGAGGTAAGGCTGCTTGGCCGCTGCAGGTAGAGCTGCATAAGAAATTCGCTCTCCCGATTGCCTGCCTCATCCTAAGCGCGATAGGCGCCCCGCTCGCGATTCGCATCAAGAAAGCAAGCCGCGGCGTCAGCCTTGCCCTCAGCGTGGCTATTGCCGTGTTCTACTATATCCTGCTGGCGACCGGCGAGAGTCTTGGATCCCGGGGGCAGATCGAGCCCGCCCTCGGCGTATGGTTCCCGAACCTCACCCTGGGCATCATCGCAATCAGCTTGGTTCTTGCGGAGGGCCGCGAGGCCTTTCTACCCGCCAGGCTTCGAACGGCTATTAGAACTCTGATGGTATTCCTTTCGCGGGCCGTCTCACAGCAGAAGACCGCGAAACCGGATAGGTATCTAACGTAGGGCAGGGCTTGCCCTGCCCAGAAGGGCGCAGCAAACAGCGCCCCTACATTGCCGCTGAATACTGCCATGCGAATCCTGGATCGTTACCTTGTGAGAGAGTTTCTGGGGACGTTCGTCTTCTCGCTGGCAGTCCTCCTCGCGCTCTCCGCTATCGTTGACCTGTTCGACCGCCTGTCCCGCTTCCTCGACGTTTCCGGCATGGTGGTTCTCCAGTACTACGTCCATAGGCTGCCATGGTTCGGATTCCAGGTCATGCCGGTGGCGGCGCTTCTCGCCGCCCTCTTCAGCCTTGGGAGAATAGTCCGGCACAACGAATTACTCGCCATGAAGATGGGTCATCTGAGTTCCTTGCGAATCGTAGCTCCGCTCTTGATCCTCGGCCTCGTGGTGAGCCTTGCGGCCCTGATCCTGGGTGAGTCGATGATCCCTCAAATGAACGAGCGCGCACTGAACACATATCGGGCCAAGGTACAGAAGGTCTCCCCCTTTCAGCGGACCAGGGACAACGATATCTGGTACCGTGCCAAGGGGAACCGGTTTTTGCACATCTCGCTACTGGATGTGGCATCGGGTTACATTCATGGACTGACCATCTTTGAACTCTCACAAGATTTTAGGCTACTGCGAAGGATCGATGCAAAGGAGGCCCAATGGCAAGGCGGGCGGTGGTGGCTTCGAAATGGCGAAATCTCCCGGACCAGGCCTGATGGGAGCCATCAGGTCGATCCTTTTACGAACCTCACGCTTGATCTCGAAGAAAAGCCCATGGATCTCGCTCAGGTCGTGCGAGAGTCCGAAGAGATGAGCTCTGCGGAGCTTCGGGAGTATATCGAGAGACTCGCCAAAAGCGGGATGAACTCCGTGCGGTATCAGGTAGATCTGGCTGCAAAGGGCTCTACAGCATTTATGAGCCTCGTGATGACACTTATAGGGATCGCATTCGCCCTCCGTACCGGCAAGCGAGGCGTGATGGCCTGGACGGGCGCCTGCGTGGTGGTAGCCGTCTGTTACTCGATCCTCAACTCCCTCAGCATTTCTCTAGGGCGAGGCGGCGTCCTGCCTCCGGTGGTCGCGGCATGGCTTCCCAACGCCCTCTTCACCGCTGCCGGTCTCGGCTCCGTGCTCACGATCAAGAGCTAATAGCGTTCAGCTAAACCGGGAGCACGATGGGAGAATTGCTACTGAAAGCGGATCGCTAACAGCTAAACGCCGCCCTTTATGTGGCCAATATTGCCTTGACCTGCAAGTCCGTTACTGCGTATACTTCCCCCGTCAGAAGCAAGACCTTATCAAATAAATGACATTCCCCTCACCGCGTTCCGCGCGGCCGGTGAGGGCCAAAATAGGGGCGCCTCGCACTCTTCATAAAAAGGAAATGAACATGCCAACGTTAACAGAAAAAAACCTATCCTCTTCGCTGGATTTCAAAGTGGCGGATTTGTCCTTGGCCGATTTTGGTCGCAAAGAAATTGAAATTGCTGAAAAAGAAATGCCCGGCCTGATGGCGGTGCGTGAAAAGTACGGGAAATTGAAATCCCTCAGAGGCGTCCGGGTAACCGGTTCGCTGCATATGACCATTCAAACAGCCGTGTTGATCGAAACCTTGGTCGATCTGGGTGCGGATGTTCGCTGGGCCTCCTGCAATATCTTTTCAACCCAGGACCATGCAGCGGCAGCCATTGCCGTGGCTGGAGTTCCCGTATTCGCCTGGAAAGGTGAAACCTTGGGAGAATATTGGGACTGTACTTTTAAAGCGCTGGTTCACCCCGGCAAAAACGGTGAGGTCCTGGGACCCCAGCTCATTGTGGATGATGGTGGCGATGCCACGTTGCTCATTCATTGGGGAGTCAAAGCCGAAAAAGATGCGTCTTTCCTGGATCGAAAACCGGAAAGCGAAGAGGAAGGCTGTATTCTCAACTTGTTGAAAAACACTTTGACGTCCCATCCGGGCATATGGACCCGCATCAGCAAAGATTGGAAAGGGGTGTCGGAGGAAACCACCACCGGCGTCCATCGTTTATACCAGATGATGGAAAAAGGGGAACTTCTGGTGCCGGCCATTAATGTGAACGACAGTGTCACCAAGAGCAAGTTCGATAATTTGTACGGATGCCGGGAATCATTGGCCGACGGGATCAAGCGCGCCACCGATGTGATGATCGCAGGTAAAGTGGTGGTCGTAGCCGGCTACGGAGATGTGGGCAAGGGGTGCGCGCATAGTATGCGCAGTTACGGGGCCCGCGTTATCGTCACTGAGATTGATCCCATCAACGCCCTGCAAGCGGCGATGGAGGGCTTTGAAGTCACCGTTATGGAAGATGCCGCCAAAGTGGGAAATATTTTTGTCACCGCCACCGGCAACGTAGATGTCATTACCGTAGATCACATGGTGATGATGAAAGGTGAAAGTATCATTTGCAATATCGGGCATTTCGACAGCGAAATCGATGTGACCGGCTTGAAATCCCTTCCGGGTGTGCAACACGTCAACATCAAGCCCCAGGTGGATAAATATGTACTTCCCAATGGGAATACCCTCTATCTTCTAGCTGAAGGACGTCTTGTCAACCTGGGTTGTGCCACAGGTCATCCCAGTTTCGTCATGTCGAATTCATTTACTAACCAGACCTTGGCCCAAATCGACCTTTGGAACAATCCGCGACCCATAGGTGTGTACACCTTACCTAAAAAGCTGGATGAGGAAGTCGCTCGACTGCATTTGGAAAAACTGGGAATCAAGCTCACCCGGTTGAGTCCCAAGCAGGCTCAATATATCGGAATCTCTCCAGATGGTCCCTATAAGCCGGATCATTATCGTTATTAATCGGCAATTGGATTGCCTCTAGAACTCTATCCCGTAACTACTCAGGTGTTTAGGCTGAAGGCTGTTAGTTGTTGCGCACGAACCGAATCAAGGCGCTTCGTTGGCCAGTTCAAACGCTGAGTAGTTACTCGTAGTCCACGAATCCGCCTAAACGCGGCGATCAGCGTTCAGCCGTCAGATCTCAGCTAAGAGCGTCTTCTGATGAGTGCTGATAGCGGACTGCTGGTTTATGCTCCCAGTCTGCCGGCATCTTTCTTGAGATCCTCGGCCTTATCGGTCCGCTCCCACGTGAAATCAGGTTCTGTGCGGCCGAAATGGCCATAGGCTGCGGTCTGCTTATAAATTGGGCGTCGAAGATCAAGGGCTTTGATCATCCCGGCCGGGGTCAACTCAAAGTGAGTACGGACCATTTTCATCAACTCTTCATCCGGGATCACCCCTGTCCCCTTGGTGTCCACCAACACCGACACCGGGTCGGCGATACCGATCGCGTAGGCCAGTTGAACCTCGCATTTTTGGGCCAGGCCGGCCGCTATGAAATTCTTGGCAATATACCTGGCATTGTACGACGCAGATCGATCTACCTTCGTCGGGTCCTTACCGGAGAAAGCGCCGCCGCCGTGGCTCCCGACCCCTCCATAGGTATCCGCGATCAGCTTCCGGCCGGTCAGCCCAGTATCGCCGTGGGGGCCGCCGATCACAAAGCGGCCGGTAGGGTTGATGTGGTAGGTAATCAGATCCAAGTCCACCAACTCCTTGGGGAGGACCGGGAGGATCACCTGCTCAATGATATCTTCGCGGATCTGCTTTAACTGGACCTCCGCGCTGTGCTGAGTGGAGATAACCACAGTATCGATGCGATTCGGCTTTCCATCGACGTATTCGACCGTCACCTGCGATTTGCCATCCGGTCGGAGGTAATCCAGGATCCCCGTACGACGGACCTCTGCCAGGCGCCTGCAGAGCTTGTGGGCCATCATAATCGGAATCGGCATCAACTCAGATGTCTCATCGCTGGCGTACCCGAACATCAATCCCTGATCGCCCGCCCCCTGGACATCAACTCCCAACGCGATATCAGGCGACTGCTCCTGAATTGCGCTGATGACGCCGCAGGTCTCGTAATCAAAGCCGTATTTCGCCCTCGTATAGCCGATATCCCTGATCGTTTCGCGGACCACCTTTGGGATATCCACATAACACTTGGTGGAAATCTCCCCAGCCACAAAGGCCAAGCCGGTCGTGACCAGCGTTTCGCAGGCCACGCGACCGTAGGGGTCCTGTGCAAAGATGGCGTCAAGCACGGCATCAGAGATCTGGTCGGCGATCTTATCGGGGTGACCCTCCGTCACCGATTCCGACGTGAATAGATAATGCTTGAAAGGCATAAATCGACCCTCCTCTCCTTCTGTGAAATCTGCTCTTCCACTCCCACGGCGGGCTGGCGAACAGCGTCACTCCTCCTCAGATCGGTCACTGTAACACGCCTCTCCTGCTTGTCAAGAAAAAGCCACTGCCAGGCCGCCCCTACTTCGAAGTCGACCCTCGCCTGTCGATGAACTCCTCCCATCGGCCCTGGGCCTTCAGGATCAGATCGATCACCTCCCGGACCGCGCCACGGCCACCGGCCTGCATGGTCACATAGGCGACCTTTGCTCTCACCTCCAGGGCGGCATCAGCAGGCGCCGCAGAGAGGCCGACCCGACCGAGCACGGGGAGGTCATTCAGATCGTCACCGACGTATGCCGCCGCCTCATCGGTCAGACCGTACCGCTGAAGGAGCATCTCGTAGACTTCGAGCTTGTTCAGGATGCCCTGATGGATCTCAGAGATGCCCAACTCCTTCGCGCGGTGGGTCACCGCCCCAGACACACGTCCCGTCAGGATCGCAGTCAGCAACCCCGCTTGTTGGGCTATGCGAAGACCCAGGCCGTCTCTCACAAAGAAGGCCTCGGTCTCCACCCCGGCCGCGTTATAGAAGATCCGTCCATCGGTCAGTACGCCATCGACATCTATGATAAGCAGACGAATCGCCTTTGCCTTTTCCTGGAGCCTCAGGTCGATGGACATGCGCATTCCTTCGAAAATAACGTTCAGCTTTCAGCGGTCAGCTATCAGCTCTTCTGGTACGTCTCCTATTTTGTCTGAGCGTCATCGCGTCTATTGTGTCTCTGGGCTCTGAGCCGTAGGTCGGGTTGCGTAGCGTAACCCGACAACACTCGGCTGAGCGCTGATTGCTGATCGCTTCTATACCACCCCAGCTCTCAAAAGGTCGTGCAGATGGATGACCCCCTCTGGTCTCCCTTCGGGATCCACGATCAGCAGGGAGGTAATCGCATGCCGCTCCATCACCTCCAGCGCCTTGGCCGCGAGGGCTTCCCTGTCGATGGTCTTGGGGTGAGGAGTCATGCACTCCCTGACGTGGCGCTGTAGCAGATCGATCCCTTCCTGGAGCACCCGCCGCAGGTCGCCATCGGTAATGATCCCGGTGAGGATCCCGGCCTCGTCCACCACAGCGGTCATTCCGAGCTGCTTTCGCGAAATCTCAGTGAGCGCGTCACGCATGAGCGTATCCTGAGCGATAATAGGAAGCTGTTCACCAGCGTGCATAAGGTCCTGCACCCGCCAGAACAGCCGCCGTCCCAAGCTGCCAGCCGGATGCAAGAGCGCAAAGTCTGCCTCGGTGAAACCGCGCTGCTCGAGCAGGACGACGGCAAGCGCATCGCCCATTGCCAAGGCTGCAGTAGTGCTAGCGGTTGGAGCCAGTGCCAGCGGGCAGGCTTCTTTCGCCACGCTCACATCGATCGCAACGTCGCTCTGTCTGGCGAGGGTCGAAGCAGGATCGCCAACCAGCGCGATCAGCGTGAGGCCGAGCCGTTTGATCGCGGGGAGCAGGCTGACGAGTTCATCCGTCTCGCCGCTGTTCGAGATCGCGATGACAACATCGCCCCGGACCAGCATCCCCAAGTCGCCATGCCCCCCCTCGGCGGGATGGAGGAAGAACGCGGGGGTTCCGGTACTGGCCATGGTGGAGGCAATCTTCTGAGCAACCGAGCCGGACTTACCCATGCCGGTCAGTACGACCCGGCCCCGGCAGTCCCGGAGGATCTCGACGGCCCGGTCGAACCGCTCATCGAGCTTCGGGATCAAGGCCAGGATCGCCTCGGCCTCGATCTGCAGCACCTGTCGCCCTCGATCGACGATCATGGGATCTCGACTCGCTTTGGCGGCTGACTGAACATCCGTTCCGACACCCTGCTTGTCACCGCACCCATCATTGTTCCTGTGCGCACGTCATCCGTGCAGTATGCCATGCGGCAGATGTTGCCCCCTTCGCGGCGGCCAGCGCGAGTGCCATGAACGTACAGAGCGCAATGGCCACCTCGCTGCGGAAGGTTGTGTTGACCATCCCTGCTACGATGACGACGATCAAGCTACCCATCGCGGTATGTCTGAGGGTTCTTGTGAGCACGTCCTTTACAGGCCTCAACTTGATCGCTTCATGCCAATAGCAGGCCAACACAGTCATAAGAGAAACAAACCCCAGAATGCCCTGTTCCGCCAGTACGGTAAAAAACAGGCTATGGGCATGATCGAAGCGAGGCAAGTCGTAGCGCTCATAATCGAGGTTCTTAAAGTTCCGAGGGCCAACGCCGAGGAGTGGGCGGTCCTGAAGACTGAGAACCGACCCGCGCCACATTTTTAACCGCTGCAACGCATTATCATCCCGGTCAAGGTGAGCGAGCATGGTGATCTGCCTGGTCCAGAGCCTCCCCGTTACCTGAAGGCCGAGCAGGATCATCGTCGTAAGCAGGACAACGGCTACGATCGGCTTCCACTGCTTGAGAGAGATCGAGAGGAAAAGCAGGCAGGCCGCAAAGGCGATCCATCCCCCCCTCGAATAGGTTAAGAAGAGCGCCAGCACCGTCGCTCCGGCGACAGTCCCGACCAGTATCTTCACTCGAGCGGACCATTCCATCAGGAGCAACAGACTGATCAAAAGGGCAAGCATCATCACCAGGTAGGTGGCCGTATGATTAGGATAGCCAAGCGATTTGATCTCTAAGCGAAAATGGCGACCGCTCAAGTTGTCGAAGAGGCCCCAGGCGACCCCGATTGCAGTCGAGATAATAAAGAGTCGAAGACAGAGGCGGATTTTCGGGAGGGTCTCCACATCATTGATGATGATGATAAAGAGTGAAAGAGGGAAGAATACATCCCACGCCCCACGGAGCCCCTCCAGTTGATCGACGGCAAACGCGGCGCTGAGCAGCGATGTGAGGAGGTACAGGCAAAGGGCGACCCCAAACGATGTCATGCGAATCGAGAAATCGCGCTTGACGCCCCTTTTCACGATCCACCCCACCAAGGCCACGGTATACCCGACATTCTTGAGCGTCTCGGAAAGAGGCAAGAACAGAATCATCATGCCGAGGCCGAGCGTAAAGACCATGTCGGGATAGCTCATCCGGCTCCTGGTCTCCCGGTCGCTCGCCGGCGCCTTAGCTAGCATGACTTCTCTTCCAGGATCGCCTGGTAGACCTGTATCGTCCCTTGCGCGTACCGGGACACGGGGAATTGTACGGCCATCTCTCGAGCCGCCCCGCCTAGCACACGCCTCCTCTCCACGTCGAAAAACTCCAGGATCCTCTCGCCCATTTCTGAAAAGTCCACGGGATCGTTGACGATCAAGCCGCTCCGTCCGTCTTCAATCAGTTCCGACGCGCCATTTTGGCGACTGGTCAGGACGGGAAGACCAGCCGCTGCCGCCTCAAGGGTCACATTCGCAAAGGAATCGTAGAGGGTAGGGAGGACAAAGGCATCGGCTGCAGCGTACAGCTCCTCAATCGTTGCCCAGGCACCGACGAAGCGGACCCTTTCATGCAGGTCAAGTGTGTGAGCCAGCGACAGGTAAGGCCTGGGATTCCCTTTTCCAGCCACGATCAGCTTCAGAGGGATCTTCGGATGTCTGGAGAGGGCCCAGGCTACCCCCTTTAAGAAACAGTTTAATCCCTTTCGCTCAAATCCTGATCCCACAAAGAGGAGGACCAGATCATCCGGGGCGAGCCCCAGAACCGCGCGCGCCGGCGCACGCAGCCGCTCTCTGTTCTGTGGGTGAAATCGATCCAGATCGACCCCATTATAGACCACTATAATGCGGTCCTCCGGATAATCATAGTGACGGATGATCTCTTGCCTGGTCTTCATGGAGTTTGCAATCACCCACCTGGAACATCCCGGCGTGAAGATCCTACGCTGTATGGCAAGGATGACGCGATGGCGGGGATTGATCGTATCCAAAGGCCGACGGAACGGGGATGCTCGGTGACGATTCAGCAGCCACTCCTGATGGCAGCCATCCCCCGCGCGATAGAGATCGTGATGGAACGTCCGTTCAAAGCTGTGAACAATATCAAACGATTCCTTCTTCAAAAGGGAGGCAGCGTTGAACGCAAAGCTGAGGATTTTTAGGACGGAGGCGCCCCGAATAACAGGAACCCGATGGAAGACCATCCCATGCATGTCGTTCCCGGCGACATGATGAGCGAAGAGATGGACCTCGTGACCTCTTGCCCCGAGCTCGCTTGCCAGATATGCGACGGATTGCTCCGCTCCTCCCATCCCATAGCTGTGTCTGACCAAAGCGACTTTCATCTGACCTCGCCGCGCTTTTTCACCACCCGGTCCAAGTCGATAGAGGGCTCAGCGGGCGGCATGACCGTTGTGGTAAGCGACTCTCGTTGCCTCAGGCCCGAGCAAGCTGAGTGTTGTACAGCCGGCAATAGACCCCACTCTGCGCCATCAGCTCCGCGTGCGTCCCTTGCTCGACACAGCATCCACCGTCCAGCACCAGAATCTTATCGGCCCGAATCACGGTGGAAAGCCGGTGCGCAATCACGAAGGTGGTCCGATTCTGCATCAGCCGATCCAGCGCCTCCTGGACCATGCGCTCCGACTCCGCATCAAGGGCCGACGTGGCTTCATCCAGGATCAGGATGGGCGGGTTCTTCAGGATGGCCCTGGCGATGGCGATCCGCTGCTTCTCTCCACCTGATAGACGCACCCCCCGTTCGCCGATCCTGGTCTCGTACCGCGCCGGGAGCGCCTGGATGAACTCCTCAGCGTTGGCGATCCTGGCTGCCTCCATGACGAGACTTGGAGCCACGTCACGCTGCCCATAGGCGATATTATTAAAGATGGTGTCATCGAACAGGATCGTCTCCTGGGTCACGATCCCCATTTGCGCGCGCAATGACGAAAGGGTCGCCTGCGTGATATCGACCCCATCGATGGCGATGAGTCCCTCTGTCGGATCGTAGAAGCGCGGGATGAGGTTGACCATGGTACTCTTACCGGCCCCGCTGCTGCCAACGATCGCCACGATCTCACCGAGCTTAGCTCCAAAACTGATGCCGTGCAGCACGGTCCGTTCGGGTTCATAGGCGAAGGACACGTGATGGAACCGAACCCCTTCCTGCATCCGTGGAAGCGTCACGGCATTGGACCGCTCCACCAGATCAGAACGGAGGTCCATGAGCTCGAAGACCCGTGCGGCGCCTGCCATTCCACGCTGAATGTTGTTATTGATCTGGCTGATCCGCTTGACAGGTTGATAGAGGGAGGTCAGTGCCCCAAGGAAAGCCATGAACGCCCCAGGGGTCAAGCTTTTGGAGAACACGAGATAGCCACCGACCCAGATCGCAACAACAATGCCCACGGACCCGAGGACCTCAAGGACCGGCGAGGTAAGCGCATCAACTTTGACGATCCGCATGACAGCCCTGAAGAGTTGCTCGCTGGCGTGCCGATACCGTCGTCGCTCATACTCTTCCATGCCAAAGGCCTTGACGATCCGAACCCCGGAAATAGTTTCCTGCAGGATCGTATTCAGCTCGGCGCGCCCCTCTTGGACCAGGGTGCCTCTGCGACGGATCTTCGAACCAAACTTTACAATCGGCAGGATCGCCACCGGTAAGACGAGCAATGAAAGGAGAGCGAGCTGCCACTTGATCAGAAAAAGCAGCACGATGAGCCCGATGATGTTGAACGGCTCTCTGAGAGCATTGCGGAAAAGCTCGGTCGACGCGTCTCCAAGGCTTTCTACGTCAGAGTTGAGACGGGACATGATCTCGCCTGTTGAGCGGCGGGTGAAAAAGCTAAGGGGCAGCGCGTGCAGATGCGCATACAGACTGTTTCGGATGTCTCGCTGGATTCCTTCGGCCACGTATCGCAATTGCAGTTGCTGGATGTAGATAAGCGCTCCTTTAACCAAAAAGACGAGGAAGAGGGCCCCCCCGATAAAGGTGAGGATGCTGATCCGGTGAGCCTGCAGAAGCGTCTGAAGCTGGACCAGCCGCTGTCCAAGCACGGCCCTGATCGGATCCGGAAGGCTAATTCCCGCCACTCCCCCCTCCGCGACGAAAAGGCCGTCGAAGATCGGTTGGAGTGAACCGATGGAGACCGCATTGAGTATGGCGATGAGAACCAGGGAGGCGAGGGCAAGGATGACCCGTGCCCGGTAGGGGTAGGCGTACCGGAGCATGCGACGGAATTGCTGCAATGGGGTCTGCATGTCTGGAGAACGGCCTTCAGCTATCAGCGGTCAGCCTTCAGCGTCTGAACGGATGGCTGATTCACATACGGCGCCACCACCCGCTGGACCTCTAGCAACTGGTTCAGAAGTCCCGAAAGCGCGTCGAGCCGTAGCATGTTGGGGCCGTCGCTGGGTGCATTGGCAGGGTCGGGATGGACCTCCATGAAGAGCCCATCGACCCCTGCCGCCACGGCGGCTCGCGCAATGTAGGGGATGAATTCGGACTGACCTCCCGAGGTGTCACCCGCGCCGCCCGGCTGTTGCAGGCTGTGAGTGACATCGAACAGGACGGGGTAGCCGAAGCTGCGCATGACCGGAAGCGAGCGGATGTCTACCACCAGGTTGTTATAACCGAAGCTGCTTCCCCGCTCTGTCAGCACGATCGCCTCCGAGCCGGCCGATTTGAGCTTCTCGACGATATTGCCTGCATCCCATGGTGACAGGAATTGTCCCTTCTTGACATTGACCGGCTTGCCGGACCTCGCAGCAGCCAGCAGGAGGTCAGTTTGACGACACAAAAAGGCCGGGATTTGAAGAATATCCAATACCTCCGCCGCAGCAGATACCTGATTCACGTCGTGGACATCGGAGATGACAGGGACGCCAAGTTTCGCCTTCACACGCTCCAGAATGCGAAGCCCCTCCTCCAAACCAGGACCGCGAAATGAACGGCCTGACGACCGATTGGCCTTATCGTAGGAGGACTTGAGAATGAGGGGAACCCGGCAGGCTTCACATACCACCTTGATCGCCTCGCCAATTCTTAGCAGGTGATCCTCGCTCTCGATGACGCATGGACCAGCCACCAGAAGAAGCGGCGTTCCGCCGCCAAGTGTCAGCTCGCCGATCTGCACCCGTTTAGTCAGCGCCATAGGGTTTAGGGTTTAGGGTTTAGGGTTTAGGGTTTAGGGTTTAGGGTTTAGGGTTTAGGGTTTAGGGAGATCCTTCTTAGACCCTTTACCCTATTCTACCCTAGACCTTGGTCTCCTGTCGTGCCAACGAAGCCTTAACGAACTCACGGAACAGCGGGTGAGGTCGCTTGGGACGCGACTTGAACTCGGGGTGGAATTGGCCGCCAACGAACCACGGGTGATCCGGGATCTCGACCATCTCCACCAGCATATTGTCTGGTGAAAACCCACACAGCCGCATTCCGTGGCGCTCCAGGATGTCCCGGTAGTCGTTGTTGACCTCGTAGCGATGGCGGTGACGTTCGCTGATCTCAGTGGTCCCGTAGGCCTGGTAGGCGACAGACGGCACCACGATACGGCACGGGTACGCCCCCAGCCGCATAGTCCCCCCCAAGCCGGTGATCCCCCGCTGCTCAGACATGAGATCGATGACCGGGTGAGGGGAGCTCTGATCGAATTCGCGGCTATTAGCGCCCTGTAGGCCGCATACGTGCCTGGCAAATTCAATAACAGCACACTGCATCCCCAGGCAGATCCCGAAGAACGGGATTCGCTCTTCGCGAGCAAAGGCGATGGCCGCAATCTTCCCCTCGACCCCCCGACTTCCAAAGCCCCCCGGAACCAAGATGCCTGCGACATCGTGCAGATGCTCCTTTGGACCGTCGCGCGCCACCATCTCCCCGTCCACCGACTTGATGTGGACCTGACAATCGTTGGCGATGCCGCCGTGGATGAGGGCCTCAGTCAGACTTTTATACGAGTCTTTGAGTTCAAGGTATTTCCCGACTACCGCGATCGTCACGCGGGCCGTGGATTCCTTCTCCTTCCGAACGATGGCCTCCCAGGCGCTCAGATCGGCCTCGGTCTGTGGCAGGCCGAGCATCTGAACAATGATCGCATCCAGCCCCTCACTGCGCAGGACCAGCGGCACCTCGTAGATGCTACCCACATCCTTCGCGGTGATGACCGCTTTTTCGGAGACGTTGCAGAAAAGCGCAATCTTGGCCTTCAGCTCTTTGGGGAGGAGCCGGTCCGTCCGGCACAGCAGGATATCCGGCTGAATCCCGATCTGGAGCAGCTCCTTTACGCTGTGCTGGGTCGGCTTCGACTTCAGTTCGCCGGCCGGCGCAATATACGGAACCAGCGTCAGGTGGATATACAGCACGTTCTCTCGCCCGACATCGCCCCTGAACTGCCGGATCGCCTCGAGGAACGGGAGGCTCTCGATGTCGCCGACCGTCCCGCCGACCTCAATGATCACCACATCCACGTCCGCCGCCACCCGGTGGATCGCGCGCTTGATTTCGTCGGTGATATGGGGGATGACCTGAACCGTGGCGCCCAGGTAGTCCCCACGCCGCTCCTTAGTGATGACCGAATGGTAGATTTGCCCCGTAGTCACATTGTTGGCCCTAGTCAGCACATGGTCGATGAACCGCTCGTAATGGCCCAGGTCAAGATCGGTTTCAGCGCCATCATCGGTAACAAACACCTCCCCGTGCTGGAAGGGGTTCATGGTCCCGGGATCGACATTGATATAGGGGTCGCATTTCAGTATAGTCACCTTGAAGCCGCGGCTTTCCAGCAAACAGCCAATGGATGCGGAGGCCAATCCCTTACCGAGCGATGAAAGTACTCCGCCCGTCACAAAGATGAACTTTGTCGTCATCGCTTTTCCTTATGAAAACTAGGGTGAAGGGTGAAGGGTGTAGCAAAGATTTTCACGGTAGTTTCCTCATCCCTATACCCTCTACCCTCGCTTTTAAAGCGTCCAGCAGCTCTTCCCGGCTGATAGTTGCCGTCCCAGCCCTCCCCACCACGACACCAGCCGCATGGTTGGCAATGACGGCCGCCTCTTTCAGAGAGGCACCCGATACCATGGCCAGAGCAAGGGCCGCTAACACGGTATCCCCAGCCCCCGTAACATCATAGACCTCCTTCGCGACCGCCGGAATATGAGTCACCTGCCCATCCTCGAAGAGCGACATCCCCTCCTCTCCCCGAGTCACCAATATGGCCGTGACCTCAAGTTTCCGGAGTAGCTCTTTCGCAGCAACAGCGAGGAGATCCTGTTGCCCCCATGCGGGAAGATGGGCAAAGGCTAAGGCCTCGTGATGGTTGGGGGTGATTACTGTGGCCCCCTTGTACAGGGGAAAATGATGCACTTTCGGATCGACGACAATGATTTTCCGGGAACGTCGCGCGAGGGAGAGGATCTGCCTGGCGACCCGCTTGCCGATCACTCCCTTGGCGTAATCCGAGATGAGCACGGCATCCGCATGAGCAAGTTGCTCCGTCGCCAGCTCAAGTACCTGATCCGCCGCTTCCTTCGAGAGATCCGACGTGCTCTCCCGGTCGAACCGGACGATCTGTTGGCTCCCCGCTACCACTCGGGTCTTGATGGTGGTCGGGCGGGCGCGGTCTATCACCACCCCATCGCTTTTCATCCCGGCAGCCTCAATCTGATGGATCAGGCGTTCCCCTGGCTGGTCATTCCCGACCACCCCTACCAGGATTGCCATTCCGCCCAGGGACTGGATATTGGCGGCCACATTGCCCGCTCCCCCCAGACGAAAACTTTCGGCCTTCACCTCCACCACCGGGACCGGGGCTTCCGGGGAGAGCCTCGACACGCTCCCCCAGATATACTCGTCCACCATAATATCCCCAAGAACGAGGAGCTGTTTCTTGGGAAAACGGGTCAAAATCTGTCGATACCGAATAGCTACCTCCACTAGCGGAGTCTTTCCTTAGAAAATAGCGATCAGCGTTCAGCTTTCAGCCATCAGCTTCGGACAAATCCCCTCGGATCCCCCCTTTGATAAAGGGGGGTTGGGGGGATTTTCAGGATGCATGAGTAGGCCCCAGGGACCATGGCAATGCGAACCAATGCGTATTACCTGTCAGACTAGCCGAATTTGTGGGAAAATTCAACGGCTTTCTCTTGCGCGATGAGTCACCTCCGCCTGATAAAACGCTATGGTCCCGGAGATCCCTTCCTCAAGGAAAATAGTTAGCTCCCAGCCTAACTCTGCCTTGGCTAACGAGGCGTCCAGACAGATCCTGTCGATCTCTCCGGGTCGTCTCGATGTCAGAATCGGCTCCAGTGTGGCGCCCACCGCCCCGCCAGTCACTAGAATGTTCATGTGTTATCCTCTCAGAAACTCCCCTTCCCTCTCGCCAGGGCTCGAGTAGGGGCAGGGCTTGCCCTGCCCAATATCCGGGGCGCAGCAAGCAGCGCCCCTACCCCAAACGTGTTCACATGGCGTTCTTGTGGATGAACCCCTTCCACAAGCTTAGGCAGAGGATCCTCAGATCGAAGAACAATGACCAGTTATCGATATAGAACAGATCGCACTCGATCCGCTTCTCGATCGAGGTGTCGCCCCTCCACCCATTCACCTGGGCCCATCCGGTAATGCCTGCCTTCACCTTATGTCGGAGCATATACCGAGGAACCTGTTTCCGAAACTCCTCGATAAAGACCGGCCGTTCCGGGCGGGGGCCAACGAGGCTCATCTCCCCTTTCAGTACATTGAACAGTTGTGGCAGCTCATCCAGCGAGGTTCGACGGAGCAATGCGCCGATCACCGTCCGACGCCCATCATCGCGCGCGGCCCAGACCGGACCGGTGTCATCTTCTGCATCGGTCTGCATCGATCGGAACTTCAGCATCTGGAAGGTCCTGCCGTCCAGGCCCATCCGTTCCTGACGGTAGAGAACCGGACCAGGAGAGGTCAGCTTGATGATGGCCGCGACAAGAAGCAGCAACGGCCCGGTGATCAGAAGGGCCACGCTCGCCAGGACGATGTCCATCACCCTCTTGCCGACCAGGCTCCAGCCATACGTAGGCGAGTCCTGCAGGCTGATCAGGGGAAGGCCGTCGAAATCCTCCACCCCTCCCCGCAGCGTCATGTACTGGTAAAGATCCGGAACAACGTTGATGTCCGCGATCCCATCCTCCAGACTCCGAAGGATTCCTTCCATCCGCCCGTAGGCCTCCAGCGGAATGGCGATGAAGACCCTATCGATCGACAACTCTCCCACCACCTCTCCCGCCTGCTCGTAGGTGCCAAGGGCCGTCAACCCCTCCACCTGTTCCCCCACCATCTTAGGATCCCCAACCAGGAGCCCGACAACGCGAAGACCCAATTCCGGGCGCGCATGGATCCTCTCAACGACCTTCCGCGCCAACGCCCCCTCTCCGACAATCAGGATATGACGGAGATTGTATCCCCTGCGCCTCAGAAGCCGGAGAACCTCGCGGAAGGAGCTCCTGATCAAACTGACTGACAGGATGCTGAAAGCCCAGAAATAGAGGATCACTAACCGCGAGACCTCGAACGGCTTGAGAAAGAAAGTAGCCGCGACGAGGATCAAGACCGCGATGGTACAGGCCTTGGCGATATCCCTCACTTCGGCAAGGCGCGATGAGATTCGCCTCGGGCGGTACAACCCGAAGGCCTTAAAGGCGACACCCCATACGAGAACGATGAGACCCAGAAACAGGAGGTACGGGCGAGCATCAGGGATACCGCGGTAGACGGGAACCACGCCTAAATAAAAGCGGAAATAGTACGTACCGAGCCAACTGACGCTGATCGCCAGCAGGTCCGCAAGAAGCATAAGACTTTCGAGAAACTGACTGTGGCGCTTCAGCATGACCGGATGGGTTCAAGGCGAACGATCTTTCGCACCCCGCCCCCTCAATCCAAATCCCCCCAACCCCCCTTTAATAAAGGGGGGCCAGGGGGGATTTCGCACGTCGCACTATTTGTGAGAATCACGGTTTCCATGCCTCATAGCATTCGGCCACGAAGGCGGTCATCCGTTTTTCGAAAACCGAGCGATCGAAGGTAAGGGCGTGCTCGCGAAGCGCCTCTGGATCGAACCGGTCGGCTGCCCGCTCGAACAGATCGATGGCCTGGATCAACGCCTCAACGGTCTGCTCGTAGAAGAAGACGCCGGTGGGAGGTTGAGGTTCAAGGCTGAAGGCTGAAGGCTGAAGGCCGAAGGCGTGTTGTAACGTTGAACGATCCAACGGAATTACCGTTTCCGTCACCCCACCCTTCCCATACGCGATGACCGGCCTCCCACAGGCCATGGCCTCGACGGGGAGAATTCCGAAGTCCTCTTCACCCGGAAAGATCAGCGCGCGACAGTGGCTCAGAAGGTCGGCAACCTCGCAGTCTGATCGCCACCCCAGAAATTCGATGGTGGGACCGGCTATGCGCCGCAGGCGACCTCCCTCCTGGCCTTCGCCCACGATCACCAGGCGTCGCCGCAGGCGGTTAAAGGCCTCGATCGCCAGATCGATCCGCTTATACGGGGCGAAGGCCCCAGCCACCAGATAGTAGTCGTCCGTCCGGTCAGCGATGTGAAAACGGCCGGTTTCAACCGGAGGATAGATCACCTGAGCCTCCCGTCCGTAGCGGCGTCGGATCCGGTCGGCCACATGATGGGAGATGGCAACAAAGTGATCTACCCGAGCGCTCACCGTAACGTCCCACCGTCGCAGGCGTGGCGCCATCGCCCGAAGCATGATTCTGGACAATGGGCCCATCCGTCCCTGGCCCACGTACTCCTCCTGCATGTCCCAGATGTAGCGCATGGGGGTGTACACATACGCGATGTGAAGCGCATGTGGAGGGGGCTTGACCCCCTTGGCCACGCAGTGGCTGCTCGACAGGATCAGATCGTACCCATCGAACTTGAACTGCTCGACAGCCCACGGGAAGAGGGGCAGATAGTAGCGATAGCGGCCGGCGGCAAACGGCAACGCCTGGATAGCCGACGTCCGGATCCGCCGTTCTTCGATGGTCTTCGATGCGCTTCCCTTCACGTGCAGCAGGGTGAAGATATCCGCTCTCGGAAAGAGCCCACAGAGCGCCTCCAGGCATCGCTCTCCTCCCCGCATCCCGGTCAGCCAATCATGAATCAGCGCAACCTTTGCCTCAGCCAACATCGCCGCCTAACCGGTGGAAATCGCCGGGCTCATGGACCTAGTGCCGTTCCAACTCATTGCGGCGAATACCAGAGAGGTATGCCGCCAAGCGGTTATTCAAATACCGCTTTCCCTTGCCTGTCTTGAGAAAGCGTTCGCGGCGGCGGGCGTCCTCAAGGTTAACACATGCCTCATAGTAGATGAGAACCAGTGGGGCTCTGTAGGCCGTTGATCGCACCCGGCCAGCCGCGTGCTCGCGAATCCTCGCACGCAGATCGGTCGTGGACCCCGTATAGAACCGCCCATCACGCTCGCTGAGCAACACGTAGGTGTAATTCACCTAAGGCTCTGCCTCGGCAACATTGTTGGAACGGCACTAGACGAACCATCGGCCCATCTGTTCCGTAGAGGCGCGGCAGCGCTTCATAATAATCCCACGCTTATAACGAGCGCCAGGCAAGTATTTCTTCAGGTCCAATACGGCCTTTAAGAGAGCAGGTTCTATGAGGGCGACGTAGACCATCGCGCGTATCCCCAACCACAGGATCGGTAAGCAATCCCGTCGCAGTAGAGCTGGGAGTTCATTTTTGATCATCATCAAGGAATGGTTCTTGAAGGAATGATACTTCCGGAGCCACGGGACCCGCCGGCGATCGTCTCGACGCTTCCACCCCCGCAGGTGATAGGCGATTGCCCCTGGGTTGTACAGCGAGCTCCAGCCAAGCAACTGGGCCCGCCAACAGGTATCTACGTCCTCCTTGTAGGCGAAAAAATCCTCGTCGAAATACTCCCCATCGATCTGGATATCATCAAGCATTGACCTTCGGTAGAGGACTGCCGCCCCACAGATGCTGAAGACCTCCTCTGGCTTGTCGTACTGGCCGACATCATACTCACCATGCCCCCTATCGATGACCCGTCGACTTCGAAAGATCAGGTGGCCTGTGCTGTCAAGTATCCGTGGTGCGTCACCACTCGGCCCGCCGTCGGTTTGGGAGTCGCCCAGGAGGAGCTTGCCGCCCACAGAACCCACGCCAGGCGCCGAGACCATGGCCCCCACCAATTCCTCCAGGTGCCGAGGTCCCAACACGACATCAGGATTGAGGAGCATCACGTGATCATACCCATCCGCTTCCCGAACGATGCGGTTGGCTCCACCGCTGTACCCAAGATTGTCCTGCATCGCCAGGATCTGCACCTCTGGATAGGCGTTGCCGATAGGTCCAATCTCATCGGCGCGACTGTGGTTATCGAGTAAAATCACCCGATCGGCCCGCAGGGTCTGGCGCTTTATGCTATCCAGGCAGACCGGCAGATGTCGGTAGTCACCATAATTGATAATCCCGACCGCCACTCGCGGATCCGTCACGATGAGCTTCTCCCAGATGCCCGATCTTTCAGATAGGCTTCCAGCGCATCGCGCCAGTCGCTGAGATCATCGAGATCAAGCGATCGCAGGTTCGCGTTATCCAGGACAGAATAGGCCGGGCGAGTAGCGCGGGCACCGTAGGTAGCGCTAGTCGTTTCATATAGACCGGCTTGGACACCGGAAAGTTCAAAAACCGCCATGGCAAACTGGTACCAGGAACATTCACCGTTGTTGGTAATGTGATACAGCCCGTAGGCGTCTGTCTCCACCAATTGTCTGACCTTGTGGGCCAGCTCCTTGGCGCTTGTGGGGGCGACGATCTGGTCGCCCACTACACGGATCTCGCGCCCATCCGCTGCCAGTCGAAGCATCGTCTCGACGAAATTCCCCGCCTTACTGCGGCTGCCAGAGAGACCGTACAGCCCGCAGGTTCGAATCAGGAAATACCGGTCAAGCGTCGCCTGGATGAAATACTCCCCCGCGAGCTTCGAGGTTGCGTAGACACTCAGCGGCCCGGGCACGTCACCCTCCCGGTAGGGGTGCGAAATCCCCCTGTGCCCCCCTTTGGTAAAGGGGGGTTGGGGGGATTTTGGGTACGGGCGAGGCTGCCGGCCGTCGAAAACATAATCGGTGCTAAAGTGAACCAAAACCGCCCCAACCTCTCTGGCGGCAATGGCAAGGTCCCTGACCGCGATGGCGTTCACGGCGAATGCCCGCTCGGGCTGGTCCTCGCACTCATCGACCCGATGATAGGCGGCGGTATTCAGAATCAGGCTTGGTCGGTACTTGATAAGAGTTTCCCGTACCTGCACCGGGTTTGTCAGCTCCAGATCGGCATGCGTCAGCGGCACCAGATCACCATCGCTGAACGCCTGTCGCAGTTCGCTCCCCAACTGCCCATCGGCCCCGATCAGGAGCGTGGTCATGAGGGCCTCCAGAGCTGAAGCCGAAGGTTGGGGATCCTGGGGAAGTCGCGGGCGTCCGCGGTAGCGACCTGGAACTCGAGTGCCATAGCGGTGGCGGCAATGAGCAGGTCATGGGCGCCGATCTGTTTACCCTCGGCCGCCAACTGCGCCCACAGACTGGCATGGATCCGAGCTGCCTCCAGGTCGAACTCGACCACGGGAAACCGGCGCAGGATCGCTTCCACAAACCGCTCTCGTCTGAGTCGATGCGCCGGGTCAGCCGCTCGGTGGACCCCGTGGAGCAACTCACTCGCTGTAACCGCGCTCAGGACGACCGGCTCATCTTCCTGGCCGGCGACCACCTGCTCTACGCTTAGGTGGCCCCGTTCCGCCGCGATGAAGAGGCTGGAGTCGATCAGGAGGCCCATCGGTCAGCAGGGGTGGTCAGGATGCGACGGGCCGCGTCTAGATCTTCGGCGAAGCGAGTTGCCTCCTCCTGACCAAGGTGGGGAAGTTGAGCGAAAAGAGCGGGGAGGTCGCCAGCGCGGACTCTGGTAGTTTCCAGGGTGGGCCGGAGTTCGGCCACCGGCTTACCGCCTTTGGTCAGGACGACACGCTCTCCGTAGAAGCGAACCCGACTAATAAGCTCTGAGAAGTGACGAACCACCTCGGTGACAGACAACGATTTCGGCATGGAAGCTCCCTTTAACCGTGTGTAACATCATATTTTACAAGCTATCATACAATATGCTCAACTAACAGTCAAGAATCGAAGATTCCCACAATCCACCACCTCTTTTTCACAAGTGCGTGTTTTGTCGTCGGACGGCGCATCTGATGCGGGCGGCCTAGCGGCGCGAGCCGCAGCCCGGTCA
>Ga0080064_1000340_pt1 | contig 133122 bp, 128 predicted proteins | sample Subgrocontami54m_FD_69260 | JGI IMG/M metagenome (GOLD analysis project Ga0080064, IMG submission 69260) | Subsurface groundwater microbial communities from S. Glens Falls, New York, USA - GMW46 contaminated, 5.4 m (SPADES assembly) (version 2) ...
TTGGATACACCTGAAGACCACGAACCCAATTGAGTCACTCTTTGCCACAGCCAGACTCCGTACCGCTGCGGCCAGGCGGATGCGAACACGATCTGGAGCGCTCTTTCTCATCTTCCAGCTCATCAAGAATAGCGAACAACGACTTCGAAGGATTCGAGCCTATACACTTGTCGCTGACACCATCGATGAACTACGATCAAAAGACTTCAAGACACGGAAAGCCGCTTGAAAAAAGTTTACACAACTATTGACATTAACTCCTCTTCATTAGTCTTCAAGATCGCGTAGGGGTCGGACATGTCCGACGTGTCTGACTTGTCGGACACAACAGTGTTTCCCTGATACTTCTTTCTCACTGCCATTGCTTCCGGTGAATCCTTATGCCACAAGCGCAGCCCACGTTGGCGCAAGAAATCCTGATAATCTAACAGCAGTTCCTCAAGGCTGGCACGTGCCACACCGGTAAGTTTCAATTCCATTTTCTTTGAAGTTGCCGAGGCCATGCTTCCTTCGGCAATGTTCTGCACGCCACTACGTGCGGCTTGTACCATCTGATCGTGTGTGCGGGAGCGTTTGTCGATGAATCGGTTGCAAAAGATTACCGTTGCATCGTACACCAACTGAGCGGTTTGGAAGCTGCGTAGATTGCGATATCCGCCGTGTGGCGGTATTAGTCCTTCCGGCTTCACGCGCACCTCCCAACTCCGCCAAAGGCGGATGCGCCTCTGGCGCAAATTCGCTCTGCATCCGGAACACGCAACTCGCCGGAGACAAGTTTGGGTAAAAGCGCATCTCGTAACCCAGAAAGCGTGCGGGACTGCGCCGTCGCGCCTTTCATGCGATCAAACAATGGTGAGACAGCCTTGCCGAAGTTCTCAAAGAGAGCCGAATTCTGATCCGGAACAACAATTCTGTACTTCTCAAGGCTCGATGTTGGTACTCGCTGTCTTCCACTCGACCCCGTCATTTGTTGGATGGCAAACGTACGGAACTCATCCGTGCGGGCAAGTAAGTAGGCAAAGATTGGTGGGGTTTTTCCTTTGGGTCGAAGAATGATATACTCCGTCGATCCCCAGCCGACTTGCTCATCAGCAAGAAAATCAACATAGGCAGTTTTCCCATTCTCGAGGCATGGGGTAATTCGAGCGACCAATGTGTCACCATTTATGAATTTCATACCTGATCCAACCTCACGCATTACCCATGAATCGGGTGAATGTCCCACTGTCGGCATATTTGCCATATCAAGGTAAGGCGCGACTTCACCCTTACGGAGTGTACGTGAAGGATTTAGCTCGATGACTTCGGGCAATGGCACTTCCCGCCATCCCTCCGGCAACCCGTCTCGCGTAGCATCCACAAACCAGCTCTTGAAAATCGCTTGTGCGATTCCCTCCAGCGTCTCGTTCATCCGCCGGTTTAGTTCGATCTTGTCGTCCAACGCTCCCAAAATGCATGCGATGGCGCGTTGCTGCGTAACATCCTCCGGTGCAAGTATCTCGAAACCCTCAATCATTCCTTTGGTAAGTGCATTCCGGGTGCCGCCCGATCCAGCTAAAGAAAGCATATGAGCTTGCATCCTCGGCGAAACAAGGGAGTAACGAAGGAAACGTGGCCACAATCGATTCGGATTAGGTCTGATAATTGTGACGTGTTGATTTACTCTTGCGGGAAGGACAGTCGAGTCAACTTGGCACGAACGAGCGACAGAGTCCCCGGTAATGTTCAACAGGATATCGCCTTCCAAGACCTCAACATTACTCAGCTCAGCGGCGTGTTCTTCAGTAATGTATGTAAGGCCGTCGCGATGGAATCCATCATTGTAGACATTCTGGCTACGAATCAAAGTCACTCGACCGTGGTCAAGGTACACGTTACTCCCGCCACGTGGCGTTGCCCCGCTACCAATCTTCGAGCACATGCTGCCAAGTCGCAAGGATCTCCACTCACCCGCCACAGCCGATATCCTTCATTTGTTCTTCGAGGAAACGCTCCATCTCATCCTTCTTCGGAAGTTCAAGTTTCCCAAACATCATTTCTTCCTCTCTTCGTCCTTTGCCGCGGCTTTTTTGCAACGGGTAACGCCTTGTTGCTCTTTCTTTCAAGTTTCTTTGTCTTCGCCACAAATCGGTCGAAATCGCTCGCCGGTTTTGTCGCCTCCAGCCTGCGTTGTTCGGACTCGAACTTGTAAGAAATCCTTACAAGTTGCCGCTTCGATGATCTCACCTTCCTCATAGATGCTTTTGAGGTGCATCGTGATGTTCTGCGGCGTCGTCTGATACAACTCTGCCATGGCAGACTGCGTCAGCCAGACGGTTTTTCCATCGATCCGCACCTGCACGCGCAGAGTCCCATCCTCATATATGAGGAGTTGGCCCTCAGGCGGTACGGAGACCAATTCATTTCCCATATGCAAGCTCCTTCATCTGCTCTCTGCGAAACTCGAACACATACGGATCTCGAATCGCAAGCTTCGGCTCGGCGGTTTCCGCTCCTTTCCTACAAGTGCGGCGAGCTTCTTCTTATCGTTTGAAAGTCCGGAGCGTTCATAATAGAGACTTCCTATCTGACGTTTCAATTCTCGTACAGTCCAGTTGCCCCGGATGCATTCGATTTCGTAGAAGGCTCTCTTAAGAGGATCATCGAGCGAGACAAGCTCTGCAAAATGCGAGAAGGAGAGAGATCCAAGTAGTTTTGTTTCAGATGTCTTCAATTGTGCGGACACTGTCTCCACAATTGCATTGTTCGACCTTTTTTCTGATTTGGCAGACAGTGTCTGCCAAATCCCATCAGAGGGAAAGTGCCATTCCGATTTGGCAATCAGTGTCTGCCGAATCTGCGGATACGTTACACAAAACTGTCGATAGAGACGGAGCGTTCGAGCGGCTGTCCCCGCAATACCTGTCTTGGACAATCTCGCTGCAAGAACATCAAGAAGGCTTTCCCCATACCTGGCTCGATCCGCACCACGTTGTTCGTACTCGTGAATGTAAAATCCGATCATCCAATTTCGAAGCGTGAGGCCGACGTTGACAGCCATGCCGACGCGCGCTGTAATGAATTTGTCCGTTCTACAAATAACATCCACAAGACCCGAAGGGGTCAAAGAAGCGGAATTGCTTTTTCGTTTTTTAGCCGCCATAGCCAAGATCTTTCAGGTTAGCCCAAATCGTTTTGTCAAGCTTCGTAGATTGCTCCGTTTGCTCACGAAGTGCGGCTGTCAGGCGAGCCATCTTATCGTCGAATGCTTCTCCATCATCTTCGACCGCGGTCGCGCCAACGTAGCGACCGGGCGTGAGAATGTGCCCATGTTTGCGAATGTCATCGAGGGTTGCAGACATGCAGAAGCCGGATATGTCTTCGTACTTCTGCTTGCAATCTTTGTCTCCACGCCAAGCGTGGTATGTGTCGGCAATCTTGCGAATGTCTGTATCGGTCAAATCCCTATGAACGCGATCAATCAATGTGCCCAGGTTGCGTGCATCGATAAAGAGCATTTGGCCACGTCGGTTGCGAAATTTTCCGTTCTTCTTGTCTCTTGCCAGGAACCAGAGACACACAGGTATCTGAGTAGAATAGAAAAGCTGTCCGGGCATAGCAACCATGCAATCAACCAGATCGGCTTCGATAATCGCTTTCCGGATTTCACCCTCGCCGGATTGGTTAGAAGACATTGAGCCGTTTGCGAGAACGAATCCCGCCAAGCCGGTCGGAGCAAGGTGATAAATAAAGTGTTGAACCCATGCGAAATTGGCGTTGGAAGCGGGCGGTATACCATATTTCCACCGCTTGTCTTCCTTGAGTAACCCGCCGCGCCAATCGCTGTCGTTGAACGGTGGATTTGCGAGAACAAAATCGGCTTTGAGGTCGGGATGGAGGTCGCGGTGGAAAGTATCTGCTTGCTCTTTGCCTAGGTTAGAGTCAATGCCCCGAATGGCAAGATTCATCTTCGCCAAACGCCAGGTTGTGTGATTGGATTCCTGGCCGTACACACTGATGTCGCCGATCTTGCCGCCGTGCGCTTCGGCGAACTTCTCCGACTGCACGAACATTCCGCCTGAGCCACAGCACGGATCGTACACTCGACCCTTGTATGGGGCGAGCATCTCGACCAGCACACCAACAACGCATCGAGGCGTGTAGAATTGTCCGCCCTTCTTGCCTTCGGCGCTCGCGAACTGGGAAAGAAAATACTCGTACACCCGACCGAGGATGTCTTTCGTCCGGTTCTCCTTGCTGCCCAGGCCAATATTGCCAACCAGGTCAATGAGTTGACCGAGACGCTACTTGTCGAGTCGCGGGTGTGCGTAATCCTTTGGCAAAACTCCCTTGAGTGTCGGATTGTCTCGCTCGATCGCAAGAAGCGCATCATCGACAATCTTACCGATCTTCGGGTCCTTTGCCCGTCCGCGAAGGTACTGCCAACGAGCTTCGGGTGGAACCCAAAAAATGTTTACCGCGCGATACTCGTCCGGATCTTCGGGGTCAGCACCCTTCCCACGGTCCGCTTCAAGTTGCGCGTGCTTCTCCTCGAAGGCATCAGAAATGTACTTCAGAAAGATGAGTCCGAGCACCACGTGCTTATACTCTGCGGCATCCATATTGGATCGGAGAGCATCGGCTGCCCGCCACAACTCGTTCTCAAATCCGAGGTTTGCTCCGTTATTAATTCGGGGTACTGGCATTTCCATTCCTTCTTGGTCTGAAGATCGTATCTTCTGTTTTTAATTCTATCTTGACTTTCTCCTGCCACTCTGCTATATTCAAAGCGTTCAATGTTAATCAATTGAATTGAAATAATCAACTGTCGTCAATCAGCCATTAAGATCGGCTGATAAACCTTACAACCTTTTATCATTGGTTATGCAGACAAAAACTATGGTCAATCGTCTCCCGCTCACCAAGGCACGCGTCAACCTTGGCGCGCTCATCCGGCGTGTCCACAACAACAAGGAGCACTTCATTCTCGAGAAGGACGGTATTCCCGTTGCTGCTCTCTTGGACGTGGACGAGTACGAGGATTACCTCGACATGCAGGATCCTGATCTCAAGCAGCAGATCAAAGAAGGCCACGAAGAGTACCGCCGGGGCAAACTCACCGAGGATCTCGATACGTTTCTTGCCGGACTCAAGGCCAAACCAAAAAAGCGTGCGAAGAAGTAGGCCGCTCGCACTATGCCACAAATCTTTCGGCTTCTCCCGTCAACCCGCTTTAAGCGCGATTTCGAAGAGATTCTCAAAGGAAACCCAGGCCTCATCCGTAAGCTCGAACCGCTCAAAACCACCCTGCTTCACGATCCCTACAACAGAAGCCAACGCTACGATATCAAGAAGCTCAGAGATGTGCCGGTTGGCGAAGGTCAGTGGCGAATCAGGGCGGGGAAGTATCGCCTCCGCTATGATATCATTGGTGGTGACGCCATCCTGTACTCGTTCAAACATCGTAAGGAGGCATACTGACCCGCCAGACCGCCGGCGGGCTGGTTCGTAAGCCCGTAATATCCACCCCTATGGCAACAACCATCGTCTTCGCTAATCAGAAAGGCGGCGTCGGTCCCGCCGGAGCCGGGATGCCTCCACACCGCCGGCGTCCCGCAAAGCGGGATCAAAGCCGGAAACCGCGTGCTCGTTGTTGACCTGGACCAACAGGGCAACCTCTCCTCTGTCTTTCCGAAGAACATTCACGCGCTGAAGCAGACGGTAGCCGATGTTTTGCTTAACGGCGCCAAAACGATCGACGTTATTCAGAAAACCCCGATCGAGAATCTCGACCTTCTACCCGCCAACTTGAGCCTGAGCGAGCTCGATGCGAGATTGGCCGGTGATGATGACTCTCAGTACTATCTCGTCGAAGCCCTCAAAAGCATAATTTCTAACTACGATTACATTCTCATCGATTGCCCCCCGAGCCTTGGAAAGTCTACCCGCCTCGCGCTCGTGGCTGCTAACGGTGTCATCGTCCCCATTGAATGCCAGGATTGGGCAGTCAAGGGCTCACACCAAATTCTCGCCTTTGTTGAGCGGGTGCCACAGAGAGCTAATCCTAAGCTACGGTTTCTCGGCTTCGTTATCAATAAGTTTTCTCCACGCCGGCGTGCCGAGCAAGACTACTACCGGGCACTCAAGAAACAATACGGGAAGCTTGTTTTTCGTACCGAGTTCAATGACGTTGCGGTCTTCGTAGAAGCTGCGGCTGCTCGATTGCCAATAAAAGCTTCACCACACAAGCTGAAGAGACTTTATCTCAGTCGGTTGAGATTAAGCTCCCCGAGGAAACCGGGCCGAGCCGCGAGGTTGCTTTGGGGACAAAAAAATCAATCGAATTCAACCTGATACACTACCGAAGGCGGACATCCCTTGACACTATGGACAAAAAGGTCTATCTTGACGACGTGAAATCGTTGGGCCGAAGAGAACTGAAATCGACGACAACCGATGCGAGATGCCGCTGATTGAACCCGAGGCAGCACATTCAAACAGAGTCGCCCTGCTTGCCGGAATTCCCTCCCTCATCGCCGCTGTCATTGTCTCTCTTATTATCCACCAATATGTTCACACGATTGTCAGGAAGCACGCGTGCGAAGGACGATCGGACATGCAGGTTACGTCCATCAGCTTCCAGCACTCTTCCATCGACACGACGGACTGCCCTCTCTCGTCACTTGCCGCGGTCTCGGCAACGCTCATCCTCGCGCTTGGTTCCTTCGGCATTTTCATCCACTCGCCGAGGAATCTCTTTTTCGCAGCCATGGCATTCATCAACGCCACCGCGAGGCTCCCTGAAGCCATCACGCTCCTCTCCCAATTCGTCGTCAACAAGCAATCAAAACTGATCAGCGATGAGAGCTCGGCCCTCACGTTGCTTCACTTCAAAGATCCGACGGCGTACACTGTCATTCTTCTGTTTTACGTTGTCAGCCTTTTCTTCTTCGCCGTTACCATCATTCACGATGCCAGGGCATTGCGAGGGAAATGGCTCATTGCTTTAGCATTGCTCCTCTTGATGTGGCCGCTGCAGCAGATCCTGTCCAAATTGATCGCAGACATCATTTCTTGAGATCTCGTTTCGTGCCCGCCGGATCATCCAGGCGCCGCGCCAACTCCGCCGCCCGAAATCCGCTGAGCACCGCCCCTTCGATCGTCGCCGCCAGACCGGTCCTTGTCCAATCACCGGCAAGGTAAAAATTTCGGATCGACGTTTCCGCATCCGGCCGCAGCCGTTCTACGCCGACGGTGGGCGAGAAGGTCGCCCGTTTCTCCTTGATGACGATGGCATGGAGGAGCTTCGCCTTCCCACTTTCCGGAAATGTCCCAAGGAGATCTTCGCGTGTGATTGAGACAAGGTCTTCTTTGCCGAGATCGACATACCCGTGCGCGCCGCTGATCACTGCTGAGATTGACGAAGCGCGCTTTCCGCTCTCAGCGAGGATGCGCCGGCGGTCAAAGAGCCACTGGACCCTGCGCCCGATGAGACCGACGTACGCAACATCCATGCTTGGCCGGTCGAACCAGAGATGGATCGACACGATCGGAGAAGAGAGCATCCTGCCTACCGATTCCACCCATGCCTGCCGGCGGATTTCCCCGGGCAGCAATTTCGGCAGTGCGAAATGCGGCACGGCGCTGATCACCGATCGGGCGCAGATCCGTTGCCCGTTCTTCAGTCTTATGCCGGTGGCTCGCGAGCCGTCTACTTCGAGGGCGGCGACCTCAGCGTTCACGATGACCTTTGCGCCGTTACGCCGAAGCAGAGATTCCGCGCCGGAAGCGTAGAGTTCGGTCTGTCCCACGGTCGGAATGAGAATTGCTGCATCCGATCGTTTCCCCAGAAACGCCTGACGCAGCGACGCCGCGAACAACAACGCCGAGGCACGCTCCGGCGGTTCATTCATGATCGAGATCGAGATCGGATACCAGAGGCACCGCCTGGCTTCCGCCGACTGCTGATGCGAATCCAGCCATTGCTCGACCGTCAGCGCTGAAAGCTTCTCTTCGATGGCACTGTTCCATCGCTGCAGCTCGACCCCGACGCTCAGTAATCGACGACGATCGCTCAGGGAGAGAAGATTAAACTTCAGCATCGCGGCCGTCAGATGGAGCGGTCGCGGCAGCGGCATCACAGAGAACGAGCCGAACCCTTTCTCGGGATGATGGAGCGGAAGCATCAGGTTGGATTGTTCCTTGAGGAGATGACGTGTTCCGATGAGTTCAAGGTACTTCAGCGTGTTCCGGTAGGCGCCGATGAGAATGTGTTGACCATTGTCGACAACGTCCCCCGTTTTTTCATCGCGATAGGAATAGCACCTCCCTCCCAGTTTCAGCGAACGTTCGAAGAGCGCGACGCTCCTGCCCGACGATGCGAGATCCACCGCGGCGGCGAGTCCGCTGAGGCCACCCCCGATGATCGCGACATCAACCATGGATTTGACGGAAGTTCAGATTCGACAAACTACAGCCCAAAAATCCGTTGTGTGACCCAGTATTTGAGCGCGATCAGGAATTGCAGCGTTTTGGGAAGGTAAACGGGCTTGTCGAAGACGTTGTACTGAACGGCCTTGATCTGCTGGAGGGTGTGGAAGTAGATTCTTTCCATGATCTTCGCCGGAAACATGGCGCGGCGATCCTCCTTAGGCAGAGACTCCTGAGATCGGCGGAAATACTCTTCCGCCCTTGAAGCTTCATGCTCCATGAGCCGCACAAATGAGTCGCTGTACTTCCTGTCGAGCACCTCCTGTTCGGTGCATCCGAACGCCTTCAGGTCCTCGAGCGGCAGATAGATGCGGCCGTATCTTGCGTCGATACCGACATCGCGGAGGATGTTCGTCAGTTGCAGGGCGATGCCAAGGTTGACGGCATAATCCTTCGTGCGCTGCTCAGTGGAGCCGAAGATCCCGAGGCACATCAATCCGACTGACGACGCGACATGGTAGCAGTACTCCCGAAGCTCGTCGAATGTCTCGTAGCGATTCCTGACGAGGTCCATTTCGACGCCTTTCAGGAGCTCATGGAAATGGACGACAGGAATATTAAAACGCTTCGCAATGCTGCTGAGCTGATTGAGAAGAGGATACGATGAGGTACCATTGAGCGCCTCCTCGAGCTCAGAGCGCCATTTCCGCAGCCGGTCGATGTTGGTCGTCACATCGCTGTAGTTGTCGACGATGTCGTCCGTCCTCCGGCAAAAGGCGTAGACAGTCCTCAAGGCCTCCCGTTGATCCTTCGGGAGAAAAGAGAACGAATAATGAAAGCTGGAGCTCCGCTCGCCGAGCCCGATGAACCCCGGCAGCGAGGTCACGTCTGTGGCCATGCATCCTCCTTTTTTCCAAACGCTGACAATCGATGGATGAACAGACCGCGGAGAAGAACCATGAGCTTCTCCAGAGCATTCAACGTCGGTCTCCGGTGGAAGACGTTGAATCGATTTCGCTCGATTTTTCTGAGGATGGCCATCCCGCCGAACCAGACGAGCTTCAGCTCGAGCCTGAGATCGCGTTCAACGAGCGCCGGGAGAGGGGCGCCGCGATAGAATAACTCCCGTGTTCTTTCCACCTGGTACTTCATCAGTTCTCTCAGAGCGGTGTCGGACACATGGTTCTTCCATTTTTCTTCCGAGTAACCGAACCGCTGCAGTTCGTTCAGAGGAACATAGAGCCTGTCTTTTCCGCAATCGACGGCGACATCCTGCCAGAAATTTGTGAGCTGGAGCGCGGTGCAGATATGATCCGACAATTTCAGCAAGTCTTCGCGGCGATAACCGAAGATCATCAGCACCAGACGCCCGACAGGGTTTGCAGAGCACCGGCAATATTCAAGGAGATCGTCGAACGAGTCATACCGCCGCTGTGTGACGTCCTGTTTGAACGCCTTGAGCAGATCGATAAACGGCTCGATGGGGAGATCGAGGTTTTGCCGGGTTTCCTGCAGCGCCACGAAGACGGGGTGATCCGCGTCCCCTTCGAAGCATCGGCGGAGCTTCGCTTCCCAGTCGTCGAGGAGTTCCAGTCGTGCTTCGGGTGGACGGTCGAGTTCGTCCGCGAAATCATCCGCGGTCCGGCTGAAGGCATAGATCGCCTGGATATAGGGCCTCTTCTCCTCGGGCAAAAAGAGTGACGCGACGGGGAAGTTCTCATAATGCGCGTTGGTGATCCTCGCGCAAAACTCAAACGCCTCATCGACTGAGCGCGCTCTTTGTCGATTGATAGTATCGGCAGCGGTCATTTCCTGGTCAGGTAACAAGAATCCTGTAAACAACATAATAAAGAACCGACGGAAAATCAACGCGTGTGTGGAGCTTGCCGCCTCATGGGTCTGTGTCATCCATCGTGCCGAACGACAGCGATGATCGATAGCCGGACATTTCAGAAGCCGGTTTTTTTTTGGCACGGTGCCTTTCTTTCAATCTGACCCTCCAATTCGCCGTTTTCTTGCATATCAGCCATTTTTGTCGTATATTTTCTATCATTTTGGCGGAGTAGCTCAGTTGGTTAGAGCAACGGAATCATAATCCGTGTGTCGGGGGTTCGACTCCCTCCTCCGCTACGAGGCCAGCCCTTCAGACGCACATCATCAGGGGAACGTTCGGCTCACATTATGCCAGTGGATTCACTACTTCAGGCCGTCAGGAGTCACCTCCGCAAGTATCGACTCATTGACCGGGGCGAGCAGATCATTATCGCCGTCAGCGGCGGTATTGATTCGATGGTGCTTTTCGACGTCCTCTGCATGTTGAGAGAAGATCTTCGGCTGAGACTTGCTGTCGCACATTTCAACCATCAGCTTCGGGGGACGGATTCGGCTCAGGATGAAGCATTTGTCCGCATCGCGTCGAACACGCGCGGCGTGGAATGCTATGTGGAGCGGGCCGACACGAAGGCGCTTTCCGAAGAATTAAAACGCTCCATTCAGGAAACGGCACGCGATCTCCGGTACGCGTTCTTCGGCAAACTCCGGAGATCGATCGGGTTTCAGAAAATTGCGACCGGCCATCACGCCGACGATAATGCGGAAACGATCCTCTTTAATTTTTGCCGCGGCGCAGGCGTTCAGGGACTCTCCGGAATCCCGATCTGGAGGCGGGATATCGGCGTCGTCCGCCCTCTTCTCGGGGTCACGAGGGAACAGATCAGCCGGTATGCCGGCGCGCGTGCGATCGCTTACCGCGAAGATGTCACCAACGCCAGGCATGATTACTCAAGAAATTTTCTGAGGCATGAGGTGATTCCTCGGATCCAGGAGGAGATCAACCCGAATTTCGTGTCCACCCTTCTCCGTACGGGAGAGATCTTCGACGAGCTGGAACGCTTCCTTGAAGAGGAATCGAAACTCTTCCTTCAACGGATGACGGTGAGCAGATCATCGGGCGAGATCGTCCTGGATCTCAACATCCTCCATCTGCAGCCGCTCTTTCTGCAGGAGTACATTCTTCTTCAGACCGCCCGAACGATCGTGAACAGCGGGATCGACTTCAGCACGGTCCGCGCGCTTGTGAGCCTCTCCAATGCCGAGACGGGATCGTTCTGTTCGATCTCGAAAAACATCATCGCCTATCGGAACCGTGGTCATCTCATTTTCAAACAGAGACCGCAGATTCATTCTTACCGGTATCCGATCCAATTGAACAAAGCATATGCCTTTGAAGATTTTCACTTCGCTTCGAAGCAGGTCGGGGAAGCGCTGTTTGGCGCAGATCCGCACGTGGAATTCGCCGACGCTTCCGCCTTCGGGCGCGAGCTGGTGATTCGGACCTGGCACGAGGGTGATGCGTTCGTACCGCTCGGCATGAAGGAGCGCAAGAAGCTGAGCGATTTCTTCATTGATGAGAAGGTTCCGGTCTTTGAGAAACAGGCGATCCCTCTCCTCATCTCGGACGGCGAGATCGTCTGGGTGTGTGGAAAGCGACTTGATGATCGCTTCAAAATCACTCCGGGAACGAAACAGATTATCAAACTGGAATATCAGCCACGAACCTCTACGGTCTGAATGAAAAAATATGTCACTGTGAAGAATGACCGCTTTGTTCTTTATCTCACAGAAAAAAAAATACAGGAGCGTACCAGGCAGCTTGGGCGACAGATCAGCAAGGATTACAGGGGCCGCGTCCCTATTTTCATCGGGGTCTTGAACGGATCGTTCATCTTCCTGGCGGACCTCATCCGTCACGTCACGGTGGATTGTGAAATCGACTTCCTGAAGCTGTCAAGCTACGGCGACAGGAAGATCAGCTCGGGAAATGTCCGGATGCTGAAGGAACTGAACTGTGAAGTTGAAGGAAGGGATGTGATCATTGTCGAGGACATCGTCGATTCCGGCCTCTCGGTCGATTTTATGATCAAATTGGTCAACAAACAAAATCCTCGCTCTTTGAAGATTATTTCATTATTATACAAGAGGGATTCGCTGAAAATTGACGTTCCAATTCATTATATTGGATTTACGATCCCCAACTACTTTGTGATCGGCTACGGCCTTGATTATGGGCAAAAGGTGAGGAATTTACGTGCGATATATCGACTGGAAGATGGGGTAAACAAATAACATTGTTTGAAGGTATGGAAGAGAACAGACAAGACTCAAAGCATAACGACGAAAAGCAGTATTCGAGGAAAATTCAGCGGCCACGGAGAACCCGCCAGCAGAAGAATCAATTCCGATCCGATGACGATTTCAATTGGGGAAAAGTTCTTAAGGTCGTGCTCAGCTGGACGGCGATCATCCTTGGCGTCTTCCTTGTGACGATGATGTTCCGGTCGCCGGAAGGCACGGAATACCCGATCGACTACACCGATTATCAGTCGCTCCTGAAACGAGGCTTTATCAAAGAAGCCGAGATCAAGAAATCAGAGCTGAATAACTATGATTTTCACGGGGTGCTGAAAAATCAGATGGAGCTGCCGACGCTCAATGGCAAGAAGGTCCCCGTTGACCGGTTCGTCGTGACGCTCCCCTACATTGACGGCACGGTGGTCAAGGAATGGAACGACCAGGGCATCAGCTTCAAGATCACCAAGGAAGACAACTCGTGGATGAATGCTCTCCTCAACGCCGTCCCGTGGGTCCTGCTCCTCGTGGTCTGGTTGATCATCATGCGCAGGATGCAAGGGATGGGGACAAAAGGCATTTTTTCTTTCGGGAAAAGTCGGGCGAAGACGAGGGTGGAAGGTGCCCCGAAGGTGACGTTTCAGGATGTCGCCGGCGCCGATGAAGCCAAGATCGAATTGCAGGAGATCATTGAATTTCTGAAAGAGCCGTCGAAGTTCCAGCGTCTCGGCGGGAAGATCCCGCGCGGCGTTCTGCTGCTGGGGCCGCCCGGAACCGGCAAGACATTGCTGGCCCGCGCCGTGGCCGGTGAGGCCGCGGTTCCGTTTTTCTCGATCTCCGGCGCAGAGTTCGTGGAGATGTTCGTCGGCGTCGGCGCAAGCCGCGTGAGGGATCTGTTTGAGACCGGCAAGAAGAGCGCACCCGCAATCATTTTCATCGACGAAATCGACGCCGTGGGCCGCCACCGCGGCGCCGGCCTCGGCGGCGGTCACGATGAGCGTGAGCAGACGCTCAATCAGCTTCTCGTCGAGATGGATGGCTTTGAGCAGAACAGCGGCGTGATCATCATTGCCGCAACAAATCGCCCCGATATCCTCGACCCGGCTCTCCTACGGCCCGGAAGATTCGATCGTCAGGTGGTCGTCGACCGGCCCGACGTCCGCGGGCGCGAAGGGATCCTGAAAGTGCACACGCGAAATATTCCGCTCGCCGATGACGTCAGCCTGGAGATCCTCGCAAAAGGGACGCCGGGGCTGGCCGGCGCCGATCTCGCAAACCTCGTCAACGAGGCGGCACTCCTCGCGGCGCGGCAAAACTGCAAATCTGTGGCGATGCAGCATTTTGAGGACGCCAAGGACAAGGTTATGATGGGGATGGAACGAAAGAGTCTCATCATCTCCGAGACAGAGAAGAAGATCACCGCCTATCATGAATCAGGACATGTCCTCGTCGCCAGGAAGATCCCCGAAGCTGATCCGGTGCATAAGGTGACGATCATTCCGCGCGGCCGCGCACTCGGCGTCACGACGTATCTGCCGATCGATGAGAAACATACCTATTCGAAGGAATATCTCGAAGCGATGATCGCTTATGCCCTCGGCGGTCGCGCGGCGGAAAAGATCATTTTCAGCCAATACACCACCGGCGCCGGGAACGACATCGAGCGTGCGACGAACCTCGCCCACAAGATGGTCTGCGAATGGGGCATGAGCGAGCGCATGGGACCGCTGGCGTATGGAGCAAAGGAGGAGGAAATTTTCCTCGGCCGTGACATCACCCGCACGAAAAATTATTCGGAATCGACCGCCGTGGCGATCGACGAGGAAGTGAAAAAGATCATCAACGTCGGCATGGATCGGGCTGAGAAACTTCTCCTTGAAAATACTGACGTTTTACACCGGCTCGCCGCCGCTCTTCTCGAGCGCGAGATCCTCGACGGCGACGAAATCGATAGGGTGATCAGAGGTGAGGTGCTCCCTCCAGCGACACAGCGGAACAACGGCCAGGGCGCATTGCCCGGCGCCACGCCCAAAGAGGGGGAGACGAAATAGCTTCCTCGACAAACGTGGGTACAACGGGGCACGACACAACCATCAGCTACCGCGTTGAGCTCCTCAGAAAGGCGATCCACCTCTCTTCGATCTCTATCCCGATTTTCTACTTCTTCACACCGCGCATCGTTGCCCTCTCGGTGCTCGTTCCATTGACGGTCATCTTCATGGCAATCGACGTGGCGCGCCATTACAATCAATCCGCCGAGGAACGGTTTTACAGAACGTTCGGCCGTCTCCTCCGCAGCCGTGAAGCCGATAGAGCGAAGAAACGGCTTAACGGCGCAACCTACGTCCTCATTTCGGCCACGCTGTGCGTGTTTCTCTTCCCAAAGCTCATCGCGATCATCAGCTTTTTGATCCTCATCATCTCCGACATGATGTCCGCCCTTATTGGCCGGCAATTTGGAAAACACCGCTTCCTCGGAAAATCGCTCGAAGGAAGTATGGCCTTTTTCATCAGCGCAGTGTTGATCGTCGTTTTCACGCCGAAGGTGAGTTATCTGTTCGGTGAATATCTCATCGGCGGGATTTCAGCGATGACGGGCGCGATCGTGGAGGCGCTTCCGTGGGAAATCGACGATAATCTCACCGTCCCTCTTGCCGTTGGTGGATCGATGTGGGCTCTCTATGCCCTCCTTTATCCATATCTCCCCGTGGACAAGTTTGGATGACGACGATGAACGTCTACCTCTCCGGCGGCATGGAATACGCAGACGGCGAAGGAATCCATTGGCGCCGGGAAATCCAGGAATGGCTCGAATCGAACCTCCACCATCGTGTCTTCAATCCTAATGTTGAGAGCGATCGCTTTTTTCATCAGCACTATCCCGATCTCGATTTCCGCAAACTGAAATTCCAGGACATGACGCGCTACACGGACATCATCCAACGCCTCGTGGACATCGATTGCCGCGAGATCGCCCATCACTCTGATTATGTCATCTGCTATTGGGACGAAGGGGCGGCGCGAGGGGCGGGCACAAAAGGTGAACTCACCATGGCCAAGTTCTTCGGCAAACCGGTCTACCTTGTGACGTCATACCCCCTCCACGATCTGCCAGGCTGGGTGCTGGGATGCGTGACCAAAACATTCCGATCTTTCGATGAGCTAAGAGGTTTCCTCGTTGAGCGATAACCCCGTTCGTGTAATGTGGATTTGACCTTTTTCTCAAAAAACATTATTTTGTTGCCTGTTTAAGCATCATCCCCAGGCCACAATAGGGTCTTCACCTTGATCAACAAGTGGAGTAAAGCGTGAAATCTTCGTTGAGTTATAGCGTTCTTTGCCGCGCCACTGTCATTGCTGTGTGCGTGGGATGTATCGCGCATTCATCCGTTCGTGCCCAGCCGAGCATGGCCAGCAATTCAGAGACGACATCGCTTGGAAAGTCGATCTACGACGCACGTTGTGCGATGTGTCATGGAGCTGACGGAAAAGGGAACGGACTCGCCGCGCACTTCCTCCATCCCCGTCCGCGTGACTTTACCGCCGGGAAGTTTAAATTCCGGACAACCGAATCTGGCAGCATACCGACCGATGCCGACATCCAACGAACGATCGGAGAGGGCCTTCACGGAACGGCTATGCCTGACTGGAAGGATTTCATTTCCGGAGATTCACTGGCTGACGTCGTGACCTATGTTAAGTCGTTATCACCGCGATTCAAGAATGAAAAGCCAAACGTCGTCACTCTTAACTCGCCCGTTCCATCATCGCCTGCAAGCATCGAGGCGGGCAGGAAGGTTTACGCGCAACTGCAATGCGAGAGCTGCCACGGCGCTGACGGGGCGGGCAAGGACGCCACCGCATCAGGCTTCGTCGACGACTGGGGCAGCGAGATCTCTGCAACCAACCTGACGGAACCCTGGACGTTCCGGGCCGGTTCGGGAGTTCGGGACATTTATCTCCGCGTCCGGACCGGGATCGACGGAGCGCCGATGCCTTCTTACATCGGCAGTGCAACTGACAAGGAGCTTTGGAATCTTGCAAATTATGTCGCTTCACTGGGACGCAAACCGATCTGGGAAATGGACGCGGAGGAAGTCCGGCGGCATTATGCGTATCTGGCGGAAGAACGGAAGACGCACCCGGTGGAGTACGGCAAATACCTGGTCGAAACCCGTGGATGTGAGACATGCCATTCCACCTATAATGATGACGGCACCATCAACGAGAGTCTTCGTTTTGCTGGAGGCATGAAGTGGTCGGTCGGCCCTTACGGCGTTGTGACAAGCCCAAATCTCACGTCCGACAAAGAGACCGGCCTCGGAGCCTGGACCGACGACGAGATCAAACGGGGAATCACGAAGGGAATCCGGAAAGAGGGGACCAGATCGATTCCGTTCCCGATGCCCTGGACATCCTATGCGAACCTTGGCGGCGATGATATGAACGCCATCATCGCTTACCTTCGAACGATCCCGCCGGTCTACAACAGAATCCCGGAGCCCGAATCTCTCGACATTTTTTCATATCTGTGGGGAAAATTCAAGATGCTCATCCTTCGAGAGGATTTCGCCACCTTCACCTATCCGGGAAATGCGGGAACAACAAAGGAGGGAAAACCGTGAAGAAGTTCTTAAAATGGAGTGCCATCTTTGTCGGGGTATTAGTGATCATTGGATTCCTTGCCTTTCTTTACCTCATTCCCCCCTTTACGATGGCAGCGCCCGAGGCATTCATTGAACCCGAGTCGCAGGCGGCGCCACAAGTCGATCAGGCCAAGAATCCAGCTCAACGGGCAATTGCCGAGCGCGGTCGATATCTCGTTATGTCCATCGGATGTACCGGATGTCATACATCGGGAGGCGACAAGGGGCCGAAATTCGACACGGAGTATCTCGCCGGTGGCATGAAACTCGGCTATCCCCGATATGGTACAGTGATCTCACGGAATCTCACTCCTGATGCTACGACCGGTCTCAGTCGCCGATCCGACGCGCAGGTCTTAAGGACACTCCGCAGTGGCGTGTCCGCCGATGACGGGCGCGTTTTCAACCCGTACCTGATGCCGTGGGGAGAGTTCTCCAATCTGACGGAGGAAGATCGTTACGCAGTGGTTACATATTTGCGCATGCTGAAACCGGTATACCATAACATACCGGATTTCGCGCCATCGAGCGCTCAGCAGAATTTTGAAATCCATGGCTTGGATTACGGAATTCATGAGTCGGCCAAATGAGCGAGTTCAACAGGAAACATATGATCGTTGTCGGTGATCGGGTCCTGATCATTCCGGACTCCGATAAGGACCGCACAGAGCACGGTTTGTACCTGCCGGCCAGCGTGAAAGAGAAGGAAAAGGTTCAGAGCGGGTATATCATCAAGGTCGGACCGGGATATCCCGTGCCGAATCCGAATTTCATCGATCAGGAATCGTGGTCAACCACTCCGAAAGAACCGGTCAAATACATTCCTCTGCAGGCGGAGGAAGGCGATTACGCCATCTTCCTGCGCGATCAGGCTATTGAGATCGAATATGAGGGGAAGAAATATCTCATCGTTCCCCAGGCGGCGATCATGATGCTGATCCGGAGGAATCCAATGGAGGGATTGGAGAAGTAGTCAGAATGCCTCCATTGTTCGGGAGCCCTCACAAGCCCAGCCGCTACAGGATTGCAGTGGAGGTAGCACACGAGACGAAGCAGATATGTTTCGGAATCCACGTGCAAACTCTGCGCCCGACTTTCAAAGAGAGTACCGTTTAGATCGAGACAATACTCGTAATTTCCATCCATGAAAAAAATGCGTGATTTGTGCACACCACGGTTGTAAACATGATAGAAGTTGTCGTCGAGGAATTTCGCTTTCATATTGCCTCCCTTTGGAAAACGCTGCGAAGGTTTATAACCTTCGCAACGTTAATCTATGGCTTCAAGCACCAACTCCGCAATATCCTTCACCTGCACGTGATCTCCCGCTTCTTTGGCTTTTACTCCGTCCGTCATCATCGTCATGCAAAACGGACAGGCGGTGCCGATGACATCCGGCTTGAGCGCCAGGGCCTCCTCTGTCCGCTCGATGTTGACACGCTTACCGATCGTCTCCTCCATGAACATTCTCGCGCCTCCTGCCCCGCAACAAAATCCCCTGTCGCGTGATCGGTTCATTTCAACCGTCGTAACACCAGGTATGGCCTTGATCGCATTCCGTGGCTGATCGTACACGTCGTTATATCTCCCGAGATAGCAGGAATCGTGATAGGTGATCTTCGCCCGTTTCTCTTTGGTGAGTTTGATTTTTCCCGAATCAATCAATCCCATGATAAAATCGGTGTGATGAACCACCTCATAATCGCCTCCGAGCTGGGGATATTCGTTCCTGAAGATATTGAAGCAGTGCGGGCACGTCGTCACGATTTTCTTCACGTGATAATTGTTCAGTGTGCCGATGTTCTCGGTCATCAACATTTGAGCAAGATACTCGTTCCCGGCTCTGCGGGCAGGGTCGCCGTTGCATTTCTCTTCCGTGCCGAGGATGGCGAAGTTGATCTTTGCGATCTGCATCAGCTTTGCGAATGATTGTGTGACTTTCTTGTATCGTGCGTCGTACGCCCCGGCGCACCCCACCCAAAAGAGGACCTCGGCTGTTGGGTTGTCCGCCAATTTGGGAATATTCATTCCTTCCGCCCAATCCGCGCGGGTTGAATGGCTGAACGCCCACGGCGTGAAATTACGTTCGAGATTCTGGAATGTCGCCTGCAGCTCTTTCGGGAAACGGGATTCGTTGAGCACAAGATACCTTCTCATGTCGACGATCGAATCGATATGTTCGATCATCACCGGGCATTCCTGCACGCAGGCCATACAGGTCGTGCACGCCCAGAGTTCATCCTCCGTGATATAGTTATCGATGAGATGATTACCAAGAATCGAGACGGTTGGGGGTTTGAGGTTCGAGGTTTGAGGCTCGGATGGACGACCGGCGAGGAGCGGGGGTGCCTTGGCCATCGTCCGCTGGCGGATATCGACGATGATTTTTTGCGGCGAGAGCGGCTTACCGGTAATTGCGGCAGGGCAGGCCGCGGTGCATCGCCCGCATTCAGTGCACGTATATCCGTCGAGCAATTGCTTCCAGGTAAGATCTTCCACGTCGGAAGCGCCGAATTTTGTCGCTGTCTCATCCTGAAGATTCAGGGCCTTTATGCGGCCGCGGGAGCCGAGCTTGGCCAGAAAGACATTCGGGATGGAGGAGAGGATATGGAGATGCTTGGAGTACGGAAGATAGTTCAGGAATCCGAGAACCAGTCCGACATGGATCAGCCAGAATGCGTAGAACCAGAATTCGATTTGACCTGATGAACATCCTGTGAAGATAGCGGCGAGCGCCTTCGAGCAAAATCGCGCATCCCCCTGGACGGCGGGGCTGGCGGCGATGTCCGCGGCATTCTGCCCGAACATCGAGAGCATGATGAGAAGAATGATGACAAGGATGACCGTCGCATCGAACCGCGCATGGCCCGCGACATCCAGCCTGGCCGGTTTGGTCACGTAACGTCGGAACAACGCGACGAGAACTGAGACAACGACAAGGAGACCGAGGAGGTCTTCAGTGAACATCAGCGGAGGATAGAGAGGGCCGAGAAATGCCAGCGAGAAACCATGGGAGATCCCTTCCCCGATCGCTTCGAGGATCGCCAGGAGGAGAACGACAAACCCCCAGAAAATGAAAAAATGCATCACCCCTGCGAGCGGCTCGCGAAGGAGCTTCGATTGCCCGAAGGCTACGACGAGAACATTCTTCAGCCGATCGGCCAGATGATCGCTGCGCGTTTCCGGTTTTCCTATGCGGAGATAGGAAATCAGCCGTTTTGCGTTCCTGATGAAAAAAGAGAAGGCAAGGATGAGAATGATAATAAAGAGTACGGAATGAAGCGGCATGGTCTGTTCAGTACATTGTTGGGACAACTATTCGTCGACGACCATCTCACCCTCCAGGACGGTCACCGCGCTTCCGCCGACTTTGACGGACACAGGTTTTTGCTCATCCACGTTGAGCTCGACGGTAATCCTCCCTCTTCTTCCGATCGCATCCCCCTGTTCTCCCTGATACACACAGCGGCCGTCCCGGAGATCGAGCAGCCCGTTCTCAAAAAGACACACGGAGAGCTGTCCCTGAACTGTTGGGGTCACCGGGTCTTCATTGACGCCGACATGAGGGGCGAAAAAGCGCGAATGAACGACCGACTCGCGATCGATCGTCTCGGTCGTAAAAACGCATATCCCCCGGAGATGTCTCTTTTCGAGATAGTTCGCCATCGCGAGGTAGTTCGGCTGCATCGTGAAGAGGGAGTGCAAACGTTTTACAGCGACAAAAAGGTAATCGCTCCTCGTGATCGGAATGCGGCTTTCGAATTCCGCAACCCTGAGATCGAGGATCCTGAAGAGATCGACCTTGTAATGTGTGACCTTCTCGAACGGCAGAATCTTCATCCCGAGCATCACCGAAGGAAACGTATCGTCCTTTGAGACGTCGACCGTCAGGAGACCAATATTTGATTCCAATTTGAAGCTGTAACGACCGTTCCGCGACATCCCGAGGCGCCCCTCCTCCGCGAGTGCGTGAAGGCAGGCGATGGCCGAATGACCGTAAGGAAGAATCTCCCCCTTCGGAGAGAAACACCGGATGCGCAGGTCGGCCCCAGGCTTCGTCGGCGGCAGGACGAACCCGGTTTCCGACAGGTTCATCTCCCTCGCGATCGCCAACATCTGGCGCTCGGTCAGTTCTTTTCCGTCCAGGACGGCTCCCGCCGGATTGCCCGTATGGGGAACGTTCGTAAATGTGTCGACCTGCTTGATTCTGATCTTATTCATGTGCGCGCAAGATTGACGGCTGACACGGAGTTCCGTTCCTTGATGTAATAAAGGTGATCCGCCATGCGGAAAAACATGTCTGGCACACACGTCAACGCTTCGCGCGTCAAGACATCCTCAAAAAGAATCCGATGCGAATCTTTTCGAGCAATGGAGAGATGCTGACGATAGAGCGGCCTGGCTGAACTCACCTGCATCCTTTCATAGTACCCGACGACCAACAGGAGGTCATGTTCAAGATATTCCGCCATTTCCGCGCTCTCGATCTGTGGTACGATGCGATTGATGCTCTCCGGCGCGGGGCCGGCCGTTTGACCCCCGCCCGCAAGAGGCCCGGGGAAATAGACATCAGCGGATCGGTCATGGGCCACCGTCGATCGCAGGACGCTGACGTAGGAATCTTCGATTTCCCTCAGCACCTTGCCGTCATGCAGACCAAGCTCGAAAAAACGCCGTCGGTCATATTCATCCTTCGCGGCATACACCGCGTCCTGGTGCGCGAACATATACTTCAGCTCGCCGTTCGACCAGAGAACCCGGCCGGAGCCAATGTCGACCGCAACAATTTTCTTATGGTCGGGCATGTCTGGCGCCGCATATTCATGGATGAACACGACGTCGTCGTGAACCGCTTCCATGCTGATCCACCATCGTTCATCAAACGACAGGTCGCGCCAGCGGGCGGCACCCGTGATCGCATCGATGCAGGCAAATGAAACCTTTTTCGAATCGACTTCGCGGTCTTCAAGCAGCAGGCCACGGGATGCCGACGGGAGCAACCGCCAGATCTGGCCACGCGTCGAATACGTCCAGCTCCTCGCAAGCTTCTTCGGCATCAAATCGGTCAGCCAGGTCATGTGCTATTCGCTGAATTTCTCGAACAAGATAAACATTACCGCAATGAATTTCAACATTTTTAGCGGACATGTCGAAGATTGCGAATCAGGCATAGTAGGCAACAAGGAACTCCTTCATCACGCGGAACGCTCGTGAGCGATGGCTGATGAGGTTCTTCACCTCCGGAGCAAGCTCTCCCAACGTCTCTCCATACCCGTTGGGGATGAACAGCGGATCGTAGCCGAACCCGCCTGAACCCCTCGCCTCGGTCGTGATCGTGCCCTGACAACTCCCAACGGTCAGCTTCTCAACGTGCTGGTCGACGAGCGCGGCAACGCAACGAAATTGTGCCCGCCGCCCCGCCGGGCCAACGCCCTCAAGCGCCGCGAGGAGTTTTCTGTTGTTGTCGGCGTAGGTCACATGCTCTCCCGCATAGCGCGCCGAGAAAACACCGGGCTGCATGTCAAGGTGAAACACTTCCAGTCCTGAATCGTCCGCCAGCGCGGGCATACCTGTCAGCGTGTGGACCGCTCTCGCCTTCTTGAGCGCGTTTTCCTCCAGTGTCTTCCCATCTTCAACCAGCTCAGGTACCGAGGGAAATTCAGCAAGGGAAACGAACGTCACCGGGACGCCGATCAGGATCGCACGGATCTCTTCCACCTTCCCTGGATTACGTGTGGCGAGGACGATGGCGGGCACGGCGGTGCGGGATGCGCCCGATGTTCAGTGAAGAAGAACGTTGATGGCGTCTTCGATTCGCTCTACCCCGATGAGCTCAATACCGTTGGATGGGACACCCTTGAGATTCTGCTTCGGCAGGACAATGCGCTGGAAACCGAGCTTCGCCGCTTCCTGCACCCTGCGCTCAATCTGCGATACCGTCCGCACTTCACCGCTCAATCCGACTTCGCCCACCGCGACCGTTTGCGAATCGATCGGGACGTCGCGCAAGCTCGAGATGATCGATGCGGCGATGCCGAGATCGACGGCAGGTTCATCGATCCGGACGCCTCCGGCAATATTGACGAAGACGTCGTGCTGGCCCAATAGCATGCCGAGACGCTTTTCGAGAACGGCGATCAGCAGTCCAAGCCGGCGGTAGTCAACCCCTGTCGTGTTTCGCTGCGGCACGCCGTAGCTCGTTGGCGTCACAAGCGCCTGCACTTCAATGAGAATCGGCCGGGTGCCTTCAACGCTTGAAACAACAGTTGAGCCCGACGCGCCGAATGCCCGCTCTGACAGGAAGAGCGCCGAGGGATTCCTCACTTCCTCCAGACCTCTGTCACGCATCTCGAAAACACCAATTTCGTTCGTCGATCCGAACCGGTTCTTGATCGCCCGGAGGATCCGGTACGCGTAGTTGCGCTCCCCTTCAAACTGGAGAACAGTGTCCACCATATGCTCGATCACCTTCGGCCCGGCGAGGACGCCCTCCTTGGTGACATGGCCGATCAGAAATGTCGGCACAGATCTCGCCTTGGCGATCCGTGTGAAAAGCGCCGTCGACTCACGAACCTGCGCCACGCTGCCGGGAGAGCTCTCCAGCTGAGGACGGAACATCGTTTGAATCGAATCGACAATGATGATATCGGGCAGCGATCGGTCGATGACCTCCGCAATGACATCGACATTCGTCTCAGGGAGAATAAGGAACGACTTTTGAAATTGGATTCCCAACCTCTCCGCTCTCATTTTGATCTGCTTCGCCGATTCTTCACCTGAAATGTAGAGAACGATCTTTTCTCCGACCTTCGCCGCGAGCTGCATCATGAGCGTTGATTTCCCGACACCTGGATCTCCACCGATGAGAATCACTGATCCTGCAACAACGCCGCCGCCAAGCACGCGGTCAAATTCAGCGATCTCCGACAAGATCCGTTGATCTTCAACGAGGCTCACCTCCGTGATCGGTGTTGCCTGTATCGTCGTCTTTCCCGACGCTTTCCTCACCGCGACTTTCTGCATCAGCTCTTCGACGAACGTGTTCCACCCGCCGCAATTCGAACACTTTCCAGCCCAGCGAGGGGATTCGTAGGCACAGCTCTGGCAAACATATTTCGATAGGACCTTCGCCATAGGGGTGACCTAATATAGCAAAGACCGGCGTGTTTGGCAAGAAATCGCACTTCGGCGTCTTGACTTTAGAATCGGCGTTAGCTATACTAAACGATATCACATGCCCATATCAAAACGTTCTCGACGTGACAACCTGTAAACCAATGTTCAATCGGAGGTCGAACATCGTTGTCTTCACACTGCTTGCGTTGAGCGCGTTCCTCTGCAGATGCGAATCTTCCGGCCAGGTTCTTCCCTTCCACCCCTACACGTCCAAAGACGGACTTGTCTCCAACCAGGTGACGGCGTTGTTCCAGGACTCCCGCGGATACCTCTGGATCGGGACGCAGGAAGGGCTCAGCGTGTTCGACGGCACGCTGTTCATGAATTTCACGACGAAAGACGGATTGGCCGACAATGCCGTGAATTGTTTCTTTGAGAGCAGACACGCGCCTGGAACCATCTGGATCGGAACGAACGGGGGCGGCATCAGCAAATTCAGCAACGGAACGTTCACGCCCTACTCTCTCGACTCGATTTCACCGTCAAAGAATGTCAATGTTATTTTCGAAGACCAAAGTGGAACCATCTGGTGCGCAACGGATGCGGGGGCCTACGTTCTCCGAAACGAGATCGCGATCCATCTCGCCGCAGGTGTCGCCGGCAGCGCGTTGTCCCTCGCAGAATCACCAAACCACGACGTCTGGGTGAACAACGGGAAGCATCTCACGGTCTTCTCGCGGGAGCACGACCGCGTCTCTGCGAGAAACGTCGTCGTTCCGTCACAGGGTCTTTTGGTTTCCCTCGTTGCCGATTCGCAGGGCGCGGTCTGGGCGGTGAGCCAGTCCGGTATGATCTACACATTTCGAGACTCCTCGATTGTCGACTCAATAAAACTACCTGCCCGTGAGGCGAGACGAATCGACCAGGACAACCAAGGGAACCTCTACGTCACCACAACGGATGGTTTGTTCATCGTACCGAAGAAGAACCACGACGAAACACGGATGAGGCGTTACACGACAGACAATGGTCTTTCGGAAAATAATGTGCTTGCGACACTCATCGATCGCGAACAAAATCTGTGGATCGGCACGAATTCCAGCGGGCTCCTGAGACTCTCCGATGCCAACATTTTCTCATTCCCGACCGATATGGAAACCGGCCCCAATGCTCCTTTTTTCAACGTGATCGACCATTCGCATCATCTCTGGGGATTGATGGAACATTCTCTTATGGAGATATGGCTCGGCGCCGGACGCTGGTACGCGTATCAGCACACCGCCGAGGAATTTGGCACGGAGGAACCAATGACCGGACTGGCGCTTGACCGCGACGGTAATCTCTGGGTATGCTTCGACCATACATCCTTTCGCGAGTATTCATTGACCGCCCGGGAGGAAGAGCCTTCCGTGATTGAGGGTGGCGGTCAGCTGGCGGTCAGCCAGGATTCACTCAACGGGCCGCGCAATTTCTTCTTCATCGATCATGACAATATCCTCTGGGCAGGCGTCTGGCTCCAGGGCCTTGTTGCCGTCGACCTGGGTGATCCGAAGCATGAACCAACGATCTACAGAATCCCCGAGGGTTCGGCTGGAAACACAGTTCGCGCGTTGTTTGAGGACCGCGAGGGAAATCTCTGGCTTGGGGATTATACGTTCGGCCTTGTACGATTCCGCAAGGAGAAGGCCATGCTGAAGGAGAAGAGAATCTTCACCGTTGCGGATAGTCTCCCATCGAACAGCATCAGAGCGTTGTATCAGGACCATGCGGGGAAACTTTGGATCGGCACACGGTACGGAGGACTGGCATGGCTCGACGGCGAGAGATTTCATGCGACACCGAACAAGGATATCCTCCAGAGCGAAGGCGTCTGGAATTTCGCCGATGATCGCGCAAGATTGTGGATAGCCACGAACAATGGCCTGCGGCACGTCAGCCTTCAGGACGCTGCCGCCGTCGGCTGGAACAATCAGTTTCTCGGCACACCCGTCTATAGTTGCGGCATGTACGGTGAACAACTCCTCTGGTTCAGAACTGCGAAAGCGATCACCTTCTATGATTACGCAGCACCCCGAAGGAACACGGCTCGGCCTCCCATTTATATCACCGGTTTGAAGTTCAGCGGGAAGGAGATATCAACCACGGAATCGATGAGTATCCCGTACGATGAGAACAGCTGTACCGTCGAATTTGTCGGCATAACGTTCTCCGGCGACAAAGGTTCGCGATACCGGTACAGAATGGTGGGAGCGGACGACGGGTGGCAGCAGCCGACGTATGAACGTGCGGTAAACTACGCAGCGTTGACGCCCGGCGACTACACGTTCGAAGTCGTGGCGTTGAACTCTGACGGCGTCGAAAGCGCCCGGCCGGCCTCGATCACGTTCACCATCGCGCCCCCCCTCTGGAAGCGCTGGTGGTTTTTCCTGCTCATCGGCATCGGCGTTCTCGTCGTTTTTTACCGGACGTATATCTTTCGTCTGCAACAAGTCGAGAAGGAAACGCTGGCCCATCAGGCGTTCTCGAAGCAATTGATCGAATCTCAGGAGCGCGAGCGCAAACGCATCGCATCGGAGCTTCACGACAGCATCGGACAGAGTTTTCTTATCATAAAGAACCGCGCCGTCATGGGGATGAATGCGGACCATGACAACGAGGGAAAGCTCGCCCAGCTCCGCGAAATATCTGAAATCGCATCGGAGTCGATCAATGAGGTGCGGGAAATATCGTATAACCTCAGGCCCTACCAGCTCGACAGGCTCGGGCTGACCAAGTCGTTGGAATCGATCGTGGAGAAAGTCTCGCCCACCTCGCGGACGTCGTTTACTGCAGACATCGACAACATCGACAATCTCTTTGCAAAGGATTCGGAGATCAACATTTACCGAATCGTCCAGGAAGCGCTGAACAACGCGATCAAACACTCAAATGCACCGACGGTCTTCGTGAAGGTCGCAAGGACGGAGAGCAATGTGGAAATCTCTGTTGAAGATAACGGCCGGGGGTTCGATCCATCGAAGGTCGCGGCCAGCATGAGCGATCAGCGCGGGATCGGCCTGCGTGATATCTCCGAACGGGTTCGTATCCTCGAGGGGACGATTGCGATTCATTCTGCGCTCTCCCAGGGCACACGCGTAAGCATCCAGCTCCCCATCAAGGGCGCGAATCATGAGTGAACAAATCTCCATCATCATTGCGGATGACCACCCACTCTTCCGGAAAGGGCTGCGGCAGGTGGTGGACGGCGATCCATCACTGCGAATTGTCGGTGAAGCCGGCTCAGGCGACGCGGCTCTGAAACTCATCCGCGAGCTTTGTCCGCAGGTGGCAATCCTCGATGTCGATATGCCCGTGATGAACGGCTTGAAGGTCACTGAGGAGCTTCGAACGCTCGAACTACCAACAGAGATCATCATCCTGACCATGTACAAGGAAGAAGACATGTTCAACTCAGCCATGGACCTTGGTGTGAAGGGATACGTGCTGAAGGAACATGCGGCGGAGGACATCGTCCAGGGTATCCGAACGGTGGCTGGTGGAGACTACTACATCAGCCCGCTTATTTCCACATTCCTCGTCAATCGAAATGACCGGGTCAGCGCGTTCGAGCAAAAGTATCCGTTTCTCACACACCTCACGCCGACCGAACGAAAAGTGCTGGGGCTCGTTGCCGGGAAGAAGACGAGCAAAGAGATCGCCGAGATACTGCATGTCAGCTACCGGACTGTCGAAAACCATCGCGGCAATATTTCACAAAAGCTGGGACTGCGCGGGAGCCACAGTCTTCTGAAATTCGCCATCGAGAACAAATCCTCCCTTTAATACCGGCACCGGCTGGCATGGAACAAAATTCCCGGAGCCGCAGGCTGACCTCCCCATCCTGGAGACGTGGACGAGAACCCTCTCACTATAAAAAAATCTTTGCAATTTGGCTCAATTATCAAGATTGGACATAACCAAGAGGAGCTTTTCGTCCACGTCTCCAGGCGTTTCCACCTAGAAATCTGAGTATGTGCTTCTGCGAAAAATGAGTGCTTCCACCTATTCTTTCCAGGGATCGGGGAAGTTATCTTGAGATGAGAATGCTCCCGCTTCCCAACGAGAAAAAAAGATGAAACTGATGATTGTTGACAATAACCCGAGGATGCGCGCCGTCATCCGGAGCGCTTTCTCCAAGGCAAGACATGAATTCATGGAGTTGAGCGACGGATCCGAAGCCGTTGAGGCATATCCTGATTTTCGCCCGAATTGGATTCTCATGGACATCACGGAGGATGGGATCGAGGCAACACGGCTTCTAAAAAAGAGATACCCGGACGCGAAGATCGTCATTGTGAGCCAGTACGACGATAAGAATCTCAAAGACCGGGCAAGGCGGGCGGGCGCCACTGAATACGTCCTCAAGGAGGACCTGACCGCACTCACAGGAATCATCTTTTGAATCACGCAATTGTCGTCATCATCACCTGTTCAGCGACAATGTATTCTTGAAGACAGATTACTCACATCCTTCTAAGGCCCGATCATGCGCAAGTTGTTGATATCCGCCCTCGGCTTTGCTGCCGGGGTTCTTCTGGTTCTTCACGGACGGCCAGACCTTGGATCGTACCGATCGGGATCATTCGGATCATCTGGAGAGCTTGCCTCGGAGGCGGAGCGCCCTCTGTATCAACCGAGCCAGGCGGAATATTTGCGGCTTCAGCGGGAAGTGGAAAGCATCCCTTCAGAAAACTCCGGTGGAACGCTGAACACGTGGACGTGCATCGGGCCTTTCGGAATGACGATCCATCAAAGCGATTTTCACAGTGGAAGGATACTCGGCATCGAAGTTGAGAACGGCGCCGGCATTCGTTTTGCCTCCGCGATGGGTGGTTTGTGGGAATTAAGGGTCATCGGCATCGTCACCGTGCCCGTACCGCTCAGCGACAACCTGAACTGCATGAGCATAGGCGCCTTCGCCACGAGTCCGACTTCACCGAACACCATTTTCGTCGGCACCGGCGAGCCGTTCGGCGGCGGTGCATTGGGGCAGACAGTAGGGACTGGCATGTGGAAAACAACCAATGGCGGCGCTTCCTGGGCGTCTGTGAGTTCAATCTACAACGTCGCCGCCTTTTACGGCATCTACTATCACCCGAACGATCCACTCATCATGCATGCCGCAACGACGAATGGTTATTATCGCTCAACAAATGGAGGTGGAGACTGGAACTATCGCCGGGATGGTGACATGTGCGGCCTCGTGATCAATCCGGTCCATCCCGATTCAATGTTTCTCGCAGCAGTTGGCTTCACCATTTCTCGGTCGACCAATGGCGGCTTTACTTGGAACACGTATGCCCAGCCCGGATTCCCTAACGCGAACGTTGGAAGGATCGCCCTGGCCCTCTGCAAGGCATCTCCAAATGTGATGTACTCATATGTTGTCACTCGCGACAGCCAGAAGACACTTGGGATCTTTAAGACCACGAATTCAGGAGCATCCTGGGCGGATGTCTCTTTTCGCGATTTGATTACTGGCAGAGTGATCGACACCCATTGGGGACAGGGTTATTACAATAACGTCATGACTGTCGACCCCACCAACCCCGATATCGCCTTAGCAGGCGGTGGGTCGATGCTGCGCACAACAAATGGAGGGGTCAGCTGGTCACAATCGGACACCACGTGGGGGTGGATTCATACCGACCAGCATGCATTCACGTGGCTCAGCGACGGATCAATTCTTTACAACGGCAGCGATGGCGGACTTTTCTACTCAACCGATCACGGGGCACACTGGAACAGCTCGTTGAACCATTTGCCAATTACTCAGTTCTATACAGTCGCTGCTTCTCCCAACAAACGTGAATTCATTCTCGGAGGCGCTCAGGACAACTCCGTTCCGTTCACCTCCGACGGGGGAGGATCCTGGCGCTGGACCGAAGCGGGCGACGGCCAGGGGGTAAGTATCGGACCTCTTGATCCCCGTAACATTTACAAAGGATGGAATAGTAATTTGCAGCGATCGAATGACTCCGGCAAGACATGGAGCTTGGCGATGGCAGGACTCGATGCCCCTCGCAGTTTCATCCTTCTGCGCACCGACATGCTCAACAGAAACCGCGTGTATTGCGCCACGAACATGTACGTTTACCAGTCGCTTGATACCGGCCAAACCTGGTCAAGGCTCAATGCATCGCCCTGGCCGGCAAGTGCGAGGAATATCACCATCTCGAATGCAAGCGTCGGTCCTCCCTCATACTTGTATGATGCACTGTTCGGCCTCGGCAGCGCCGCGAACAAACTCAAGGTGTATGATTTCTCCACCTCTCTTTGGTCGGAGCGGTCATCGGGACTACCGCCCACATCCAATGTATACAAAGTTGCAGTGCATCCGCGCAATGCTACAACGGCATACGCCATTCTCGAGCCGGGGACGGGCGGACATGTTGTTTTCAAAACTACGGACGCCGGGCTGAATTGGACAGACGATATCACCGGCAACCTTCCCGCAGGGCTTCCGGTCGTTGACATCATTCCGCATCCGACCAACGATAATATTCTCTATCTGGCCACGCAGCGCTTTGGATGCTTCAAAACGATGAACGGCGGCCGGACCTGGTCTCGGTGGAACACAGGATGGCCGTCCGCCGTTTCGATCGCAGAGATGACGTACATCGACAGCACCGGCTACGGCGGAGGGTTCTACATCGTTGCCGCAACCAACGGGCGCAGCGTCTGGATGCGGGATATCACCGGCATCGATACGATATTCGGTATTTCGACATACGGACGAATATTCTTCGACCTCCGCGCACTCCCCGGGAGGGTCTGGGTGACGGCGGATTCCGGGCTCATCGGTCAGTTCACACCGAGCCCCACCGGCGGCAGTTGGGGATTTGCCCAGGTTCCCACCCTGAGTGAACTCTACTCGGCCGCGATGATCGACTCAATCGTGCACATCGTTGCCGGGCAAGGCGGAGCCATTTTCCGGTCGACCGACGCCGGCAAGAGCTGGGCCGGAAGCCAATCGCCCTCCAGCGACGATCTCTACTGCACAACATTCCTTGACCAGATGACCGGATTTGCGGGGGGAGCCAACGGAACGATTCTGAAAACCACCGATGGTGGGGCAAGTTGGGAAAAAGAAGCTACGAATTCGCTCGGGACGTTTCTTGCCATATCCTTTACTGATACAAAGAACGGGTGGGCTGCCGGCATGAAGCCGCCGGTGTCAAGCGCCTCCGGACGAGATCACTCCCTGAAACAACCGAACGCTGCGGCATCGTTGAAACTCCTGCTGCGAACGACCGACGGCGGGCAAGCGTGGAGCGAGTCGCCGCAGCTGAGTGGACCTGGAGCAATCAACCATCTCGAATTCCTTGACGCATCGATCGGCTATGCCACCGATGACTCCGGCGGCATCTTCAAATCGACCGACGGCGGATTAAGCTGGGGATCGCTCAAATCAGGCACCTCCGAGCCATTGTATGATGCCTGTTTTCTCGACACAGAACACGGATGGGTGTGCGGCGGACACGGAACGATCCTCCAGACCGAGGACGGCGGCGCTACCTGGACTCCGGAGCAAAGTGGGGAAGCGAATGCACTCACCTCGATTACCTGGTCAGACAATCAACTGTTCGCCATCGCCGGCGGTCACATCCTCTCCCGACCGACACCCGACGTCACCAACGCATCCCAGGTTGTCAACAAGGGTTGGAACCTCATTTCGACGCCGGTGCTGCGGAGCGATAACGCAAAGACAACCCTTTTCCCGGGGGCTGTCAGCCGGGCATACGGCTATGACGGAAAATACACCGTCGCGGAGAGCCTCAAGATCGGGAATGGATACTGGTTGAAGTACACCGACAGCCAACCGATCAACATCGTTGGCGGACCTCTCAGCAACGTCGTTGTGCCGGTGAAACAGGGTTGGAACCTTATCGGCTCGGCCAGTGCGCCGATCTTCACGGCCGACATCACAAGCGAGCCGCCGGGGATCATCGCCTCCCCCTTCTTCGGCTACAGCGGAGTTTACACGATCGATTCAACGGTGCTCCCGGGGAAGTCGTGCTGGGTGAAGGTGAAGAATGATGGACAGCTTCAGCTACCTTCCCCATCGATAGGGTTTCCACCGAAACGCCCGGCCGCAACGCATCTGCTCGCTTCATTGAACACTCTGACGATACACGACGATCAGCGGCGAGCACAGACGCTTTATTATTCCATCGAGGAGTTGGCAGTCAGTCAGGGCATCGACATGCCTCCGCCTCCGCCGCCGGGTGGATTTGATGTACGATTCGCTGACGGATCAATGATCATCTCCGCAGGGAACGAGCAAAAAGATATTGCGGTGGTGGTGACATCCGGCCAGTCCCCGTTAACGGTCTCCTGGGAAACACGACAGCAGTCAGGGCCCGCTGCTCTTTTCGTCGGCGGTACGGAAACGAAACTCAACGGTCGGGGACACCTCGAGATCAGAGATGCCGCGTCGACGATCCGGCTCCGACTGCCGCGATCGTCGGGGAAACCGCAAATGCCGACGGAGTACACCCTGGCACAAAACTACCCGAATCCGTTCAATCCAACCACCGTTATTCGGTATCAGCTTGCTGTCAACAGTCTGGTGAAACTGAGCGTCTATGACCTGCTCGGACGGAAAGTCGCAACGCTGATCGATGGCATGGAGGACGCCGGTGACAAAGCGCATGAGTGGCACGCCGGTTTGTTCGCGACCGGAGTTTATGTTTACCGGCTTGAGGCTGAAGCGGTAGATCATTCCCGGCGGTTCATCAGCAGCCGTAAGCTGCTGTTATTGAAATAGCAAAATGCTCCGGTGAGTTCCACGGAAACCGGAGAATGAAGCCCCGACTCTGACCGCAGGTTGGGGCTTCTTGCTTCAGTCGGCGTGCGTTATGCGCACATCTCTTCCCCACATGAGCTTTGTGCGAAGGATATCGTAGTATGAACGCTTCTTTTGCTTCACGAGTTTTATCTGATGACTCGCCTTTTGAACAAGGAATTCTGCCGGCGTGTGGTAAAACCCTTCCGTCTGCCCGTCGGCTGCCATACGCACCGGGGAGGCGCCGGCGTGGACGAGAATTCTCACAACGCTGGCATCCGGAACAACGATAGGCCTCGCTGTCAGACTATGCGGCGAGATGGGATTGATCGTGATGACCATGCTCTGTGGGACAACGATCGGTCCTCCGCTTGCCAGCGAATAGGCGGTGGAGCCCGTCGGCGTGGTGATGATGATGCCGTCGGCGGCATAGGTAACAAGATACTCATCGTTCACGTATGTCTCGAGCTCGATCAGCCTCGGCAGGGCAGCCCTGTCGATGACAATTTCATTGAGGGCGGTGTAAGCGTCGGGGACACCCTTCACCGCCGCCGCGAGGCACATGCGTTCGTCGATGGCGTAATTCCCGGTGACGATGTCGTTGAGACATTCCTCCACCTCTTCGATCGACACTTCCGCAAGGAAGCCCAATTTGCCCAGGTTGACGCCGAGAAGCGGCACGCCGAGCGGCCCGATCAGCCTTGCTGCAGAAAGCATGGTCCCGTCTCCGCCGAGCGCAATGACCAATTCGCATTTTTTCCCGATCTCACCGGCCGGACACGCTTCAGCTTGCGCGCTCGCCGGGGATGGCGCGGCCTCCTGGAGCTTTTTCGCCAGCTCCGCCTCGAGGACGTACGTCGAGTTCCGCGCGCGCAGGCACTCGGTCACTTTCCTCGTGACGGCGACGATGTTCGGCTTGGTGATATTTCCAATTATGCCGAACCTCATGGCTGTGCGTCCGGTGTCGCAGGCGCGGTCTGATCCTGCCCTGCAGGCACGGTCTGCGATTTTCTGACTTCGTCGACATAGTTCAGTCGCAATTCCTTCAGGACATCGGACAGGAAGCGTTCCTCCTCGGCGGTCAGATTTCCTTGCATCTTCGTGTGGAGCATTTCGAGCATGTCGATGGAAACGCGTGATTGCTGAAGGTCCTGCTCGATTTTATCGGTCATCGGGTTCTTGAGTTTTCCCATCTGCTGCAGCGCCGCGAAATGAAACATCGACACGAGCTGGTTTAAGAGCATTGCGACTTTATCGTTCGTCTCCATAGTTTCTCCTCTGATTGACAGAGTTTAGGAAATTTGAAGCTGAAAATCAACACACCCGATTCGGCCTCAGTCTTCCCGCGACCCCGGCTCGATTTCCCACACCTTCGCATACTTTGTAAACACATACGCTGCAGAGAGAAGGGACAGGACGAGTCCATGTATGCCGTCGAGGAATCCCAGCCGCAGGAGATACATTTTACAAAAAAGATACGATGGCCGCACCATCACATCATACAATGAAAAAGTCCGATGAGCTGCAGCCACATCTTTCGCGGCCAGAGTCGTATACCGATTGAACTTTGCAAAGTAATGGAAGAGGTTCTCATCGGTGTGATGAATCAGATCGTTCTCGAGCCTTCCAATTTGGCCGTCCGTCTCGATCTTTTCATGGACGTTCGATGAGCTGAATCTCGCACTCCCCCGCCTGAACAACCGGATGACATATCCCGGATACCAGCCGCAGTGCCTGATCCATTTCCCGAGAAAGTACGCCTTCCGGGCGACATCATAACCGTTACATCCCTTTGAATCCGAGGAGACTATCGTCTGAATTTCCTCCGCCAACTCGGGCGTCACGCGCTCATCGGCGTCGAGCCAAAGAACCCACCCATTGGTGGAACGTTCAAGGGCAAAATTTTTTGCGGGACCGTATCCCAACCAATCTGTTACATAAACTTTCGGAGTAAACTGCATTGCTAATTCAACTGTGCGGTCTGTACTTCGCGCATCGACAACAACAATCTCGTCTGCCCATGTGATGCTCTGTAAACAATCTACAATGTTGCGCTCTTCATTTTGCGTGATAACAATCGCAGAGAGATGTACTTTCTCACTCATCGTTTAAGGAGCTCACGCAGCGGCAGTTTGAAAAGAACGTTGATATTCGACCACAATCCACGCTACAAAAAATCGAAACAGTATTCCATTGGTAATGGAAAATGTTGGTGTGCCGAACATTCCAATAATAAGATACGCAAGAAGCAGGAGAATGCCCATCCATCCAGGATCAAATGTTTCATTCCCGCGGTCACCCCGGCGGATAAGCCTCCATGAATAGCTTAACAAACAGATAAAAAGAACGCTATAACTAACAAGACCCACAATACCGCTTTCCATGTACAATTGAATCACGTCGTTGTGCCACGCCCCAATATATTTATCACCTAAATGCTGCATGTCGTTAAAAACCAGATGAAACGTTTCAGGCCCAAAACCCAAGAACGGATGCTGTCCTGCATGGCGCGCTGCTTCTTGCCACAATGTAATACGATCACTGGAGTTGTTCATCGGATCGCGCAGGGTTGCAAAGCGCATGCGGATTGTTGGTACTGTTATGACAAAGACGAGAACAACCACAATCACACCAATGAGCACTCTCCGATTAAAAACGAATCCATAGACAACCAATGCTGCAACTGTGGCTATAGCATCGCCTCTCGTCAAAGTACAAGCAAGCCCGGTAACCAAGATCACAAATACCGACCATGCGAAAACAGGTGAAACAAAAGTCGTCCGATCCCTTCTCAAAAATACAAAGGCAACAATCAATATGCTGAGATGTGTAGCGAGTGTGCCTCCGCCTGTAAGAGCGCGTGCACGTTGTGTCATTCCCAAGAGAACTTCGGCTATGGCAATGATTGCAACAATGCTCGTTGACACGAACATCCACTTTACCGTCTTTTGAATCTGAGCTCTATCAGCATATTGGAAAAACAATACCACACAAAAATAACTCACATAAAAAGGTAATTCTCGCCAGATCACAACCACGCTTATTACAGGATACTCTGAAACGATAATTGAGAGAAGGCGCACACCAATAAACGCAAGAAGCGGAACATCAAAACGAGTCGGCTTGTACCGATAGCCGCGCAGCAAAAGAACAATCCAAAGGAGAACAAGAATGGCGAGGAAAATTTCCGCTGCCACGATGGAGACAAGTAAGCTTGCAAGCAGTAGTTTCAGTGCCCACGCGTACCATGTAAACAGTTTCGACCTTTCTTCTGTCAATTCATTTGTCATCGGCGTGTTTGATACATATGATGTACTCAATGGACAACATCAACTGAAGCATGTCTTTAGAGAATTATTACAATCCAAACCATTGTTGAATACGCTTCGTTAATGGTTGGAAGAAAAGCAAAATATGTCGAAACCAATCTGGCGGTTGTTGACCTATTTTTGCATCAAAATCGTAATCCGATACTGTGATACGTTCATACATGACTTTCGGATGTGTTCCAGTAAATCGTTTAAGGTGCCCTAACTCATCATATGGACGTAGTATGGTTTGCATTTTTTCTTGAACCTCATCATCCGAATGATACATGGTGTTCAGTGCAATGTTTTTCTTCACCATTGTTTGAGGGGGACGCACCCAACCGTAATGATAGATTTCCGCGCTGATTTGTTTACTGCGAATCGGACGACCATCGCGATGTCGAAAGTCCATCCCGTCACCCCATGAAACTATGTCTGCATGCCGACGGATCACGCGGCTTTCTTTGACATACCAATTTCGAAAGTTGTCCTGATAGTAATCGTAACTTCCAAAAAAATGTTTGTAACTAAACTGTAGTCCTTCAATACGAGAGTCAGGAAGATTTGCCGCCATTGCTGCCTTTACCACAGGGAGATATTTTTCGTGGAGTACTTCATCTGCTTGAATGTAAAAGCACCAATCGCCCGTACATTCATCAAGAGCATGATTTGTTTCAACTGAAAGAAGTTTTCCACCAGCACGCAGCGTGAGATCCCATGCTCGTTCAATTATCCTAATCCTTGGAGAAGAGATAGATCGAACAAGGTCTATCGTTTCATCATCTGATTTACCTACGTTGACAATAAACTCATCACACAATGGAAGAATGGAAGTAATCGCTTCCACGACAGGATAGCCGTAGACAAGCGCATTGCGAACAATGGAAAATCCACTAACGTTCATGTTCACACAGAAAACTGCAATTCATACAACCGCTTGTATATGCCGGTAGAGTTCTGAAGCAGCTCATTGTGTTTACCGCTCTCGACAAGTTTTCCATTGTCCAGCACTAGTATCTTATCTGCATGTTGAATGGTCGAAAGGCGGTGCGCAATCACAATCGATGTACGCCCAACTAACAATCGTTCAATCGCTTCCTGAACGAGCAGTTCAGATTCTGTATCCAGCGCTGACGTGGCTTCGTCAAAAATGAGTATCGGTGGATTTTTGAGTATCGCACGCGCGATAGACAAGCGCTGGCGTTCGCCACCAGACAGCTTTACTCCGCGATCACCTATGACAGTATCATATCCGTGCGGTAATTCCATGATAAAGTTATGCGCATTGGCAACTTTTGCCGCTTGCACAACCTCATCAAACGGAATAGTCGCCCTGCTATAAGCAATGTTGTTTCGAGCGGAGTCGTTAAATAGGATGGTTTCTTGTGTAACAATCCCCATAAGCGATCTTATGGATTCAATAGATATATCTCGTAGGTCGACGCCATCAAGCAGAATGCTACCGTCAGTAGGATCATAAAAACGTGAGAGTAAATCTACCATGGTAGATTTTCCTGAACCACTGTGCCCTACAATTGCAATTGTTTCGCCGGATCGGATTTCACAGGAAATAGAGCACAATACTTCACCGCCCGTTTCATACGTAAACGAAACATGATCATAAACGATAGCATTGTGAAAACCAGTTAGAGATTTTGCATTTGGTCTATTAATAATCTTTGGTGTGGTATCTAACAACCTAAACACTCGTTGACCAGCTCCAATCCCCTCTTGCACACTGTTGAACACTTGTCCAAACAATTTTAATGGCTGCATCATCTGAATGATCAATCCAATATACAACAGTAATGCGCCCGGCGTCATGGAGCTTGTGCCGGCAAGAACATCTCTGCCCATAAACCACAGAATAAATGCGATAATAAGCACACCAAACATTTCTGAAATCGGAGTAGCCCAGTTCCGTCGTCGCTGAATTTTCCTGTTGATTTCAGCATAAGTGCCGGATTCACGTGTAAATTTCCTCACCTCAAAATCCTCCATCCCGAACGCCTTAACAATACGGACGTTTGCTAATGTTTCATCGAGCACGGAGACAAGGTCAGCCATCTTTTCTTGAGATTCAATACTTTTCTTTTTCAACCGGTCAGCAATACGGCTGATGACAAAGCCGGAAAGCGGAAGCAACATAAACACCACTAATGAAAGCTGCCAATCGAAAAAGAAGAGTAACGCAGTATACAAGATAATTTGGGGAGGATCGCGCAGCACACTGTTGACTACCGCCATCGCTGAGTCACTGATGATTCGCACATCATTGACCACTGAGGAGATCATGTATCCTTTACGTTCTTCCGTAAAATATCCAAGCGAGAGATTTTGCAAATGCGTATAAAGGTCAACACGCAGATCATGAATAATATTTTGTTCAACTTCCGCCATGAAGTAGGTGTTCAGGTACCAGAAAACATTCTTCAGAAGAAAGCTTATCACCATACCAAGTGTAAGGACAAGCAACGCCTCAATACGATCATAATGCTGCACCATGAAAGCGAGGTAATGCGAAATGTATTTCCCAAGATGCAAAAGGCTCAATTCTTCATGTCCAATTGCAGTGGGCTGCGGGGGTGTGAAAACAACATCCACTAACGGCATGATGAGGCCGATCGAGAGCAGATTAAATATGATAAACAACACCATACACACTGTTGAAAGAACAAGTATTCTAAAATACGGATGGACATAACGAACAATGCGTGAAAAGGTCTTCATACTAGCTTCCTCAGTCCATTCTTACAAACTGGTTCACCTACTGTCATTACATATTCATAAATGCGTTTGTTTTCTTCTCTGACACTTCTCGCTGAATGGTACAAATGATAGAGAATGGCAAGATGACGTAAAGTCAAAGATTTAACACCCATAATACCTAACCGATACGCTATATCAGAATCTTCACCCAGCCCATACCCCTGATAATCTTCGTTGAATCCGTTAATGTGTTCTAGCGATGCTTTTTCAACAGAAAAATTGGACCCAAGAATACGCGCCTCTCTCATCTCAATAAATTTTCTAAACAACGGATGTTGAATACGAATACCCTCCTCAAGATTACTACTTCTAGCCATGAATCCATCCCAGAGGAGCGAAAACGAATACTTTTCAAACTGCCCGGATGAAATGTCCTCTCGCGTCAGTTGATCGGTAATCGGTTTACTGAAATTTACACGACGACCACATAACAATGTATTCGATTGATGACGTGTCCAATGGTCTTCAAGAAACTTATGGTGAGGGAGACAGTCCCCGTCGATGAAGACAAGATAATCAGTCTGTGAGGCTGCAATCGCTTGATTGAGCATGGCGTTCTTGCGAAATCCCTTGTCTTCGTGCCAGAGATGCTGAATTGAAAATGGTGCAGACCGCTGAACGTTCTCGATCAATCCCCGCATCTCCGCACCAGAGCCGTCATCCGCAATGATCACCTCAAAATCACGAAACGATTGTCGTTCCAATGCCGCGAAAATGAATTCCAGATAGCGGACTGCGTTGTAGACGGGAACCACCAATGTGAGAGATCGTTTCACCGTTGCGACATCATTTCTGGTTAATCACAGGCGCTTCACCCTGCGAAGTTGCAGATTCGTAACGGGCGGCAGTAATCCTCTGCCTTCCTGCGCGCGCATCCGGTACTCCCAAAGCTTTGCATAGAGAGCCAGCGTGTAAATGGCACCGAACCCGGCAAGAAAAAAACCGATCATCCCGTCCTTGTAGCCGCGCTGAGATATGTATTTCCGGAGAAAATGCGAGAGCGGACTGAAGAGTAGCTTGGCTAAATGGGGACCCTGAAAGTGACTATCCCGGATTTTCTCGGATACCTGCAGCGATGTGTAGTCGTTCATTTTACGGATATACTCTTCGAACGAGGGGTAGGTGTAATGATAAAGATTGTAATGGAAGTACCCTTTTGAGGCCCGCACATTGAAGCCGCCATGGACCTCCGCGGCTTCTGCATAATATCGATCCCGCCGGAACAACCGGAGCGAATAATCGGGATACCATCCGCCATGCATGACCCACCGGCCGAGAACAGAAACTTTGCGGGGGACAAAATATCCATCAGAGGCGTCGGCCGACCCGACGGTCCTCAGGATCTCATCTCTGAGCTCGACTGAGACTTCCTCGTCGGCGTCGATATACATCAGCCAGGGATGGTTTGCAACAGTGAAGCCGCGTTCACGCTGCGGTATATCGCCGTCGTAGGCATGCTGGATAACGCTTGCCGTGTAGCGGCGTGCAAGGGCGACGGTGCTGTCGGTGCTGAAAGAATCGACAACGATCACGTCGTCGCACCATTGGAGGCTGCGGAGGCAGCGCTCGATGTTCTTTTCTTCATTGTACGTGATGACGACAACCGATACGCCGGCCATACGCTTATTTCACCACGACGCTGACAAGTTTATTTTTCACGACGACAAATTTCTCGACCTGCTTGCCGCCCACATATTTTTTGACGTTGTCATCATTCATGACGAGCTTCCGGAGAGATTCGTCGTCGACGTTGACAGCGACCGGGAATTTCGACCGCACTTTGCCGTTGACCTGGACGACCATTTCGATCGTATCGGTCTTGGTTTTTGCATCGTCGTAACCGGGCCACGGCTCATAGGCAAGGGACTTGGTATGTCCCAGCCGGCACCATAATTCTTCGGCGACATGCGGCGCAAACGGGGATAACAGGAGAACAAATGTCTCCATCGCGACGCGGGGTTTGATCCCGGCATTGAGGAACTCGTTGACGAAGATCATCATCTGGGAGATGGCGGTGTTGAAGCTCAGGCTCTCGATATCCTCAGTGACCTTTTTGATGGTCTGGTGGAGCAATCGTTCCTGGTCCGGTGTGAGCGGGGCTCCTTTTATGGCCGGGACAAGCCCGCCGCTCTCATTGATGATCATTCGCCAGACACGGTTGAGAAATCGGTGGACGCCATCCACGCCTCTTGTCGACCATGGTTTTGTCTCCTCGAGAGGCCCCATGAACATTTCGAACAACCTCATCGAGTCGGCGCCATACTCTTTGACGACGTCGTCAGGATTCACCACATTACCGCGCGACTTCGACATTTTCCTTGAATCCTCACCGAGGATCGTCCCCTGATGCCGAAGCTTCATGAACGGCTCATTTGTCGTCACGTAACCGAGATCATACAGCACCTTGTGCCAGAAGCGCGCGTACATGAGATGAAGGACCGCGTGCTCGGCTCCGCCGACATAGAGGTCGATCGACAGCCAGTACTTCTCTTTTTCACGCGAGCAGAATTCCGCCGCGTTGTGGGGATCTGCGTAGCGAAGGTAATACCAGCATGACCCGGCCCACTGGGGCATCGTGTTCGTTTCGCGTCGTCCCTTGAGCCCGGTCTGCGGGTCGACAACGTTGACCCAATCCGCCGCGAGCGCCAGCGGTGATTCGGTGGTACCGCTCGGTTGAAATTTTTTGAGGTCCGGGAGGAGCAGCGGGAGTTCATGTGCAGGGACGGTAACCATCGTCCCGTCGTCAAGGTGAATGATCGGAATCGGTTCGCCCCAATACCGCTGGCGGGAGAAGAGCCAGTCTCTCAGTTTGTAATTCACCGATCGTTTTCCGATCGCCCCGGCTTCGAGCCATTCGATGATCCTCTGTTTCGCTTGCGTCGTGGTCAGGCCGTCGAGAAAGCCGGAGTTCATGCTGACCCCGTCTCCTTCCCAGACTTCGTCCCGGTCGTTCGCCCCGCCGGTGACCACCTGAGTGATCGGCAGCTTGTACATCCGCGCGAAGGCATGGTCCCGGGCATCATGTGCGGGGACAGCCATGATCGCGCCGGTGCCGTATCCCATCAGCACATATTCGGCGATCCAGACAGGAATGGGTTTCTTTGTGGCTGGATTCGTGGCATAGCTACCGATGAAGATCCCCGATTTTTCGGCATCAGCCCCGCGGTCAAGATCGCTTTTGAGTTTCGTCTTCGCCCGGTATTCCTCAACGGCCTTTCTGCGGTCCGGCGTGGTCAGCGTATCGACCAACGGGTTTTCCGGTGCAAGGACGATATAGGTGGCACCGAAGAGTGTGTCCGGGCGGGTTGTAAATACTTTTATGACTGTTGATACCCCGGGCACCTGGAAGTCGATCAGAGCACCTTCAGATCTCCCGATCCAGTTCCTTTGCTGTTCGACCGTCGAAGCGGGCCAGTCCAACTGCTTCGCATCCTCCAGCAGGCGTTCGGCATACGTCGTTATTCTCATCATCCACTGGCGCATTGGCCTGCGCTCGACGCTATATCCTTTGCCGGTCCATTCTGCGACCTCTTCATTCGCGAGGACGGTGCCGAGCGCTTCGCACCAGTTCACTGGAATCTCGGCGATGTATGCCAATCTGAACTGAGCGATGAAATCATGTTTCTCTTTTCTCGATTTGGCGTTCCATTCCGAGGCCGTAAGAGATTCCGGGGCATTGGGAATATTGCCCGAGCCCGCCTCGGCCAATTCCTTTTCGAGTTCGCCGATGCGGCGTGCGTTATCGGCCCGCCGGTCATACCAGGAGTTATAGATCTGGAGAAAAATCCATTGTGTCCATTTGTAGTACGCTGGGTCGGTGGTATCGACTTCGCGGTCCCAGTCGTAGCTCAGGCCGAGCATTTTGATCTGCCGGCGGAAGGTGTTGATGTTTTCCACCGTCGTTTGGCGCGGATGAATATTGGTCTGCATGGCGTATCGTTCCGCGGGGAGGCCGAATGCGTCCCAGCCGATCGGATGGAGGACGTTGAATGCGTTCATCCTTTTATAGCGGCAGTAAATATCGGTTGCGGTGTATCCCTCCGGATGTCCTACGTGGAGACCGGCGCCTGACGGATACGGAAACATGTCAAGGATGAAGAGTTTTTTCCGTGCCGGATCTTCCCGGACCCGGAATGTCTGATGTTCATCCCAGTACTTTTGCCACTTGTTTTCGATCTCGCCGAATGGATAACTCATCGCACGTTGCTGAAGTGATTAGCCAAAAAGATAACGATTTTGGGGAGGAGAAACAAACAAGGCCTGAGTCGCTGATCACGTTTGGCCGAAAAGAAAAAGGCACCTTGACAGAATCAAAGTGCCTTAGGACAAATCCGTATGGTCAAGGACTCATCTGCTCACTTGTGCGGCCTCGGGGGGTCTAGTTTTCTTTTCAGCGGCCTTCTTACCTGACGCCTTTTTCGCTTTCCCTGGTTTAGACGAAGACTTCGGCGTCTCCTGCCCGGTGTTGTAGTCGACCAATTCCAACACTGCGACATGAGCGCCGTCGCCGAAGCGCTGTCCGAGTTTCACGACCCGCGTATATCCGCCCGGACGGCTCGCCACCTTGGTAGCGATGTCCGTAAAGAGCTCCTTCAACACCTCGCGGTCCTTGATGTCGCGCGCAATCATTCTCCGCGCGTGAACGTCTTTCTTCTCGGCGGTTTCAGCCGCCACGGCGTTCTTCGCACGGGTGATCAATTTCTCGGCGAACATCCGGGTTTCTTTTGCCTTGGCGAGGGTGGTCCGAATCTTCTTATGGCGGAACAATGCCGTCATGAGAGCATTCAATGTCGCCCTTCGATGGCTCGCCGTTCTTTTAAGTTTTCTGCCTGATTTCCGGTGTCGCATGGTAGTCTCTCAGAATAAATTAATCGTTGCCTTCATACAAATATTTCTCGACATCCATGCCAAAATTCAGGCCGAACCCTTCGATGATCTCGGAGAGTTCCGCGAGCGATTTCCTCCCGAAATTTCTGAACTTCAGGAGCTCCGGCTCGTCACGGCGCACGAGATCTGCGATTGTTTTGATACTGGCTGCACGGAGACAATTATGGGAACGCACTGATAGCTCCAGCTCGTCGACGCTCATCTGGAGAATCTTCCGGATGCGGGCGAACTCCGAGTCCTTTTCCAGCAGTTCTTCGGCCGCTTCGGTTTCCACATCGAAGCTCAGGAAGAGCTGGATATGGTCTTTGAGAATGTTTGCGGCCTGCGCCAGCGCATCGTCGGGAGCGATCGATCCATCGGTTTCGATTTCCAGGATCAGCTTTTCATAATCCGTTTGCTGGCCGACGCGCGTCGATTCGATGAAATACTTCACATTCTTGATCGGTGTGAAGATCGAATCGATCGCGATGACGCCGGTTGTCTGGTCCGGAGATTTGTTCTCTTCTGCGGGCACGTACCCCCGGCCGCGGCCAACGCGCAACTCCATCTCAAATTCGGCGCCGGCATTGAGCGTGGCGATATGCTGATCGGGGTTGAGAATTTCTATTTCCGGGTTGGCCTTCTGAATATCGCCCGCCGTAAAATCGCGCGGGCCCTTGGCCTGGACGACAACGCGCGTCAGCTTCTTGTTGATGAGCTTCATTCGCACGGCTTTGAGATTGAGAATCATTTCCGCAACGTCTTCCACAACTCCGGTGATCGTCGAGAACTCATGCAGGACACCGTCGATGCGGATTGCCGTGAAAGCGGTTCCCGGAATCGAGGAGAGAAGGGCGCGGCGAAATGCGTTTCCGATCGTCACGGCGAATCCCTTCTCCAGCGGCTGTAAAATGAATCGCCCGAAGGTATTTGAAAAGCTTCCTTCGTCGAGCTGAACTTTTTCCGGCATTTGAAAATTGAGTGTTACCATTCTTTCTTTCTCCCTCGTATCGTTTCTATGTTCAAAAATAGACGATTGATATAGGATTATTCTGGCGGTTATTTCGAATAAAGCTCAACGATCAATTGTTCATTGGCATTGAGTGGAACGTCGGCACGCTCGGGCACCTGAAGAAAGGTCCCGACCATCGTCGCCTTGTCGAGCGTCAGCCAGGGGAGCATCGTGCTGTCCTTCATCCGCTTCATGGAGGAATGGATGACATCGAGCTTCTTGCTCTTGTCACGGACCTGGATGGCATCGCCCGCCTTCAGGAGATACGAAGGAATGTTCACCGGCGTGTTGTTGATGAGGAGATGTCCGTGGGTGATGATCTGCCGGGCGGCTTTTCGTGACGGTGCAAACCCGAGCCGGTAGACGACGTTATCGAACCTGCGCTCGAGCATTTTCACGAGCGTCTCGCCGGTCCGGCCGGACTGGCGGAGCGCCTTCTCGAAATAATTTCTGAATTGTTCCTCCATGAGGCCATAGATGCGGCGGATCTTCTGCTTTTCACGCAGCTGAACACCGTACTCGGAAATCTTCGGCCTGCGCAGCTGCCCATGCTGGCCTGGCGGATAGGCCCGGCGTTCCACCGGACATTTTTCCGTAAAGCATTTAGTCCCCTTGAGAAACAACTTCTGCTTCTCCCGGCGGCACAATCTGCAAACCGGTCCAATATATCTTCCCATAGTCTCCTTCAGTTAATAAATAACGTGGCGATCGATCTAAACGCGGCGCCGCTTCGGCGGACGACAACCGTTGTGCGGAATCGGCGTGATGTCGCGGATGCTGAGAATCTCCAACCCCACCATTTGAAGCGACCGGATCCCCGCTTCCCTTCCGGAGCCGGGGCCCTTGACATAAACATCGACCTTGCGCAAACCCAGGTCGTGCGCTTCCTTGGCGGCCGCTTCCGCGGTCACCTGCGCCGCAAAGGGGGTGTTCTTCCGGGATCCTTTGAAGCCGTTGCGCCCGGCCGACGACCAGCTGATCACATTGCCGTAGACGTCGGTGAGCGTGACGATGACGTTGTTGAATGTCGCCTTGATGAACGCCTTGCCGGTGACATCGACTTGAATTTTCTTTTTCTTCTTGACGGTGGAGGCCTGAGCCGTCGTCGCTGCTTGTTTTGCCATAATCGTTCCTCTGTATTATTTCTTGGCGATCGCTTTTTTCTTCCCGGCGACGGTCTTGCGCTTGCCTTTGCGTGTGCGGGAGTTCGTCCTCGTCCGCTGTCCTCGCACCGGCAAACCTTTGCGATGCCGAAGCCCGCGATACGAGTTAATATCCATCAATCGCTTGATGTTCATCTGCATTTCGCTGCGCGCGGCGCCTTCAACCTTGTAATCGCCCGTGATGATCGACCGGATCTTCGCGACCTCGTCGTCGTTCAGTTCTCCGACCCGCCGATTCCAGTCGATGCCCGCCTTCGTGAGGATCTTCTGGGCGCTCGTTCGGCCGATGCCGTAGATATACGTCAAGCCGATCTCCGCCCGTTTCCCCTTTGGTAAATCAATGCCTGCAATTCGTGCCACGTGGTGCTATCCTTTCTTGAGCTCTCGTTGCGTCGTCGTGAGGTTAACCCTGGCGCTGCTTGTGCTTTGGATTTTTGCAGATGACGCGCACGACGCCTTTTCGACGAATGATTTTACAATTGTCACACAACCGTTTTATCGATGACCGTACTTTCATAATCGTTCCCTTTACTTGTAGCGGTAAATGATCCGCCCTTTTGTCAAATCATAGGGTGACATTTCAACTGTCACCTTGTCCCCAACCAAAATCTTTATGTAATGCATCCTCATCTTGCCTGAGATGACGGCCAGAATCTCGTGCCCGTTATCGAGCTTCACACGAAACATCGCGTTCGGCAGCGTGTCGGTGATCACCCCATCCATTGAAATCGGACCCTGTTTAGCCATTCACCATATCATATTGTGAGAATAACCGGTTCGTGTTCCGTCACGAGAACGGTGTGTTCAAAATGCGCCGAGGGCATCCCGTCGGCAGTCCGAACTGTCCAGCCATCGGCATCAAATCTTACCTGATACGCTCCATAGTTCACCATCGGCTCGATCGCCAGGGTCATGCCGGCCTGGAGAACTGCTCCCGTACCGGCCTTGCCGAAATTCGGGACTGCCGGTTCCTCATGGAGATGACGCCCGACGCCGTGACCGACGAGCTCACGCACAACCGAGAAGCCCCCGCCTTCAACATGTCGCTGAACGGCTGCGGAAATATCATGCACGTGATTTCCCGCCCGCGCCTTTTCAATCCCCTTGTAGAGCGATTCCTCGGTAACCTTCATCAACCTTGCCTTATCGTTCGAAGTCTTTCCGACCTCGAACGTCCATGCTCCATCTCCATAGAACCCATGTTTTCTCACGCCGACATCGATCGAAATGATGTCGCCTTCCTGCAACTTCCTGGCGCCGGGGATCCCGTGGACCACCTCATCGTTGACCGAAGTGCACAAACTTGCAGGATAGAGGTTCTCGTCATCGTTGCCGTATCCTTTGAACGCGGGTTCGGCGGCCTGGGAACCGATATACTCTTCGGCAATTCTGTCAAGTTCTTCGGTCGTGATGCCCGGTCGAATCATTACTTTCAATAGTCGCAGGACTTCAGCAACGATCCGGCAACTCTCCTTCATCAACTCAACTTCCTGCGGCGACTTGATCGTCGCTTTCGCCATCGCTCACCTCGAGTGCCCGGCCATCACATCCGTCGACCTCTGAGCTTGCCGGTCTTCATGAACCCATCATAATGCCGCATGAGAAGATGCGATTCTATCTGCTGCAGAGTGTCGAGACCAACGCCGACGACGATCAGGAGGCTTGTGCCGCCGAAGAAGCTCGCAAAATTCGAGGTAACACCGAGGCGTACCATCAATGCCGGCAGAACGGCCACGATCGCCAGAAAGACGGAGCCCGGGAGCGTGATCTTCGTCAAAATATTGTCGATGAAATTGGACGTGTGCGTGCCGGGTCGAATACCGGGAATAAACCCGCCCTGCTTCTGCATGGTTTCGGCGACATCCTTCGGATTAAAAGCAACGGCAGTATAAAAATAGGTGAAGAAGATGATCATCAGCCCATAGACGAACGAGTAAGTGATCGATGTATAGGTGAGATAGCCTGCCATGCCCTGGAGAAAATCGCTGTCGGGAAAAAACGTGAGGATCGTGTTCGGAATAAACATGATCGCCTGCGCAAAGATGATCGGCATTACTCCCGCCGTGTTCACACGCATCGGGATGTATTGTGTCACACCCCCGTAAATCTTTCGTCCTACGACCCGCTTTGCGTACTGGACCGGGATACGCCGCGTCGCCTGAGTCACCATGACGATGCCCGCCACGATGACCACCATGAGGCCGAGGATGATGAGCTCGACAATCAGGCTCTTGGCCTGCGAACTGACCAGCTGGTACTCATCGAGCAAAGCATGGGGAAACCGGGCGATGATACCGATGAAAATAATGAGCGAAATCCCGTTGCCGATGCCTCGTTCTGTGATCTGCTCGCCGAGCCACATCATGAATACCGTTCCCGCGGTGAGAATGATCATCGCCGAGAGGTGAAATCCAAACCCCTGAACCTCAGGCGGTATGATCGGCACACCGCTTGGCACCATGCTCGCCAGATTGACGCTGACGCCCCAAGCCTGCAGAAGAGAAATGAGCACGGTGCCGTATCTTGTCAACTGGGTGATCTTCTTGCGCCCTTCCTCACCTTCCTTGGTGAGCTTCTGGAAATACGGGATGACGGATCCGAGCAGCTGGATGACGATGGAGGCGCTGATGTACGGCATGATGCCGAGCGCGAAGATCGCCGCATTGCTGAATGCTCCGCCGACGAAGAGATCGTAGAGCCCGAACAGTGTATTCGTCGCCTTCGTGCGGATGGCTTCCTGGAGCACCGCGGAATTCACGCCAGGAAGCGTCACGTGAGCGCCGATGCGGACAACAAAGAGCAAGCCAGCGGTGAAGAAAATCCGCTGGCGCAGTTCCTGAATTTTGAAAATGTTACGAAAACTTTCGCTGAGCTTTGCCATCGATTATTTTTGAACTGCGGAAATGATGATTGCTTTTCCTCCAGCCCCTTCAATTTTCTTCAGCGCCGACTTGCTGAACGCATCGGCCGTTATCTCCAGTTTCGATTTGAGTTCGCCTTCGCCGAGAATCTTGAGCGGCGCAGATCTCTTCGAAATGACACCCGACGCGTAGAGCGTTGCAGGCGTCACCTTGCCGGCCGGAAGCTTGCCGCCGGCTGCGAGCTCTTCGAGCCTGGCCACGTTGATAACCTGAAATTCCACTCTGGATGGATTCGTGAACCCAAATTTCGGCACCCGGCGGATCAACGGCATCTGGCCGCCCTCAAACCATGGACGAAAATGCGTGCCCGATCTCGCGCCTTCCCCCTTGTGCCCTCGCGTCGCCGTGCCGCCGTGGCCAGAGCCCTGACCGCGAGCGATCCTTTTAACGCGCTTGCGTGAACCGGGCGCAAATTGCAAATTGCTCAGTGCTGATTTTGCCATAAGATTATTTAACCTCTTCGACTTTCACAAGATGTTTCACCCTGTTGACCATTCCGAGAATCTGAGGAGTCACTTTGTGGACCACTACGTAATTCGGCCTCCCCAGTCCCAATGCCTTGATGGTTCGTTTCTGTTTCTCAAGACAATCGAGCTGGCTGACCACTTGTGTGATTTTTATTTTCTTTTCCATAGTTCTCCTCTCAATTTGCTGAAGGGCCTGATCTTCCCGGACTGAAGAGCTCTCCGATCGTTATACCGCGCCGGGCGGCCATTGACTTCGCGTCCGTGAGCAAGAGAAGAGCGTTCAATGTTGCCTTGACCACATTGTGCGGATTGGATGAACCGATCGACTTCGTGAGGATGTCCTTCACGCCGGCAGACTCCAGAACAGTGCGGACGCCGCCGCCGGCAATGAGCCCGGTACCGGGTGAGGCCGGTTTGAGGAGAACCCTCGAAGCACCGAATTTGGCATAGACGGAGTGCGGGATCGTCCCTTTGACGATCGAGACCTGGACGACATTCTTCTTGGCGTCATCGACACCTTTGGAGATCGCATCCTGAACCTCGTTCGCCTTTCCCAATCCGATGCCGACATGGCCCTTGCCGTCGCCAACGACGACGATCGCGCTGAAGCTGAAGCGACGTCCGCCTTTGACGACCTTCGCGACGCGGTTGATGTGAACCAACCGGTCTTTCAATTCCAATTCACCTGCTTTTATTCTAGCCAACGTCCTGCTCCGAAGTTATTATCGTATATCGTTCTGCTCCCGAGGGAGGATTCGAACCTCCACTGACGGCTCCAAAGGCCGCTGTCCTGCCATTAGACGACCCGGGAATCTGCTTATCGCCCGCCGGGATCGCCGGCGAACCTACAGCTCCAATCCACCTTCACGAGCACCATCGGCGAGCGACTTCACAACGCCGTGATAGAGGTATCCGTTCCGGTCAAAAACAACTTTCTTTAAATTCTGCAAGATCGCTTTTTTGGCGAGTGTAATGCCGACCTGCTTCGCGATCTGCTTCTGCCCCTTCACAGACTTCAATTGCTCCCTGACATCCTTCGACAGGGACGATGCCGCCACGAGGGTCTTTGAGCTTGCATCGTCGATGATCTGTGCATGGACATGACGGATGCTGCGGTAGACCGTCAGCCGGGGCCGTTCCGCCGTCCCTCTGATTTTTTTGATGATGCGGGTCTTCACACGCATCCGCGCCGCGCTTCTCGATTTCTTGATCATATTATCCTGTCTTCGCTCCTGCCGTCGCGGCCGCCTTACCGGCCTTGCGGCGAATATATTCGCCTTCGTACTTCACACCTTTGCCCTTGTATGGTTCGGGTGGGCGGAAGGAACGCAGCTTTGCGGCCACCTGACCGACGAGCTGCCTGTCAATGCCGGACACCGTGAGACTGGTGGGCGATGCGATCTCAACCTTGATGCCGGCCGGGGGCTCAAAGAGTATCGGATGAGAGTAGCCGAGAGCAAACTGGATCTTTTTCCCCTTCATCTCCGCCTTATAGCCGACGCCGACGATCTCTAATTTTTTCTGGAATCCTTCAGTCACTCCTTTGACCATATTGTTCACCAGCGCCCGCCACGTCCCGTGGAGCGCGCGTTGAGATTTCAGATCTGAGGAACGCTTGATGATGATCTCGTTCTCGCTCACTTCGATACCGATGGTTGATGGGACGCGGGTCGAGAGTTCGCCCTTCGGTCCGCTCACCTTGATCATCCCTTCTTGCTTATCGATCTTGACTCCCTTTGCAATGGGAACCGGTTTTTTTCCTATACGTGACACGACATTCTCCTTAGGTCCAAGTTACCAGATATGACACAAGACTTCTCCGCCGAGCTTATGGGCGCGCGCGTCCTTATCGGCGAGAATCCCCTTTGAGGTCGAAATGATCGCCATGCCGAGTCCGTTAAGGACTCGGGGCAATTCTTCCGCCCGTGAATAGACGCGAAGTCCGGGCTTGCTGATGCGGTCGAGGCCCTGAATAGCGCTCAAGCCATCGGTGTACTTCAGTGTGATTCTGATCGTGCCCTGTTTATCATCCTTGATCTCTGTAAACCCGGCGATAAATTTCTGCTCCAGAAGGATCCTGGTGAGCGCACGTTTCAGGTTTGACGCAGGAACATCGACCCTCTTGTGGCGCGCCCGCATCGCGTTGCGCACCCGGGTCAGATAATCAGCTATGGGATCTGTTGTGTTCATGGCGGCTCCTTACCAGCTTGCCTTCGTGACACCCGGGATTTTCCCGTCGAGTGCCATTTTTCGGAAACAAATTCTGCAGATACCAAACTTCCGCAGGTAGCCGCGCGGACGCCCGCAGATATTGCAGCGGTTATGTCTTCGCACCTCGAATTTCGGCGTTCTCCTGGCCTTGACGACCATTGCTAAACGTGCCAAATGATTTCTCCTCTAACGATGACGAACGATCAGGCGGTTGATTTCTCTATAGTTTCTTCACGCTTGACGAACGGCATACCGAAGCCTTTGAGAAGCTCGTAGGCCTCCTGGTCGGTCATGGCGGTCGTCACGAACGTGATATCCATTCCGAATACTTTTGTCACTTTGTCGACATCGATTTCCGGAAAAATAATATGTTCCTTGAGTCCGATGGTGTAGTTGCCGCGGCCGTCGAACGACTTGTCGGAAAATCCGCGAAAGTCACGGATGCGCGGAACGGCGACATTGATGAAACGATCGATGAACTCGTACATCCGGTGATGGCGGAGCGTGACACGGACGCCGATCGGAAGTCCCTCGCGCAGCTTGAAGTTGGAGATCGCCTTTTTCGATTTTGTCGTGACAACTTTCTGTCCGACGATCGTCTCGAGGTCTTTGGCCACGACGTCCAGGATCTTGGCATCCTGCGTTGCCTGGCCGACACCGATATTGATTGCCACCTTTTCAAGCCGCGGAACCTGCATGATATTCGTGTACCGGAATTTCTTCATCATCTCCTGCATGATCGTCTGCTTGAACGCCTCGTACAATCGCGGTACTCCGCCCTTTTCCTGTTCGTGGCTTTGGGCTTCGGGAGCGGCTTTCGATTCTTTTCCTGGTTTCTTTGGTTTTTCTTTTGCCATCAGATACTCGTTAAGTTGGTCTTAAAACATCTCTTCGCATGTCCGGCAGACACGCATCGTTTGCTTTCTCCCGGTCTGGGAGTCGGTCACCGACGTGCGGCCGACGCGCGAGGGCTTGCCGCATTTCGGGCACACGAGCATGATATTCGAGGCATGGATCGGGGCTTCCTTTTGCAGGATGCCCCCCTGCGGATTTTTCTGCGACGCGCGGGAGTGCCGTTTGATGATGTTCACGCCTTCAATGATCGCGCGATAGTCTTCGCGAAACACCTTGAGCACCTTACCGGATTTGCCTTTCGCATTTCCGGAGATCACAACGACGTTGTCATTTTTCTTGATGTTCATATCGGTTATCAACTTTCCTACAAAACTTCCGGTGCGAGCGAAATAATTTTCATGTAGTTCCTGTCGCGGAGCTCGCGCGCCACGGGCCCGAAGATACGCGTTCCGCGCGGTTCACCCTGAAGGTTCAACAGGACGGCCGCATTCTCGTCAAAACGAATAAAGGAGCCATCCACTCTCCTCGTCTCCTTCTTCGTCCGGACAACGACTGCGCGCGACACTTCACCTTTCTTCACGCCGGCGCCCGGGATGGCGCTTTTCACGGCCACGACGATAAGGTCACCCACTCCCGCATAGCGTCGATCGTGACCGCCGAGAATACGGATGCACCGCACCTTCTTGGCACCCGAATTATCCGCGACAACGAGATTTGTTTCTTCCTGGATCATAGGTTATTACCGCTATTATTTTGCCTTCTCAATAATTTCAACCAACCGCCAGCGCTTGTTCTTGCTGAGCGGCCGGGTCTCCATGATTTTCACGAGGTCGCCGATGCCCGCCTCCTGCTTTTCATCATGGGCCATCAGCTTCGTCGTCCGGGTGAAATATTTCCTGTAGATCGAATGGGCGACGCGACGGTCGATGGCGACAACGATGCTCTTTTGCATTTTGTTGCTGACGACCTTGCCCACTCGAACCTTTCGCAACGATGTACGCTCTGCTATCATGGAATCTTTTCTCCGTTTACTTCTTCGTTGACGAATCTTGTGCATACTCAGCGGGCTTCTTCAGCTCCATTTCGCGGAGGGCCGTTTTCATCCGCGCGATGTCCCGGCGAAGCGTCCTGATTTTCAACGGGCTCTCGAGCTGGCTCGTTGCCTTCTGAAATTTCAGATGAATGAGGTTCTCCTCTTCATCTTTGATTCGCTTGACGAGCTCTGTTTTTGGTATTTCCCGCACCTCAAAAATTTTCATAGCTTCCTCATCCCTCAAATGCCGGACGTGTGACCATCCGTGTCTTGATCGGGAGTTTGTGTCTTGCAAGCTCCATCGCCTCTGCGGCCACCACACGCTTGATGCCGGCGAGTTCAAACATGATGGTGCCGGGCTTCACAACCGCCACCCAGAATTCCGGTACCCCTTTGCCGCTTCCCATACGGGTCTCGGCAGGTTTCTTCGTCACCGGCTTGTCCGGGAAGATGCGGATCCAGACCTTTCCTTCACGCTTCATGAGGCGGGTGATCGCAACGCGCGCAGCCTCGATCTGGCGCTGCGTGATCCATCCCGGCTCAAGAGCTTTCAATCCGAAATCGCCGAAGGAAAGCTGGGCGCCGCGCGTAGCTTTCCCCTTCATACGCCCGCGCTGGGCTTTTCTGTATTTTACGCGTTTTGGTAATAACATAAGAGATTCATTTCCACATTAACGTGTTTGTCGTTCAAGGACTTCACCCCGGCAGATCCACACCTTCACGCCGATCGTCCCGTAGATGGTCATCGCCGTTGCCTGCGCGTAATCGATATCCGCGCGCAGCGTATGGAGCGGGATGCGCCCTTCCTTATACTGCTCCGAGCGGGCAATTTCCGCGCCGCCGAGCCGTCCGCCGCACATCACACGCACACCTTCGGCGCCCATGCGCATGGCGGAGGTGATCCCCATCTTCATCGCCCGGCGGAAGGCCATTCTTCCCTCGAGCTGCTGTGCGATATTTTCTGCGACAAGATAGGCATCAAGCTCCGGACGTTTGATTTCATGAATGAGAATTTTTACTTCCTTGCTCGTGATCTGCTTGAGCTCTTCTTCCAGCTGGGTGATCTCTTTGCCGCTGCGGCCGATGACGATCCCCGGACGCGAAGTATGAATCGTGATGACTGCGCGTTTCGGCGTCCGATCGATCAGGATCTTTGCGATCCCCGCCTTCTTAAGACGGTTGAAGATATAGTTTCGGACTTTGAGATCTTCCTGCAGCTTGCCCGCGAAATCTTTTTCATCGTACCAATTTGAGTCCCAAGTCCGCAGAACTCCTAAACGAAAACCAATTGGATTAACTTTTTGGCCCAATCAGGCTCCTTTTCTTACGCTTGTTTCGTGGCTGGTTCTTTAGCTTTCGGCGATACCGCCCGTTTCTGTTTCATCTCTCTCTGCGCGACGACAATCGTCAGGTGGTTTGATCTCTTCAGAATGCGGAACGCGCGCCCCATCGGGGCAGGCAGCATCCGTTTCATGCTCGGGCCGCCGTCGACATACGTAGTCTTCACATAGAGCGAATCGTTCTCGACACGATTCCCCTCATCCTTCTGATGGAGGTTTGCCACGGCCGATCGCAGGGCGCGCTCGGCGACCCGCGATGCGTGCTTCGGCGAAAAGTGAAGAATCGTCAATGCCTCGGGCACCGATTTTCCCCGGATGAGATCGATGATAAGCCGCATCTTACGCGGCGATGAATTCACATAACGGTTGATGACTCTTGCTTCCAACATATTCTATACCCTTATGCCGTCGTTGTCGTCGTGGTTTCGCTTTTCAAGCCGGGATGAGAGCGGAAAATCCGCGTCGGCGCAAATTCGCCGAGCTTGTGCCCGACCATTCCTTCATGCACATACACGGGAATGAATTTGTTCCCGTTATGAACGGCCAGCGTATGGCCAACAAAGTCCGGCGTGATCGTCGAAGCGCGAGACCACGTCTTGATGACCTTCTTCTGCCCTGACTTCGTCATCGCGTCGATCTTCCCTTGAAGCTTGGCGTCGACATACGGACCTTTCTTTAGTGATCGACTCATAGGCTAATGGCTATTTCCGATGTTTGACAATGAACTTCTCCGATTGCAGTTTATGATGGCGCGTCTTTTTCCCCTTCGTATGCCATCCCCAGGGTGAGACCGGATGAGGGTTCCCCTGCGGCGATTTCCCTTCACCCCCGCCATGCGGATGATCGCACGGATTCTGCACCACGCCGCGCGACTGCGGACGGATCCCAAGCCAGCGCGAGCGTCCCGCCTTGCCAACACTGATATTCTCATGATCGAGGTTGCCCACAACGCCGACGACCGCATAACATTCGCTCGGGACGTTGCGAATCTCTCCCGATGGCAACCGCAGCTGGGCAAATTTTCCTTCTTTTGACATCAAATGAATCGACGTGCCGGCGCTTCGCCCCATCTGCCCACCCTTGCCGCGGCGCATCTCAACATTGTGGATGAACGTGCCGACCGGGATGTTCGCCAGCGGCATCGCATTGCCGATCTTGATTTCAGCCTGCGGACCTGCGGTGATGACTTCGCCGACTTTCAGGCCGTCCGGGGCGATGATGTAACGCTTCGCACCGTCCTTGTACTGGACGAGGGCGATGCGCGCCGAGCGGTTCGGATCGTATTCGATGGCGATCACACGAGCGTCGATCCCATGCTTGTCGCGCTTGAAATCAATGATCCGATAAAACCGCTTGTGTCCGCCGCCGCGGTGCCGCGAGGTGATATGGCCGTTCGTGTTCCGGCCGCCGCTCCCTCTCAACGGTTCGATGAGTGATTTCTCCGGTTTCGACTTTGTGATCTCATCGAACGACGGGATGGTCATCCACCGCGTGCCGGGAGTATTCGCCTTTAAGATTCTTATTGCCATAGGTGCTTTCTAAAAATGGGCTTACACATTCGCAAAGAGTTCGATCTTCTCACCCTGTTTGAGAGTGATGACTGCCTTCTTGAAGTGTGACGTCGTGCCGACAAACCGGCCCTTGCGCGTCATCTGCGTTTTCGTCTTTCCTTTGTACATCATCGTCCGGACGTTCGTTACGGTCACATTGAACCTTTTCTCCACGGCGCGGGCGATCTCGATCTTGTTGGCTTTGGGATCAACCTCGAAGGCATAGATCCCTTTCTCCTGGAGATTCGTCATCTTTTCGGTGACAATGGGGCGATAAATGATGCCGATCATGACTTCATCTCTGAAAATGATTTTTCCAAAACTTCGATAGCGCTCTTCTGGATCAGCAGAACCTGGTTATCCAGTAATTCGTATGTGGACGCCTTGGCAGCCTCCATCACGTGGAGCCGCGGAATGTTCCGCCCCGATTTCCAGACGTGCTTGTCGTTCTTTGACACCAGGAGCAAAGTCTTTTTCCCTGTAAGTTCGAGCGCCTTGATCACCGAGGCCATCTCTTTCGTCTTCGGCGCATCGAAGGTGAAATCTTCCACGACCTTGATGGCAGCTTCCCTGGCCTTGAGGCTGAGCGCCGATTTTCTTGCGAGCGCTCTCACCTGCTTGGGCAATTTTCGGGAGTAATCGCGGGGCATTGGCCCGAAGATCGTCCCGCCGCCCTTCCACAATGGGGAGCGGACTGCGCCGATCCGTGCTCGGCCGGTGTGCTTCTGCTTCCAGAGTTTCTTGCCGCTGCCACTCACCTCGCCGTAGGTCTTCGTCTTGTGCGTCCCCTGGCGCTGGTTGGCCATATAGGCGGTCACCGCTTCATAGATGGCATGATTGTTCGGTTCGATCCCGAAAATCGTTGACGGGAGAGTGATCCTCTCGCCGCTTGCCTTGCCGTCCTTTTTATATATATCGACTTCCATAGTCTCTCTTCTCACTCGATCTCTTTGTGAATCTCGACGTAGCTGTTATTGTGCCCCGGGACCGATCCCTTGATGAGGACGAGATTCGATTCAGGAATGATCTGCACAACGCGGAGATTTTTTACGGTGACATTCTCCCCGCCCATCCGGCCGGCCATCCGCATCCCTTTGAAAACGCGGGAGGGATACGAACTCGACCCGATCGACCCGGGTGCGCGCACACGATCACTCTGGCCGTGGGTGCGTGCGCCGCCGCCGAAGTGATGCCGCTTGACCACGCCCTGAAAGCCATGACCCTTCGACGTCCCTCTGACGGAGACGATGTCCCCTTTCATGAACAATGCATCGACCTTGATTTCGGCGCCAAGCGGAAACTTGCCGATATCGAAGCGTCTGAATTCATGGAGTTTTCGTTTCGGGGGCACGCCGGCCTTCTTAAAATGCCCGGCGATCGGCTTGTTCACGAGGCGTTCCTTTTTTTCCTCAAAGCCGACCTGTAGCGCGTCGTAGCCGTCCTTTTCTTTTGTCTTGATTTGCGTAACGTAGCAAGGACCAGCCTCGATGACAGTGCAGGGGATCGATTCTCCCTTCTCATCGAAGATGCTCGTCATGCCGATCTTTTTACCGAGAATACCAGTCATTGTTCTTTCGACAAATAAATAAATCCATCACTCCCGGATTTCCACAGTTCGCCCGGGAAATGTACCTTGACGCTGCTAAAATTGGAAAAGAAAGTTTTAAACCTTTATCTCCACATCGACGCCCGCGGGAAGTTCCAACTTCATCAACGAGTCAACCGTCTTGTTCGACGAATTGAGTATGTCGATTAGGCGCTTATGGGCACGCATCTCAAACTGCTCACGCGATTTCTTGTCGACATTGGGGGATCGCAGAACAGTGTAGAGCGTTCGTTTCGTTGGCAGTGGAATAGGACCGGACACGATCGCACCCGTGGATTTCACTGTCTTGATGATCTTTTCCGCTGATTTGTCGATCAGCGCATGATCATACGATTTTAGCTTTATGCGTATCTTCTGTCCGGCCACTGGGTACGTTCCTTCGCTGCTTGATTATTCAAGAATCTTCGTCACAACACCAGCGCCAACCGTATGGCCGCCTTCGCGGATAGCGAATCGCAATCCATCTTCCATTGCGATGGTGGTAATGAGTTCGATGGTCAGATTATCAACATTATCTCCCGGCATCACCATCTCGGTGCCGCTCGGCAGCGAGGCAACCCCGGTCACGTCGGTCGTGCGGAAATAAAACTGCGGGCGATAACCGGTAAAGAACGGTGTATGTCGTCCGCCTTCTTCCTTCTTCAACACGTACACCTGTGCCGTGAACTTCTTGTGGGGCGTGATGGAGGCCGGCTTTGCAATGACCATCCCGCGCTCAAGCTCGTTCTTTTCGATGCCGCGGAGCAGCAGTCCGGCATTATCGCCCGCCCGCACCTCATCGAGCTCCTTCCGGAACATCTCCGCTCCGGTGATCACGGATTTTTTGTGCGCGCCCAATCCGATGATCTCGACTTCATCTCCAACCTTGGCTTTTCCGCGCTCAACACGGCCCGTGCCGACGGTTCCGCGGCCGGTGATCGAGAAAACGTCTTCGACCGGCATGAGGAACGGCTTGTCGGTGTCGCGCTTCGGGAGCGGAATGTAGCTATCCACGGCGTTCATCAGTTCGAAGATCGGCTTGAATGCCGGATCGTCGGGCTTGGAATCTGCCGCGAGGGCGCGTTCCATGGCCTTCAATGCGCTTCCCTTGACGATCGGAATTTCGTCGCCCGGAAATTCGTATTTCTTCAGCAGATCTCTGAGCTCCATCTCGACGAGATCGATGAGCTCCGGATCGTCGACCATGTCGACCTTGTTCATGAAGACGACGATGCGCGGCACGCCGACCTGCCGGGCGAGCAGAATGTGCTCGCGCGTCTGGGGCATCGGACCGTCGTTCGCGGCGACGACAAGAATCGCGCCGTCCATCTGGGCTGCGCCGGTGATCATGTTCTTGATATAGTCTGCGTGGCCAGGGCAATCGACGTGCGCATAGTGGCGCTTGTCTGTTTCATATTCGACGTGGGCGACGGCGATCGTGATCCCGCGCTCGCGCTCTTCGGGCGCGTTGTCAATGCTGTCAAATGTTCTGATCTGTGCTAATCCTTTTTTCCCGAGCACCATAGTGATGGCGGCCGTGAGGGTGGTCTTGCCGTGATCGATATGCCCGATCGTCCCGACGTTCACGTGGGGTTTTGTTCTGTCGAATTTTGCTTTTGCCATGTATCAGATCTCCTTTGTTTCTGAGATGAGCCGAAAAATTGCTTTCAATAAATTATGCACTAACAGCTTCTTTGCCTTTAACCTTTTCGATGATCTGGTCGCCGATGCTCTGCGGCACTTCCTCATAGTGGACGAACTGCATCGTATAGATCGCGCGGCCCTGCGTCATCGAACGGAGCTGGGTGGAGTATCCAAACATCTCCGAGAGCGGGACCTTCGCCTTGATCACCTGGGCGTCCTTGCGCGCCATCAATCCTTCGATCTTTCCGCGGCGCGAGCTCAGATCGCCCATGACATCACCCATGTATTCTTCGGGAGTCACAACCTCGACGTCCATGATCGGCTCGAGGAGGACCGGGCTTGCCTTGCGCGCCGCTTCCTTGAACGCGATCGATCCGGCGATCTTGAACGCCATTTCAGACGAATCGACGTCGTGATACGAACCGTCAAATAATTTCACTTTCACGTCTTCAACAGGGTAACCGGCGAGGACACCGTTCCGCATCGCTTCCTGAATCCCTTCCGAGACGGGATTGATATACTCTTTGGGAATAACTCCGCCAACGATGTCGTTTTCAAATTCGTAACCCTTCCCTTTTTCATTCGGCTCAAGCGTGATCCAGACATGACCAAACTGGCCTCTGCCGCCCGACTGCCGGATAAACTTCCCTTCCTGCTCGACCTTCTTACGAATCGTCTCCTTGTAGGCGACCTGTGGTTTGCCGACATTGGCTTCGACGCGGAACTCGCGCTTCATCCGATCAATGATGATCTCGAGATGGAGCTCGCCCATACCGCTGATGATCGTCTGACCGGTCTCCTCATTCGTCGAGACCTTGAACGTCGGGTCTTCATCGGCGAGCTTCGAGAGCGCCTCACCCATCTTTTCCTGATCAGCTTTCGTCTTCGGCTCGATCGCGACCGAGATCACCGGATCCGGGAATTCCATTTTCTCGAGAACGATCGGATCGTCCTCGTCGCAGAGCGTATCGCCGGTTCGAGTGTACTTGAGACCGACCATCGCAGCAATGTCGCCGGTGAAGGCCTCATCGATATCCTCGCGATGATTTGCATGCATCCGAAGAAGCCGGCCAACACGCTCTCGCTTGCCGGAGATGGAGTTATAGACGTACGACCCGCTTTCGACCGTGCCGGAGTAGACGCGGAAGAAGGTCAGCTTTCCGACATAGGGGTCGGTCATGATCTTGAACGCGAGCGCCGTGAATTTTTCATTGTCATCGACCTTGCGAACGATACGGTCCTTCATGTTGATATGGTGACCAGTGAGCTCAGCGTTCGTCACATCGAGGGGTGACGGGAGAAAATCGATCACCGCGTCGAGGAGGCTCTGTACGCCCTTATTCTTGAACGAGGAGCCGCAGAGGACCGGAATAATGTTCCCCTTCAAACATGAACGGCGGAGGACTGTCTTGATCTCTGCCGGTGAAATTTCTTTTCCTTCAAGATACTTTTCGAGGAGCGTATCATCCTCATCCGAAACCGCTTCGAGCATCTTGGTGCGACATTCCTGCGCGCGCGTCTGGAGATCGTGGGGAATATCCGCGTCGTCCCAGGTCGTGCCGGCTGTTCCTTCGTGGAAGATCTTCGCACGCATGGTGATGAGATCGATGATGCCGGTGAAAATGTCCCCTTCGCCGACCGGCAGCTGAACGGGAACGGCGTGCGCTGCGAGGCGGCTCTTCATCATGCTGACACAGTTGAAGAAATCCGCTCCGACCCGATCCATCTTGTTGACGAATGCTAACCGTGGTACGCCGTACTTGTCTGCCTGCCGCCAGACGGTCTCCGACTGGGGTTCAACGCCGCCGACCGAGCAGAACAACGCCACCGCGCCATCCAGCACACGGAGGGATCTCTCGACCTCGACGGTGAAGTCAACGTGGCCGGGGGTATCAATGATATTTACCCTGTTATTGTTCCAGAAGCATGTCGTCGCAGCGCTTGTGATCGTGATGCCGCGTTCCCGTTCCTGCTCCATCCAATCCATCGTCGCAGCGCCGTCATGCACCTCACCCATGCGATGGAGGACGCCGGTGTAGAACAGAATGCGCTCCGTCGTTGTGGTCTTCCCGGCATCGATATGTGCCATGATACCGATGTTTCTGGTTCGTTCTAAGGGATAGCTTCTTGGCATAATTTCCTAATCGGTTCCAACGTGTCAGTCGTCTTGATACATTACCACTTGAAGTGGGCGAAGGCCTTGTTTGCCTCGGCCATCTTATGCGTGTCTTCCTTCTTCTTTACCGCGCTTCCTTCATTATTGGCTGCGGCGATAAACTCCGATGCCAGTTTCAGCGACATCGATTTTTCCTTCCGTTCACTGGCATACCCGATGAGCCAGCGAATCGCAAGAGCGATGCTGCGATCGGGGCGAACTTCCGTCGGGATCTGGTACGTCGCCCCGCCGACGCGGCGTGCGCGAATTTCGAGCACCGGCTTCACATTGTTCACCGCCTTCTTGAATACCTCTAGCCCGTTTCCCTTGCTTCGCTGTTCAATGATATCGAGCGCATCGTAGACGATGCCGGATGCGAGGTGCTTTTTCCCGCTCTTGAGCACGTTGTTGATAAATTTCGCCACAAGCATGTCGTTGAACTTGGGGTCGGGTAAAATCCTTCTTCGTGCGGCTGTTTTCTTTCTCATAATATTTACTTCGGCCTCTTTGCTCCGTACTTTGACCGGCCCTGCTTTCTCTCCGCCACGCCGGCCGTATCGAGCGTCCCTCGAACGATGTGGTAGCGAACACCCGGCAGATCTTTCACTCTGCCTCCCCGGATGAGGACGATGGAGTGCTCCTGCAGATTATGGCCTTCGCCCGGAATGTAGGCGGTGACTTCAATGCTGTTCGTTAAACGGACGCGCGCGACCTTCCGGAGCGCGGAGTTCGGCTTCTTCGGCGTGGTCGTATAGACTCTTGTGCAGACCCCCCGTTTTTGGGGAGAACCCTGCAGTGCCGGGGCCTTACTCTTCCAGGTTACTTTTTCTCGGCTGAAACGTACAAGTTGATTAATCGTGGGCAAAAGAACCTACTCCTGTATTTTGACAAATCTTTATAATATAGAAAAATCTACGGTATTTGTCAACATCTATGTGAAGATTTTTTCACCAGTTAACGCTCGGAGAGAGCCTTTTCCGCCTTTCTTGGCTTCTTCTTTTCGACAATCGATTCGATCGTCAACGGATCAAAGGTCGGCGTGACCTCTTCATTCGGCGTCACAATGACATTCTTGAACTTCTTCAGCCCGGTTCCCGCCGGGATGAGATGGCCCATAATGACATTTTCCTTCAAACCGAGAAGATGATCGACCTTTCCTTCGATAGCGGCATCAGTAAGAACCTTGGTGGTCTCCTGGAACGACGCTGCCGAAATGAAGCTGTCTGTCGACAAGGCCGCCTGCGTTATCCCAAGCAGTATCGGTTCCGCCGTCGCCGCGTCGGCATCGCGGAATTCGATCACCTTCTTCGTCTTTTTCTTGAGGTCGATGTTCGTTTCCCGCAGTTTTTTCTTCGCCATGATCTGGCCATTTTTCAGCTTCGAATCACCCTTGCTGATAACAACCGCCTGATCTTTGAGCTCGTTGTTTTCCTGGTTCACTGCCTGGAGATCAACATAATCGTTCTCAAGGAATCGCGTATCTCCCGGATCGATGACACGCACCTTCTGCATCATCTGGCGCACGATCACTTCGATATGCTTATCGTTGATCTTTACCCCCTGCATGCGGTACACTTCCTGGATTTCATTGACGAGGTATTCCTCGACCGCGCCGACGCCTTTGATGCGGAGGATGTCATGCGGATCTATGGCTCCGTCAGAGAGCCGTTCACCGGCGCGGATGACGTCGTTCTCCTGCGCAAGGATATGTTTCCCCATCGGAATGAGATAGCGGCGCTCATCGAGCCCGTCATGGCTGCGGACAAAGAGCTCGCGCGAGCCTCTCTTCTGCGGTCCGAACTTCACCACGCCGTCGATCTCGGAGACAATGGCTGGATCGCTCGGGCTCCGGGCCTCGAAGAGCTCTGTCACCCGGGGGAGACCGCCGGTGATGTCGCGCGTCTTCCCGCTGTCGCGCGGAATTTTCACGAGAACGGTGCCTGCCTCGACCTTTTCACCGTCGTTGACCACGAGGTGAGCGCGCGTCGGAATAATGTAGCTCCCAACCTTCTGCCCCTTGTCGTTGGCGACAACAAGGCTCGGACTCAACGTACGGTCACGGGAATCGATGACCACTTTCTGGATATGACCCGTCTGCTCATCCGGCTCCTCACGATAGGTAACGTTCTCTCTGAGATCCTGATATTTCACGACGCCGGCATGTTCGGAGATGATGACCGCATTATACGGATCCCATTCGTAGATGATCTCGCCTCGCTTCACAGGCGCTCCATCGGCAAGCTGCATGACGGCGCCGTATGGAACATCGTACTTCGTTAGAATGCGATTGTCGTTGTCGACGATATGGACGACCCCGCTGCGCCCGAGGACGACAAGCTTCGCGTCGCTGTCCGCCTGGTTCAACGATTTGATCCCTTCGTAGTCGACCTTTCCGTCGAACTTCGAAATGATCTGAGACTGTGCCGCAATAAGGCTCGCCGTGCCGCCGGTGTGGAATGTCCGGAGCGTGAGCTGGGTTCCCGGCTCGCCGATCGACTGTGCGGCGATAATGCCTACCGGTTCGCCCGGTTCCACGAGCTTTGAGGTCGTAAGATTTCTCCCGTAGCATTTCGCGCACACACCCCGTTTGGATTCGCAGGCGAGCACGGAGCGGATTTCCACTGCCTCGATCGAGGTCTCGGAAATCGTCAGTGCCTTCTTTTCGTCGATCTCTTCGCCCGCCTTGAGGATCACTTTTTGTGTGAGAGGATCAAGGACGTCATGTACCGCCACACGGCCGAGGATTCGCTCTGCCAGCGGCTCTTTGACGTCTTCGCCTTCTTTAAGGGCGCCCGTAAGCACACCGCGAATTGTCCCACAATCGAGGTTGGAGATGATGGCGTCCTGCGCCACATCGACGAGCCTCCGCGTCAGATATCCGGCATCCGCGGTCTTCAAGGCCGTGTCGGCGAGACCCTTGCGGGCGCCGTGAGTCGAAATAAAGTACTCCAGCACCGAAAGTCCTTCGCGGAAATTTGCTATGATCGGGTTTTCGATGAGTTCGCCGGTGGCGCCCGACATGCTCTTCTGCGGCTTCGCCATCAATCCGCGCATGCCGGCAAGCTGGCGCACCTGCTCTTTGGAGCCTCGCGCGCCCGAATCGACCATCATGTAGAGAGAATTGAACCCATCACGCGCATGCTGCAGCGACTCGAACAAGCGTTCTGCAACTTTGTTCGTTGCGCGGGTCCAGATGTCGATCACCTTGTTATAGCGCTCTCCGTTCGTAATGAAGCCGCGGAAATACTGGTTCTGGACGCCGTCGACGTCGTGCACCGCTTTTGAGATAACGTCCTCCTTCTCCCGGGGAATAACGACATCTCCGATGCTGACCGACAGCCCGCCTTTCGTCGCATACTTGAACCCCAGTTCCTTAAGATGATCAAGGAACTCGGCCGATATGAGATTGCCGCGGGTACGAAACACCGATTGGACGATCTGTGTGAGACGTTTCTTGTTGAGCAGCTCATTGATAAAGCCGATCTCCTTCGGAACGATCTGATTGAAAATGACGCGGCCGGTCGTCGTCTCGATCATCTTCCCGTCGATCCGGACCTTGATGCGGGCGTGGAGGCCGATCCTTTCACAATCATGAGCGATGATCACTTCTTGAGGCGAGCCGAACATTTTCCCTTCACCCAGATCTCCGGCCTTTGATTTCGTGAGATAGTAACAGCCGAGCACCTGGTCCTGCGTCGGATGGACGATCGGCGCACCGCTCGAGGGAGAGAGGATATTGTGGCTTGAGAGCATCAGGATCCTCGCCTCGAGCTGGGCGTCGAATGAGAGCGGAACGTGGACAGCCATCTGATCGCCGTCGAAATCGGCGTTGAATGCCGTACAGACCATCGGATGGATGCGGATCGCCTTCCCTTCGACGAGCACCGGCTGGAACGCCTGAATGCCGAGGCGATGGAGGGTCGGCGCGCGGTTGAGGAGCACCGGATGACCGTCGATGATATGCTCCAGGATCTCCCAAACCTCCTGTCCCTTCTTGTCGACCATCTTCTTTGCGCTCTTGACGGTCTTCACGAGACCGCGTTCGATGAGTTTCCTGATGATGAACGGCTTGAAGAGCTCCACAGCCATGTCCTTGGGGAGTCCGCACTCGTGAAGCTTTAGTTCAGGACCGACGACGATGACCGATCGTCCTGAATAATCGACTCGCTTGCCGAGAAGGTTCTGACGGAATCTTCCCTGTTTCCCCTTGAGCATATCCGACAGCGACTTCAGGGCGCGGTTGTTATCGGAACGGACCGCATTGACGCGGCGCGAATTGTCGAAAAGAGAATCGACCGCTTCCTGCAGCATTCGTTTTTCGTTCCGGAGGATGACCTCAGGGGCCTTGATCTCGATGAGCCGCTTCAGCCGGTTGTTGCGGATGATGACACGCCGGTAGAGATCGTTGAGATCTGATGTTGCAAATCGTCCCCCTTCGAGCGGGACAAGAGGGCGCAGCTCCGGCGGGATGACGGGAATGACATCGAGCACCATCCATTCCGGCTTGTTCACCGGTCCATTCTCGCGCTCGCGGAACGCCTCGACGACGCGCAATCGCTTCAGGATCTCATCCTTTTTCTGAACGGATGTCTCCTGTTTGCTCTGGATGCGGAGTTCCGCCGCGATCGATTCCACGTCGGCGCGCTTCAGCAATTCCTTGATTGCCTGGCCGCCGATCTTCGCAATGAATTTTTTCTCATCCGTATCGTCGAGATCCTGATTCTTATCCGGGAGCGACTCGAGGACGTCATAGTATTGCTCTTCGGAGAGGAGATCCATCTGATGAAGGCCAGACGTCCCCGGCTGGACGACGACATACGACTCGTAATAAATGACCTTTTCGAGATCCTTACTGCGCAAGCCGAGGATATTTCCGATCTTCGACGGCGTGGAGCGAAAATACCAGATGTGAATGATCGGCACGGCGAGGGAGATGTGTCCCATCCGTTCGCGCCGCACGCTTTTCTGGGTGACCTCGACGCCGCATCGGTCGCAGATGATCCCCTTGTACCGGATGCGCTTATATTTTCCGCAATGGCATTCCCAATCGCGAACCGGGCCGAATATTTTCTCACAGAACAGCCCGTCTTTCTCCGGCCGGAACGAACGATAGTTGATCGTTTCGGGTTTCGTCACCTCTCCGTGGGAGCGGGAGAGGATGAGATCCGACGAAGCGAGCGTGATCGTGATCTTTGAAAAGTTCTTCTTTATTATATTCTCATGGGCGAAAGCCATACATTCTCTCCGGGGTTTAAATTATTCAATCTTCAGGTCTAAGCCCAATCCCATCAGTTCACGAACCAGCACATTAAACGATTCGGGGACATTAGGTTCGGGGAGGTTATCACCCTTGACGATCGCTTCATAGAGTTTAGCGCGTCCGTAGACGTCATCGCTCTTCACGGTGAGTATCTCCTGCAGAATGTTTGCAGCACCGTACGCTTCGAGCGCCCATACTTCCATCTCTCCAAAGCGCTGGCCGCCGAATTGCGCCTTTCCACCGAGCGGCTGCTGAGTGATGAGCGAGTATGGCCCGATCGACCGCGCGTGAATCTTGTCGTCAACGAGATGCGACAGCTTCATCATATAGATATATCCGACGGTGATCTCGCTGTCGAAACGTTCACCGATCCGACCGTCATAGAGGATCGTTTTCGATATCTTGTCGAGTTCGGCGCTCTCGAGCTCCTTCTGGACCTCTTCCCAGGTGGCCCCATCGAAAATGGGCGACGCATATTTCTTTCCGAGTTTCTTCCCTGCCCAGCCGAGTGCGGTTTCAAAGAGCTGGCCAAGGTTCATACGGGAGGGCACACCGAGCGGATTGAGAATCATATCGATCGGAGTTCCATCCGGCATGAACGGCATGTCTTCCGACGGGACGACTTTCGCAACGACGCCTTTGTTGCCATGCCGCCCTGCCATCTTATCGCCCACGGAGAGCTTCCGTTTCTTGGCGACATAGACTTTCGCCAGTTGAACAATGCCCGCCGGCAGCTCGTCGCCGAGAAGAATCTTCGTCCTCTCGTGCTTGAAGTATTCCTCGATCTCATTTTGTTTCAGGAAATAGTTCTCATATATCTTCGCCACGAGGAGATTCTTCCTCTTGTCGTCGACCCAATCCTGGGTGCAGTCGAGCTTTTCAAGGTCGGCGAGGTCGACAAACGTATCCTCTTTAAGCACGGTCCCGCTGCGGAGGGCCATATCGCCGGCCGTGTTGCGGATGCCCGAGCTCTTCTCTTCCGCAAGGAGAAGACCGAGTTTCTTCGCGAGCTTTTCCCCGGCCTCCTTCATGCTTTTCTTGTGGGCGCGGTCGAGTTGTTCGCCGAGGCGCTTGTCTTCTTTCTTCGACTCCGCGTCCTTCTTCTTCCTGCTGAAGAGCTTGGTCGCGATGACGATCCCTTTCATCCCGGGCGGCGCCTTCAGTGAAGCGTCCTTGACGTCGCCTGCTTTCTCACCGAAGATCGCCTTGAGCAATTTCTCTTCCGGCGTCGACTCGGTTTCCCCTTTCGGGGTGATCTTGCCGATGAGGATATCGCCTTCCACCACCTCGGCGCCGACACGAATGACGCCGTTCTCGTCGAGATCTTTTACGGCATCCTCGCTGACATTCGGAATTTCGCGCGTTAACTCCTCTTCTCCGCGCTTGGTATCACGGACCTGCAGCTCGAACTCCTCGATGTGGAGGGACGTGAACGTGTCTTCGGCAACGAAACGTTCATTGACGACCATGGCGTCTTCGAAATTGTACCCGCGCCACGGCATGAACGCAACGAGGATATTGCGGCCGAGCGCAAGCTCTCCGTGGTCGGTCGCACATCCGTCGGCAAGGACCTCCCCTTTTTTTACACGCTGCCCCGGCTTGACGATGACGCGCTGGTTGATGCTCGTGTCCTGGTTCGTGCGGAAAAACTTGACAAGCTGGTATTCGACGCGCTTCTTTTCTTCAAAGCTGACGATCGCTTCGACGCTTGATTCATCGATGTCGTAATTGACCACGATGGAGTTGGAATCGACATACTCCACGACGCCGTTGCGCTCGGCCACGATCATCGTCCGGGCGTCGCGGGCAATCTTGTCCTCCAGTCCTGTGCCGACGATCGGCGCCTCGGGCCGCAGGAGAGGCACGGCCTGGCGCTGCATGTTCGAACCCATCAGCGCGCGGTTCGCATCGTCGTGCTCGAGGAACGGGATCAGCGCTGCCGCGGCGCTGACGATCTGATTTGGCGCGACGTCCATGTACTGCAGTTCTTCCGGTTTCGACATCGGATAATCGCTCTGGAGCCGGGCCTTGACCCGCTCCGTCTGGAATCTGCCCCGATCATCGACCACGGCATTCGCCTGCGCGATGGTGTAGATGTCTTCTTTCTCTGCGGTCATGTACTCAATATCCTCGGTCACCTTGCCGCTCTTCACCTTGCGGTATGGCGTCTCGATGAACCCGAACTCATTGACCCGTGCATGAATGCAGAGCGATGAGATGAGACCGATGTTGGGACCTTCGGGCGTTTCGATGGGGCAAAGGCGTCCATAATGCGTGTAATGAACGTCGCGCACCTCGAACCCCGCGCGCTCGCGCGTGAGACCGCCCGGCCCAAGGGCCGACATACGCCGTTTGTGCGTGATCTCAGCGAGCGGATTTGTCTGGTCCATGAACTGCGACAGCTGGTTGGTGCCGAAGAACGCGTTGATGACGCTGGTGATCGTTCGAGCGTTGACGAGATCCTGCGGCGCGATCTTCTCCTGATCGCGAAGGCTCAGTCGTTCCCGGATCGTGCGCGCCATACGCGCGAGCCCGATATTGAACTGTTGGCCGATCTGTTCGCCGACCGTCCGCACCCGCCGGTTGCCGAGGTGATCGATGTCGTCGACGGTTTTCTTTCCGCCCTGGAGATCGATCAGATAATTGATGATGGCGATGATGTCTTCCTTCGTGAGCGTTGTTGTCGTCACCGGGATGGTGAGACCGAGCTTGGCGTTCATCCGGTAACGGCCGACGTCGCCGAGGTCGTAGCGTTTTTCGTTGAAGAAGAGCCGCTCGAGGAGATTTCTGGCCGTGTCGAGGTCGGGCGCCTCGCCCGAGCGCAGCTGCTGATAGATCGCGTTGAGCGCTTCCTCGCCGGAGCGTGCGGTATCTTTCTGGATCGTGTTTGCGATGACGGAGCTTTCCCCGATCCCCTCGTACTTCAGGAAGCGGATCTTCTTGATGTCGCTTTTCTTGACCTTCTTGAGAAGGTCCTCGGTGAATGCGGCGTCCTTGTTGATAAAGATCTCGCCGGTCTTCTTGTCGACGACATCGCTGCAGATGATCCTTCCGATATAGTCTTTCAGGGCGACCTTTTGGGAATCGACCTCTTCGACGAGATTGAAGAGATGGAGAATTTCATCGTCGGAGGAATATCCGAGTGCGCGGAGGAGCGTCGTCACGGGAAATTTTTTCTTCCGATCGATATAGACGTACATGACATTGCTGATATCGGTCGTGAATTCCACCCAGGAGCCGCGGAACGGAATGATGCGTGCCGAATAGATCGACATGCCGTTCGGATGGACGGACTCGTCGAAGAAGACGCCCGGGGATCTGTGAAGCTGGCTGACGACGACCCGCTCGGCACCGTTGATGATGTACGTGCCGCGGTGGGTCATCATTGGCAGGGGGCCGAGATAGACTTCCTGTTCCATGGTATCGACGTAGCTCTTCCCGTCATCGCTCTTGCTGGAAAGCCGCACTTTCGCCTTGAGAGGAACCGCGTACGTTAGTCCGCGTTCCTGACATTCGATGACGGAGTATTTCGGCTTCTCGACGTAGTATTCAACGAATTCCAGGAGATAGTTCTCCCGCGCGTCCATGATCGGGAAATTCATCATGAAGATCTTCTGAAGTCCGCGGCGCGCGCGTTTATCCGGAGGGGTATTTGACTGCAGAAAACTTTCCCACGATTCCAGCTGAACATTGAGCAGATCGGGATAGTCGACGATCTGCGGAATTTTTGCAAAGCTTATCCGATCGTTGGATGGATAGTTTGGATTCTTCATCGACAGAGCAACTCCTTTACATTATGAGCGTTGTTTCGGATGACTCCGGGCCTTTCATGCCACAAAGAACAAAAAAATAACACACCGATAGCCGTTTCACGAACCGGCTATCGGTGCTTACTTCAGCGTTGCCGTCAGAAAAGCGCAACTCTTCCCGCGACCGAAGCGATGTGCGTCTTGCACAACGTGAATGAACCCGCAAGTGCATTTGATTACTTCAGCTCGACCTGCGCGCCGGCCTCTTCGAGTTCCTTCTTGAGCTTCTCTGAATCGTCCTTGCTCAATCCTTCCTTCACCGTCTTCGGGGCGCCATCGACGAGGTCCTTTGCTTCCTTCAGGCCAAGACCAGTGGCGGCACGGACAACTTTGATGACGTTGATTTTCTGGGCGCCGGCGGCTTTCAGGACGACCGTGAATTCGGTTTGCACTTCGGCGGCGGGCGCGGCCGCGCCTCCTGCCGGCATCATCGGTCCACCCATCATCATCGGGGCCGCGGCGGTGACGCCGAACTTCTCTTCGAGAGCTTTCTTCAACTCGGATGCTTCCAGAAGGGTGAGGTTCTCGATTTTCTCTACGATCTCTGCTACTGCTGACATGGTGCGTTCTCCTTTGGTTCAACGGTTATTGATAAATGGTGAATTGCGTAACGCGGTCAAGCCGCCTTTTTCTTTTCGATGGCATCGATGACACTGACAAGATCCCGCATCACCGCATTGATGGCGCCGACGATACCGGTCATCGGGGCCTGGATGCTCCCGAGAATTCCGGCGATCGTCTCCGCCCGCGTCGGCAATTTCGCGATCTGATCGAGTTGAGATCCGTCGAAGACCTGCTTCTCAACGACGCAGAGCTTCACGGCCAACTTCTGGTGTTTCTCGCGGTACTTCTTGATGATCTTTGCAGGCGCGATCGGATCGTCGAACCCGAACGCGATGCCGGTCGGGAGACGCAGTCTGTCAAAGACCTTGTCATACCCCGTGACGCTTTCGAGCGCCTTTCGTGCGAGCGTGTTCTTCACGACCTGATAGTCGATATTCGACTTCCGGAATTCGCGCCGGAGTTCAGTGATCCCCTCGACGGTGATGCCGGTGAAGTCGGTGAAGTAGAGACCCTTCGCGCGCGCGATTTTCTCCTTCACTCCCGCAATGATCTGTTCTTTTTCAGAACGTTTCATAGTGACCTCGTGACGTAACTGTTGTTTTCTGAGAAGCTCCTGCGACGGCGCGGGGCAGAAAACGGAACATGGATTATGTTGAGTGCGTAAACTTTTTTCATCAATGAACGACCGATGCGCTGTCGATGCGAACACCGGGCCCCATCGTGCTTGAGAGCGCGATGCTCCGGATATATTGTCCCTTCGCCGTCGCCGGTTTCAGCCTGCCGACGGTCGCAAGGAACGCATTGATGTTGTCGACCAATTTCTGTTTTTCAAAATCAGCCTTGCCGACAGTGGCGTGCAGTATGCCGGCCTTGTCGACGCGGAATTCAATCTTCCCCGCCTTGACTTCCTTGACGGCCTTGGCGACATCGATCGTCACCGTTCCGCTCTTCGGATTCGGCATCAAGCCCCGCGGACCGAGAATCTTGCCGAGCTTTCCGAGTTCGCCCATCGTATCAGGGGTCGCAATGATGACGTCCACGTCGGCCCATCCCTGCTGAATTTTCTGGAGATAGTCCTGAAATCCCGCATGATCGGCGCCGGCCGCTTTCGCCTCTTCGTCCTTGGGCGGCTTGCAGATGACAAGAACGCGGACCGCCTTGCCGATCCCGTGTGGGAGGGCGACGGTACCGCGAACAGCCTGGTCCGCCTTTTTCGGATCCACGCCGAGCCGTACGGCGATGTCGACCGCCTCGTTGAACTTCGCCGACGCCGTCGCTTTCACGACACCGACAGCATCGCCGATGCTGTAAATTTTTGCCACTTCAAATTTTGATGCTGCTGCTTTATACCGCTTGCTGCGTTTCATGATGATTCCTTTTCATTGTGGTACGAGCGTCTCAGGCGTGCGAGACTTCCACTTGGAGCTGACGCGTGACCTTACTCTTCGACGGTGATCCCCATACTGCGGGCTGTTCCTGCGACCATCGCCATCGCAGCCTCGACGTCGTTGGCATTGAGATCGGGCATTTTCATTTCAGCGATCTCACGGACCTGTTTCTTCGACACCTTGCCGACCTTGTTTCTGTTCGGCTCACCTGAGCCCTTCTCGATCTTTGCGGCCTTAAGGAGCAGCACGGAGGCGGGAGGCGTTTTCGTGATGAAGGTGAACGATTTATCAGAAAACACCGTGATGACGACCGGAATGATGAGTCCCGGCTGTGCCTGCGTGCGAGCGTTAAACTGCTTGCAGAATTCCATAATGTTGACGCCCTTCTGACCGAGCGCCGGGCCGATCGGCGGCGCCGGGTTCGCCTGACCCGCCGGAATCTGAAGCTTGATAAAACCAGTGATTTTTTTCATGTTGTTCTGTCCGACAAATAATGGGAATTACTTTTCCAGTTCCACCTGATTGAAATCGAGCTCCACCGGCGTCTTACGTCCAAAAATACTCACCATGACCTTGAGCTTCATTCGTTCTTCATTGACATCCTTGACAAAGCCGCTGAAGTTGTTGAACGGCCCATCGATCACCTTCACAGCTTCGCCGACGCGGAACGGAACTTCCATGACCTCAACGTCCCGTCTCTCTTCCATGCGTCCGATCAGTCTCCTCACCTCGTCGGCCTGGAGAGGCACCGGCTCACCGCGCGGTCCGACGAAGCTGATGACCGAGGGCGTGTTGAGGATGAGGTGCTTCGTCTCTTTGTCGAGGATGGCTTCGACCAGGATATAGCCGGGGAAAAATGTTTTCGTCTTGCTTTTCTTCTTCCCTTCTTTGATCTCAAAGATTTTCTCTGAAGGAACCATCACCGAGGTGATCTTTTCGTTGAGGTTGGCGATCTTCACCTCATTCTCAAGATGCGCTTTCACTTTGTTCTCATGGCCAGAGTAGGTCCGGATCGCATACCAGCGTTTCTGTCCTTTTTGATTGCTCAAGATCGGCATCCTCTATAAGATCGCGTGGAGGATATTGCTGATGATCCAGTCGACGCCGAAGACAAATCCGGCGATGACACCGCAGACCGCGAGGACAATCAGCGTGGAATCTTTCAGTTCGGCATAGGACGGCCAAGTGACCTTGTTCATTTCCTTCACCACATCGGTGAAGAAGGCAATGATCTTTTCTTTCATCTTCTTATCCTGTTAAAAATTGTGCCTCTCAAAACCGTGCACGTCAGGAGGGACTTGAACCCCCAACCTGCGGTTTTGGAGACCGCTGCTCTAGCCAATTGAGCTACTGACGTATCAACCGTTTATTTGGTCTCTTTGTGCTGCGTGTGCTTGCTGCACCAGGGACAGAACTTCTTGTACTCGACGCGGCCCGATTGCTTTTTCTTGTTCTTCGTCGTCGTGTAATTCCTTCGCTTGCAGTCGGTGCACTCAAGCGTGATGATGTCTCGCATATTGAAAAATCCTTTTCGATGGGTTCACTGATCTTTGGAGCTTGCGACCGGGATTGAACCGGTGACCTCATCCTTACCAAGGATGTGCTCTACCAACTGAGCTACGCAAGCATGCACCGTGCGGGCCGTCATTTGAGCGGGAGACGGGGCTCGAACCCGCGACCAACAGCTTGGAAGGCTGTGACTCTACCAACTGAGTTACTCCCGCAAGTATACTCCAGCTATGTCACCCTTTGCACCGTTTGCCCTGACTTGCGTAACGTTAAACCGATCCCTGATTTTTTCCCTGGCACACTCATCGCTCTCGTGGGCAGGGAAGGATTTGAACCTCCGAAGGCCGAAGCCGACAGATTTACAGTCTGTTGCGTTTGACCACTTCGCTACCTGCCCGCAACCTGCTGGGCTCATCCACGATCCGTTCTCGTTGCCTCCTCCCAATCTCCACTCAGCATCTGCGTGACAACTCGAGCCGATGAGAGGATTTGAACCTCCAACCAGCGGTTTACAAAACCGCTGCTCTACCGTTGAGCTACATCGGCAGCACGTTCAAAGAAGAATTCCTCTCCCCGAGTTAGGCGACCCCGATCGTAGAAATAGACAGACCTTCCCTTCAACCGTACACCCAAAACTTTTTTTTGGAGTGTATTTCACCAAGGAGGAAAGTCCTAAAAAACTTAAAGCTTAGTAATATAACATTTTTTGAGAAAAAGTCAAACAAATATTGCGCCAGAGACTGAAAAATTTTCCGATCCGGAGCTACCTCGCAAGAATCCTCTGCTTCCACATCTCTGCCTCCACATAGCCAGACTTCAAATTCAGAGCATTTTCGACATATTTTAGCGCCTCATCCTTCTTCCCACCAACACTCGAGTAGATCGCATAATTGAGGTACGCTTGCGCATACATCGATACAATGCCATCGACATACTTGTCCGATTTTGGCGGAATCCTGAATGAAAACTCCAATGGCACCAAACTCGCGCCAGCGCTGTCCTGCCCGCTGCCCTGATAAAGCCGGAATAGCAATCCAGACGGGACTTTTGTGTAACCACTCAGATATTGCTGTTCGATCTCGGGCGACACGTAGATCGGCCTCGATCGAATGTTCATATCGAAGATGCTCTTGATCAATTGAGCATACCTGTATTCAATGAGCGCGGCGTTATACGGCAGCCCGCGCTCAAATTTCGCCAGCTCAATTTTGTAGGCGTCCGCTTCCTTCCTGATGCCAGCCATCAGCCACGGATAGTGCCTCTCAAGCTGATCCAGATACCATGATCGGCGCAGCAATTCCTTGTCCACCACAACAATATCCGGTCGCACCCTTTCGACCAGCTGAAAATAATAAGCAGCCGAGACAAAATAATCCCATTGATATGTCAGGACGACTCCGTTCGGGGCCACCGACTTGAACATGTCGTTAGTGTATTCCTCAACAATAACCATCTTGCTCTCATCGACACGAGGGTAATTATACACAAGAACGAGAAGTGCAACAGCGAGAGATGCTGTTCCGACCAATCTCTGCCTCCGAATGTCCTTGATCGATTCCATGATCCAGCGGATACCCGCGGCGGACCAGATCGCGACCGTCAGGTAGGCCAGAAGAAAATACGAATCGATATCGTGGATGTCATAATTGATCGAATAAAGGATACACGCCTCCAGCAACAGAATGGTGAAAAGGAGGATCCGTCTCTCCTTCAACAAACGATACGAAACATGGAGAAAGAGCAGGATGAACAAAACCACCAAAACAGCCGAAATCAACCCTGCATCCATCTGCGCGACAGATTCGACGACCACGAAGAGGAGGATGGCACACGCAACCTGTACCATCGTTTTCAAAAAGCCTTGCCTGTCCTTCATCAGGGAACCCAGGCCGATGACCGCGAGCAGCAACGGCACGTAGGCAAATTCGGCTGGCAGGAAGGTGATGAAATAATGGAATTGTTTCAACGCGCTCTCCATCGAAGAGAACATCCACACCCGGTATTGTTTTCCGCCGACGTGCCACAAAAATCGCTCGAGACTCACCGGGTTTCCCCAGTTCATCGACGGATGCATCGAGGCGCGCCACGGCAGATAGACATAGACGGAAAGCCCAAGGGCAAAGGGGACGATGAGCCGGACAAGTTTCCTCCAGGCGAGGGCGGACTTCATCGGGTTGGCCGAGAAGAAGACAACAATCATTGCAGGCGCGAGGAGAACCGTCGTCATGTGGTTCGTAAACGATAATCCGACCGCAAAAGCAAATGCCATCCAGTATGACATCTCCTGACGATGAGAAACGTTCGCTGACACTGCCGCCATGTTCCAGGCGATCGCCTTTGAAAAGAGCAGCAGGGATAAGGAGAGAAAGAGGAGATGGACCGAATAGACTTCGACCGAAAGCGCCTGCGACCAGTATGTTTCAGAAAACCCGAGGATGAGCGTTGCCGCAGCCGGCGCAAAGAATCTTCCTCCGATCTCACGTTTGGAAACCCGCTCGTCCTCCTCACCGGGCTTCCGCGCCGCGTGCTCGAAACCGGACGGAAGAATGAAGACGAGAAGTCTGAAGAAGAAGAAGAGCCCGGTGGAGCAGAAGATGGCGGACATGAGATTGGCCTGGTAGATCGGCCTCAGCCCCAGAGGGAGCCGCGAGAACACGTGCCCGACGAGCGTAAAAAACGGATAGCCTGTGGGATGCGGAATGCCAAGAGTGTACACGTCGGTCGCCAGCTCGCCGCTGTCGATGAAGCTTACGGTCGGACAGAGCGTCGCCAGGTAAACACAAAACGACGCACCCGCGATCAGTGCTCCGATGATATATTCAAGCCGGCGCCATGTCATGAGGCGAAGAACGACATCCATGGGGTTCTGAGACAAGAGACGTTGAGCGGTAAAATTACAAAAAAGTCAGCCTATTTCCAATCAGACCCCTCTTGATTTTTCTTCATTCGCTCGGTATATTGGATGGACATGAACCACATCCACCACTCATCCCGTCGCAAGCATGATCAAATTAGTCGCTCTTTACCGCAAGCCGGCCGATCCGGCGGCGTTCGATAAGCATTACTACGATGTTCACATTCCGCTCATCAGACGCACGCCTGGCCTGCGCAAACTGGAAATCACGTCCGTCCATGGAGCTCCCTTCGGCGAGACAAAATTTCATCTCATGGCTGAAATGTTCTATGATTCTCTCGATGCCATGAACGCCGCCAACGCCTCTCCTGAGGGACGCGCCGCCGCCAAGGACCTCATGAGCTTCGCTGCCGATGTCGTCACCCTGTTCTTCGGAGAGATAAAGGAATGAGCACATACTCCGGCAAATCGCCTTCGTCGTTCAAGTTCAGGAATATTCTCTATCAAAAATCCGACTTGCGCGCGCGCATCACGATCAACCGTCCGGAAGTTCACAATGCGTTGAACCTCGAAACATTGACCGAACTGGCGCGCGCGTTCCAGGATGCAGCGTGGGACGACGACGTGGCCGTCGTCATCCTCACCGGGGCCGGGGACAAGGCGTTCTGCACCGGCGCCGACATGAAGGAATGGAGCCGGGACTTCCTTCCCTCACCGAACGATTTCTATAAGTGGATGGGAGTGTTCATCGAGACGTTTGAACGTTTACGAAATATCGGTAAGCCGACGATCGCCCGGCTCAACGGTATGGCGGTCGGGGGAGGCAATGAACTGCAGATGTCGTGCGATCTGGCGATCGCGGCGAGCGATGTCGTCATCCGCCACGTCGGCGTTGCCCGGGGAAGCGTCCCTGGCGCCGGTGCTACACAGTGGCTGCCGATCATCGTGGGCGATCGGCGCGCGCGGGAAATATTATTTCTTTGCGAACCGATCCCGGCAAAAAAGGCGCTCGAATGGGGGCTCATCAACCAGGTCGTCCCGCGAAGCCAGCTCGACAAGGCGGTCCGCGAGATGTCGGAGAAACTCATCAACAAGCTGCCGGAAAGCCTCAGATATACAAAACAGCAGCTCAATTTCTGGCGGGATCTGTCGTGGAACATGACGATCGGGCATCTCAAGGACTGGCTCACGGTCCACAGCGGCGCCGACGAAGTGCGCGAAGGCGTGCAGGCGTTCGTCGAGAAAAGAGAAATCGATTACAAGAAACTTCGTCGGAAGTCGATCACCAAAACCAGATCATAATTCATTCCGTTTATGGCCCGCTTCTGCTGGAATGCGTTTCGACAATTCGGATCAAAACTGTTACAGCGAAACTCCCTCCTCTTCGTGACGATCGCGGGGCTCTTTGTGCTCGGCTTCGGACTCTACGCCCAACGCCAGATCCTGATTTTTCTCCCCGGGACACAGCCCGGCACGGTCAACCAGGCGGACGATGCTCTCGTCTGCAGAAACTGTCACAATTCCGGTTCGCCGACGAGGCCTGTGACCATCTATAAAGAATGGGCAGGCAGTATGATGGCCCATTCTGCGCGGGATCCGATTTTCTTTGCAGCTCTGGCAGTGGCAAACAAGTATAATGGCGTCACCGGCAACGCAACAGGGGAGTACTGTATCCGATGCCACTCCCCCACCGGTTGGCTTGCGGGTCATTCCGAGGATTATACAGGCCAGATGCTGTCCGGCACCGATTTCGACGGCGTGCAGTGCGACTATTGCCATCGCGCCATCGACCCGCTCCATCCCGACAGCTCGGCGCCGTACCTCAGCTTTCCTGTCCCGGGATACGGGAACGGCATGCATGTGGACCAGAGACTTGAGACGCCCAAGCGGGGTCCCTTCGACAGTGTCTCGGCCCCGCACGCAACGATGTATGACCCATTCATTGAGAGCAGCGAATTCTGCGCTGTCTGCCACGACGTGAGCAATGTCTTCTACGCACAGGACAGAATTAATCAGGCACCGCACGAGTATGCGCCGCTCGAGCGCACCTACAGCGAGTGGCTCATGAGCTGGTATGCGACGCAGGGCGATTCCGGGACATGCCAGTCGTGCCACATGCCTGACAGTGCAGGATACGTTTGCATTTACGTTTCAGCGCCCCTCCGTCAAAACGTTGCGAAGCACGACCTCACCGGGGGCAACACCTTTGTTCCGGATATTCTTCCCGATTTTTACATGGGGCTCGATCCGCTCTTCCTTGCAGCAGGAAAACAGCGCGCCGCCGCCACCCTTCAGCGCGCCGCCGATCTGCGCGTGGACGCTTATCATTCCGGAGACAGTGTCGTCGCAACTGTTCGCGTTACGAATCTTACAGGGCATAAGCTTCCGACCGGCTACCCGGATGGACGGCGGATGTGGATCAACATTATCGCTCGCAACGCCGCCGGAGACACAGTTTTCCAGTCAGGTGCCTATGACCCCGACTCGGCCGTTCTCATCCATGATGCGCAGATCAAGGTCTATGAAGCCGTTCAGGGACTGACCGAGACACGAGCCACGACGTACGGACTGAGCGCCGGGCCGTCGCTCAATTTCAGTCTCAACGATACAATTTTCTCCGACAATCGTATTCCGCCGAGAGGGTTCACGCGATTTGGTTTCCAGCAGCGACTCGCCCAGCCGGTCGCCGCAACGTACGCGGACAGTCAATACTGGGACGCCACGACCTACACGCTACCCTCCACAGCCAGCCAGCTGTCGGCGACGCTCTATTACCAGACCATCAGCCGCAGCTATATTGAATTCCTTCGCGATGAGAACATTGGAAACGCGAACGATTGGAATCAATGGGGGGAAAAACTCTACAACTCCTGGCTGTTGCGAGGGAAATCTCAACCGGTGACGATGAACAGACTCACGGTTGCGGTCCAGGACACAACGACATCGGTGGATGAGCAGGAGACTCTTCCGCATGCCATTGAACTGTTCCAGAATTATCCGAACCCTTTTAATCCGACAACGAAGATATCGTTTGTCATTGCCCCCCAAGGTCGACGACTCAACTCGTCGAGCGGATCCGCTTCCGGCGGAGGACCTTCGTCATTCGTCACGTTGAAAGTTTACAACATTCTTGGAATGGAAGTTGCCACGCTCGCCGAGGGTGTGATGTCGCCCGGGATTCATTCGCTCGCATTTGATGCGAGCGATCTCCCATCGGGAATTTATTTTTACGCATTGGCTGCCGGCAACACTTCTCAAGTGAAGAAAATGCTGTTGATGAGATGACCGCCGATGGCAGACGGCAGATGACAGAGCAATAAAATATTCTCCACTAAGACATTCGATCTCCCATGCCCTATACAACACTGCTTGTGACAACGCAAGATGGTTACTCGATCATTCAATTCAATCGACCCGATGTCCTGAATGCTCTCAACATGAAGTTGATGGAGGAACTCGTCGACGCGCTTGAGTCGCTCGACAAGGACCCGGACGTGCGTGCGATCCTCCTCACGGGCAATGAGAAGGCGTTCGCCGCGGGAGCCGACATCAAGGAAATGGCTGAGGCGACGGCTGTCGAGATGGTCCTGCGCGATCAGTTCGCCCGTTGGGATAGAATACGAAAGATCAAAAAGCCGATCATCGCCGCGGTGAGCGGCTATGCACTGGGGGGCGGTTGCGAGGTAGCAATGTCGTGCGACATCATCATCGCTTCCGAGTCGGCAAAATTCGGACAGCCGGAGATCAACATCGGCGTCATGCCCGGGGCGGGGGGAACACAGCGTCTGACGCGGGCAGTCGGCAAATGTAAGGCGATGGAGATGGTCCTCACCGGTAAGATGATAGCGGCTGAAGAAGCATTGCAGTGGGGACTCGTGAACAAGGTTGTCCCGGTGGAATCCTATCTTGCAGAAGCGAAGGCGGTTGCGAAGGAGATCGCGTCCAAGCCTCCTGTTGCGGTCCGACTTGCGAAAGAGGCCGTTCTTAAGGCGTTCGACACGACCATTGAAGGCGGACTTGAATTTGAAAGGAAAAACTTCTATCTCCTCTTCGCGACCGACGATCAGAAGGAAGGAATGAAAGCATTTGTGGAGAAACGGAAAGCGGAGTGGAAAGGAAAGTGATTGGATTTCGGATTGCAGATTGCGGATTGCGGATTGCGGATTTTTGGAGATGTGGGATGTGAGATATGGGACGTGGCTTCGATGATCCCGGTGGCATGTTTCAGGCTTGGAGTTTGGGGTTTCAGGATTCGAGTTTCAAGACATGTGATCTGGATCCTAAGACCTGACACGTGAAACCTGAAACATGAAACCTCAAACCAGAAACGCCAAACCTCGAACCCCAAATCTCAAACCCAAATCCGCAATCAAAAATCCGCAATCCGCAATCGCATCATCTCCTCGCGATCCACACCCCAAATATTGTCACACCGACGCCGATGATCTGGATCATGAGCAGTTCTTCATGAAGTGTGAGGTAAGAAATGATGAACGCAACCACGGGAATCAGGTTGCTGAAGGTCGACGTACGACTCGGACCGAGACGCTTCACGCCGTGCGACCAGAGGATGCTCCCCACTCCAATGGAAACGGCGCCCGAAGCCATCGACGCCAGATAATACGTCCACGGCGTCGCCTGCCACGGAAACGTGAAGGCGCGCGGCAAGGCGATAAGAGACAGGCCGAACCCGCCGATGGCCATCATGACGAACGTCAGCTGAAACACCGAGTAACTCGCAACCAATGGTTTCTGGAGATTCGTGTGCAGCGCCCAAAGGACCGCCGCCGCAACCGCAATCAGATCACCCAGCATCGCCGTTCCTCCCAGGTCGATCTTCTTGCCGCTTCCCACGATGATCGCAGTGACGCCGGCAAGCGAGATCACCATGCCGAGCCAGGCTGCCGGCTTGATTCGTTCTCGATGAATCGCGGCGTGGATAAACAGCGTCCAAAGCGGCGACGTCGCCATCAAAACTGCCGTGTTGCCGGCCGTGGTCATGCTCAGACCAACGACGAACACGACCTGGTACAGCCAGTGGGCGACGACTCCCGAGGCGACGATCCCCTTCCAACCGTCTCGATCGATCGGAACCCACGAGGCGCGGGAGAAGAACACGACCGCCGTGAAGAGTGTCGCGACCAGGAAACGGATCGCGTTAAAGATAAACACGTCCATTCCACTGATCGTCCACTTCATGAGGGGATAGTTGGCCGCCCAGATTAAAACAACGAGCAGGAGCCATGCTTCCGCACGGAACTCCTGCTGTCGACGACGCTCTTCCATTATGTCGGGATTATTTCGCTGCCGCGGACAAGCGGGTTATTTTTTCGAATCCTGTTGCTGCTTCATTTCTGCGGCGGTCCAGGGAGGAACCACGCCGTTCATGCGGGCGTAGGCGATCGACTGGCCAAGATGCTCATGCATATGGGTGGCAAGATGGAAGAGAATTCCCCGCACGGTTGTTTCTTCGCCGAAGTACTTCGCCGGCTTTTCAAGATCGGCGTCGGCTGTCTTCGTCGCAACCTGTCGAACGTATGCAAATGACTGTTTCAGGAATTCAACGATCTTCTTCTTGTCGGTGATATTCTTTTCAGCATCCCGCTCCATGTTTTCCGGCGCTTTCACGCCCATCATCGTCGGAAACATATAGTTGGCACCGGCGATATGGACGTAGACCTCGCTTATCGACCGTACACCTTCTGCGGGTCGCCACGGATATTTTTCCAGCGGGATCGCTTCGGCAAGATCAACGAGTTTTTTTTCATCATCGACCAATTGGGCAAGGAATTCACCCCTGAAGCCTTTGATCGCCGGGGTGTCTTTCGCGGTGTTCTGCGCGGAAGTCCGGCTGAAACCGATCACGATTAGGGCGACAATTGTCAAAAGAAGCAATCGTTGATTCATTTTTTCTCCTTATGAAGTGGTGGAAGCCGTTAGATCGCGGCTTGAGATGAAAAGGATCATGTTCAGATCGAAAGATACATATCACCGTGCGGTAAAGCAAATTCCGGGAACTGTGCGCTTGTCGTGCTCTTCGGTGTCATCAGTGTGCTATTGTCGGAGAAGAGAAGTCATCGGCGGAAATCAGAGCATCGGACGCCGTTTGAATTCCATCATCGGATTCTTTATTTTCCGTACATGAAAATACTGCTCCTCATGTTGTGCGCCATGAGCGCGTGCTCGTTCATCTCCTTCAGCCAGATTGCCGGCTACACCGATTTCGAGCTCGTCGAAAGCTTTCCCGTGGAAACGACGCTGGACAATGCCGACGTTCGGAACACCCATGATGTTTGGATGGAAATGATCAACGGCGCCCGGCAATCGCTCGACATCGAACAGTTCTACGTGTCGAATCAGACCGGCGAGCCGCTTGAGGACATTCTGCGCGCGATCGTGGCCGCAGGGCATCGGGGTGTTCGTGTACGGCTGATCGTGGATGCCCGGATGTACAAGACCTATCCTGGCATGATTGACAGTCTCGGGCGTCAACAGAACATCACCAAACGCATCATCGATTACGGCAGACTTGCCGGAGGGGTACAGCATGCGAAGTATTTCATCGTTGACGGTGAAGAAATCTTTCTCGGCAGTCAGAATTTCGACTGGCGGTCGCTGAAGCATATCCACGAGCTCGGACTACGGATCCATCATCATGAAGCTGTCAGGATCTATGAGAAGATTTTCGATCTCGATTGGGCGCTCGCGGCGGGCAATGATCCGGCCGACATCGTGAGCTTGCTCGCGCCGGAGAATTTTCACGGAGCGTATACGTTGATCGAAGCGGAGGACGACACGTTGACCTTCACTCCGACGATGAGTCCAAAGCCATTGATCCCTGACACGACGCTATGGGATGAAAGAAATATTGTCCGGCTCATTGACGCGGCGACGGGGGAAGTGGAGCTTCAATTTCTCACCTATTCGCCTGCCGGGAGAGACAGGAGTGTCTATCCCGTGCTGAGCAACGCGCTTAAGCGGGCGGCAGGACGGGGTGTGAAGGTCAGGATGATCGTTGCCGACTGGTCGAAGGAGAAGCCGACCGTCGATTACCTCAAAGAGCTCGCTCAGGTTCCAAACATCGAGATCAAATTCAGCGTCATCCCGGAGTGGTCGGGCGGCTATGTGCCGTTTGCACGTGTCGAGCACTGCAAGTACATTGTGTGTGACGACCAGCGGTTTTGGTTGGGGACGAGCAATGCCGAGAAGGGATATTTCTACAATCTACGGAATGTCGGCGTTGTCGTGAAGAACAGAAAGCTCGCGAGCATTCTCAGAAGAATTTTCTTCAAGGGATGGGATGGGCCGTATGTTGAGCGAGTCGATTCGTCGACGGATTATACCCCGCGGAGGCACGGGGAGAAATGAACAGACAGGTCAACATTTCTCCTGTGCAATAGCGTCAATCCCTTAGCAGGCTGTTGAAAAATCCGTGAATTGCCACGAGGGCAATGGTTGTTGTCCACGACATTGCGCCCGGGGGGCGCATCAGCCTGTGGCTGAAAATGTCGTGGCGATTCATCCGGCGGAGACCGGCGTTGGCTTTTTCAACAACCTGTTAGGGGCCTCCTCAGGTTTGACTTCGGAACAGAAATCTCTTATCTTTCAGCAGTTCCACATGTGAAATTTTTGATTGGAGGTCCTGATGAAACGGCTCCTCTGTCAAATCATTCTCGCTTGTTCTCTCCTGACTTCGACCCTTGCTCAATGGAAGTGGCAGCATCCCCTACCACAAGGAAACCGACTAACTGATATATGGCCTATCGATTCAAACAATGTGATTGCCATTGGAGACAACGGCACGATCGTACGAACATCGAATGGCGGGATCGTTTGGGATTATGAATTCGGCCTTGCACGTGTACACTCTTCCCTCCGTTCACTTCAATTTCCTGATTCATTGAACGGCTGGTGTCTGGCCGAGACAACCGTCTTGAGAACCAGAGATGGAGGGAAAAGTTGGACCACTCTTTTGGTATCAGGTGCTCGCCAGTACCATGCGTTGTTCTTCCTGGACTCGCAACATGGTTGGATGTCGGCTGACACATTACTGTTTTACACCACTGATGGCGGAGATCAATGGCTTCCGATCCCGTCAACGCATGGCGTCTTTCCACGAAATCTAATGTTTGTCGATCGGTATACCGGCTTCGCCACGTCCAGAGGATCTGTGTACAAGAGTGCCGATGGGGGTTACACATGGTCTCTCATCCTCATAGATTCAGCGCTGGCTTCGTATACGGCGCTGTTCTTTGCTGATAGTCTGCATGGATGGGCTGGAGGACCGGCCTGGCAATTTGGTGCTGCTTTCGTGCATACCACTGACGGTGGTCGATCATGGAGCGATCAATATCTTCCAGACGCTTGGTTTACCATTCGATCGATCTTCTTTGCCGATACCCTTCACGGTTGGGTTGTCTCAGACGGCAATGCGATGTTCACATCTGATGGTGGAAGCACTTGGGATACCCCGGCACAGGCGGTCAGTGGGAGCGAAGTTCAGTCAGTCAGGTCGACCAAGGACGGTCGGAGCGTCTGGGTGGCGGGGGACCAAGGCTTCACGGGCAATCTAACCCAAGATCAAAAGCATTGGCGCATGAGGACCAACCTGCTGGCCACATTCTTGTATGACATCAAATTTGTTAATCCGAAAGTCGGCTGGGCTGTCGGAGACAGGATACTGAAAACCACAACGGGAGGGCAAAGTTGGTTTGTTCAACCATCACCCGGGCCGACCTTCTGTACGTCGGTGTTCGCACTCGACAGTCTGACGGCATGGTGTGCCGCATATGGCCAGCCCTACTCCATGCTCTTCACCAGCAACGGCGGCGACACGTGGATTGCCCAAAATTTGTCGACAACGCGCCCGTTGTATTCGGTGTTTTTCATCAATAGGAACGTTGGCTGGGCTGCAGGAGTGGCAGGTACCGTGCGACGAACGACGAATGGTGGCGCCAACTGGGATTCAGTTTTCAGTGGAACGCTCTGGGACATCGGACGAATATTCTTTTTGGATTCTTTGAACGGATGGATGGTCGGCAACGCTGGCAGCGTCTGGAAATCAACCAATAGCGGGATGAGTTGGATTCAAATTCCCGCACCGACGTACCCCTACCAATTATGGGACGTTCAATTCATTACACCGCAGATAGGATGGATCGCGGGCGAATCCAGCGTGTACAAAACTACCAATGGCGGTGGCTCGTGGATCCAATTGCTGCCCGACGACGGCCGGACGATTTATTGGAGATTGAGATTTATTGATGCACTTCATGGATGGACAGGAGCAAATACAGGTCTGTATGCGACGACAAATGGTGGCTCCACTTGGGAGCAAGCTTACACGCCGATATCGTGGGTGCGCTCGGTGGACTTTGTTGACCCATGGAATGGGTGGATCATAGATTATGGAAGTGGGATTCTTCACATGAGCACGGGACCCGGAACAGATGTCGAAATCCTTGATCAACCCACGGCTGTTGCTCTGTTGCAGAATTACCCGAACCCATTCAATGCGCAGACGAATATCAGTTACAGCTTGTCCCAGCCGGCTGACGTCACGTTGCGGGTATATGATCTCCTCGGTCGTGAAATCAAAACGCTCGTCGGTGAAAAACAGCCGGCAGGTGAACACCGGACAACCTTTATCGCCGGTGACCTGTCGAGCGGAATCTATTTCTGTCGACTGACGGCAGCAGGGCATGTCCAGATGCTGAAGTTGCTTCTTTTACGATGAGGACATTTGCGGCGAGGGCTATGTCGAGTCTCTCTTCATCCTTGACAATCGCAATTCAGCGGGCGCAACTCGTTATGAGACCGGATCGTCTTCACCGATCTATCGGAGGGTGAACACATCCTGAGGACGGTTTTTCTCTCATATCCACACTTGCCGGCCGACACGGCCAAATTCCGAATTGCGCAATTCTCATCCGCCATTTGGTCGTCCGGGATGTGTGAAGACTGGACCGTTGGCCCGCGATCTTGAACCTCGCGCTATCGACGGCCAGCCCGACGCTTCTGCCGACGGAGTTGCACATAAAAGAATACCCCCTCCATCACCGCCAGCAACAGCAGGCTCAGCGCATCGCGGTCAAGCCAGACGGCAACTCCTTTCTCATCGACAACAAGCTTCAGAATGAACGTCGACATCGACCACCCGACCGAAAACACCAACGCGAGAAAGCCGACAGCGAGGATCCCTTCCTTCCAGTCACTTTCCTGCCACCGTCTTGTGAACAGTGCCGCCGCCGCGATCGTATGTCCGTAGAATACGAGAAGAGCGATCATGCTCAGTAGGCGTGTCTGGTGGAAAACAGGGCGCGGACCGTTTTCAGCAGAATCTTCATGTCAAACCAGAGCGACCAGTTCTCGATGTAGTAGACGTCGTATTTAATCCGCTCCTCGATCGATGTATTGCCGCGCAACCCGTTCACCTGCGCCCAGCCGGTCATACCGGTCTTGACACGATGGCGATCAAGGTATTTTGGAACGAGATCCTTGAACCGATCGACAAAAAACGGCCGCTCCGGGCGCGGCCCGACGAGGCTCATCTCGCCTCTGAAGACGTTGATGAGCTGCGGAAATTCGTCGAGACTCGTCCGGCGCAGAAAGGCTCCGATCCGCGTGCGGCGCGGATCATCCTCCCTGGCGAACACAGGACCCGAATCCGATTCCGCCTCAACGTTCATCGAGCGGAATTTCAGCATATGAAATCTCTTTCCGTCCATCCCAACCCGCTCCTGTTTGAAGAACACCGGTCCTCGTGAATTACATTTGATGACGATGCTTACAAGGAACAAGATCGGCGAAAAGACAATGAACAGCATGGCGGCAATGAGAAGATCAAACGATCGCTTAAGGATACGCCCCCACGTCGTCATCGGCACACCCTTGATTCTGATGAACGGGATCCCCTCGATCTCACGTATCGAAAAGGTTCCAGCCATGAGCTCAAGAATATCGGGCACCATGAGAAACTCGACGTTCACTCCTTCACACTCAGTCACGATCCACGAAATCTCGGCATGGTCCTCGGCATTCATGGCCATGAGCACCAGCTCGATATGTTCGGTGACGAGCTTCGCGGGTACTTCCGGGATGTTGCCCAGATACCGGGCCTTCGAGAGGGGTGACGTTGATTCCGCCGGGGCCGCGGCAAAATAGCCCTCCAGCCGATATCCGAGGAGCGCGTGATTATGGAGCGTTGTGAACACTCTGTTCGCGGTCTCATTGGCGCCGATGATCACCGCGTTTCGCAACTCCCGCCCCGAACGGTAGAGCGCCTTTTCCATCTGATGAAGCAGAACTCTCCCGAGCGTCATGAACCAAATCGCGGTCACCCAGAGCAACCCGAACACGACACGCGAATAGGAGAATGCCCTGTAAAAAAACGCGGCGCTCATGACGACGAGCATCCCGATCGTCACAAGCTTGATGATGCTTACGAATTCATCGGCGAGCACAACGTTCCGTCGCGCCCCGTACATCCCTCGGCTGCGGAACATAAAAAGCCACATCGGGATGACAACCAACGAACCGTAGACGTAGGCGTCGAGAGGCGGAGTGTCCTCGGTGATCGGAAGAGCCTTGAAGAGTGTCGTGCCGAAGCGAAGCCAGTACGAAAGGAGAAACGCGCATTCAACAGCGATGCTGTCGAAAACTACTGCAAGCGTCGGGATCAAAAAGTCGTTGCGGCGGGGATGCGCCATTTCGCGATGTTACCCGAACATTTCGTTTTCCACGATGCCGCAGATGATGTGCGCCGCCGTGATGTGCCCTTCCTGAATCCGCTGTGTGTCATCCGATGGAATCACGATCGCGATGTCAACGAGATCCTTCGACGGCCCTCCACCCTTGCCGAGGAAACCGATCACCGTGATCCCCTTTCTCTTCGCTTCCCGGATCGCCCGGTTGACGTTCTCCGACTTCCCGCTGGTGCTGATCGCAATGAGGACATCGCCAGCGTTACCAAGTCCCTCAACCTGCCGCGCAAAGACATTTTCGAAGCCAATATCATTGCCGGCGGCCGTCAGCATCGAGCTGTCGGTGGTGAGCGCAATGGCGGCCAGTGAACGGCGATTGGGATTCATCATGCGGATGACAAGCTCCGCCGCGATATGCTGCGAATCGGCAGCGCTGCCGCCGTTGCCGCACAACAGGACCTTCCCGTGATCGTTGTAACACTTTATGACGGCGTCTACGGCCTTCAGGATGTCGCCCGCGCAGGCATCGAACATCTTTTTTTTCGTCTCGGCGCTGGCGGTCAGCTGATCCTGAATGTATTTTTGACGGTAGAGAAGGGTCAGGGGGAGATGGGACATTGGGAGTTTCGATTTTAGATTTTAGAATTTGGATTTTAGATTGCTGGTTTTGGATTTTGTGCGCCACAGGCGCATCCCCACCAAACAAACGGCGGGCGAGCGCCTTCGGCGGAGATTTGGGATGTTCGATGAAAAATCGGATCAGCCCTTCAGCATTGTTTGGACGATCGATGCCGCCTGACCGAGGGCTTCGTCGAGCTTCGTAACATCCTTGCCGCCTGCGGTGGCAAGATGAGGACGCCCGCCGCCGCCGCCGCCGACACGCCTTGCCAATTCTCCGACAATCTTCCCTGCCTGCAATTTCCTTTCATTGATAAGATCATCCGTAACGACACAGACGAGGACAACTTTTTCATCCACGATCGCACCGAGGACGCCGACTCCTGAGGACATCTTCGCCCTGAGGGCATCGCCGAGACTCTTCAGTTCCTCGGCATCGCCAACCTGTATTCTCGCCGAGATCACCTTGAACCCATCCACCGCAACGCCGCCGATAACGATGGCGTCGATCCCGGATGCAGCTTCCCTCACGCGATGTTTGCTCAATTCTTTCTTCAACTCAAGCGAGGTCTTCGCGGCCGCCTCGATCGCTGCCCGCCGTTGTTCCTCAGCGATTTCCACGCGCTCAACGATCTCACGATCAACGGTCGCTGAAGAGACGGTCAATTTGCCGAGCGATGGACGGGACGAGCGCTCGACCTGCCTGAATTCACTCACCTGGCGCTCGAGAGATTCCTTCTCTTCGATGAGCTTGCCGAGTTGTTCATCGAGCTCGCCTATTTTTTCCAGTCGGTGTTGGATATAACTATTGAGTCCTTCGCCGGTCACGGCCTCAATTCGCCGGATACCGCTGGCGATGCTCGATTCGGAGATGATCTTGAAAAGTCCGATGTCCCTTGTGTTCTTCACATGAGTTCCGCCGCACAGCTCAACGGAGAATTTCGGATCGATCTCGACGACCCTGACCCTGTCGCCATATTTGTCCCCAAAGAACATTTTGACATTCGGATATCTTTTCTTCGCTTCCTCGATCGTGAGCCATTCTTTTGGATCGTTGAGAGCGTAGACATTGATATCCTCAGCGATTTTTTCATTGACGATGTCCTCAATGGCTCTGATTTGATCGTGTGTAATTCTTTCAAAATGGTTGAAGTCGAATCGTAGGTGGTCAGGTGCGACGAGGGATCCCTGTTGATGAGCATGGGTGCCGAGGATTCGCCTCAGGGCTTCATGGAAAAGGTGCGTGGCGGTGTGATTGCGTTCGATGTTCAGGCGACGAGTCTTGTCAATCCTCGCGATCACTGACGACCCAAGCGAACCTTCATAAAAAGTTTCGAGAACATGCACGTTCAATTTCCCATTTCTCCGGGTATCCGTAACTCTAAGTAATCTGCCTTCTAAGTCTATTTCTCCCTGATCACCAACCTGGCCGCCAGATTCTGCATAAAAAGGAGTGATATTTAGAACAAGCAAATTCTTTTCGCTCAGTAAAACAACAGCTTCGGCTTCGAACTCATGATACCCAATAAATGTAAAATCCTTTTCCGCACGGGATACGTCGAATATGTGTGCCGTGATTGTACCAACTGCCCCTGTAGCAGAAACACCAGTTAGGGGTATTGATACATTGGGTGAAACCGTACCGACTGCACCTGTTGCTGCCACACCTTTAAGAGGGACAGTCCGTGACCTATTTTTTTGCACCTCCATCAACTCTGTAAATCTGATCGTGTCTACAGTCAATCCAATTTCTTGTGCCATTAACTGTGTTAAGTCCAGGGGGAATCCATAAGTATCAGAGAGTTTAAAAGCATCTTCACCGTTTATTTGGGTAATACCTAATCGTTTTAGTTCAACAGTTATATCTATTTTTATTTCCTCGCTTGCAGTTGGATCCATCAAAACACATATATTACCTAGACGCTTGAAGTCATTGAACCACCAAGATTTTTCAATCTTGCCTTGATTAATGTAAGCTTGCCTAATAGGTTCACCTAAAACATTTCTATAAAAATAATCAAGCCCTCGATCAAGCGTCGCGTTAAAGCTCTCTTCCTCCCCCTTAATCATCTGCTCAATATGCAATTGCTTTTCTTTGATTTCGGGATACTGGTTCCCCATTGACTTCACAACCGCTTCGAGGACCCTGTAAATAAATGGTTCCTGCATGCCAAGATTGCGCCCAAAACGTGCAGCGCGGCGAAGGATGCGCCGCATGACATAGCCGCGCCCTTCGTTGGATGGAATCCCGCCGTCTGCAATCGAGAACGTAAGCATTCGCACATGGTCGGCGATCACGCGCATGGCGACGTCATATTCGCATTGCGGATTGCGGATGGCGGATTGCGGATTAGCGTCCGTCATCACTGAGCCCTGATATGGTTTCCCTGCAATTTCAGAGATGCGTTGGATAATCGGGCCAAACAGATCTGTGTCATAATTCGATTTCTTCCCCTGCAGTACCGCGCAGATCCGTTCGAAACCCATTCCCGTGTCGACGTGCTTCGCTGGAAGAGTGGTGAGGGTCCCCTTTTCATCTCTATCGTATTGGATGAAAACGAGGTTCCAGATCTCCATCACGCGGGGATCGCCGGCATTCACCAGCTTACCGCCGGAATAGTCGGCGGTGAAGTCAATATGAATTTCCGAACATGGCCCGCAAGGTCCCGTCTCCCCCATCTCCCAAAAATTGTCTTTCTTCCCGAAACGCAGAACATGGGCGGGATCAATGTCGGTCACCTTCTTCCAGAGTTGTTCCGCCTCGTCGTCAGATTCAAACACGGTCGCATAGAGACGCTTCTTCTCCATGCCCCATCGCTTTGTGAGCAGCTCCCACGCCCACTCGATCGCTTCCTTCTTGTAGTAATCACCAAAGGACCAGTTTCCGAGCATCTCGAAGAACGTATGATGATAGGTGTCCCGTCCGACTTCCTCGAGATCGTTATGTTTGCCGCTGACCCGAATACACTTCTGGGAATCTGCCGCGCGGAGATAGTCGCGCTTTCCGGTGCCGAGGAAGACGTCCTTGAACTGGTTCATGCCGGCGTTGGTGAAGAGGAGCGTCGGGTCATCGTACGGAATCACCGGTGCGCTCGGGACAACCCTGTGTCCGTGCTCCTCAAAAAATTTCAGGAAACTATCTCGAATTTCTTTCGATGTCACGAAACTAGCAGGGTGTTGAACGACTTTTGCCTTGGTGAATTGCCACGACCTTTAGGTCGTGGATTAAAATAATAACGAACGCGGGCTTTAGCCCTGACCAAACTTCTTGTTCTAATGTAATGTGTTAAAACCCGTAGTGATACTTCTAAATTTTTGTCCACGAGCTTGCGCCGGGGGCAAATCAGGCTGTGGCTGAAAAGCTTGTGGCTATTCATGTCCTCTTTCAGCAACCCGCTATACCTCAATCTGCGTCATTAAGTCGATTTCCTCGAGGACACCGCTGACCTGAATGCATTTCACCATTTCACCCTCGAACACATTCGCTTTGCCTGTATTGTGAACTTCCCACGTCAGTTGCTCGGCGCGCGGCGAAGCGCATCCCGTCGCTTTGATGATCTGTGTGATCACCTCGTCAAAGGTATGAACTTCATCATTGAAGAGGATCACCTTCGCCGGCTCCTGAAGCTCGGTGTCCTCATCGTGCTGTTCTAATTGTTCCGGCGCAGTCTGGGTGGCGCTCATGCACAAAAAAATACGATAAACACAACCAAAAATACCAAAATGCGTACAATAATGCAACCCTCGTATTGACTTTTGCGCTGCTATGAAATATATTAAATAGTGATCCATTTTATTATCGGATTCAAATCATGAAATCATTCACGCTTTCGCTGCTTTCCCCGGCAGCCTCCTTTGTTGCTATTCTTCTTCTTGTGACATCATCACCACCAAATCTTCACCCCGAACGTGAGACCGATATCCCGCGCGAATCGGATGCGTTGAAGGCCTTCGATTGGTGGTACGATCAGCGCGCCCTCCCCGGCGAAGTCATTCCGCACGGAGCATACGCACGGGCGGCAAATTACCTCAACACGAAAATGCAGAGGGAAAGCAACCGGGCCCCCGACGGCAGCGCTTCGCAATGGACATCGCTCGGTCCGAACAACGTCGGCGGGCGTGTACTCGCCATCGCGGTGAATCCGCAAAGCCCGAACATCGTCTGGGTCGGGTCTGCGAGCGGAGGACTGTGGAAATCGACCAACGGGGGAACCGGCTCCCCCGCCTGGAGCTATGTGAACACGGGGATGAACGCCATCTCCATCAGCGCCATTGCCATCGACAGCGCCAGCCCAAACATCGTCTACATCGGCACCGGAGAGATCAGTCGCTATAAACGGCCGCTCGTCGGCACAAGCGGCGCACGCGCCTCGTACGGGCTCGGCATTCTGAAATCGAGCGACGACGGCGCCACATGGAACACGACAGGACTTATCTTCGGCTTCCCGGAGATCACGGCGATCCAAAAGATCGTCATCAACCCACGAAACTCAAAAACCATTTTTGCCGCGACGAGTGAAGGGGTGTTCAAGTCGACGAACTCCGGTGACACATGGTTTCTTTCAAACAGCGTCCTCATGGCAATGGATATCGTCATCAATCCGCAGGACACGACCATCCTCTACTCGTCACACGGAAATCTCAATTCGAGCCCGGGGGCTGGAATTTATGTGACTCTCGACGCCGGGGACAATTGGAGCCAACTGTCCAACGGTCTCCCGTCAACAAATTTCGGCAGAACCCCGTTGTCGATATCCCCCACAAATCCATCCATCATCTACGCGGGCGTTTCGGACGGTGCCAGTGGCAACGCGGTTGGAGTCTACAAGACGACCAACGCCGGCAATGCCTGGTTCCAGACCAAAGCTATCGATTACACGGGGTCTGCTCAGGCGTGGTACGACAATGTCATTGCGGTGGATCCGACAAATCCTAACCACGTCTATATCGGTGGACTCGACATCCATGAGTCCACTGACGGAGGATCAAATTTCCCGGATATCTCAGGGAGTGCGGTACACGTGGACCAACACGCGATTACCTTTGACCCATCCGATGCCACGGTCATGTACTTTGGATGCGACGGCGGCGTCTACAAGAGCGTCGACGGAGGCGGTTCATATGCCGACCTCAACCACGGCTTTGTCACAACGCAATTTTATCCGGGCTATTCAGTTTCACCGACGGACTCAAATGTCTCGATGGGTGGACTGCAGGACAATGGTTCGGTGAAGTATTTCGGGAGCCCGAATTGGCTGTCCGTTCTCGGCGCCGACGGTGGTTGGACGGCAATCAATTCGTCGAACAAGAATATTCTGTATGGAGAGTTTCAGTATCTGACGCTGTGGAGATCTACGGATGGCGGAGGATCGTTTGCCAACATCAATTCCGGCCTTCCGAGCGGATCGGCCAACACGAATTTCATCCCGCCGTTCACGATTTCATTTTCAAACCCCAACGTTCTCTATGCCGGCGCGAGAAATGTTTACAAGACGACGAACGGCGGTTCATCCTGGTTCCCTGCCAACGGCAGCGGGAGTCCGCTCAACGGGACAAACATCGCCGCCATCGGCGTCTCGTGGACGAGCGCGGAGACGGTCATGGCAGCAACCGGGCAAGGATCGCTCGGACCCGCGCCGAGCTTCAAGATCTACGGAAGCACGAATGGCGGCGCGGTCTGGACCGATGTCACAGATTCATTGCCGTATCGATATCCGACGGACATCGAGTTCGATCCGACTGACAGCAGAACTGCCTATGTGACCCTCTCCGGCTATGGGTCCGGACATCTCTTTAAGACGACGGATCTGGGTCAGTCGTGGGCGGATATCACTTCGAACCTTCCCGACATTCCGCATCAAGCTATCGCGGTCGATCCGCTGGCTCCCACGCATCTCTATGCGGGGACGGATCTCGGCGTATTCTACAGCTCGAACGGCGGAACGACATGGGAAGATTACAGTACCGGAATGCCGCCGGCCATGGTCCTCGATCTCGTTGTCTCGAGATCGAACAACGCATTGCGCGCGGCGACATTCGGCAACGGCGTCTATGAACGGAAGCTTCCCCGCACGCCGACGCTTGCCCTGACCCGTCCGGCCGGCGGCGAAACCTGGGTCGCCGGCAGCACGGAGAACATCGTCTGGTCGCAGCAATTTCTTAATACCGTGAAGATTGAATATTCGCTGAACAACGGAGGTTCCTGGACAACGATAGCCGACAGCGTACCTGCAGCGCTTGACGTCTATCCATGGTACGTTCCATCAATTGCCACGGCGCAAGGTCTCATCCGGGTCAGCGATGCTGGCTATGCATCTACCAACGGCACGAGCTTCTCAATCATCGTGGATCCGGATGTGTTTGCGGGCTGGAATATGATATCGCTCGATCTGTCCGTCGCGACCCCTGCGAAGTCGACGCTCTTCCCAAGCGCCCTGTCGCGTGCCTTTTCCTATGCCGGTATTTATGTTGCACACGACACTCTTCAGCCGGGCACCGGCTACTGGTTGAAATTCACCACCCCACAGTTCACTCCTTACGCCGGCGATTCGATACTGGCTGATACCATCGACGTCGGAACTGGTTGGAATATGATCGGAGCGCTGTCGAAGCCCGCCCAGACGGCCGCCATTGTCCAGATGCCTCCAGGCATCGTGATATCAAGTTACTATGAGTATCACGGGGGCTATCTTACGTCAACAAATCTCACACCGAAAAAAGGGTACTGGGTCAAATCGAACGCGCCCGGGAAGTTGATACTCACATCGTCGGGGGCGGTACCGCGCGCCGGTGCAACGCATTCACCGCCGACGGACGGCGCTAACACGCTGACGATCACCGACGCGGCAGGACAGACACAGCAACTCTTCTTCGGCAGCGAACCAAATAACAGATCGCTTGCAGAATTCGAATTGCCGCCGCTTCCCCCCGACGGAGTCTTTGACGTCCGGTTCGCATCACAACGTCTGTTCGACATCCTCAACAGCACGTCGAAGCAAAAAGTTATCCTGATCAAGGATGCGATACTCCCGCTGACCGTCCATTGGAACATGATCGAGCCGGCTCAACAATACACACTGGAGAATGAGAAACACGAAGTGATCCGACTCGCGGGCGAGGGGAGCCACATCGCCGGAAGCGCATCCCGACTCGTTCTCTCGCTGACGGCGGCCCCCGATGCTCTGCCGCTGGTCTTTGGGCTGGAGCAGAATTACCCGAACCCGTTCAATCCGGCCACTGAGATCCGATACCGGATCACAGATCGGGCCATCGTAAACATCCGGGTCTTTGATCTTCTGGGAAAAGAGGTGGGGACATTGGTCAACGAAACGAAGGACCCCGGAGAGCACAGGATATTGTGGGATGCAGGGAATCTTCCGAGCGGGCTTTATTTCTACAGGCTCACGGCAGGAGCCGCGACGGCAACCAGGAAGATGCTCCTCGTTCGATAGCGTCGGCAGTTTCCGCCGCACAGTTCCCGTCATGTAATAGAAAAGCCTCCGAGACCAGACCTTGGCTCGGAGGCTTTGTTCGTTAACAGAGGAGGGGTCGAGGCCCCGCCCGAGTTATTTCAGGAGAACCATCTTCTTCACGTCGGTGAACGATCCAGCCGTTATCTGATAGAAGTAGATACCGCTCACCCATTCCCTCGCGTTGATGTCAAGTGAGTGCGCACCCTTGTCCATCGATTCATTCAGCAGGGGTGTCGCAACGGTCTGACCGAGAATATTGAAGATCCTCATCGTCACGCTTGATCGTTCTGCCAGCGTGAACTGTATCCGCGTCGTCGGATTGAACGGATTCGGATAGTTCTGGAGGAGCGCATACTCGGCCGGCAATTGATCCGTCCTCAGCGAGTAGGACCTGTCGCCATTCATCTCAAGCACGAGTGATCCGCCGGCATTCAGCGGATGTTCAGCCCTCATGGTGCTTCCCTCCTTTTCAACGAGGATATAGCGGACATTGCTCCCTTCCGACATCGTCCATGAAACCCGGACCTTCCCCTCGCTCCCCTGCATCAGGAGCGGAATCTCGCGGCGGGTTGTTCCATCGATGTTGAACGATTCCGCAATCCGGTTTGACGAGAATCGGATGTCGAACACCTCCGCCGGTGGCGCAGGAGGAACAGCGAACTGCTCGAGCCGCGTGCTCGATTCGTCGGTGCTCGTGAAGAACAATTGTCCGCTTGCTGAGGCGCCGGCAAGTGATTGCTCAAACGTAAGGACATTGAATTGAGCAAGGTTCAGGGCCTCGGCTTCTTTTGCCTCTGCGGCCGGCGCGGCTGAGGTCTGGTTCACATCAAAAATCAGTGTTCCGCCCCCGTTGACCTTCACCCAGTAGCCGACGCCCGGCTTGATCGTATCGGACTGTCCATAACCATTGCTATAGTAGTAATAAGGTGATTTCACGTTTGAGAGCGGGGTCTGGATAATCGCCGTCTTGGGCATCGGGTAGCTGATTCCGCCGATCATGTTCCATCCGGTCGTGACAGTGATGGTGTCTCTCAGCCGGTGGGTTCCGCTCAACGGTGCGCTCTGCACGCCGGGGAACTTCAACCAATAGCCGGTCTTGTTTCTCAGCGTATCCTTTGTGAGATAAGCGCCCGGAGCGGCCCAGACGTACGCTCTCGACGTTGCCGTCGGATAGAGAACAGTCTTGCGGAAATCCGCAACTGTCACCGGTACCGAGACGAGATTCCATCCGCTGATGATCGACTGTGCGAAGTTGACCGTAAGGGAGAACTCCGATGCGCCGATGTCGGATTTTATGAGATTCCGCAAATTGCCGTCGATATCGTCGATAACTTCGCTCAACGGAACTCCGGCACTGTCAAGAGACGACGAGATTGTACGGAGATTTGTGACGGAGAAAAACGCCGGGTCGGCCGAGATGGAGTTCAGCTCTTTGCCGCTGGCTGTGCGGAGCGCTGCCAGTGTTGCCTGATCGGCTCCCCAGTAAGCAACCCTTGTGCCTGTCGAGTAAACGTCATTGTGATCAGTTGTATCGATCATCGTCGTCGGGTAAAAGTAATAGGCATATCCGGTGCCGGGATTGGAAAAGATATTGTTGATGACGTTGACACTCGCCGCATTGCCGTACGTGACGTTCAAACAGCTCGATCCCGTCGCAGAGCCGGTCATGTTGACGCTGTTATAGTAGATCTTCACGTTTGAACAGTTGTACATATACAGGCCGGTCACTGAGGCCGCACGAGAGATTGAAACAAAGTTGTTTGCTATGAACACCGGTGGATTTGCAAACCCGGTGCCACCCACCGAGGAGTTCATGGAGATGCCATAGCTCGCTGATGTCGAGGCGACCTTATTTTTCACGATTTGAATGGCGTTGGCAGAGTAGTCGACAGCGATCCCGGCGTAGGCCGGCTCTGTCACAGTATTCCCCATCACGATCGGCGAGTAGTTATACTGAAGATCAATGCCCACATTGGAAGCCGTGATTGTATTATACGTTACAACGGCATTCTGGCAAAGTGCAGAACCATTGATTCCTGAAAGGTACACGCCGCGACCGCCATTCGTGAACGAATTCCCGCTGATAAGGCAGCCCCTCGATATCGACCCGGTTGAAGAACCGATCAGCGACTGGTTGTCTGAGTTGCCCGCGTTGGGGGCGCCGCTCAGGAACGAGCTGTCGACCACCAGCGAGTGCCAACCACCCATGAGCTCGATGATACGGGAGTATGGCGCGTTGCTCGCATTGTTGCAGAGGAACGTCATCTTGTGGAAACGGAGATAATGCGCGCCGTTGAGTCTCACGACATAATTGCTCTCCGCCGCCGCCGCTGAGAACAGGAGCGTCACATTCGCGGCGTTATTGGTCAAGGCTTGGAACGTAACGACGCTACTTGGACTAGTGCCCGGGATATCCGTCAGCACAATATGTTCGGTGTATATGCCGGTCTGCACATTGAACGTCACGGGAGCCGAAACCCCCCTGAGCAGCAAATCTGCAACTGCTGTATTGAATGACGGGTATGTTCCTGTCGCGCCGATCGTATACGTGCCTGCGAGCGGCGGTGTCGCCCCCACGGCAGGTGTGTATTCATCGGCGCCAATGTCCGGGTTGGACCCGTCTCGGGCTTCTCCGTCGATATCCTCCGTCACATCTGCAAGCGCTGTCCCCTTATTGTTGATCCATGGGCTTGCTGCATGGAGATTGGTCGCTGACGTGTAGACCGGATTATACGACACTGAATTCAATTCCTGGGTCGTGGTGACGCGCAGCGCGGCCAGGTCATTGATACCAATATTGCTCCATAAAGCGATGTAGTTACCCGTTGTGTAGAGCTCGTTGTAATCGATCGTCGCGACGGACCCAGGCGTGTACACGTTATACGCATATCCACCGCCGGGACAAGAAAAAATATTGTTCTCCAAATTATTGCCGCTGCCGCCGTAGAAGTATAACGCCGTCGAATTCGTCGATGACCCGGTCATGTTGACGCTGTTGTGGTAGATGTTAATATTCGAAGTATACGTCAGGGCAAATCCGTAGACGCCCCCAGTGCTCCCGTTCGCGATGAAGTTGTTCGCAATCAGCCCGGGGAGGTTCGGGAAGCCCGCGCCGCCTGCCGACTGATAGAGAGAGATCCCGTAGTTCAGGGAACTCCCGGTGATTTTGTTCTTCAGAATCTGGATGTTGTTTGAAGAATAGTCTACGGAAATCCCGTTATAGCTCGGATTTGTCACCGTATTGCCGCTAACAAGCGGTGAATCGTGATACGAAAGGTTGATGCCGGTGTAGAAATTCGTAAACGTGTTGTTGGTGATCTGCGTATTTTTGCACAGAGCGGAAGCGTTCAACCCTGTGATATACATGCCAAAACCGTCATTGCTGAACGTGCTGCCGTTGATGACACAGCTTTTCGACGTTCCACCGTTCGACGAACCGATGAGGGCCTGATTGGCGGAACCGCCGGCATTCGGAGCTCCGCTGAGGACGACGCTGTCGATCGTCAGATTGCTCCATCCTCCGACAAGCTCGAAGACCCGGGAATATGTCGCAGCGCTGGCGTTGTTGGAGCGCAGGGTCATCTTATGGAATCGCACATTACGGCCCCCGTTCAATCTGACGACATAATTGCTTTCGGGAGCGGCCGCAAAGAAATAGAGCGTTACGTTCGCCGCGTTGTTCGTCAATGCCTGGAACGTAATCGTGTTCGCCGGGCTACTTCCCGGAATATCAGTCAACACGATGTGCTCATTGTACGACGCGGCGGTCTGGACGTTGAAGGTCACCGGAGCCGAAACGCCTCTCAGCAGCAATGCCGCCGCCGCCGCATTGAACGTCGGGTACGTGCCGGTCGCGCCAATTGTATATGCCCCGGCAAGCGGCGTCGTGGTGCCGCCAGCCGGTGTGTACTCGTCGGCGCCGATATCCGGAGTGGAAACGTCGCGCGCCTGACCGTCGATATCATCCGTCACATCCGCGAGCGGCGTTCCCTTGTTGTTGATCCAGGGACTCGCTGAATGAAGATTCGTTGCCGAAGTGTAAATGGGATTGTACGAAACCGAATTCGCTTCCTGGCCTGTTGCCACCTGGAGTGCGGCTAGATCACCAACACCCACGTTGCTCCAGAGAGCCACATAGTTGCCGGTTGTGTAGACATCATTGTAATCGGTCGTGCTAATTGAACCAGGCGTATAGACGTTGTACGCATATCCACCACCGGGATTCGAGAATATATTGTTCTCCAAGTTGTTGCCGCTGCCGCCATAGAAGTATATCCCCGTTGAATTCGTCGATGACCCCGTCATGTTGACGCTGTTGTGGTAGAAATTGAAATTTGAGCTGTAGGTGTAACTAAATCCATAGACCCCACCGGTGCCCGAATTCGCAATAAAATTATTTGCAACCAGGGCCGGAAGATTTGGGAAGCCCGCGCCGCCTGTCGATTGGTAGCTGGTAATCCCATAATTGAAGGCTCCGGTCACCTTGTTCTTCAGAATTTGTATGTTGTTGGCCGAGTAGTCCACAGCTATCCCGTAGTAGCCCGGGTTGGTCACCGTATTGCCGCTAACAAGCGGCGCATCGTGATACGAAAGGTAGATACCGTAATAAAAATTCGTGAACGTGTTGCCCGTGATCTGTGTATTCTTGCACAGCGGGTAACTGCCTGATCCGGTGATGTATATCCCATAGCCACCATTGGTGAACGTGCTCCCGTTGATGACACAGATCTTCGACGATGAGGCGTCAGACGAACCGATGACCGCCTGGTTGGTGTTGCTGGTATTCGGAGCTCCGCTGAGGACGGCGCTGTCGATCGTCAAATCACTCCATCCGCCGGCAAGCTCGAAGACCCGGCAGTATGGCGCGCCGCTGGCATTGTTGGCAATGAAGGTCATCTTGTGAAAGCGGAGATGCCGCGCACCTTTGAGTCGCACCACGTAATTGCTCTCGGCGGCTGCAGCCGTGAAGTACAATGTTGCATTGGCCGCATTGTTGGTCAAAGCCTGGAAGGAGACTACGTTGGTCGGGCTGCTCCCCGGGATATCCGTCAGAACGAAATGCTCGCCATACTGTCCCGTCTGAACATTAAAAGTCACCGGAGCTGAAACCCCCTTCAGCAACAAATCTGCCACCGCCGCATTGAATGAGTTGTATGTGCCGGTCGCACCGATCGTATACGTCCCGGCAAGCGGTGTTGTCGTGCCCCCGGCCGGCGTAAATTCATCAGCACCGATATCAGGCGTGGAGAGACTGCGCAGTTGTCCATCGATATCATCCGTAACGTCGGCGAGCGGAGTCCCTTTATTATTGATCCAGGGACTTGCCGAATGAAGATCGGTCGTCGAAGCGTACAGTGGATTGTATGAAACCGAATTCGCTTCCTGGCCGGTCGCCGTCTGCAGAGCGGCAAGATCACTAACACCGCCGCTGTTCAATACTGCCAGATAGTTGCCGCTGGTATAAACATCATTGTGGTCGATCGTGCCGATTGACGCGGTGGTCATGTTATAAGTATATCCGCCGCCGGGATTCGAAAAGACATTGTTCTCAACGTTATTGCCGCTGCCGCCATAGAAATACAACGTCCCGGAATTCGTCGAAGATCCTGTCATGTTGACGCTGTTGTTATAAATATTGAAATTCGAACAATAGGTGAAATATAATCCATAGACTCCGCCGGCGCTGCCGTTCGAGATGAAGTTGTTGGCAATGAGACCAGGGAGATTCGGGAAGCCGCCTCCGCCGACCGACTGGTACATTGAGATCCCGTAGTTGATGCCGCCCGAAATAATCTTGTTCTTTACGATCTGCACCCCGTTCATGGAATAGTCCACTTCTATTCCATTGTAAGCAACACCATTGAGGGTGTTGCCTGAAATAACAGGCGCGTCCTGATATTGGAAGTACAGGCCGTAATAATAGGGGTTGAGAACGTTGTTGGAGACCACGGTTCCTTTGGACAAGTTGCCGCTCACTCCGCTAAAAGCCAGTCCATAGCTGCCGTTGTTCATCGTGTTATTGCTCACCGTCAGAGAATCTACGTGCTGATTCGGCACCAGGATCACTGCGTAATTGCCGGAGCTTGAAGCAATCGAAATTCCATTGAGGATATTGTTCGTGATGCTGATGCGATTTGCCGTCCCGCGGACTTGAAACACGACGCCGTACGATCCGGTTCCAGAAGCCGTGACGGTCATTTTCGTGAACGTGATATAGCTGACGCTGTCGATGTCCACGACGTAATTATTTGCCGCCGTCGGAACATAAAAGAGCGTCACGTCAGAGGCCGTGCCCGACTGTGACTGGAAGGTCACCGTGTTTGATGCACTCAGGCCGCTGATCGGCGGGTGCAGAGAAATCTGTTCATTGTACGATCCGGTTCTGACATTGAATGTCACCGGACCCAAAACTCCCAGACTCCTCAGGGCAGCGACCGCATCGGTGAACGTTGCGTAACTCGGGCTTAAACCACCGATTGTGTATGTACCGGTGAGTTGCGAAAACAGCTGAGCCGGAGTCGCGAGGATAAGCAACAAGGCAACGGAGATGATGAACATCCCGTAAAATTTCGACATAAAGCTTGGGCAAGTTTTCATTGAAGAATCCTCTTAAAGAGTTGTGGGAAACGTGATTCGACGTGACAGCATCAAATATACAACACGTAATTTCTAATGTCAAGGGTATTGACCAAGGAAATCGTCATGAACGCCGCGCTCGGGGGGCAACAGTCGCGTCGTTTGAACTATCGCACCTCGCCGTGTAGTTTTCCCCGCCCGAGCGGCAGGGAGAAACGGCTCAGGCCCGCGCTGCGTTGGTTTGAGCGGGGCAGGAAGCAGGAAATCCCCTGAGAGCGAATCAAATATGGCGGCAATCGATACCGATTCATCAGTTGAGGCCTGCAAACGGCATGCACTTGATGATCTGATCCGCAAACTCCGAGCATTTGACTTCTCGTGCGCCTTCCATCAATCTCGCAAAGTCGTACGTGACGATTCTTGATTTGATTGCCGCTTCAAGGCCTTTGATGACCAGATCGGCAGCTTCGGTCCATCCCATGTAGCGAAGCATCATTTCGCCGCTCAAGATAACTGAGCCGGGATTCACCCGGTCGAGGTTCGCATACTTGGGGGCCGTCCCGTGGGTCGCTTCAAACACTGCGTGTCCGGTGATGTAGTTGATGTTTCCCCCGGGGGCAATGCCAATGCCTCCGACCTGCGCCGCCAGCGCGTCGCTGAGATAATCTCCGTTGAGGTTTAGGGTCGCGATCACATCGAACTCCTCCGGACGGGTGAGCACCTGCTGGAGGGTGATGTCGGCAATCGCATCCTTGACAACGATCTTACCCGACGTGACTGCGGCCTTTTGCTCCGCGTTGGCCGACTCCTCCCCATTGGATTTCTTTGTGCGCTCCCACTGCGCCCACGTGTAGACGCGATCACCGAATTCCTTCTCGGCCAGCGCGTACCCCCAGTCGCGGAAGGCGCCTTCGGTGAATTTCATGATATTCCCCTTATGTACAAGCGTGACCGATTTTCTTTTGTGCGTGATCGCATAGTCGATGGCTGCACGGATCAGGCGTGCAGATCCTTGCTGGGAAACCGGTTTCAAGCCGACGCCGACTTGCACTGCGTTCTCGGATGGTGCGCCGTCACCGAGCAATCTTGACCACGCATTCACCGACTCCGTTGTCCCGAATCGTATCTTCTTGAAGCTCTGTGGAAACTCCCTCTCGATGAAATCAAGGATCTTCTGTGCTTCGGCGCTGCCTGCCACGAACTCGATACCGGCATAGATGTCTTCCGTGTTCTCCCGGAAGATCACCATGTTGACCGCCTCGGGTCGCTTGACCGGCGACGGCACACCCTGAAAATATCGCACAGGTCTCAGACAGACATAGAGATCGAGCAGCTGGCGAAGCGCGACATTCAGCGACCGGATGCCTCCGCCAATCGGGGTTGTGAGCGGACCTTTGATGCCGACAAGGTAGGTCTGAAACGCTCCCACCGTCTCATCGGGGAGCCAGCTATTGAACTGCTTGAATGATTTTTCACCTGCGAAGACTTCCATCCACTCAACGGATCGTTTCCGGCCGTACGCCTTCTGGACGGCGGAATCGATCACCCGCTTCGCTGCACGCCAGATGTCGGGGCCGGTGCCGTCCCCTTCGATGAATGGAATGATGGGATGATCGGGAACACAAAGTTTGCCCGAGGAGAGGGTAATTTTTTCGCCCTGTTGCGGAATACTCAATGTCAATGATGTCATGGCTATTGGCTAAGGTTAAATATGGATAGGATCTGAATTGATTTTTTGACGAATACGGTCGGCATACGCCGCCATCTCGTCCCCGTTGTACTTCTTGAGCTGAAGGATAAAGCGGATATTATCGTCGGCGTATCTCGGCGTGATATGAAAATGGAAATGGAACACCGATTGGCCTGCCGCCCTGCCGTTATTTGAAAAAATATTGAACCCGGGAGGGTTCAGGGAATCGACGACCGCACGGGAGACGATCTGGGTCGCGCGAATGAGGCCGCCGAGCTCGGTGTCGGGAACTTCGAGGAATGTCTCGGCGTGCTGCCTGGGGAGGACCAGCACATGGCCATAGTGGATCGGGTTGATGTCGAGGATGGCGACCGCATGCTCATTCTGGTAAAGAACCTCGGCCGACGATTCTCCGCGGGCGATGGCGCAAAAGGTACAATCAATCATGAAAACAATGATAAGAAGGAAGTTCTCCTTCGATATATACCAAGATTCCGGAAGAAAGTCAAAGACATGGGGATCGTTTTGGGCACGTGAAGTTGATTCTTTCTGGCTCATTCCTTATATTGACATCCGAATTTAACCATAGCCTCATCGAACATTTCTCTGGAGTCAGAATGAAACACTCTGTTTTGATCGTATTCGCGATGATCCTGCTCGCCGGCATCACCTTCACCGGTTTCCAGTGCGGCTCGGCCGAATCGACGAGCGCAAAACTCTATATCCACAACAAGGATTTTCCTGCAGCCGAGAAATCTCTTTTAAAGGAGCTCGAAAAAGCCCCGAACAACGCCGAAGCCTGGTTTCTTCTCGGAGATGTCCGACGCCAGATGGGTGACTACAAGGGCATGGTTAGTGCTTTTGATCGGTCACTCCAGATAAATAAAACATGGGAATCAAACATTACGGCATCACGGGCAAATGTCTGGGTGACCTCATTGAATCAAGGCGTGGCCTTGTTCAACAAGAGCAGATCTGCACCTGCCGACAGCGCCAACGCGCTATGTCAGAAAGCTGTCGAATCATACAAGACCGCACTTGTCGTGAATCCTGACAGTACAGTGACTTATCATCACCTGGCCGTCGCGTACATGGCAATGGACAGCGTAGACCATGAGATCACGTATTTGAAGATGGGCCTTGAACGAAAAAGGGATCCCGACAACACCGAAATGCTCATGCGGGCCTTCCTAAAGAAGGCGGAAAAGAGCCTTGAATCAAAAGACACGGCGATTTGTAAAAACGAGCTCGCCACTGCAATTGAAGTGATTTCCGGCGAACGAGCGATTGACGGGCATAACAAAATTCTAGACACAACATTTAGCGACATTCACTCTGAACTCGGAACAATTTGTTTGCGACAAGACAGTCTTGAGACCGCAGTCAGGCATTTTGACATAGCGTTATTATCCGACAGCAGCTCGCAGGGCGCATTGTTAAATGGCGCGATAGCGTGCATCAAGTGGGGGGCCGGGATTCAAGAGGCTTCAAAGGCAAACAAAAGTCCAAAGGATCAAGGATTGGAGAGCAGCTACAAAGAAAAATATCAACACGGTGTATCCATGTTGGAGAAGTATGTGCAATTGAAGGACGACAATGCTTCTGCCTGGGAAATCCTGGGTACAACGTATGGCTACTTGGGAAAGCAGAAGGAGGCCCAGGTCGCTATCAAGAAGGCCGATGCACTGAAAAAGAAATGAGTCAAATTGAACTACTCTTAGCCCGCCGGAATCGTTCCGGCGGGCTTTTTCTTTCAACCAAGGAGACGTATGTCAACTCAAGGACCACCCCCCCAGCAGATCAATATCGAGCTTGGTGAAAAGGAAGCGGAAGGAATCTATTCGAACCTCGCGATCCTCACCCACTCTCCCGCGGAGTTCGTCATCGACTTCACCCGCATCCTCCCCGGCGTCCCGAAGGCCAAGGTGTTCGCCCGCATCATCACGACGCCGCAGCATGCGAAGCTTCTACTGAACGCGTTGAAGGACAACATCGAAAAATACGAGCGGACATTCGGCGAGATCAAGATCCACGGCGAGCCGTCTGCGACCGGCGTTTTTGGATTCCAGCCACCCACTTCGGGCGACAAAGTTCATTGACGAAGGGTAGGTCAGACATTTCCCGCAACTATTCTTAAATATGATAGCGCGGGATTCCGCAAAGCGGAACTTGTCTGACTCTCGGCGCCCCGGAACTTGACAGACAAAAATGTCTGTCCTACCAGCCGTGAATGATCTTCGCCCGTCGAGCCGAGCTCACAGCACGTACCTGCTGAGATCCTTGTCCTTCACGATGCTGCTCAGCTTCTCATTCACCATTTCCTTCGTGACCATGATCGTCGTGCCGCCGAATTTGTCGGGCGCCTCGAAGAGAATTTCCTCGAGGAGCGTTGTCATGATCGTATGGAGCCGGCGGGCGCCGATGTTCTCCACCTGTTCGTTGACCTGCGTCGCGGTCTTCGCGATTTCCCTGATGCCGTCCTCCGTAAATTGAAGCTTCACATCCTCCGTTTCCAGCAGCGCCGAGTATTGTTTGATGAGTGCGTTCTGCGGAAGCGTGAGGATTTTCACGAAATCATCCTCCGTCAGACTGTTGAGTTCGACGCGGATCGGGAAGCGGCCCTGGAGTTCCGGAATGAGATCGGACGGTTTTGAGACATGAAACGCTCCCGAGGCGATGAAGAGGATATGATCCGTTTTCACCATGCCATATTTTGTGAGGACGGTTGTTCCTTCGACGATCGGGAGCAGGTCCCGCTGGACGCCCTCGCGTGAAACGTCGGGGCCGCCGCCGCCCCTCTTGTCTCCGGCGATCTTGTCGATCTCATCGAGAAAAACGATCCCTGAGTTGTGCAGCCGGTCGAGCGCTTCCTTGACGGCGGCGTCTGCATCGATCAGTTTCTGCGCTTCCTCCTGGCTGAGGATCTGGCGCGCTTCGGCGACGGTCATTTTTCTCTTCTTTGTCCGCCTCGGAAGCATGTTGCCGAACATCTCCTGAAGGTTGACTCCCATCTCTTCGATATTGATGGGCCCCAGCACCTGCATCGAGGGAATCTGCTGTGAGGTCACGTCGATCTCGATCGTGCGCTCCTCCATCTCTCCGGCTGAGAGCTTCTCGCGGAATTTTTCGCGTGTAGCCTTGTTCTCATCCTCGTCGGTGAGCACTTCGGAGCCGCCTCCGGCGCCGACCGTCTGCCGGCGTTTGACCGGCGGAACAAGAAGGTCCAGAATTCTCTCCTCCGCCATCTTCGTCGCTTTATCCTGCACCTGCGAGGCCTTCTCGCTCTTCACCATGTTCACGGCCATTTCGGTGAGATCCCGGATGATCGATTCGACGTCACGCCCGACATACCCGACCTCCGTAAATTTTGTCGCCTCGATTTTCATGAACGGCGCGTTGACGAGCCGGGCGAGGCGCCGTGCGATCTCGGTTTTTCCGACGCCGGTTGGACCGATCAGGATGATATTGTTCGGCATGATCTCTTCGCGGAGATGCTCCGGCGTCTGGAGCCGCCGCCAGCGGTTGCGAATAGCGATGGCCACCGATTTTTTTGCGGCCTGCTGGCCGATGATGTAACGGTCGAGCTCCTGCACAATTTCGCGCGGAGTCAATTCTCTCTCCTGGTGTTTTTTCATGGTCTCCTGTTGAAATGCGCCGCGGACGCAGGTCGCGGCGTTACAGCTCTTCGATGACGATATTCTTGTTGGTGTAGATGCAGATGTCGCCCGCCGTTTCGAGCGACTGCTGCACGATCTCCCTTGCCGAAAGGTCGGTATGCTTCACGAGCGTGCGGGCCGCCGCGAGAGCGTAATTGCCTCCGGAGCCGATAGCGACGATTCCGTCGTCGGGTTCGACGACCTCGCCGGTTCCGGAGATCACGAGTGCCTGCTCCTTGTTGAGAACGGCGAGAAGCGCCTCAAGCTGGCGCAGATACTTGTCCGTGCGCCACTGCTTCGCCAGCTCCACGGCGGCACGGAGGAGCTGCCCGTGGTATTGCTCGAGCTTCTCCTCGAACCTTTCGAAGAGGGTGAAGGAATCCGCGGCCGAGCCGGCGAAACCGGCGAGGACGGTGTTGTTGTATATTTTCCGCACCTTTCGGGCGCTTTGTTTCATCACGGCATTGCCGACGGTGACCTGTCCGTCGCCGCCGATCACCGTCAGGCCGCCGCGCGTCAGGCCGATGACTGTTGTCGAATGAAATTCCATGGGCATGTCGGTCTCCGCTTCCTTAGATTTTTCTCCGCAGCCTGGCGACGGGGATCCTCATCGCCTCGCGGTATTTTGCAACGGTCCGACGGGCGATGTTGACCCCGTTCCCGTTGAGCACCTCGCCGATCTTGTCGTCGCTCAGGGGATGCCTCGGATCTTCGGAGTCGATCATCTCCCTGATCGTCTTCTTCACTTCCTTATTCGAGACATCCTCGCCGCTCTGCGTCGTCAGCTTGTCGCTGAAGAAGTGCCGGAGCTCGAAGACGCCGTACTCGGTTTGCACGTACTTGCCGTTGACGACGCGGCTGATCGTCGAGATATCCATGTTGATGACTTCCGCAACGTCCTTATAGATCATCGGTCTCAGATATTCCCCCGTTTCAAAGAACGTCCGCTGCTTTTCCACGATCGTGCGCATGACACGGATCATCGTATCGCGGCGCTGGTTGATCGATGCGATGAACCACTTCGCCGCTTCAAATCTCTTCCTCACAAATGCCTTGACACCGTCGGCGCTCCCGTTTTTCCCGCGCTTCTGCATCATGAGCTCCTTGTACGCTTTGTTGATGCGGAGCGGAGGCACGTTGCGGTCGTTCAGCGTGATGATGAAGTCCTCCCCGTCGCGTTCGACAAGGAAGTCGGGAATCACATAATTCTGCTGAGCCGAGAACTGTCCCTCTCCCGGTTTCGGATCGAGCTTCTGGATAAGCTCCATGACCGGTTTGAGCTCATCGATGGTGATGTTGAGCTTCTTCGCGAGATCTTCGAAATGCTTCATCGTAAAATCGTCAAAGAACTCGCAAAGAAGCCTCAGTGCCAGCTCCTTCAAGGGAGAAGGAAATTCACCGATCTCGAGTTGAACGATGAGACATTCCTGCAGATTCCTTGCAGCAATCCCCGGCGGGTCAAGCCGTTGAATCTTCCTCAGGACCTCTTCAGCCTGTGCCGCCGAGAGCGGAAGATCGTGGGCAAGATTGAGATCCTGCACAATAAGATGCAACTCTCTCCTGAGGTATCCGTCCTCATCGATGTTGCCGATGATCTCGTCGCTGAGGAGCTCCTCCTCGGGCGTCAGGTTGAGAAGACGGATCTGATCCGAAAGCCGCTGCGTGATCGTTTGCTCGGCCGGCTGGGGAAAATCATCACGCTCCTCATCATCGCGCTCGACCCGCGTCGACTTGTAGCCGTCGAGATCATCATTCATGAAGTCTTCGATCGTGTAGCCGTCTTCCTTCTCCGACTTTTCTTTCGTCTCGACCTGCTCTGGTGTTCCCGCCTCCGGCGGTTCCTCAATTTTCACGTCATCCGCTTCCTCCACAGGTTCCGTCTCATCGATTTCCTCGAGGAGCGGGTTGATCTCCAGCTCGGCTTTGATCCGTTGTTCAAGAGCGAGCACCGGCAGCTGAAGCAATTGGAGATACTGCACCTGCTGGGGGGTGAGCTTCTGTTGCAGTGATTGTCGCTGAGAAAGATTAAGCACGATATAATTACTTTGAAAAACTTTTGGAATTCACTTCTTCGGCGTTCTCCCGCCTTGCACTGCAGGCGGCCTCAAACTCGCGGTACCAGGCCGGTCCAAACCGCTCGACCAGGGCGTCCTTCAGAAATTGCGAGAGAAGGACATCCTCGTTCCGCCCGCGCACTCTCCCACCGCTGCATTGAGCAATTTTCTCGTAACGCACGTGCGTCCGGCCTTCCGACGACAGGCGAACGGGAAACAGGAAGCATGAAGCCGGCTTTCTGAACGACGTCTCACCGTTATGGTATGCTTTCTCAAGCGCGCAGCAGGCCACATCGCCTTCAAAATACACAAACACACAATCTCCGTCGTCGATGCATGCCGTTGCATAGCTCCCCGGCCCGCCGTCAAACATACCGGCTTCCCTGATGATCGTGCGGCTCCGTTCGGGGAGATATTTTGACGCCGCGGCATACGCCCCTTCGATCTGCCCAACCTCGGCATCAACCAGCGGCGCTCCGCGCCCCCCGGGGAGCGTACAACAGGCGCCTTTGCACCGCTCGAGATCGCATGCGAAATGCTCGTGAGCCACCCCTTCTTCGATCATTACTTCACCAATAACAAACATCGTGCTACAAAATACGAAAGTTTTCCCTAAGAGAAAAATAAATGCATGATAGAGCCCACATTTCTTATCCGAACAGAGGAAACAAGTTCCCCTCCCAGGATCAAAGCCGTTCGAACAGCTTCCCTGGAAGCTGCCTGATAAGTCCTTTAAACTCGAGACTTAACAGGTTGACGAGGACATCAGTCGTGGAACTCCCTGTGCGTTCCGCGAGCGTATCGATATGGACCGGTGTCGCACCGAGATGGTCGAGGATATTTTTCTCGAACAGGGTCACGTCGGCCGGCATGGCTCGCTCCTGCTTGACGGCGGCGGTCATTGATCGGGGAAGCTTCGACGAGAGCTCAACGAGGATGTCGTCGACGCAGTCGACAAGCTTCGCCTTGCCCTCCTTGATCAGGGTGTTGCAGCCCCTGCTCCGTTTCGCATTGACGTTCCCCGGAACGGCAAACACCTCACGGTTCTGATCGAGCGCTGTATTCGCAGTGATCATCGCGCCGCCGTTGAGATCGGTCTCGATGATGAGCGTCCCCAACGACAGGGCGGAGATGATCCGATTACGCCGTGGAAAATTCACCGCGTCCGGTTTGGCTCCCATCTCGTACTCGGAGATGAGCGCGCCGCGACCGGTGATCCGCTCGCTCAGCGATTTATTCTCCGGCGGATAGATGACGTCGAGCCCGGATCCGATCACGGCGATCGTTCGGCCCGAGTGTTTCAGTGCTCCGGCATGGGCAACGGTGTCGACGCCGCGCGCAAGACCGCTCACAACCGTCAGGCCGAGCCTTGCCAACTCCTGACTGAATTTCTCTGCCATGGCGATCCCATATTCCGAGGGAGACCGTGTTCCGACGATCGCCACTGCATGCCGGTCTTCCTCAGTGATGTCGCCCTGAACATAGAAAAACGGCGGAGGGTCATAGATGCGCCGAAGCAATTCCGGATAACCACGATCCCAGTACGTGACGATTCGCGAGTTCCGATTGTTGAGCCTGGAGAGCTGACGGCCGGCGAACTCCTGCGCCCGCCGGAGATCGGAGCGCCGGCAGAAATGAACGATCGTAGAGGCGAGCTTCTTGCTGAACCCTTCAACAGCAGCGATCTGCCTCGCCGATGCCGTGAAGACCTCGCCTGAATCGCCGAAGTGCGCGACGAGGGCACGAAGCCGGTTCGTGCCGATGTTGGGAATCTGGGAGAGTACGAGCAAGTCAAAAACAGAAACCATGAAATGCCTCCTTCTGTTGCCTCACCATGCAGCGGGAAGACGAAATACGGGTGTGTTGCTTTTTCAGATTTTCATTGAACTTACACAGGAATCATCATTCCCGCTGTGTCACAATGTCCTCCCACCGAACTCATCCCCCTCCCTGCCCTCTCCCTTCTTTAAATTCCAGAGCAAGGGGGGTTCGGGTGAAGATCGAGTTCAATCCAACTATCCTGTGAATTGGTAATAATAATTATTCTTGGGCAGTATCACTCCACAACATCAAATCCGTCGACGACGGCAACGACGACGGAATGAACCGGCGCCTTCTTGTTGCGGAGAATTTGCGCCGCCCCCTGACCCTCCTGAAGCACAAGAACGGTATCTCCCACTCCCGCATCGACCGAGTCGATCGCCAGGATATCACGGCCGATGAACTTCCCGTGAAGATCGATCGGCTGAGCAATGAGGATCTTCTTGCCTCTCAGATGCTCGTTCTTCTGCGTTGCAACGAGAGTGCCTGTGATTTTACAAAGTGTCATGGGGGATCGTCAGGCGGCGAGAATATCGTCCTTGAACCGCTGAAGCAACGATTCCGCCTCCCCCATCGTCGGCGCCTCGGCGATGATGCGGATGATCGGCTCGGTATTCGATTTCCGCAGATGCACCCATGAATTCGGGAACATGATCTTCAGTCCGTCATCCGTATTGGAATTGCCATTGCGGACATGGTCGCGCGCGATCTTCTCCAGCAGTGCTTCAGGGGATTTTCGCTCGATCTCGACTTTGGATTTTGTGATAAAGTATTGCGGCAGCGACGATTTGAATTCCGACAGCGTCCCGCGCCACTCGGCAAGCTGCTGCATGATGATGCCGATGCCCACGATCGCATCCCTTCCGTAATGGACCGCAGGCACGATCACGCCGCCGCTCCCCTCTCCGCCGACGAGCGCTTTCACCTCTTTCATTTTCTGAGCGACATTGATCTCACCGACCGCGGTCCGGTAGACCCTTGCACCGTACGGTCGCGCCACCGCATCGACCGCCAACGTCGTTGAGAGATTCACAACGACCGAAGGCGCAGATGTTTGATCCCTGAAGTGCCTCTCGAGCATGTACCTGACGACCGCGGTGATCGTGTATTCCTCGCCGAACGGTTCACCGTTCTCGGTGATGAGCACCAGCCGGTCGACGTCCGGATCGACCGCGATCCCGAGATCAGCCTTTTCTTCAACGACCTTCCGGCACAATTCGGTGAGGTTCTCGGGGATCGGTTCCGGCGGGCGCGCGAATATGCCGCTCCCGTCACAGTTCATCTCCACGACATCGCAGCCGAGCCTGCGGAGCAACTGCGGCACGATCAAACTTCCGGCGCTGTTGATGCAGTCAAGAACAACTTTGAAACGTCTCTTCCTGATCAATTCGGCCGTGATGATCGGAAGGCTGAGCACCATGTCGTCATGCTGACGAAGAAAGGAATCGTCCGATGTATGCCTTCCGAGCATGGCCCACGGAACGTAGCGGAATTTTCCCTCCTCCGCGATGGCCCATAATCTCCGGTTCTCTTCTCCATTCAGGAACATGCCGCTGTTGCCGATGAACTTCAGGCCGTTCCATTGTATCGGATTGTGGCTCGCGGTGATCGATATGCCGCCTGCCGCGTGGAGCTGTTCCACGGCGATCTGGATCGTCGGCGTCGGCGCAACACCGAGCGCGACGACATCGCACCCCATCGAAAGCAGCGTCGATGAGACGAGATCCCCGACGATCTTCCCTGTGATACGGCCGTCCCGCCCGATGACGATCTTGCCAGAGTTCGAATATCGCGCAAACGCCGCCGCATATTTTACGATAACTTCTGGTGTGAGACTCTCGCCGACGACGCCGCGAATGCCGGAGATGCTGATCATTAATGACATAAGTATTCACTCAGGAAACACGTTGGAATGTAGCAAAGAAGGAAATGAGAAGCAACCAAACGCACGCGCCGTCCTGATCCGCTCAGCTTATGTTCTCCTCCGCCAGATCACGAACCCCGTGATACAGAGGAGAGCGGGCGCGAAGCCGAAGATACTGTAGAAAATTTTTGTCGCGATCCCACCGAAACGGCCGACATGCAGTTCGTAGTTCATCTGTTCCAACTTCGTCGACAGATCCTGCTTCCTTATGTCCTTCACGGCCGCGACCCGGCCGGTTCGCGTATCGAAAGCAACGCTGCTGTTCTCATCCGGCTCATAGAGGAAATTCGATGTCGGAACGGCGCCGGAGATCTCACAGTTCGGTTTATCGGCCGTTCGGTTGATCGTGATCGCCGTGATCCTCATGTCAGGCAACACGCCCCTTGCCGCCGTCATCAAACTTTCGAGCGGCACTCCTACGACGGCTTGTTTGATCTCCCTGCGAAGGGTTCTTTCGCGCCAGAACGACGGTGTGAAAAAATCTGTCGACATGTACGATGCAGTAAGAAACATGACGACATTGACCGCGAGCGCCCAAACTCCGACAAACCGATGCAGGTTGGGGGATGCACTTCTCCAGTTTTTGAACTTTAGCGGGACGCGGAAAAGCACGACCTTCAAAATGTCGCTCGAGTAGACGATGAAACCCGTCACGATGCTGCACAAGAGCAGCAGCGCAACAACGGCGGCCAGAAAAGCCCCGCCGTCCCCTAACTGAAATGATGAGTGAAAACCGTCAAGCCAGCTCCAGAACGTTCCGCTTCCAAAGCGATAAAACTTGCGAAGGACTGTGCCGGTGTACGGGTTCACGTAGACAACGATGCTGTGAGAAGGGGTAGAAAACAAGGAAACCGTCGAATCAGGTTCGTCGGTCAGGACCACGAGCGCCTGAGTGGCGTCGTTGTGCCGTCCGACTTTGATGCTGATGAATGATGATGCGGGAAAATCGTTTTGCAACACGCCGAAAAGTTCGGTGTAGGAGAGCCGGGGCGTGCCAGGAAAGACCTCGCACGTATCAACGAAGCGATCCTCGATGTCTTGCCGAAACACCGTGACGGCACCGCTGCTCGCATGGACGAGGTAACCAATCCCCACGAACAGCCCGAGCCAGCTATGAACGGAGAATATTTTTCGATACGTCGAGGCGATGATCGCGTCCTTTTCCCCCTCGCCGCCGTCGTGAATCATTATCGAGCAGACGGCAAGTACCAGACGATGGATAGAGGGGAATCATGAGATCAGTATAAGCATAATTGATGATGCCGGCAAACACTGGCCACTCTTCACTCTCCACATTCAGAAACACCTTTTCCTGACGCCCAGTATGTCCATATCTTGATGGTAACTCAGGATTTCTTCTCAACTTCTCATCATCTCATCATCTCAAAATCCCACATACTCATCATTTCAATAATTTCAAGTTCGGTTGAATCTCTCTCAAATTTTCAGTACGTTTATGAGGATTTCCCCAACATGGCCAGGTGACATGTTATCCGGATCTGAGCGACAATACCTTTTGCGGGTGGCCCGCTGCGCGATCGAAGCGGCGGTCTTGAACAAGCCGATGGCGGCGGTGAGCATCGATTCACCGGCATTGAAAAAGCCGTCCGGCGCCTTCGTCACGCTCCATGAAGCTCAGGAACTGCGAGGCTGCATCGGCTATGTCGATCCCCGGAAACCGTTGCTCGCCACGGTGCAGGACGCAGCCGTGAAGGCAGCGATGGAGGATCCGCGTTTTCCGCCCGTCGGCATCGACGAGCTTGAGGAGATCGAAATCGAGATCTCGGTTCTCTCGCCGCTGCAGGGCATTCGTTCACCCGGGGAGATCGAGGTCGGAAGACACGGGCTCGTCGTCGAATTCGGCAGCCATCGCGGGCTCCTTCTTCCCCAGGTAGCGGCCGAGTACGGATGGGATGCGGAAACGTTTCTGCAGCAGACCGTCCGCAAAGCAGGCCTGGCGGCGCATGTCGTGGATGAGCAGGATCTCAAGGTCTTTGTCTTCACGGCGGAGATTTTCAACGAGCATGAGGCGACTGCAGTATGAGGCGGCGATGAATTCAAGAATGTTCACAGGACAAGCGATATCAAACATAACGAGGGCGCCCGCCGTGGCAGGCTATTTCTACCCCGCCGATCGGCGGACGCTCACAAAAGAGATCGAGTCGCTGCTGGCCCGCGCAACGCCCGGCCCATCCGCGGGATCGATCGTGGCGCTCATCTCACCCCACGCCGGCTACAAATATTCGGGGTTGACGGCAGCTCACGCATACAAGCTGCTTGGATCGCGACACTTCGATAGCGTCGTCGTCGTGTCGCCGAGCCACAGGGAATACTTCAACGGGATCTCCGTCTTCAGCGGAGAGGCATACCAGACGCCGCTTGGCACGCTGAGCGTCGATGCCGAGCTCCGCGACAAACTCGTCGACGGCGAGCATGATATCCGATCGTCAATGCACGGCCATCACGACGAGCATGCCATCGAGGTCCAGCTGCCGTTCGTCCAGATGACTCTCGGCCAAACGCGTATCCTGCCGATCGTCATGGGTGACCAACGGCGGGAATTCTGCTCTCTTCTCGGAGAGAAGCTCGGGAAAATTCTCAAGGGAACGACGACGCTTCTTATTGCGAGCACCGATCTTTCGCATTATCATCCGTACGACGAAGCAGTAGCAATGGATGGAATGGTGATCGACGCTGTCCGGGAGTTCGATGAGAAACAATTGATGAACGATCTTGAGCAGGAGCGCGTCGAAGCGTGCGGCGGCGGTCCGACCGTTGCAGTGCTCACGGCAGCCAAACGCCTCGGAGCGAACTGTGTGAAAGTTCTTCACCACTGTAACTCAGGCGACGTCACCGGTGACCGGGAGAAGGTCGTCGGATATCTCTCCGCCATCGTCATCCGGTCACACTGAAGTCGCATGCCGTCACACAAGTATCCGAACGTCTCCATCATCGGCGCGGGGAGAGTCGGCTCCTCGCTGGCGGTGGCTCTGCATGAGGCGGGCTATCGCGTCGTCAGCATCATCAGCCGAACTGGACCGGCCTCGATCGCCCTGGCACGATCGGTGCGATGCAAGAAGGCGTCGACGCGCATTGAGGACGTCGACTCTTCGACGGAACTCGTTCTCATTGCCGTGCCCGATGAGGCGATCTCCGGAGTGGCGAAAGAGCTGGCGAGCGCGAAACGATTGAAATTCAGCAACATGTTCGTCGCGCACACTTCGGGCGTCTATTCTTCGGTACTCCTGGAACCATTGCGAAGGAAAGGCGCTCTCGTGGCTTCCATCCATCCGATCCAGACGTTTCCCGAAGGTCGAAAGCGGACCAAGGTACAGGGCATCTATTTTGGGATCGAGGGAGAAATGGCCGCAGTGGGCCGCGCCGGAAAGATCGTGAACGATCTCGGCGCGAGAAGCGTCGTCGTTCCTGAATCTTTGAAAGCGCTCTATCATGCAGCTTGCGTGTTCTCTTCAGGATATCTGGTCGTCATGTTGAATGCGATTCAACAGCTCGCCGGCATCCTTGGGCTCAAGGCATCATGGACGGAGGTTTTCGGTCCTCTGATGACGAGCGCCATGGAGAACACGATCAAGAGCTCGGCCGGGGAATCGCTGACCGGTCCCGTCATGCGCAAGGATCTGAAGACGATCGCACTTCATCTCGAATCGCTGGCGAGGCACGCACCTGAGTTTGTTCCTCTCTATCTCGTGGCGGGAATCGAAGCGGCCCGCGTGGCAAGTGAACATCATCGGATGACCGAAGAGGAATATCGAACCGTCGTGGATCATTTTAAGAAATTCCTGACATCAATTCCAACCATCAAAAAGTCGAAGGGAAAAAAGTGAAAGCACTTATCGCCGGCGGCGGACGCGGAACGCGGCTTCGCCCGCTCACCCACACGCAGAACAAACACCTCATCCCGATCGCCAACAAGCCGATCCTCCATTACGCCATCGAAGCGGCGGTCGAAGCCGGCATCAAACAGATCGGCATCATCTGCAACGCCGACAGCGATGAGGTTCCGCAGGCGATCGGTAATGGCAGGCGATGGGGCGTGAAGATCACCTATATTCCTCAGAAGGCTCCGCTCGGACTTGCCCATGTCGTGAAGATCGCCCAGAAGTTCATTGGAAAGGACGATTTCATTTTCTACCTCGGCGACAACATGGTGGTCGGCGGCGTGAAGAGATTTATCGATGAGTTTGAAAAGAGCGATTGCAATTGCTTCCTCACGTTGGCGAAAGTGAAAGACCCCGAGCGGTTCGGCGTGCCTGAAATCAGGAATGGCAAGATCGTGAGAGTCGATGAAAAGCCGAAGAAACCCAAGAGCCATTTTGCGGTCGCAGGCATCTACATTTACGATCACCATATCTTCGAGGCGGTGAAAAAGATCAAGCCGAGCACGCGCGGCGAGCTCGAGATCTCCGACGCCCACACGTACATGATCCAGAAAGGATATAAGGTGGGATATAGTGAGATCACCGGCTGGTGGAAGGACACCGGCAAGCCGACCGATCTCCTCGAGGCGAACCGGCTCGTGCTCGACAACATCCAGCAGAAGATCGCCGGCAAGGTCGACAAGACCTCGACCGTCGCAGGCAAAGTGATCATCGAAGAGGGCGCATCGATCCTCAACAGCGTCGTGCGCGGGCCGGCGATCATCGGCCAGGGATGTGTGATTGAAAATAGTTATATTGGTCCGTTCACGTCGATCGGCAATGAGACGGAAATCCGGAACTCCGAGGTCGAGTACAGCATCGTCTTGCGTCATTGCAAGATCCACAACGTCAAATTGCGCATCGAGGGGAGCATCCTCGGCAACGATGTGGAGATCGTTGAAGCAAGCGGGAAGCCGCTGGTTCACAGATTCATGATTGGAGATCAAAGCAGAGTGGAAGTGGCGTAGAGATGTGGGATGTGGGATGTGCGATATTCGATATGCGATGTGAGATGTGCGAAATGCGATATGAGATGTGCGGTGTGGGATGTGGGATGCGAAGAATGTGTGAAGATGTGATAGAATAATCTACAGTCATACAAGAAATTATCGGATAAATATGATCACCTCGGCAAAATGCTATTTCGATTCATCGAAGCCGTCCACAACGACCACCTTTCTCCCACCTATGTCAAGGAGTCAGAGGCTGATTATCAGTCCTAAGACATGGTTTACGCAAATCACATATCGCATATCGAACTATGAACTCCTCGACACTTCTCTTGAAAATCAGCGATAGAATCGCCCTCGTCACCATCAACCGCCCCGACAAGCTCAACGCACTGAACGCTCAGTGCAAGGCCGAGCTCAGGGAGGTGTTCACAAATCTCAGAACGAACCGTGAGGTCGACGTGGTCATCGTCACCGGTTCGGGCGAGAAAGCCTTTGTCGCGGGTACGGATATCGGTGAGCTTGCAGCACTGACCGCCGAGACTGGCAAAGAGTTTGCAGAAAGCGGACAGTCGATCTTCGATCTCATCCAGCATCTCGGCAAACCGGTCATCGCCGCGGTCAACGGCTATGCGCTTGGCGGCGGCTGTGAGCTTGCACTCGCGTGTCATATCCGGATTGCATCCGACAACGCGAAATTCGGACAGCCCGAGGTCAGCCTCGGCGTCATCCCCGGCTACGGCGGCACCCAGCGGCTGGCACGACTGGTCGGCACCGGCAGGGCAGCCGAGATGATTCTCACCGGCAATCCGATCGATGCGCCCGAGGCTCGCCGCATCGGACTTGTCAACAGAGTCGTACCGCAACCCGAACTACTCGCGACCGCGGAAGCAACGGCGAAGGTGATCATCGCCAAAGGGCAGCTCGCCATTCGCATGTCGCTGAAGGCCATCAACGCGGCGATGGAACTGCCGCTGAGTGACGGACTGAAACTCGAAGCGGGCCTCTTCGGCGAGGCGTGCAGCACGGAAGATGCGAAGGAAGGGATCAGCGCATTCCTGCAAAAACGGAAGCCGGCATTCAAGGGAACATGAAGCCCTTTGACACATGGAGCAGGGGATCGGTGGTTCGATTGGTCGTGTCGATTACCCTGGCCTGCGTCGCACTCGGACTTTTTCTGATGAGCCGGACGTCGGTGGGCAGACCCGATCGACCTTCGGGAAGTGGACTCACGCCGGCGTTGGTCAGCAGCATCGACCATGATGTCGACACGCTTCTGGCACAGTTCAGGATCGAGAGAGCATGGATCCGGAAAAAAGTCGTCACCGTACCGAATTCGACCGTCAGCCGGATCGAGCGAACCGTTGCGATCCCTGGAGATGTGCTCCCTCTGCAGGTCAATCTTGCGATGAACTCGATGGCGAAGCGATATAACGGTCGTGCCATCGCTTCCGAAAATCTAAAAGAGAATTCTGTGACGATCCATATCGAGATGCAGGGGTACGTGGTGCAGACAATTATTTTGAAAACGAATCGAGATTTAAGAAGAAGCGCAGAGAAAAAAGCTGAAACGAAGGTCTGATATGTGCTTTGCGTCCTTTGCGGTAGAGCTTTTCTCGCCAAGGCACGAAGACAGGATCGGACAAATCACAATCCAATAATCTATGTCGAAATCGAACACGAATACTGACACACAACTCATGGAGAAGCTCGTCTCGCTCTGCAAGCGGAGGGGATTTGTTTTCCAATCAAGCGAGATTTACGGCGGATTGAACGGCGCGTGGGACTACGGTCCGCTGGGAGTAGAGCTCCTCCGGAACATTAAAGACGCCTGGTGGAAGGAGATGACGCTGAGGAAAAACGTCGAAGGACTGGACGCCGCCATTCTCATGCACCCGCGCGTGTGGGAAGCTTCCGGCCATATCGAAAATTTCACAGATCCAATGGTCGATTGCAAACAGTGCAAGGCCCGTTACCGGCTCGATATTCTTTTCGAAGATTTATCGATCAAGAAGCAGAAGGATGTGTTGCGCGCACTGGAACCGGCCAGATTCGAGGGTCAATTGAAAGATGAAGTCGTCGCGGCGGAATTCCAAAAAATGACCGAATCGTCTCCGAGCTCAGTGCTCAACGCTCTCTCCTGTCCTAATTGTGGCAACAAGAACACCTTCACCGACGCCCGCAAATTCAACCTCATGTTCAAAACATTTGTCGGGCCGGTCGAAGATTCGAGCGCCGTCGTCTACCTTCGTCCGGAAACGGCGCAGGGGATTTTCGTCAACTTTCTCAACGTCCAGTCCGGTTCGCGTCAGAAGCTCCCCTTCGGTATTGCCCAGATCGGGAAAGCGTTCCGCAACGAGATCAATACGAAGAATTTTCTCTTCCGCACGCGCGAGTTTGAGCAGATGGAGATGCAGTTCTTCGTGAAACCGGGGACGGACGATCATTGGTTCGAATACTGGCGCGAACAAAGGATGAACTGGTATGTCAGTTTCGGCATGCAGAAGGAGAAACTGCAGTGGCACCGTCACGAGCCGGGGAAGCTGGCGCATTACGCCAAAGATGCGTACGACATCGAGTATGCGTTTCCCTTCGGCTGGGGCGAAATCGAGGGCGTTCACAACCGAACAGACTTTGACCTCTCGCGGCATGAGCAATATTCAGGGAAGAGCTTAAAGTATTTTGATGAAGAGACGAAAGAGAAGTTCACGCCGTTCATCATCGAGACCTCGGCGGGAGCGAGCAGATCGTTCATGGCATTCCTCGTGAACGCCTACGCCGAGGAAGAGGCGCCATCTGCCGAAGGGAAGATGGAGACGCGGATCGTCATGCGCTTACATCCGAAGCTCGCGCCAATCAAGGTTGCGATCTTCCCTCTTGTCAACAGGGACGGCATGCCTGAGGTGGCGGAGAAGATCGAGCACAACCTGCGGCCGCACCTTCCGTGTTTTTATGACGACAGCGGAGCGGTCGGAAGACGCTATCGCCGTCAGGATGAGATCGGTACCCCATTCTGCGTGACGGTCGACTCCGAAACCCTGCAAAATCAGACAGTTACAGTGCGCGACCGAGATTCGATGGTCCAGGAGCGGGTTGCGATTGACGCGTTGCTTTCCTATCTTTTACAGAAGTTAGCCTGAACAACACAACATCTTCATAAACATTTCAAGGGGATTTGATATGTCAAGAATTTTTCAGATTACCGTCGTCATGATTGTCGCCGGCTCAGTGGTCCTGATGGGGTGCGGAGCGAGCAACACACTCAAGGGGGGCGCGATCGGCGCCGGGGCGGGCGCGATTCTTGGCGGGCTCATTGGTAAAGCCGCTGGTAATACGGCGGTAGGCGCGATCATCGGCGCCGCCGTCGGAGGCACAGCGGGCGCGCTGATCGGCCGGCACATGGACAAGCAGGCGGAGGAGATGAAGCGCGATCTGGCCGGGGCGAAGGTGGAGCGTGTCGGCGAAGGCATCAAGATCACGTTCGACTCGGGGATTTTGTTTGAGACCGCGAAGTCGACGCTCCAGCCGACGGCAAGAACTAATGTCGAAAAACTGGCAGCCATTCTGAACAAGTATCCCGACACGAACATCCTCGTCGAAGGACACACCGATTCCGACGGCGGTACGGAATACAATCAGAAACTCTCCGAAGAGCGTGCCGGTTCGGTCGCAAACTACATGTTAGGCCTCGGCGTCGCTCAGACCAGGGTCACGAAGGTCGCCTACGGCGAGACGCAGCCGCTCGCCGCGAACGACACACCGGACGGCAAGCGCCAGAATCGACGCGTTGAGATCGCCGTCTTTGCCAATGAAAAAATGAAAGATGCCGCACAAAGCGGAACATTGAACTAAGCTCAATTTTTTCCAAACGTCTATTATCCAGGGCTCGCACAGCGCAACTGTGCGAGTCGTTTTTTTAGGGGATCACGTCATTCTATCGACCGTCGCCAGATATCTTTGCCTCCTTCTCATGATCAGCCTCTCCCCTGTGCGAGCGCAGTGGCTCGGAGATGAGGAAGCCGAAGCGCATATCGCGAGAGGGATCGACGACATTTACAACCTGGCGTTCGACAGCGCGCGGGCTGAATTCCGGCAGGTGGTAAAGTCCCATCCCGACCACCCCGCCGGCTCCTTCTTTCTCGCCACGGTCGAATGGTGGAATATTCTCATCGACATCGACAACACATCACACGATGAGAAACTCCTTTCGATGCTCGACAGAGTCATCGATCTCTGCGACCAGCGTCTCGACAAGAACGAAGACGACATCGTCGCGTTGTTTTTCAAGGGGGGCGCGCTCGGGTTCCGCGGGCGATTGCATGGCAACCGTTCCGATTGGATCAAAGCTGCGAATGACGGCCGCGAGGCGCTCCCGATCGTCCGGCGCGCGTACCAGCTCGCACCGCACAACGACGACATCCTTCTCGGTATCGGTATCTACAATTATTACGCTGCAATCATCCCCGACCAATACCCGGTCGTGAAACCGCTCATGTTCTTGTTCCCCGCCGGGGATCGGGAGAAGGGACTGGCCCAATTACGGCAGGCATCGGAGCGGGCGCGTTATGCGAGCATCGAGGCAACGTATTTCCTCATGCAGGTACTGCAGAATTACGAGCGCAAGCCCGTCGAAGCGTTGCCGCTGGCCCTGAAATTGAACCAGCGATTCCCGAACAATGTTCTCTTTCACCGCTATGCAGGGAGATGCTGCGCGTCGCTCGGGCAGTGGAACGAAATGAAGAAGATCTTCTCGGACATTGTCCAGCGCGTCGGCAGGCGTGCGCCGGGCTACAATGCGACCGTCGAACGTGAAGCGGAATATTATCTGGGGCAGTACGAAATGGAAAAGGCGCGTTACGATGCCGCTCTCGAACATCTCTATCGATGCGATGAGCTTTCGCGCGCGCTCGACAGAGACGAACAATCGGGGTTCATGATCATCTGTAACCTGCGCATCGGCATGATCTACGATCTCCAGTCGAAGAGAGATCTGGCGTTGCAGCAGTACGCCAAGGTGCTGAAGATGAATGAATATCTCGACACACACAAACAGGCCGAGCAGTACGTGAAATCGCCTTACAGGAAATCATAGCGTGCGGGCATGCTGAAGATCATACTTTTTGGACTGATCGCAGCCGGCGCGGAGATCCTCGGAGGCGGGCTGATCGTCCTCCGCAAGGAATGGCCCAAGCGTGTGCAGGAATATCTCATCGCGCTGAGCGCGGGTTTTCTTCTCGCGCTGGTCTTTTTTGAGCTGATCCCGGAAAGTCTCAATCTCCTCGGCACCAGCGCACCGTTGTATATCGTCATCGGATTCGGCTTGCTGCATTTCTTTGAGCACACGATCGTCGGACATCTGCATTTTGGCGAGGAGACGCATGCCGAGGCGATGATCTCGCCCGTGGCGATCCTCTCGGCGTTCTCAGGACTTTTCGTTCACGCTTTTTTCGACGGGCTTTCAATTTCCGCCGGCATGCAGTACAGCCCGTACATCGGCGTCCTGGTGTTCATTGCCATACTTCTCCACAAGTTGCCGGAAGGATTGACGATCGCTTCCATCATGCTGGCGGCCAACCAGCCGAGGAAAAACGCCTTCATCGCGTCTCTCGCGATCGGCGTCGCCACGATGCTCGGCATCCTTGTCGTTTTCCTTCTTGCTGACGTTGACAGAAAGTTCGTCGGCATCGCGTTTGCGTTTTCTGCCGGGGCGGCGACCTACGTCGGCGCCAGCGATTTGATCCCCGAGATCAATCGCTCCAAGAATCGCATAACGCCCCTGATCGTTTTCGGCGGGATGCTGCTGTTTTATCTCAGCGGGGAGGTGCTGAAGATGATGGTATGATCTTCATTCATGCAGATTTGTTCCGATCGCTCAACCATGAATCGGTGTGCGATGCCGCGAGGTCAGAACGTCACGCTCACGCGATGGACGGCTCCGATGCCGCCGAAGGAAGAGAAAGAATAGTCGATCGTATAATCACCGGAAGCTATCCCCCCACCGATTGAAAATCCGGCGAAACCGGAACTCGTTCCAAGCTTCAATTCCTGGCGCCGTTCATTGTTGTATCCGACGCGAAGCTGAACATTCGGCGCCGGTGACAACTCGGCGCCGACGGAAAACGCTTTCAACCGATCAGAAAAACTATCCTGTCCTTCATTGAGCTTGTGAAAATTCAGCGTAAGGACCGCTGGAAGGTGCTCGGGATAGATCGAAGCTCCAACCGTAAGATCGAGCGGAAGATTCTCATGGGTGTTGATGTACGGCGTGAACTGCGTCCCGAGGTTGGTGAGGCTTGCGCCGAGGAGCAGCCTGTTCGGAACGGCAATGTATTGAACACCGAGGTCGAGACCCGCGCCGCTCGAGCTGTAGTTTGCGATCGACGAATAGATATATTTTGCATTGACGCCGTAATGGAGGCCCCCTTCAAGCTCGCTTGCGTAGCCGACAGTGAGTGCAAGCTCGCCTGCACCGAATTCCCCCAGGTCTTGTCCCTCCGGACCCCGACCGTCGAACTTTCCGTAGTTGATATACTGAACGCCGGCGCCGACGAACCCGAGGTTGGTGATCTGTTTCCCGAAGCTTGCGTATCCGGAATTGACATCGAGCAAGTGCTTGAAGAAGCCGACCGAGAATCGTTGGCCGCTGAGTGTTGCTATCGCCGCCGGATTGTAGAATATTGCCGTGGGATCGTCTGTCATTGTCACAAAGCCGCCTCCGAGGCCTGCGGAACGCGGGCTCACGTCGTTCCGAAGGAATGAAAACGTGCCGCCATCAGCGGCGCGAACGATGGCCGGGCCGAAGAATATTAATATAAGTATCAGCTTGATCACGCGCATGAGCACCTCAAATATCGTCGCCATTCGCGATGAAGGGCGACTCCCATGTCCAACCCAACCGCAACCGGGAGCCGGATGATCGTTCTCCATCGTAATCTGACTCACGAGAATCTAAGAAATAATCGGGTGAGATACAAAAACGAACTCGAACGAAGACGGCTGCACTCAGAGCGAAATCCATTGTCGGGCAGCGGACACGTTTGAAGTGTTTTGACAATGAGTTGCAGGGAATCGAAAAGGGATCATCTCTCAGCGTTTCCGGGCCTTGTCTGCATCGCGGCGACAAGCAACAAAATGCGACCGTGGCCGTATTCATGGTTGACTTTAGAACGCGATTGGATTATCTTAGCGCGAACGACAACACGAACGTCACACTGGGAGCACGACAATGAAATCCATATGCTTGTTATTCATCTGTTTTTCCCTCACAGCCGTCGGACAGCACCGAATTCTGGTATCCCCTCAGCAAAGAGTCATCCCCGTCCAATCAGGAGAAAGCGCACTCAGTGCGGCACGACGATACGGGCTGCTGCCCGCGATGTCGACTCCGTGTGATACGATGCCCGGATCGAGTCTCCTTTTTGGATACGACGAGCTTCGCTATCCTATGACCTCCAGCTTCAGCGCCCATCATAAAGACGTCGTCGCTGAATGGTTTGTTGCCAAGGTCAAAGGAACAATCGACACGATCTATTGGGAAGCCCCCGGAAGCGTCGGCGCCAAGGATTCCCTCGTCGAAGTGCATATTAACCGATCCAATATCTATCCGGGGCGAGGCCCGGGGTACAAACCGTACCGGGCGCCGTGCACCCAGTGGGGATACTACAGAAATGCCAACGATCTCGATCAGGGAATCACCCCGTATCGTGGCGAGGCCACCGACACACAGTGGATCTCAACCACGTTCTTCGGCGACTCCGATTCATTTGATCCGCTCGGGGCCGACATGTGGCTGGGGAACGGGCTCAAATTCGTCGATCATACCAACAGCATCAACGTGGTCGCGATGGACGAGGCCGGCGACAGGCCTCAGGTGAACACAGGAGACGCATTCTTTATCTCATTCAGGATCAATTCATTCAATGGCCATCCCTTGTCTCCCGACAAGCCTACAGAGTTCGCACGACACGAATTTCATACCGACCTCTCTAGCGAGGATTATCCGTCGCGCAACTGGACATTCTACGAGCACGATTCTGCCCCATCCTACTGCGGCCTGTTGCCGGGGAATTTCGTCAGACAAGGCTGGATCGCCGAAGGCGCGAACTATCTCGATTCGCTTGAGGTGGCGCCTTTCAATATCTGGTACGCAATGACAGTCGATACGAACATGCCATATCCGGGATTGCTCGAGCCCAGACTGGATGTGCAGCAGACAGGAATAGAGTTCTGTGTGAAGTCGTGCAATGCGTCCCTCCTCGACACAACGACAATTACGTGGGTGCAATTCTCATCCGGCTATGCGATCGATTCGCTGCCCATTCATTTGACGCACGATTCCGTCAGCTGTACGTTCATTCCTTCGCTTCCGCAGGGATCAGTCGTCTGTTTCAAGATCGCGCAACGAGATACCCATGGAGTCATCGCGTATGGCCCGTCGTTCTGTATGACGATCAGCGACGTGAAGAGCACACAACAACCGATTCCTGAAAGCTTTACGCTGTATCAGAACTACCCGAACCCGTTCAATCCGATAACGCATTTCGGATTTCGGATTTCGGATTTCTCCGCCGGTGGCGGATCCGCCTCTGGCGGAGGATTTGTTTCATTGAAGGTCCTCGATGTGCTGGGGAGGGAAGTTGCAACGTTGGTGAACGAGAGGAAAGAGCCGGGTGAGTATACGGTGACATGGGATGCGACGGGGTTCACAAGTGGAGTCTATTTCTGCAAGCTCACGGCAGGTACGTTCCTCGATACCAAGAAGCTTTTGCTCCTCAAGTAATGAACCTCCCGGAGGTCATAGAACCTCCGGGAGGTTGGCCGGCTCCATGCTCCAGAGTGTCCTCGGGAGCATTTGATTCTTGGCTGGAATGTAGTATATTATGAGAAAATGGAGCACCAACACTTCGGGTGAACTCAATGCAGCCCAAGGAAATTGAGCGGCTTGTCGCATCGATTTTGAGCGAACACTCCGGGTCGCATTCTTGTTGTAAGGACGGGACATGCAGTGACGGATTATGCGTCATCCACAACAAAGAGGGGGTGAAGAACATCGTCGTCAACGGCGCCGACCGTGTCACTGCGGGGATCGGCATCGAAGCGGCCGGGGGCGTCGAGACCGATCTTGCCAAAATGATCGACCACACCTTACTGAAACCCGAAGCGACGAAAGACGAGATCACGAAGCTCTGTGCCGAGGCGAAGAAATACAGTTTCGCCAGCGTGTGCATTCATCCTTCGTATGTTCCTCTCTGCGCGAAGCTCCTCCGTGACGCCTCCGTCAAGGTCTGCACGGTCATCGGCTTCCCGCTCGGAGCGACCTCGACGGCCGCAAAGGCGTTCGAGGCGGAACATGCGCTTCGTGACGGCGCCAAGGAGGTCGATATGGTGATCAACGTCGGGATGCTGAAATCGGGCGAATATGAATATGTCGAAAACGATATCTTCGCCGTGACGACGACGGCCCGGCGTTACGGCGCGATCACCAAGGTGATCATCGAAACCGCCCTGCTCACCGACGAAGAAAAAATCAAGGCGTGCATGCTTGCAAAGAGCGCGGGAGCCGATTTTGTGAAGACATCTACGGGTTTCTCCAAGGGAGGGGCCACCGCCGGTGACATCGCTCTCATGCGCAAGGTTGTCGGCACGGCGATGGGCGTCAAAGCATCCGGCGGCGTGCGAACGCGCGAGGACGCCCTTGCAATGGTCGCCAGCGGCGCAGACCGCATCGGGGCAAGTGCCAGCGTCAAGATCATCGGCGCGAACGGTGAGTCGAAGAAAACCGAAACTTCCGCGGCACCGCGCCCGTATTAAGACATCAGGGATTAAAAAATAATTTTCCCAGCAACAATCGTGAGGTAGATATGAAGACGCTTATTCTCGTCCCTCTCGTTTCGACCCTCATTTTCTTCTCGGCAGGCTGCGGCTCTTCCGAAGAAACCTCCTCGAAACAGGAGGTAAAGCCTCCGCTCGACGCGGCCGCTCAGAAGCCGGCTGAAACGCCGCTGCAGCAGGACGGCAGGAGCGCGGCGAGGATCGACACGCTCAATGTGGACGTCAAAGATACGCCGAAGCCTGTGTATGATGCCCGCTCATCGGTGCCGGCGGCCGGCTCAGCTATGCCAACAGGGAAATTCTCGGTTCAGATCGGCGCCTACAAGATGCCCGACAACGCCGAACGGGTTGCCTCCCTCGCCCGGGAACGATTCGGGAAGAACGTCTACACGATCGCCGATAAGACAGTCGATCTCTATAAAGTGTATCTCGGGGATTTCGCGGTGAAGGAGGACGCAAGAAAATTCCGCGACGAGATGGTGCAGCGATATCCAAACGACTATAAAGATGCGTGGGTTTCTGAGAATCCTCAAAAATAGTTCCCGCCTCAGATATCTGTGCCTGGCTGCGCTCCTTCTCCCGCTCGTTATTTTGGGATGCGGCGGCAGCGGCGAAACAAGAAAAGAGGAATCGCCTGACGCCGAATTCAGGAGCTTTCTGCTGAACTACGAGCGGACATTCAATCCGTCACAATACAACCCCGACATCAGCACCATCAAGGCGCTTGAAAGCAGCGTCTACGCGGCTCTCCATTCAGCAACGGTCTATACCACCCTCCTCCCTGAGACGATTCCCGGGTTCAGGGTCCAGGCGTTCCTGACGCAGGAGATCGATCAGGCGCTGGCGGTACGCGACACCCTTGCCAATGAGTTTCAAGACGACCTGGTCTACATGGTCTATGACGCCCCCTATTACAAGATACGCATCGGCAATTATCCGGAAAGGCCCGCTGCAGCGCCGATGGTGAAGAAATTAATTCAGCTTGGATATAAGGACGCGTGGATTGTTCCCGACAATGTGTTGAAGAATCCGCCGGCAAAACTCCCGGACCAGCTCATCGAACCGAAAAACCCTCTGCAGGGCCGCCAGTAATTTGGCAGTTCCGGGCGCAAAAAAAGTGACAAATCTTCCAACCTTACTGCAGACCCTTTGACTCAATGTAAAGATCCACTTGTGGTTTCGTGCCTACAGTTCTGTTTAAGAATGAGCAGCAAGGCGCTGAACTTGATTCTTAACAAGGGGTTGCGCTTGTGGGTTGTGTTCGGACCGTTGGCGATCGTCAATTGTAATGGGTAGGCTGCGTCGTCATGGGCTGAGTAGAAAACTAATTGGTGCATCTTTGCAAACATCACCATTGAACCGACCGACCGAGATCATCCTAATGTTGGCACGGTTATTTCACATATCCAAAACATACACAAGGTGAAATATTTTCTAAAACACGCTTGACTTTGTCAAAGCCGGGTGTTAAATTCCCGGTGGATGTTCGTGGCGAGACATCCATCCTCGGACTTCAAAATGAGGTTGTTCTTTCCGAATAAGACCCTTTGCGGGCAAACTCCCGGTTCAATTCGTGTGACTTTCTCTGTTGATTGGCCCGCATGGGCATTTGTCTTGCTTCACAGGTGCGTGATGCGCAAATTGCGACAAACTATGAAAACGGTCCGTGGCCATTGACATGTCACTTGGATAGGGAGAGGCGATAAAATGGGACGAATTACATTTGCACTTCTTGTCATAATTAGCTTTTCATTATTAACCTGCGGCAACAACGGCACTGCGCCGCCGACTGATGGTGTGCTGCCTGGCAAACGCGATTATGTTTGGAACATCGACACGATTGCTTATCCGGGAAGCTACCAAACAAACATGCAATCTATGTGGGCAGCTTCTGCAAATAATATCTACATCGTTGGGCGCAATGACCAGAATAGGGGTAAGATGTATCACTATGATGGCGTGAGATGGACTCCCGTGCATCTCACTGCAACGGATGGAGGGACGATTTCGGGCCCGATTGATCTTAGCGCAATTTACGGGCTGTCTGATAGCAGTATTTGGGCGGTTGGAGACAGGCTCTAAACAAATCCAACGCCGCCACCTAACTTCCTCGACTCCTCCCTCATCATCCACTTCGATGGGTTTTCTTGGCAAGAACAACCGACTGCAGACGGGAGAATGCTTTTGAGTGTGTGGGCAAATTCGCCTTCGGATGCGTGGGCAGCAGGTGCAATTGGAATGTTGTTCCATTTCGATGGATCACAATGGACAGAAAACAAGGTTGGAAATAACTATTTCTATAGTTCCATCACTGGGCTTTTCAATAGTCGAGTGTACACTATTGGATATCGCGAAGATTGGACCCCGCCGAATGATTCATCGAGTTATTATCTGTTTCCCACCCATCGGTTGTGTTCTGGCTGGAATGCATGACAGAAACCAGGCGGAGCCCAGGAGCAAGATGAGAACCAGGGGCGAACGTTTGCCCGAATCATATTGTGACTCTTAGAGACATAGATAGCGCCGCCCGGCTCATGACCCTTTTTCGGTCGCTCGCATACCTCGACGCAATCTTTTCCGGAAGCTGGCTGTTGATGCCCAGAACAGCATTTACATACTACGGGATGATGCACAGTCTAAGTTAGCAAGTTTTCGTGGCGGTGACACCAGGCAACGAGTGGATGCCAAGAGACTCCTAACGACACGCTCGTGATCGGTCACGCTCCAGCCCTCGCCGTTTCCAGAGATGTCGTGGTGCACTGCGCATGGGAAAGGTTTTTTGTTCAACCTGCAACCAGTCATTACGTCTTTGTCTTCTATTCACGTTCCAATGATACATGGCCGGATTCAAGGCAAGGACGACGGTTATCGTGGTTCATTGGGATTGACAATAATCCCCGTGGCGCTCATGCTTCAGATGACAATAATCGGGAGGAGGGCCCACCGGAAGGTGGGCCCATGGATGTTGTCTCCCAACCAACGTAACCGACGACTAAAGTTCTCGGAACACTTTTCGATGGTTTGCCTACTTCATCAATAGTACTTTCTTGGTATCCCTATACACTTCATCCCCGTTCGCCGCGGTTATAATGATCCTCGCATAATACAAACCACTTGATGCCGAGGTCGCATCCCATGTCACAGAGTAGTACCCGGGATCATTTGAGTTATCGACCAATCTTTTGACTTCCTGACCCAGAATGTCGTAGATGACCAGTGAAACTCGCCCAGGTTGAGCGAGCTCATAGTTGAATGTTGTGGTAGGGTTGAACGGATTGGGATAATTCTGTTTCATAGAATAATTTGATGGCATATTCGCGTTGTCCTCACTGTGTCGAGTGATTCCGGCTTTGGTCGGATCGCACGGTGGCAGGGCGGTTTGGACTTTACCCCTTGCGTGAGACAATTCTTTTGAGTATTAAGGTGGACGTCCCAAAGGAGGGGATGTCCAATGTCAAAGGAACGAAAGAGATTTTCACGTGAGTTCAAGATCAAGATCGT
>Ga0080064_1000341_pt1 | contig 132534 bp, 117 predicted proteins | sample Subgrocontami54m_FD_69260 | JGI IMG/M metagenome (GOLD analysis project Ga0080064, IMG submission 69260) | Subsurface groundwater microbial communities from S. Glens Falls, New York, USA - GMW46 contaminated, 5.4 m (SPADES assembly) (version 2) ...
GAGCCGACGGACGCCCTGGGCGTCCTGGTGGGGACGCTCTGTCTTCGTGCTGCGGGTGCATCGCCCGCGGAGCCTTGGGCACCAGGACGTGGGGCCACATCGACGACTTGGGGAGTTTCTGCCCTTCGGGCACCTACTGCGTTGCCGTGACCTCGGTTACGTGAATTCACGAGTGCGCGCGACGGCGGAGTCCGCGTCACCATGCGAAGGGTCGCGAGCTGGGATCTCCGACGAACGTGCACGCGCCGCTACCCAAGCTCCAGACGCCGTGTCGCGGGCCTGCCCCCGCGAGTCTCGGACTCGGGGGGCTGAGGTTGGGAGGCTCGACGTGCGGAACTGAACTCGGTGCGACGAGTCGCAAGACCCTGATGGAGACTCAAGCCTGCTCGTAGGCCCGCAGAAAGTCCGCCCGCGGGATGCCCGCCTGGCCGCATATCGTGCGAAGCGTGGACGACTTGAGAGTCGAGTGGTTGGGCATCGTCAGGGGCGTCCGTGTTCCGTCCGTGTTCTCTCTCGACATGGAGATGTGTGCTCCCTCCCTCACGATGAGGAATCCCAGGGCCTGCAGCGCCTTGACAACCTTGCGCTTCGGGGCGTCTATCGGAAACTTCGCCATCAGAAGTCAAGCCCGGCCTCTGCGACAAAGGCCTCGAGCACCGCCGACTGGGCCGTCAGAACCCCCTTGCCGAAGGACCGGAGGTGGAAGCGAATCGCTGACCTTACGTCCGCAAGGGCCTCTTCGTAAGTGTCCCCCTGCCCGACGATGACGCCCTTGATGCCGAGGGGATAGGCGACATACCCATCCGGATGCCGCTCGACGATGATCTTCACGCGGCGCATCTGCTCTCCTCAACCACGGAACCGCGCATCCGATTCTCGACCGGCAATGCACATCTGTCGAGGATACTCCGTCCCCGGCACCGGTGCAAGCCGGCCGTAGGGCGATCGGGGCAAGAAGGTCGGGACAGGCGACGACGCGCGGAGGCACAAGTCGGAATCCGAAACGGAGGGATTCGTTGACGCCAGGGGCCCGCCCGGTAGAATTCGCCTGCCGGAGAAAGCAGCCTTTCCCATGCGGACCTGGCAGCGCCAGCTTGCTGGCCGGCTGCCCCTCGCCTTCTTCCTTCTCTCGGGGGCGTGCGGGCTCGTCTACGAGGTCGTCTGGACCCGCCTCTTCTCCCTCTCCCTCGGCGCAGCGAGCTACTCCGTAGCGACCGTGCTCGCCGCGTATATGGGAGGCCTCGCGCTCGGGAGCTGGCTCTCGACGCGCGTCCGCTTGCGGATCGCCCCGCTCGCGCTCTACGGCGTGCTCGAGCTCGGCGTCGCCGCGTGGGCCGTCCTGCTCCCCACGCTCCTCGCCCTCACCGAGCCCGTCCTCCGCTGGGCCTACAATGACGGCCATGCCTCGTTCGCCAGCTTCGTGGCCGTGCGCTTCGCCTTCAGCGTCCTCCTCCTCGTCGTCCCCACCACGTGCATGGGCGCGACGCTCCCCATCCTCTGCAGGCACCTCCTGCGCGACCCGGAGCGGATCGGCCGCGGCGTAGGCCTCCTCTACGCGCTGAACGCCCTCGGCGCTGTCGTCGGGGCGTCGGCCTCGGGGTTCTTCCTGCTGCCCACCTTCGGCCAGACCCGCGCGACATGGATCGCTGCCGCGGTCAACGCCGCCATCGGCGTCGGTGCCATCCTGCTGTCGAGAGGGACCCGCGTCGAGCCCGAGCTCCCCGCGCCGCCCGATCCGCGCCCCGCCGGCGCGCTGCGCAGGCCCCTCATCCTCGTCTTCGCCTCCGGCCTCGCCGCCATGGTCTACCAGGTCGCCTGGACCCGCAGCTTCTCGATGTCCATCGGATCGAGCACGTACGCCTTCTGCTTGATCGTGACCGCCTTCATCGCGGGGATCTCCCTCGGGAGCGCCGTCGTGTCGCGCTTCGCCGACCACGCGCGGGACCTCACGCGCCTCCTCGCTATCCTCCAGCTCCTCGTGGCCGCCTCCGCGCTCGCCGTCGTCCCCGTGCACGGCGAGCTCCCCCACCTCATCGCCCCCGTCTTCCTCGACCCCGCTTCGTCATTCATGAAGCTCCACGCCATCCAGTTCGGAGTCCTCCTCGCCCTCACGCTGGCGCCGACGTTCCTCATGGGGGCGACATTCCCTCTCGCCGTGAGGCTCTACGCCGGCGGCTCCGCGGCCCGAGGCCCCCACGCCGCGGGCATCGTCTACGCCTGGAACACCGTGGGGTGCATCGTGGGCTCGCTCGCGGGAGGCTTCCTCGCCCTCCCCTATCTCGGCCTGGAGCGCACGATCGCCGCCGCGAGCGCCGTGAACGCCGCCGGGGCCCTCGCCATCGGGTGGTCGCAGTCGATCGTCCGCCGAGCGCTCGTCGCGACGGCCGCGGTAGTGGTTGGCGGCCTCGGCTGGATGCTCCCCCGGTGGGATCCCTCGCTCCTGGAGAGCGGCGTCTACATGCTCGGCGTCGTGCGGCAGGCGAACCTCACGCCCAAGGAGACGGGCGACCTTCGAGCGCTGCTGAAGGCGCCCGGACACGCCCTCTACTACCGCGAAGGGGTGAGCGCCACGGTGAGCGTCCGCGAGATCGCCCGCGGCGAGCTGGTCCTCCGCATCAACGGCAAGAACGACGCGAGCACTACGGGCGACATGCCGAACCAGGTCCTCCTCGGGCACCTCCCGATGCTCCTGGCCCAGGCGGACCACCCCGACGTCCTCCACATCGGCCTGGGCGGGGGCGTCTCGCTCGGGGCCATCACGCGCCACCCGGTCTCGCGCGTCGAGTGCGTCGAGATCGCCCCCGAGGTGTGGGAGGCCGCGGAGTTCTTCGCGCCGTACACGCACGCGGCCCTGAAGGACCCCCGCGTCGTGCCCGTGACCGCCGACGGGCGGAACCACCTCGCGCTCACGAGGCGGACGTACGATGCGATCGTGAGCCAGCCGTCGAACCCGTGGATCAGCGGGATCGGGAGCCTCTTCACGCACGAGTTCTTCGAGCTGTGCCGCGCGAGGCTCAAGCCCCACGGGATCGCCGTGGTGTGGCTCCAGTCGTACAGCCTCGCGGCGGACGACTTCCGCCGCGTCCTCGCGACGTTCTCCGCGGTCTTCCCCGAGTGCGCCCTCTGGGAGGCGAAGCCCGGCGCGGACTATCTCCTGGTCGGGACGCTCGACCCGTTCGAAGTCGATGCAGCGCAGGTGGAGGCCCGCATGTCGCTGCGCGAGGTGGAGAACGACCTGGAGCGGATCCGCCTCCGCACGATCGACGACCTGGCCGCGTGCTACGTCATGGGGCCCGCGGAGGTCGCCGCGTGGGGTCGCGGGGCGGGCGAGAACACCGACGACAACGCCGCGCTGGAGTGGAGCGCCCCGAAGAGCCTGTGCGAGCCGACGCGCGGGTGGCAGGTGCCGGAGGTGAACGCGAGGCGGAGCGCCGATTACGGGCGGTGGAAGGGGATCGGCGCGCGGGACGTGGATCGCTTCGGGAAGGCCCGCCAGGCGAGGGCTCTCGCCGCGAGGGGGATGACGCTGGTCGCCACGGGCGAGATCGACGAGGCGGAGAAGGTGCTCGAGCAGGCCATTTCGGTGCGGGCGGCCGACCCGTGGGCGTGCACGAGGCTCGCGGAGGTCCTCGCGGGGCGGGGCGGGGCGCTCCTCGCCGCCGGCGACGCGGAGGGGGCCCAGGGGCCGCTCGCCCGGTCCGCAGCGCTGGATCCACGGAGCTGGCTGACGTGGAACAACCTGGGGCTCGCGCGATCGAGGCTCGGGAGGCCGGCGGAGGCGCTCGACGCCTTCAGCCGCGCGCTGGGCCTGCGGCCGGACGCGTACGAAGTCCTCGTGAACGCCGCGAGCCTCCACAGCGTGCTCAAGGACTGGGGGCGTGCGATGGAGCTCCTCGCGCGCGCGACGGCGCTGGAGCCGCAGAAGGCGATCGGCTGGATGTTCCTGGGGAACGCCCACCGCGAGACGCACGACTGGGACAAGGCGCTGCAGGCGTACGACAAGGCGCTCGACTGCGACGCTAAGGACGGGCGGATCCACTACCTCATCGCCGCGACGTATGCCTCGATGGACCCCCCGCAGAAGCAGCGCGCCCAGGAGCACCTCGTGAGGGCCAAGAAGCTCGGGTATCCCCCGGAGAAGCGGTGATGGAGCTCGATCGCCCCGACATGGATGTACGGGCGACCCGAAGGGTCGCCCCTCGCCCCGATGCCCAATCCCCTCCATCTAGCTCCCTTCACCGCTCACGCCTCGGCCAGTTCTTCACGCCGCGCGCGCTGGTCGAGCGGATCTGCGCCTGGGCCATCCGCACGCCGCTCGATCGCGTGATCGATCCGACCTGCGGCGAGGGGGACTTCCTCCAGGGCGCCGTGAGCCGCCTCCGCGCCCTCGGCGCCCCGAAACCCATCGTTCACGGCGTCGACGTCGACATGGGCGTCCTCGCTGCCGCGCGGGAGCGCGCCGGCCCGGAGGCCCTCCTGCGGCACGCCGACTTCCTCGCCTGCGACCCGTACCCCTTCGACGCCATCGTGGGGAACTTCCCCTACGTCCGCCAGGAGGCGCTTGGGCCGGCGTACAAGGAGGCCCTCCGCCGCGTGCTCGCCGCGCACCCGGCCGAGGACGTGGAGGGCCTGACGGGCCAGGCCGACCTCTACGCCTACCTCTTCCTCCACGCCGAGCGATTCCTCCGCCCCGGCGGGCGGATGGGCGTGGTGGTCTCGAACGCGTGGCTCGACGTCGACTACGGCCGCGCGCTCCGCCGGTTCTTCCTGCGCCGTTTCCGCGAGGTCACCGTCATCGAGTCGCGCCGCGAGGCGTGGTTCAAGGAGCCGACGATCAACCCCGTCGTCCTCTTGCTCGAGAAGGGCCAGGGTCCCGCGCGGGCGCGGTTCGTGCAGATCGACTGCCCGCTCGCGGAGGTCCCTCCGGGGCGCTTCGACGGCCCCGGGTGCCGCATCCGCGAGGTCGCGGTGACGGACTCGGACCGCTGGGGGATTCCCCTGCGCGCGCCGCAGGCCTTCCTCGACCTCGCGAGGGATCTGGAAGGCCGCGCCGTGCCGCTGCGTGGCGGCCTTGCGGAGATCGGGCGCGGCGTGACGCCGGGCGTCGTGGACTTCTTCTACGTCGATCGGGAGACGGCCGAGCGCCACGGGATCGAGTCGAAGTACCTCGTCCCTGTGGTTCGGACTCTCCGCGAGGCGCGGGGTCTGTCCGTGCGTCGCGAGGACCTGACGCGGGCCCTCTTCGTCTGCCCCGACGACCCGGACCACCTGGCCCGGGAGGGGCTGGGCGCGCTGCGACACATCCTCTGGGGCGTGCTGCAGGAGACGAAGGCGCAGGCGCGTGGAAAGCTGGGCGGGATGCCGTTCCCGCTCGTGACGAGCCTCCGCTCGCGCCCGCTCTGGTACGACGTGGGGCGTGTGGACCGGGCCGACTTTCTCCTGAACCGCTTCGTGGGCGACCGCTACCTCGTCCCCTCGCCCCCGGAGGGCGCGACCGCCGGGGACGTCTTCTTCGCAGGCAGCTTCCGCGAGGGCGTGGACCGCCCGCTCACGATGGCCCTGCTCAACTCCGCGATCGTCTTCCTCTGGATGGAGGTCCTCGGTCGCAAGACCTGGCGCCAGGGCGTCCTCTACTTCTATGGCCCCGAGGTGGACGCGCTGCGCGTCCCGGACCCCACGCGCATCGACCGCGCGCACCGCCGCCGCATCCTGGATACCTTCGGCGTCCTCTCGCGCCGCGACGTGGGCCCTTTCCCGGACGAGGTCCACCTCGCCGACCGCGCGGCCTTCGACGACGCGATCATTTCCGCGATCGGCCTCGACCCCTCCTGGCGCGATCGGATCTACTCTGCTCTTGTCGAGGAACTGGTGCTTCGTACGCGCATCTTGCCGGGCAAGAACGTGCGCTGATTCGTCATGCCGGGCCCTTGCGCCCCGCGAAGCGACCGCATAGCATGGAGCCGGAGTCCTCGGAGGTCCTGGATGCGGAAGACCTACACGATTAGCGACGGGAAGCTGGTCCTCACACTCAAGTCCGCGTCGGAAGGCGGGTACGTCGTGACCTCCCCGCTCGACCCGGAGTTGATCACACAGGCCGAGAGCGTCGAGGAGGCCTTCACCAATGCCCGGGACGCGTTGGAGGCCCTCCGGGAGTCGCGTCGGAAGGCGATCCAGGGGAGGGCCTCGAGTCGTGGCCACGCCGCAGGTTCCCGCTCGTGAAACGGCAGGACCTGGAGCGTCACCTACGGGCTCACGGGTGCTTTCTTCATCACCACGGCGGCGGTCACGACGTCTGGATGAACCCCGCAAACCTGGCCCGCGCACCTGTCCCGCGCCACAAGGAGATCAAGACGGGAACGGCCCACGGGATCTGTCGCATCCTGGGAATCCCCCCGCCAGACAGCCGGTAGCGACATCAGGCTCCAACCGGGCGGTCTTGCGGCTGCTCCTCGCCACGTGCCCGTCCCGTTACGCTCCATTGACCCGGGTGTGTCCGTTCGATACGATGCCCCTCCTCCAGGGCACGGAGCAGGGCAGCGATGCGCGACGGGGTGAAGATCCTGGTCGTCGACGACGAGAAGGGCGTCCGCGACGCTTGCGTGGCACTCCTCAAGAAGAGCGGATACGACGCCGACGAGGCCTCCAGCGGCCTTGACGCCCTCCAGGTCCTCGAGCTGGACCGCGACGTCGAAATCGTCATCACCGACGTCCGCATGCCCGAGATGGGCGGGATCGAGCTCCTCAAGCGGATCAAGGCGACCCGCGCGGGCACCGAGGTCATCGTCGTGACCGGCCACGGCTCCATCGAAGGGGCCGTCGAGGCGATCCAGATCGGCGCGGCCGACTACATCGCCAAGCCCTACACGCGCGAGAAGCTACTCGCCGCCATCGAGAAGGTGCTCCAGGTGAGGTCCCTCCACAAGGAGGTCGACCGCCTGCGGTCCGAGCTGCTGGAGCGGTACCGCTTCGACGAGATCATCGGGCACAGCTCGGCGATGCTCGACGTCTTCGAGCGGATGAGCCGCGCGTGCGTCAGCGAGAGCACGGTCATCGTGCTCGGGGAGAGCGGCACGGGGAAGGAGCTCGTCGCCCGGGCGATCCACTACAACGGCGGGCGGGCCAAGGGGCCGTTCGTGCCCGTGAACTGCGCCGCGCTGCCCAAGGAGCTGATCGAGAGCGAGCTGTTCGGCCACAAGAAGGGGGCATTCACGGGCGCCACGGCCGACAGCGTCGGCCTCATGCGCGCCGCGAGCGGCGGGACGCTCTTCCTGGACGAGGTGAGCGAGATCCCCCTCGGGGCGCAGTCGAAGCTGCTCCGCTTCCTGCAGGAGAAGACCGTGCGCCCCGTCGGAGGGACCGACGAGACGCGGGTCGACGTCCGCGTCATCGCCGCCTCGAACCAGGACCTCTTGGGCGCCGTGAAGAAGAACGAGTTCCGACAGGACCTCTACTACCGCCTGAACGTCATCTCGGTCCACCTCCCGTCGCTCCGCGAGCGGGCGGAAGACGTTCCGCTCCTCGTCGCGCACTTCCTGGCGAAGTTCAACAAGATGAACAAGCGGAGCGTCACGGGGCTCGACCGGGAGGCGATGGAGGCCCTGCGCGTCTACGGGTGGCCCGGAAACGTCAGGGAGCTGGAGAACGCGATCGAGAGCGCCTTCGCGTTCTGCTCCGGCGAGAGGATCACGCGGGCGCACCTGCCGCGCTACCTGCAGACCCCCGCGCAGGCGCACGGCGAGATCTTCGGCGTGTCGACCGTCGTCCCGACGCTCAAGGAGGCGCAGAAGTTCCTCATCCTGAAGGCGCTCCGCCTGTACAAGGGAAACAAGTCGAAGGCGGCCAAGGCGCTCGGGATCTCGCGGAAGCGCTTCTACCGCTGGATCGAGGAGTACAAGATCCCCGTCGACCAGGGGAAGGACGACGAGGAGTAGGATGGCCTTCAAGCGTCGCTCCACCGACGAGCACCCCTTCTCGGCCTTCGAGGCCTCGCTGGCCGAGGCGAAGAAGCCCGAGCCGGTCTACCTCTTCGCCGGCCCGGAGCGGTACTTCCTCTCTCGCGGCCCGGCCCTCCTGGCCTCGCGGTTCCAGTACCCGGCCGACGCAATCCTCAGGATCCACGGCGACGAGGCGAAGCCGGCCGACGTGCTCTCCGAGCTGTATGCGCAATCGTTCTTCGCCGCGAACCGCCTGATCGTGCTGGATCGGGTCGAGGCGTTCGTCTCGCGCGGAAAGAAGGCGATCGAGTCGTATCTCGCGGAGCCCGCGAAGCAGACATGCCTCGTGCTCGTGGCGGAGAAGTGGGGCCCGCGCTCGGAGGAGGCCCCGGCGGAGGGCGAGGAGCGGGGCGGAAAGAAGTTCTACGACGACGTGAAGAAGCGCGCTCGCTACGTTTCCTGCGAGGCGCTCGACGCGGCGCAGGCCCCGGCGTGGGTGATCACCCGCGCCAAGGAGCGCGGCTGGCTGGTGACGCCGATGGCCGCCCGGGCGCTGATCGAGCGGGCCGGCGTCGACCTGGCGGCGCTCGACACGCACCTCGAGAAGCTCTCGACCTACGCGGGGAAGCGCCCGATCGACGTCCCCGACGTCGAGGCGCTCGTCGGCCGGGACCGCGAGTACGAGGCGTTCGCGCTCGTCCGGGCGCTGGAGAACGGCCGCGCGGAGGAGGCGCTGCGGGTCCTGGAGCGCCAGATCCGCGAGGAGCACGACCCGAGCGCGGCGCTGGGGCAGCTCGTCTGGTTCTACCGCCGCACGCTGACGGCGCGGCGGATGCTCAAGGCGGGCAAGCCGCCCAACGAGATTATTTCCCGCGCGAAGGTCTGGTACAACCAGAACGAGTTCCTCACGCAGGCCCGCGGGATACCTCTCTCCCGCCTCAAGCGCGTCTTCCGCTGCCTCCTCGACGCGGAGCTCTCCGTGAAGCGCGGCCTCCTCGACCCCGAGACGGCCATGCAGGCCCTGGTGGCGCAGCTTGCTCGCTCGTAGGTGGGAGCGCCTCTGACGCTATCGCGTGGCCGCGGGGACGAGCCGCAGCGAGCAGCCGAGGAGGGGGCTCTTGAAGAAGCCGTCGGCGTCCTTGCGCAGAGGGCAGAAAACGCCCTTCTTCAGCACGAAGCCCGACGCGTCCCGGCCGTCAGGCCACGTATAGTAGTACTCCTTCACGCCGCTCATCTGGTACGCGAGGCACTTCACGCCGTTCGGGGCTACGTCGCGTCGGGGGGTCCTCTTGGCGAGGATCTCGATGACAAGCTCGGGGACTCGGCCAATGGTCTCCGTCCCAGGAAGGTAGTCCGCGTGAGCGACGGCGTGAATGGCGATGTCAGGGTAAACGACAGTGTTGGGTGGCGCCGGCAGCCGGTGTCGGGAATCAGGCACATAGTCCCAGTTTCGCGCTGCCACGACGCGGTCCAGGCTGATCGAGAACTTGTGGGACGATCGTCCTGCCTCACCGGATCCTGGCGCCATCGGCAGTACCCACCCTCCGATCAGCTCCTTGGGGTTGTCCTCGTCCTCGCCCCAGGACTCGAACTCCTCGGCGGTCACGGGGCCCCATCCCTCGGGGAACATCTCCCCCCACTCGGCATCGGTCGGCTCCAAAGGTCTGCGCTGAAGCGTCGTCTTCATGCCGCTACGGTACCAACTCCCATGTCTCGGCACAAGGCCGCCGCCTCTCAACCGTGCGACATGGTTGACGCCCCCGGGCGTGCGGGTAGAATGGCCGCCGACACGTGGGGAGAACGAGATGGTCACCTTCTGCACCAAGTGCGGGATGAGCCTCCCGCTCGCGGACGTCACCATCAAGGAAGGCGAGGAGTACACCAGCCCGGACTACGAGTGCCCCGAGTGCGGGGACCTCGCCGCTGACGCGCCCGAGCAGAGAGCGAAGCCCGATCCCGTCGCCGACCTGGGCGAAGACCAGGAGCTGACCATCAAGGACGGCGAGGTCAAGCCACCCGCGAGCTGACGAACCGCCCAGTGACCTGACTTGTTGCCGGGGTGTTCGCAAAGAGCCCCCCCATGTCCCCTGAACGCGCCCTCCTGGCCCTGGCAATGCCAGCTTGCTGGGCGGTCCTGACCGCGATCTGCGTCTCCTGCTCCAGCGGGCCCGCCGCGGAGGGGGACCGCGTCGACCTCCCCGCCCCGCCGCCCCCAGTCTTCCCCGGAGTCGCCCCAAAGCAGGCGCCCATCCCCGATCCGCGGGACACCCAGGCGCCCGCGGTCTACCAGCCGCGGAGGGACGTCAGGCCCAAGGCCCCGCCCGACGACCCGCCGTCGGATCCGCCGCGCGAGGAGGTCCGCCCCGCCGCCGCGCAGACGCCCATCCCGCCCGCGACGATCGCGGACGCCGCTGCCACGCTGGAGCGCAGGCTGGCCCTCGAGCCGAGCTCGCGAGAGGTCCGGCGGCAGCTCGTCCACCTCTACCTCGCCAGCGGCGATTGGCAGCGCGCCGACGAGCACGCCGCCATGATGCCCGCGACGACGTTCGAGGACCGCCTCCTCGCCGCGTGCGTCGCCTACCGGATCGGCGGCCCCGAGAACCGCACCGCGCTTCGCCTGCTCGCGGACGCCCAGCACGAGCTCTCCGACGTCCTCCCCTTCGAGGTACGCACGGCCTGCTTCTGTGACTTCCACATCCCCAAGGCCGGCCAGTTCCGTCCCCTCGAGAAGGCCGAGTTCGTCCCGGGAGACCACATCTGCCTCTACCTCTCGTTCGAGAACTTCACGCTGGAGGAGACCGGCGGCCAGTTCCGCGTCCTCCTCGGCTTCGACTACCAGATCGTCGACAAGGCAGGCAACGTCCTCCCGTGGAGGGAGTCGGCCCTCGACCGGAAAGAGTTCACGGAGACGTACCGCGAGCGCGTCCGGGACCTCTGCGTGCCCCTCCTCCTGTCGTGGCCGAAGAACATCGGCACGGGGGACTACGCCCTCGAGGTGACCGTGATCGACAAGGTCGGACGGAAGTCCGCGACCCAGCGGATCGACTTCCGGATCAAGTGATCGGGCCGGCGCTCACCCCCGAGGTCATCCTCGTCGCGTACCGCGCGGGGCTCTTTCCGATGGCCCAATCGCGGGGCGGGCCGATCCACTGGTACGACCCGGACCCGCGCGGCATCCTGCCCCTGGACGCCTTCCACTGCCCTCGCCGTCTCACTCGCACCGTCCGCCGAGGCGTCTTCGAGATCCGCGTGGACACGGCATTCGAGGAGGTGATGCGCGGCTGCGCACGCCGCAAGGAGACGTGGATCAACGAGGACATCGTCGCCGTCTGCACCGAGCTCCACCGCCGCGGGCACGCCCACTCCGTCGAGGCGTGGATGGACGAGAAGCTCGCGGGAGGCCTCTACGGGGTCGCGATCGGCGCGGCCTTCATGGCGGAGAGCAAGTTCGGCGGCGTCCGCGACGCCTCGAAGGTCTGCGTGGTCGCGCTGGTGGAGCGCCTGCGCGAGCGGGGGTTCGAGCTGCTCGACGTGCAGTACTGGAACGCCCACATCGCGCAGTTCGGCGTGGTGGAAATCCCTAGAGAGGAGTACCGGCGTCGGCTTGCGCGCGCCGTGGCACGGACGGCGGCATTTCGTTGACGGGTCGGGCAGAGGCGAACTCACGGAGGATCGTATCGATGGCCTCCTGGGAGTCGATCAGGCAGGCCCGTCGGCGCATGTCGGCGCTCCCGGCGACCCCGGTGATGAACCAGGCGGCGACGCGGCGGAACCGCAGGCGCGCGCCGTACCCCTCGTAGAGCGGCAGCATCAGCTCGAAGTGGCGCCGGAGGACCTCGGCGCGCTCGACAGGCGTGGGCCTCGGCGCGGCGGGCCGCCCGGCGAGGTAGTCCGCGATCTGCCGGAAGATCCACGGGTTCCCCAGGGCCCCGCGTGCGAGCATGACGCCGTCGCAGCCGGTCTCCTCGATCATCCGCTCGGCGTCCTCGCCGTCGTAGACGTTCCCGTTGCCGATCACGGGCACCGTGGCCGTCTCCTTGGCGAGCCGGATCGCGGCGTGGTTCGCCTCTCCGCGCATTCCCTGCTCGCGCGTCCTCCCGTGGACGGTGATCGCCCCCGCTCCCGACTCGCAGGCGATCCGGATCACGTCGAGGAAGCGCTGATCGTCGCCGTCGTCGATGCCTGTCCTCATCTTGATCGTCACGGGGATCGAGACCGCCCGGACCATTGCCTCGACGATCCGCCCGATCTGCTCGGGCTCCCTGAGGAGGGCCGACCCGCAGCCGGACTTCACGATCTTCGGGACGGGGCAGCCGAGGTTCACGTCGATGACGTCGGCCCCCTGCCCCTGCAGGATGCGGGCGGCCTCGGACATCAGGCCCGGGTCGCGGCCGAAGAGCTGCATCCCGAGCGGGTGGTCCCACGGTTCTGTGCGGACGAGCGCCCTCGTGCCGCGGTCCCCGCGGACGATGGCCTCCGCGCGGACCATCTCGCAGAAGGCGAGGTCGCACCCGAAGTCGCGCGCGATGCGGCGGTAGGCGAGGTCGGTGCAGCCCGCCATCGGCGACTGCAGGATGCGCTGGCGGAGCGTCAATCCCTTCACTTGGAGGGGTGTGGCGGTGATCATGACGCCTCGATCATGCGGATTCCGAGAGACGCGTCAATCCTGATCCTCGCCTCGGCCTCACAGGCGCGACAGGGACTCCTCCAGGCAGCGGGGTTCCCGTTCGAGTGCGTCCCCTCGCATGTGCGCGAGATCGCCGGCCGCGGAAGAAGGCTCCGCGACGTCGTTCTCTCCAACGCGCGACGGAAGGCCCTCGCCGTCGCGAGGCGCTTCCCGGGGCGGTGCGTCCTCGGCGCGGACACGCTGATCGAGTTCGGCGGACGGCTCGTCGGAAAGCCCCGGACGCTCGCTGAGGCGGAGCGGCTCCACGTCGCGATGGGTGGGCGCTGGCACCGGATCGCAACGGGCGTCTGCCTGGTCCGCGGCCGCGAGGTCCGCCTCCTGTATGCCGTGTCGCGCGTCCTCGTAAGGCGCGTCGAACCGCAGCAGCTCCGCCGCCTCTACGCGCGGAGGGACCCACGGGGGATGGCCGGAGGGTACGCGGTCGAGCGCGCGCACGACCCGCTGATCGAGCGCGTGGAGGGCTCAATCACGAATGTGCTGGGGTTGCCGATGGAGGCGGTGCTGCCACGGTTGGAGGCTTGGGGGCTGGCGCGAGTGGCGGGACGGAAGGCGGGACACTCAAGGCGTCCCCCGCAGGCGCGGTCGCGGCGGCGGCGATCGCCCGCTCGATCTTCTGGAGGACCGTCTCCTTCTTGAACGGCTTGACGATGTAGTCGCACGCCCCGGTCGAGAGGGCCCGAATCACGTCCTCCTTCTGCGAGCAGGCCGTGAGCATGATGATCGGGACGTTCTTCGTGTTCGGGTTCGCCTTGATCCTCCCGCAGGCCGTGAAGCCGTCGACCTTCGGCGTCATCACATCGAGCAGGATCAAGTCCACCTTGTGCATCTCGGAGAGCTTGATCGCCTCCGATCCGTCCTCCGCCTCGATCGTCTCGTAGTTCGCCGCCTTCAGGTTGAAGCAGAGGATCTTCCGGATCTGCGTCACATCGTCGCACACCAGGATCGTCTTCCTGGGGCCCGCGGTCGCGATCTGGGGGATGATGCGCGTCGTCGCGGTGTCCTTGCTGGACGGGAGGATCTTCCCCGTGCCGCCCGAGGCGGGCCTGGGCACCGCGCCCTGGCCGGGCGTCGCCGGCGACGGCGCGTGGCCGGGCTGCGGCGGGATTCCGTTCCCCGCTCCCGTGGTCTCGGCGGGCATCCTCACCTCGCTTCGTCTGAACGCACACGCGAGAGTACCCAATCCCGCTCCGTTCCGGCAAGCGCTTTTCCGTCCCTGCCAAGGAATCGGCCCGGGGTGGCCGATACTCCTTAGAGGAGACCGCGAAGGAGGGACCGACATGGACTGCCCGCGGAATCGTTGCGAGCGGTGCCACGGCGAGGAGTACATCCCGACGCACCAGTTCGTGAAGTTCGACGAGAAGGTCAACTACGTCTGCAAGCGGTGCTGGGACCAGTTCCGGAAGTGGTTCCTCGCCGCGGGCAAGGGCTCGAACCCCTACTTCGACCAGTCAGCGTAGGTCGAGCCGGACCACACGCCCGTTCACCTCGGGGGTCTTGAGCGCGAGGAGCGCCTGGGCGATCGCCTCGAGGGGGGCCTCCCGCGGGATCAGCACGACGCCGAAGTGGTCTTCGGTCGCGGGAATTCCGCCCGCCCATGCCTCGTCCGCCGTCACGTAGACCGCGCCGCTCTGCTGCGCGTACTCCATCCCCTCGTCGTGCGTGCCGTCCCTGAGGTCGGACTCCGCGAGCGAGAACGCGCTGGTGTGCTTCACCCCCTCCAGCTTCCGGGCGAGGTCCGCGGGGAGGTCCCTGGCGAGGACGAAGCGCATCGCTATCCCTTCACGCAGCCGATCGGCTTGAACCGGGCCACGCGCTTGGAGACGCCGGCCGCCTCCATGCACTCCACCACGGCGCCCACGTCCTTGTAGGCGTCGGGCATCTCCTCGGCAATCCCGGCGAAGCTCTGGGCCCGGACGTAGACGCCGTGCTCCTCCATCTCGCGGCGGAGGTTCTTCCCCTTCGCGCGGCGGATCATCTCCCCGCGGCTCGCGACCCGCCCCGCCCCGTGGCAGGTGCTCCCAAAGGTCTGTTCGAGACTCCCCGGGAGCCCGACACAGAGGTAGCTCGCCCTCCCCATGTCGCCCGGGATGAGGACCGGCTGGCCGGTCCCCTGGTACGGCTCAGGCACGAGGGGGTGCCCCGCGGGGAGGGCCCGCGTGGCCCCCTTGCGGTGGACGCAGAGTCGCCGGCGCACGCCGTCGACGGTGTGCTCCTCCATCTTCGCGATGTTGTGGCAGACGTCGTAGACGAGGCGGAGGCCCAGCTCCTCCTTGGAGAGGCCGAGCGTCCGCATGAGGCTCCGCTCGACGAGGGCCATGATCACCTGCCGGTTGACCCACGCGAAGTTCGCGGCGCACCCCATCGCGCCGAGGTAGGTCTTCGCCTCCTCGGAGGGGAGCGGCGCGCAGGCGAGCTGGCGGTCGACGAGCTCGATGCCGTACTTCTTCGCGACGCCGATGAAGGCCTTGGAGTACTCGTCGCAGACCTGGTAGCCGAACCCGCGCGACCCGGTGTGGATGAAAAAGGAGACGCCGTTCTCCTTGAGGCCGAAGTGCTGCGCGAGGGACCCGTCGAGGACCTCCGCGACGAGGTCCATCTCGAGGAAGTGGTTCCCGGAGCCCAGCGTGCCGATCTGGACGAGGCCCCGCTTGATGGCGTGGTCGCTGACCACGTCGGGGTTGGCGGTCGGGTAGGTCCCGTGGTCCTCGATGAAGGGGAGGTCCTCCTTCGTGCCGTACCCCCGGTCGACCGCCCACTTGGCCCCGAGGACGAGCATCTGCTTCGCCTCGGATGTGGAGAGCTTCGGAATGGCCCCCTTGGAGCCCACGCCGCTCGGAATGGTCTCGAACAGGCCGTCGATGATGGCCTGGACGCGGTCCTTCACGTCGTCGTGCACGAGGTTCGTGCGGACGAGTCTGATTCCGCAATTAATGTCGAAGCCGATCCCGCCCGGGGAGATGACACCCTTGCCCATGTCGAAGGCCGCGACGCCGCCGATGGGGAAGCCGTACCCCCAGTGGATGTCGGGCATCGCAAGGGAGTACTTCACGATGCCGGGGAGGCAGGCGACGTTGGCGACCTGCTGGGGCGCCTGGTCCTTCTGGAGGATCGGCATCAGGCGCTTGTCGGCGTAGATGCGCCCCGGGACGTTCATCCGCCCGACGGGAGGGATCTCCCACAGGTAGTCGGTGACGCGGACGAGTCGGATCTCTTCTGCCATGGCTCCCCTTGCGGCGCGTCGGGATTATACCGACGCTGGACGGGGAGTGGAACCTCGCCGCAGGCGGGAGGTTCAGTGGTCGAGGTGCGCGGCGATGTCGTCGAGGTGGAACTCCGCCTGCACGTCGAGCGCGGTCCCCGGGCAGAGCGTCCGCGCCCTCTTGAACGCCTCGGCGGCCTGCTGCCACTCGGAGCGGCGCTCGTAGGCGATCCCGAGGAGGTAGTACGCCTCGCCCGTGTCGGGCGCAATGACCGTGAGCTGGACGAGCAGGAGCTGTGCCTCGAGGTATCGGCCGTCCTGTAGGTACGCCGCCGCAAGCTTCAGGCGGATCCCCGCCGGGTCCGTCGTGGTCTGCAGTGTGGCCGAGAGGTCTCGGGCAGTCTTCTGGGCCTCCTGCCTCGACTCCGTGGCGCGCTGCAGGCGCACGGAGAGGATCGCCTCGGGTCCGCCGTGCTCCTTCGACCTCTTGTAGGCGTCGATCGCATCGGCTGCGAGCCCCTCGGCGAAGCTCCGGTCCCCCTCCTCGATCCACTGCTGGGCCTCAGGGGAGAGGCGAGCGGGCTTCTCGGCGACCGTCGGCTCCGGCGAGCTCGGGATCGCCGGCGGCGACGCCTTCTTCGGCTTCTCCGTGGTCGCGGCGTCCTTCGCCACCGGTTTGGGCGGTTCGGGCCTCGCCAGGGGAGGCTGCGGAGGTTCGGGCCGGGGCGGCGTGACGTCCTTCGCCTTCGGCGGCTCCGGCAGCGGCGGCTTCTCGGCCGGCGGCTGCGGCGCGGTCGGGGCGTCCTCCTCCGCCTCAGGCGGAGGGACCGGCGCGGAGGTCTCCTCGCTCGGCGGGTCGGGGAGCGGCTGCTCGGCGTCGGGCGCGGCTTCTTCCGGTGCGACAGGCAGTTCCTCGACCGGCAAGCTCGCCCGGGCGGCGACCTCGCGGGCCCTGTCGACGTCACCTGCCTCCTCCAGACATTCGGCCAGGGCGATGGCGACGTCCTCGCGTCCCTCGGTGTGCGCGTAGGCGCGCTCGAGGAGGGGGACGGCCTGGTCGAACTCGCCGCGCGAGCGGTGGATCGCGGCCAGCTCCGTCAGTCCCTCGACGTGGCTCGGGGACAGGTTGAGCAGCGCGCGGTAGCGGGGAATGGCGGAGTCGTCCTTGCCGACGGCGTGGCAGCTCCGTGCGAGGAGGAGGTGGGCGGGGGCGTAGTACGGCCTCGCCTGGATCGTCTGTTCGCAGAGCCGAGCGGCCTGATCGTACCGCTTGTTCGCGTAGAGGGTGTTCGCGTCCGCGAAGCCCTTTTCGGTCACCGCGAAGTCGGCCTTCACGGGTTCCTCGGGCTCGGACGACTTCGAGCCCGGAAAGGAGGAGCATCCCGCGGCCACGGCCGCGATTGCCAGGGCGAGCACAATCCGCCGCATTTCCAGCCTCCGCCTGCCCCCAGGATGGAAACGCCACACTCCCCCGGGAGTTGGCCCCATCCCTTCCTACATCGGCATGCGGCAAGCGGAAACTTGGGCGGATCCTGGAGTTCGATTATCGCACTGGTTCGGCGGGGCGGGCGGAGAAAAGCTCGGGGAGGTCGTATTCGGTGTAGGGGCACTCGCTCGACGGCATGCGTCCGACCGCGTTCGAGATCCACAGCTTCCCGAGGCCGGGGGCGAAGAGCGCCGTGTGGATGGCCGAGGACATCGCCACGGGGCGGCGCATGAGCGCGAGGGACTTCGCGCCGTCGATCTTCCCGTAGTCGAGGACCACGCGGGAGGTCAGGAGGCGGAAGCGGTCCCCGCCGGACATGAGGACGCAGTCCTTCACGCCGAGCGGCACCGGCAGGTCGGCGTTGGCCTCTCCGGGGACCAGGACGACGAACTTCTCGGGCGTGCAGGCGAGGCCGCGGGCGTCGGGGATCTTGGCATCGGAGATGACGTAGTAGTACTCGCAGGTGCGCGGGGTGTCGCGGAAGATGGCGACCCCCTCCTCGAGGTTGTCGGCCTCTTCCATGCCCTTGCGCATGAGGAAGGACATGGGCATCCCGTCCCAGTCCCCCTCGCCGCCGCCGCCCATCTCGCCGAAGGCGACCTGCTGGTCGTTGACGCCGGTGACGGAGCCGATGAAGCCGGCGTAGCCGACGTTGACGAAGGCGTGCTTCCCCTCGGGGTGGGCGACCATGACGACGGCGTACATCTGGTAGCCGACCTCCATGGCGTAGTCGAGGATGCGGCCGTGGTAGAGGGCGCCATCCTGCGTGGCCTTGCCCCACAGCGCGAAGCCGCTGCAGTGGAAGAGCTCGGGGATCATGTTGGCGATGCGGACGGTCTCCAGCGGCAGGCCGGACCCCTCGGCGAGGCCGCGCAGCTCCTCGAGGATGTCGGGGGGGATGTGGGGCAGGCAGCGCTCGTAGGCCTCTTTCAGGCGCTTCATCGGGTTGTTCTTCGGGTCGCGCGCCCCTTCGATGGCGAGCATGAACTGGACCCGCTTGGTGAGTCCGGCGACCTGCTCCTTGAGGAGGGTCCCGTGCTGGAACCCCATCTCGTACGGGGTCCCTGCGACGTGGAGGACGAGGTTGTCTCCGCGGCGCTCGAGCCAGCCCTTCCCCTCGACGGCGATGGTCTCGACCTTGGCCTCTTCGCCGAAGCCGACGCGCACCTGGACGGCCTTGGGCGCCGCGGGGTCCTCCGCGAAGGCGGGTGCGAAGGCGATCCCTGCCGCGGCGAGGGCGGCGAACAGGGCGAGGCGGGCGGCCAGGCGGGGCGACGTCACCATGGGTGGACCTCCGTTGAATACCAATCAAGAGCGTGGCAGGGTAGCACCGTCGCCGCCCCCGGGCAAGCACGGAGAGTGGCAACCGCGGGGCGCCTGCCACGGATCGGCCGTCATCGCGGGCGCGACATGTCTCGTTCTCAAAGCGGCGCTTGGCCACCTCCGACGGTCAGGCTATAATCGAAAGGCAATGACAACTCCCTTCCCCGGAATGGACCCGTATCTGGAACGCCCCGGCCTCTGGCCGGACGTCCACGTCGCCCTGATCTCCGGGCTTCAGGACCACCTCGTCCCGCGGGTCCCCGAACGCTATTACGTGGCGGTCGAGGTGAGGGAGTACACCAGCGAGCCCGAGGAACTCGCGTTCGTTGGGCGAGCCGACGTTGGAGTCGCGGGACCCGGCACGGGGGATGCCTCGGGTGGCGAACCACGCTCGACGCCGCAGTCCGTGGTCGTCGTCGTTCCTCTCCCTGAGAGCGTCCGCGAGGCGTACCTGGAGGTCCGGGAGTCCGGAACCGACGAGGTCGTCACGGTGATCGAGGTCCTGTCTCCAAAAAACAAGCGGCGCGGCGAAGGACGCCGGCAGTACGAGACGAAGCGACTCCAGGTCCTTGGATCGCTGACGAACCTCATTGAGATTGACCTCCTGCGCGCCGGTGATCCGATGCCCGTAAGCCATCCGCCCGCTCGCAGCGACTATCGAATCCTCGTCAGCAGAGGGGAGCGGCGTCCCAAGGCGGACCTGATCCCCTTCGGCGTACAAGACGAAATCCCGCGGTTTCCGCTCCCGCTTCGTCGCGGCGATGTCGAGCCCGAGGTCGACATCGCGGCCGTGCTGCGGGATGTCTACTCTCGCAAGGGGTACGAACGGAGGGTCGACTACGGACAGCCGCCCGTGCCGCCCTTCGATGGCCGTGATGCGGAGTGGGCCGACGCCCTCCTGCGCAAGGCCTCGCTCCGGTAGGGCAGGCTTCACCGAACTCGGCGTCACGCGAGACGCCGTTGGATCCGTTCATGTCTGCTCGTAGGTGACGGAGACTACGGCGCATGCCTCGCAATGATGCACGTAGTACACGCCCTCCGCCGAGAAGAAGTCCCCCAGGCCGACCTGCGCGACTGTCATCATCGAACGGGAGCACTTCGGACAGGGCGGGTAGGAAGGGTCGTTGATCCAGGATGGGTGTCCGCCAACCTGTGAGATTCCATCGGCACTGCACCAGTCAACGGCTTCCCAGTCCGGTCTCGGCGCGAGCGAAGTCGTAATGGGCGAAATCTCCCGCGAGTAGCCGGACTCCGGCACAGTGGAACCACCCCCAGCGTGGATCCACTCCCACCTGCCATCCGCAGCGATGCTCACTGCGAGGGGTTCGTAGCAAGCGCATTCCAAACAGGTTGGTACAAACAGGAGGCCTCGCCTCTGGAATTCACCGGGAGCAGACCCGGGCTCGAGACGAATCAGGACTCTGTTCTGTTTTCGGCACCGAGGGCACGGCTTGCCTCGTGGATCAGGCTCTAGGAGGGTCGCCTTGCCCGACGAGGATCTCGATCCTGTTCCCGAGCAGACGAGCCCCATGGCTCCCGGAACGAATAGTGCCCGGACTCGTCCGTCCTCGACCTCGTATCCCGCGAGCTTCGTGTACTCTTGCGGCGGCCAGTGAAGCAAGGCGCTCCACGCGGGCGGGGCCTTCTGCCACTGTGTCACGGCCTCAATGATCCGTGCCGATCGCGTCCATGCGAGAGCTGAAAGGACATGACTGAGGAGAAGGTCCGAACCACCACGAACGGCCCGATCGAGAAGCTCGAAGAGGCGGTCCACCACCGGCTGCGCAGCGTCACGAAACACGTGGGCGGGGTAGCTCGGATAGTCGGTCCGATCGAGAAGGCGAAGTTGGCTCGGCGTGAGGTCAACGAGACTGAAGGCGGCGACGTAGCTCGCCATACGCCCGATCAGACCCTCGTCGTTCGCAGCCCGCGAGAGGAGTCTGTCCACCTCTCCCTGCGAGAGCGATCGGTACAGGTCCGCGATCTTTCGAGGATACGGCAGTTCGTTCTTCAGCTCATCCCTGGGCGGCGGCTGATGGATGAGCAGGAGGATGTCGACTGGGTTCGTGACCCCCGCGAAGCGATCAACATCCACCCGGTGTGCGGCGACGTACTCCGCGTGGTCTCTGGCTCTCATCCGCTGGACGCACGGCATGCAGAAGCCGCCGGTCTCCTCGGCTGTCGAAGCGAGGATCGTGCGCGCACATCCCGGCGTATTGCAGGGCAGTCGCTCGGTCATCGGCAGCCTACTTCTCGCAGCGGAGGATGCCGCCGGAGTCCTGGGCGATGTAGGCGTTGCCGTCGGCGTCCACGCAGAGGCCCTCCTGGGCCTGGCCGGGGACCTCCAGCTCGCGGAGGACCTTGCCGGCGAGGTCCAGCTCGAAGACCTTTCCCTTCCGCCCCTCGAACGAGGAGGAGATCACGAGGAGGTGCCCCGAGGCCGCGTCGTAGGAGATGTCCGAGGCGCAGACCACCGGGAGCGTGAGGTCCGCCACGATGCGCTTCACCGTCGCGCGGTCCCCCTCCGCCGGGACGTCCAGTTCCACGAGGCGCGCCGGGAAGAACTGGTTTACCGCGAACCAGCCGTGCTCGGGGACGTAGCAGAGGCCCTCCATCCCCCCGTCCGCGCGCACCGCGAAGACCCGCGCGCCGTTCAGCGTCGCGTCCACCCGGATCGTGCGCTCCACCTCGAGCGTGTCCGGGTCGACCACCAGGATCCCCGCGGGCTTTCCCTTCTCGTCGTAGAGGCACTCCACGCCCACGTAGATCTTCCCGTCCGGACCGAGCGTGATCCCCTCGAAGTCCATGTGGCCCGGATGCGCCGTCTTAAGCACCGTGCCGTCGGTCTTCAGCTCGATCAGGTCGCCCTCGTCCCCCACCGCGAAGAGCGTCCCGCGCTTCGCGTGGAAGAGGACGCTGCTCGGCTCGTTGAAGACCGAGCCCGGGCAGATGTCCTTCGGCTCCTTCATCCCCTCCCCGAACGGGAGCGCGGCGTTCTCCGCGAGGATCGGCACGACGATTCCCAGCAGGCAGAGCAGGGCGATGGCGATGCGCACGTCTCGACTCCTCCGAATGCAAGATGAGAGAGATTCTCCGGGAACGGGCCGTCCGCTACAATGATTCGCCCCATGAACATCTGGAAGTCACTCCTCCGCCGCAAGCTCCGCACGTTCTTCGCCGTCCTCGGCGTCGCCATCGGAATCGCCGCCGTCGTGTCGCTCGTTTCTGCGGCCAAGGGTTTCAAGGAGCAGTTCCAGAAGATCACCTCCCTCTACCAGAGCCAGATTCTCGTGGTCGACAAGAGCGCCTCCTCCCCCATCTTCAGCATCATCGAGGAGTCCACGCTCGACGAGATCGGGAAGATCCGCGGCGTGAAGTCCGTCACCGGCAACCTCCTCACGTTCAGCCGTCTTCCCAATCGTCCGATGTTCCTCGTCATCGGCCTCGATCCCAAGGGCAACCTGTTCGATCAGGTCAGGATCATCGATGGTCAGGGGCTCGACCGCGCCGGCCCCGGGGAGGCCCTCCTCGGCAAGCGCGCCGCAGAGTCGATGGGGCTTGGCGTGGGAGCGACCGTCCCCATCCGGGGGCGGAACTACCGCATCGTCGGGATCTACACACAGAAGACGAACATCACCGACAGCGGCGTCATCGTGCGGCTCTCCGACCTCCAGGAGCTGACGAATCAGAAGGAACGGGTCACCCTCGCCGCCGTCTCGGTCGTCGACGACAGCAAGACCGAGGAGGTGATGCGCGAGATCGAGAGGCTCTTCCCGAGCCTCTCCGCGAACCGGGCCGAGAACCTCGTCGACCAATACACGCAGCTCGAGATGATCGACACATTCGCGTGGGCCATCTCCTTTCTCGCCGCCCTCGTCGGGGGCGTAGGCGTCATGAACACCATGATGATGAGCGTGTTCGAGCGGACCCGCGAGATCGGCGTCCTCCGCGCCATCGGCTGGAGCGGACGCCGCGTGCTCGGCATGATCGTCGTCGAGGGGGCCCTTCTGAGCCTCATCGGAGGCGTGGTCGGCATCGGTCTCGGCGTCGTCATGCTCGAGGCCGTCCTCAACTTCATGTCCACGACCGTGGCGTGGGTCGACTCCACCTACTCCCCGCGCCTCTTCCTCAACGTCATGGGCCTCGCCCTCGGCCTCGGCGTCGTCGGTTCGCTCCTGCCGGGCTGGAAGGCCTCCCGGCTCGACCCCATCGAGGCGCTCCGCTATGAATGACGGGGCGTTGATCGAGGTGCGCGCTCTCAGGCGCCACTATGACGGGGGTCTGGTGAAGGCCCTGGACGGCGTCGAGTTCGACGTCCGAAAGGGGGAGTTCGTCGCCATCATGGGGCCGAGCGGTAGCGGCAAGTCGACGCTCCTCCACCTCCTCGGCGCCCTCGATCGCCCGACGGAGGGGCAGGTCGTCCTCGACGGCGAGGACCTTTCGCGCGCTCGGAGCCTCGACGACGTTCGCATGCGCAAGGTGGGCTTCGTGTTCCAACTCCACAACCTCCTCCCGGACCTGACGCTCGTCGAGAACGTCATGCTGCCCATGGTCCCGATGCCCGGGGAATGGGCGGCGAAGGCGGACCGTGCGCGTCTCTTGCTGGAAAGGGTCGGACTCGCGCACCGTGTGAACCACCTCCCCGTCAAGGTGTCCGGGGGCGAGCGACAGCGCGCGGCGATCGCGCGGGCCCTGGCGAACGCCCCGCCGCTCCTCCTCGCGGATGAGCCCACGGGGAGCGTCGACACGACCACAGGGGAGCAGATCCTCGCCCTCCTCGAGGAGCTGAGGAGGGATCACGGCGTCACAATCGTCCTGATCACGCACAACGAGGAGCTCGCGAGGCGCGCGGACCGGATCATCCGCATCCGCGACGGACGGATCGAGCGGATCGACGATCTCCACGGCGAGTCGGACTAGCGCCCGTCCGAGGCGCGAACTAGAATGGCCCCCTCTGCGGTGGGACGCATGGCGCGGCTGGTTGTCGAGAGCGGCCCCGACACGGGGCGTGAGTTTCCGCTGGGCGACGTGGCGGTGATCGGGCGGCTCCCGACCGTCCAGGTCGCGTTGTCCGACATGAACACCTCGCGGGAGCACACGCGCGTCCTCCACCAGGGGAACGACTGGTTCCTCGTCGACCTCGGGAGCCGGAACGGCACGCTGGTCAACGGGAAGAACATCCAGCGCCACAAGCTCGCGCAGGGGGACCGGGTCGGGGTCGGGAAGACCGTGATGCGGTTCGAGGCCGACGGCGGCAAGGCCCCCCCTGCGGAGGTCCCCGAAGCGACATCGACGCCGACGGAGCCGCTCCCGCTGACGCACGTGCACGCGAGGGCGGCGCCTCCGCCCAAGGCGACGGCCGCGCCGCCGAAGGTGGAGGCGAGGCCAGCGGCGCCCGTGGAGAAGGCGCCAGCGGCGCCGGTGAAGAAGGTGCCGTCAGCGCCCGTGGAAAAGGCCTCGGTGGCGCCGGTGGAGAAGGCGCCCGCGGCGCCGGTGGAGAAGGCGCCGCCCGTGCCCAAGCCGGCGGGGCCCGCGACGCGCGCCCTCGCGCCGCAGACGAAGCCGATGCCTAAGCGAGAGGTCGCGGCGGACAAGGCCCCGCTCGCCGTGAGCGCGAACCGGGCCGTGGCCCTGTCGGGCGGGATGCAGGCGCTCCTCGTCGCAGGGGCCATCCTCGTCGCCCTGTCCGTGCTCGCCGCGACCTGGTGGGTCGGGACGAAGATGTTCAGCAAGGTCATGGAGAAGCCCGCGCCCGTGCGGAAGAAGTGAGATGCAGCGGATCTACCTCGACTACAACGCGACCACGCCGCTCCGCCCCGCCGTCCTGGAGGCGATGACGCGCACCCTCCGCGACTGCGGCGGAAACCCCTCGAGCGTCCACTGGCACGGCCGCGAGGCCCGCAAGGCCGTCGACGATGCGCGACAGCAGGTCGCGGTGCTCCTTCGCGCGAAGCCGAGCGAGGTCGTCTTCACGGGGAGCGGCTCCGAGGCCGACTTCCTCGCCATCGTGGGGGCCGCCGAGACGAGGCACAAGGGCAAGGACCACCTCGTCACCGTGAAGACCGAGCACCCCGCCGTCCTCAAGGCCGCCCGCCGCCTGGAGCGACGCGGCGTGAAGGTCACCTTCCTCGACGTCGACCGAGAGGGCCTCGTCGAGCCGTCGGCCGTTCGTCGGGCGGTCACGCAGGAGACCTTCCTCGTCAGCGTGATGATGGCCCAGAACGAGACGGGGACGATCCAGCGGATCCACGACATCGCCGAGGCCCTCCGCGCCACGGGGATCCTCTTCCACACCGACGCCGTGCAGGCCGCGGGCAAGGTCCCCGTCGACCCGAACGCCCTCGGCGTCGACATGCTCTCCCTCGCGGCGCACAAGTTCTTCGGACCGAAGGGCGTCGGGCTCCTGTGGGTGCGCGAGGGGATCGACCTCGCGCCGGTGATCGAGGGGGGCGGCCAGGAGCATGGCCTGCGCTCCGGGACCGAAAACGTCGCCGGGATCGTCGGCCTCGCGACCGCGCTCGAGGTCGCCGTGACGAACCTGTCCGCCTGGGGCCCTCGGATGGCCGCGCTCAGGAAGGACCTCCTCGTGCGGCTCCGCGCGGCGATCCCGGACCTGGTGGTGAACGGCCAGCTTGACGGGGGGTTGCCGAACACGGCGAACGTCTCGATCCCCGGCGCCCCGGCCGATCAGATGGTCGTCAACCTCGACCTCGAGGGGATCTCGGTCTCGGCGGGGTCCGCATGCCACTCGGGGGCGATCGAGCCCTCCGCGGTGCTGTCGGCGATGGGCGTCCCGCGCGAGGCGGCCGTGTCCGCGATCCGCCTCTCGCTCGCCCCGGAGACGACTGAGGGGGAGGTCTCGCGCGTTGCCGAGACGATCGCGCGCGTGGCGGCCAGGTTCCGAGGGCGCCTCGCGTCCGGGGTGGCGTCGTGAGAGAGGCCGCCGCTCGGGTCAAGGAGGCCGCCCACCGCATCGGGTTCGATGCGGTCGGGATCGCGCGCGCGGACCGCTCGGAGGACGCCGACCGCTTCCGCGAGTGGATCGCGAGGCGTTTCCACGGCGAGATGGCCTGGATGGAGCGCGAGCCCGAGAAGCGGGAGGACCCGCGCGCGTACATGCCGGGGGCGCGCTCCGTGGTCTGCGTGGCGCAGTCGTATTTCGTCGAGGCGACCTCTCCGCCCCCGGCGGACCGCGGTGAGATCTCGAACTACGCCCGCGGCGAGGACTACCACGTCGTGCTGAAGGACCGCCTGCGCGGCCTCTCGCGGGAGATCGAGGGCATGGGCCAGCAAGCTGGCTCTGCCAGAGCCAACGCACGCGCCTGCGTCGACACGAGCGCGGTCCTCGAGAAGTCCTGGGCCGAGCGTGCGGGGGTCGGCTGGCGCGGGAAGAACACGCTCCTCATCCGCGAGGGGATCGGGTCGTTCGTCTTTCTCGGCGAGGTCGTGACGGACCTCGACCTGGAGCCCGACGCGCCGGCGCCCGATCAGTGCGGCCCGTGCGAGCTGTGCATCTCGACGTGTCCGACGGGGGCCATCGTCGCGCCGTACGTGCTGGACAGCCGCCGGTGCATCTCCTACCTCACGATCGAGCACCGAGGGGCGATCCCGGCGGAGCTGCGTCCCGCGATCGGCAACCGCGTCTTCGGCTGCGACGACTGCCAGAGCGTCTGTCCGTGGAACCGCCACGCGAGGCCGACCCGCGAAATGCGGTATCTTCCTCGTGAGGGAGCAAGCTCGCCCCTCCTCGCGGAGCTCCTCGCGTTGACCGAGGAGCAGTTTCGCGCGCGATTTCGCGATACCGCAGTGTGGAGAGCCAGACGCGAGGGGCTGGCGCGCAACGCTGCGATCGCGCTCGGCAACGCGGGCGACCGGGCAGGCGTGCCTGCCCTCCTGCGGGCCCTCGCGGAGGACCCGTCTCCGGTCGTGCGCGGCCACACGGCCTGGGCGCTCGGGCGCCTCGGCGGCACGGAGGCCCGCACGGCGCTCGCCGGCCGCCTCGGCTCGGAGCCCGACGCGTGGGCTCGGAGCGAAATCGAATCCTCCTTGGGAACCCTGTCGGAGTAAGCGATCGTGGCCATCGAAGAATTCTCGCCGGAGCCTCCCCCTCCCCAGCCGAATCCGGGCGCATTCTGGGGGGGCCTCGTCCTCGTCGCCATCGCCGTCCTCGGAGGGGGCGGGATTTTCTGGTTCATGTCGTTGGACAGCGACGTCAAGGGGCCTCCGCAGAAGAACGGGGCCGGGGCGACGGCCCTCCCGCCACCGGTCCGCACGCCGTCCGTCGTCGAGGTCACCGACGAGGCGCTGAAGGCCTCGGCGGACAGGGGCCTGACGATGGTCGTGACGGACGTCGCGTCACGCGACGAGAACGACACCTGCGTGTGGGCGGGACGGATCGTGCTTCGAAATGACGGCCAGGCGGCGCTCGACGTGGAGAGGCCCGACCCCGGAAACACCTACATCGAGCTGGAAGAGTCGGGCGGGCGGCAGGTCCGCTCTCGACAGGGGTCACGCACGGTCGAGCGCGTGCCGCTCGCCCCGGGGGCCTCCACGGCGACGGAGTGGACGGAGGAGTTCGGGAGGGGGATCACGCGGTTCCGCTTCGTGCACGTGGAGACGATCGGCGAGGAGAAGCGCCTGGCAAAGCCAGCTTGCTGGGTCGTCGCAACGCCGTGGATCGACGTGCCGAAGGGAGGGAGGTAGGCGTGGGCGCTCGGCTGAAGGTGCTCAAGGGACGGAACCCGGGGGAGGCCATCCCGATCGACGGCGAGGTCTTCATCGGCCGCGACGCCGACAACCACGTCCACATCCTGGACGAGACGGCCTCGCGCCATCATGCGCGGCTTCGCAGGGTGGAGGGGAACGTCCTCCTGGTCGACCTCGGGTCGAACAACGGGACGTACGTGAACGGGGATAAGGTCAGCGAGCGGGTGCTCCGCACGGGGGACCAGGTCCTCATCGGGAACACGGTGTTCGTTTACGAGTTGGACGAGGACGAGGGCGCCGAGGGGCGCCGGCCGACGGTGATCCTCCAGGACACGCGCGAAGGGACCCTCACGGTGCAGTCGAGCGTCGACCCGAGGGAGGGAACGAAGACGCCGTTCAAGCGGGAGGCCCTGGAGGAGGGCGTCGTGAGGCTCCAGCGCCTGTACGACCTCGCGGAGACCTGCGCGGAGCTCGGGGACGCGGCGTCGCTGGCGGCCCGGGTGCTCGAGATCACGTGCGACACGCTCCAGGCGGGGCGCGGGTTCTTCCTCGTCGCGGACAAGGGGGACGTGACGTGCCTGGCGGCGCGCGGTGGCGGGAGCGGGCCGCTGCCGGTGAGCCGCACGATCGTCCAGCAGGTGCTGCGCGACCGTCGGGCGCTCCTGGTCTCGGACGCGCAGGAGGACACGGCGCTCGCCTCGAAGGAGAGCGTCAGGACGTTCAAGATCGGGAGCGTCCTCGCGGCGCCGCTCCTCTTCCGCGAGGAGTGCCACGGGCTCCTGTACCTGGACGCGCGCGGGGCGAAGGGGGCGCCGGCAGGCTCGCCTGGCCAGTTCGACGCGGAGGACATGAACTTCCTCGTCGCGGTCGGGCGGCAGGCCGCAGTCGCGTGGGAGGTGGCGCGGAGGCTGGAGAACTCGACCGCCCAGGTGAAGGAGCTGGCGAGGATCTCGATCGGGGAGATCCGCGTCGTCGGGCAGTCGCCGAAATGGCGCGAGGTCCTCTCGACGGTGGAGAAGGTGGCGCCGACCGGGTCGACGGTGCTGATCCTGGGGGAGAGCGGCACGGGGAAGGAGCTGATCGCGAAGCGGATCCACGAGCGGAGCCCGCGACGTGAGGGGCCGTTCATCCCGGTGAACTGCGCAGCACTGGTGGAGACGCTGCTCGAGGCGGAGCTGTTCGGCCACGAGAAGGGGGCCTTCACGGGGGCGACCGAGCGGCGGAAGGGGAAATTCGAGCTGGCCGACACGGGGACGTTGTTCCTCGACGAGGTCGGGGAGATGTCGCCGAACACGCAGGCGAAGCTCTTGCGCGTGCTGGAGGACAGGCAGTTCTACCGCGTGGGCGGGACCAAACCGGTGACGGTGGATGTGAGGGTGATTGCGGCGACGAACCGGGACCTGAAGGCGGGCCTGGCGAAGGGGACGTTTCGCGAGGACCTGTACTACCGGTTGTCGGTCGTCTCGGTGCCGCTCCCGCCGCTCCGCGAGCGAAAGGACGACGTGGCGCAGCTCGCCTTCCACTTCCTCGAGGTCTCACGGGCCGAGACGAAGAAGCCGGTGCAGGGAATCTCCAACAAGGCGATGGACCTGCTGGTCGCCTATGGATGGCCGGGAAACGCGCGGGAGCTCAGGAATGTGATCGAGCGGGCCGTGGTGCTCAGCGAACGGCCGGTGATCGACGTCGAGGACCTGCCGCTCGACCTGCGCAGCCCTGGGGCGTCCGGGACGCGCGACACGGCGCCGCTCTCGATCCGCGACGCCGAGCGCGCGTGCATCTTGCGCGCGCTCGAGGCGACGGGCTGGAAGAAGGGCGAGACAGCCAAGCTGCTGGGGATCTCCTGGCCGACGCTCAACAAGAAGATCGGCGAGTACGGGATCGCTGAACCCTGACGCTGCGCGAGATCCCAGATCCAAAATCCAACATCCCAACGAAATCCCAGATCCCACCACGGCAAAGTGGCCTCCCAGTGTTCGGATCTGGGATTTCGTTTGGATCTGGGATTTTGGATCTGGGATCTCCCGAAGGGCTACAGCACTTCGGTGCGCGGGCGGTTGGGCAGCTCGTCGGGGTTCGAGTCCTTCGGCGGAAGCCGCTCCGCCAGCACCTTCGCGCACTCCTCGATGATCCCGCAGAGCGCGAGCGTCGGGTTGTCGTGATGCGAGATCGACCCCGCGCGGTCGAGGATTCCCTGCCAGATCGCGGGCTCCACCTTCCCCGCGATCCCGAAGTCGGGGAGGATCAGCGTGCGAACCTCGAGCCACGAGACGTAGATCAGCAGCCCCGTCCGGTCTCGCGTCCCCGTCACGTTCAGCACGTGGAACGCGTTCCTCGCGTGCAACAGCACCTGCCGATCCTGCCGCGCCCGCCCGAGCATCGCGCGCTGCCAGGGCGGCACGAAGCGCGTTGCCGCGAAGGCCGCCAGGCCGACGAGCAGGATCTCCGGGGGGAGCCACGTGTCGTCGAATTGCCACGGCGAGTAGACCATCGCCAGGAGCGCCAGGAGGGCCCAGGCCGTCGCCTGGAGCAACTCGCGGTCCAGGTAACTCCCCGACTGCCGGTTGATGACGACGATCAGCTCCGCGCAGGTCCGCGTCTCCGCCTGCTCGACGGCCTTCTCCACGGCGTCCAGGTCGATCGGCTTCATGTCCGCTCCGCCGGGGTCGTGTGCTTCTGCCGCCACCGCGCCATCGCCAGGCGGATCTCGTCCCACGTGTAGTCCGCCGGTAGGGCCGACTTCACCGGGGAGAGGAAGATCGTCTCCCCCGTCTTCTCGACCGCGCGCGCGATCATCCCCTCGCGGTCCGTCGGCACCTCGGCCGAGATGTCGATTTCCTCCCCGTCGTCCATGGCGACCACGAGGTGGCTCACGATCGTCGATCGCGCCAGGTCGCGCTCCTCGGCGACCTTCGCGACGCTCCCCAGGCGCCTCCACGCCTCGATCGTGACGCGCGCGGAGGGATTCTTCGGTCCCGCGTGCGCCGCGGACACCGCCGGCGCGAACTTCGGAACGACCGCCTTCCGCTTGGCCGCGTCGGGGATCCGGATCGACACGCTCGCCTTCTTGAACATCACGTCTCGGCCGAGCTGTGTGAGGCCGACCTTCGGGTACTTTCCGTCGGTCAGGATCACCTCGACGCAGCCGACCTCGATCAGCTCGTCGAGGACCGCCTCCACGGTCTCCAGGCGCATCTGCTTGAGGAGTCCGTAGGTGGAGAGGCGATCGAGGTTCCACTCGAGGACCTTCTTCTCCTGCGACCCGCAGAGGACCTGGGCGACCTTGGCCTTCCCGAAGCGGCCGTCCATGCGGGCGACGCACGAGAGGACCTTCTGCAGGAGGACCAGCTCGTCCTCGGTCGGCTCCTGGCGCCCCGAGGCCTGGGAGTCCTGGCACGCGTCGCACGCGGGGCAGCGCGCCGGCGCGGACGGGTCGCCGAAGTAAGAGAGGAGGTACCCGCGACGGCACGCGCGGCTCCAGGCGTAGGCCACGACCCGCGAGAGGCGCTCCTCGTCGTTCGCGCGTTTCGCGTCCGTGCGGCGGAAGTCGATCCCGAGCTTCCCTCGCTCGACCAGGCGGACTCGGACGGTGTCCTCCTCCTCGGGACCGCCGATGCGGACGAGGTACCCCTCCCGCTCGAGGAGCTTGATGCACGACTCCGCGGCCGGCGTGCGGACCTGGCCCGGCAGCTCCCCCGCAAGCCACTGCAGGTCGACGTCCTGCACGTCCTCCTTGTGGGACGTCAGGATGCGCCAGGTGGCCTCGACGGCGGCGCGGCGGGGGTTGGAGAGGTCGATGAAGAACTCCTGGGTCCGCGTGTCGGCCTGGTTGAAGAGGAGGGCGCACGTGGCGGCCTCGCCGTCGCGTCCGGCACGGCCGGCCTCCTGGTAGTACGACTCGACGCTGCCGGGGATGTCGTGGTGGAGGACGGCGCGGATGTCGGGCTTGTCGATCCCGAGGCCGAAGGCGTTCGTCGCGACGACCACGGGGGCGTCGTCGGCCATGAAGAGGTCCTGGACCTCCTTGCGGCGCTCGTCGCGCAGGCCGGCGTGGTAGGCGACGACGGGGACCTTCTCCGCTCGGAGGATCTCGGCGACGCGCTCGACGTTCTTGCGCGTGGCGCAGTATACGATCGCGGAGCCGCGATGAGCGGGCTTGCCGTTCTTGGCGAGGCCGAGGTCGCGGACGGTCTCGAGAATCTCCTCGATCTTCTCGTCGTTCCCTCCGACCTGGGAGACGCGGAAGAAGAGGTTGGGGCGGTCGAACCCGACGAAGAAGTCGCGCGTCTCGGCGGTGAAGAGCTGTGCGCGGATGTCGTCCTTGACGCGTGGCGTGGCGGTCGCTGTGAAGGCGGCGACGGGCGGGCGGCCGACGCGTTGAACGGCCTCGCGGATCTTCATGTAGTCGGGGCGGAAATCGTGCCCCCACTGGCTGATGCAGTGGGCCTCGTCGACGGCGAAGAGGGAGACCTTGGCCTTGGCGAGCGCGGCGAGGAATCGCTCGTTCTTGAAGCGCTCGGGGGCGACGTAGACGAGCTTGTAGGCGCCCCGCGCGAGGCCCTGGAGGCGCTCCCAGGCCTCTTCCTGATCGAGGGCGCTGTTGATGAACGTGGCGGGGAGTCCGCGCTCGGCGAGGCCGTCGACCTGGTCCTTCATGAGGGCGATGAGCGGCGAGACGACGAGCGTGACGCCGGGGAGGAGGAGGGCGGGGAGCTGGTAACAGAGGGACTTCCCGCCGCCGGTGGGCATGACGACGAGGGCGTCCTTGCCCGCGAGGAGGGTCTCGACGACATCGCGCTGTCCCTCGCGGAACGCGTGGAAGCCGAAGTGCCGGTGGAGGGCCTCCTCGAGGTTGATCGACATGGCGGGCAGGATATCGCCGCGTGTCCCGTCGGTCCAGCGGGATCGGCCGGGGGCGCGCCCCTGGAGTCGCGCCCGCACGGCTTCTGGAGTCGCGCCCGTAAGGGCGCGCGAGGAGTGACGCCCGTAAGGGCGTCAGAGGAGGGAAAGCCCCGGAGCGAGGAGGGTGAAGAGCGCGGCCGAGATGCACGCGAGGGTCACCATGCCGCTCGCGACGAGCACGCGGCCGGTCATGCGGACGCGGAAGGCGTCGGCGATCGTCGCAAGGGGCGTCTTCGCCAGTCGGAAGGCCGCCTCTGCGTCCGGACGGCAGACGCAGTAGGCCGCGAAGAGGTCGGGGAGGAGATACGCGGGGAGGAGCATGAGGAGCAGCGGTTGGGCGGCAAGCTTGTGAATCTCGTAGGGGCGGCCGAGTTGGAAGAGGCCCGGGGCGGCGTAGAACACGACGGCGATCCACGCCATCACGATGCAGAGCGTGGCCAGGCGGCAGGAACTCGACCGGCAGAGGATCCCGACCCCCACGGCCACGGGGAGCAGCGCGAGCAGGATCGACGCGAGAAAGAGCCAGCCGACGCGCAGGTCGATGGGGATGAGCGCAAGCGACGACGCGAAGAACGCCGAGCCGAGGCCGAGACCGCGGAGGACGAGGATCCAGCCCCCCGCGCGGACGAGGACCTCCCCCTCCCACGCGCGCAGGGCGACGGGCTGGCCGTCGACCTCGACGGTCTCCACGCGCTGCGACGGGATGGGCGGCCTATCGTCCATCGTCGGGCTCCACCGGAGGCGCTTCTTCGGTTGGGGGGGGCGTCAGGATCTGCTGGAAGTACTCGTGGATCTTCGGGTCGGGGTTCTTCAGCCCAGCGCGCAAGAACTCCGCCTCCCTCTCCTCCCCCACCATGCCGACCAGCGCGACCGACAACTCCACCGCGGCGTCGAAGTCCGGCTCTTCGGTCAGGCGCGCCCTGAGCCGGCTCTCCCAATCCGCCGAAGCCTCGCCCAGCTGGCCGCTGCTGGCCTTCCAGATGATCGCACGAGTCGTTTCGACGTCTCGCGTCGAGCGGATCCACCCAACGATATCCGCCACGGAGACTGCGTCTGGCGCGTAGTCGAGGACCAGCCTGCGGCACCGATCGCGGATTCGCGCGTTCGAGTTGTCCAACCCCGCAAGAAGGCATTCGACCATCACGGCGGGAGCCTGGTGCGGCAATACCCTCTCCCGCCCGTACAGGATGCCGCGTGTGTCCTCGAGGACCTCATTGACGGCTTCGGGGTCGTCCAGCGAGCGGAGCGCCCACTGCGCCGTGGCCCAGTAGGCCTCGGCGTTCAGGTCGTCCAGCGTCTCCAGGAACGACTTGCGCACCAATGGGCTCTTGGTGCGAGAAAGCACGTCGACGCAGCGTGCGACGGGCAGGTTCGTCAGCCAGCGGAACGCACCAGGCTCGAATGGTGGCGATCGCGCCAGCCACAAGCTCTCCCAGGCAGCCTCCTCGACCCTCGGATCCGGGTCTGCGAGGGCGCTCAAGAGCGCCTCCCAGACCAGCGCGCCGCGATCCTGGTAGTCACGGCCTGCCGTGTCGCCCAGGAGGTCGGCGGATCGCAGTCGGCGCCCACTCGAGTGATCGTGCAGCAAGGTTTCGCAAAGGAGGGGGTAGATGTCGCGTGCCGCGCGGGCGGGCAAGTGCGATCGCTGGAACTGCAGGAGCACCTCGCGCAGGACGTACCAGCGATAGGTCCATCCGACGATGCCGACCCCGAGGAAGACCAGGAGGAGGAGGTTGAGAGGGCGACGGTAGTGCTTGAGAAGGTTTGGATACTCCCGTTTCCGTTGCGCGCGCTGGGCCGCGCGCTGCACCGCCGGGGGTGGAGCCGGTGCCAGCTCCTGCGATTGCGCCCCAGTCCGAAGGAGATCTGCCGCCGATGACGGTTCCGCGACGGGGTCCACCTCGATCGGCTCCTCCTGGGTCGCCGCGGGTTCGGCGGGTACCTCCAGGGGGACCGCGCACGGCGGAAGGAGGGGCTCCGTCGACGACTCGAGGGGTGAGTTCTCGGGTTGAGCAGGCGCTGACGATGGGGGAATCGCACCCTCCGCCGCGGGAGCGCCCGCGGCGATGCCAGGATCGGGAGCGGTAGACCGTTCAGACTCCATCTTCCTTCCTAACGGTCTGGTGCTTCCGCGGTTCGGGTGTGGTGTGTGTCGCCCCTTCGGGGCGGCCAGGACGCCCTTACGGGCGTCATCCCCCCGCGCCCTCACGGGCGCGACTCCAATACGAGCCGGCGTGTTGCTCCAGTCGCTTTCGGGCCTCCGCTGCGCGAGGGTCTTCCGTCCACCTTGTCAGGAACGCCTCCCACGCCGCGTGCGCGTCCTCGGCCCGTCCAAGCGCGAGGCGCGCGCGCGGAAGATGAACCGCCTCGATGCCCTCCGGGGCCGTCCGCCGGGGTACCAAGGCGCTACCCGGCGGCATTCATGGCGCCGCTCTCGCGTTCGAGTGCGCTCACGGCCCTCTGCAAGAGGTCGACTTCCCTTGCCTCGAAGTAGGGCTCCCCGCACTGCGTACAGACCCATGCGGGCACAGCGTCCCAATGGATGTGATAGCCCCTCCGCTCCATCGTGAAGGGGGAGTGGGAGCGAACCATGTCTCCCCGGCACTGCAGACACTCCATCAGTCTCGCCTCGAACGAAAATCGTCGGACCAGCGGGTCGGATCAGGAAGATAGGCGCTGATCACGGCAACGTAGTCCTGTCTCGGCCCGCAGACCACATGGATGGGACGACCCGACTCTCCCCGACCGAGTAGCAGGCAACTGTGACCCCGGGCGTCCTCTGGATAGTCTTCGATCACCTCACCGATTCGAAGAATCCCCTCGACTTCGCGCGCCGAGATCATCCGCTCTGGTCGAGACATCTGCCGGATCGCATGCGGGAGGAAGAGGATCCGCATTGCGGCTGCCTCCCGGACCCGCTTCAGGACATCTTCATCCATTGCAGCGATCCGTTTCTCGATCGCCCGGGATTTTAGCAACTTCGTCGGGTCCGCAACAGCGTGGCTATTCTGGTGGTCTCCTCGTTCAGCGTCGCTCCTCGCAGAGAGACCGATCCCGATCGAACGGCGCTATCGGTTCTCCGACAGCCGCCGTCGCGCCTCCTCCGTCCTCGGGTCCTGCGGCCACTTCGCGAGAAACGCCTCCCAGGCCGCGCGCGCGTCCTCGGTGCGCCCGAGGGCCTCCAGCGCCTCCGCCCGTCCCCAGCCCGCGTCCGCGAGCGAGGCGTCGAGCGAGAGCGCCTTGTCGAAATCTGCGAACGCAGGCTCCGGGTCAGCCCCCGCCAGCAGCACCCTCCCCCGCAGCAGGTATCCCTGCGCGTCCGCGGGCCTCTGCTTCACGTACCGATCGCAGTCCTTCACCGCGTCGACGAATTTCCCCAGCTCCTTGCGCGCCTGCGCTCGGCCGGCAAGGCACTCCCAGCTCTGGCTGTAGGCGGAGAGCCCGCCCGTGAAGTCCTCCTCGGCCTTGGCCCACTCCTTCAGCCTGAGGCGGCACTGCCCGCGCCGCTTCCACGGCTCGTACTTCCCCTCCTCGCGGTGGATCGCCCACGTGAAGTCCTCGATCGCCCCCGCGTCGTTCCCCCGCTCCACGCGCACGCTCCCCCGCTCGAGGTGGTACGCCGCCGGCGCCGGCCCCAGGTCGATCGCCCGCGTGAGGTCCTCCTCCGCCTTCTCGGCCTCCCCCAGGTCGTGCCACGCGCAGCCGCGCTCGAACGGCCAGTCCCCCTCCCGCGGGGCCCGCTTCGCCGCCTCGTCGAAGGCCTCGATCGCCTCCCGCGGCTTCTTCCGCGCCCTGAGGACCCGCCCCCTCTCCCCGTACGCCTCCGCGCGTCCCCCATCCAGCTTGATTGCGTCGTTGAGCTTCGCCCACGCCTCGTCCCACTTTCGCTCTTTCGCCAGCATCTGCGCCGCGAGAATTGCCGACCTGTACTCCGAGTCGTGCGCCTGCCGCTCCGCCTCCGCCCTCTCGCGGTCGAGCCGCTCCTGCTCCCTCTTCGCCGCCGCCGAGCGTTCGCGCTCCCCCTCCATCTCGCGCGCGTGCGACGCGGCGTCCTCCTCCGACGACACGTGGGACCACCACCACACCCCCGCCGCGGCCAGGATCGAGGCCGCCGACAGCGTCGCGAACACCGCCACCAGGCGATGCCGCCTGATGCGCCTCACGGTCCGGTCTGTCCAGGAGACCGGCTTCGCCATCACCGGCTCCCCCCTCAGGTACCGCGCAAGGTCCTCCGCCATCTCCAACGCGCTTGCGTAGCGCCGTTCCATCAGCTTCTCGAGGCACTTCTCGCAGATCGTCTCGAGGTCCCTGTGGATCGTCGGGTCCACCCGCGTCAACGGCGGCGGCTCCTCCTGCGTGACCTGCTGGAAGATGTCCACCGCCGAGTTCCCCGAGAAGGGCCTCCGCCCCGCGAGCATCTCGTAGAGGATCACACCGAGCGCGAACACGTCGCTCCGCGCGTCGATCCGCTCGTTGTCCCCGCAGATCTGCTCCGGGGCCATGTAGAACGGCGTCCCGAGCGCCGCGCCGCTCCGGGTCAGCGCGCTCTTCACGTCCATCCGCCTTGCCAGGCCGAAGTCCGTGACCTGCGGCTCCCCCGCCTCGTCCAGGAGCAGGTTCGAGGGCTTCAGGTCCCGGTGCACCACACCCTTCGCGTGTGCAAAGTGGATGGCGCGCGCGACCTTCTCCAGCAGCGCGGCCGCCTCCTCGTGCTTCATCCGCCCGCGCTTCAGGCGCGCCTCGAGGGTCTCCCCCTCGATGTAGTCCATCGTGAAGTAGTGCTTCCCCTCGTACACCCCCACGTCGTGGATCGGCACGATGTTCGGGTGACGGAGCTTCGAGGCCAGCTCCGCCTCGCGGTGGAAGCGGATCACCTGCTCCTGCGTGGCCTCCTCCCCGTCCCTCATCACCTTGACGGCGATGATCCGCTCGAGCCCCACCTGGCGCGCCATGTAGACGATCCCCATCGCCCCGCGCGCCAGCTCCCCCACGATCTCGAACTTCCCGAAGAGGAGCTCCCTTCGCGCAGCGGGCTTGGGGGCCTCCGGCGCCACCTCGACGCCGCGCGCCTCGTTCGCGCTGCGCACCAGCCAGATGAGCTGGTCGGCGTCGATCCACTTCCTCTCGTAGAGGACGCGGCCCAGGGTCGTGCCGAGGCCGCGGCGTTCGCGGTCGGAGAGGTCGGCCATCGCGCGATCGAGCTGCGGGGGCTTTACCCACCCGCGGTCGACGGCGAGCTGGCCGATCCGGAGGTCGTCCTCGGTCGGCATGGGGCCCCCGGTCAGTCCTTCATGAGCGCCTTGAAGTCGGGGGAGTCCTTCACCGACGACAGGTCGGGGTCCTCCGCGACGAACGGCCAGTGGGCGAACCCCGTCCGCTTCAGGCGGCGGAGGGCGTCGATCGACTCGTCGGTGAATTTGAGGCGTCCCGAGGTGACTGCGAGTCCGTAGAGCGCCTCCGGAAACGACGGCCGCGCCTCGAGCGACTTCTTGAAGTCGGCCCTCGCGGCGAGGAGCGAGTCCCGATCACCCCTGTAATAGAGGAAGCACCCCCGGCGGTACAGCTCGCGTGCGTCGGTCACGCTGGTCCGCTCCGACAGCGCGATCAGCTCGTAGTACTTCATCGTAAAGCGCGTGATCTGGAGCAGCGTCTGGAGCGGCGTCCGGATCCCGATCGACTCCAGGACCATGTTCGTCGCGCGGAGCATCTCGAGCTGCCGCGGGTCCCGCTCGTCCGCCCGCAGGAGCATGTCCTCGACCTCCGGGGGCATGAGGTCGGTCGGCCTCCCGAGCTGCTCCATCACCTCGCGAAGGCCGATGGTCGTCTTGCCCGACGGCGCCTTCCGCGCCACCAGCTCCCGCATCCACGTGTACGTCATCCTCTTCGTCGCGGGCTCGACGCCGAAGTAGTCGTCCACACCGCGGTCGACGCCCTTGAGCATCGACGTGAACATCTGCGCGATCGCGGGGTTCGCCAGCATCTCCGCGTCGACGCGGTTCACCTGCTGGAAGAACGGCGAGTTCGACTCCCGCCACCGCTTCGCCAGGTCCTGGGAACGGCGCTCCTGCCCGGCGAGCGACAGGCAGACCGCCAGGAAGAAGACGTTCTCGGGCTTCAGGGAGTCCAGGGCGTACGCCTCTTCGGCGTCCCGGAGCGCCTTGACGTTGTCGCCGAGGCAGATATGGACGAGCCCGCGATAGACGAGCAGCTCGTCGGATTTCCTCAGCCGCATCGCCTGCTCCACGTCGGAGAGGGCGAAGTCGTAGAGCCGGAGCGCCGAGGCCGTGCGGGCATGCAGGTAGTAGACGCGGAGGTCCTCCGGGGCGAGCGCGCGCGCCGCATCGAAGTCGCGCAGTGCGTCCTGGTACCGCTCGAGGCGGCGCAGGTTCTCCCCGCGCGAGAGGCAGGCGGGAAGCGACAGCGGCTCGAAGATCAGCCCCTGGTCGAGGTGCTTGACGGCCAGACCGAGGTCGGGCTTCCTCGCGGGGGCCTGCGGCATTCCGCCGCCGTACCCGCCCCAGTACCCGATGAGGGATGCGCGGAAGAAGTACTGGTCGGCGACCGTCGGGTCCTTCTTCTGCGCCTCGTCGAGGCACCAGTCGATCTCGTCGTGGAAGTCCTTCGCCTCCTGGGGGCTGGTCTCGCGCTTCCGGGAGCGGATCAGGGCCAGGCGCGCCCTCGCCATGAGGTTGAGCATGCTGCCCTTCGCCGTCCCCTTCTTGACCTCGTCGAGGATCTCCTCGGCGCGCTTCGTTTCGCCCGTCTCGAGGTCGAGGAGGGCCGCCTCGAACCTCGCGTCGAAGCGCGTCGGGTCCAGCTCGTACGCCTTTCCGAGGTCGCGCCGTGCCTCGTCGAGGTGGATGAGTCGCCGGTGGGCGATCCCGCGCAGCCAGTGCGCCTGGGCGAGCGTCGTCCTGGTCTCCGCGGTCGGCGCGTCCGCGAGCGCCCGGTCGCAGGCCGCGATCGCGTTCCTCACGGAGTCGACGTCGCGCTTCCTCGTGTCCTGCTCGGCCTGCTTGACGAGCTGGAGGACCTCCTTGCCCCGCTCCGCCGAGGCGGCGTCCTGGGAGGCCGTCCGCTTGACGATGGCGACGGCGCCGACGCTCAGGGCGAGGACCAGCACGACGAACGTCGCGATCCGCCAGTTCTTCTGGGCGCGACGGCGCAGGCGGTAGAAGATCGTCTGTCGCCTTGCGAGGACCATCTCCCCGCGGCGGAAGCGCTGCAGGTCCTCGACGAGGTCCTCGGCGCGCTGGTAGCGGCGCCGCTTGTCCTTCTCCATGCACTGGAAGACGATCGCCTCGAACTCCGGTGAGAGCACGGCGCTGTGAAAGCGCATCGGCTTCGGCTCGTGGGCGCGGATCTGGTCGATGATCTCCGCGACGTTCGACCCGTTGAACGGGACGTGGCCCGTGACGCACTCGTAGAGGACGGCGCCGAGGGAGAAGAGGTCGCTCTTCCCGTCGATCTCCGAGACCACGCCCCCCGCCTGTTCGGGCGACATGTAGTTCGGCGTGCCGAGGACCTGCCCGGTGAGCGTCGGCCCGTGCGCCGCGTGGACGTCCTTGGCAAGGCCGAAGTCGGCGAGCTTCGCGATGCCGTCGGCGGTCAGGAGGATGTTCTGCGGCTTGACGTCGCGGTGGATGACGCCGTTCGCGTGCGCGTGGTCGAGGGCGAGGGCGATCTGCTCGCCGATCCGCGCGGCCTCCATCGGGTCGAGGCAGCCGCGGTCGAGGCGCGCCTGGAGGGTCTCCCCCTCCACGTACTCCATCGTGAAGTAGTGGTAGCCGTCGGCGACGCCCGCGTCGAGGACGGAGACGATGTTCGGGTGGGAGAGACGCGCCGCGGCGCGGGCCTCGAGCTGGAACCGCTCGAACGCGGAGATGCTCCCCTCGAGGTCGGGCCTCGACATCACCTTGAGCGCGACGGTCTTCCCGAGCTCCTCGTGGGAGGCCTTGTACACCACGCCCATCGCCCCGTGGCCGATCGGCTCCATGAGGAGGTACTTCCCCAGGCGCGTCCCGAGGTTCGGGCGCGGGAAGGCCTGCGCCTCCTGAGGGGGCGTGGCGCCGGCGCCTGGGAGCGTCGGCACGTCGCGTTGCTTGTGCAGGGGGGGGAGCGCCTCGGGCGGGACGGTGGCGCTCGACGTCTCCCCTGCACGATCGTCGGGAGAATCCGCCATGGCCGGCGGCGATGGTAGCACGCCGCGGATCGTGCGGCAAGCCGGGCTATTCGAGGAACCGGTTGAGCAGCTTCTTCAGCTCCTCGATCGACTCCTCCATGTTCTCCCGCTGGTTCGCCGGGTCGAGGCACATCGCCATGTGGTGCTCGATGACGATGGCCCCCGCCTTCGAGAGCGCCGCCCGCGCGGCCGCGATTTGCGACAGCACGTCGAGACAGGCGCGGTTGGAGCTCACCATTTCCAGCACTCCGCCCACCTGACCCTGGATCCGCTTGAGGCGGTTCTGGATCTCTTCCTTGTGCTTCTCGCAGATGATCTTGCCGTGCGCGATCACCGTCCCCTCCGTGCGCTATCCCTTGAGCGCGTACTTGCCCCGGCCCAGCTTCCGAAAGAGCGTCCTGTCCTTGAGGGCGCGGTAGGCCTGGATGGTCAGGTTCCGCGGCGTCGCGATCGACTTGAAGCCCACATCCTTGACCCTGGCCGCCATGTCGTTCACGCGGAGGGCGCTCCCCGCCTTCTTGAGCACCCGGACGAGCGCATCCTTGAACGTCCCGTCCTTCCGCTTGGGCCCCGCCGCCTTCTTGCGGCGTCCCCCCGTCCGCGAGCGGGCGCCCCGCTTGCCGCCGGAGAACTCCGCGATCTTCGCGTCGATCCGCTCCAGCTCCCCGCGGAGCGAGTCGCGGAGGCGCCCGAGGACCTCCTCGCGCACCCGGCGCCCCTCGTCGACGAGGACCGCCTGCAGCACGTCGAGTTTCAGCCTCTTCATCAGGTCCTGAATCATGTCCTACTCCTTCCCCGCCTTGCCCGCCGCCTTCTTCTTCAGCTCGTAGACGCCCGCCTTCACCTTCTTGTAGAGGGGATTCTTCCCGAGCACCTTGTAGATGCTCGTGAGCATGCTGTTGGACGAGGCGACCGACTTGTACCCGAGCTCCTTCACGCGCGCGCCCAGCTCGACGGCGTTGACTGGCGCGCCGGCCTTCTCAAGCGCCATCCGGACGTAGTCGCGGAGCGCCTGGCCGGGCTTCCTCGCCCGCGTGGCCCTCGACTTCGACCCCTTCGGCCGGCCCGGCCCCCTCTTCTTCCCCGCGACTTTCGGCCCGCGCTTCGCGCCGCCGAGGCTTGCGATCCGGTCCTCGATCCGGTCGAGGAGGGACTTCACCACACATCGCTCCTCCTGGAGGACCTCGACCTTCACCCGACGCATCTCCTCCGTCAGGTAGTCCTCCACGCGGTCGAGGCCGAGGCGCTTGATGAGCTGCTTGATCATCTCCGGCTCCTTCGTTACATCCCCCGGTACACCGGGCCGCCGCCCCCTTCGGGCGTGACCCAGGTGATCACCTGGTAGGGGTCCATGATGTCGCACGTCTTGCAATGGACGCAGTTGCTCGCGTTGATCTTGAGCTTCTTCTTCCCCGCGCCGTCCGTCTCGATCTCGTACACGCTCGCCGGGCAGAAGTACTGGCACGGGTTTCCGTACTCCTCCGCGCACTTCGTGCTGCAGAGGTTCGTGTCCGCCACCTGCAGGTGGACCGGCTGGTTCTCCTCGTGCTTCGTCCCGGAGTGGAAGACGTCGGTCAGCTTGTCAAACGTCGTCTTTCCGTCGAAGCCGCCGGTCGCGGGTTTGCGCTCGCCGTTGCCGTTCATCTCGGCCAGGTGCCGCATGCGCGCGTGTCCCGGCTCGTTGTGGTAGCGGCGGTAGAGGCCGCGTCCGAACGTGAGCGTCTGGAGCCCCGTGTGGAACATCCCGCTCCAGAAGCCCCCCTCGAACCCCTGGCGGAAGTTCCGCACCCGGTACAGCTCGTCGTGCGCCCAACTGTCGCGGAAGCGCCGGTCGTAGGAGGCGAGCGTCGTCGAGGTGAAGTCCTTCTTCTGGAGGGCCTCGATCGCCGTCTCCGCGGCGAGCATCCCGGCCTTCATCGCGAGGTGGATGCCCTTCAAGCGCTTCGAATTCAGCATCCCGGCCGACTCGCCGATCAGCATGAACCCGTCGCCGTAGAGCTTCGGCATCGACCAGTATCCGCCCTCGGCGATCGTCTTCGCACCGTAGTTCACGATCTCGCCCCCCTCGAGGAGCGACTGCACCCAGGGGTGCTTCTTGAACTCCTGGAACAGGCGGTGCGGGTCGGTGTAGGGGTCGTCGTAGTCGAGGCCGACGACGAAGCCGACGGCGAGAAGGTCCTCCTTCATGGAGTAGACGAACGACCCGCCGAACTTCTTCGAGTCGAGCGGAAAGCCCATCGTGTGGACGACCCAGCCGCGGTCGCAGATCCCCTTCCGGACGCGCCAGACCTCCTTGACCCCGGTGGCGTAGATCTGCGGGTTGCGCCCCTCGTCGAGCTTGAGCTTCGCGACGAGCTGCTTCGTCAGCGACCCGCGGCTCCCCTCGCCGATCACGACGGCCTTGGCCAGGATGTCGATCCCCGGCTCGTAGTTCGGCTTCTGCTCGCCCTTCTTGTCGACGCCCTTGTCCCCGGTGCGAACGCCGATCACCTTGTCGCCGTCGTAGAGGAACGACGCGCCGGGGAAGCCCGTGAAGACGTTCACGCCGGCGGCCTCGACCTTGCCCCCGAGCCACTTGGCGAGTTTCTCGATCGAGACGATGTAGTTTCCTTCGTTTCTTAGCTCGGCGGGGAGGAAGGGGAGGCCGAACTTCTTCGTCTGCGTCAGGTAGCAGACCTCGTCCTCCTCGACGGGGTGCTCGATGGGGCACCCCTGGTCCTTCCAGTCGGGCATCAGCTCCTGGATGGCGCGGGGGTCCATGATCGCCCCGGAGAGGCAGTGGAGGCCGACCTCGGGGGCCTTCTCGAGGACGGCGATCTGGACCTCGCCGAGCTCGGGCCGCTTCTTCGCCTCGTTCGCGAGGTGGAGCGCCCCCGCCATCCCGCCGGGACCTCCCCCGACGAATAGGACATCGACTTCGAGAGTTTCGCGATCTTTGCTCATCGTGCACTTTCCCGCCTGGGCGGACTGAGAATAGTAACTTGCGCTGGAGCAAACTCGAAGGAAAAGAGCTGTAACACCTCTGGATCGGAAGGATGCGCGCAGGATATCCTCGGCATGGCACTCTTGAGGGGGAAGCGGCGATGGCAGACGCATCGGATCCGAACGTCGATCTCCCGACCCAGAATCTGGCGGCCGCGGAGCCGACGCTCGTTCCGTCCGCGCCTCTCCCGACCGCTCCCCCGGCACGCGGGCCTGCAGACTTCGGGCGGTACCAGGTCCTCGAGGAGCTGGGCCGCGGCGGCATGGGCGTCGTCTACCGCGCCCACGACAAGACCCTCGGCCGCGACATCGCGCTCAAGGTCCTCCAGGTCGGCGGTCGTGTGGACGCGGAGACGCTGGGGCGCTTCGAGCGCGAGGCCCGCGCCGCCGCCGCGCTCGACCACCCGAACATCGTGCGCGTCCACGACGTCGGGGCGTTGCCGAACGGCTCGCCCTACTACACGATGGAGCTCCTCGCCGGGCAGGACCTCGCGCACGCCATCGCCGACGGGCGCATCGCGCCCAGGGAGGCCGTCGAGGCGGTCCGCCAGGTCTCCCTTGCCCTCCTCTACGCCCACCAGAAGGGGATCCTGCACCGCGACCTCAAGCCGCAGAACATCTTCCTGCGAAGCGACCCCGCCGTCGAACCACGCTCCGACACCCCCACGCTGCCCGCGGGCAAGCCCCGGGCGGCGACGGAGGTCCACGCGCTCCTGCTGGACTTCGGCCTGGCGAAGCTCGCCGAGCGGGACCTCGCCGCGCACGCGGAGGGGTCCGAGGCGCGCAAGAGCGTCCAGAGCCTCACGCGGAGCGGGGAGATTTTCGGGACCCCCGCCTACATGCCGCCCGAGCAGACCCACGGGGCCAAGGACGTCGACGCCCGGGCGGACATCTACTCCCTCGGCGCCGCCCTGTACCACGCGCTGGCGGCGAGGCCCCCGTTCGACGCGGCATCCCTCGCCGACCTGCTCGTCAAGGTCCAGCGGCAGGACCCGCTGCCCCCAAGCCAGTCCAACGCCGACGTCGACGTCGACCTGGACACGCTGACGCTCAGGTGCCTCCAGAAGGACCCGAAGGACCGCTACCAGAATGCCGGCGAGCTCGCGGACGATCTGAAGCGCTGGCTCGCGGGCGACCCGATCTCCGCGCGCCCCATCGGCCTCGTCGGCCGCGCCTGGCGAAAGGCGAAGCGGAACAAGGCCGTCGCGATCCCCGTGGCGGCGCTCTCCGTCGTGATCCTCGTGGGGCTCCTCGCGTGGGCGGGCATCGAGGTGAACCGCCGCGTCCAGTTCGCCTCGCTGACGCGGGACTCGGAGCGCGCCCTCGCGGCCGCCGACCAGCAAGCTGGCTCTGCCAGGGCGGCGTCCGAGCCGGTCGGCGGTCGCGAGTACCTCCGCGCCCGGGACCTCGCGCTCGCGGCGCGGGTCCTCTACCCGCAGGACGAGGGGGTCAAGGCCCTCCTCGCCCGGATCTCCCTCTCGCAGGCGAGGCGCGCCCGGGCGCAGTACGAGGAGTCCAGGCGAAAGACCGAGGAGCTGGAGGCAAGTGAAGAGGAGGCCCAGGTCGCCGAGGCGCCGAAGGACGACACGGAGCGTCGCGAACGGCAGGAGGAGGCCTGGGGCCGGGAGGGCGGCCTGAAGGATGCGCGCCGCGGCCGGGGGGAGGCCCTTGGCGCCGCGCTCGTGCAGTACCAGGAGGCCCTCGTCCACGTCGAGGGGCACCCGGAGGCGGAGCGGTCCCTCGCCGAGCTCTACTGGGACGAGTACCTCCGCGCGGAAAAGGCGCGGGACCGGGCGGAGGAGAAGCGCTGCGAGGCGCTGGTCGTGCGGTTCGGCCACGAGGAGTACGCCGCGAAGGTCCGGGGGGAGCGGGACGTGAAGGTGGAGTTCCACCTGCCGGACGGCTTCGAGGGGAAGGAGGTGGTCGCGCACCTGTTCCGCTACGAGCTGTGCCAGAGGCCGCCGATCCTGATCCCGGTGCCGTGCGACCCCAAGGACGGGCGGCTGCTCGTGGAGGTGTCTACACTGGCCCCATCGCGTGAGGCCTGGACGCCGGTGCCGCTCCAGGAGGCCGCCGCACCTGCCGCGGGAGGCGCCCCGGCGATCCCGGCCGCCGAGCTTGCCGCCCTGGAGGAACGCGCGTCGAAGGCCCTGGCGGCGAAGCGGTACGCCGACGCCCGGCCCGTCCTGGACCGCCTGACGCGTGTCGTGCCGGCCAGCGCCACGCACCCGTACAACCTCGCCTGCTGCCTCGCCAGGGAGGGCGAAAAGGAGAAGGCCCTTGCCGCCCTGGAGGAGGCAGTCCGACGCGGCTGGTCCGACGCGAAGCAGAGCGTGGAGGACGAAGACCTTGCCTCGTTGCGCGAGGCGCCCGCGTTCCAGCTCCTGCTCGCCGTGATGCGGGGCGACGTGCCCCGACGGCATGTCCGTGTCCTCCGCGTCGTGGCCGGGGGGCGCGCCGAGAAGGCCGGCGTCCGCCCGGGGGACGTCGTCTGGGCGATCGGCGCCAAGACCGCCGCGGAGCTGGGCGACCCCGAGAAGGTGCGCGACGCGGTCATGTCCCACCAGGAGGGAGAGAAGTTCGACGCCGTGTTCCGCCGAGGCGGCGAAGAGGTCCGCTTCGAGGCGGAGAAGCCGCTGGGGGTGGAAACCGCCCAGGTGGACCTCACCACGGAGGGGGAAACCCGGTTCCCGTGGGAGGAGAAGGCCGTCACGGCGTCGACTCCGTCGCGCACGGAGGCCGTCCGTTGGGGATCGGTCTACCGCCTGGACACCCTGCCGGAGAACCGAGTCCCGCTGCCGGTCGACTCCGGACGGACCCGCTTGGCCCTCCGTCTGCCCAAGGGGTCCTACCTGCTCTACATCCCCGGGGGCCAGGGCCTGTACGAGACACACTACCCGTTCGAGGTGGCCCGCGACTACGAATGGAACGAGACGTGCGACCTCGTCCCGAACGAGGCGCCGCCGCTGCCGCCGGGGATGCCTGCGCCGGACCCGTCGCGGTACTGGGTCTATGCACCGCCCGGCCCCTACCGCGCCAGCGGCGACCGGGACGCCCAGCAGTCCCCCCCACGCCCCTCGGCGGTGATCCGCGTCCCGGAGGGGAAGCGCCTGGCCGAGGTCACGGGACGTGGCGGGACAGGGGTCTGGATCGCACGATTCGAGGTCACCTGCGAGATGTACCTGGAGTACCTCAACGACCGGGAGTGGCACAAGGGGTGCAAGCCGTGGGACCATGTCCCGAGGAAGGCCCCGGACGCGATGGAGCAGACCACCTACTGGGCGCGCGACGCATCGACGGGTCGGTTCTCCCCGCCCTCCGGCTGGGAGGAGTGGCCGATCCTGGCCGTCTCGTGGAACGACGCGACCGACTACTGCACGTGGCTCACGGCCCGGCAGAGTGGTTCCGACTGGCGGTTCGAGTTGCCTACGGAAGACGAGTGGGAGCGTTCGGCCCGGGGCCCGGACGGGCGGTTCTTCCCGTGGGGAGATTCCTTTGACGGCGCGTTCTGCAGGATGCAGGATTCACGGCCGGAGGAGAAGGACCTGCAACCGGAGCGATTCGGGCTCTTCCCGCTGGATGAGGGGCCGTTCGGCATGCGCGACCTGGCGGGGGGAATGCGGGAGTGGACGGCCACGGAAGCGGGTGTGAGGAAGCAGTGGCGCATCACGAAGGGTGGGATTTGGAGCGGGCCTTCGTCGATCTGTCGCGGTGCCCATCGGCACGACAACGTACCCGTGATCGTGAGCTCTCGCTCCTCGGTTTTCGGGTAGCGGCGCGGAGGGCCCGTCATTAGCCCTTTGCCCTCTGTGCTCTTACCCTTTGCCGGATCGAGGAGCAGCGCGGCATGACGGAGGTGCGCAAGCCAGACAAGCGACCGGAGCTGCAGGTGGTTACTGCGATGTATGAGTCGTTCGCCGCCTCGCTTCCGCGTCTTGCGAACCTGCCAAGGGTCCATCGATTCACCGTGGGGGAACGGCTGGAGAGCCTGCAGATGGACGTGCTCGAGTGTCTGCTGCACGCGCGGTTCGAGCGATCGAAGTCCGAGTGGCTGAACCGGGCGAACATCAAGTTGGACCTGTGCCGAATGCTGGTTCGCGCGCTCTGCGACAGCAAGCAGATCAGCCCGGGTCTGTATGAGGCGTGGATCCTGGAATTGGATGGTGTGGGTCGGCAAGTAGGCGGGTGGATCCGCCAGACGGGCGCCCGCCCGAGTCCGCCTGCGGGAGGCGATCATGGGGCCGACGCTTGAGCAGGTCGCGAGCCTGGCCAACCTGTACCTCGCGTCGCGGGAGGCGCGTCGTCACAAGCGGCAGTTTCCGTACGTCCAGGAGTTCGAGGCGGACCTGGAGACGCACCTTCTTGCGTTGCGGGAGGAGCTGTCGACGGGACGTTATCGGCCAGGCGACTTCGTGACCTTCTGGGTCCATGACCCGAAAAAGCGGCTGATCTCCGCCGCCCCGTACCGTGACCGGGTCGTGCATCACGCGGTCGTCCGCCTCCTGGAGCCCCTATGGGAGCGGCGGTTCATCTACCACAGCTACGCGTGCCGGAAGGGAAAGGGGACGCACGCGGCGTTGGACGCGTGCCAGCGCTTTGTCCGCCGTTTCCCCTTCGTCCTGCACGCGGACGTGAGGAAGTACTTTCCAAGCGTGGACCACTTGCTGCTGGAAGGACTCCTGTTCCGGGTGGTTCGGGACCCCGGCCTGCAGGGTCTCCTCTCGCTGCTGATCCGCCACACAGGGGCGCTCGAGAAGGTCGACGGGCACTTCCCGGGCGACGACCTGTTCACGCCCTCGATGCGCACGAAGGGCCTTCCGATCGGCAACCTGACGAGCCAGTTCTTCGCGAACGTCTTCTTGGACCCGGTCGACCACTACGTGACGGACGACCTCGGGTTCGGGGCGTACGCCCGCTTCATGGACGACATGATCGTCTGCGGGGAGAGCGCGGAGGAGCTGGCCAGGGTGCGCACGGCGATCGAGGAATTCCTGTCGGGCATTCGATTGAAGCTGCACCCGGGCAAGCGGGCGATCTCGCGCACGGAGGACGGGCTCCGCTTCCTGGGATTCCGGGTCTTCGCGGGGCACCGAAGGGTGACCCATGACGGGAAGCGGCGGCAGGAGAGGCGCATCGGAGAGCTGCAACGGGCGTTCCGTTGCGATCGGCTCTCGATCGACCTGGTGACCTGTTCAATGGCCTCCATGGCGGGGCACCTGGCGCATGCGGACACGTTCTACCTGCGTCGGTCAAGGTCCCGGTGGGCAGTGTTTCAGAAAGCTCGTCTGGCAGGGGGACGCGGCCGTCGATCTGTCGCGGTGCCAATCGGAACGACAACGAACCCGAGAACGTGAACACGAACAACGGTTTTCGGGTAGCGGCGCGGAGCACCCGTCTGGATTGCCCGAGCCGCGGCGGCCACGGCTGTCGCGGGCGTGCTTGACGGGTCCACGAGAGAAGCGTCCCCTGGTCCGGTCGTCTCGTGCTCGGTGGCTGGCAGGGCCGGCTTGCTGGCTCGACCCGTGCGCGGGGCGGCGAAAAGGGAGAGCGCCCCGGGTCGGCCGCCCGGTCGGCTCGGGGCCCGCGGGGGGAGGGCGGTCCACCGCAGTCCAAGGGCCCCGGGGGTTCGTCCCCGTAGCCTGACGGGCGAAGGGGGATGGCCCTCCCTCGGCGATTCCGCGGGCTGCAGCTACGCCAGCCCCATCTCCTCCATCGAGTTCGCGGTGAGGATGCGGTCGAGGAGGTCGTCCAAGCGGGAGATGTCGGTCAGGCCCTGGACCCGCTGCTCCACGTCCTGCGGCAGCGCGCCGAACTTGCGGCGGAGCTGCCGCAGCAGCGCCTCCCGCTTCCCCTCGGCCTTGCCCTCGGCCTTCCCCTCGGCCTTGCCCTCGGCCTTCCCCTCGGCCATTCCCTCTTCCCGCAAGACGTCCGCCGATGTCTTCGCCATGGTCCCTACCTCCCGTCGGCGCGCAGGTTCGCCGACCGCCTGTCGAGCCGCCGTCATCAGGTCATCGGCCTCCTCCGCAGGACGCCGATGACGGATGTATCCTACCACGAACCACGCCATCCGCAACCACCTCTCCGTCTCTCCGCTCAGGGCGATCGCCTCCATCCGTTCGATCGCCTCCTTGACCGCCTTCCGGAACTCCTCCAGGGGCGCCTCGTCCAGGCGGAAGAACCGCAGCAGCCACCCGAGAGGGTCCCCGCTCGCCGTCAATGCCTCCGCGGGCGCTTGCGAGACCGCGAAGAACACGCTGTCGTGCCGCGGGAGAAAGCCCGCCAGCTCCTCCGGTACGCGCGCGAGGTCCGCGAGAGATCCAGGACCCTCCCAGCGCCGCTGGCCCGTGTACAGGACGATCGGAAGGATCGGCGAAAGACCTCGCTCCGCCTCCGGGACCTTCTTCTCCTCCTGGTCGCGCCGCTCCGCCTCCCAGAGACGGACCATCGAGAGGAGCAGGCGCAAGGGGAGCCAGCGGTCCGCGTCGGACTGGTGCTCCATGAGGAAGTAGACCCAGACCTCCCGTGCGGCGGATCCGTCTCGAGGGCGATACGGGAGGTGCACGATGAAGTCGGCCTCGCGCTTCCTGTGCGCCTCGTCGACGAACGTGCGGGGGAGGACGACGAGGCGGTCGTAGTCGAAGCGATCGACCATGTCGGGCGCCACGATCCCCAGGAGGCCGCGCACGTTGCCGCGCGACTCCAGGAGGCGATATACTCCACGGTCCGGGAAGTCGTGGAGCGGGGGCAACGAGGCGTCCGAGGGCTCCATGCCGCGGCAGAATACCCGCGGAGGGTCTCTCCGTCCACGTTCACCGCGTGGCGGAGAGAACTTCGGCACGCCTGCGTACATGCCCCCCGAGCAGACGCGCGGCGCGAAGGACGTGGACGCCCGCGCGGACATCTACTCCCTCGGCGCGGCGCTGTATCACGGTCTCGCGGGGAGGACCCCGTTCGACGCCGCGTCGCTCGCCGAGCTTCTCTACAAGGTCCAGCGCGTGGACCCCTCGCCTCCAAGCGGCTTCAACGCCGAGGTCGATGCCGACCTCGACACGATCGCGCTCAAGTGCCTCCAGAAGGACCCGAAGGACCGCTACCAGAACGCCGGCGAACTCGCCGAGGACCTCAAGCGCTGGCTCGCCGGCGACCAGCCCGTCGGCGGCCCCGAGTACCTCCGCGCCCGCGCCCTCGCCCTCGCGGCGCGGGTTCTCTACCCGAAGGACGACGGCGTGAAGGCCCTCCTCGCCCGGATCTGCCTCTCCCAGGCGAAGCGCGCCCGGGCGCAGTACGAGGAGGCCAAGGCGAAGACCGAGGCGCTGGAGGCGAAGGAGGAGGAGGCACAGGTCGCGGAGCCGCCCAAGGACGACGCGGAGCGGCGAGGGCACCCGGAGGCGGAACGGGCCCTGGCCAAGCTCTACTGGGACGAGTATTTGCGAGCGGAGAAGGCGCGGGACCGGGCGGAGGAGAAGCGCTGCGAGGCGCTCGTCGTACGGTTCGGCCACGAGGAGTATGCCGCGAGGGTCCGGGGGGAGCGGGACGTGAAGGTGGAATTCCGCCTGCTGGACGGCCCCGAGGGGAAGGAGGTGGTCGCGCACCTGTTCTGCTACGAGCTGTGCCAGAAGCCGCCGATCCTGATCCCGGTGCCGTGCGACCCGAGGGACGGGCGGCTGCTCGTGGAGGTCTCTGCGCTGGCGCCATCGCGTGAGGCATGGACGCCCGTGCCCCTCCTGGAGGCCGCCGCACTCGCGGCGACGGGGACTCCGTCGCGCACGGAGACCGTCCGTTGGGGATCGGTCTATCGTCTGGACACCCTGCCCGAGAACCGGGTCGCGCTGTCGGTCGACTCCGGCCGTGCCCGCCTGGCCCTCCGTCTGCCCAAGGGGTCGTACCTGCTCTTCATCCCGTCCGGCCAGGGGCTATACGAGACGCGCTACCCGTTCGAGGTGGCCCGCGACTACGCCTGGGACGAGGCGTGCGACCTGGTGGGGTTGAAGTCTCCTCCGCTGCCGCCTGGGATCTCGGCGCCCGACCCTTCGCAGTATTGGGTGTACACGCCCCCAGGCCCCTACCGCGCCAGCGGCGACCGGGACGCCCAGCAGTCCCCCCCTCGCCCGGCGGCGGTGATCCGCGTACCCGAGGGGAAGCGCCTCGCCGACCTGGAAGCGGACCGCAACCCGACCGGCGCCTGGATGGCCCGCTTCGAGGTCACTTGCGGGATGTACCTGGAGTACCTCAACGACCGGGAGTGGCACAAGCAGTGCAAGCCGTGGGACCACGTCCCGAGGAAGGCGTCCGACGCGATGGAGCAGACCGCGTACTGGTCCCGCGAGGCGTCAACGGGCCGGTTCTCTGTGTCCACCGGCTGGGCGGAGTGGCCGATCCTGGCCGTCTCATGGAACGACGCGACCGACTACTGCAAGTGGCTGACCGCCCGCCGTGGCGGGACGGACTGGCGGTTCGAACTGCCCACCGAGGACGAGTGGGAGCGGGCCGCCCGCGATCCGTACGGCCGGTTCTTCCCGTGGGGAGATTCCTTTGACGCCGCGTTCTGCCGGATGCAGGATTCCCGACCGGACACGAAGGATCTCAACCCGGAGCGGTTCGGGCTCTTCCCGCTTGATGAGGGCCCGTCCGGCCTCCGCGACCTGGCGGGCGGGATGCGGGAAATGACGAGTACGATAGCGGGGGCGCGCGGCCACACGCGACCGTCGATCAGGACCGTCCTCGCGCTACGCTCCGTGACGCGACGCTGGGCACGTGGTCGAAGGGGATTCCTCCCCTGGCCCCATAGCGTCCTTCCTCGTAGCCGGGTGGGTACGAGCGCTCGAACGACTTGAGTGCCCGTCTGCGTCGGCGATCCTCCACATATCCCAGGAAGAGGACAACGACCTCCTCCCTCAAGGGCCCCGGGAGGACATCCTCGCCAGCCTCGAGATAGATGTCGGTAGCGGATTGCCGAGGCATCGACAGCTCGATTCGCGGCCCCCCCTTCCAGTCGGACACTTCGAGGAGCAGCGTCACCGGCTTCGCCAGACGCGGCTCGTGCACCCACGGGGCGATGTCCACGTCGAAGTAGAATGAAAACGACTGCTTCCAATCGTCGTGGATGTCGTGCGGCGGGCCGAATGCACGCCACAGGGCGCCGCAGATCGCTCCACTGTTCAGCCTCGCGATGTGCATGATGAGCGGGAGGTTGTCAGTCGTCGAGAGGAACCTCTTGGTCTCTTGAAGCCGGCGTACGGCGTCCTCCCGTGTCGGGAGGTAGCGATATCGCGCGAACCCGTCGGGCGTTGCGACCTCTGCCCTGCGGGCCCGCGTTTGTGCCGTGGAGGGGCCCCAAGAGCAGAGCGGAAGCACCAACAGGGGCCCACCTCGCTTGCCGCATCCCGCGGCGAGGAACGTCGCGTCCCGGTGAGCCCGGCGAGACACGCGTATGGTATCCCTCCCATCCGCTCGCACGACCCAGCGGTCCGCCAAGACGCCCCGGACGGCCGCGAGGACCCTATCGCGGACCTCCTCGACGCCGTCCCCACGTCTTGTCTCGATCGAAACGACGTGCCTGGTGCACGGCTCCCCCTTGATCCGTGCCTCATAGAGGTTCAGAACGATGCCGCCTTCGTACCAGGGGAGGCCCCATACGCGAAGAGCCAGTCGACTGTCCATGTCGAATCCTCTCGCATCCGGCTCCCCGGCCGCCGTCACGCCAGCCCCATCTCCGCAATCGATGCGGCGGTGAGGATGCGCGAAAGGAGCTCGTCGAGGCGGGCCACGTCGTCGATTTTCTCGACCCGCGTCTCGACCTCGGACGGGAGCGTCCCGAACTTCTGTCGCATCTGGCGCAGGAGCGTCCTCCGCCGGACGACGACCTCGCCCTCTTGGCGCCCCTCCTGGTGCCCTTCCTGGCGCCCCTCTTGGCGTCCCTTCTCGATGAGCTTTTGTCCCAGGTCTGTCTTCGCCATCTCTTCCAGCCCTCCGAAGACCGTTCCCAGCATCCCCTCGTCGAACCGGCGAGCCGCGATGTAGTACGCCGCCGCCAGGAGGCTCAGGCGGTCCCGCTCTTCCCCGCACTGTTCGATGATACGCGCCCGTAGCTCCTCCATCAAGACCCGCCCCGGCCTCGCGTCCCGCATGAGCGGCACGAACGGGTAGAGCACGACCTGCCCCCGATCGAGCACGCTCCTCGCGGAGATCCGCCAGAGGTGCAGGCAGTCGAGCGGCACACGGGTCGGCCTGCCGCCGGCCACGCGGAAGGCGTACTCCCTCGGAACGGCCCGAGCCAGGCGCGGCGAGGTCGTCACGATGACCGTGCGCACGGGCAACCTCGCCGCCTCGTGGTACCACATGTGATAGAAGCATGTCCGGGCGAGGTCGCCACGGACGCTCCAATGCTCCGCGTGGAGGACATGGCGAGGACCCGGGCGGAGCACCTTCACCGCGAAGTCCGACTCGAGTTTTCGAACGGTCGGCAGGGGGAGGGGAAGGACCGTCACGTGGCGGGCCTCGATTCCCTCGATGGCGGTCGCGAGGAGGTCCGGGTAGCGCGTGAAGAGGTGGGTGAAGACGATGTCCTCGGTCTTCATGTCGGGCCCTCCGCGAGCGATGGATCGCGGAGGAGAGCTCCATCGCTCGGGGCACGTCCACGAATCGAAGGTGCGTGGGCGCCGGGACGGCCTATACCTCCTGGTGCTGCTGGGCCTGGACCTGCGAGAGGATCTCCTCGGCCTCCGCCTCATCGCAGTCGGAGACGAGCGGGATGCCGCTCACACGGGCCACCTCGGGCGTCAGCGAGGCGAGGTCGTCGCGCGACATGTACTTGAGCCCGAAGCGACGGCTCCCCGCCATGAGCTGGCGGAGCCCCTGCGCGATCCGCTCGTAGTAGGTGTAGAGCCCGAGCGCCCCCGCGGGGACCTTCTCGAACTCCGCATCGCCGAGGTCGCGGCGGAGGTGCGCCGCCGTGACGAAGATCTCGTCCTTGGTCTTGCCGAAGCGCTCGACGTAGACCGGCAGCTCCTGCTCGTCGATCGACTTGCCGATCGTCTTCCCGACCATCGCGGCCGCGATCGGGCCGCGGGCCATGCCGACCCGCCAGTGCCTCTCGAACTCCTTGAAGGCGCCTCGCTCGAACGCGCGCAAGAGCATCCAGAGCCTCACACGGAGCGGCGAGATCTTCGGGACCCCCGCCTACATGCCGCCCGAGCAGACGCACGGGGCCAAGGACGTCGACGCCCGGGCGGACATCTACTCCCTCGGCGCCGCCCTGTACCACGCGCTGGCGGCGAGGCCTCCGTTCGACGCGGCGTCCCTCGCCGACCTGCTCGTCAAGGTCCAACGGCAGGACTCGCTGCCCCCCAGCCAGTCCAACGCCGACGTCGACCTCGACCTGGACACGCTGACGCTCAAGTGCCTCCAGAAGGACCCGAAGGACCGCTACCAGAACGCCGGCGAGCTGGCGGAGGACCTGAAGCGCTGGCTCGCAGGCGACCCGATCTCCGCGCGCCCCATCGGCTTCCTCGGCCGCGTCTGGCGCAAGGCGAAGCGCAACAAGGCGGTCGCGATCCCCGTGGCGGCGCTCTCCGTCGTGATCCTCGTGGGGCTCCTCGCCTGGGCGGGGATCGATGTGAACCGTCGGGTCCAGTTCGCCTCGCACACACGGGACCGGGCGGAGGAGAAGCGCCGCGAGGCGCTCGTCGTACGGTTCGGCCACGAGGAGTACGCCGCGAGGGTCCGGGGGAGCGGGACGTGAAGGTGGAGTTCCACCTGCCGGACGGCTTCGAGGCGAAGGAGGTGGTCGCGCACCTGTTCCGCTACGAGCTGTGCCAGAGGCCGCCGATCCTGATCCCGGTGCCGTGCGACCCCAAGGACGGGCGACTGCTCGTGGAGGTCTCTACACTGGCGCCATCGCGTGAGGCATGGACGCCCGTGCCCCTCCAGGAGGCCGCCGCAGTCGCGCCGACGGGGACCCCGTCGCGCAGGGAGACAGTCCGTTGGGGATCGGTCTATCGCCTGGAGACCCTGCCGGAGAACCGGGTCGCGATGCCGGTCGACTTCGTCCGGGCCCGCCTGGCCCTCCGTCTGCCCAGGGGGCCGTACCTGCTGTGCGTCCCGTCCGGCCAGGGGCTGTACGAGACGCGCTACCCGTTCGAGGTGGCCCGCGACTACGCATGGGACGAGGTGTGCGACCTGGTCGCGATGGAGGCGCCTCCGCTGCCGCCGGGGATCGCTGCGCCGGATCCTTCGCACTACTGGGTCTACGCGACTCCGGGCCCCTACCGCGCCAGCGGCGACCGGGACGCCCAGCAGTCCCCACCTCGTCCGTCCGCGGTGATTCGCGTCCCGGAGGGGAAGCGTCTCGCCGACCTGGGATCGGACCGCGACCCCACCGGCGCCTGGATGGCCCGCTTCGAGGTCACCTGCGAGATGTACCTGGAGTACCTCAACGACCGCGAGTGGCACAAGCGGTGCAAGCCGTGGGACCACGTCCCGAGGAAGGCGTCCGACGCGATGGAGCAGACCGCGTACTGGTCCCGCGAGGCGTCAACGGGCCGGTTCTCTGTGTCCACCGGCTGGGCGGAGTGGCCGATCCTGGCCGTCTCGTGGAACGACGCGGCCGACTACTGCAAGTGGCTGACGGTCGTGCGCGGTGCAGGCGAATGGCGGTTCGAGCTGCCCACGGAAGACGAATGGGAGCGGGCGGCCCGGGGCACGGACGGGCGGTTCTTCCCGTGGGGGGACTCCTTTGACGCAGAGTTCTGCCGGATGCAGGATTCCCGACCGGAGATGAAGGACCTGAATCCGGAGCGGTTTGGGCTCTTTTCGCTGGATGTGGGCCCGTCCGGTGTTCGCGACCTGGCGGGCGGGATGCGGGAAATGACGAGCAGGATCTCTGGGGCGCGTGGCGAGTGGCGCATCTCCAAGGGTGGTGCGTGGAGCGCACCATCGTCGTTCTGTCGTGCGGCCATTCGGACCGGCTCCGGACCCGAGTCCGTGGCCGGCCTCTACGGCTTTCGGGTAGCGGCGCGCAGGGTCCGTCCCTGACCCTCTGCACTCTTCTCTCTTACCCTTTTCCGCTTGTGGGGAGGCGAAGGCATGGATCCCCCCGCGGAGTGGTCGTAGAATGGTGTGCGTCCAACCCACAGCCGGGAGCGAAGCATGTCCACCCATACCAAAACGACGGCTTCCCTCGCTCGCGCCCTCCGGGTGGGGAAGCGCCGTCGCAGGCTTGGCCGGACCTGGCCAATGCCGATTCGGGAGACCGATTTGGGCCACATCTACGTAGACGTGACGATACGCCCCGCGTCGGGTTCGAGGCGCACGTGGTCCGGGAAGATGCTCGTCGATACGGGCGCAACCGACACCTTCGTTCCCGCGTCCATCCTGAGGAAGTTGGGGGTAAGACGGGCGGGGAGGCGATCGTACGAGCTGGCGGACGGCTCCTGGCAGGATCTCCCCATCGGCGCAGGCGTGATCGAGATCCAGGGTCGGCTCGCGGGCGGCACGCTGGTGTTCGCGGGCGAGGGGGAGGAGCCGCTCCTCGGGGTCACCGTGCTGGAGTCGACCGGGTTCTGGATCGACCCCCAGCGCGAGCGCCTGGTTCCTCGCCCGCCGAAACGCAAGTCCCGCTGATCCCCTCGCGTAGCTCTGAATGACCTGGGGAGAGGCGCCGAGTCATCGCTCGTCGCGGAACTCGAGACGATAGGTCATGAGGCCCATCCGCGCCGGCGAGCGCGTGACGCGGACCGCGCGCCCGAGCACGGCGGACCGCAGGAAGCCGCCGCGACCCGGTCGAACGGCCATGTAGCCGCGAGGGGCCCGGCGAAGCACCGTGAACGAGAGCTTGGACCCGCGGGCGTCCAGGATCCAGTACTCGCGCACGCCCGCCTTGAAGTACCGCTCGCGGAGCCGCTCCGTGTCCTTCCGCTCCGACGAGTCGCTCACGACCTCCACGATCAGGTCGGCCGTTCCTTCGATCTCGACGTAGCGCCCGGGCTCGCGGCCGGCCTTCGGGACGAGGCGGGCGCGGCCGGACTCGAGCGTCTCCCAGAGGAAGAGGATGATGTCCGGTTCGACCGAGAGCTGCGCCTCGTCGTTCGACAGCCGCGTGCTGTCGATCCAAACCCGACCGAGATCCCGTCGTTCCACCTCGTTGAGGAGCGCGGCCGATAGGTCGGCTTTGGGCGACCCGTGCGTGCCGAGATCCTCGGGACTCGTGTCCAGCTCCACTTCGCCCTGGATGAAGTCGATGCGGCCCTTCTCCGGGAAGGCGTCGGAGTGCGCCCAGCGGCGGAATGCGGGAAGTTCATGGACGTCCGACGGCACGCGGACGTCGCTCCCGCGGTCGTCGGAGACGAGCACGAGGCAGGCTTCGCGCTTGCGGATGGCTGACATGACTGCGATTCTAGTCCACGTCGCGGCTGCGACGCAAGCGGCTACACCGCTTGCGTCTGCTGCGCCTGGACCTGCGAGAGGATCTCCTCCGCCTCCTCCTCGTCGCGGTCGGAGACGAGCGGGATGCCGCTCACGCGCGACACCTCGGGCGTCAGCGAGGCCAGGTCGTCGCGCGACATGTACTTCACGCCGAAGCGGCGGCTCCCCGCCATGAGCTGGCGGAGCCCCATGGCAATCCGCTCGTAGTAGGTGTAGAGCCCGAGCGCCCCCGCGGGGACCTTCTCGAACTCCGCGTCGCCGAGGTCGCGGCGGAGGTGCGCCGCCGTGACGAAGATCTCGTCCTTGGTCTTGCCGAAGCGCTCGACGTAGACCGGCAGCTCCTGCTCGTCGATCGACTTGCCGATCGTCTTCCCGACCATCGCGGCCGCGATCGGCCCGCGCGCCATGCCGATCATCTTCACGTACGGGGCCCCCAGCGCGAGCCCCTTGAAGATCTGGTCCTCGAAGACGAACCCGCCGCCGACGGCGAGCGGCGGGACGTACGCCCCCTTGCGGGCCAGGCGGTCGGCGTACTTGTAGAGGAGCGAGTGCAGCTCCACGGGCGGGACGCCCCACTCGTTCATCATCCGCCACGGGCTCATCCCCGTCCCGCCCCCGGCCGCGTCCACCGTGAGGAGGTCGATCTTGTACTTGGAGCAGTACACGAGCGCCCGCGCGAGGTCCGCCGGGCGATAGGCGCCGGTCTTGAGGAAGATGTACTTCGCCCCGGCCGCGCGCAGCTCCGCGCACCGCTTCGCGAAGCCCTCCTCCGCCACCATGCCGACGCGCGAGTGCCTCTCGAACTCCTTGAACGCGCCCCGCTCGAAGGCGCGTACGATGTGCGGCTCCGTCGGGTCGGGGAGCACGACGTAGCCGCGCTCCTTGAGCATCTGGGCCTTCTTGAGGTTGTTGATCTTCACCTCGCCGCCGATGTCCTTCGCACCCTGCCCCCACTTCATCTCGACGGCCGTGACGCCCAGCTTCTCGATCGCGTACTCCTGCACGCCGAGCATCGTGTCCTCGATGTTCGCCTGCACGACGATCGCGCCGTAGCCGTCCCGCTGGTGCTCCTGGTAGAGCCTCACGCGCCGCTTCAGGTCGACCGTGTCGATGGTGCGGCTGTTCCGGATGACGGCCTCGGGGTCCATCCCCACGACGTTCTCGCCGATCGTGAGCGCGGTCCCCGCCAGCGCGCTGCCGATGGCCAGCCCTTCCCAGTTGTTCTTCGCGACGTTCGTGGAGCCGATCCCGGAAATGAGCCACGGCAGCTTGAACCGCAGGCCGCCATCGTGGCCGATCCGCACCTCCAGGTCGACTGCCGGGAAGATCGCCTTGTCGCTCGACGCCTCGATCCCGTGCGCCCCGACGCACGTCCCCATGATGTTGAAGTGGGAGTAGTCGATCGGGTAGTGCTTCTCCGACGCCGCCGTGATCACGCCGAACGGCTGCGGATAGAGCACCTCGTGTCCGCGGAATGCGGACTTCCCGATCTCGCACATCCCGACGCAGCCGTCGACGCAGGTGACGCACATGCCGGAGAGCGACACCGTCGACCCGTCGGTCCGGTTCTTGGTCAGCGTGGCGGCCGAGGAGTTCACGCGGGAGAGTGTCACGGGGAGAGCCTCCTAGAATCAGTCCTTCTTGATCTCACAGGCGACGCAGGGGTCCATGGAGCACATCATGTCGTCGAAGCTCGACTTCGCCAGGCACGGCGGGGCGAGGTTCGCGCACCCGCCGCAGATCGCCTTGGACGGGTCGTTGAACGTGCAGCGGAGCTGGCAGGCGGGGCAGACGTACATGCACGCCCCGCAGGTGCGGCAGACGTCGGACTTCACGTCGAACGGCGTGCCGATCGTCCTCTTCTCCCCCCGCCCGCGGAAGCCGATCGCCCCCGACATCATCTGCTCCTTGCAGATCCGGACGCAGAGGCCGCACATGATGCAGTCCTCGTGCTCCTGCCGGAACCGCTGCGTCTTGATGTTGTGCGCCGCCGCCAGGTCCTGGACCGTCTTCGACTGCGGGCACGAGGCGAGGTAGAGCTCGAGGATCATCCTCCGCGCGCGCATCACGCGCGACGAGGCGGTCCGGACCTTGAGCCCCTCCTGGACCGGGTAGGTGCAGGAGGTCACCAGGCGAGCCTTCGGCCCCTCGCCGATCTCCACGACGCAGAGGCGGCACGCGCCGTACGGCGAGACCCCCTCCATGCTGCAGAGCGTCGGGATCGGGATGCCGAGGAACTTCGCCGCGTCGAGGAGGGTCGTCCCCTCGTCGAACGAGAACGGCAGGCCGTTGATCTTCACGCCGACCATCACCGCACCTCCACCGCGTCGAGCTTGCACACGCTGCGGCACGCGTCGCACTTGATGCACGTCGCCATGTCGATGACGTGCCGGACCTTCTTGTCCCCCGTGATCGAGCCCGACGGGCAGGCCTTCAGACAGAGCATGCACCCCGTGCACTTCTCGTTGATCGAGTACGCGATCAGGTCCTTGCACACCCCGGCCGGACAGCGCTTGTGGACGATGTGCTCCACGTACTCGTCGCGGAAGTAGCGAAGCGTCGAGAGGACGGGGTTCGACGCCGTCTGCCCCAGGCCGCACATCGTGGTGTCCTTGACGACGAACGCGAGGTCCTGGAGGAGGTCGAGCTGGTCGAGCGTCGCGACCCCCTTCGAGATGTCGTCGAGGATCTCGAACATCCGCTGCGTCCCCTTGCGGCAGGTGAAGCACTTGCCGCACGACTCGTCCTTGAGGAACGACATGAAGTAGCGGGCGAGGTCGACCATGCAGGTCCGCTCGTCCATCGCGATCATCCCGCCCGAGCCCATGATCGAGCCTGCCTCGGCGAGCGAGTCGTAGTCGATGGGGAGGTCGAAGCGATGCGCGGGGATGCAGCCGCCGGAGGGGCCCCCCGTCTGCACGGCCTTCAGGCGCGACTTCCCGAGCGCGCCTCCGCCGATCCCGTTGACGACCTCGTCGATCGTGATCCCCATCGGGACCTCGACGAGGCCCGTGTTGCGGATCTTGCCGACGAGGCTGAAGATCTTCGTCCCGCGGCTCTTCTCCGTCCCGATCCGGGCATACTCACGGCCGCCCTTCTCGAGGATCACGGGGACGTTCGCCCAGGTCTCCACGTTGTTGATCGAGGTCGGCTTCCCCTCGATCCCCTTCTCCACGGGGAAGGGTGGTCTCTGGCGCGGCTCCCCGACGAACCCCATGACGGAGCGCATGAGCGCGGTCTCCTCGCCGCAGACGAACGCCCCCGCGCCCTTCACGAGGCGGACGTCGAACGAGAGCATCGACCCGAGCACGTGCTCCCCCAGCAGCCCCATCTCGCGCGCCTGGCGGATGGCGATCATGAGGTGCTTCACGGCCATCGGGTACTCGTTGCGGACGTACATGACGCCGTCCGTCGCCCCGGTGGCGAAGGCGCCGATGAGCATCCCCTCGAGGATGCTGTGCGGATTCCCTTCGAGGACCGCGCGGTCCATGTAGGCGCCCGGGTCCCCCTCGTCGCCGTTGCAGACCAGGTACTTGCCGGTCCCGTTCTTCGCCTTGGCGAGCATCTCCCACTTCAGCCCGGTCGGGAACCCGGCCCCGCCGCGCCCGCGCAGGCCGCTCGCCTTCATCTCCTCGATCACGCGCACCGGGTCGCCTCCCTCGAGGACGCGGCAGAGCGTGCCATATCCCCCCGCCTCGAGGTAATTCACGATCCGGATCGGGTCGACCCACTCGTTCCGCTCCAGGATCGTCCTGCGCTGCTTGCGGAAGTACGGGATGTCGTCCTGCCGCGCGAGTCGGCGCCCGGTCGACGGGTCGACGAAGAGGAACTCCTCGGCCACCTCGCCCAGCACCGACGCGTAGAGGATCCGCGGGAGGTCGGCGGGCTTCACGCGGGGGTAGAAGACGCGGTCGGGGAGGACGAGCACGGACGGCTCCATCTCGCAGAAGCCGTGGCACCCGGTGATGCGCAGGCGGATGCGGTCGCCCATCTCGTTCTCGAGCATCTCGCGCTTCGCGATCCGGATCAGCTCCCCGGCCCCGCTCGCCTGTCCGCAGGTCCCCGCGGAGATCACGAGCACGGGCTTCCGCGGGTCGCGATCGGCCAGCAGCCGCCGCTGGAGGCCCCAGAAGTCGGAGGTCGTTCTCAGGCGTTCCATGCGCTTCGCCTCACAGGTTCGCCGCGTCCAGGTCCAGGCGGTGGCTCTTGCAACCGCGCCTGGCGCAAATCTGCACCACCCCGCCGCCGCGGACGATCATCGGGACCATCGGGGCGCCGCACTCCGGGCAGTCCGAGGCCCCCACCAGCTCCCCGTAGCAGTGCGGGCAGAAGAACTGCACCACCTGGTCCAGCGGGATCGGGTGCTCGCTCTCGATCGCGAAGCTCCCGTACAGGCTCGACAGGCGGAGCCAGCCGTGGGACTGGCCGAACGAGAGCGTGACGTGGATCGTCGGGAGGCCGTCGAGGAGGTTGTCCAGGTTCATGAGGGAGTGGTTGCAGCGCGGACAGCTCACCTTGAGCGGAATCGCCGTCCCTTCGCTCCGAGTCACCTGCGTGTCGTCGTGCATCTTCGCGATGAGCTTCGTCACCTTCTGCGTGTCCATCTTCGGGTGGTAGTGCCCGTCGAGGACGACCACGGGGCCGAGGGCGCAGGCCCCGAGGCAGTTGACCGTCTCGAGCGTGACCTGGCGGTCCTTGCTGGTCTCGCCGGGCTTCACCCCGAGGCGCCGCTCCATCTCCGCCGCGACCGTCCGCGCGCCGCGGACGTGGCAGGCGGTGCCCAGGCAGACCGAGGCGACGTGCTTGCCGCGAGGCTTCAGGGAGAAGGCGTGGTAGAACGTCGCGACCGCGTAGACGTCGACGAGCGGGCGGCCGGTCCGCTCCGCGACCGAGCGCAGGGCGTCCGCGGGGAGGTAGCTGTACTTCGCCTGGACGTCCTCCAGGATCGAGATGAGCGAGAAGCGGTCTTCCGCGTGCTTCTCGAGGATGGACTGGATCCCGTCTGTGCTCATGGTTCCTCGTGCGCGAGGGGCTACGGAGGGTGAACCGTGTCAGGCGGGTTGCGATGCGCAGTTTTTTTCTACACGAGGCCCGATCGCGGGGCAAGCGGAACCGCGCCGGAACGGGACCGGAAGGGTCCTCGCGCCGATCCTGCTGGAGCCGCGCGTGTGAGCGCGCGCCGAGTTACGGCGTTGATCCGGGCCTGGAGCGGGCGTACGTTGTGGATGGAGGCTCCGCCAGATGCTCGGGAGGCGGGACATGCCTCAGCTCAGTCGGGAGACCATCGAAGCGTACCTGCGCGCGGTCCTCGGAGGGCCGGTCCAAGTCTTGGGCGCTTCTCCGTTGGGCGGGGCCGGGTCGATCAAGGGGTACGGCTACGGCGTGCCGCTCCTCGTGGAGTACGAGGAGGAGGGATGCCGGAAGCGGGCCGTCCTCGAGACGATGAGCCCCGGTCCCTTCGGTCATGAGCACATGGCCGATCGCGCGCAAGTCCAACTCTGGGCCCACCGCGCCTTCAATGCCCTCCCCCGCCACGTGCGCTCCCTTGACGTCGGCGCCATCCGCCCGGACGGAACGCTCCTCTCCCTGGGGGAGGTCGAGGAGCTCTTCGTGCTGACCGAGTTCGCCGAGGGGCGGGGCTACTTCGAGGACCTCTCGCGGCTCCGGGACACGGGCGACATGGTCGAGCAGGACCTCGCCCGCGCCGACGCCCTTTGCGACTACCTCGTGGAGATCCACAAGGCGCGGCGGGACGAGCCGGGGCTCTACCGCCGCCGGATCCGCGAGCTGGTGGGGCACGGCGAGTGCGCCATGGGGCTCGCGGACAGCTACCCGGAGCGGCACGGCTTCATCACCCCGGCCCTCCTCGAGGCGATCGAGCACCACCTCGTCTCGTGGCGTTGGTGGCTCCGGGGCCGCGAGGGCCGCCTGCGGCAGGTCCACGGCGACTTCCACCCCTGGAATCTGCTCTTCCGCGAGGGGGCCGACTTCACGGTCCTGGACCGCTCACGAGGGGAGTGGGGCGAGCCCGCGGACGACGTGGCGTGCCTCTCGATGAACTACCTGTTCTTCTCGCTCCAGCGGTCGGGGCGCGCCGATGGGCCGCTTCTCGTGCTCTTCCGACGGTTCTGGGAGCGCTACATCGACCTCTCGGGAGATGCCGAGATCCTCGAGGTCTGCGCCCCGTTCTTCGCCTTCCGCGGCCTCGTGATGGCGAGCCCGCTCTGGTACCCGGGGCTCGACGAGGCGGTCCGGAAGCGGATCTTCGCCTTCATCCTCTCGGTGCTCGACGCCCCGAGGTTTGATCTCGACAAGGTGGAGGGGTACTTCGATGAGGACGGCCTTCGGCGTCTGGATCACCGGACTTCCCTCGGCGGGTAAGTCCACGTTGGCGGCGGCGCTCGCGCGCGCGCTGGCGTTGAGCACGGTCCCGTGCGAGGTCCTGGAATCGGACGACGTGCGTCGCGTCCTGACGCCCAGGCCGACGTACACCGACGAGGAGCGGGACGCGTTCTACGCCTCGCTCGCCTGGGTGGGCGGCCTGCTCGTGCGGCACGGCGTGCCGGTGATCTTCGACGCGACCGGCGGGCAGAGCGCGTACCGCGACCGCGCGAGGCAGGCGATCCCGCGGTTCCTGGAGGTCTACGTCGACACCCCGATCGAGGTCTGCCGCGCGCGGGACCCGAAGGGGATCTGGCGGTCGGAGGCCGAGGGACGGGCGACGGCCGTTCCGGGCTCGGGGGCCCCGTACGAGCCCCCGGAACGCCCGGACTTCGTCGTACACGGCCACGCCGACGACTCCGACGCGGCCGCGCTGCGCATCCTCGGCCTGCTGGCCGACCGCGGCTGGCTCTAGTAGACGAACAGCATCTCGCGGTACTTGGGCAGCGGCCAGACCGCGTCGTCCACGATCAGCTCGAGGGCGTCCGCCGCCTGCCTCGTTGCCTCCATCGCGGGGACCACGCGGTCGCGGTAGAACCGCGCGTGTCCGGTCGCGTCGCCGTGGTGCGAGTCCGCCTCGGAGCGGACCGAGTCGAGCTTCCCGATCGATTCCCACAGCTCCTTGGCGAGATCCGACACCTTGGAGAGCGCCGCGGTGGCCGTCGACCCGCCGCCGGGCATTGCCTCGCGCGTCCGGGCCGCCGTGTCGGCGAGCGCGTGCTGGTACTTGAACGCCGCCGGGAGGATCGACTGCGTCGCGATCGTCGAGGTCATCAGGGCCTCGATGTGGATCGTCTTCACGTACTGCTCGAGCATCACCTTGTGCCGGGAGGAGAGCTCCTCCTCGGTCAGCACGGCGTACTTCGAGAAGAGCGCGGCGACGTCGGGCTCCGCGAGCACCGCGCAGGCGTCGACGCTGTTCCGCAGGTTCGGGAGGCCGCGCTTCTCGGCCTCCGCGTACCACTCCCTCGTGTAGTTGTCGCCGTTGAAGATGATCCTCTGGTTCTCCGCGAGGGTCTCCTGCACCACGAGCTGCAGGGCGTCGCGCAGGTTCTTCCCGTTCTTCAGCTTCGCCTCGATCTGCGTCGCGACGTAGTCGAGCGACTCGGCCACGGCCGTGTTCAGGTACGCCATCGGGCGCGCGATGTTCTGCGAGGAGCCGACCGCGCGGAACTCGAACTTGTTCCCCGTGAAGGCGAACGGCGAGGTCCGGTTCCGGTCGGATGCGTCCCTCGGGAGCGACGGCAGGGCCTGCACGCCGATGTCGAGGAAGCCGCCCTCGCGCTTCGCGCCCTTGGTGCCCGTGATGAGTCCCTGGACGACCTCGGTGAGCTTCTCGCCGAGGAAGACGCTGATGATCGCCGGCGGCGCCTCGTTCGCGCCCAGGCGGTGGTCATTCCCCGCGGTCGCGATGCCGGCGCGGAGGACCTTCCCCCACTTGTTCACCCCGCGCAGGACGGCCGTGAGGAGCACGAGGAACTGCGCGTCCTCCTCGGGCGAGTGCCCCGGCTCGAGGAGGTTGTTCCCCTTGTCGTCCATGAGCGACCAGTTGTTGTGCTTGCCGCTCCCGTTGACGCCCGCGTACGGCTTCTCGTGAAGCAGGCAGTGGAAGCCGTGGCGGTTCGCGGCGGTGCGCATGACCTCCATCGCGAGCATGTTGTGGTCCGCGGCGACGTTGGCGCGCTCGAAGATCGGGGCGACCTCGAACTGCGCCGGGGCGACCTCGTTGTGCCGCGTCTTGATCGGGATGCCGAGTTTGTAGCACTCCGCCTCGGCGTCCATCATGAAGGCGAGCACGCGGGAGCGGATCGAGCCGAAGTAGTGGTCCTCCAGCTCCTGCCCCTTCGGCGGCTTCGCGCCGAAGAGCGTGCGGCCGCAGTTCACCAGGTCGGGCCGGAGGAAGTAGAACTGGCGGTCGACGAGGAAGTACTCCTGCTCGGGGCCGACGGTGCTCGTGACGCGCTGGACCTCCTTGTTGCCGAGGAGGCGCAGGAGCCGCGTCGCGTAGCGGTTGAGGGACTCGAGCGAGCGCAGGAGCGGCGTCTTCTTGTCGAGCGCGTGGCCGTTGTAGCCGCAGAAGGCGGTCGGGATGCACAGGGTCTTTCCGTTGGTCCCCTCGACGATGAAGGCGGGGCTCGTCGGGTCCCACGCGGTGTAGCCACGGGCCTCGAACGTCGCGCGGATGCCGCCGGAGGGGAAGCTCGACGCGTCGGGCTCGCCCTGGATGAGGGTCTTGCCGGAGAACTCGGTGATCGCGGCGCCCTCGCGGGTGTAGCTGATGAAGGCGTCGTGCTTCTCGGCCGTCAGGCCAGTCATCGGCTGGAACCAGTGCGTGTAGTGCGTCGCGCCGCGCTCGATGGACCACTCCTTCATCGCGCTCGCGATCGTGTCGGCGTGGACGGGATCGAGGCGGTCGCCGTGCTCGATCGTGCGCACGAGGGCGTCGAACACGGGCTTGGGGAGGGCGGTCCGCATGACGCCCATGGAGAAGACGTTCTCCCCGAAGACCTCGGTGATCGGCCTCTTGGCGTAGTCGATCCCGCTGCTGATGGGCTGCTTCGCGGCGATCTGACGGATCGCCTCCTGACGTGCGTCGGCGCTCATGGTTCCTCCTCCGGAAAAGCGCAGCAGTGTACCGGCTGGGCGGCGCAAATCCAGGAGAAACGCGCGACGCCGCGCGCCAGGAATCGCGCAGGTGAGTCCGATCGCGCGCTTGATTCCGTCGACCGGCGGCCGTAGGCTGGTCGTCTCATGCGCCTCCGGACCGCCTGCAACCGCGACTGCCCCGACGCCTGCGCCATCCACGCCGAGGTCGAGAACGGCCGCGTCGTGCGCATCCAGGGCGACCCCGAGCACCCCGTGACGCGCGGGTTCCTCTGTCACCGCACGAGCCGCTTCCTCGAGCGGCAGTACGACCCCGAGAGGCTCACCACCCCGCTCACCCGACGCCCCGACGGGGCGTTCGAGCCTATCTCCTGGGACCAGGCCCTCGACCGCATCGCCGCGAAGCTCCTCGCCGTCCGCGCCGAGTCGGGGGGCGCGGCGATCTTCCACTACCGCTGCGGCGGGTCGCTTGGCCTGATGAAGCACATCACCGACTGGTTCTTCGAGCGGTTCGGGCCCGTGGCGATGAAGTCGGGGGACCTTTGCTCGGGGGCCGGCGACGTCGCGCAGGAGACCGACTTCGGCTGCGAGGACAGCCACGACCTCTTCGACCTCGCGCACAGCCGCGCAATCGTGCTCTGGGGGAAGAACCCGCACGTCTCCAGCGTGCACCTCATTCCCGTGCTGCAGGAGGCGAAGGCGAAGGGCGCGCGCACCCTGTTGATCGACCCCGTGCGCACGAAGAGCCTCCACCTCGCCGACGCCTGGCTGCAGGTCCGCCCCGGAGGCGACATCGCGCTGGGATTGGGCGCGGCGCGGGTCCTCTTCGAGGAGGGGCTCGTCGACCCGCAGGCCTCGGCGTACTGCGACCACCTCGACGCCCTTCGCGCCCAGGTCCTCTCGCGGAGCGTGGACGAGTGGGCCTCGATCGCGGACGTGCGCGCCGACGACGTGCGCCTGCTCGCCCGCACGCTTGGGACGCGGCCCTGTTCGATCCAGGTCGGCTGGGGGATGCAGCGGCGCAAGAGCGGCTCGGCGACGATCCGCCTCCTGGACGCGCTCGGGGCGATCTCGGGCAACCTGGGCATCCCCGGCGGCGGGGTCTCCTTCTACTACAGGAGAAGGGGCGCGTTCGACCTCGGGTTTGTGAAGGGCGAGCACGCCGCTCCGCGGACGATCCCCGAGCCGCTACTCGGGCCGGGGATTCTGGCCGCAAAGGACCCGCCGCTCCGCGTCGTGTGGGTGACGGCGGGGAACCCAGTCTGCATGGTCCCCGAGTCGCGCACGGTCGCGAAGGCGCTCGAGTCGCGCGAACTGACCGTCGTCGTGGACTCCTTCCTCACGGACACGGCGCGGTGCGCGCACATCGTCCTGCCGACGACGACGATGCTGGAGGACGACGACCTGCTGGGGGCGTACGGGAACCACTGGATCCACGAGGTGCGGCCCGTCGTCCCGCCTCCCGAGGGGGTGAAGTCGGACTACGAGATCGTGCGGATGCTCGCCCCGCGGGTGGGCCTGAACGGGGAGTTCACGCAGGACGCGGAGGCCTGGAAGCGGCGCATGCTTGCGAAGGTGGCCCCGCTGGGCGCCTCGCTCGAGGACCTGCGCAAGGGCCCGGTGCGGAACCCGATCGCGCCAAGGGTCCTGTTTGCCGACCGCAAGTTCCCGACCCCGACGGGCCGTGTGAATCTGGTGCACGACCTCGATCCCGAGCCTTCACGCACCACGCGGGAGCGCCCGCTGCTCCTGATGGCACAGTCGACGGAGAAGGCCCAGTCGGCCCAGTGGCCCTCGCGACTGCAGCAGGGCCCCGCGACGGCGATCGTTCATCCTGAGTCCGCGCCGGGCTTCCGCGACGGCGACCTCGCGCGCGTCGAGTCCGATCTGGGCGAACTGACGGTGCGCCTCTCGTTCGACGCGGGCCAGCGCCGCGACGTGCTCCTCATGGACAAGGGCGGCTGGCACTCGGCGGGCCGCTCCGCGAACTCCCTCATCCGCGCGCAGGTCACCGACGCCGGCGGCTGCGCCGTGTTCCTGGATACGTCTGTGCGTCTCCTGCCGCATGGCGTCCGGGACTCACTGGATCCGCGCGCCGCAGGGCGATAGCAGCGCGGCGGGAGTCGTCCGTCATTGCCTCGTCGCCGGCTTCAGGAGCGCCTCCATCTTGCCCAGCAGGCGGGGGAAGTCGATGGGCTTCGTGTCATAGTCCTCGGCGCCCGCCTCGATCGCCTTGTCGCGATCGCCCGACATCGCGTGGGCGGTGAGGGCGATGATCGGGATCTTGCAGGTCGCCTCGTCGGTCTTGATCCTGCGCGTGGCCTCCCATCCGTCAACCTCGGGGAGGCTCAGGTCCATGAGGATCAGGTCGGGCATCTCCAAGCGGGCCATGTCGATCGCGACCTTCCCGTCGATCGCCATCACGACCTGGTAGCCGCGCCGCTCGAGACGGCGCGCCAGCATGTCCCGGTTCAGGTCGTTGTCTTCCACCAGCAGGATCCTGGCCATCGAGCCTCCTAAGTTAGGACGCACTAAGTTCCACGGGATACCGGAATGCACGATCGCTGGAGTCGCGCCCGTGAGGGCGCGGTGGATCATGCCCGTAAGGGCGTGATCCTGCGGTCGCACGCCCTTACGAGCGTGATCCACCGCGCGCTTACGCGCGCGACTCCAAGTCGAGCTGGTTGGTGTATCCCGGGAAACTTAGTGGACGCTACTTAGTCGCCGCTCCCCTTTCGTCCCGCCTCGCGGCGCGCGAACCTGCGCACGAGACCGCGAACCAGGCACAGCAGCTCCTCCTTCGCGAACGCCCCCTTGACGAGGATCTGCTCCACGTAGCCGTTGAGCCTGAGCCGGTCCTCGCGCGTGAGGTCCTTCGCGGTGACCACCACCACCGGCACCGCGGAGCCGTCCTCCCGCTTCCGAAACTCCTCCAGGAACCCGAACCCGTCCATCTCGGGCATCATCAGGTCGAGCAGGATGAGCCGCGGCTTCCCCTCCGCCACCCTCTGCAACGCCTCCCGCCCGTTCCCCGCCTCCCGCACCGACCAGCCCGCCTTCTGCAGGAGCGCCACGAGCATCCTCCGCGTCTGCTCGTCGTCTTCCACGACGAGGATCTCGCCCGACGCGTCGTCCCCGCAGCACTTCCGCACGATTCTAAGCAGCCTCTCGCGATCCACGGGCTTCAGCATGTAGTCCGTGATGCCGAGGGCGTACCCCCGCTTCTGCTCGTCGACCATCGTCAACATGATGACCGGGATCTCCGCGAGGGCGGGATCGGCCTTCAGCTCGCGCAGCACCGTCCAGCCGTCCATGCCGGGCATCATGACGTCGAGGGTGATGACCCCGGGCCGTATCTCCCGGGCCAACCGCAGACCCTCCTGGCCGTTCATCGCCCTCACGACCCGGAACCCCTCCGCCCCGAGCTGCCGCGCGAGCTGATCGTGAACGACGGGGTCGTCGTCGACCACCAGCACGACCTCCCCTGCCTCCAGGCTCTTCGGTGCGGGGGGAGGCGCCGCCGCCGTCGGCTTCTCCAGTCCCACCCACGCGGGGATCCTCACCGTGAACGTCGACCCCTTCCCCTGCTCGCTCTCCACATGGATGTCGCCGCCCATGAGCTGGCAGAACTTCCGGCTGATCGCCAGCCCCAGCCCGGTCCCGCCGTACTTCCGCGTCGTCGAGGCGTCCGCCTGCGAGAACGCCTGGAACAGCCTCCCCATCTGCTCCGGGCTGATCCCGATCCCCGTGTCGGTCACGGCGAAGACGGCCCAGTCCTGCCCGTTCGCCGTCTCCCTCCTCGCCCGGATCGAGACCGTCCCGTTCTGCGAGAATTTGCACGCGTTCGAGATGAGGTTGAAGACGACCTGCCGCAGCCTCGTGGCGTCCGTGCGGAGCGTCCCGAGGTCCGGCGCCACGTCCAGCGCAAGCCGGTTGGCGTTCTTCTCCACGAGCGGCTTGACCATGCCCACGTTGTCCTGGAGCATCTCGGAGGCATGGAAGGACTCGATCATCAGGTCCATCTTCCCGGCCTCGACCTTCGAGAGGTCGAGGACGCTGTTGATGAGGGCGAGGAGGTGCTTCGCGGCCCCGAGGATCTTCTTCAGGTCCCCGACGGAGCTGTCCATGCCCAGGTCCTCCGCCTCCTCCTGGAGCATCTCGCTGTAGCCGATGATCGCGTTGAGCGGGGTCCGCAGCTCGTGGCTCATGTTGGCCAGGAACGCGCTCTTCGCGCGGTTCGCCTCCTCCGCCAGCTTCATGGCGTCCCGGATCGCCTGCTCCGCCTTCTTCCGGAGCGTGAGGTCCATCGCGGCGCACAGGAACCCCGCGAGCACCCCTTCACTGTCGAGCAGGGGCGTGACCGAGAGGGTGACGGGGACGTGCTTCCCGTCCTTCCGGACGTAGGTCCACTCCTCGTCCTGCTCGTGGCCCCCCTTCGCGTACTCCAGGAACAGTCCGAGCGGGTCGAGGGCACGCCCAACCTCCGCGCCGAGCTTCTCGCACCGCCCCGACAGCTCGGTCTCCACATGGAACGCGAGGGGGGAGAGATTCCCCACGGCTTCCCCGGCCGAGTACCCGAGGAGCTGCTCCGCGCCCCGGTTGAACAGCCGGATGACCCCGTCGGGTCCGACTGCGACGATCGACACCTTGGAGGCCGCGTCGAGGACGGCCCTCTGTTCGGCGCTCGCGGTGAGGAAGCGGTGGAGGGCGCTGTCGGTCTGCTCGAACTGATGGACGACCATCTCGGCCGTGACCTCGGCCGCTTCGCGCGCGACCTTCAGCTCCTCCCGCAGGAGGGTGTTCTGCTCCTGCAAGGGGCCCAGCCCGGATCCGTCCCTTCCGGTGTCCATCCCGACGTGTCCCTCAGCAAGTGGTCGACTCGCAACGGCCGTTCGTCGCCAGAGCAAGGGCGGCCCGGGTGACCGCCTCGAGCCGCTCTCCGTCCACCCTCCCCTCGGCCCCGACCAGCCACACCTCCGGGACGTCGCCTCCCAAGAGGAGCGGCAAGGCCCGGACCAGATAGGCCACCCCCGCGCCGTGCCCATAGGCGTTCGGCGCCGCGCCGGCCAGGGCCTCGCGGTCGAGCGTCACGACCCCCTCGGCTCGGCCGAAGCCCGCCACCTGGTCCACGAACACCACGCGCCGGGCCCCCTCGACGAAGCGCGCCAGGTCCAGCCCCCCGAGCCCGCCGTCGACCGCCTCGACGCCGTCCGGCAACCCCCGTTCGACCAGCAGGTCGTACACCCGCGGGCCGGCGTCGTCCCCCGCCGCGAGGCGGTTCCCGACGCAGACGATCCGTGACGGCCTTCCGCCCAAGGTCTCCCGCCCCCCTAGAGAACCAGCTTCCCGACCGCGCGTCCCCCCTGGAGCGTGTGGACACAGCACACCATGCAGGGGTCGTGCGACCGCACGATGTGCGCGACCTCCACCGGGTTCTCCGGGTCGCGCACGGGGGTCCCGACCACCGACTCCTCCCACGGGCCGCGCACCCCCTGGGAGTCCCTCGGGGAGGCGTTCCAGGTCGTTGGCGTGATGATCTGGTAGCGCGAGATCCGACCGTCCTGGATCTCCACCCAATGCCCGAGCGCGCCCCTCGCTGCCTGGAGCATTCCGCAGGCGCGCCCGGACTTCACCTCCGCCTGTCCGGCGTAGTAGCGGCTCTCCTTCTCCCGCGCCATCTCGCCGAGCCACGTCTCGATCGCGGGGAAGAAGGTCGCCGGCCGGGTCAGCCGGGCGAGCTGGCGCGCGAAGACGCTCGGACCGTTCCGGACGAGGTCGGTGAAGAGCGGGTCCCGCTCGACGACCCTCTCCGCGAGGGGGCCCGTCTCCGTCGGCAGACCCCGATACCTCGGCGCCTTCGCCCACGAGTACCTCGCCCCCTCCTCGCCGCTGGCGTAGGGCCGCGTCTCCCCCTCGAAGGGGTGCCTCCCCCCTTCGTACTCGCGGAACCAGGAGTGCGCCACCTGCTCGGTGACCTGGGCCGGGTCCAAGGGCTCGACGGTCGTCCCCCGGGCAAAGCCCGACGCGACGAACGTCGTTCCCCTGCGGGGCGGGACGACCGAGGTCGTCTCCGGCATGTCGAGCGATCCGAAGCTGAGGTAGTTTCCGTGGCCGCGGCCGATCCGATCGAGCCCGGCGGCCCGGGCGAAGCGCACGAAAAAGCCGACCTCCCCTTCACGCTGCGACTCATTCTCCTCCACCCACGCGTCCAGGTCCGAGGCGCTCCGCACCTCGCGCCAGCGGCCGATCGTGCAGCCCAGCACGCGCCGCTCGTACCACTGGCGGAATCGCGTGAGGTTGTGCAGGCACTGCAGCAGGTCGCCGGGGCCCGGATTGCTTGCGACGCCGCCGGGCACCATGAACGCGGAGTGGGGCCACTGTCCGCCGAGGATCGCGATGATCTCGATGGCCTTCTTCGTCTCCTGGAGCGTCTCGATGGCCGTGCTCCCCTGGAACGCCTGGTACCGCCGGCCCGCCTCCTCGAAGAGGGGATGGCTCCGGTAGACCGGGTTCACGAAGTCCGGTGCGAAGAGGAGGAAGGCATGGCGGATGTCGCTCTGCGCGTGCTCCACCATCAGGGTCACGTTCCGCAGTCGCTGCCCGTTGTCGGGGACCTTCACCGCGCAGGCCGCGTCGAGGGCCAGGGCGGCCGCGTACAGATGCGCCACGTTGCACATCCCGCACACGCGCATCGTGATGACCAGGGCATCCAGCGGGTGACGCCCGACGAGGATGTTCTCCATCCCGCGGTACATCGTGCCCACGCTCCAGGCGTCCTCGACGGTCCCGTCCTTCATCTCGATGCGGAGCTCGAGGTCGCCCTCGCCACGGTTGATCGGGAGGTCGATGCGGGTCGAGGAGGCGCTCGCCATGGGTGGTCGGCTCCTTTGTCGTGGCGGGGGGCTGTCGGTGGGACCGAGGCGCGCGGTCAGACCCCCGTCTTCCTGTCCTTGAGCCTCTGGGGCGTGGCAACGGCCGCCATGCCCTTGTACACCATGTAGTGGGCACGCTTGACGCCATCGGGGAGATCCAACGGGATCCCCTCGATGTTCCGCGTCTGGAAGAACGGATAGGGCCTCGGGAAAGCGGGGGTAGTGCAGCCGTGGCACGGGACGCCCACGCGCGTCTTCGAGGAGCGGCCGTTCCAGAGCTGCCTGTTGCAGGATCCGAGGGTGAGGGGGCCCTGGCACCCCATGTTGAAGAACAGGCAGCCGCGTTCCCCGAAGTCCTTCTCCTCGACGCGGTACTCGTGGTACTCGTTCCGCGTGCACCCCTGGTGGACCGTGCAGCCGTACCAGGGGACCGGGCGCTGGTAGGCGTCCAGGTCCGGGACGATTCCGTTCTTCAGGGCCGTGAGGGCGCCGATCACGACATCGCAGTGGACCGCGCAGCCCGCGAGGTTGATCACCGGTAGGCCGCTCCTGGAGAGGAAGTCGCGCCCGAGGAACCCCCCCTTCTCCTCCTTGTGGAACTGGAGGCCCGTCGCCTCCACGTCCCCCGCCGCGGCGATCCCGCCGAAGGACGCGCAGGTGCCGATCGCTACGACGAACCGCGCGCGCCTGGCGAGCGCCGAGACGAGGTCCTTCTTCGGACGCTGCTCGACGGTGTCGTACATCCCCGTCCCGCTGGGCCCTCGGATGACCGCTCCCTCCACGCACAGCACGTCGAGCTGCCTGCTGCCCGACTGGAGGTCCGCGAAGAGCCTACGTCGATCGGCGGGGGTGTACGCCGAGAGCGAGGGGTGCCAGAGGACCTCGACGCCGAGGTTGCCGAAGGCCTCCAGCAGGCCGGGGCTGTCGGCATTGAGGAGCGACATGGAGTCGCCGGAGCAGGCGCCACACTGCATCCAGAGGAGCGTGAGTGGCATCGGACGCTTCCCGGAGCATCACGCCAGTGGCGGGGGGAGGTCCATTATGGATGGCGGGGGGGGCCTGTCAATCGATTCCCCCGGGAGCACTCGCCCTGCCCGCGCGGGCGTTGCTTTCTCACAGGGCCCGCGCTAGCATGCCGACCCGCCCGAAGTGGACGTCCCATGCACGAGTTGGCCATCACTCGCTGCCTGGTGGACCTGGTGCGCGAAAGGGCCGTCCCGCCCCGGCGCGTCACGGAAGTCGAGGTCGAGGTCGGGGCCCTCACGGGCATCTCGCCGGACTGCCTCCAGTTCTACTTCGAGTGCCTCACGCGCGACGGGCCGATGGCGGGCGCGCGGCTCGTCTGTCGGAACGTCCCCGTGCGCGTGCGGTGCCGTGCTTGCGGAACCGTGTGCGAGGCCCCGGACCTGGCGCTCACCTGCCGCGCGTGCTCCGCGGCCGGGGGCGAGGTCGTCGCCGGGAACGAACTCCACCTGGTGCGCCTGGAGGTCCTCCCGGATGTGTAGGACCTGCGGCTGCAACGACCCCCACCACCATCACGACCACGTGCATGCACCGGAGGCGGGGCTCCCGGTCCCGATCCTCCAGGCGAACGACGCGGCCGCGGCCCGGGTCCGAGGGCGGATCGCCCGCGCCGGCGTCGTCGCGCTGAACGTCGTCGGGGCGCCCGGGGCCGGCAAGACCGCCCTCCTGGAAACGACGATCGCGAGGCTCCCGCGGGACGTCCGCGCGGGCGTGATCGTCGCGGACCTTGCGACCGACAACGACGCGCGGCGGCTCCGGCGGGATGGGGTCCCCGTCCTCGCCATCGAGACCGGCACGGGCTGCCACCTCACCGCCCCGCAGCTCGAGCGGGAACTCGAGCGCTTCCCGCTCGCCGAGGTGGACCTCCTCTTCGTGGAGAACGTCGGGAACCTCGTCTGCCCCGCCCTCTTCGACCTGGGCGAGGAGGCCAAGGTCCTCCTCGTGAGCACCGCGGAGGGGACCGACAAGCCGGAGAAGTACCCCGTCATCGTGAGGCACTCGTCCCTCCTCCTCTTCACGAAGTTGGACCTCCTTCCGCACGTGGACTTCGACGTCGCGCTCGCGACGACCCTCGCGCGGCGGGTCCATCCCGAGATCGAGGTCCTGTCGCTCTCCGCGCGCACGGGGGAGGGGCTGGGGTCCTGGATCGACTGGATCGGGCGCCGCTGCGCTGCCACGAGGAATCGGCATGCATAGCCTGGACGCGCTCCGACGCCGCGTTCGTGTTCGCGGGCAGGTCCAGGGCGTCGGCTTCCGCCCGTTTGCCTACCGCCTCGCGCGCGACCTGGACCTGGCCGGCTGGGTCCGGAACGACGCCGAGGGCGTCGAGATCGAGGTGCAGGGGGACGAAGCGGGCGTGGCGGAGTTCTTGCGCCGCCTGCGCGCGGAGAGGCCCACGCTGGCCCGCATCGACTCCGTGGAGGTGCGCGAGGTCGCCGTCGAGGCCGACCCCGCCGCGTTCGTCATCGGGCCGAGCCGGGGCGGACGCGGCTCGACCGGCATCGCGCCGGACACGGCGGTCTGCGCCGAGTGCCTCGAGGAGCTGTTCGATCCAGCCGATCGGCGTTACCGGTATCCGTTCCTCAACTGCACCGCGTGCGGCCCCCGGTTCACGATCACCCGGCGCCTCCCCTACGACCGCCCGAACACGAGCATGGCCCCCTTCCGCCAGTGCCCGGCCTGCCAGGCCGAGTACGATCGACCGGAGGACCGGCGGTTCCATGCGCAGCCGAACGCCTGCCCCGCGTGCGGCCCGCGGCTCCGACTGGTCGACTGCGATGGCCGCGTCATCGACGCCGATGACCCGGTCGCGGAGACCGGACGGCGGCTCCGGACCGGGGAGGTCGTCGCGATCAAGGGCCTGGGCGGCTTCCACCTCGCCTGCAACGCGAGGGACGCGGAGGCGGTCGCCCGGCTCCGGAGGCGCAAGCAGCGGGACTCGAAACCGTTTGCCGTGATGGCGGCCAACGCCGCTTCGTTGCGGGGCCTGGTCGAGTGCGGCGAGAGAGGACGCCTCCTGCTCGAAGCTCCCGAGCGGCCGATCGGCCTCCTCCCGAAGTCCCCAGGCTGCGACCCGGCCCTGGCCGGCGTCGCCCCGGGGCTCGGGGCCTTGGGCGTCATGCTGCCGCACACGCCGCTCCAGTACCTCCTGTTTCACGAGGCGGCCGGCCGCCCCCCCACGAGTGCCTGGCTCGCGGGGCCGCAGGACCCCGTGCTCGTCATGACGAGCGCGAACCCCGGCGGCGAGCCGCTCGTCATCGGGGACGAGGAGGCCCGGGTCCGCCTGGGGGGAATCGCGGACGCCATCCTCCTCCATGACCGTGAGATCCTCGCACGCTGCGACGACTCGGTCATGATCGCGACGGACAAGGAGAACACATCCGCCCGGTTCGTCCGTCGCGCGCGCGGCTACACGCCGAGGGCGATCAGGCTCCCTCGCGCCGGGCCGTCCACGCTGGCCGTCGGCGGCTTCCTGAAGAACACGGTCTGCCTGACTCGCGGGGACGAGGCCTTCCTCTCCCAGCATGTGGGCGGCCTGGACAACGTCGCTACGTGCGTGGCCATGGAAGAGGCGGCGCGCCGCCTGATGGACGTACTGGAGGTCCGCCCGGACCGCGTGGCTCGCGACCTGCACCCCGACTTCCACAGCAGCCGCTTCGCCTTGGAGTTCGCCGCGGAGGCCGGACTGCCCTGTGTGGCCGTCCAGCACCACCACGCCCACATCGCCGCGGTCGCCGCGGAGCACCGGATCGTGGGGCCGCTGCTGGGGCTCGCGCTGGACGGCGTGGGTCTTGGGTCGGACGGTCGGCCCTGGGGAGGAGAGATGCTCCTCCTGGATGGCTCGCGCGTTGATCGGCTGGGTCGCCTTCGGCCCCTGCCCCTCCCCGGGGGGGACCGCGCCGCCACGGAGCCGTGGCGCATGGCCGCGGCCGCGCTGCACTGCCTGGGGCGGGGCGCCGAGATCGAGGGGCGCTTCCCGGGCCCCGCCGCCCTCGCGGTGCGCCGGATGCTCGAGAGGGAGGTGAACTGCCCGGCCACGTCGAGCGCGGGGCGGTGGTTCGACGCGGCCGCCGGCTTGCTGGACGTCTGCCGGACCTTGTCTTACGATGCCGAGGCCGCGATGAGGCTGGAGGCCCTCGCCGTCCGCCACGGCGACTCCGACCCCGTCGCGGGGGGCTGGAAGGTCCTGGACGACGGGACCCTGGACTTGCTCCCGCTCCTTGGCTGGGTCGCGGACTGCAGGGACCCGGGCCTCGGCGCGGCGCGGTTCCACCAGACGATGGCGCACGCCATGGCGGACTGGGCTGCACGCGCGTGCCTCTCCCGCGGCCTCGGACGGCTCGCCCTGGGGGGCGGCTGCTTCGTGAACCGCGTCCTGTCGCGTACGATTCGGGGTCTCCTCGAGTCCCGTGGGATCCAGGTGTTCGAGGCGGAACAGGTCCCTCCCAACGATGGCGGGCTCTCCCTGGGGCAGGCCTGGGCGGCCATGCAGGCAGGTGCGTAGTGTGTCTCGCAATCCCCGTGCAGGTGGTTGAGCTCCTCGCCGACGAGATGGCGATCGTGGACCTCGCCGGCGTCCGCAAGGAGGTCTCCCTGAAGCTCGTGGACGGCGTGCGCGTGGGCGACTACGTGATCGTCCACGTCGGCTACGCCCTCCAGAAGCTCGACCCGGCGGAGGCGGAGAGGACGCTCTTGCTCTTCGAGGAGATCGCGAGACGAACGGGCTGAAGTACATCGACGAGTTCCGCGACGGTCGGCTCGCGCGCGGGCTTGCCGCCACGATCCGCGAGGAGGCGCTGCCGTCCCGGACGTACCGCCTCATGGAGTTCTGCGGCGGCCATACGCACACGATCTTCCGCTACGGCCTCGCGGACCTGCTGCCTCCCAACGTGCGGATGATCCACGGCCCCGGGTGCCCCGTGTGCGTCCTCCCGATCGGCCGCGTGGACAACGCCATCGAGCTGGCCGCAGGTCGCGGCGCCGTCGTCTGCGCGTACGGCGACTGCCTGAGGATACCGGCCTCGGGCGGCGCGAGCCTCCTCAAGGCCAAGGCCGCCGGCGCGGACATCCGGATGGTCTACTCCAGCGCCGACGCGGTCCGGACCGCCCGGGCCCTCCCCGACCGGGAGGTCGTGTTCTTCGCGGTCGGGTTCGAGACGACCACGCCCGCGACCGCGGTGGCGATCCTGGACGCGGAGACGCTCGGGCTGCGGAACTTCACGGTGTTCTGCAACCACGTGCTGACGCCGTCGGCGATCCAGAACCTCCTGGAGTCACGACAGGTCCGGGACCTGGGGACCGTGCCGATCGACGGCTTCATCGGCCCCGCGCACGTCTCGACCGTGATCGGCACGCGCCCGTACGAGTTCTTCGCGGAGGAGTACGAGAAGCCCGTGGTCATCGCCGGGTTCGAGCCCCTGGACGTGATGGATGCGATCCGGCGGCTCCTGAAGCAGATCAACGAGGGGCGGTGCGAGGTGGAGAACGAGTTCACGCGGGCCGTCACGCGGGACGGAAACCAGAAGGCGCAACGTCTCGTCGCGGAGGTCTTCGAGCTGCGGCGGTCCTTCGAGTGGCGCGGGCTGGGCGAGGTGCCGTACAGCGCGCTGCGGATCAAGGCCCGATACGCGGCCTTCGACGCGGAGCGCCGGTTCGGGATCGTCTACCGCCCCGTTCCGGACAACCAGGCCTGCGAGTGCGGGGCGATCCTCCGGGGGATGAAGCGGCCCGTGGACTGCCCTCTCTTCGCCACCGCGTGCACCCCCGAGAGCGCCATCGGCTCCTGCATGGTCTCCCCCGAGGGGGCCTGCGCGGCGTACTACACCTACGGACGCCACAGGGACGTCGCGGAGAGCCCCCGATGACGGATGGCACAGGGCCCGCGAGGCGCGTGGACATGAGCCACGGCGCGGGCGGCCGCGCGATGGCGGACCTCGTCGAGTCGCTCTTCCTCGCGGCGTTCGACAACGAGTGGCTTCGTCAGCGGAACGACCAGGCCTGCCTCCCCGCCCCTCCCGGCCGCATCGTCGTCGCCACCGATTGCCATGTTGTCTCGCCCCTCTTCTTCCCGGGAGGGGACATCGGCAGCCTGTCCGTGAACGGCACCGTCAACGACGTCGCGATGGCCGGGGCGACGCCCCTGTACATGGCCGCGGGGTTCATCCTCGAGGAGGGGTTCCTGCTCTCCGACCTCGAGCGGATCGTGGAGTCGATGGCCGCCGCCGCACGGGAGGCGGGCGTCGCCGTCGTCGCCGGGGACACCAAGGTGGTCGAGGCCGGCAAGGGGGACGGCGTGTTCATCACGACGACCGGCGTGGGCGTCCTGCCCGAAGGCGTGCGGATCTCCGGGGACCGGGCCCGCCCGGGGGACGCCGTCCTCGTCAGCGGCACGATGGGCGACCACGGGGTCGCGATCCTGTCCAGCCGGCAGGACCTGGGCTTCGGCACCTCCGTCCGTTCCGACACGGCGGCCCTCCACGGACTCGTGGCCCGGATGCTCTCCGAGGTCCCCGACATCCGCTGCCTGCGGGACCCCACGCGCGGCGGGCTCGGCACCACGCTGAACGAGCTCGCGCGCCAGTCGGGTGTGGGGATGCGGATCCGGGAGGCGGACGTGCCGGTCCACACCGAGGTCGCGGCCGCATGCGAGTTCCTGGGGTTCGACCCGCTCTACGTCGCGAACGAGGGGAAGCTCGTCGCCGTCTGCCCCGCGGAGGCCGCCGGGCGCCTCCTCTCCGCGATGCGCGGACATCCGCTCGGGAGGCAGGCCGCGATCATCGGCGACGTCGTTCAGGACCCGCGGCGGTTCGTCGAGATGGAGACGCGCCTCGGGGGCCGGCGCATCGTCGACTGGCTGGTGGGAGAGCAGCTCCCGAGGATCTGCTGACGATGCGCATCCTGCTCCTGGTCCGCTCCTTCAACAGCCTCACCCAGCGCGTCCTCGTCGAGCTGACGGAACGCGGGCACACCGTGTCCGTGGAGTTCGACGTGAACGACCGGGTCAGCGGCGAGGCCGTGGATCTGTTCCAGCCGGACCTGGTCCTGGCGCCATACCTCACGCGGGCCATCCCCGAGGCGATCTGGCGCCAGCGCGCGTGCATCGTGCTGCACCCGGGACCCGTGGGAGACCGTGGCCCCTCTGCGCTGGACTGGGCGATCTTGGAGGGGGCCGCGGAGTGGGGCGTCACGGCGCTGCAGGCCGGCGCCGAGATGGACGCCGGGGACGTCTGGGCAACGGCCGACTTCCCCATGCGCGCCGCCCGCAAGGGCAGCCTGTACCGTCACGAGGTGACGGAGGCGGCCGTGCGGGTCCTCCTCCTCGCCGTGGAGCGCTTCGCGTCGGGGACGTACCGGCCGGTGCCCCAGGACCGGTTTCGCGCGAGGCCGCGAATGACGCAGGAGGCCCGCGCCATCGATTGGTCGAGCGATGACACCGCAACCGTCCTGCGCAAGGTTCGCGCCTCCGATGGCGCCCCCGGGGTCCTGGACGTCGTGTGCGGGGAGGCCTTCTACCTGTTTGACGCGCATGCGGAAGGGCGTCTCTCCGGGGTCCCTGGTCAGGTCATCGCCAGGCGCCACGGGGCCGTCTGCCGCGGGACCGTCGACGGGGCGGTCTGGATCGGCTGCCTCAGGAGGAAGCCGGGGGCGACCGGCCCGACCTTCAAGCTCCCCGCCGCGATCGCCCTGGGTTCCCGCATCCAGGACCTCCCCGAGTCACGCGTCGCGACGCTCCCCACGAGGGACGAGTCCACGTGGCAGGACATCTGGTACGAGGAGAGGGGGCCCGTAGGCTGGCTGCACTTCGATTTCACCAACGGCGCGATGTCCTCAGGGCAGTGCGAACGGCTGCGGACGGCCTTTCTGGAGGCGAGGCAGCGGGGCGTGCGCGTCATCGTCCTCATGGGGGGCGAGGACTTCTGGAGCAACGGCATTCATCTTGGCGCAATCGAGGCGGCCGAGAGCCCCGCGGACGAGTCGTGGCGCAACATCAACGCGATGGACGACCTCGCCGAGGCGATCTTGACGACTCAGGCCTGCGTCACGATCGCGGCCCTCCAGGGGAACGCCGCCGCGGGCGGGGCGTTCCTGGCCCTCGCTGCGGACCGCATCGTCGCCCGGACAGGCGTTGTGCTCAATCCGCACTACAAGAACATGGGGAACCTGTACGGCTCCGAGTACTGGACCTATCTGCTGCCGAGGCGCGTCGGGGCGGAGGCGGCCCGGGTCGTCATGCAGGATCGCCTGCCGGTCGGGACGGCCGCGGCGAGGCGCCTGGGGCTGATCGACGACTCCTTCGGGGAAGACGCGGCCGAGTTCCGCCGCAAAGTCGATGCGATCGCCGAGGACATCGCGCGCGACCCGGGCTTCGAGCGGTTGCTGCGAGAGAAGGTCGAGCGGCGACGGAGGGACGAGGCCATACGGCCGCTGCGGGACTATCGCGAGGAGGAGCTGGACCGCATGAGGCTCAGCTTCTACGGGTTCGACCCCAGCTACCATGTGGCGCGATACAACTTCGTGTGCAAGGTGCCACACTCCCGCACGCCGCTGCACCTCGCCCTCCACCGTCGGCGAGCGCCCCGGGACGCGTGAACCCTGGACCGCGCGTTCTTCCCCGGGAGCAGCTACTGCCCCGGGGAGCATGCCGGGAGGCCGTCGGCGGGGTCGAGGTGGGGGGCCTCGTCGCCGCTGTCCTCAGGCCCGAGGGGCGCCGTCACGGCCACGGGGCGCGCCCCCGTGGCGCGGGCGCGGATCGCCTCCTCGCCGAGCTCGAAGCCGCGGCGAAGCGCCAGGATGTTCTTGTCGATCGCCTTCGGGATCCGACGGCGGATCACATCTTCCATCGAGGCGAGGTTCGTGATCCGCGTGATCGCCGCGAAGGCGCCCAGGAGCACCACGTTCGCCGCCATGGGGAGCTGAAGCTCCCCCTTCGCGGTCGACGTCACCGGGACCGCGTAGGCCCCATTCGGGACGTCCTTCACGAACGTCGAGTCCACGATCACCAGCGCATCGGGCGACTGCGAGACCCGCGGCAGGTGCGCCTTCAGGGCCTCCGGCGTCATCGCCAGGAGCACGTTCCCCTGCTCCACCAGGGGGAAGTCGATCTCCTCATTCGACGCGACGACCTCCGTGAGCGAAATCCCCGTCCTCGCCGCGGGGCCGTAGTTCTCGATCTGCGCCGCGTAGTTCCCGTCGCGAATCACGCACTCCGCCACCAGCGCGCCGAGCTTCTGGATCCCCTGCCCCGCCTTCCCGGCGACTACGATCTCGAAGCGCCCCGGCGGCATCGTGTACGGCGTGGTGGCGATCGCGGGCTCCGACTCGGCCACCTTCTGCGCCTTCGCCACCACCTCGCGGTCATAGACCTCCACGAAGTGCGGCCGCGTCTCCTCCTTGAACACCCCCACCGGCCAGCGCCCGGCCTGCTCCTCGGGTGTCAGCTTGTCCTTCTTCGAGAGGTCGTACATGTGGTCCTTGAGCCACGCCATGTACGCCTCGATGGTCTTCAGCTTGTTGCGCGGGCCGTAGGTCGTCGGGCAGGTCGACACCGCCTCGACGAGCGAGAAGCCCTTCACCTTGAGCGCCTTCGCGATCATCCCCTCCAGGCGCACCGGGTCGACCACGCTCCCGCGCGCCACGAACGAGGCCCCGGCGGCCATCCCGAGCGCCACGATGTCGAAGGGCGGCTCGATGCTGCCGTACGGCGCGGTCGTGGCCAGGCTCCCGAGCGGTGTCGTCGGGGAGGCCTGCCCGCCCGTCATGCCGTAGATGTGGTTGTTGAGCACGATCGCCGTGATGTCGACGTTACGGCGCGCGGCGTGGATCAGGTGGTTGCCTCCGATCGCCGTCGCGTCGCCGTCCCCCATCACGCAGATCACGCGGAACTCGGGGCGCGACACCGCGACGCCCGTCGAGAAGGTGAGAGCCCGGCCGTGCGTCGTGTGGATCGTGTGGAAGTCGACGTAGCCCGGAATGCGCGATGCGCAGCCGATCCCCGAGGCGAGGACGACCTCGTTCTTCGAGAGGCCGGACTTCCCGATGGCACGGAGCAGCGCCGCGAGGACGACGCCGTGGCCGCAGCCCGGGCAGAGGATGTGAGGAAAGTGCTGGGAACGGAGATAGTTCTGCTGCTGCATTTCGTGTTCCTACAGAAGAGCCTTCTCGATCGCCCGGGCCGAGATCGGGTTTCCGTCGCTGGACAGGACCGCGCCGACGCGCCCCCGCCCCGCCACCCGTTCCACCTCCTCGAGGATCTGGCCGCGGTTGGCCTCCGCCACGATGAAGCGCGCCCCGCGCTCCGACAGCTCCTGGAGGCGATCGAATGGGAAGGGCCAGATCGTCACCGGGCGGAAGAGCCCGACGCGCCGCCCGTGCTTCCGCGCCGAGAGGACCGCCTGCTTCGCCGAGCGCGCTGTCGACCCGTACGCGACAACGATCGTCTCCGCGTCCTCCGTGTAGTGCTCGTCCACCTGCACGATGTCCGCGAGCGACTCCGTGATCTTCCGTTCGAGCCGGTCCGCGAGCGCCGTCGCGGCCGCCGCGTCCCCCGTGGGGAAGCCGTCCGCGCGATGCACCAGACCCGTCACGTGGAAGCGGTACCCCTGCCCGTAGGCGGGGAGCGGCGGGACGAGGTACTTGTCGTCGAACGGCTTGTAGCGCTCCGGCGGGTCCGTGGGGCGGGGGCGATCCGAGACCGTGACGCCGGTCCGGTAGTCCGGTACCTCGATCCGCTCCCGCATGTGGGCGATCACCTCGTCGGGGAGGAGGATCACCGGCGTGCGGTACGTCTCGGCGAGGTTGAAGGCCCGCACCGTGAGCCAGAACATCTCGGAGACCGACCACGGGACGAGGGCGATCACCGGGTGGTCGCCGTGCGTCCCCCAGCGGGCCTGCTTGACGTCCGCCTGGGCCGGGCGCGTCGGGAGGCCGGTGCACGGGCCCCCGCGCATGACGTTGACGACGACGACGGGGATCTCCCGCATCGCCGCCGCGCCGAGGTTCTCCTGCATGAGCGAGTAGCCCGGGCCGCTCGTCGCGGTCATCGACTTGACCCCCGCGAGCGAGGCGCCGGCGATCGCGCCCATGCTCGCGATCTCGTCCTCGAGCTGGATGAAGCGGCCCCCGACCTGGGGGAGGCGCGTGGCCATGTCCTCGGCCACCTCGGTGGAGGGGGTGATCGGGTACCCCGCATAGAACCGGCATCCGGCGGCGATGGCGCCCTCGGCGCACGCAGTGGCGCCCTGCATGAAGTGGATGCCCGGTGCGGGCTGGGGGACCTCCCTGCGCCAGTCCGGCAGCGGCACGAACTTCTCGACGATGGGCTTGCCGTCGACGCCGTGCATGATGAGCGCGAGGTCGGGGCAGGAGAAGGTGCAGACGCTGCACAGCTTGCACTTCGGCTCGTCGAGGACGATCTTCTCGCCCTCCAGTTTCAGCGCGTCGAACTTGCAGACCGTGATGCAGAGACCGCAGCCCTTGCAGCGGTCCAGGACGACCTCGAGGCTCTTCGCGACAGCCATTGCGTTCTCCAGCCGACGCCCTTACGGGCGTCACTCCCTGCGCGCCCTTCCGGGCGCGACTCCAGCAAGACGGGCGCTATACGGAAAGCTCCAGGGCCTTGGCGGCGATGTGCTCGGCGGACACCTCGAATTCCTTGATCAGCTCCCACGGGGCGCCGGACTCGCCGAAGCGGTCCTTCACCCCGATCGAACCGAATCTCGGCGCGTGCCCGCCCCCCAGGCCCCGCAGGATCGCCGCGGCGACCGGGTTTGCAAGCCCCCCGATCTGGTGCTCCTCCGCCGTCACCACGATCTCGCACTCCGAGGCCGCCGCGAGGATCGCCGTCTCGTCGAGCGGCTTCAGCGTGTGAATGTTCACCACCCGCGTCTCCCAGCCCCGCTCCTCCTTGAGGATCCACGCCGCCCGCATCGCCTCCGCGACCATCGGGCCGCAGGCGATGATCGCCACCGTCTCCCTCTCGCCGATGTAGTCGTCCGCGAGGACGCACTCGAAGGCGTCGATCATCCGCTCCTTCACCGACCGCATCCTGAAGACGTTCGCCTTCCCGATGATGAACGGCGTTTTCTCCGTGGTCACCACCGCAGTCGCCTCGCGAGCGAAGCGGAGGTACTTCGCCCCCGTCACCTCGAAGAGGAGGGCCGTCGTCGCCTTGCGGGTCTCGATCGCGTCGCACGGCGCGACGACCGTGGTTCCCGGGACGATCGAGACGTTCGTCAGGTCCTCCAGGGCCTGGTGCGTCGCCCCGTCGGGCCCCACCGACACGCCCCCGTGCGCCCCCGCGACGAGGACGTTGAGCTCCCCGTATGCGACGGTCGTGCGGAACTGGTCCAGGTTCCGCGCGGAGGCGAACACGGCGTACGTCCCGAACGTCGGGAGCTTCCCCTCCTTCGCGAGCCCCGCCGCGATCCCCGTCGCGTTCTGCTCGGCGATCCCGACCGAGAGGAACCTCGAGATCCCCTTCCCCTTCGGCGCCCGCTCGGGGTGCCCCTCGTAGAACTTGCTGATCGTGATCGACCCGGAGATGTCGCACCCCAGGCAGACGACGCGCTCGTCCTTCCCCGCCTCCTGGAGGGCCCGCCCGTATCCCATCCGCGTCGGGTCCATGTCGACCTTCATCACGGGCTGCCGGTTCCACCAGTAGTCCTTCTTGAAGCGAGGCATCTTCGCCTCGATGCGCGCGTCGGCCTCCTTCTGGTGCGCGTCCGCGATGGACTTCATCTTCGCGAGGTCGACCTCGCCGTTCAGGCCGAGCTGGGCGAGCCCGTTCTTCGCCTCGTCGAACGTGGGCGCCCTCCCGTGCCACCCCGCGACGTTCTCCATGAAGTCGACGCCCTTCCCCTTCACGGTGGTCGCGAGGATCGCGGTCGGCTTCCCCTTCGTGTGCTGGGCCTCCTCGAAGGCCTTCAGGACCTGCCCCATGTCGTGGCCGTCGCACTCGACGACGTGCCAGCCGAACGAGCGGAACTTGTCGCCGAGCGGGTCGACGTCCATCACGTCGCAGACCCAGCCGTCGATCTGCAGGCGGTTCTTGTCGACGATGGAGACGAGGTTGTCGAGGCGGTAGTGGCCCGCCGACATGACCGCCTCCCAGATCTGCCCCTCCTGCAGCTCGCCGTCGCCGTTGATGACGTAGGTGCGGTACGGCTTTCCGTCGAGCTTCGCCGCGAGGGCGATCCCGACGCCGATGGAGAGCCCCTGGCCGAGGGAGCCGGTGGAGACCTCCGCGCCCGGGATCTTCTTCCAGTGCGGGTGCCCCTGGTACGGGGAGCCGAGGCGGCGCAGGCGGGCGACGTCCTCGGGCGGGAAGGCGCCGGCCATCGCGAGGCCGAGGTAGAGGCTGGGGGCCTTGTGCCCGGTGGACCAGACGATCCGGTCGCGATCGGCCCAGCCGGGGTTCTCGGGGTCGAGGTTCGCGACCTGGAGGTAGAGCGCGGCGGTGATGTCCATGATGGACAGCGTGCCGCCGGCGTGCCCCGACCCCGCGCAGGCGAGCGCGGCGAGGTCGTAGCCCCGCATGATCGTCGCGGCGCGCTCGAGCGCCGCCTTCGAGTACTCTCTCCGAACCTGGCCTGTCTTGGAATCGATGAGCGCCATCGGGCACCTCCGGTTGGATGTCCGCTACGCCCCCAGATGCTCCCCCTTTGCGAACCACCACTCGAACCCCGCCCGGTCCGCGGCCGCGGCCGCCAGGCGGCGAACCCCCTCCTGCAGCGTCGGCAGCGCCGTCGCCGTGGAGAGGCGCAGGTAGTGCTTGCCCTCGGAGCCGATCCGCCCGAACGAGCGGCGATCCATCGTCGCTACGGCGTGCTGATACAGGGCGAACCGCTGGAAGATCGTCGCGGGCGAGGTCCGCTCGCGCCGCTCGCGGGGCATCGAGGACCAGGCCGCGAGGATGCCGAGCGACTCGCAGACGCCGCCGACGTTCGGGAAGGCGTAGAACGCCCCCATCGGCTTCGCGCAGGTGACCCCGGGGATCGCGTTGAGGGCCGGAACGACCCAGTCGCGCCGCTCCTGGAACTGCGACACCATCCCCGCGACGATCGGCGGGATCGCGGGGTTCTCGTGGGCCTCCTCGCCGGCGAGCTGCACGAACGGGGGGGTGCACGAGATGAGGTTGACGTTCAGGTTCTTGAAGACCTCCGCCTCGACGCGGTTCGGGAGGACGGCGTACCCGAGCCTCCAGCCGGTCATCGAGAAGCTCTTCGAGTGGCCGGAGACGACGATCGTGCGCTCCTGCATCCCCTCGCAGGAGGCGATGCTCGCGTGTGTCGCGCCGTCGAAGAGGATGTCCTCGTAGACCTCGTCGGAGTAGATCCGGACATCGGGGGCGCAGCGGCGGCGGACGACGTCGGCGAGGGCCTCGATGTCCTGCTTGGTGAGGACCCCTCCCGTCGGGTTCGACGGGGAGTTCAGGATGATCACACGCGTCCGGGGAGAGATGAGCTTCTCCACGTCGGCCGCGGTGAAGCGGAAGCCGCGGGACTCCTCGAGGTGGAGCGGGACGGGGACGCCCCCGACGAACTGGACGGCCGACTCGTAGATCGGGAACCCGGGGCTGGGGTAGATCACCTCGTCGTTCGGATTCACGTACGACAGGATGGTGTACATGATGGGCGGCTTGGCGCCAGGGGTGACGACGACCTGGTCGGCAGAGACGGGGATGCCGCGGGTGCGCTGGATGCGGCGCGCGACCGACTCGCGGAACGAGAGGAGACCCTGCGGGTCGCAGTAGTGGGAGTTCCCAGCGGCGATCTCGCGGATGGCCCGCTCGTTGATGGGGGCCGGGGTGTCGAAGTCGGGCTCGCCGAGGTTCAGGCGGACGACCTTCTTACCTTCGGCCTCGCAGAGGCGGATGTCGACGCCGATCTTGAAGGCATTTTCGGTGCCGAGGCGGGCGATCCGGTCGGCGTGGAGGGGGCGCCCCATGGGAATGCAGGTCCGATGCCCTTTTGGCGGGGCGCACCGTTTGGCGAGCGGGGCGGAACCATCGTCCGGGCTGGGCGACGATTCGCAAACAGAATAGCGGGTCCACGGCCCGGTCGCAAGCGGAATGCTCGCGCAGGGGTCTTCGCGCGCGATCCGTCTCCGCGGGTTCCGCGCGCTCGACGGGGCCGGAGTCGACTCTGGACCGGGGAGAGCGGTCCAGGTATCTTCTGCAGGGCGCCCTTCGGAGGCGGCGGCATGGCGGATGGTCCGGATGCCCGCACCGGCGGAGAGGCCGCGGCGCGGCCCACCGAGAAGCTCGCGGCGAACCTCCGCGAAGGTGGCCTTCCTGCCTCGACGATTGGCGCCGAGCCGACGGCCGCCCCACCGCTCGCGCAGGCGCCGGCGGACTTCGGGCGCTACCAAGTCGTCGAGGAGCTGGGGCGCGGAGGCATGGGCGTCGTCTGCCGCGCCCACGACCGGGTGCTCGGCCGCGACGTGGCGCTCAAGGTCCTGCTGGTCGGGGGGCGCGTCGACGCCGAGGCGCTGGGGCGGTTCCAGCGGGAGGCCCGGGCCGCCGCCGCGCTCGAGCACCCCCACATCGTGCGCGTGCACGACGTCGGCGCCATGCCGAGCGGCTCCCCCTACTACACGATGGAACTCCTCGCGGGGCAGGACCTCGCCCACGCCATCGCCGACGGGCGCGTCTCCCCGAGGGACGCCGTCGAAGCGGTCCGTCAGGTCTCCCTCGGGCTCCTCTACGCCCACCAGAAGGGGATCCTCCACCGCGACATCAAGCCGCAGAATATCTTCCTCCGCCGGGACCCCGCGCGCGATCCGAGGGCCGATGCGCCCACCCTTCCCGCGGGCAGTCTGGCCGCTCCGTCCGACGTCAACGCGCTCCTCCTCGATTTCGGTCTGGCCAAGTTCGCCGAGCGCGACCTCGCAGCGCACGTGGAGGGCTCCGAGGGGCGGAAAAGCGTCCAGAGCCTGACGCGGAGCGGGGAGATCTTCGGGACCCCAGCGTACATGCCGCCCGAGCAGACGCATGGCGCGAAGGACGTCGATGCGCGGGCGGACATCTACAGCCTGGGCGCGGCGCTTTACCACGCCCTCGCCGGGAGGCCGCCCTTCGACGCCGCTTCTCTCGCCGACCTCCTTCTCCTGGTGCAGCGGCAGGACCCTGCGCCGCCGAGCCACTACAACGCGGACCTCGACGCCGACATCGACACGCTGTCGGTTAAGTGCCTGCAGAAGGATCCGAAGGACCGCTACCAGAGCGCGGGGGAGCTGGCGGAAGACCTCAAGCGCTGGCTCGCGGGGGACCCGATCTCGGCGCGGCCGATCGGATTCGCCGGCCGCCTCTGGAGGAAGGCGAAGCGGAACAAGCCCGTCGCCCTCCCGGTCGCGGCGCTCGTTCTGGGGGCCATCGTCGCGGTTTCCTGGCTCGGCGGAGGCGCCATCGTCGATCGCGTCCGCCTTGCCCGGTGGCGGGATGAGGCCCAGGTCCTCCTTCTCGCGCGGCGGTACAAGGACGCCGAGTCCCCGGCGCGCAAGGCGTCCGAGCTGGCGCCGTCGGACCGTCGCTGCGCAGACCTGCTCGCTCAGGCGCTCGCCGGGCAGAGCGCGCTCGCGGGGATCGATTCGCTGGTCACATGGCGCAAAGCCCGGGACCGCGTCCGCGAGCTGAAGGCGGCCTGGGAGTCGGCCGAAGCGAAGGAGAAGACCTCCCCTGTCGAGGAGGGACCGGCCAGGAAGCTCGTGCGGTGGGGCATCGAGAAGGAACTGCGTGATCAAGAGGCGATCCGGGACGGGACCTGGCCTGCCGCAGTTGCGGATTTCACGCAGGCCATCAGGCGCTGGAGGGATCAGGCGGAGGCGTGCGACGGCCTCACGGAGCTGTACTGGGATCGCTTCCTGCAGGCCGAGGAGCTTCGGGACCAGGCCGCCGAGGCGACCTACGGGCGGCTCGCCAGCGAGTTTGGCGGCGAGGAGTACCGCGCCAGGGTTCGCTGCGATCGCGAGGTCCGGGTCGTGTTCCTCCTCCCGGAGCCGTACGCGGAAGACCGGTTGGACGTGCACCTCTTCGAGTACAGGCTCAAGGAGGCCCCGCCGATCCTCGTCCCCGTCCCTCTCGACCTGGCAAAGGGAACGACGGTTGAAGCCGCGCCGGAATTGGCCAGCGTCCCCGGCTTCGGCAGCCCCTTCGCTCCATCCGACCCGGCTCCGGAGGCGCGGGGGATGTCGGTGCATGCGCTTCGTCTGGAGGAAGCGAACCGCCTCTCCCTCACCGTGACACGGAGTCCGGACGTCCGTCCGTCCGCGGAGTTCCGCCGGACGCTTGCGAAAGGGTCCTACCTGCTCCACCTCCCGTCGGGACAGGGCGTGACCGAGCTCCACTACCCCTTCGTCGTCGCCCGCGACATCCCGTGGAGCGAGGCGTGCGAGGTCCCCGCGGCGGAGGACCAGCCGCCACTTCCACCCGGGGCGCCCATCGCAGCCGATCCGCGGGACACGACCTATTGGTTGTACGTTTCCCCGGGCTCCTATCGCGCCAGCGGAGACCCGAAGGCCCAGCAGAATCCCCCACGACCCGCCGGGGTCGTCCGCCTCCCGAAGGAGGGCGCACAAGGCGCGTTCGTCGCCCGGTTCGAGGTCTCGTGCACGATGTACCTGATCTACCTGAACGACCGCGGCTGGCACCGTCGCTGCGAACCGCCGTGCGGCGATTGGGGGCACGTCCCCAGAAAGACGAACGAGTCGCTGGCGCAGACGAAGTACTGGCCAAGGGAGGACGACGGCCAGTTCTCGCTCCCTGCGCAGTGGAAGGAGTGGCCCGTCCTGGCGGTCTCCTGGATGGACGCCACCGATTATTGCAATTGGCTGACGGAGACGACCGGCGGCGACGAGTGGGGCTTCACACTGCCCGACGAAGACGAATGGGAACGTGCCGCACGTGGTTCTGATGGACGCGCGTATCCGTGGGGAGACGAATTCGACTCCTCCTTCTGCGCGATGGTGGACTCCCGACCTGGCGGGCAGGCGACTCGGAACCCGGAACCGTTCGGCCTGTTCCCCCTCGACGAGTCGCCGTACGGCATCCGAGACATGGCCGGATGCGCCCGGGAGTGGACCTCGACGGAGAGCGGGGACGCCGGGCAGTGGAGGATCGTGAAGGGGGGCACGTGGGGCGCCGGGTCGGCCGTCTGTCGCTGCGCCTATCGCCGCGAGCACGACACGGGGCGCGTCCTCGACGACCTCGGCTTCAGGATCTTCGCGCGGAGGGCCCGGCCACGCTGAGCCGCCTGACCGCCCAATTCGCCGATGACTGGCCGTGAAGGCGCCCAAGGACGGCGGCGGAGAGACTTGGGAAGAAGACGGGCTCGGCGGTGCCGTAGAGGATGCAGGCCTGGCCGCCCATCAGGAGCGTGAGGACCCGATGTCGGGCCAAAGTAGAAAGGACTCTGGGTGTCGGGCTCGGGGTCACAGGTGCCTCCGAGGAGGAGGAAGGTCTCCCAGAGGCGCATCGACTCCTCGAACCTGCGCGCGGGGGAGAGTCTGCGCCAGCGCTTGTACTCGCCATCATCCATGCGGGCCAATCTGCCCGCGTCCGTCGCCTCGGTCAAGGTGCGAACGCCCCGATGGCGATGATGTGGGCCGGCTGGCCGTCGCCCCTCTTCTTCAGGGGATCGCTCACCGTCCACGGACAACGGTACTGCTACGCCGCCTCGACACCTCCACCTCGTCGTGCGACACCTGCCACTCGATCATGCGAGCCTCCCCCGGAAGGAGCATCGCCGCCGAGATCGAATCCTTGTGCGCGTCCAGCCCCACGTATGTAGGATCCTTCGGCACGAGCGACTCCTTTCGAGAACGAGGTCAGAGGCAAACACGTCGCCCCAAGATCCCTCGGACCAGAGCCGGTCGCTCCATACAGTCTGTTGCCCCAGGACGGAGCACTGCACCATGATGTCGGGCCGATTGGATCCGGGGACGTCCGCCCTCTTCGTGTGCCTCGCACTCTGCGCACCAGGGTGCCAGTACCTCGTTCCCGGGAGGGCGGCGATCTCCATGCAAACCGAGCCCCAGGGCGCACGCGTGCTCCTGGATGGGAGGGATCTGGGTCGACTCACCCCGATCGAGCATGAAGTCGTGTGGATCCCACCCTTCACGGACGATCGCGTGATCCGGTTCGATTTCGTCATGGAGGGCTATCAGAGACTAGTCCGTTGGAGGAATGTGATGTGGTCGACCACGTGCTTTGAATCCGCGACCCTCACGCCCTTGGGAACGCCGACCTTCCTCGACGATTCGAGACACGGGGAATGGTGCGAAATGACGCTCGTGGATGGCCGTCCGTCCACACCGCAAGCGCATGGTTTCGGCTGGACACTCATGCCCGGCGAACACGATATCGAGGTGCGCAACGGGTACGAGTTCCGTCTTCGCGTCGCGCGCGGTCGATTCACACTGCCGCCTGAAACGCAATTCGAATGGGAAGCGATGGACGTCGCGGAGGGACGAGTCGATGCCATCCGCGACTTCGTGGTCCGCGACGAGACCCCGACGAGAACCGAGGAGGAAGACCGCCTGCTTGAGGAGCGCGTGAGAGCCGCGTTTCTCCACGAGCCCACGTTCGCTTCGTGCCCGGTCCGCGTGAAGGTGAAGAGCGGGATCGTAGATTGCGAGACCACGTGCGTTCCGCCGCGCGGCGAGGGGGGAGGGTCCTGCGAGTGCAGGAGGATCCTCTCCTCCGTGCCGGGAGTAGCCTTCGTCAACGATCACAGCGACTCCCCCTGGAGCCCCCGCGAGACGGAAGCGGGAGGATCTCCGCCGCCAGGGAAGTGAACCGGGCCTACGGCCTCCGCCCGAACGCGTACCCGCACGGCCCGGCCTCGCTGCAGCCCACGACACGTCCCGGGGCCTCGGCCCGCGTATTCTCCACCATCTTCAGCACCATCATGCACTTCGAGGGCGATGGGGGCGCGGCCTTCGACGTCACCGCGGACGGCCGGAACTGCGTCGAGGTCGAAACGCCGCCGCACGAGGCGTTCGACAAGTGGGGGGGAGCGCGCTACTTCTCTTCTCCTGCGGGAGGCTTCGGCTGTGCATCCTTCGCGCTTATCAGGCCCATGGCGTCGGCGGCCGCCTTCCTCACGGCGCCGTCATGGTCCTTGAGTAGGACGTCGTTCAGCGGCAGCAGGGCCTCCGCAGCCGCCGGCCCGATCTTCCCGAGCGCCGTCGCAGCCTCGATCTTCACGGTTCGATTCTCGCCGGTCAGGCACTGCATCAAGGCAGGGACGGCCCCACGCCCCTTCTGGCCTCGACGTCGGTCCGTCGCAGGCACCGCATGGCCTCCTCCCGAAGCCCCCCCTCGTTGCTCGCGATGATGTCGGCGAGGACCTTGGCCGTGTCGGGTTGCACGGGGCCCACCTGCTCCAGGGCGCGGGCCGCCGCTTCCCGGACGTCGGGCGACCTGTCTCGCAGCGCGCGAACCAACGCGGCTTCAGCCGGCCGCCCCTTCTCGCCCATGGGTCCGATGGTCGATGCACTCGACCAGCGAACTACGGCGTCGTCATCCTCGAGTAAGTCCGCGATTCGGGGAATGAGCCCAACGGCGCGGTCTCCCAGGCACCCGAGCATCCAGAGGGCGTGGCAGCGAAGTTCGGGGTCCGGGTCGCCGAGCGTCTGATCGAGGAGTGGAAGCAGCGTCTCGTCCTCCGTCTCAACCCCTCGTAGCGCGTCGGCCGCCGCCAGCCGCAGGCCGTCGTCTCCCTTCCGGAAGGCGTCCATCAGGGCGCCAACCCCATCCGGACCCAGGGCCGCCAGGCTCCGTGCCGCATTGGCGCGAAGGGATGGGTCCTGGGCCTCGATCGCGCGCTGCAGGGCCGGCACGACGATGTCCTCCCGTCCTCTCGTTCCGCCGAGATTCCCAGCCGCCATGCGACGGACGTCGGGCTCGCCCCCCTCCAACGCGCGGACAAGAACCTCCGCCGATGCGCCGCCCAACTGCCACAGGGACGTCATCGCCCTGCTCCGTACGTTGCGGTCTTCATCCTGCAGCGCTGTCTCCAAGGCGCCCATCGAATGCCCGTCGCCCGACCCAATCTGGCCGAACGCCGTGACGACGTAGCACCGGACCAGGGTGTCCTCGTCGCGGATTCGTCCGGCCAGCGCCGCCGTGGCCCCTGAAGCGGTGCTGCCCATCTGCCCGATGGAGTTCGCGGCTCCTGCGCGGATGAGGGGCTGGTCATCCTCCAGCGCCTCGACGAGATACGGAATGGCGGTGGATCCCACTTGCGTCAGGGCATTCGTAGCCGTGGAGGAGAGGTGGCGACGCCCCAAGGCACTGACGAGCGCGGGGATTGCCTCGGGACTGCTCGCTCCCAGCTCGCCCAGAGCCTTGATGGCCGCCCACTGATCATCGAGACTGCTCGAACTGAGCCGCTCGATCCACTCGCCTGCCGTGCGTCCGTCGTGCTTGGGCTCCTGCTGCGCCGCAGTCCATTGGGCGCTCGCGAGCACAGTCAGGACGAGGACAAGTTGATAGCGCATGACCGTCCCCTTTGCACGCTGACGACACTGAATGCGCCCCCGCCCCCGCGGGCCTTCCGGAGCCGGCCGAAAGACCGGGCGAGCGGCCTGCCGATATCCCCCACGGCGCGGATGCCAGCCTACCCGCTCCCGGATTGAGGTCAATGCTCTTGACAGGCGGGCCCGGGGACCTAGAATCTCCCCTCACGGTCAAGACGAGTCCGAGATGATTTCGAAGACGCACAACTGGACCACTGCGAAGGGCGCCACGTGCACGTGTTGTACGTGTATGCGCGACGCGGTGGCCGTTGAGCGCAGAGGGGCGACGCCCAGGTAGCGTCCCCTCCGCCCGGAAGACAACGAGACCCACCGCAGTCGCACGACGCTGGCAAAGCCAGCTTGCTGAGCGGTGGGTTTTTTCGTTTCCGTGGCGCCCCTCTTCGAGAGCACTCCCATGATCGCCCTGTTCGCCCTCCTGGCCGCTCTGTTCCTCGCCGCAAACATCGGCGCCAACAACGCGGCGACCTCCATGGCCCCCGCCTTCGGGGCCGGGCTCTGGAGCCGGCGTCGGACCCTCGCCATCTACGCCGTGGCCGTCGTCTTCGGCGCCACCCTCGCCAGCCACGCGGTCATCCGGACGCTCGGGACCGAGCTCGTCGGCGGGGCCATCTACGAGGCCCCCTACCTGCTCCCCGTCGTCCTGGTCGTCGCAGGGATTTGCCTCCTCGCCGCGAACCTCCTCGGGCTCCCCGTCTCGACCACCCATGCCTCGGTGGCCAGCATCATCGCCGTCGGGGCGTCCGTGGGCTCGGTCCGCGAGGAGGCCGTCCTCAGGATCCTCGTCTGGTGGGCCGTGACGCCGCTCGCCGCCCTCGCGGCGTCCTACCTCCTGGGCAGGCTCCTCTACACCCGCCTCCTCCTGACGCTCTACCGGCTGCGCGGGAGGAAGGGGAGCCGCAGGGCGTTCAGCGTGGTCATCACCATCACCGGGGCGTACGTCGCCTTCTCCGCGGGGGCGAATACCGCCGCGAACTCCGTCGGCGCGCTCGTCGGAGGAGGACTCTTCGCGTCTCGCGATGCCGCCTGGATCGCGGGCCTGGCGATGGCCGCGGGCGGCCTGCTCTTCGGCGGGCGCGTCCTCGATACGCTGGCGAAGAAGGTCACCCGGATCTCCCTCGCCCGCGCCGTCGTCATAGAGGTCGTCTCGGGGACCGTCGTCCTCGTCTCCGCGCTCTCGGGCGTGCCGATCTCGCTGACGGCCGTCGTGACGTTTTCGATCCTGGGCCTGCGCCTGGCGCGGACCGCCGCGGCGCCGGAGACGGAGAAGACGGTGCCGCGGATCCTCGTCGCCTGGACGGCGAGCCCGTCCCTGGCGTTCCTGCTCGTCTACGCCCTCATCGCCCTGGCGCGGTGACCGCCTCGACCTGCTTCTTGAAGGAGGAGACCTCCTCGCGCGACATCGGGCGCCAGCGTCGTTGGGAGACGCGGCGCTCGATTGCCTCCGGGGGATAGGCCGCGCTCGTGACCTGGCGCCCGGCGGGCGTAAAGACGTGCACGCGGTTCCGCGGGCCGAGGACCACGACCGTCCCCTCGTCCGCGTCGGCGTAGAAGCGGTCCACGGCGGCCGCGCGGGCGTCCTCGAGGGCCTTGCCGACCGGTCGCTCCTCGTCGTGCCGCATCGAGGCGTGGAACGTGCGGCGCTCCGCGCGCCTCGAGAGCCGCTCCAGGTTCGACCTCAGACGGTGCAGGACGGGCTCGATGACCTTGGTCAGGTCCGGGGGAGGCCCCGGACGCGACTCCAACATCCTCGCGTGGTCCTCCGCACGTCCAAGGCGCTCCTTCGTCGCCCGCAGGATGCTCTCGAGGTCCTGCTCGGGCCCCTCCTCGGGGACCCCCGTCGTGAGGAGCGAGAAGGCGCCGATGGCGTTCAGGAGGAGGCTCGTCCGCCCCGTCTCCGCGTACCGCGCGACGACCTGCACCGTGATCGCCCCCGGGTCGCGCGTCGCGCCGGCCGGGAGGTAGCCTGCGGCGACCTGCCCGAGCACGTCGTAGCGGTGCACCGCGCGCGGGATCTCGGGGGGCGGCCCGACGGTCAGCTCGTGACCGTGCTGAACGATCCCGAGCACGTCCGGCGGGTCCCGGAAGAGCTCGTCCACGCGCGGGTCCTTCACCTTCAGGCAGAGCGTGTGGAACTCCGTCCACTCCGGCTTCCCCGTCGGCCCGAACCCCGCGAAGACGTGCTTGCGCGAGGGGGGGACGGCGTGCTCGCACCCCGCGCTCTCGCACCAGAAGCAGTAGACCCTCCCAGGCCAGAAGGCGTCCGCCGTGCGGAGCTTCTCCTCGATCTGCTGCCTGAGGTCGGCGAGGACCTCCACGGCGCGCTCCCTACGCTTCTCCGCGGTGGCCCCGAGCAGCAGCGGGATGGTGACCTCGACCGCGTCGACGGCGCCGCGCGTCTGCATCTCCTGGGCGAGCGCGGCGGCGAGCCTGCGGGCGAGGGCGGAGAGCGATTCGTAGAGGCGCTCGATCTCGGCCTTGTCTGAGTCCATCAGTCGCGCGGCCGCGCGAACTCCTTGGCCAGGTCGATCGGGACGTAGCGGCCGAAGCACGCGGGGACCTTGCCCATCGCGACATGGACCTCGCGTCGCGCGGGGAGGAGGACGAAGCTCTGGAGGTTGATCGGCCAGATCGCGACGGCGCGCAGCGCGGCGATCGCGCGGTCGAGGCCGATCTCGCCCTCCCGCCCCTCTAGCATCCACTTGAGGATCGGATAGCGGTAGCAGAGCTTGATGCTCTTTCCGAGCGCCTCGGAGCGGAAGTGGTTCGTCGACATGACGAGGCCGTCCTTCGGGCGGCGGACCTCGACGCGAGTCGGGGAGATCTCGCAGAGCGCCGCGTCGCCGTCCGCGTCGCAGACCATGAGGTTGTTCGAGACGTTGCAGCAGCCGGCCTTCGCCCGCTCGAGGACCTCGGCCGTCGTCGTGCACTCCTCCATGAGCGTGCGGAAGAAGAGGATGTACGGCATCGCCTGCTGGTACTGCTTCTCCTGGAAGACGTTCATCACGGCGACGGTGAGCCCCGCGTCGTTCATGCCGGTGAGGACCCCCATCATGCCCGGGTAGGCGAACGACGCGAACGCGTGCCCCTCGGCCGGGTGGTACACGATGCAGAGGCCGTGCTCGTTGGCGATCCCGAGCGAGGGGAAATCGAGATTCCGGCCGAAGATCGGCTCGTCGTTCCCGGGGTCGTGGCCGACGAACGTGCTGCAGAGGACGGTGCGGTTGACGTCGAGGAACCCCGTGGCGAGGACGGCGTCGTCCCAGGGCATGTCGGCGGCCTCGGCGAGCGCCTTCAGCTCTGCGCGGTGCCGCGGCAGATAGAAGGGCTCGAGCGCCTGGCAGCCCGCGATCGTCTCGCGCTCGTCGCGCTCCGAGTGGATGTACTTCCCGAGGTAGTCCTTCCTCAGGAGCTTGATCTCGTCCGCGAAGGCGTCTGCGTGCTGTCGTCCGATCTCCTCGGGGGTGCCGTAGAAGTGGACGACACGGAACCCCTCCTTCTCGGCAATCGGGGCTCGATCGTCGGCCGAAACGAGGGATAAGGCGAGGAGGAGCAGGATGGCGCTCGTAGCGTGGCGGTCCATGGCGCATCTCCCGAAGCCGGCGACTCCCATCCTATCACCATCGTGTCCTGGCGCAAGCATGCGGGCCGACGGCTGGACCCCGGGCCCGGTGGCGGATAGACTCTCCGCCCCATGTTGCCGCTCGTCCGCAGCCTGCTCCGCCACAAGGTCCGTACCGCGCTCACCGTGCTCGGCGTCGCGATCGGGATCTTCACGCTCCTCGTCATGGGGGCGCTGACCGAGCACCTTTACAGGATGGTCGACGACACGAAGGCGTACGTCGCGGGCCTCATCCACATCGCGACGAAGACCTCCAAGGAGGGGGTCAACCCGGGCATCCTCGACGAGACCGTCGCGCGGATCCGCGCCCTCCCCGGCGTCGCGGCCATCCAGCCGCAGCTCATCCTCCTCATGGACGGCTTCGACCTCGAGAAGCGCCCGCTGACGTTCATCACGCCCGTGCCGCTCGTCGAGGGGCTCGACCCCGTCCTCCTCCCCCGCATGTCGAAGTCCCTTCGCAAGGAGGAGGGGCGCTGGCTCGCACCCGGGGACACGTTTCACGCGATGGTCAGCCGCCGGATCGCCACCAAGCGCGACCTCCGTGTGGGCGGGAAGGTGACGATCCGCAACCGGGAGTACGAGGTCGTCGGGATCTACCACGTCCCCGACCTGCCGCTCGTGCCGGACTCCATCGTGACGTATGGCCGCCTTAGCGACGACTTCCAGAAACCGGGCCGCGAGCAGATGAAGTCGCTGCTCGCCGGGATCGTCCCGAAGGGGCTCGACCTGGACGCCCTGGCCGCGAACTTCATCGGCAAGCTGGAGAGCCGCTCGTACGGCTGGCAGGTGCTGACGGCGGAGGGCGCCGACCCGGACGCCGTCGCCGACGCCATTCGCGCCGCGGCGCCCGAGGTCGCCGTGATCGCGCCCCGCGAGCTGGTGAAGGAGGTCGAGCGGGCCCTGCGCCTCTTCACGCTCATCATGCTCTGCGTCGGAGGGGTCTCGTCGCTCGTCGCCGCCCTCCTCATCATCAACACGATGGTCATGGCGATCCTCGACCGCCAGAAGGAGATCGGGATCAAGGTCGCCGTCGGGGCGAGCTCCGGGCAGATCGTGAGGGAGTTCCTCCTGGAGTCGGCCCTCATCGGGCTCGTCGGGGCGATCCTCGGGACGTCGGCCGGGCTCCTCTCGATCGAGGCCGTGAACCCCTGGATCCGATCGCAGCTCGACACGGGCGAGACGATCTTCCTGGTCACGCCGCGGCTGGTGGGGCTCATCTTCGCCTTCGCGATCGTTCTCGGGACGGCCGCGGGCGCCTACCCGGCCTTCCGCGCGGCGCGCCTCGATCCGGTCCGGACGCTGAGGGAGCTGTGATGGCGTTCCTGGAGACCGTGAGGCTGGCGAAGACCTACGGCGGGGGCCCGGACGCCGTCGCGGCCCTCCGCGGGGTCGACCTCTCCTTCGAGAAGGGGGAGTTCGTCGTCGTCATGGGCGCGAGCGGGAGCGGGAAGTCGACGCTCATGCACATCCTCGGGGCGCTCGACGTCCCGACGTCGGGGGAGGTCCGCGTGGGAGGCAGGGCGATCGCGGGGCTCTCCGCGTGGGAGCGGACGAGGTACCGGAGGGAGACGACGGGGTTCGTCTTCCAGCAGTACAACCTGGTCTCGACGCTCACTGCGGTCGAGAACGTCGAGCTGCCGCTCCTCTACGCGGGCGTCGGGCGGCGCGAGCGCCGAGCCCGGGCCCTCGAGTCGCTCGAGTCGGTCGGCCTGGCGGGGCGGGCGAGGCACCTCCCCCACCAGATGAGCGGCGGCGAGCAGCAGCGCGCGGCGATCGCGCGCGCGGTCGTGCACCGACCCGCGCTCCTCCTGGCGGACGAGCCGACGGGGAACGTCGATACGACGACGACGGAGGCGCTGCTCGACCTGATGCTGCGCTTCCGCACAGAGACGGGGCTGACGATCGTCCTCGTCACGCATAACCCGTGGATCGGCGAGCGGGCCGGGAGGCTCGTGCGGCTCCGCGACGGGCAGGTCGTCGCCTAGCGGACCACGCCAAGCAGGTCTGCGAAGCGGTCGATGAGGTGATCGGGCGCGTGCGCGCGCAGGACCGCCACGTCGCCGATTCCGTAGGTCACGCCGCACGTGCGCGCGCCGGCGGCCTTCCCCGCGATCACGTCCGTGTCGCTGTCGCCCACGACCAGCGTCTCCCCGGGCGCCGCGCCGAGCCGTTCCATGGAGACGAGGATCGGCATCGGATCGGGCTTGCGCTTCGGCGTCGAGTCCGCTCCCAGCACGAGGCCGAACCTCGACGCGATCCCGAGGCCGGCGAGGATCTGGTCCGTGAACGACTTCGGCTTGTTCGTCACCACGGCCATCGCGCGCCCGTCGAGCGAGGCGAGCGTCTCGAGGACCCCCTCGTAGAGCCGCGTCCGGTCCAGGCAGTGCTCGCGGTAGTGGCGGCGGAAGACATCCATCCCGCGCTCGACCTCGTGCGCGTCCTCGATCGACAGCAGTCCGCGGACGAGCTTCCCGAGCCCATGGCCGACGAGCTTCCCGACCTCCTCCTCCGGAAGGGGGGGTAGCGACCAGACCGCGCGGAGGTGGTTCGCGGAGGCGGCGAGGTCGGCGCGGGAGTCGACGAGGGTTCCGTCGAGGTCGAAGACGATGAGTCGGTCGGGCACGGGGGGAGTCTACCCGTGGGCGCCGGTCGGCTCAAGCGATCCCGGGAAACGGCCGATAACGAGATTGACGGATGAAGGGCCGTCCGGCCCGGATTCCGGGGGGAAACAGGAGGGGATCATGTCGCAGGATGGGGGACACCCGGCAGCAGCGGATCCGGACGCGCGGGGCGTGGAGAGCACCGCCAGTCGCCTCGTGGAGCGGATCCGCCGAGAGCGGGAACAGCGGCGCATCGAGCGGATCTCGCAGACCACGGGGCGGCCCGTGGAGGAGATCCGCGCCGAGGAGGAGCGGAAGGCGCAGGAGGCCCAGGCCGCCGAGATCGCCAAGCGCATCGTCGACGCGGCGATGGACCGGATGGCCGCGGAGCTCGCGCGTGGGTTCGCCGACCGCCTGGCCGGCGAGCTGGAGAAGGCGCTGGACCGGGCCACGAGCCGCGTCGTCAAGGCGCGTCCCGACGGCCCCGGCGCCGCCCAGGATCCGACGCACGCCCCCGCCACGGACGAGTCGAGGATCCCTCTCTCGGACATCCAGCGGGTCGTCGACCACCTGCTCTCCGAGGAGCGGGAGACCGCGTAAAGGGGGACCATGAGCGCATTCCAGCCGATCCCGATCGATGAGGCCTTCGTCGCCGAGGAGCAGCCGCACCCCGAGGTGCGCGCCCTCCGCGTCGGGCTCGACCTCGGGGCCCACACGAGCGTCTTCCTTGCCCGCGACGGCGAGAGGGAGGTCACGGCGGCGCCCGAGCTGACCCTCTCGGTCGTCGGATACCCCAAGGAGGGGATCCTCCCCGGGGTCGTCCCGGAGAACCGCCGCTACCTCGTCGGCGCGGAGGCCCTTGCGCACAGGCTCTACCTCGACCTCGTCTGGCCGCTCGAGCGGAAGTCGGTAGGCGTCGATCCGCAGGCCGCGCGGGACTTCCTCCACGCCCTGTGCGAGCGGGCGAACCCGGGCGGGAGGTTCGAGATGTGGGCCGTGATCGGCTGCCCGGCGCACGCGTCGGAGGAGAACCTCCGCTCGATCCGCCACGCCGTCTCAGGGTGCTTCTCTCGCGTGCTGCTGCTCCCCGAGCCGTTCCTCGCGGCGATCGGGATGCGGGACCCGTCGCGACTGACCGACCCGACGTACCTCGACCCGAGCCGCAACTCGATCGTGGTGGACATCGGGCACGCGACGACGGACTTCTGCCTCGTGCAGGGCTTCCTGCCGCGGCAGGAGGAGATGTTCAGCCTGCCGTTCGGCGGGAACGAGGTGGACCGCTCGATCTGCGCGCACGTCCAGCGCCGCTACCCGGACGTGGCGATGACGCCGCTCGCGGCGATGCGGATCAAGGCCCTCCACTCGTTCGTGGGGGAGCCGCCGGAGCGGATCGTCCTCTCCGTGCCCGTCCAGGGGCGCACCGTGAGGGTGGACGTCACGGAGCAGGTGCGCGCGGCGTGCGAGGAGCTGATGAACCGCGTCGTCGAGCACCTCGCGAAGCTCGCCTCCCACGCCGACCCGGACGCGGTCGAGCTGCTCATGTCGAACGTGATCATGACGGGCGGGGGGAGCCTGACGCGGAACCTGCCGCAGATGGTGGAGCGCAAGCTCCAGCAGATGGGGTTCGAGACGGCCCGCGTGCGCCGCTCCGAGGACCCGAAGCGGCCGGTGTCGCGCGGGGCGCTGCACGTCGCGCGCACCGTGCGCGACGATCAGTGGCAGATACCGCTGTAGACGACCTGCCCTGAGGCCTACTTCGGCGGGTCCTTCGGGGGCTGGGGGCCATCCTTGGGCGGCTCAGCGCCATCCTTCGGGGGCTCCACCGGCTTTGGCTCTTCGACCCCCCCGTACTCCTTCTTGGTCTTGTTCTCCTCCCACCACTTCGCCCAGGCGTCCTCGGTCTTTGCGCGATCGTCGTTGGAGGTCGTAAGGGAGCCGAAGTTCTGGTCGGTGATCGACTCGAGCGCCCGGATCGCGTAGTGGCTGAAGCTCGTCTCCGTCCCGCGTTCCGTGTCGGGGCTCTTGATCCACTTCGCGATCTCCTTCACCGAGGCCTTGTCCTTCATCCGCCCGAGGGCCTCGACTGTCGCGCAGGAGAGGTAGCGCTCGTACGCCGTCGGCTTGTTCTCGCTCGCAACGAGCTTTCGCAGGTCCGGCGCGGCCGCCACCGCGCGGAGGTTCCCGAGGGCGCGGATCGCTTCGTACTGGAGCTCCATGTCGGCCGACTTGAGGGCCTCGCGCAGCGGTTCGATCGCCGAGGCGTCGCCGAGGAGCCCGAGCGCCCTTGCGGCGGCCGAGGCCACGCTCGAGACGTGCTCCTGCGGGTCCTTCAGGATCGGGAGCAGCACCTGGACCGCCGTCGCGGCCCGCAGCTCCCCGAGCAGGTCGCAGATCATGTATCGGGCGTCCGCCGAGGTCTCCTTCGCCTGGAGCTTCGTCGCGAGGGGGAGGACCGCCGGGCTCCCGATCTCCCTCAGCGCGTCGTAGGCCTCCGTGGCCAGGATCGGGTCGGAGCTCGAGAGGTTTGCGATGTACCCCTCGATCACCTTGCCGATCTCGACGGGGGGCGGCGCGGGGGCCGGGGCCTCCTCCGGCTTCGGAGGATCCACGGGCGCCTGGGCCCAGGCGGAGAGGGCGAGGCAAGTCGAGATCAGGAAGGCAAATACGGTGTGCCGCAGCATGGGCGGAACGCCTCCGTAGGAACAAAGGTCGGGGAATGGTAGCGGTGACCTCCGGGTCCGTCAAGGATCCGCCGTTGACACCCCTTCCGACCGGACGCTACGATGCGCGTCCCCATGGCCGAAGACCCCATCAAGTTCGTTGCGAAAAACAAGAAGGCGTTCCACGAGTTCGAGATTCTGGAACGCTACGAGGCCGGTATTGCGCTCGTCGGAACCGAGGTGAAGTCGCTCCGGGAGGGGAAGATCGACTTCTCCGACAGCTATGCGCGGATCAAGAACGGCGAGGTCTTCCTCCTCAACCTGGACATCCCGAGGTACCACTCCGGCGGCTACGTGAACCACGAGTCGAAGCGGCCCCGGAAGCTCCTCCTGCACCGCCACCAGATCACGAAGCTCTACATCCAGCAGCAGCAGAAGAAGCTGACGATGGTCCCGCTGGCGCTCTACTTCAAGGACGGGATGCTCAAGGTGGAGCTGGGCCTCGCGCGCGGGAAGAAGCTCTTCGACAAGCGGCAGGACCTGAGGAAGAAGTTCGCCGAGCGCGACATGAAGCGGGCGACGGGACGACCGGAGTGAACCCCGGGCGTGGTATACTACCGGCTCTTTGGGGGCGAAACGGTTTCGACCGGATTCCAGATGAGGAAGACGCGTGCCGAGGTTCGTCGGTTGGCCTCGTTAACTGCCGACGACAATTCGCAACTGCGAAGCCCGCATTTGCTCTGGCTGCGTAAGTAACGTGGCCCGTCGTGCCGGTCCAAGCCCGCGAGCTTCCCGCAAGGGAGGTGGGCCGGTGGGACGACCGCCGTGGGCTGGTCACCTCGCGACTGTCGGGAGCGCGGGGATGACGAGACACACTCCTGGCTAGCGACTGGATGGCCCGTCCGTGGGCCCCTCCAGGGGCGACAACTCAAACGCGGAATACGCACGTAGTGGCTTCCTTTGAAGGGTCTTGGGACGGGGGTTCGACTCCCCCCGCCTCCATATCACCCATGCGCGTCCTTGGGATTGAGACGTCCGGGACCATCGGCAGCGTAGCTCTCTGGGAGGAGGGCTGCGTCGCGGAGGAGTCGTTCCAGCGCGGCCTGGTCCACGGCAAGGCGCTCGTCCCGACCATCGCGCGGCTGCTCGATCAGGCGGGGTGGGAAAAGTCCTCCCTCGGCCTCGTCGCAGTCTCCCAGGGGCCGGGGAGCTACACCGGCGTCCGCGTCGGCGTCGCCACCGCCAAGGCCCTCGCGTACGCCCTGGACTGCCCCATCGTCGGCGTCCCCACGCTCGACGTGATGGCGCGAAACCCCGCGCCCGGCGACTGGCCCGTCGCCCCCGTCGTCGACGCGCGATGGGAGCAGGTGTACACGGCGCTCTACGAACGCGGTCGTCGCGTCTCGGGGCCTCGCGCGGTGCGGCCCGAGGACCTGGCGCGGGAGCTGCCCGAGCGGGTCCATCTGTTCGGAGACGGCCTTAAGCGCTATGGCGCCCTGTTTGAGCGCCCAGGCGTCACCTTCGGCGGCGAGGAGGAGTGGGTCTGCTGCGCCCGCGTCGTCGCCGAGCTGGGCGCGCGGGCTTTCGCCGACGGCCGCCGCGACGACCCCCTGACGCTCGTGCCGCTCTACCTCCGCCCCACCGAGGCGGAGGTGAAGGCGGGGCTCGCGTAGCATGGACGGCTTCGCAGACCTCCACATCCACACGCAGCACTCCGACGGGAGCCTGACCGTCGAGGAGGTCCTCGCCCTCGCCCGCGAGCGAGGACTTCGCGCCATCGCCGTCTCGGACCACGACACCGTCGCGGGCGTCGAGGAGGCCGTCGAGCTGGCGCCCCGCCACGGCGTCGAGGTCGTCCCCGCCGTCGAGATCTCCGTCACCGAGCGCTCGCACGAGTACCACGTGCTCGGCTATGGCATCGACCCGCGAGACCCCGCGCTCGTCGCGCTCCTGGCCCGCGGCCGCGAGGCGCGGAAGGCGACCGAGGCGGACCTCGTCGCAAACCTCCCCTCGGTGGGCATCGCCGTCACCTCCGAGGACCTGGCGGGCTACCGTCACGACCCCGCGCGTGGGGGCTGGCCGCTCCTCAACCTCCTCCTGGACCGCGGCCACGTCCGCGACCTCGCGCAGTACTTCTCGATCTTCGGCCCGGGCAAGCCCGCCTACGCCGAGTACCGCGGCTGTACGCTCGCCGAGGCGGTCGCCGCGATCCGCGGGGCGGGCGGCCTCGCGGTCCTCGCCCACCCCGGGCACTACTGGCGCCTCTCCCCCGCCGCGGGCCTCTCGGACGAGGACTCGGAGCGCTTCGTCGACGCGGGCCTCCAGGGGATCGAGGCGCACGCCGTCGTGCACACGCCCGAGGAGACCTCGCGCTGGGCCGGATTCGCGCACTCCCGAGGCCTCCTCGTCACCGGCGGATCGGACTGCCACGGCCGCCGCCTGGGCGCCGAGCCGCGCCTCGGGAAGATCCGCGTCGGCTACGAGGCCGTCGTCGCCCTCCGCGAGCGCCTGCCTCGTGCTTGAAATCCTTCCGGTCGGCGTCCCCTCCCGATAGAATCCCGCTCGGCCTGCCGGGAACGGGCCCCCTCGCTATGAAGAAACACAGGGTCTGGGCCGAGGTCAACCTCGGCCAGCTCGGGCGCAACATGGACTTCATGCGCGCGAGGCTCGGACCGGACGTGAAGGTCACCGTCGTCGTCAAGGCCGACGCCTACGGCCACGGCGCGGTCCCCGTCGCGAAGACCTGCCTCGAGCACGGCGCGTTCATGCTCGCCGTCGGAGACTCGAACGAGGCGATCCAGATCCGCGAGTCCGGGATCCTCGCCCCCATCCTCGTCCTTGGCGCGCTGATCGACGAGGAGCTGTCCTGGGTCGTGAGCTACGACATCCGCCCGACGATCCACTCCGTCGAGCGCGTCCCGGCCCTCAACGACGCCGCGCGGCGGCTCGGGCGGACCTGCAAGGTCCACGTGAAGGTCGACACGGGGCTCGGCCGCCTCGGGGCCTCCCCCTACCAGGCGCTGGAGATTGCCCGTCGGGTCGCCTCGTCCCCCCACCTCGAGCTGGAGGGGCTCTCGACGCACCTGGCGGCCGCCTCGACCGGCGACGTCGCCTTCACGCAGAGGCAGATCCGCACGTTCCAGGGCGTCCTCTCGGAGATCGAAGGGATGGGCATCCGCGTCCCGTACCGCCACGCCGCGAACGCGGCCGGGGCCCTGGCGTTTCCGGAGACGGTCTTCAACATGGTCCGCCCGGGCGCGTCGCTCTATGGCATCGACCCCGGGAACCTCCGCGACCAGGGGATCCCGATGGACCCGATCCTGACGCTCAAGACGCAGATCGCCTTCATCAAGGGGCACCCCGAGGGGGCGAACATCGGGTACAACCGGACCTACGCCACGCAGCGGCGCACGCGGATCGCGACGCTCCCCGTCGGGTACAACGACGGCTATCCGCACCGGCTATCCAACCAGGCAAACGTCATCGTGCGCGGTCGCCTCGCCCCCGTGGCGGGGACGGTGACGATGGACTACACGACGGTCGACGTGGGGGCGATCCCTGATGCGCGCGTCGGGGACGAGGTGGTCCTCATCGGGAGGCAGGGGGACCACCAGGTGCGCGCGGAGGAGCTGGCGAAGATCGTCGGCACGACGCCGTACGAAATCCCCTGCCAACTCGGGCGCCGGGTGCGCCGCGTCTACCTCGAGGGCTAGCGCGCCTCGTAGGTGTTGATGATCGTCAGGATGCCGCGCCCCTCGACCGAGGCGACGACCTGGTCCTTGTCGTCCTTCTCGTCGCCGCTGGCCCGCAGCTCCCCGTGCAGGTCGAGCTTCTCGGGGCGGCCGTTCGTCAGGTCGTAGGTGAGCGTCCCACTGATCGAGGCCCGCAGCTCCCACAGGGTCGCCGAGAGCCCCTTGAGGTTGAGGTCGACCTGGATCTGCGCCACCTCACGGTCCCCCACCTTCTGGATCGCGAGCAGCGTGCAATCGCCGCTCCCGTCCGCGCCCGGCGCGATGTTGAAGGTGTCGAGGACGAACTTCGCCACGTCGCGGTGGTTCAGGCTCCACTTCGCGCCGACCGCGACGGGCCGGTCGGGGAGGATCGCCTCGAAGTCCTCCTCGAGGCGGAACGCGTTCTTCTGCTCGGGCGTGAGGCCGGGGCCGTTCGCCCCGGACCCGTCGATGACGATCTCCAGCCCCTCGAGCGGGCCGGGCTTCGACTGGTGCCGGTCCTCCAGGACCTTTACCCGGACCTGGGTCGGCCGCCCCGCCTCGACCTTCTGGAACTCGCGCTCGTACTTCTCCCGGACGTCCGCCTTCTCCTGGCGGCCGGTCTTCTGGTTCTCGAGGTCGGTGACGGTCAGGTCGAGGTCGAGCACGCGCGTCGACGTGATCACCCACGTCTTGCCCGCCTGGTACTTCGTCTCGAACTTCCGGTCCGCCTGGGCGAAGAGCGCCGTCCCGGTCAGGAAGATCGCCACGAACGACAGGGTCGTCTTCATGTCCACCTCGCGCATCCCACGTCCCGGGGAGAGTCTAGCGACCCGGCGCCGCCCCGTCCACTAGTCCGTCGACTTGCGCGCTCGCGGGGCGTGGACGAGGACCAGGTTGCGGTCGATCAGCTCCCGGGCGAAGGCGAGCACGTCGGCCCGCGCCGGGGCCTCTTCGACGTCGAACTCCTCGCAGACCCGTTCGACGAGCCGCGCGATGGGTGCAGGGCGGGCGATCTGGGCCCAGAGAAAGCTGCCGACCTCGTTCAACTGGTGCACGGTCCGCTCGCGCGGGAGGAGCACGACCGTCTCGCCGTCGAGCGTCTGGAACGCGCAGTCGCGCCGCTGGCGGAGGCGTGTCCGGAGGGTGAGTCGCGGCATCTAGGAGTGCCCCAACGCGCGGATGGTCTCTTTCGGGCTCGCGATCTCGCGGACCTGCAGGCCGAGCCGCTCGCCGACCTTGATCGTGTCGCCGCGGGCGATGACCTGCTCGTTGACCAGCAGGTCGAGCGGGTCCGTCACGGGCTTGTCGAACTCGAGCACGGTTCCGGGGATGAGCCTGAGGATCTCCTCGACGCGCATCCGCTTGCGGGCCAGGAGGACGACGATCGGAAGCTCGATCGACAGGATCCGGTCGAGGTTCTTCGGCTGCTCCGGCACGTCGCTCCCCCTATCTCTCGGCCGCGCCGGACGGTCCGAGGATCCGGACCGCAAGGCGCCGCTTGTACGTCCCGGGCTTTGCCAGGAACTTCGGCCTGCCGTCGATCTCGACGGTGATCGGCGCGGCCGCCGGGTGCTCCAGGTCGAGCTGGTCGCCGACCTCGAGGTTGAGCAGGTCCTTGACCGTGATCCTCGTCCGGGCGAGGACCGCGACGAGCGTCAGCTCCGCGCCCCCAAGCTGCTCCACGATCTCCTCCCGCTTCTCCACGATCGCCCCCTTCTTCGAGAACCCGGGGAGGGCGTGGGAGGCGACCTCGCTCATGAGCGGCTCGATCACCCGGTACGGGATGCACAGGTTCATCAACCCCCCGTGTTCCCCCATCGTCATGTCGAAGCAGATCAGGACGACCGCCTCGTTCGGCGCGACGATCTGCATGAGCTGCGGATTCGACTCCGTCGCGACGACCTTGAAGTCGATCTTCTGGATCTCCGCCCACGTCGAGGAGAGCTGCTCCGTCGCGCGGTGCAGGATGGTCGACATCAGGCGCCACTCGATGTCGGTGAGCGGGCGCTCCGGGGGCGTCGAGGCGGTCTTCCCCCCGCCCATCAGCCGGTCGAAGATCGGGAAGACGATCGACGGGTTGATCTCGAGGATGATGTTCCCCTCCAACGGCTCGCACGACAGCAGCGTGAAGCACGTCGGGTTGGGGAGCGACATGATGAATTCGGAGTAGGTGAGCTGGTCGACGGTCTCGAGGCGCACGTCGCTGATGGTGCGGAGGAGTCCTGAGAGGGACGAGCCGAAGTTGCGCGCGAAGCCTTCGTGGAGGAACTCGAGCGCGCGGAGCTGGTCTTTGGCCACCTTCTCGGGGCGTTTCCAGTCGTAGAGGGCGACGGGCGCGGAGGCCTTCGTCGGCTCCTCGATCTCCACCTCGATCTCGCCGCCTTCCACGGCGGCGAGCAACGCGTCGACCTCGCTCTGATCGAGGACTTCGCCCATCGATTCCCCCTACGGCCCCTCCACGGCGGGGGGGCCCTCCTCCGGCTCGATCTTCACCTCGTCGGGGCCGATCATGTGGAACTTCCGCCGCATCATCCGCTCGACGTGGACGGGGTCCGAGGTGAGCCCGTCCTTCTCGGCGGCCAGCCGCTCGTTCACGCGGCGGGCCTCTTCCACTTCCCTTCGGAGCTCGGCCACGCGGCGGCCGGCCTCGCGGCTGCGCTCCTTGGCGGACACCCAGGTCCCGGCCAGGAAGACGACGACTCCAGCCAGGATGAGCCCCCAGAACGCGGAGTGGCCCAGGTCCAGGGCGCGGGCGAGCGGCCCATCGCGACGTTCCACGATGCGCTCCTCCACTATTGTAGCCGCGGTCCCGGGGCATGCAAGGTCCCGGGGACGGCCGATTGACAAACCCCCGCCCCCCGCCATAGAATCCGCCCAGTCTTATCGGCAAGGCGCGGTGCGGAAACGGAGTCCACCCGCGTTGGCAGGCCGATTGCCGTGCATAGGTCCTGGCGAGGGCCTCGCATACGGGCGTTCCCAAGTCTCGCGGCGTGCGCGGGATGGGCGTCGGGGCGCATCCCCCTGCGTGGGATGGGCAGCGACTGTCGCCCGGGACCGCCAACGGCCCTCGTGAGGAGGAGCGATGAAGTTCAGGTTCCGTCGAAAGAAGGTCAAGAGCATCGCGCTCTTGCCGACCCTGCTGACGCTCGGGAACGGGGTCTGCGGGTTCGCGTCGGTCGTGGCCACGTCGAACGCGCTCGAGGCGAAGGACCCGGCGGGGTTCGCGACCGCGGGGTGGCTCCTGCTCCTGTCGATGGTCTTCGACGCCCTCGACGGGAAGGTCGCCCGCCTGACGAAGATGGCGACGAACTTCGGCGGGCAGCTCGATTCGCTGTGCGACGCGGTCTCCTTCGGCCTCGCGCCGGCGTTCCTGGGCCTGACGCTGCTCAAGGTGGCCCAGGCGCCCTTTCCGGCGCGCTTCCTCGGGGTCATCTGCGGCCTCTATCTCGTTTGCGCGATCGTCCGCCTGGCGCGGTTCAACGTGGAGAACAGCCCGGACGACAGCTCCCACGAGTCGTTCCGCGGGCTGCCGTCGCCTGCGGCCGCGGGCGTCGTCGCCGCGGGGGCGATGCTCTACAGCGACCTGGCGCAGGCCGGGATCTCGACCCGAATCGTCGTGGGGGGCCTCCCGTTCGCCGTGCTCGCCGTGGCGCTCCTGATGGTCAGCCAGATTCGCTACGTCCACGTCGTCAACCGCCTGTTCCGCGGACACAGCTCGTTCGCGCGGCTCGTGGAGGTGCTCGTCGCCGTGCTCGTGGTGGGAGGGCTCCTCGTCCTCGCGCCGGAGGCGACCCTCCTCGGCGGATTCGCGTTGTATGCCCTCTCGGGGCCGGTGATGTCGGCGCGCGCGAGGCTGCTGCATGGCCCGGCGCCCCAGCCGCTCCCGCAGCCCCAGGAGCCGCAGCCCTGATGACGGTCGCCTACGTCGGTCTGGGTTCGAACCTCGGGGACCGGCGGGCGACGCTCGAAGGCGCGGTCGCGGAGTTGGGTCTTACCCCCGGCGTACGCGTGCTGCGCGTCTCCTCGTTCCACGAGACCGACCCGGTCGGCGGGCCGCCCCAGCCGCGCTATGTGAATGCCGTGGCGGAGGTGGAGACGTCGCTCGGGCCGCGTGCGCTCCTCGATCGGCTCCGGGCCGTCGAGGCGCGGTTCGGCCGCGAGCGCGGCGCGCGCTGGGGACCGCGGACGCTCGACCTCGACCTCCTCCTGCACGGCGAGGACGTGATCGACGAGCCGGGGCTCGCCGTCCCCCACCCCCGGATGGCCGAGCGGGCCTTCGTTCTGGCGCCGCTTCGCGAGCTCGTGCCCGACGGGCGGCACCCCGTCCTCGGGCGGACCTTCTCCCAACTCCTGGCCGACCTCACGACCGGAGCGATTCGATGAAAATGCTCGAGTCGGCGAACGAGGTGCGCGACTTCGTCGCCGCCGCGAAAAAGGCGGGCAAGAAGGTCGGCTTCGTGCCGACGATGGGGGCCCTCCACGAGGGCCACCTCTCGCTCATGCGGAAGGCGAAGAAGGAGAATGGCGTCGTCATCGTGAGCATCTTCGTCAACCCGATGCAGTTCGGGGCCGGGGAGGACTTCGAGCGGTACCCGCGGAGCCTCCAGGCGGACGCGGGGAAGTGCGCGACGGCGGGTGTCGACGCGATCTTTTCCCCCTCGGTCGCGGAGATCTACCCGAAGGGGTTCAAGACGCTCGTGGACATGGAGGACCTGCCGAACCACCTCTGCGGGAGGTCGCGGCCGGGGCACTTCCGCGGCGTGATGACGGTGGTCGCGAAGCTCTTCCACATCGTGCCCGCGGACACGGCCTACTTCGGGCAGAAGGACTACCAGCAGGCGCAGATCCTCCAGCGGATGGCGGAGGACCTGAACTTCCCGATCCAGGTGAAGGTCCTCCCGACGTTCCGCGAGGACGACGGGCTGGCGATGTCGAGTCGGAACGCGTTCCTGACTCCCGCGCAGCGGCAGGACGCGACGGCGCTCCACAAGGCGCTCGTCCGCGCGCGCGAGATGATCGTGGACGAGCGCGAGGGCTCCTCGGCGAAGGTGATCGAGGAGATGAAGCGGATCGTGAAGAAGGCGAAGGGGGCGAAGGTCGACTACATCGCGGTCGCGCACACGGAGACGCTGGAGGACGTGCGCGAGATCCGCGGTCGGGTCCTGGTGGCGCTTGCGGTCCACCTGGGGAAGGCCCGCCTCATCGACAACGACCTGATTCCGTAGGGGAACGAGCGGATGGCAATCGTGGTGACGACGACCTTCCACGTGGAGGGGTACCGGATTCGCGAGTACCGCGGGGTGGTGCGCGGGATCACCGTGCGCGCCCCCACGATCGCGCAGGGAATCTTCGGGGGGCTCAAGTCGATCATCGGCGGCCAGATCGGGGCGTACACCGAGATGTGCGAGCAGGCGCGGCAGCAGGCGTATGAGCTGCTCGTGCAGCACGCGATGGCGCTGGGGGCGAACGCGATCGTAGGCATGCGGTACGACGCGTCGGAGGTGGTGTCGACGCGGAGCGCCACGGAGGTCCTCTGCTACGGCACGGCGGTGGTGATCGAGCCGCTCGAGGCGGCCTAGCGCATGCGCATCTTCCGCGACGCCGCCGGCGTCCACGTCGAGGCCCCCGCGAAGGTGAACCTCTACCTGGAGGTGCTCGGGAAGCGCCCCGACGGGTACCACGAGCTGATCACGATCATGCAGGCGACGGACTTCTGCGACGAGGTGATCGCCGCGGAGGCCGCGAGCGGCGTGGAGCTCGTGGTGGAGGGGGCGGAGCTGCCCGCGGACGAGGGGAATCTGGTGTTCCGCGCCGCGAAGGCGTTCCTGGAGGCGCACGCGCCCGGCCACGGCGTGAGGATGCGGCTGGTGAAACGGATCCCGATGGGCGCGGGGCTCGGCGGCGGGTCGAGCGACGCGGCCGCCACGGTGGTCGCGATCGACCGGTTGTACGGACTGGGCATCTCGCGGACGAAGATGACGGCGGTCGGCGAGAAGCTCGGCAGCGACGTGAACTTCTTCTTCAACGGGGGGACGGCGCTCTGCCGCGGGAGAGGGGAGCAGGTGGCGGGGGTCCACTTCCCGTACCGCACGGCGTTCCACTACGTCCTCCTGGCCCCCGGGACGCACGTCTCGACCGCGGAGGTCTACAAGAACGTCGGCGGGATCCCGCTGCTCAAGTGGATGGAGCACCCCAATCAGCCGCGGGAGCGGTTCGAGGCGCACCTCGAGCAGACGGGAGAGGCGCTGCTGGGGCACACGCAGATGATGATGGCGCTGACGATGGGGGACGTCGCCGCGGTGGGGGCGCGTCTCAAGAACCGCCTGGAGCCGGTCACGCTGGCGCTCTACCCGGAGCTCCAGCCGTACAGGGAGGCCCTCCAGGCCGAGGGGCTCGCGGCGCTGATGAGCGGGAGCGGGAGTTCGTTCTTCGGCCTCGCGCCCACGCGCGAGAAGGCGCTGGAGGCCGCCTCGCATCTCGAGGCGCGGTTCCCCGGCAAGGTCCGCGTCCTCTCCGGCGGCGGCGAGCCGGACTACGTGTGGATGTAGCCCCGCGGGAGATCCCAGATCCCAAATCCAACATCCCAACGAAATCCCAGATCCTAGATCTGAACCACGGACAAATCGTGTAGAGGTCTGGGATGTAGGATTTCGTTGGGATGTTGGATTTGGGATCTCCGCCACAGGGCTGGCGCGAGGGATGGGATTGCGCACGTCTCCGCCTGAGGATAGCATGTCCGGCTCCTCAAAGGCGGCTCCATGGCGCTCCTCAAGATCCTGCTCGTCCTCGCGGGGCTCATTGGCCTCCTCAAGGTCAAGTGCCCCCTGGGGCTCGCGCTCGTCGCGGCCGCGGTCGGGATCGGGTTCCTGTTCGGCGCCCCCGCGGCCGAAATCGCCCGCGTCTCCTGGATCGAGGCCTCCCGCCTCCCCACGCTGGACCTCGCCGCCACGCTCGTCGCGATCGTCGTCCTCTCCGACCTCATGCAGCGCACCGGGCAGTTCCGCCGCATCAGCGACGCCGCCGGCGGCATGTTCCGCGACCCCCGCGTCGCCCTGGCCGCCCTCCCCACGCTCATCGGCCTCCTCCCCATGCCCGGCGGCGCCCTCTTCAGCGCCCCGCTCGTCGAGGCCCTTGCCAACGGGCAGGGCCAGCCTGCTGGCGGCGAGAGGCTCGGCGCGGAGCGGAAGGCCCTCATCAACTACTGGTTCCGCCACGTCTGGGAGTACTCCTGGCCCCTCTACCCGGGCGTCATCCTTGCGGCGAGCCTCTCCCACATCCACGTGAACTACCTCTGCCTGACCATGCTCCCGTTGTCTATCGTCGCCGTCCTCGCCGGCGTGGTCTTCATCCTGCGCGACACCAAGGTCCAGGCAAACGCCCTTGCGGGGAACCGTCTGCTGGCGACAGGTCGGTTCCTGGTCTACTTCTCCCCAATCGTCCTCGTGATCGGCCTGTTCCTCGGGCTCAGGGTTCCCCTCGCGATCTGCGTCCTGTCGGGGGTCGTCATCGTGCTCGCCATCGGGGCCTTGGGGAAGACGCTCTCACTCCGCGAGGCCGGCCGCGCCTTCTTCGGCAACCGCGAGACGTACCAGGTCGTGCTGCTCGCGTTCGCCGTCATGGTGTTCGGGGGGATCATCAGGTCGTGCGGCGCCGTCGGCCAGACCACCGCGGACCTCGCCCGATACGGCTTTCCGGCGATGGGCGTGGCGATCCTCCTCCCGTTCGTCGTGGGCCTCATGACCGGGATCACGATCGGTTACGTCGGCGCGACCTTCCCGATCGTCCTCGCCCTCTCGGGGACCGGCCCCGAGGCGCTGCCGACGGTGATCCTCGCGTTCGTCTCGGGGTTCCTGGGGACGCTCCTCTCCCCCGCGCACCTCTGCCTCTCGTCGACGAACCAGTACTTCAAGGCGAACTCGCTCCTCGTCTACCGTGCGATGACGGTGCCGCTCGTCTTCCTCTTCGCGACGGGCGTGAGTCTCTTCGTCCTGTACGGCGTGCGGGGGATGTGATGCCCGAACCAGCCACGAAGGAATCGCTCTTCCGTCAGATCCCGAGCGTGGACCAGATCCTCCTCGCGGAGGGGGCGAAGCCGCTCCTGGCCGCCCATGGCCGCGAGGCGACGCTCGAGGCGGTCCGTTGCGTCATCGGGGCGCTCCGTGAGCGTCTGAAGGGGAGCGGCCCTGTCGAAGCCGCCGACGTTTCGGCGGAGGCCATCCTCCGCGCCGCCGGGGCGACGCTCGCGCGCACGGAGAAGGCGGGGCTCTGCCGCGTCCTGAACGCCACGGGGATCATCCTCCACACCGGCCTCGGACGCGCGCCGCTGCCGAAGGCGGCCGTGGACGCGATCGTCGCCGAGCAGAGGGGGTACTCGCTGCTCGAGGTCGACCGCGCGAGCGGCGATCGCGGGTACCGCGAGACGTTCGTGCGCGACCTCGTCTGCCGCGTCACGGGCGCCGAGGCGGCCACGGTGGTCAACAACAACGCCGCCGCGACGATGATCTGCCTCGCCGCGTACGCCGCCGGCCGCGAGGTGATCGTGAGCCGCGGACAGCTCGTCGAGATCGGCGGGTCGTTCCGGATGCCCGACGTCATGGCGATGAGCGGGGCGAAGCTCGTCGAGGTCGGCACGACGAACCGGACGTACGTCTCCGACTACGAGAAGGCGATCACGCCGGCCACGGCGCTCCTCATGCGCGTCCACCCGAGCAACTACAAGGTGCAGGGCTTCACGGCCGAGGTGGAGATCGAGGAACTGGTCGCGCTCGGGCGGAAGCACAACCTGCCCGTGATGGACGACCTGGGGAGCGGGGCGCTCGTCGACTTCACGGCGCTCGGGATTGGCGACGAGCCGATGGTCTCGCGGAGCCTGGCGGCGGGCGTGGACCTGTCGTGCTTCTCCTGCGACAAGCTGATCGGCGGGCCGCAGGGCGGGTTCATCCTGGGGAAGAAGGACGCCATCGCGCGGATCCGGCGCCACCCGCTGTTCCGGGCGTTCCGCATCGACAAGCTGTCTCTCACGGCGCTCGAGGCGACGCTCAAGCTCTACCTGCATCCGGAGACGCTCGCGCAGGAGCTGCCCGTGCTCCGAATGATCACGATGCCGAAGGAAGTGGCCTTCGAGCGGGCGCAGCGCATGGTGGACCGCCTGGTGAAGATCCCCGGCGTGCGCGCGGAGCTGTGGGAGGAGACCTCGCAGCTCGGCGGGGGCTCGCTCCCCGGCCACGACCTGCCGACGGTCTGCGCGGCGTTCCGGGCGGAGCTCGTCGGGCCCGACGAGCTCCTCAGGCGCCTCCGCGTCGGCGAGCCCTGCCTCTTCGCCCGCGCGAAGAAGGACCACGTCCTCTTCGACCCGCGCACGCTCCTCGAGGGCGAGGACGCCGAGGCCATCGCGGCGGTTGAGCGCGCCCTCGCGTAGTCGGCGGGTCCTTCACCGCAGAGGCGCAGAGGACGCAGAGACCCGCGGAGATGTGATCCCGTGAAGCTCGGTCGCTCGGACGACGGGCGGCCCCTGGTGCAGCAGGGGGCGGCTCCGGGGGTTCCGAGCGGTCAGTTCGCTCCGAGACGCCTGGACCGAAGGGCCGCCCCTCGTTCGAGCGACCCTTCCTCCCTGGAACCACGCCTCTGCGAAACTCTGCGTCCTCTGCGCCTCTGCGGTGAAGGACCCGCGGCTCACGCGTCGAACTCCGGCATGTCGCCGATCGGCGGCCAGGGCTCCTCCGCCTTCTTCTTCGGCTTCGCCTTCGAGCGGCCGACATCCGGCGCCTTCACCGGCTTCTGCTCGAGCGGCGCGTCGCAGTACATGCAGCTCTTCCGCCCAACAGGGTTCTTCGCCTCGCACGCAGGGCAGGTCTCGCCCTTCTTCGCCTCCCGCTTCTTCGCCAGCTTCCCATCCACAACCCCGTCCGAGGCGTCCAGCTCGTGGAAGGCGTTGTTGAAGTCCTCCTTCGTGATGATCCCCTTGTCGATGAGGATCCGCAGGAGGGCGTGACAGACCAGGTTCAGCTCGCCGACCACCTCCGCCATCTCGTTCGCCTTCCGCGTCGCCTCCTGGACGCTGTGGGCGTCCGAGTGGAGGTGCGCACAGACGTTTCCCGCCTGCGTCCGCGCCGCTTCCACATCGCGGTTCGAGAGGAACCCCCTGGAGACGAGCGTCTCCAGCAGCCCGAACACCATCCTGTCCATCTCGCTCTCCTACGCCTTCTCCACCTTCACCGCGCAGAACTTGTACTCGGGGATCTTCGCCGTCGGATCGAGCGCGTCGATCGTCAGAAGGTTCGCGGCCGCCTCCTTGAAGTGGAACGGGACGAACACGCATCCCCTCGCCACCCTCGACGTCCCGTAGACCGCCAGCTCGATCGTCCCCCGCCGCGAGGCGACTCTCCCGCGCTGTCCGTCGACGAGGCCCACCGCCGCCAGGTCGTCCGGGTGCATCTGCGCGAAGGCCTCCGGCGAGATCTCGTCGAGCGCCTTCGACCGCCGCGTCATCGTCCCCGTGTGCCAGTGCTCGAGCACCCGCCCCGTGTTGAGCACGTACGGATAGGCCGGGTCGGGCAGCTCCCGCGCCGGTGCGAACTCCACGGGCGTCAGCACCCCCTTGCCGATCGGGAAGCTCTTCTCGTACAGGATCGGCAGCCCGGGGTCCTCGGGAGACGTGCACGGCCAGTGGATGTTCCCCTCGCGGCGGATCCGCTCCCAGGAGAGCCCCGCGAAGATCGGCATGCACTTCGCCAGCTCGTCGAAGATCGCGGAGGCGTCCGGGTAGGCCATCGGGAACCCCATCCGCGTCGACAGGTCGCAGAGGATCTCCCAGTCGGAGCGGCACTCCCCCGGCGGGTCGATCGCCTTCGCCGCGATCGCCACGCGGCGGTCCGTGTTGACGTACGTCCCCTCGCGCTCGGGAAAGGCCGCCGCGGGCAGGAGCACGTCCGCGACCTCGGCCGTCTCCGTCGGGAAGATGTCCTGCACGACGAGGAACGGGATGCGCGTGAGGGCCTCCCGCACCTTGCTCACGTTCGGGTCGGAGAGGAACGGGTTTTCCCCCATGATGTACATCGCGCGGATGTGCCCCTCGTGGACGTGGTCCATGATCTCGACCACGGTCAGGCCCGCCTTGCGGGGCATCGGCCTGCCCCAGAACCGCTCGAACTTCTCGATGACGCCCGCATCCTCGGCCTTCTGGTAGCCGGGGTAGTACATCGGCAGGCACCCGACGTCGCTCACCCCCTGCACGTTGTTCTGGCCTCGGAGGGGATTGAGGCCCGTTCCCGGGCGCCCCACATGGCCGCACAGCAGCACCAGGTTGATCAGCGCGAAGCTGTTGTCGGTTCCCGTCGTGTGCTGGCTGATCCCCATCCCCCAGAACACCGCCCCGTTCTTCGCCTTCGCGAAGGCGTGCGTCGCCTCGACGAGGAGGCGCGCGGGGACGCCGCTGATCTTCTCGACGACGTCAGGCGTGTACGGCGCGACGGCCTTCTCGACGTGGGCGTACCCGACGCACCGCTCGTCGAGGAAGCGGCGGTTCGCGAGGCCGTCGCGGATGACGACGTGGCACATCCCGTTCAGGACCGCAACGTCGGTCCCCGGGCGCATCTGGACGTGGTGCGTCGCGTACTTCCAGAGGTCGATCCTCCTGGGGTCGATCAGGATGAGCGTGGAGCCCTTCTTCGCCGCCTGCTTCACGAAGCTCGCGATCACCGGGTGGTTCTCGGTGGTGTTCGAGCCGATCACGATCATCGCGTCGGCGTCCTCGATGTCGTCGATCGTGTTCGACTGGCTCCCGCTCCCCACGGCCGCGAGGAGGGCCGTCACGCTCGACGCGTGGCAGAGGCGCGTGCAGAAGTCGACGTTGTTCGTCGTGAAGACGCACCGCATGAACTTCTGGAAGAGGTAGGTCTCCTCGTTCGAGCACTTCGCGCAGGAGAACCCTGCGATCGCATCGGGTCCGTGGGCGTCTCGCGTCTCGCCGAGCCGCTTCGCCACGAGCGAGAGCGCCTCGTCCCACGTCGCCCGCCGGAAGGCCTTCTCGAGGTCCCCTCCCAGCTCGAGGCCCTTCGCTGCGTCGGCGCGCCGGATGTATGGATGGAGGAGTCGCTCCTTGTGGTGGGCGAAGTCGTAGCCGAAGCGGCCCTTCACGCAGAGGCGCCCGCGGTTCGGGACGGCCTGGGGTTCGGCGGTCACGCGGAGGATCCTGTTCTCGCGCGTGTGGTAGACGATCTTGCACCCCACGCCGCAGTACGGGCAGACGCTCTTCGTCAGCTTGTCGGGCGGCCTCGACAGCTCCTCGACGCCCATCGCCTCGACGAGGGCGCCCGTGGGGCAGGCGGAGACGCACTCCCCGCAGGAGACGCAGGTCGACTGGCCCATCGGGTTGTCGAGGTCGAAGCTGATCCGTGTGCGAAAGCCCCTCCCCGTCTGCCCGATGACGTCGTTCACCTGGACGTCGTTGCACGCCCGGATGCAGCGGGTGCAGAGGATGCACGCCCCCGCGTCGAAGCGGATCGTCGGGTTCGAGAGGTCGGGCTCGCTCGGCGGCGTGGTCCGCGGGAAGCGGCTCGACGTCACCCCGAGCTTCCCGGCCCAACGCTCCAGCTCACATCCCTCGGGCATCTGCGACTTCATGCAGGGCGAGGCGTGGTCCGCGAGGAGCAGCTCGAATACCATGCGGCGCGCGGCGAGGACCTTCGGCGAGTCCGTCCGGACCTCCATGCCGTTCTCGCACGTTCGGTAGCACGCCGGCTGGAGGACTCGGGAGCCCTTCATCTCGACGAGGCAGGCCCGGCAGTTCCCCGCGACGGGGAGGCGCGACGAGTAGCAGAGCGTGGGCGTCTCGATGCCGAGCTGGGCGGCGGCCTGCAGGACGGTTGTGCCGTCGGGGACCTCGATCGTCGTCCCGTCGATCGTGACGCGCGCGCTCACTTCGCCTCCTCCACGGAGAACCGGTCCCCTTTTTCGACCGTCAGCACGAGGTGGACGCCAGGGCCCCGAGAACGAACCACCGCGCGGTCGGGGGGCGAGGGCTCGAGGACGAGCTGCGCCTTCCAGGGGTTCTCGAGCATCTCCGCCGTCATGTACGGCGCCCTCGTGACGGGGTCGGTCTCGCGAATGAGGTCGTCGAGCGCCTTCGGGAACGTCTGGTGGTTGCGGTAGTACCTCATGAGGATGCCCCCGATCTCCACGAGCTGCCGGTAGGCGGCGCCGGCGTCGCGGGCCTCCTCGCCGCCGGGGCGGCGGAGCCAGAGCTGGACCGCGACGACGCCCACGATCCCGATTCCCAGCAGAGTCAGGACGACGATCGTGCCCGTCTTCGAGCCCCGGGCGGGTCCCTCGGCCACGTTGCCCCCTCCATTCATCGGCAGACCCCCGCGGGGCAGCGGCCCGAGACGTGGGCCGCCATCTCCTCGCGCCAGGTCCTGAGCGCGGCGAGGACGGGATTCGGCGCGGCCTGCCCAAGACCGCAGATCGACCCCTGATCCATCGCGGTCGACAGCTCGCTCATGAGGTCCAGGTCGCTCTTCACCGACTGCCCCGCGCGCATGCGCCTGAGCATCCCGAGCATCTTCTCGGTCCCGACGCGGCACGGCGTGCACTTCCCGCACGACTCGTGGGCGAAGAACACGGTCGTGTTCTCCACGACGTCGAGGATGCAGCGGTGGCTGCCCACCACGATGACGGCGCCGCTCCCGCCCATCGAGCCCGCCTGGGCGAGGGAGTCGAAGTCGAGCGGGACGTCGAGGAGCGTCGCGGGGAGGGGCGTCGCGGAGACGCCGCCGGGGAAGAAGGCCTTCACCTTGGACGCGGGGGTGCCCCCGTGCGTCTCAATCAGCTCGCGCGCGGTCGTCTTCAGGGGGAGGGTGTAGACGCCGGGGCGCTCCACGTCTCCCGAGAGCGAGTACATCCGCACGCCGGGGTACTGGCCTCGCAGGGCCTGCGCGACGTACGCGAACGTCTCGACGTTGTTGATGAGCGTCGGCTTCCCCCACAGGCCGAACTGCGCCGGGAAGGGGGGCTTGAGGCGAGGCTCGCCGCGCTTGCCCTCCATGCTCTCGAGGAGCGCGGTCTCCTCGCCGCAGATGTAGGCCCCGGCCCCGGTGACGACGTGGATGCGCGCCGGCCCGAGGATCCCCTCGACGGAGAGCTCCTCAATCGCGGCGAGGAGGACCTGCTTCGCGTGGGGATACTCGTGGCGCACGTAGACGTACGCGTCGGCCGCGCCGAGCGTCGCGCAGGCGATGAGGACCCCCTCGAGGATGGCGTGGGGCGTCCGCTCCATCACCTGGCGGTCCTTGAACGTCCCGGGCTCCCCCTCGTCGGCGTTGACGACGACATACTTGGGCGAGCCGGTCGCCTTCGCGACGAAGTCCCACTTCGAGCCTGCTCCGAAACCGGCCCCGCCCATCCCGCGCAGACCGGACTCCTTGAGCTTGCCGATGACCCACGCGGGGTCGTTGCGGCGGCGGGCCTCCTCGAGCGTCGCGTAGCCGCCCTCGCGCCGGTAGGCGACCAGATCCTGCCAGGAGATGGCGATCGTGGAGGGCTCCGACTCGATCGTGGAGTCGATGGCGCCGCGGAGGACCCTGGCGTCGGGCGCGCGGAGAACGGCGGCGCGGTTGAGGATGCACGCGGGCGCGCCGTCGCACTGGCCGAGGCAGGAGAAGCCGCGTACGACGACCTTCCCGGGGAACTCCCGGGCGATCTCGTCGGCGAGGCGGTGGAGGGCCTTGGCCCCCTTCATGTGGCAAGTGAGGCTCTCGCAGACGCCGACCTCGACGGGGCGGTCGGGGGTCGTGTGGAAGTTCGAATAGAAGCTGATGAAGCTCTGGATGGCGTAGAGGGGGAGTCGGGCGTGGTACGAGAACTCGCGCAACAGGGGCTCGGGGAGGAAGCCGCGACGGTCCTGGACGCGGTGCATGACCTCGAGGAGCGGCGTGCGGCGGGCCTCGTAGTCGACGACGAGGCCCTTCACGAACGCGATGTCGGCCTCGGAGAGCTCGGGGCGGACTTCCTTGCGGCGGGGCATGCATCTCCCTCGGCGACGGGGGGTCGATTCTACCCGAACGCCGCGGTAGGATGGAACGACCATGGACCGCGACGCGCTCAAGGAGAAGGTGGCCTCGTTGCCGACGGCGCCCGGCGTCTACCTGATGAGGGACGACAAGGGGCGGGTGCTGTACATCGGGAAGGCGAAGAGCCTGAAGGACCGCGTGTCGAGCTACTTCCACGCGGGGGCGGACCTCGCGCCGAAGATCCGCGCGATGGTGGCGCTGGTGACGGACGTCGAGCACATCCCGGCCGAGAGCGAGGTGGACGCCCTCCTCATGGAGGCGCGCCTCGTGAAGGACATCCAGCCGAAGTACAACACGGACCTGAAGGACGACAAGTCGCGGCCGCTGCTGGCGGTCTCGAAGGGGGAGGACTTCGCGCGCGTGCTGGTGACGCGGGAGATGGACCAGGCGAAGTTCAGCTACTTCGGCCCGTTTGCGAGCGCGAGCGACCTGCGGTCGGCGGTGCGGATCCTGCAGGGGGTGTTCAAGTACCGGACGTGCGAGCTGGAGATCCGTGAAGGGGATGAGAAGCGACGGTTCTACCGTCCGTGCATCCTGTGGAACATCAAGATGTGCACGGCGCCCTGCGCGGCGCACATCTCGAAGGAGAAGTACGCGGAGGACATCGCGTCGTTCCGGAAGTTCCTGCAGGGGGGGCGGAAGGAGCTGCTCGCGGAGCTGGCGACGCGCATGAAAGAGGCCGCCACGAAGCTCGACTTCGAGTCGGCCGCGTCGTACCGGAACCAGATCCAGGCGATCCGGAGGCTGGCGGAGCGGGGGACGCTGGCGGACGTGTACGATGGGGACCTCGTGCCGATCGACCCGCGGAAGAGCCTGGGGAGCCTTCAAGAGGTTCTCGGTCTGATGGCGCCTCCCCGGACGATCGAGGGGATGGACATCGCGCACCTGCAGGGGGACGAGGCGGTGGGGTCGTTGGTGTCGTTCGTGGACGGAGTGCCGTTCAAGGCGGGGTACCGGAGGTTCAAGATCAAGGGCGTGGAGGGGATCGACGACTACGCGATGATGCGCGAGGTGGTGAGGAGGCGGTTCACGAAGCTGGTGGAGGAGGAGCAGGTCTTCCCGGACGTGCTGTTGATCGACGGGGGGCTGGGGCACCGGAACGCGGTGCTGGCGGAGTTCCAGGCGCAGGGGATTGCGCCGCCGTTCGTGGTGGCGCTGGCGAAGCACGAGGGGGACCACCTGTTCGTCACGTCGACCGACGAGCCGCTGGTCCCCGACAGGCACGCGACGGGGTTCCGCCTGCTGCAGTACGTCCGCGACGAGGCGCACCGCTTTGCGCAGCACTATCACCACCTCCTGCGCGGCAAGTCGCACTTCGGCGATCGCCGCAAGCGGAAGAAGCGGTCGTAGCGTATTGCCGCTGGAGTCGCGCCCGTGAGGGCGCGGTGGATGACAGCCGTAAGGCTGTCATTCGTCAGGCGTTTCTGCGATAGGCGTGTAGTCCGTGACGGGATACCTGGCAAGGCACTCCCCAACCCAGTCCTGGCCGTATCGAGCCTCGAACGCATGCAGACTGCAGGCTAGGTAGAGCCTGGCTGCGTGCAAGTCAGACGCGAGCCCATGTTTCACGGGATTCTGATGAATATAGTTCAGGATCGCGTACATCTCCCCTTCCGAGCGAACGCACCGATCCCAGTACTGATTGAAGACTCTGCGCCCACGTGTACCATCCGCTCGATTCAGGAGGGTTGAGATGACCGAGTGCGTGCGATTCACAAATCTCCCAGCGTCGAATCTGCCGAGTGTGACGACTCCCGTCGTCGCTCCCAGGAGCGGGTGGAGGGATGGTTGGTTGACCTGTCCGCCGATCAGCACGTGGTAGTGATTCGGGCCCACGAACCAAGCGTACAGGCTCTGGCCCATTTCCCGCGCCACACGGTCCATGACATCGAGCGCCAGCTGCCTACGTCCTTCCGTTGCGAGTACGGGTAGGCCACTCCACGTACGCGCTGTCAGAAAGTAAAGGGCGTCGGTTCGATACAGGTGAGCAGGCCTATGAGGATAGCGGCGGATCATCGGGCACCTCCGTGGCCCGCTGAAACGCATGCCGCCTGCCATGACGCTTGAGAATCGCGAGCGCCCTCTAACGTGTGACTCACGCTGCGTTTCTGGCTTGCGCGGTCACGATGGTCGCCGGGCAGAGTGGGGTGTTTTCCAGCAATCGCGATCGTCGAGTGGGGCAATTCCCAGCACTTCGACGCCCTTACGGGCGTCGATCCACCGCGCCCTTACGGGCGCGACTCCAGAAGGCGTCGAGGGGCGCGGATCCAGGAGGGGTGGGGCGCGGTTCCAGCAAGGGCGCGCGGGCCCACTTCGGCGATCGTCGTGGGTGCTACTTCGGCGGGGCGAGCAGATGCACCGGGAGGTCGCAGACCGTCTCCTTCCCCGCGAGCAGGTCCTTCACGACGCCCCGCACCGTGTACTTGCCGCGACCCGTGAAGTGGATCCCCATCGGCACGTGGACCAGGCCGTCCGCCACCTCGACTTCCGTGTCGACGAAGTATGGCAGCGTCCGGATCGCCTTCCCCGCCCCGTCCAGGATCACCAGGTCCACCGAGAGCTTTGCCTTCCCATTCTCCGTCTTCAGCCCCACCACGGTGAACCGGTAGTAGAGCGACTCTCCATCCGCCACGAACGGCCCGTGCCCGTTCTCCCCCGCGCTGTCGACCACGAGACGCGGGTTGATCGTCGTCAGCTCCGGCGCCACCACCTCGAACTCGACCTTCGTCTCCGCCTTCTTCCCGCCCACCCGGTCCTCGACCGAGACATTCACCGAGTACATCCCCGCCGGCGCGTCCGGCGGCAGCCCCACGAACACCGAGCAGCGGATCGATCCCCGTCCGAACACGTCCGCCGCCTTCTGCTCCTCCCCGTCGTACTTCCCGAGCGATTCCCCCGATGGCGTCAGCGCCTCGAAGCGCAGGATGAACGCCACCTGCCCGTCCTTCTCCTCCGCCCCGACCGCGTCGAACAGGAGATAGACCTTCTCCCCCGGCATGTACCGGGCCTCTTTCTTTTCCGGCCCGTACTCCGATACGACCTTCCGCATGTTCTCGAGCGTGATGTCGCCCGTCGCGATGCCCGAGACCAGGAGGACCGCCAGCAGCTTCCTCATCCGAGAATCCCCTACTTGGGCGACGCCACCACCTCGATCGGGAAGACGTGCTCCACCTTCGCCCCGTCCGCGTTCATGTCCCGCACGACGACCTTCACCTGGTATCTCCCCACCCGCGTCAGCGCCAGGCGGTTCTGCACGGCCGCGACCGGGGCGTGCATCACGAGTTCCGTGTCCACCGCGTTCGGCTCCCACCCCACGACGGAGCCCGCCTCGTCCAGGATCACCAGGTCCTGCTGGAAGCGCGCCTTGCCTTCGTCCGTCTTCAGCCCCGCGATGAAGAAACCGACGTAGGCGACCTCCCGCTCCGCCAGGACCCGTCCTCGCGGAGTCTGGCCCGCGGCGTCCGCGGACAGGCCCGCGTTCACCACCGAGAGCCTCGGCTCCGCCACCGTCACCGGCACGCTCGCCGTCGCGATCCCCCGCGTCGCCGCGTCCTCGACCGTCACCTTCGCCGTGTAGGCGCCCCTCATCGCCTCGGCCGGGAAGGAGTACCGCACCGACCCCGGCTGCGTGCTCCCGCTGAACAGGTCCACGACGCGCGCCTCTTCGCTCTCCCAATGCGCCGCCGCCCCGCCCGCCGGGTCGACCAGGTCGAACGACAAGGTGAACGTCATCGATATGCCGTCGCGCTTCAGGCCCTTCACGTCGAACACCAGGACGAGGTTCTCCCCCGGCACGACGGTCGCCTCCTTCTTCGGCAGCCCTTGCTCGGACTCCATCAACCGGAGGTTCTCGATCTTCAGGTCCTGTGCCAGGAGCGGCGCAGCGAGGAGGCAGACGAGGATCGCGCGTCCCATGGATTCCTCCCGAAATGAAACGTCCCGCCCCGGGGGGCGGGACACCGGTGTCGTCGATGGGGCGCCAGCAACCAGCAAGCTGGCTTTGCCAGGCTGGCTCTGCCAGGGCCCTACCCGACGGCCTTGACGATCTTCTCCGCCGCGTCCTTCATGTCCGAGGCCGCGACGAGATTCAGGCCCGATCCCCGCAGGATGGCGCGGCCCGCCTCCACGTTCGTCCCTTCCAGGCGGACGACGAGCGGGACCTTCAGGCCCATCTCCTTCACCGCGTCCGTGATCCCCTGCGCGATCACGTCGCACTTCATGATTCCCCCGAAGATGTTCACCAGGATCCCCTTCACCTTGGGGTTCGAGAGGATGAGCCGGAACGCCGCGGTGACCTGCTCCTTCGAGGCCCCCCCGCCGACGTCCAGGAAGTTCGACGGCGCCCCGCCCGCGTACTTGATCAGGTCCATCGTCGACATCGCGAGCCCCGCGCCGTTCACCATGCACCCGATGTTCCCGTCGAGGCTGACGTACGAAATCCCGATCTTCGAGGCCTCCACCTCCATCGGGTCCTCCTGCTCGACGTCCCGCATCTTCATGAGGTCGTCGTGGCGGAAGAGGGCCCGGTCGTCGAGGTTGATCTTGGCGTCGAGCGCGACGAGCCCGCGGCCCGGCACGACCGAGAGCGGGTTGATCTCGAGGAGGCTCGCGTCGCACGCCTGGAAGAGCTTCGCCATCCCCAGGAACACGCCGGTCGCCTGCTTGAGCAGGTCCCCCGTGAGCCCCAACCCCTTCGCGAGGCGCCGCGTCTGGAACGCCTGGAGGCCGAGTCCGCCGTGGATCTCCTCCTTGAGGATCTTCTCCGGGGAACGCTGCGCGACGACCTCGATCTCGACTCCCCCCTCCGAGGAGGCGATCAGCGCCGGGCGGAACGACTTGCGGTCGATCACGATCCCCGCGTAGAGTTCTCGCTCGGACGTGGCGCACTCCTCGACGAGCACGCTGCGGACCATTTTGCCCGCCGGGCCGCTCTGGTACGTCACCAGCGGCTTCCCGAGCAGCTTCGCCGCGGCGGCCTCCGCCTCGGCGGCGCTCTTCGCCGTGATGATCCCCCCCGCCTTCCCGCGGCCCCCTGCGTGGACCTGCGCCTTCACGACGGCCGTCGCGACGCCGAGGTCCGTGAACCCCCTCGCCGCCTCGGCCGGGGTCGTGGCGACCTTTCCCTTCAGCGTGGGGATGCCATGCCGCGCAACGAGGTCCTTCGCCTGGAACTCGTGGAGGTTCATCCCTACTTGATCCTCTCTTCCATCAGCCGACCCGGCTTGAAGGTCACGACCTTCTTCTCCGGGACCATCACCTCCTCGCCCGTCCTGGGGTTACGTGCTTTCCGGGGCTTCCTCGTCTTCACCTCGAAGACGCCGAAGTTCCGGAGCTCGATCCGCCCCACTTCGAGGAGGGTGTCGATGATCGAATCGAAGGTCCCTTGTACGACCTTCTTTGCGTCGACCTGGGAGAGGCCGAACTTGTCGGCCAGGGTCTTGACGATGTCCTTCTTGGTCACGCTCCGTCTCCTACCTGATGAGTCGCCGCTATTTATAAGTCCCGAGAGGGTTTATGCAAGCAAAAAGGCCCGGCTACCCGGGCTGGTTCAAACCGAGGGCCTCGTCGATGTGGTAAAAGCCAGGCTTGGCCTCCGCCAGGAACTTCGCTGCGCGCAGGGCGCCTCGCGCGAATGTGTCCCGCGAGTGCGCCCGGTGCGTAATCTCAAGCCGCTCCCCCAGGTTGGAGAAGATCACGGTGTGGTCGCCGGCGATGTCCCCGGCCCGGATGGAGTGGATCCCGATCTCGGACTGGGAGCGCTCCGCGGCATTCCCGTGCCTGCCGTAGACGCTCTCCTTGGCGACGTCCCGGCCGAGGGCGGCGGCGATGACCCGGGCAATCCTAAGCGCTGTCCCGCTCGGGGCATCCTTCTTGAACCTGTGGTGCGCCTCGACCACCTCGACGTCGTACCCCTGTCCGAGCAGCCTCGCGGCCTCGCTGACGACCTGGTAGAGGACGTTCACGCCGACGCTCATGTTCGGGGAGACGAGGCACGGGATCGCCGAGGCGGCCTGGCGGATCCGCGACATCTGGTCCTCGGTGAGGCCGGTGGTCCCGACGAGGAACGCGGTCCGGTGGGCGATGCACTCCTGGAGGCGCTCCATCGTGGCGTCGGGCGTGGAGAAGTCGATCAGGACGTCGACGCGGTTCGAGAGGTCGGAGGTGAGGGGCGTGCCGAGCGGCCCGATCCCGAGGTACGGCCCGGGGTCCTGGCCGAGGAGCGGGTGCCCCTCTCGCTCGATGGCGGTGGTCACGCGGAGGTCGGGCGCCTCGTGGGCGAGGGCGATGACTCGGCCGCCCATCCGCCCGAGCGCCCCGGAGACCGCAAGCGTCGTCATGACACCCTCACCGTCGCGCTAGCGCCGGTCCCCCAGCAGGGCCAGGATCTCCTCCGCGCGGACGTGCACGGCGACGTGGTCGATGATCGTCTGGATCCGATCCTTGTCGGTCGGCGAGATCCGCACGACGATCGAGTGGATGTCCGTGGCCGTGGTGAAGCTGTCCTGCGGCGCGAGGATCACGGGGACCTGGACCCGGCGGATCATGTCCACGAGCGTCGGGCTCGGACGCATGCCACCCGTCAGGACGATCCCCGAGAGCTGGAACCCGCGGTCGCGGTCGATAAACGCGGAGACGAGGGCGGCGAGGATGAGGTCGTCGCGGTCTCCGGGGGTGACGAGGAGGACCTCCTGGTCGTGGAAGTGCTCGATGGCGTTGTGGGCCGTCATGGCGCCGACCATGACGCGGCCCACGCGGTTCGAGAGGCGCCCGTCGCCGTGGAGGAGCTCCCCGCCGAGCTCCTCGAGGACCTGGAGCATCGTGATCTGCTCCAGCTCGGGGACCCGGGGGATGGCGCCGAAGAAGCGGATCCCGCGCTCCTCGAGGATGCGGCGGGTGGTCCCCTCGACGGCCTGCATCTCGTTGGGGCGGACCTTGTTGACGACGACGCCGAGGACCTCGACGCCCTGCTTCTCGTAGTAGGCCTGGTTGAGGAGGACGTCATCGACGGGCTGGCCGATCCCGCCGGCGGTGACGAGGAGGACCTTCGACTCGCAGACCTTGGCGAGAAGCGCGTTGGAGAGGCCGTAGACGGCCCCCTCGGCGGCGTGGCCGGTCCCCTCGATGACAACGAGCTCCTTCCCCTCCGCGACGCGCTTGTAGGCGTTCCAGACCTTGCCGACGTTCTCGTCCTGGGCGGCCTTCGTCGTGAAGGCCTCGGGGAACCCCGGGGTGAAGGTGATGGGGTTCATGTCCTCGATGTTGCAGTGGACGGAGCAGGCCTTCTCGATGAGGAGGGTATCCTGGTCGACGCGATGGCGAGGGGAGCCCTTGGGGATGCGGCCGATGGGCTTGATGAAGCCGATGTTCTTGAACTTACGGCAGAACGCGGAGGTGAGGCCGAGGGTGACGGCGGTCTTTCCCTGGTTCTCGCGCGTCGCGGTGATGTAGATGTTCTTGGGCATCGCGTCTTCCTGATCTCGCCGGAAACCGAGGCGGGAACGTAGCATGGAGCGAGGCCGGAGTCAATCCGGCTCCGAGGAATTCCGTCGAGCGCGCGCGGGAAGGACCGTGCCATTGCGATCCGCCAGAGTCGCGGCTACCATCGGCCTGCGATGACCCGTCTTCCGTCGACGGAGGCCTCGATGAAGAGGGCGACTGGACTACTCCTCGCCCTCCTGTTTTGCGGCGTCGCCGCAGGCGGGGACGAAGACCTCCCGCCCGGCGCCCTCCTCCGCCTCGGCACGTCGAGACCCAGCCATGCGGCCGGCGGCTCCGCCGTCGCCTGGGCCCCCGACGGAGGCGCCTTCCTCTCCGCGGGCCACGACGGCGCGATCCGCGTGTGGGACGCGGCCTCGGGGAGGCTCCGAACCGAGGTCCGCTGCCCTGTGGAGTACGCCTTCGGCGCGGCCTGGTCCCCCGATTCCCGGTGCTTCGCCGCGGCCTGCCGTGACTGCTTCGTCCGCGTCTGGGAGGCCCACACGGGGAAGTTGCGCTGGGAATGCCAGGAGCACCAGGCCGAGGCGCACTCCGTGGCGTTCTCGCCGGACGGGCGTCTGCTGGCCTCCGGGGGGACGGACGGCGACGCCCGCGTGCTCCTCTGGGAGACAGACTCCGGCGCCCTCGTGAAGGCGCTCGAGGGCCTCTCGGGCCTGACCATGGGCCTCACGTTTTCGCCCGACGGACGGACCCTCGCGGCCGGCGACTACGACGACGAGGGCGAGAGCACCCTCCGCCTCTGGGAGGTCGACTCGGGAAAGGAGCTGCTCACGATCCAACGTGGGAGCACCGACCTCTGCGCGTCCGACGTCGTCTTCTCTCCGGACGGCGCACTGATCGCGATGGGGATCGAGAACAAGACGGTCGGCGTCTGGGATGCCGCGACGGGCGAGGCCTGCGCGAGGCTCGAGGGGCACGAAGGTGACGTCGTCGCCGTTGCCTGGTCGCCCGATGGGGGCGTGCTGGCGAGCAGCGCGTATGACCGGAAGGTCCGTTTGTGGGACACGCGGAGCTGGCAGCCCCTGACGTCGTTCACGGCCGACGAGCAGGTGATCTACTCGCTCGCCTTCTCGCCCGATGGAGGCACGCTCGTCTCCGCCGGCACGGACGCCCGGATCCGGCTCTGGCAGGTCCCGGAGGGGCGGGAGCGATGGATCGGCCCCGGCCACACAGGCGAGGTGACGGCCGTCGCCCTCAGCCCCGACGCCCGCACGCTCGCGTCGGGAGGCGCCGACGGCACGGTGCGCGCTTGGGACCTCGGGACGGGCGCCGAGAGGCTCTGCATCGAGGGAGCGGCGGGCAGCGTGCTGGCTCTCGCCTGGGCGGGTGAGGCGCGGCTGGTCTTCTCGCGGGAGGGCGAGCAGGTCATTCACGTCGCAGACGCGGGGACAGGGAAGGACGTGCGGCTCCTCGAGGGGCACTCGAACACAGCCCTCTCGCTCGCCGTCATGCCGGACGGCCTGCGGGTGCTCAGTGGCGGACGCGACGGGAAGATCTGCCTCTGGGATCTCGCCACCGGAAAGTGCGAGACCTGGCCCGAGAGGACAGAGGCGATCCGCGTCGTCACGCTCTCTTCGGACGGTGCGACCCTGGCGTGGGCCGGGGGGGACGTGGGCGTTTCCCGGATCGTGGAGAACAGACCGGGTGCGGGGTCCTGCTCCGGGTACGGGATTAGCGTGTCTGCGCTCGCCTTCCTCCCGGGAGGGGCCCTCCTGGCCATGGGAGGGAATGGGCAGGAGATCCTCGTCTACAGCTTCGACCACGCCGCCCCTGCGAGCGGCGACCGACAGCTCGTCCTGGAGGGCCAGGGCTCTTCGACATCGTGCCTCGCGGCCTCTCCGGACGGGAAGTACCTCGCCTCCGTCGAGGCTGGGGGCACGACCCGTCTCTGGGAGGTGTGGACGGGGGCCGAGGCCTGCCGGTTCGACGGGCGCGGAGGGGCGACTTGCGTGTCGGTTGGGCCCGATGGAAGGGTGGTGGCCACCGGCCAGACCGACTCGTCGATCCTCGTGTGGGAACTCCTTCCGCCGAAGGAGGGAGACGTCGAGGTCGCGTGGACACGGCTCCCCCCCCCCCGCCCCCCGGG